>Ga0265292_1000016_pt1 | contig 535439 bp, 412 predicted proteins | sample Munlanlewell296A_FD_189080 | JGI IMG/M metagenome (GOLD analysis project Ga0265292, IMG submission 189080) | Leachate microbial communities from a municipal landfill in Southern Ontario, Canada - Leachate well 296A | ecosystem: Engineered > Solid waste > Landfill > Unclassified | place... | reverse complement strand
ATTTCCAGTAACGTTACATTTGAATAGTGATAAATAAAAAAATGCTGTGCCAAGTTCAGTACTATCCAAATCAATAAAACTTTGGTCATACCCTATAATGTTTTTCATCTCTATTAAACGATGATCGTTTGACCATGACTTAGCAATTATGCCAAAGACATATTGCCCGTCGGTATTTTTTTGATAAATAACGGCAGATTTAGGAATATTGTATGTAAATGTTCTATCAAAATCGACCAGGTAGGTTCCTTCGGGGTAGCTGTTCAAAACATATTCCATCAAAGCAATAGTATCACAGGGAAACCGAACTGTGACTAATTTTTTCCGTTCTTGAATGTTGTACTCCTGGATGCTCATATCCCTTTGAGTATCTCTGGATACATCATAATTATCGGCTTCAGTATCTCCAACTTTTTGACCCGTATCAACTTTATCTTCGCCACAGCCGGAAACAGCAAATGCAAAAAGACTTACTACTAGAAAAAGAAATGAAACTAATTTGCTCATAGGGAACTCCGTCCTGCTTAGGGATATTTTATTTTGAAAATTCTTCAAAAAAATATGCTGAACTCTGGATACCTAATTGAAAATGAGTTAAGCTAAAATGTTCGTTCGGCGAATGAAGATTTTCTGAATTCAAACCAAAACCCATCAATACCGAAGGAGCTTTTAACACACGCTGAAATGTTGCCACTACGGGAATGCTTCCTCCTTCACGCATAAAAACGATTTTTTTGCTGAAGGCTTTTTCCATCGCAACCGCACCGGCTTTAATAGCTTTTCCGGTTAATGGGGAAAGTGAAGGATAGGCTCCATGCAGATCGGAAATTTTAACTTTTACAGATTTCGGAGCAATAGATTTTATATACTTTGTAAAGATTTTTGCAATTTTCTTTGGGTCTTGATTGGGCACTAACCGCATACTAATCTTAGCTGTAGCCTGCGAGGCGATTACCGTTTTAGCTCCTTTGCCTGTAAATCCGCCGATGATCCCGTTACAATCTAGAGTGGGGCGAACCCAAAGTCTTTCGAGTGTTGAGAATTTAGCTTCTCCGGTTAATTCCTTAACGCCTAAGTCTTTTGCAAAATTTTTATCGGAAAAATTAAGGTGTTCAAAATTCTTTTTTTCTTCTTTCGTTAAAGGTAAAACATCATCATAAAAATTAGGAATTGTAACTCTTCCGTTTTTATCATGAAGTTTTGCAATTATTTCCGCAAGAACATTAATAGGATTAGCGACCGCACCGCCGAAAGAACCTGAATGCAAATCGCGGTTGGGCCCGGTCACTTCAATTTCCATATAAGCTAAGCCGCGTAAACCGTAAGTAATGGTCGGGATGCCAGTTTCGTAAAGTGAAGTATCGGAAATTAAAACTGCATCACATTTAAGTAAATCTTTATGTTGATCAATAAATCCGCCGAGATGTTCGCTCCCAATTTCTTCTTCACCTTCGATAATAAATTTTACATTTAACGGAAGACTTCCTTTAACTTTAAAAAATGCTTCAACACTTTTTATATGGATGAACATTTGCCCTTTATCGTCTGTTGCGCCGCGTGCAAAAATGTTATCCCCTTTTATTGTCGGTTCAAAAGGCGGACTGTCCCATAACTCAATCGGGTCAACAGGTTGAACATCGTAATGCCCATAAATTAAAACCGTAGGTTTGCCGGGAGCGCCGAGCCATTCACCATAAACGATGGGATGACCTTCAGTTTGAAAAATTTCTACTTGATTCATTCCTGCTTGTCTTAATTTATCGGCAACAAACGTTGCACAATGTTTCATATCTTCGTTGTTTTCTTGTAAAGTACTGATACTCGGAATACGTAAGAATGATTGCAACTCTTCTACATAAAGATTATGGTTGCTTTTAATGAAATTTATTATTGGTTCCAATCGAGAACCCTTTCTCTATTAATTGATGAGTTTAAATTTATAGATAACCGGAATGAGTTGTTTAAAATTTGCCACAGTTGAGGAATCCAAGTTTTCCAATATTGATTTAGATGGAACGAAAACTTTTTTCCATGGATCATCTACAAGATAAAGATTAGCATTGTTATCCATAGTTATTGATTCCAATGCTGCTCCGTAGTTGTAATCTTTGTAATTAGGAATAATTCCTTTTGCATCATAGTATTTAACTTCGGAAATATCAAGTTTTTCATTCAATTTCATTCTAAAAATTTTTGCATTATTTCTATCAATACCCCAAAGCGTATTGTTCCCTTCGCAATATAATCCGCAAATAGTTTGGATTTTATAATTCCGGGTGTTGAGTTGTTTAATAATCCTTTTGCTTTTCTTATCAACAATAAAGATCATCGTGCTATCTGAAAAAACCGATTTCTTTTCAAATCCCTCTAAACCTAAGAATAAATATTTTTCCGATACTGCCAACCCTTCATATCCAATATTATTATCAACGTACTTTAAAAAAAGTTTTTGCGGATAAATCTGAATTTTTTCAAAACTTACTATGGTATCGGCAAACAAATTATTTTCGGAAAATTTCAATTGATAAATGCCAACATATTTTTCTACATCCGGAAGATTTCCTTCAACAGAAACGAAAATATCGCCGGTGAATTTATCATAAACAATTTCTTCAAAATCTTTCTTCGAAAATTTTGATAGAAAATTTTGAACCGATGCAGAAAAGGCAAGCTTTTTTAATTCAAAAATTGTATCCCGTGCAATACTAAGACGCCAAAAGTCACCAATATCATCTGCAAGGAGAAAAAATTTTTTGCTTTCAGCTTCCTTTAAAAAAGCAATTCCACTCGTTTGGTTCGTATGCATATCAACGGTTTTTAGCCATCGCGGGTAATTTTTATCCGGTTTTAGCGGAAGATCATCTCCCAGAAAAAGCAGTACATGCAAACTTCCGAAGATTAGAAGAAGTACGGCAAAAATATTTATAATTTTCATAACTGTGTATCAAATCTAATCATTTCAAAAGAGATTCCAAAGATTCATGTGAAAGTGGGGATACGTTTGCCAACCTTTGAAATGCTTCCTATATTTGTCTTATGATTTTATTCAGATACATATTGCGTAACCATGCGGCGCCTTTCCTTTTTTCTATAACTACGCTCATGTTCATATTTCTTTTTCAATTTTTAATGAAGTTTGCTGACAAACTCGTTGGGAAAGGGTTGGACACTTGGATCGTTATTCAATTGATCATGTACAACCTGGCGTGGATGGTGGTGTTGGTGGTTCCTATGGCAGTGTTGGTTGCTACGCTGATGGCGTTTGGCGCAATGGCGCAGAATAATGAAATTACGATAATGAAATCATCCGGTGTTAGTCTGTATAAAATGATAGCCGGACCTTTGGCGGCAAGCGCAGTTGTCGGAGTTTTCTTGATATTTTTTAATAACGATGTTCTTCCCGATGCAAATCATCAAGCAAAAATTTTGATGATGGATATTCAACAAAAGAAACCAACTCTTTCCATTGAGCCTGGAGTTTTTTCTCAAGAGGTTGATAACTATGCTATTCTTGCGCGCACGATGGATCAAAAGGGGAACAAAATGCACGGCGTTACGATTTATGATTATACAAATCCATATAAAATAAATATTGTTACTGCAAAAGAAGGACTTCTCTACTTCTCTAAAAATCAAACAAAATTGTTGATGGATTTACAAAATGGTGAGATCCATGAAAGCGGAGTTTCAGATACAAAACTTTACCGGAAACTTCTTTTTACTAATCACCGAATTGCAATGGACGCACAACAATTTTCATTTCAGCAATCCGGTCCCGGTGTTCAGCGGAGCGACCGTGAATTGAGCGCTCCCGATATGCTTGCTATTGTTGACAGCTTAAAACAAATGCGGTCTAAATATTTCACTTCGTTTCAAAAAACTACACACAAGTTTTTTCTCGGAGATAGTTTTGCCGCACCGCTTCAAGGGAAAATTCACCAATCGTATACACCGAATGACAATTACACAAATCTGATTGAACGGGTAAAGAACATTAAGAACGAAATGCTTTCTTCCTTCCTTCAAGTTGATTTTGTTGATAAAGAAATTGACAAATATATGGTTGAAGTTCACAAGAAATATTCTATTCCCGCTGCATGTATCATTTTTATTTTGTTAGGCGCTCCACTTGGAGTTATTACACGAAAAGGAGGCTTCGGTATGGCGGCAAGCGTAAGTCTTTTCTTCTTTTTGATTTACTGGGCTTCACTGATCGGCGGAGAAAAACTTGCAGACCGCGGGTTTATGACCCCGTTCTGGGGAATGTGGAGCGCAAATATTTTAATGGGACTTGTTGGAATATTACTTACCAAGAAAGTTGCAAACGAAACTGTTACCCTTGATTTTTCATTCTTCAAAAAATTAATTCCAAAAGCATGGCAGGAGCCTGAAGAAACTACATCATGAAAATAATCGACCGCTACGTTGTAAAACAATTTGTGCAGACAATCTTTTTTGCTTTACTCGCATTCATTGCAATTTTTGTTATTGTAGATTTAATGGAAAACCTTGATGATTTTCTTGACCAAAATGTCGCCTCTCCAATTATTTTTCAATACTATATTTATTTTATTCCGGAAATCATAAAGTTGATAACTCCGGTTGCCGTATTGTTTGCGGGACTCTTTACTGTTGGGAAAATGTCGAACGTAAACGAATTAACCGCCATAAAAGCAAGCGGTGTGAATATTTACAGGTTCATGTTCCCATTAGTGATCGTTTCATTTTTAGTGAGTTTATTTTCCATCTATTTCGGCGGATATGTTGTTCCTAAAGCAAACAAAGCAAAGCTTGAAATCGAGATAAATTATCTGAAAAAAGGATATTCTTTTTCGGGAAGTAATATTTTTTTTCAGGACACAAAAAATAAAATCATAAACATTTCGTACTACGATGAGACCAATCTTATTGCACACCGCGTGAGCGTTCAAGAGTTTGATAAAAATGATATCACTAAAATGAAGAACCGGATGGATGCGCAGCAGTTAGTTTTTGACAGCACAAAAAATATGTGGATTGCAAAAATCGGTTCATTCAGGGTATTCGGTGTTTTATCAGACACACTTGAAAATTTCTCGCAGAAAGAAATGCCCTCGTTACAATTCAAACCGAACGAACTCGCGTTCAAACAGCAAAAACCGGAACAAATGAATTTGGGTGAACTAAGAACTTTGATTATAGATAAACAAAAAGCTGGGAACGATCCAACTTCGGCAGAAATTGAATATTATTCGCGTTACTCATTCGCTATGGCAAGTTTAGTTGTGGTGCTCTTCGGGATGCCTCTTTCAGCAAACAAAAGAAAGGGAGGACTGGCGCTTCAGTTCGGAATAAATATTCTCATCACTTTTATTTATTTGGGGTTGATGAAAATTATTCAAGCGTTTGGCAAGAACGGCGCGCTCGACCCGGTTCTTACTGCATGGCTCGTAAATATTTTCTTCTTTATCGGTTCGCTGATAAATCTTTCAAGAGTAAAACAGTAAAAAGAATTAAGTGGATTGATCTCCGTTTAAATTTATATTTTTTATCATGATTGCAGAACAAGGATTAACGAATTTTGATTTTAGAAGTTAAAAACAGATTGTTGGGGCGGTACGAAGAAATATGAGCTATAAATCAAAAATCAGCCTAACTTAGGATAAGTTTGATGTAAATAAAATAGTGAGAAGATGGATATAAAATTAACAATATTATTAACGGTAAGTCTTTTTTTCTTTTTTTCATGTAAAAAAGATGATAACCCAATTGTACCAAATACAAAATGGGAAAAAATAAACGTTGGTGTTGAAGCGCGAACAGTGTATGATTTACAAGTCTTTAACAACACTATCTTCGCGGGTACGGATAGTGGTGTCTGTGTTAGTAATGATACAGGGAAAACCTGGACTAATTATAATACGGAGGACAAGAGATTGAATATTAGAAAAATCTTTTTTGACAATAATATTATATATGTCGGAACAAAAGATGCCGGTGTTTACGTAAGTTATGATTTTGGGATTCAATGGACCCCAACCAATATAGGGATTCAAACACCGATTGCTCCTAGTTATCCTGAAATCTCCTCGTTTATTTCAGATAGTAATTATATATACGCAGGACTTCCATCTATTTCGCTTAACAGACCAAAACCTGCTCAAATTTATCGTAAGAGAAAAGATCGGGACAAATGGGAACCATTTGATACCGGTTTAGAGGCAATAGGGGTTAGAGCATTCTATAAATATGAAGAGCGAATTTATGCGGGGACGTGGGAGGGTGTTTGTGTATTTGAACCGGTATTATCCAAATGGATTAAATTTGGCGAATCAAATCTTAGTTTTGTCAGATTTTATTGGAAAAAATCATCGCTTTTCAGTTCGGTAGAACAACAGAATATTGGTATAATGATTTCCTCAAATGGCGGTTACAGTTGGCGATCAGCTAACACAGGTATTGGTTCTGACGATATAGCGTGGTCATTTTCGGGAGATAACAAAAACAACATTTATTGTACTTCCTATGGAACAGTTTTTTCAAGTTCTGATGAAGGAAATACTTGGATCAGAATTGGTGATGGCTTACCACAAGAAAGCATTTTAAGTTCGGTGGTGATTGATAACTATATTTTTGTTGGATCAAATTGGGATGGAGTCTGGAAATTAAAATTATAACCACTTTATAAAAAGTTGTACTGAGTTTAAACAAACAGATAATTTCAACAATTTTATTTTTCATTTTTAGCTATTTACTTTTCTTCCCCAACGAAGCAAGAAACAACGTATAATCATATCCCGAAGCATCTGAAAGTGTTTTAACCTTTTCAATAAAGTTTAGCATTTCGCTTACATGATTTGTATAAAAAGGTTCAAGCAGATACGCTGATATTTCTTTTTGTGTACCGCCGGATTTTTGGAGTTCCTCTTGTAAATAAGTTTCCGTGCAAGTAACTAATGTAAAAGTAAAACTCCAATGCAGGAATATTTCCAAATTCTCTTTACTGAAATAAACTTTCCCTTGATACTCGTTTACACTAAGAAATTTTTTAACAAAATCTTTATTCAATAACTTTACCAGTTTAAGGAAGTCACTCTTCTTCCCTGCCGCTTTTCCTTTTAGAGTAGTATTCCGCCGTGAAGATTTGGAATTAACAATGGCGAGAAGTTCATCCGGAAAAATATTTTCTTCCGACGGTAGAATTTTTGCCAAACCAAATTCCTGTTTGATTGTTTCAAAGGTATCGCTGAGATGAAGAAGTCCCTGCCACAACGGTTTATCAAGCACTAATTCATTATAGAGATGAAGCAGTTCATCATTCTCATGGCTGGATTTTACCGCTTCAAGGATGGTAAGAATAATCGTATAAAGGATAAAGAAATCTTTATAAGCTGAATTTCCGTTGTAAAAAACTAATGCATGCTTGAGGCTTTCCTGCACCTCTTTTTTCTTCAAAGAAGAAACGAAAAGATCGAGTGTTGACAGAATGAAAAATTTCTGTTCGATCGTATGGACAATGTTTTGTTCATTGATCGGCATGAACAAATAAGTTTTTACTTCGTTCACTAAGTTTAGAATTTTTGTTCTGCCATAACTTGTTACTTTTTCTAAATTTTTACTCCCGGCTTTTAATTTGCTCTGTTCAATAAAACCGCAGACGATGCTGAATTCTTTGAGCAGTTCCCTGTTACAAAGATTAATAACCGCTTCATGCAAAGGGAAAAGTTTAAGCTCTTTCAAAGCTTGGGTTATTGATTGAACTCCGTTTCCGTTCAATAATTTGTGCAGCTCATGGTATTCCCCCGTCTCATCTTTAACTTCGGTAAATCCCAAAAAGACATGATATTGGTATCCATTTAAGAAAACGCTAATTCCCTCTTCCATCAATTCTTTTCCATTACGGAGAAATTCTATTTTTGTTTTATGGTCTTTTAATACAAAATAAATATCACCGAAAACGTTTAAGTCCAAAGCTTCAGTTAAACTTTTGCTTCGCAGGTCAGTATTCGCTTCTGAAGAAACTTTCCCGGTTGAAAAATGTATTTTTCCTTTTGCCTGCTCATAAGAATTGTTATAAAAAACAAGCGTCCGTTCGTTCCCCTTCATATTTGAAAAAGCAAAAACATTCTCATTTACATTCCCGGATTCATCGAGGAAATCATAAAACTCAAAATTAGAAACTTGACTAAATAAATATCTTTTCTCCAGCAGCGGAAAAATTTCTTCTTCATGGCGGCGAACTAAATTTTCATCTACAAACTCGCTGTAATATGCGCGGTAATATTCCATACCGTATTTTTCCGTAAAGCCTTCAACTTGTCCATGTGCAAACATCGGCAAGCCCGGCAAGGTTATCATCATTACTGCAACACCAAAGTATTTATCCCCCTTTCCAAATTGGTTAACCGCAGTTTCTTCATCGGGATTGCTCATAAAATTTACATACCGTTTCAAAATCTCCGGATTGAACTCAAGCGTGTTCGTAATCAGGTCGCGGTACTTATCATTTTCTTCCTTCATAAACATGTGCATAAAAGCGCTGTTGTAAACTCGGTGCATACCAAGCGAACGGACAAAATATCCTTCCATCAACCAAAAAGCTTCAGCAAGCAAAAGTGTGTGCGGCATTTCGTAATTAATTCTATCAACCACCTCACGCCAAAATTCTTCCGAAAAAACCCGGTTAAATGCTTCGTGAGACATTGCATAATCGGAACGCGAAGGAATTGCTCCGCCGTGTCCCGGTTGCGGATACCACAACCTTGAAAAATGTTTCTTTGCCAGAGTCATCGCCGCATCAAAACGTATTATCGGCGTCTTACGAGCAACGTGCATGATGGTTTGGATTAATGATTCACGAACTTCAGGCAGCAAAAGATTTAACTGCGCCGTATCATTCCAGGGCATGTTCGTTCCATCATTCCCGTGATAGATGTAACGAATTTGTCCCGACCAATTATCAATCAATTGAAAAACTACTGCGGCATCGGTTTTTGCATAATACTTGTCTTCAATTCTAATTTGATAATGGGAATCATCGGATAAATCGGGCCCGGTAAAAGTATAACTTGGGTATGGTGAGTTCGAAGCTTGAATAAAATAATCGGGTCGCTCCAAAATCCATTTGGAAAATATGCCGGTATGATTCGGCACCATATCGCTCGAAAGCCGGATATGCCTTTGCGTACAGCGATGTTTAAAATTTTCAAAAGCTTGTTCTCCGCCAAGTTGGTTGGCAATTACATAATCATAAAGTGAATACGCAGATGGCGCCGCTTCGGGGTTTCCGCAAAATTGTTTTATTTTTTTTGATGCGGCGCTTCTCTCCCAAATACCGATAAGCCATAAAGCGTTAATATTCCAGCTCGCAAGGCGGTCGAGTTCTTCATCGGGAATTTGATCAAGCCGGAAAATATCTCTTTGATATTTTTTTGAAAGTTGGTCAAGCCAAACGAAAATATTTTTTGCAAGCATCACAACACGCGGCATCCAATCAATATCTTGCGTAAATTGTTCGGGTTCAAAATGATAACTTAAACTGGTATCTTCCAGCGATCCTTTTTGCTGCTCATATTCTTTACGGATTTTTTCCAACTCATCATCGGTCATTAAGAGCTGGTAATCGGGCACCGGAGGAGTTCCAACCCCACCATGCTGTATAAAAAGTTTTACATCTTCACGGATCAGATCTTCTCCGCCTAATATTTTTTCAAGAAGTTTTTCATCAATAATTACTTTCCATTTTTCACGAATGTAATCAAGTTGTGCTTCAAGATTTGTTAAATTAGATAAGATCGGTTTTCTTAACGCAGAAAGAAGTGAAAGATTTTCTATACTTAACGGTTTTTCCTGTTCAAAGAATTTTTCCGTGGTTGAAAGAAAATTTTTGTACGGCGATCCTTCCGCAATATGTTTATCATCAAATAATTCTTTTAGATTTTGAAAAGCGGGATTCAGATTTTCCAGATGAAGCAGAATAATTTCTTCAAGAATAATTTCCCTATTGGGCTTTCCGTTAGTGCTTCCGCTTAAATATTGGACTTGAGGCGTAATTCCTTTTTGCACTGCAACCGGCGGAAACAACTCAACAAATTTTCTTAAAACCTTTTCGACTTCATCTCCACCCAAACTATTCTTTAAATAGAAAATGCTCCGTTCAAACACACCGGGATTTTCTTTCTCTTCATAATGTCTGATAACGAAATGAAAAATTTCGTGCAATAGTCCTGCGGCATTTAATTGTCCGGGCGTAACATACGCATCAAATATTTTTTCCTCTTCACGTTTGCTGTTTATTTTTTGCGCGAGAAGCCGGGCTTGATAAAAATTAGCGATTAGGACGTTTCCCTGGACGGAAAAAAGTGATTCATCAAATTGATATTTAATGCGCACATTCTTTGCAACGTGAAGATCATATTTTATTTTTGAAGCAATACTCTTTTTCAAACGCACTTGCAATTGTTCCATGTCCAATCCTGTGAAGAAGTTAGCCGATAGTTAATATTGAAGATTTCTTTAGCTGAAATATAGTAAAATTTTGGGAGTAGAAAGAGGAAGATGAGAGACAGCAATCTATCTGAGTAGAACCATTTTTCTTGTTTGAACAAAATTCCCTGCACGCAATTGATAGAAATATATTCCACTTGATAATTCGTAATTCCTTCCGCCAGTGGCAGATCGTAATTCGTAATTATAACTCCCGGCTTGCTGCTCTTCATTTACGAGAGTCGTTATTTCATTTCCTAATACATCATAAACTCTTAAACTTACTTTGCTGAAAACTGCCAACTGATAACTAATAACAGTTCCCGGATTAAATGGATTCGGGTAGTTTTGAAAAAGCCTAAAAGAAGACGGTCTCTCTTCAGATGTTTCGTGTACATCAACAATTCTCCTCAGTTCAGCATCCATCCAAGAAAATCTTTCAGTTATCCAGTTCTTAAAGTAATTCATTTCGTCATTATACGTTTGACCGATGTAATAATTAGGCCAAACGTATGTCCCTAAAATTTTCCAACGTTCGTAATTTCGAATCCGCGCTTCATCCGTAACACTTCTTAGTGAATCAATAAAATTAAAAATAGTTGAAACACTAAATGCATTTTGACGTAAAGCAAACCAACGTTCGGCAAATTGCTTTTGAAAATTTTTATCGTTTACAAGTTTCTTCCACCAAAAAGGGACTTGAAACATATCACCTTGTAAGAATGAAGTGTTGTAGCTTAGATAAGAAATATGCCAACCGTAAGTTAGTGACGCATCATAATAATCGGAATTGCCCCATGCTAAATTATAATCCCAAACCGGTCCCATAAACAGTTTTCGATTTTTTGAATCTTTATCTTTGTACATAAATGCACTAAGCCGGTATGCGTCAACACTTTTACACATTTCATTCAGTAAAAAGAAATCAACAAAGGATGGAACATCAATTATGGAAGCATAGCCGGTGAGCGGATCAGCATAATCCGGATTGTAAATCAGTGTTTCAAAATCCTCAATATATTTTTGAATATAAGTTTTTTGCTCCGGAGTAATATCTTCCGGTTTGGGATAATGATATTGCCAATAAATCTTTTGCGTTGCCTCGAGATAAGGAGGATAAATTGATTTCCAACCGTCATTTCCCGAGCCGTCTTCTTTATCAATTTTTAAAATATATCCGCCTGTAAGATTATCGCCAATGGAATCGGCGACTGTTATTTTAGAAATGTTAACACGATTTTTATCACGTTTGATTTTTTCAAATAAAACATACACCCCCATGTACTCACCATTCAACACTAGCTCGCAAAATTTAAATCGTGAAGCATATCTACCTATATTTGCAGTAAGCCAATAGGTAAGCACATCGCGGAAAAAAGTTTTATCGGTGTAGGGTGCATACAAAATCCAATCTGATTCAGCCGGGAGACCAAGTAGTGAAGCCGTGGTATCGGTATTAATGTTGGTTCGTAGCTCAACTGCGTATTGTTTCTTTGGAAACCACTGTGAAGTCGAACCGCGAATTTCAATGCCAATTTTTCCTTTATAATTATTCTGTGGATCAGTCAAATTATTTCTAACTCCTTCACCGTTAAAAATAATTCCCATGTCGATGGTTATTTTGGGCTCATTCTTTATTGTTTGTCCGTGGGTTTCAAGTACTACAATTGGCAGGTTGGAAGATGTGAAAACAAATTGATTTTCATTTGTACCGGAAATTGTAGTTTGACTAACAAGCTGAGCACAAAATCCCAACGACAGAAATACGGTAAGAAAAATAGGTCTCATTTGAAAAAAGTAATATTGTTAATCGAAAACTACCTGTTCGGCAGGGTTTTCCCAAAGACGAAAAAGCAAATGAACTTGTTCAGCGGTAATTCTTGTTGCTGAAAGAGGCGGAAGATCATCTTTCGAGAAAAAATTTACTTCAGAAGTTTCTGTTCCTGAAGAAAAATTATTATTCACCAACTCACAAAGAATAAATATTTTGTAAGTATGAAACGGGGAGAGCGGATAATCATGTTTTAACTTATCAATAACGGCGAGCAATCTAACCGGCTTCACATCAGTGCCGGATTCTTCCTTCGCTTCTTTAACCGCAATTTCTGAAGGTGAATGACCAATATCAGCCCAGCCGCCGGGGATTGACCACTTGCCGTCAATCTTTTCTTTCACCATTAATATTTTATTTTCTTTAAATATTACAGCCCGTACATCAACTTTGGGAGTTTGATATCCAACTTCATTTGCAAAAAGACTTTGAATTTTTTCTACCGGTGTGTCTGTAATTTCCGCTAACAATAATTGACTGAGCTTCTTCAATTCGTCATAGCGTTCCCTGTCAAAATCGCTTTCGCAATATTCTAATCCGGCAAATGCAATTGCCTGAATCTTTTTTACAAGTTCAATTGAAGTTTTCATTTTAAATAAATCATTTTTTTTGTTTGAAGAAACTTTCCCGCCCGTAGTTGATAGAAATAAACTCCACTTGGCAATTCGTAATTCCTAATTCCTAATTCATAATTGTGCCCCCCGGCTTCTTTCCAATCATCAACCAAGATCGCAACTTCATTTCCAAGAACATCAAATACTTTTAAAGTCACCTTACTGACAACTGACAACTGATAACTTATAACTGTTTCCGGATTGAACGGATTCGGATAATTTTGAGAAAGCAAAAACTTTGGTTCTGCAATTTTTTTTTCATTTACCGCCGAAGTAACAAAACGTTTTTCAACTGCATTCCATAATTCAGTGCGGCTGCCATCGTAACCCAAAGCCCACATTCCGATCCCTTTTAAATTATTTGCTTTTGCCAAATCATACTTCATTCCCAAACTCGAATCATTATCAAACCAAACTTGATACCAGGTTGTGTCGTTTAGTTTCCAGCGGTACCAGGGAGTTTTCTGTGTGTTTTCCCAAAGCAATCCATACGTTTGTGAGACAGTAACATCATCGCGGAACCGTGTGGTATTGCCATAACTAACGATTGCTGTGTGCGGCTCTTGAGTTTTAGTTTTCCATTTATTTCCATAGTAAGGCACGCCGAGAATTAATTTTTTCGGATTAATTTTAATAACATCCGCATATTGTTTTGTTATAGTGTTCGTAATATTGTAAGTGCCGCCGAGCAACGGGGCGTTAGAACCCGTGTAATCGCTCCAACTTCCGGCAAACGCATAGCCCATAATAAAAATATAATCACACGCATTTGCTAATCCGGCAAGTTTCCAACCGCTCCAATTAACGGCGGGACCGGCAAAAGACACTTCACAATTTGGAATTTCCGTGTGAAGATAATTTGTAAGTTCGCTCATAAATCCATTTAAAAGATCGCCCCGATCAGCAGAATAATATTCTTCAAAATCAATATTCACACCGTCAAGTTTATAGGTCGTAACTTTATTCTTCAAGTTTGCAAATAAATTTTGCTTTGCAGAATCTGAGTTTAACAATTGACGCATTTGCGATGCTTCAAAATTTGTAGTAGAAAGAATAACTTTTACTCCATTCAAATGAGCTTTATTTATCACATCCGTCCAGGGCCAATAATAGGGATTTTGGAGATTGCCAAGACTATCAGCGGCAAAATCAAAAAGTGCAATGTGGGTGAGCAGATCATACCGCAAATAATTTCCTGCGGATTTGTATTCCCAATATGGCAGATAACCAAAGACTGACGCAGTTAGTTCGGATTTTTCAAATTGAAGTGGAATAATTTCGGTTTGGATTTCCGGTATGTTCGCTTCCAACATTTTAATGCTTCCGAAAGTTTGTTTATCGGCGTTGTGCACAGAAAAAGATTGAGCAAAACTTTCCACATAAAAAAAGAAGAGAATGGTAATTAATGTTTTCATTTCTTTGATTACACGCCGAAAAGTTTTTTGAATTCAGCGGTTTGATTTGCGAGTTTATCAATGATCCCGGTTTCGTCTTCGCCGGATTTTGATTGAAGTGCTTGCTTTGCGAAAACTTCACTTTTCATAACTTCGGTTGAGCATGCTTTAGCGAAACCGGCAAGCGCTAAATCAGAAGTAATGACTGTTAAATTTTTTCGGTTGGCTGCGTTCGAAATATCTGCACGAATGAGATCATCGGCGGTTTGTTTCTGCGAATATTTTATTTTGAGAAAGTCCGAAGCAATTGCCGTTGATTGGAAGCCGTCAAAGTAAACCACGCCTTTATTTTTCTGTGCTTTAAAGTATTTATCTAACAGAAAGACCAATTGCTCGCGTGAAGCTTGTTTATCTTTTTGTTGAAGAGCCCGCCTAAGGCGGGTTATCTTCCCGATAAGATTATTTCCATCAATTAAAAATGTTTTCATTTTAAATTAAACATCGTGCTTTCTGCGTTCTTACGTATCATCTTCCGCTAAAGAAATTATCTGTCTTAGTAACTTTTAAATCTTGCAACTGAGGGGCTTTCACACGAACTTCCAAGCGGTAACCGGTGTAAGTGCCAATCGGGTTCCACGTAAAATTCATCAGCCAGCAATGCAAATCTCTACTTATCATAATTTGTGGCGCCGAAAATTGTTTGCCTGTAATATCATAACTACCACTAACACTTATCTTCCAAAATTTGGTTAAACTGATATTTGCTGACCCGCTTATCGTTGAATACCGGGTTGGTGTTAAAGGATTGTAACGTGATTCGCTATAATTATAATTGAGTGAAACACTCCACGGAATCGAAAAATCCGGTTCTTGTGTATCATAAATTCCGCGGTACATTTTATTATCTTTTTGAAAGGCTGCTTCCTGTTGACGAAGAGAATCCTGTTCCTCATTTTTATCGTTCGATTTTAATTTATCGCCTGAAAAAGTTGTAGATAGAGAAAAATTAAAACTCCTTAAGCGCAAAAACCCTTTTTTTTGTTCAATTAAAAATTTGTTAATCGCATTGCCGGCTGCATTGTAATCGTAAAGCGAATAAGTTGATGAGCCAGAAAGATTCAATAAGTCACCTACTTGCGTTCGGTAGGAAAGATTTAAATCCGAAAAGCGCAAACTATCAGCCGCAAAATTATACCCGATACCAGCATTCAAATTCAATAATTGAATTTTGTTTTCTTTTGAAGTTGTATCGGTTCTATCAACCATCGTTTTCATTTCAAAAATATTTCCAAGCGAAAAACTTAAACTTTGCGATTCACCGGAAGAAACACCGCCAAAAATTTCACGTTCGTATTTGCTGTAGCGGACTTTATCCCCTTTTGAGTTCGTGTACGAATCGTAGTAGCCCCACTTTTGCTCCGAAAAATCGGGTTGAAAGCTGTAGGAAATTGAGGGCAGAATTGTATGTCTAAGCGCAGCAATACCCAAGCTTTGCGGTTGATAAATTCCGTATATTTTTGTTGACGCTGAAACTCCAAGACTAAAGGTTCTCACAAACTGAAATTGTTTAAGATCAGAAGTTAGAACTGAGTCATTCCCGGTATAAGGCGAAACAATATTTTCTTTCTTTATTCTTTTGTTATACCAAAGTTCTCGATAGCTAACGCTCGGAGAAATGTTGATGTATCCAAATTTTGGTGATGCCCCAATATTTAAACCATGCTGAACTCCGCCGCGGATGGCAAGCTGCCCACCTTGCTTTATTCTTCTATTTTGAAATTGATTATTGTAATTCAATCCGATAAGTTCATACCATTTTTGTTCGCCGGAAACTTTTTTTCTTTTAAAAGGATACATTTGAGATTTAGAAAATGAAAACGTGGGGAGATATTCTGTAATGTTTCCGCTTTGCAATTCCTGGTTTCTGCTGTAACTAAGAGAAATGCTATTCCCCGATTCTTCCCAGTTTTTATAATAGTTTGCGTTCGAAACAATTTCTCTTCTTAAAAGCTGATTATAATCTGCACTATTTTGCTGAAAATAATTCCCCGACATGAATTCCAAATTAACGTCAAGCCGGGATGAAGGTGTTATCGTTTGATTATGCACAAACCTTACCCGCCAGTCATTTTGTTCGTTATAATCAGGATCGGTTCTTTCACCTTGATGTAAATCGGAATATGATGCTTCTAAATTTCCGGTAAAATCATAACGTTTTAAATAACGAAAACGGGAATTCAGATTATACCCGCCTTTAGTATAATAATCTGCGGTTAAAGATAAATCCATGTAATCGCTGATCGCCCAAAAATAACCGAAGCGGGAAAAATATCTTCCGTATCCGGCACGCTCACCAATTGCGGGGGCAAGTAGTCCTGAGCGTCTTCCCGACTCCAAAGGAAAGACAACAAAAGGAATTGGAATTGGAAATGGAACATCGCCGAATGCCAGCCAAATCCATCTACCGATAAGCTGTTGTTTCTGGATCATTTTCATCTCATTTCCGAAAAAATAATAATGAGGATGTTCCGCAGTGCAAGTTGAGTAAACTCCATTCTCAATAAAGAATGTCTGCTTATCAACTTTTTTTATTTTTGCGCCGGAGTAAGAAGCCTGTTCAATTTCAGAAGCGGCATAGGTGATATAACCTTTTGTCGTTTTAAAATTATACCGCATGCGCATTCCTTTGTATTCTTCTTTTTTGTCAACAAGAACAGGCGCTTCTATTTCTTTGTTTGTCACCGAATCCTTTCCGAGTCCAAACGATTCAACATTGGAGGTTTCAAAATCAACGATAATTTTTCCGCTCTTCAACCCGGTATCTTTGTAACGCATATTTCCGCTGCCGTAAAGGTGCATTTTCTTTTGGTCAAGAAAAAAGATGATGGAGTCTTTCGCCGATGAATAGATAATGGAATCAATGTCCGTACTTTTCTTTGTTGAATCATTTAAGGCTAACGAATCTTGAAGTACTTTGGAAGAATCAGTTGTAAAAAACGTTAACGAATCCGTTTGCCCGAAACAGGCAATTGAGAGAACAAAAATATGGAGCAGAAGAATTTTCATTTAAATTAAAATCAAGTGTGCATTAAATCGAATAAAAAACAAGTGATGACGCTCCTTTTATCCCGGCTTCATTTTTTAATTTTGCCGGAAGCACTTTGCACCGTGGCACCAACGATTTCAGCACTCGTTGCTTCAAAGATGTTTCTATGTTATCAAGCAGTAATTTGCCAAATCCGGCAACACCTCCACCGATAATAAAAGTGCTAACATCGAGCAGATTAGAAACCGAGGCAAGTGCGTAGCCGATATTTTTTCCTAAATTTTTTATGACTTCATTTGCATAGGGGTCTCCCAATTCTGCGGCAGTACAAATCACCTTGGGAGTTAAAGTATTAAAGTCGTCGCTAATTAATTCAACTATTTTTGAATCTTGATGATTTTTCAAACCTTCTTTTGCGTTTTGTATTAAATAACTATTACCGGCATACGCTTCAATACATCCGTATGAACCGCATCCGCATTTAGGTCCATTAACATCAATTGTAATATGCCCGATCTCCCCGGCAGCGCCAAAATCTCCGCGGAATAATTTTTTATTTAGAATAATTCCACCGCCGACACCTGTGCCAAGTGTGATCATTACAAAAGATTTATGATTTTTCCCGGCGCCAAAAATCAATTCACCAATCGCTGCTGCATTTGCGTCATTCTCAACAAAGGTCGGAATCTTAAAAGTTTTTTCTATCAGATGCCCAAGCTGCACTTTTCCCCATCCGGGTAGATTCGGAGGATTTTCAACCGTTCCTTTTTTCTTTGAAACGATTCCCGGAGAACCGATTCCGATTCCCTCAATTTTTAATTTATCGGGATCAAGCAGTTCTTTCAATCCTTTTTTCATCTGCTTAATGACTACATCAGGCCCGCCCTCAGCTTTAGTATCAACAAAAGATTTTCTGACGATTTTTCCTTTTTCCGTAACAATGCCAAACTTGATATATGTTCCGCCTAAGTCAATTCCGATAGCATATTTTTCAGATTTCGACATAATATTCTCCGCTTGTCTGTTGCTGTTAAACTTATTTATCTCTGAATTCCTTATCAACTATTTTTAATTCACCGGGGTATGAAATATTTCCGAGAACCGTACTAACGGTTGGTTTTGTATAAACCGCTAATCGGGAACTTCCGTTTCCCGTTCCGGCAATATTTAAAGCAAGATTGAGTACCGATTGAAAGCCACGATCTTGCAAATTTTTTACTATATCAAAATTAATTGAAAGCGGAATGATAGTGGCTTCACCTGTTCCCGGGATTGTTACCGGCGAAGAAATATCTCCAGTCAGAATCTCTTTTTCATCCACGAAAAGCCGGTACGGAAGTGAAACGATCGAAGCGTTTGTTGAAGTGTATCCACCGGTTCCGTCATTCGGATTTTTTACGTCAATGTTTAAGACGAATGAAATTGGTAATGAACCTTTTGTAAGTGAAGATGTAAGTTTCAGCGCATCCATAGGAGAAAAGTCTGCCAGCTTAGTTTTTCCGTCTAAAGAGATATTCGCTAAACGGACATCGTTTACTATGCCAAGTTTAAATTTCAAACGCGAAACGTTCACAATTGATTGATAAATGCTGCACGAAGTAAATACAAATACTATCAGTGCAATGAGCAAAATACTTTTTTTCATAAATTCCTCCAGAATTATTGTGTTAATTTTATTAAAGATTCTTCAATCTTTTTGATAATCAGATCTGCGACTTTTAATGCCCGCAATCCGTCTTCACCGGAAACGACCGGTTTTTCTTTTTTAATTATCGATTGAAGAAATAAATCCAATTCGTATTTCAATGCGTTCACTTCAACTTGTTCCGGTTGTTCATAAATAACAAATTTCTTTTTATCTCCTACGCCAATTTCGCCAAAGTTGATATGCGCTTCTTCAATTTTTTGATCCGAAGGGACAAGACGAAATACTTCCGAAACTCCGGTAATAAAATCAAGCGAGAGATATCCTTCTCTCTGAAAAATTCTCATCTTGCGCATTTTTTTCTGCGAGATTCTGCTTGCCGTAACATTAGCAACAGCGCCATTTTCAAATTCAATTCTTGCATTTGCAATATCAATATTATTTGAAACAACAGCAACACCGCTTGCCTGTATGCTTTTTACTTCACTTTTTACGAGACTTAAAATTATATCAATATCGTGGATCATTAAATCCAAAACGACTGCCACATCCGTTCCGCGTGGATTAAATTGCGCGAGTCTATCGCTTTGAACAAAGAGCGGATTCAATTTATATTTTTCTAATGCAAGCAGCGCCGGATTAAACCGCTCAATGTGCCCAACCTGCAAATTCATTTTATTTTCACGGGCAAGAAAAACTAATTCTTCTGCTTCGTCAAGTGAAACGGTTATTGGTTTTTCTACAAAAACATGGATTTTATTCTCCAAACATTTTTTTGCTAATTGATAGTGTGCGCTGGTAACAGCGGCGATTGAAACCGCTTCAACTTTGCTTATTAATTCATCAATTGTTTCAAATGCGTTTGTGTTGTTTTCTTTTGCTGCGATTTTTGCAGTTGAAAAATCAGCATCATATACGCCTATTAAATCGGCATTTTGTAATTGAGAGAACATTTTAGTGTGTAGCTTCCCCAAATGTCCCGTACCAATAACTCCTACTTTAATTTTTTCCATTTTTCACCTTGTTAAAATTGTGAATCGAGAAAACTTTTAAATGATTCCTTGTCAGGGCAAAGATAATAATCATTTAGAAATTGATGAGCTAAAACTTTTTCCCCGGCATTTAGGTAATTTACATACACGGCAGCAACTGCAGATTTCATTTCTGTTGAAGTTGAGCAGTCTTTTGCTGAACCGCTCCATGAACTTTCAATAAAGGAAATAACCTGTTCGTTCTCCTGCAAATAAACATCATAAACCAGATCATTAACATTATACAAGCTTCCGTCTTCATATTGCATACAATTTATTGGCGAAAAATATTCATGCTCAAATGGTGAATATAAAGAATCAATATCCGGATTTCCGGTAAGAAGCAGCGTCCTCTTCAATTCATCTGAATAAAAGGGAGCCGGTTCATAAACACCTGAGTAAAGTGAATCAATTAAATAGAAAGAATCTGTTATGCAATAGACAAAAGCAAAATATTTCGGTATCCCGTTTACACTTTTTTTATCACGAATGAGATACTGAATTTCCGAACGGTCGCTTAGATCAACAAAAAGTTCTACCGGTTCGCTAAAATGTTTTTCAAAAATAGTTTTCCCCGTTGTGTCTGCAACCGTTAATTTACTGTTTTCTAATTTCGGTTCGAAAATATTTCTTCTGCTGAACTGCCCAAGACCAACTACTGCACCTAACAAAAGAAACCCAAGAATACGTGTCATTTAATTTTTTCAGTTTCCCTTCGATAATTTTTTAGAGGATTCATCTTTATGGTTGAGAAAAGCGGGTGATATCTGCCATCTTTTATAATGAATTTTTCCTTATTTTTATATGCAAACATAAAGATTTTCTTAAACTTACTGAAATAACCATTGATGAATAAAATAATTTCTGCTGAGTTTCTTGCAGCCGATATCAAAAGGTTTGTTATTGAAGCTCCTAAAATCGCCGCAAAACGGAAAGCCGGACAATTTGTAATTGTCCGTATTGATGAAAGGGGGGAAAGAATCCCTCTCACCATAGCAGATTCAAACAAAGAACAAGGAACAATCACTATTATCGTCCAAGGAATCGGAAAAACCACCAGAGCGATTAACAATCTTGTGGCTGAAGACTTTTTCCTAGACGTTGTCGGTCCTCTCGGTAAACCTTCTCACATCGAAAACTTCGGGACGGCAATTAGCATCGGTGGAGGAGTTGGAACAGCCATCGCTTTTCCCACCGCAGTTGCTTTAAAAGAAGCCGGAAACCACACTATTGTAATTAACGGCGCTCGAAATAAAGATTTGGTAATTCTTGAAGAAGAACTAAAAAATGTTGCTGACGAACTTTATATAACTACCGATGATGGCAGTTATGGTTATTACGGATTTGTTACACAAAAGTTGCAAGAGTTAATTGACAGCGGAAGAAAAATTGATTTCGTTCTAGCCATCGGTCCAATTCCAATGATGAGGGCGGTTGCCAATACTACCAAACCATACGGGATCAGAACTGTTGTAAGTTTAAATCCGGTAATGGTTGACGGCACAGGAATGTGCGGCGGTTGCCGTGCAACTGTTGACAACAAAACTGTTTTCGTTTGTGTTGATGGACCAGAATTTGACGCACACCTTGTAGATTTCGATCTGCTGACAAAACGAAACCGCACTTATAATCAAAGTGAAAAGGCGGCTCTCAACAATCACCTTTGCAAATTAGATAAAGCTTTTTTGGAAACTGTTACTACAGAATCCTAACACAATAACGAGATTTTTTTTATGCCCCCTCTTACAAAAAAAGAAAGAATGCAGATTCCCCGTCAACCTATGCCGGAGCAGGAACCTTTAGCGAGAAGTAGAAACTTTTTAGAAGTCAATTTGGGTTTTACAGAAGAACTTGCAAAAATGGAAGCTCTTCGTTGTTTACAATGTCCCAAACCGGTTTGTGTTGATGGTTGTCCTGTCGGCGTTAAGATAAGAGATTTTATACAGCTTGTAGGCGAAGGAGATTTTCTCGGTGCGGCTGCAAAAATAAAAGAAGATAACGCTTTACCGGCTGTCTGCGGAAGAGTTTGTCCTCAGGAAGAACAATGTGAAGCAAAATGCGTTGTAGGCGTTAAACATGACCCTGTAGCAATCGGAAGGTTGGAAAGATTTGTTTCTGATTATGAACGCGAAAAAGTTGGAATTAGAACTCCGTACGTAAAACCAAAAACCGGAAAGAAAGTCGCCATTGTCGGAAGCGGTCCGGCAGGGCTAAGTTGTGCCGGTGATTTGATTCAGCTCGGACACGATGTGACTGTTTTTGAGGCACTCCACGAAATCGGCGGAGTATTAATTTATGGAATCCCTGAATTCCGTTTACCAAAAAATATCGTAAAAGCCGAAGTTGACGCTTTAAGAAATCTTGGCGTTGAATTCCAAACAAATGCGGTTATCGGATTTACCGATACAATTGACGAACTTTTTGAAAGCGGATATCATGCAGTATTTATAGCCGTTGGCGCAGGTCTCCCCTATTTTATGAGTATTCCGGGAGAAAATTTTAACGGGGTTTATTCTGCAAACGAATTTCTCACCCGTGTTAATTTGATGAAAGCCTACAAATTTCCTGAATACGATACACCTGTCTTTGATTGCAAAAATAAAAATGTAGCCGTTTTCGGGGGTGGAAATACCGCAATGGATGCCGTCCGTACCGCAAAACGTCTCGGTGCAAAAAATGCTTACATCATGTACCGCCGTTCCGAAAAAGAAATGCCTGCCCGCCTGGAAGAAATTCATCATGCAAAACAAGAAGGAGTTGAGTTTGTTTTTCTTACCAATCCTTTGGAATTTCTTGGTGATGAAGCCGGCTGGCTTCATGGGGTAAAATTGCAAAAAATGGAACTTGGAGAACCGGACACTTCCGGAAGAAGAAGACCTGTTCCAATTCCAAACTCAGAATCTATTACGGATTTAGATATGGCTGTTGTTGCTATCGGGAACGGTTCAAATCCTATAATTCAAAAAACCACACCGGATTTATCCTATAACAAGCGCGGCAATATTATTGTAAACGAGGAGACAATGAAAACATCAAAGACAGGTGTTTTTGCCGGTGGAGATATAGTTTCCGGTGGTGCGACTGTTATTCTTGCAATGGGCGCCGGAAGAACTGCCGCTAAAGCTATTGATAGTTTTTTAACCACAGAAACCTGGTGAACAAATGCCCTGGAAAGATTTACAAAAAAAATATAACAGACCGGAGAATTTTTTTAACCGCGATCTCAGCTGGATTGAGTTTAACCGCCGCGTTTATGAAGAGGCATTAAATCCCGATATTCCGTTGCTCGATAGAATTAAATTCATTTCCATCTTCTTTTCCAACCTGGACGAATTTTACATGATCCGCGTTTCCGGTTTAAAGGAACAAATTGCCGCCAACGTTTCCGAACCAACTATTGATGGATTAACGCCGAGAGAGCAATTACAGAAAATCGAAACTGCTCTAAAACCGATGTTGGAATCGCTTGTTGAGTTATGGAAAAATGAAATCATTCAGGGGCTAAAGGAGAATAATGTTTTCATTCATAATCTTAACGAACTTACCGAGGAAGAAAACAATTTATTAAATGCATATTTCAAAAAAGAAATATATCCTGTATTAACTCCTCTGGCTTTTGATCCGGGAAGACCTTTTCCCTATATCTCAAATTTAAGTTTAAGTTTAGCCGTCGTTCTTAAAAATCCGAAAGGCGATAAACATTTTGCAAGAGTAAAAGTGCCGAACGTTTTGCCCCGCTTGCTTCGAGTGGATAATATAATCAATCCGTTAAAAAAGAAAAATCAGGGTGGGGGATTTTCAGCAAAATATATTTGGGTCGGAGATTTGATAAAAGCAAATCTTCATCATCTCTTTCCGAAGATGGAAATTTTAGAAGCCCATCGTTTTAGAGTTACACGCGACACGGATATTGAAATTCAAGAAGATGAAGCTGATGACTTACTTCGCGTGATCGAAGAAAATATCCGGCAACGAAAGTTCGGGAATGTTGTTCGTATTGAAGTTGACAAAAATATGCCCGGTTACATGGTTGAAACTCTTTTAGAAAATCTTCAAATCCGTGAAAGCGATCTGCACATTTATGATGGTCCTCTTGGCTTAAGCGATGTAATGATCTTGTATGATCTTCCTCTTCATCAATTAAAGGAAAGACCCTTTTACCCGGTTACGCCAAAATGGTTTGACGAAGAGGAAGATATTTTTTCTATTATCCGTAGAAAAGATATTCTTCTTCATCATCCGTATGAAGCTTTTAAGCCTGTTGTTGAATTTATAAAACAAGCTGCAAACGATCCCGATGTTTTGGCAATAAAGCAAACATTGTACCGTGTCGGTTCAAATTCTCCTATCGTAAAATATTTAATTGAAGCCGCCGAACGGGGCAAGCAGGTCGCAGTACTTGTTGAATTAAAAGCCCGCTTCGATGAAGAGAATAATATTTTTTGGGCTAGAGAATTAGAAAAAGTTGGCGCACATGTGGTTTACGGTTTGGTCGGTTTAAAAACGCATGCAAAAATGACGTTGGTGGTACGAAAAGAATTTGAAGGACTGAAACGTTATGTTCATTTAGCCACCGGAAACTATAATGCTACAACTGCAAAAATTTATACAGATATTGGGCTTTTCACAACAAATGAAGATCTCTGCTCGGATGTATCAGACGTATTCAATTTTTTAACCGGCTATTCAAAACAAACGGAATTCAACAAATTAATTGTTGCCCCCTTAAACCTGCGAAATACTTTTCTCAAATTGGTCTTCCGAGAAATTGAGAATGTTAAAAACGGCGGTGAGGGAAAAATGATCTTGAAATTAAATGCAATCGTTGATCCAATTTGCATCGCCGGATTGTATGAAGCATCAAACAGCGGTGTAAAAATTGAACTGATTGTCCGTGGAATTTGTTGTTTAGTGCCGGGCATACCAGGTTTAAGTGAAAATATTACGGTAAGAAGTATTGTCGGCAGATATTTGGAGCACAGTAGAATTTATTATTTCTACAATAACGGGAACGAAGAAGTTTACTTGAGTAGCGCTGATTTAATGCAAAGAAACTTAGACGGACGTGTTGAAACAACATTCGCGGTTGAGGATGAAAAACTTAAGAATGTTTTAATCAATAATATTCTTCAACCTTATCTTAAAGATAATACAAAAACCAGGAAGCTAAATTCCTCGATGGAATACTCCCTGCTTCAACCCGGAGAGAATGAAAAGAAATTCAATATTCAGGAATGGCTGATGAAACATTCGGAGAAAGCCGCAAGTAAAATTAAAAAAGCTAAATGATGTTTTTAAATAAATCAAAGATAGGATTGGAAATGCAAATTACGAAAGAAGGAATTCTGAACGCTCTAAAAAGGGTGAACAACCCCGACCTTCATAAAGACTTAGTGACGCTAAAAATGATCGATAATATTCAAATAGACGGGAACAAGATTTCAGTTGAAGTTATTTTAACAACTCCGGCTTGTCCATTAAAAGATAAAATTCAAGAAGATTGTGTAAACTCCATTCAACAGGATTTCCCCGAAGCAGCAACAGTTACCGTTACAATGAGTTCAAAAGTTTCATCACATATTAATGAAGTTAAAGATGCAATTTTGCCGGGAGTAAAAAACACGATAGCTATTGCAAGCGGAAAAGGGGGCGTTGGAAAAAGCACAGTTGCCGTTAATCTTGCCGTTGCGCTTGCAAAAGAAGGTGCCAAAGTCGGGTTAATCGATGCCGACATTTATGGACCAAGCATCCCTCTGATGATGGGCATTAAAGAAAAGCCCCGCGTCTATCAAGATAAAGACACTATGAAAATGCTTCCCCTTGAAAATTTTGGAATTAAGTTAATGTCTATCGGCTTTTTAATTGAAGATAACGCTCCTGTTATTTGGCGCGGACCGATGGCAAGCGGCGCAGTAAAACAATTTTTATCCGATGTTGCATGGGGTGAACTTGATTATTTGATTTTTGATATGCCTCCTGGAACGGGAGATATTCAATTAACTTTAGCGCAAACTATTCCGCTGACAGGCGCAGTGATTGTTACTACACCTCAGGAAGTCTCTTTAATTGATGCACGAAAAGGATTGAAGATGTTTCACAGAGTAAATGTTCCGGTGCTTGGTATTATAGAAAACATGAGTTATTTTATTGCACCTGATACTGGAAATAAATATGATATTTTCGGGTACGGTGGTGGAGAAAAACTTGCAGAAGAACTGGAAGCTCCTTTTCTGGGTGGTATTCCTATTGATCCCCGGATTCGGATAGGCGGCGATAAAGGAATCCCGATTGTTTATGATACTCCGGATTCGGTTCATTCGGAAATAATTTATTCGATTGCAAGAAATTTAGCCGCTCAAGTCAGCATCAGAAATATGAATGCTTCGGAAACGAAAATTGAAATTGTTATGGAAAATTAAAAGAAGATATTTTAATGGAAGAAAGAATAAAAAAGGCTCTCGATAATGTCCGCCCCTATTTGCAAGCCGATGGCGGGGACGTGGAACTGGTAAATGTTTCCAAAGACGGAATTGTACAAGTAAAGCTAATAGGTGCGTGCAGTTCATGCCCTATGTCTCAAATGACGCTGCGCGCCGGTGTAGAGCGTGCATTAATTAGAGAAGTTCCAGGCATTAGAAGAGTAGAAGCGGTTTCATAAAACCATGCAAAACGAAGCAGCTATAAAACGAAATTATTTGCTTCTGCTTCTTGTTTTGCCGTTGCTGTTTTTTCTCATTTATTATTTATTAGATGTGCTGATTCTTTTAGCCCTCTCCGTTCTTCTTGCATTTATCTTTGATCCGATAATTAATTTCCTCGAAAAAAATTCCTTTAAAAGATTACATGCCATCCTTTTTGTATTTCTAATTTTTTCGCTGTTGGGGCTCGGTATTTATTCTTACATAATTCCTGCGATCCTTAAACAAACTAATGCACTTTTTTTAAAGCTGAATGTTGAAACAATTAAAAGTCAGTTTAGTTTATTTGAAGACCACATGCAAACTTTGTTCCCTTTTGCAACCAAAGACGTAATAACCCGGCAAGTTGAAAAACTTTCAACCGGAATGCTTGAAAATCTCTTCAAACAAGTTTCCCCCTTTCTCACAAACATTTTTTCTTTTTTAGCTGTAATTATCATTCTTCCATTTACCACTTTTTTTATTTTAAGAGATAGAATTCAAATCATCAAGGGAGTGGTTTCTGTTTTACCAAATCGATATTTAGAAATGTCATATACCGTAATAAAAAAAGTTACCCAACAGCTTGGCAGGTATGTCCGCGGATGGATGTTGGATGCCCTATTCATAGGGTTAGCATGCGGATTATCTTTTCAATTAATCGGTGTTGATAATGCTCTTGCGTTGGGAGCATTGGCAGGTGTTGGTCATCTCATTCCTTATTTTGGACCAATCATCGGGGGGATTCCGGCTCTTCTCATTTCTTTTCTGCAGTATGGCGATTTCTCTAAAGCGCCAATAATTATTCTTTTTCTTTTAATAATTTATGCTTTAGATAACGGCATTGTCCAGCCGTTCATTTTTTCAAAAAGTGTAAACATGCATCCGTTAATGATAATATTTTTAATCATTGCGGGCGGGCAGTTATATGGTGTGTTAGGGATGCTTATTGCGATCCCCACTGCTACTGTAATAAAAACAGCAAGTAAGGAATTTTACTTCGCGTGGAAAAATTACCGGATAACAAGAATGTAACCTAAACTTCAGATATTTTTTTTATCACTTCAACTGAATTAATTCCTTCAGCTTCAGCGTTAAAATTTGTGATAATACGGTGCCGTAAAACCGGAATCAGAACAGATTTTACATCGTCAATGTTCGGAGTAAATCTTCCATCGCAAACTGCTTTTGCTTTTGCAGCTAATATCAAATATTGTGAAGCTCTGGGACCCGCACCCCAACGAAGCCATTCTTTGATAAATTGCGGCGCTTGTTCGTTGTTCGGACGTGTTTTATTAACAAAGTTAACTGCAAACGAAATAACATTTTCGGCAACCGGAACGCGGCGCACCAACCGCTGAAAACTATTCAAAGTCTCGGCTGATACTATTTTATTTAGCTCCGGGAAAAATCCACCCGTCGTAGTCCTTACAATTTCCTTCTCTTCTTCAAGAGACGGATAATCAAGCCAAAGATTAAACATAAATCTATCTAGTTGCGCTTCAGGAAGCGGATAGGTTCCCTCCTGCTCAATCGGATTTTGTGTAGCCAAAACAAAAAACGGTTCATCAAGCGGATAAGTTTTGCCTGCAATAGTAACTTTATGTTCCTGCATAGCTTCAAGCAGCGCCGCCTGCGTTTTAGGTGGGGTTCGATTTATTTCATCTGCTAAAATAACGTTCGCGAAAATCGGTCCTAGAATAAATCTGAATTCCCGCTTTTTTGTAATGCTGTCTTCTTCAAGAATTTCAGTACCGGTAATATCACTTGGCATTAAATCGGGAGTAAATTGAATTCTGTTAAACTTGAGATCGAGCACGTCGGCTAATGTTTTTATGATTAACGTTTTTGCCAAACCCGGAACTCCAACGAGCAAGCAATGCCCGCGTGAAAGAAGCGACAAAAGTAAATGATCAATAATTTCATCTTGACCGATAATAACTTTGGCAATTTCTTTTTTAATTAATTGAACAGAACCGGCTAATTGCTCAACTAACTGAACGTCATTATTTTGATTTTCATTTTGCAAGGGAATTTTCCTTAGTCAACTTTCTCGTTATTCTTTAATTTCCCAAAAGATTTTTGTTTTTAATTCATCAAGCCATAGTGCATACAACTTTTGCTTTTTATATTCATCGGAAAGTTTTTTTAATTCAGTATAATCAACATCAATATTAGGTTTATGCTGGGAAATGCGTTTCTCTAACCAAACGATATGGTACCCGTAACTGTCCGCAGCATAATTCACACGCTTCGGGTAGCTGATTTCGTTCTCTTTTACCTTACTGACAATTTCGAGGAGAGCTTTATCAAGCTGGTTGAGATAAAAGGTCCCAAGTTGACCGCCAAGATTTACCGTCTCCTTATCATCAGAATATTTTTTTGCGAATTCATAAAACGTTCCGGATTTTCTAACTATGCTGTCGCGCATATCCGTTAACACTTCAATAGTGTTAAGATCGCTCTCATCATCGGCTTTAATTTTAATCAGAATATGACGGGTGTGAATTGATTCACCCCGTTTTTCCAGTAATTGAATAATATGAAAACCAACAGGTGATTCAGTTACTTCTGATAGTTGTTTCTCTTTTAATATATATGCGGCAGCTTCAAATTCGGGATAAAAAACTCCGCGCTTTACAAAACCAAGATCACCGCCTTGCACCGCACTGCCAGGGTCCTCTGAATATTTTTTTGCGAGTTCGGCAAAGTCTGAGCCAGCTTTTATTGAATCTAATATTGCTTGCGCTTGGGCTTTGTATTTATTTTTCAGAGTTGACGAAGTTTGCGGATTCTTAAAAATGTGGGATAATTTTACTTTTTCAGGAATAACACCAAGGCTGTCCTTAAATTGAGCAAAAAAATCTTCAACCTCACGGCGTGTTGATTCTACTTGACCGAATTTTTTTTCTTGCGTTTTTTGGACCATTAAATTCTTGCGGACATCATCACGCAATTCCCTTTTGATCTTTTCGATACTCATGTTATACATTTGTTCTACGCGCTCCTTAGAGCCGTATTGCTGCATCAATTGAGAAACTTGATAATCAATTTGTTTTCCTATTTCATCTTCCGTAACGGAAATAGAATCAAGTCCGGCTTGCGCATAAACTAATTTTTCATCTATAAGCATTTTCAATACTTGTTCGCGAAGCGCCGCTGTTTTAGGATCAACTTTCCGCTGAGCCGCTAAAAGGTTTATTTGATATTCCAATTCACTTTTTAGAATAATTTCATTATCAACAACTGCAATTACTTTATCTACGGATTGTTGAGCAATTATTTCGGGGAATATAAAAAGTAAAAGGAAGAGAAAGTACTTCTTCATGTTTGTCCTATTTTTTAATATCGATATCATTTTGTGAATATAATTCCTTTAGATGTTCTTCAATAAGCTGCTTTTGTTTTTCTTCCCTAAAAGTTTTTTCAATTTCTTTTCGAAGCGACGCAAAAGGAGGAACTTCATCTTTTTTTAACTTTTGAAGCACTTGTACAACCGTAAAAAGATTTTTTCTTAATTGAATAACCAAACTGACTTCATTCTGCTGAAGTTCAGTGATGATGTTTAATAAATTACCGGCTCCGATTTGATAGTAATAAACCAACGCATTTGTAGATGAAGCAACGAGTGAAGAATCATTCAAAAACGCTTTCAGTGTTTTGTTCCAATCGCTTTCCAGAAGAACATTTCTAAATTGAATGGCTTTATCATACTGCTTAAGATAGACTTGGTTAAGAATAACTGCATCCTGCAATAGTTTGAATGCTTCCGGTTTGGCGTTGAAATATTTTTCTAATTCTTTTGAAGTAAAGGAAATTTCTTTATCCGAAACATATTTTTTTAGCCACAGTGTTTTTAATAATTCTTTCCGGGCTTTATTAGAAAGTTCAAGAAACTCATCACTTTTTTCCAGATCATTCTTCCGGGCTTCTTGTGAAAGTAATTCGGTAGTAACCCAATTTCGAATAAACTCATTTTTGTAAGCAGTATTCGTATCGGGTGGGAAAGTAAAATCCTTTTTATAAAGATAAACATCGTTCACTTTTGCAACATACTCAACCGTCGGTTTCTCTTTTGCACAACCGGCAAAAAGTAGTAAAACAAAACTGAACGATGCTATTAAAAAATTATTCACTCTTAAAAACTTTTGATAATTCTTCTTTTTTTATTTCCGGTTTATACTTTGAGCGCAATGATTCATTATATGCGTTTTCCAATCGTTTGCTTTCGTCTTCTTGAAATGAACCAGATACTTCTGCTTTTGCTTCTTCAAAAGTTTTTAAACGAGCTACTTCTTTGCGGTCTAATTTTATCAAGGAATATCCGTTTGCATTAGCTATTGAAGAAGAAATATCTCCCGTATTTTCAAGCTTATATGCTTCTTTTGAAATTTGCGAACTACTTGCATCCATCATTTCATGTTTGCCGCCTTTGGATTTCATTCCGGCTCTTTCAGTATATTTTACTGCTAACGAATCAAAATTAGTTCCCTTCTTCGAGAGGTCTTTACAAACTTGAATGATAGAATCTTTACGGGAAAAAATTTCCGTAAATGCTACCCGGTCATTCCAGTTATATTTTTCTTTATTCTTATTGAAATGTTCTTCAAGTTTTGCATCGTCAATTTTTATTTTATTCCAAATTTCTTCTTCTTGTAATTTGAAAATAAATATCCCGTTTTTGTATTCTTCCATCAACTCAGCATATTCAGGGTAGCGGTTATCCATTGTCAGAGTTTCAGTCTCTAAAGCAAGATCACCGCTTATTTTGTTTGCGGCTTCCTTTAAAACTTCACGCGTAATTACTTTATTCATATATTCCGCTTGCGTAAGAATTTTATCAAGTACCGCATCAAGATTGAAAACTTCTCCATTCAATCTAAAAACCTCCGTTTTGCCAAAATCCGTTTTCAATTTACTTTCAAAATAATCGGCGCCAACTTTTACCGAATCATTTGCAGCATGAATTGCTTCAATCCCGGCATCGTTCAGTTTAAAACCATATTTAGTTTTATAGGTCATCAAAAGAGCTTCGTTATCGCTGTTGTATCTTGTCTGCTTATAGATTTTTTTTAACTCTTCCTTTTCTTCTTCAAAAGTTGGATATGATTTTCTTTCCGTTTGTTTTATGAGATGATAGCCATAATTTGTTTTAACAATATCGGAAACTTCTCCAACTTTCAAATTGAAAGCGGCTTCATCAAATTCTTTTACCATTACACGGCGTGAAAAGAAATCCAGGTCTCCGCCTTTCTTGGCTGAGCCGGGATCTTTTGAAAATTCTTCTGCAAGTTTGGCAAAATCAGCTCCGTTTTTAAGGGCAGTTTTAATACTGTCTATTTTTTGAAAAGCTGCTAACGTATCGCTTGTCCCGGCTTCATTTGCGAATGTGAGAAGAATATGGCTTGCCCGGATTGAAGGAATTCTTTCCCTTTTTTCAGTAACTTTTATAATATGATAACCAAATCTTGTTTTTACTGCCTCAGGATAAACTTTCCCGACTTCTGTTTTGTAAGCAGCATCCTCAAACTCCGGAACTACTAATCCTGCTGAAATATAATAAATATCTCCACCTTTTGGTTTTGAATATTGATCAGCAGAAAATTCATTTACCAAACTATCGAAACTTTCACCGGCAAGAACTCTCTTCAATACAGCGTTTGCTTTTGTTTTTGCTCCTTCATCACCTGTTGAATCAGGGCGGATCATAATATGGCTAACGCGTAATTCTATTTTTCTTTGATCATATAATTTTTTTATCGAAGGCTCAACTAATTCTTTATCTAAAAGGTAGCTAACGCCAACTTTCTTTTTATAATCGTTTAATTCAGCTAACAAATCAGGATTTTTATCGTATCCTCTATCGTAAGCATCTTTTATTTTCAATCTGAAATTAAGATACAGGTCTAAAAATTTTTGATATTGCTCCAGACTGTCGTCTTTCGCAGCTTCAAGTCCGCCTGAATTTTTAGCATACGCTTTTTCAAATTCACCAAGGGTAATATTTCCCTTATCAAATTTAGCTAAAAGTATTTCGCCATGTTTCGGCGAACATGCGGAGAAAAAAAGAACAATTGAAAAGAATGAAAAGATTAAGAGAAATTTTCGCATAAGAATAACTCCGATTTTTTTACATAATAGAAATTTTAGTTAAGAATTTTAGTAAACCAACCTTAGAAAAACAAGGTAAATAAAATTGAAATTTCACCTTTTTCATTTACAACTTGTGTTTTCACTTGAATGAACGGACGACATGATCACTTTGCTCTTGTACCATTCGGGATTGAAGGATCAACATTAAGGAGATTTAATTTCCCATCCCCTTCAACAGCTAAAACCATTCCTTGAGATTCCATTCCCATCAGTTTTGCAGGTTTTAGATTTGCGACAATCACTACTTTTTTACCGACGATTTCTTCCGGAGAATACTGTTTGGCAATGCCGGCAAGAATTTGTCTTTCTTCAGTGCCAAGAGAAACTTGTAACTTTAAGAGTTTTTCACTCTTTGCAACTTTTTCTGCTTTGAGAACTTCGGCAACTTTTAGATGAACTTTTTGAAAATCTTCAATTGAAATTAATCCATCAGCCAATTTAGGTTTATCATCTTTCTCCTCAATTGAAGGAGCCGAATCAATATTCGCTAAAAAAGGAACGAGTTCTTCATCTTCAATTTTTTTAAAAAGAATTTCAAAATTATTTAATGAATGTCCAACTGCTAAATGCTGATTACCACAATCATCCCATGTAACCGGGCGGGCGTTAAGCATCGTAAATATTTTTTGTGATGAGAATGGAATTATCGGTTCAATTAATTCAGCTAAAGTAAAAATGGTTTGCAAACAAATATTCAAAGTAGTTGAACAATTGTCATTATTTGATTTTACCGTTTTCCATGGTTCAGCATCGTTGAAATATTTATTAGCGGCTCGAGCCAGGTTCATAATTTCAAGCACGCCGTCTTTAATTTTATAATTTTCAAAAAGAGATGAAATTTTTGCCGGATAAGATTCCAAAAGAGCGATCATTGAGCTATCGATTTCTTCCAAAGAAAATTGCGGAGGAACCTTTCCGTCAAAATTTTTAAAGACAAACGCAAATGTCCGGTTAATAAAATTTCCGAAAATTGAAGAAAGCTCATTATTATTGCGCGCCTGGAATTCTTTCCAATGGAAATCGGTATCACGCATTTCCGGTAAATTTGCCGCAAGTGTATAACGAAGCGGATCGGCGGGAAATGCTTTTAAGAAATCTATAACATCAATTCCCCAATTTCTGCTTTTGGAAAATTTCTTTCCTTCAAAATTATAAAACTCATTTGCGGGAACATTTTGAGGGAGAACGTATTTGTCTTCCCTTCCATCATTCCAAGCCATTAACATTGCGGGGAAAAAGATAGTGTGAAAGACGACATTATCTTTGCCGATAAAGGCAACATATTTTGTTTTGGGATCTTGCCAGTAATTTTTCCAGAGATCAGGTTCTCCCCTTTTTTCAGAAAGTTCTTTTGCCGCAGAGATGTAACCCAAAACAGCTTCGAACCAAACATAAAGCACTTTGCCTTTTGCGTCATCCAGCGGAACGGGAATGCCCCAATCCAGATCGCGCGTTACTGCTCTATCTTGCAACCCGTCCTTAAACCAACTCCGGCAATATTGAAGAACATTTTCTTTCCAATGGTATTTTTCATCCATCTCCTTGATATATGCTTCAAGCCGCTCTTGAAATTTTCCAAGCGGGAAAAACCAATGAGATGTTTCCTTCAAGACAGGAGTATTTCCGCTAATTTTGCTTAACGGATTTTTTAACGCGCTTGGCTCATACAACGCGCCGCAAGTTTCGCACTCATCGCTTCTTGCATTTTCATTTCCGCAGTTTGGACATGTTCCTTCAACGTAACGATCGGGCAAAAACATATTTGCTTTTTCGTCATAAAATTGAAGCGTCTTTTTTTCAGTTAATAAACCTTGTTTGAGAAATTCCAGAAAAAATTCTTTCCCGGTTTCATGATGAATAGGAAGACTTGTGCGTGAATAAATATCGAAGTTCATTCCGAACTTTTCGAATGAATCTTTGTTAATTGCATGGAATCTATCTATAATGTCTTTAGGTTTAAGACCTTCTTATCGGCAGTAATTGTGATCGGAACCCCGTGCTCGTCTGAGCCGCAAACAAAGAGAATCTCATTTCCTTTTAATCGGTTATATCTCACAAAAATATCTGCAGGAAGGTACGCGCCCGCCAAATGACCGAGATGGATCGGACCATTAGCGTAAGGAAGAGCTGCAGTAACGAGAATTTTTTCTTTGTTCAAAAATTATTCCGTAATTTTGTTAAAATTTCACTCTAAATATAAGCATAATTTTTTTCTCTTTAATCGAACAACACTCGTTTGGACGAGAATGAATATAAAATTTAACCTTTGAGGCTGTCTTGGAATATATTTTATTAGTTACAGAAATCGCAATTCTTCTCGTCCTCTTTCTCCTTTATCAAAAAATCACCCGTAAGAAAGATGAACTTTTGCTCCCGGAAATTGAAAAAAAACTCCGCGATGGTTTTGACAAGTTAGACGATTTACAAAAAAAAGAGTTTCAGCGGAACCGGGAAGAAACCGGATTACAGCAAAAAAATCTGCGAGAAGAGGTTTTCTCTTCTTTCAAGAAATTTGAAGATTCCCTTTTCCATCAATTCACCACCTTTTCTGAGCGGCTTGAAAAACTTACCCAAAGGAATGACAAAAAATTTGAAGAATTAAAAGAAAAGGTAGAACAGAAACTCCAGCAGCTTCAGGAAAACAATTCACTAAAATTAGAAGAGATGCGGGTAACGGTTGATGAAAAACTCCATGCAACTTTAGAAAAAAGATTGGGAGAATCTTTCAAACTTGTAAGCGATAGGTTAGAACAAGTCCATAAAGGTTTGGGAGAAATGCAAACTTTGGCTGTTGGCGTTGGTGATTTGAAAAAAGTTTTGACCAATGTAAAATCCCGTGGAACGTGGGGAGAAATCCAGTTGGAAAATTTGATAGACCAGCTTTTAACTCCCGAACAATTTGCTAAAAACATCGCCACAAAAAAAGGAAGCAACGACAGAGTTGAATTTGCCATTAAAATGCCCGGACGCAGTAACAACAAAGATGAAGTTCTTTGGCTTCCAATAGATGCAAAATTCCCGATGGAAGATTATCAGCGTTTGCAGCTTGCGCAAGATGCGGTTGATTTACCCGCTATTGAAGAAGCTTCCAAAGCGCTTGAGAACAGAATTAAAGGAGAAGCAAAAACAATTTTCGATAAATATCTTGATCCGCCGAATACAACGGATTTTGCTTTAATGTTTTTACCGGTTGAAGGATTGTTCGCAGAAGTTCTACGACGTCCAGGATTAATTGAGAAGATTCAAACTGAATATAAAGTTGTGTTAACCGGACCAACAACATTAACCGCAATCTTAAACAGTTTGCAAATGGGATTTAGATCATTGGCAATTGAAAAACGCTCAAGCGATGTGTGGAATTTACTCGGCGCCGTTAAAACCGAATTCGGAAAGTTTGGCGATATTCTTGAAAAGACACAAAAAAAACTTGCCGAAGCCAGCAATACAATTGATGATGCTTCTAAAAGATCACGTTCAATTGAAAGAAGATTACGGGATGTTCAAGAATTGCCGCAGGGTGAGAAACAGGTTGGACTTGAGTTGGATGATTAGGTCATTCCACTATAAAGTTTCGTCATAAAATCGAAATAGTTCGTTCTGATATCGAAACGGTTCGATAAAATATCGCAGTGTTGCGATCTAACATCGGAACGTTGCGAAAAAATATCGAAATGGTTCACCCCAACATCGAAGTGTTCCGTCCCAACATCGGAAAGTTTCGATAAATTATCGAAGTGCTACGTTGTAACATCGAAAGTTTGGGTAAAAATATCGAAACGATGCTTCTTTTTTACTCATAAAACCCTCTTTTTAGCCTATTTTAGGACTTTTTACTCTCTATTGCGTTTTATGTGAATAACCACGTCCCAAAAGCTTTCGGGACGTGGACAAATTAACAAAGAAAATATAGGCTTTAGCCACAAAAAATGAAGTCATTTGGCTAAAGCCAGGTGCCTTTTGTGCTTTTCATCCCACGACTTAAAAGTCGTGGCAATGCATCTCAAAATAACTCTTCAAGGAAGAATTAACTTTGCGGAGGAGGAGGAGGGTCTTCTTTCTTTGTTCTCTTTCTTTCGAAGAACGCCGCCATTCGGGATGCTACATCTTCCAGACCGGGAACTTTATCTTTGTTTGCAAGTACCGCCGCATATATCTCAAGCGATTCTACGAACGCGTCGCTCCCGGCTGCAAAGATGGTATTGTTCAGGGCTTCGGTTAAGGCAACTGATTTTTCGTAGATGGGAACAAGGTCGCGCATCAACTTGGTATCACGCAAGAATTCTTCTTTACTAAAGAGTGGACTGATTATCTGTGGATGCTGGTTTACCACTTCTTCAGCAATTGAAACAAAGGGTTTGAAAGTGTTCCCAAGTTTAGGCATTCTTTTCCTTTGGGCTTTTGAGAGCGCTAAGAGAAAAGGCATTTGTTCTCGCAATTCCGTAAGATTATTTTGGATTGCGGTTAGCTGTTCCGCCGTTAATGCGGCAGAAATGATGTTCTGAGCCATACGATCCTCCGAAAATTTATTTTTTTCGCGGCTGTTTTATTTTGCTTCTCTAATCGTTGCCGCATGTTATCCCGAAAGAGAAGAATGGGGTGAGTGGTCAGTCGTCAGTTTTCAGTGGTCAGTAAATTTAACTGCAAATATTCTTTCCAACTGAAAACTGATTCGCCGCGGCGAACTGATAACTGGTCACTTCATAAGAATGAACTTCTTAGTATCCGTAAACGCTCCCGCACTTAATTTATAAAAATATACTCCACTCGTCAATTTTGACCCATCAAACTCTACTTGATATTTTCCCGCTGCTTTTTCTTCATTCACTAATGTTGCAACTTCATTTCCCAAAACATCATATACTTTTAACGAGACTTGACTGCCGACCTCTAATTGCCAACTGATTACTGTGCTTGGGTTGAATGGGTTGGGGTAGTTTTGATAGAGCAAAAAATCTTTTGTGTAAAGAGGATTGTCCATTCTTTCAATTGAGGTTGTATTGCCAGGAGTAAATACAGCTAATCCGGATGCAGTCCCACACCAAACTTTTCCTAACTTATCAATATTCACAGTGTAAACATCATTATCAATTAAACCTGAGTTAAACAAGTTATACTCGCTCCATTCAGAAAGCGATGTGTTAAGTTTTGCAAGTCCGCCGTTCATGGTTCCAATCCAAACATTGCCAAGTGTATCAAAATCTACAGCTCTAATATTGTTTGAAGGGAGATTTGAATTTATAGAATTAAAAATTGTCCAAGTATCTCCATCAAATTTTGCAAGTCCGGCTCCATTTGTACCAATCCACTTATTATCATTTGCATCAACGGCAACACAAGTAATTATGTTATAGGGGATATTCGAATTATCAGTATTATAAACAGTCCATGCATTGCCGTCATATTTGATAAGCCCTAAACCCCAAGTGCCAACCCAAATATTATCTGCTTGGTCGATTACTAACGAATAAATGTAGTCGTCCATTAGTCCTGAATTCACACTATTAAAAACAGTCCAGTCGGTGCCGTTAAATTTAGCAAGTCCCCCGCCCCAAGTTCCTACCCAGACATTTCCATTTTTATCAACTCGCACATTTGTTACATTGTTATCGGGTAAACCTGAATTGGAGGAATTGTACAGAATCCATCCCATACCGTTGAAATCACATAATCCTCCTCCGTATGTGCCAATCCATTTATGGTCACTTTCATCTATTGCAATGGAGGTAACATTATTATTTGGAAAAGTCGAGTTTGAGTCGTTGTAAACAATCCAGTTACTATTATCATAGCTAATTACTCCGCCGCCCCACGTTCCAATCCACTTCTCCCCTTTTCTATCAATAGCAAAAGCGCTGACACGGTTAGGGGGTAAACCTGAGCTTGAAGTGTTATACTCATACCAGTTTACACCGTCAAACTTTACTAAACCGCCATCATAAGTGCCAATCCATTTATTCCCCTGCTGATCAATAACAATTGAAGTTATATTGTTTCCAGGCAAACCGGAATTTGATGTGTTGTAGGTTAACCAATTTGTACCATCAAAAAATGCAAGTCCAAGTCCTTTTGTTCCAACCCATTTATTATTTAAAGTATCCACCGCGACAGTGCTAATGCCTGTATAGAGAGGACATTGATAAGTTCCGGAATTATTTGTGTTCGCGGCATCAAACCATGTGATATATCCATATGATCCCATCCATATCTCCCTCTTCAACCCGTTTGTTAAAACCTTTATATCGTTGTTATATGTAAGATTTATTATAGAATAATTGCTCCACCCATAACGACCAAAATAGATATAAAAACCGGCGTCAACCGGAGCCACCCAAATGCTGTTCTCGCCTTTATCTACCACAAGGGAAACAATATTGTTATTAGGCAGAGGAGAGTTTGAAGTATTGAAGACAGTCCAATCGGTTCCTGTATATTTCGCAATACCGCCCCCAAGAGTAGAAAACCACATATTACCATTTTTATCTATTTTAATTGAAGTAACGTTGTTATTGGGCAAAGCTGAATTCACTGTATTGTATGAAATCCATGTTGTCCCGTCAAATTTACCGACTCCACCGTTTTTGGTACCAATCCATTTATTGCCAATACTGTCAATAGTAATAGTATTTATAAAATTGTCGGGAAAGCCGTTTATTCCTTTGTTATAAAGAGTTTTCTCCCCGCTACTTTTATCGAGCCTGATAAGTCCGCCATTTGTTCCTATCCAAAGATAATTGTCACCGTCTGCCATAGAAGTAATTGGTTTGCTATCTGTATAATTTTCCCAAACCGGTGTTTGTGCATAGCTGGTGATAACAACAGCAAACAAGCAATAAAGTGTCTTCACAAATTTTTTCATTCCTATCACTTTTTCCTTTAATTGACACAATAGTCAAACGAAACTATTTACTTACAGAAGGAGTCAGTTGTTGATATGCAACTGAAACTCCTCTGTAATTTTGTTGTTACTGAAATAACCTTGTTCTTTTTAACAACCAGTATTATTTAACTAATAACATTCTCTTTGTTGCACTATAAATTTCTCTGACACCGTTTGTTGCCTGTAAACGGTAAACATACATTCCGCTTGCCAATTGCTTACCGCTTGTTGTAAACTGAAAACTGTAATTGCCCGCTTCTTGCCATTCATTTGCAAGTACGGCAACTTCGCTTCCAAGAACATCATAAACTTTTAGGGTAACAAAACCGTTTGCCGCTAATTGGTATCTTATTGCTGTACTTGGGTTAAAGGGATTTGGGTAGTTCTGAGAAAGTTTAAATTCATTGATTGTCAATTCTTCTGAATTTTCTCCGCCGCTTATTTTCCACAAAGGACCTGTGCCGGAGTACTGAACCGCAGTAGTTTTCGCGGATTCTTTTAATCCGATATCAACTGCGCTTACTTTATACAAATAAGTTGTATGAGGTTGTCTGGGGTTAACTAATGTTACCTCTGTATCTATCCAGCTCGTACTATTTCCTGGGATTTCATCCGCAAGCATATAATACTCAATTTCGCTTTCATCTTTATACCCTCTATAAACTTTGATCCCGTCAATATAATTATAAACATCCGGTTCATTAACAGAACCCCAGGTTATTTTTGGTTGATTATTATACGTTGTTCCTGCAAAGTTTGTGGGTGTTATTGGATTTGCATCATATCGTTGGAACCGGGAGTAGTTGTCACTTAAATTTTTCCAAAGTACATAAACATCATTCCCGGTTGTTGAGATACCTATTGGATGATAAGGTTCTGTGTTTTCATCCAAGGTATAAAAACTTGACCAACTACTGCCATTAAAATAAGTGTGCTGAATACCATCATCTTCAAAAGCAAGATTGATATTGCCGTTATTTGAAACTGCAAGGTTGCAAGCATATTCACCGGATAAATTATTACTTATTGCAGATGATGACGACCAACTTGTGCCCGAAAGATCTCTGGTTTTATATGCTAGATAATTTCCGATAAGTCCGCCGCTATTTAAATATTTAACATAAATTAAATTGAGTTTCGTCCCACTCACAACTAATCTCTCGTTTATTGAATTGTCTGCTCCCCAATCGCCCTCTACTGCTATTTGTGGGGTTTGCCATGTGCTGTAATACCTATCCCTGCTTAATACCGCACCAGGATAATAATTATTGTCACTTGTACTCCAACTTACATGAACACGATTACTTGAAATGGCAACCGTTGGTTTACCACCATCAACAAAATTATTGTAGTCTGTTACATTTTTATAATCCACCCAAGCATGACTTGAATTAAGAAAATAGTAATATGTTTCATAATATGTCAAATTATCAAGCATAGCATATACTACGTGTACTCCGTTTTCACCGTAAACAATATCAACCCCGTTACATGCGTTGCTACCGATAGCTTTGGGATTTAGATTAGTCCAGTTTTGACCTGCATTTGTTGAATAAGAAATTTTCAAATTACTACTGAGCTTATAAGCTAGATAGACTTTATCTTTATCACCAGTAATGCTTGGGAATTCAGCATTTCCTGAAGTTTCAATCGTTGTTGATCGTATATATTCTCCTGAACTGTTCAGAAGATAATAGTTTATTGAGTTTGTTGAATTTGAATTTTGGACAATAACATGATTACCATCCTTGTTGCTGAATACATCCATCATCACAAGATTTGGTTCATTAATGGTGGTAGTTACTGTATTATTCCAGCCTTGAGAAAAAATGTAGCTGGTTATTGTTATAAAGAGAATAAGTATCTTTTTCATTAAATAATCCTTTATATAATAGTTTTTCTATTTAATTAATATTGCTTTAATTGTTTTTGTGTAAGTAAATGATTTTCCGTTTGCGGATAACCTGATTAAATACACTCCTGAAGGGTGTAATTTCCCTTCGCTGTCTTTTGCTTCCCAACTGATTTGATAACCGCTGGGAGTTTGTTCTTTCTCTACGAGTGTTGTTATTTCTTTCCCTAATATATTATAAACCTTTATCGAGACTACTGAATATTCTGCAAGCTTATATTTGATATTTGTCTGCGGGTTAAACGGGTTTGGATAATTTTGTGATAATGAAAATTCTTTTGGAATGTCGCTGTCTTCTTTTTCTACCGACACAGAAAAATTGGGCTTATATATCCAGTTGAACCATTTAATCGTTCCGGGGGTAGGCGGATCATCCCAACAATTAACCAACAGTTCTTCTTTTCCGTCACCGGTCAGATCATAAAGATTAGCGCCATAATAACCAATGTTATTATCCTGCCAAATATTCTGCTTAAAATAGAAGAGTTCGTATGTCTGATGATTTTTACTTCCATTAAATTTTAGAATAAATACCGTATAATCCAACCCGAGCAGCACTTCTTCTTTACCGTCTTTATCAATATCAATTACCTGAATATTTCCGGCATAAAAAGAGAAAATCCCGATTATATCAATTTTTCCAACAACCTGGTAACTACCTTTCCCGTCGGTTTCAAAGAGTGTTATCCTGGTTACTCCAACTCCATCATGAAACGAGTCACCACCAATCCAAATCTCTTTTTTGCCATTTCCGTCAAGGTCGTTGGTTTCAGCGCAGAGGTAAGCATTATAGGTTTCAACTTTTCCTTCCCATATAGGTGTATATGAATTATTGCCTGTATTTTCAAGAGAAAGGACTTTCCCATGAAGGCTGCCTGCAAGAAATTCAGTCTTCCCATCTTGATCGAAATCTCCAATTGAGAAACCACCATAATAAAGATCGAGATCATGATAATCGTATTGATAAACCATATCAAAATTATTAAGTAAAGGATCATATTCATAAATCTTTAAATCGGCAATGCCGGATGGTTCGATAAATATCTGGTCAGTGAATTGATCTCCATCCCAATCACCAAAATAATTGTCATTCTGTTGATCACTTGTATCTCTCGTTTTGAATGTGAATGACAAATTATTTGCAATCGCCGAATCTTTACTTTGCTTATAAAACAAAAAACTCCAAACCAAATAACTTGATCTTTCATCGACATAGTTTTTCGCTAAACGAAGTTCTTCCTTCCCATCCTTATCGATATCATAGATATTCCCGGCGATGACAGTACTATCATAACTAAAAACAGATTCGAATTTGCCATTTGTGTTCATTTCAAAAGCCATAATATCTGTATAATCAGTCCAATAGTCTTTCACTTGTCCATAGAGTTCCGGTCTGCCGTTCTTATTTACATCACCTACCAATAACGTGCGGAAATTACCAAGCGGCACGGTTTGCCAATAACTATACTTCTGGTAATAAAGCGTTGTGTCAATGGTGTTAATGTCAATTATCGTGCTGTCGTAATTGGGAGAGTAGTTTATTTTTTGTAAGCTGTTGTTGGTTGTCGGTTTATAATTACCAACGTTTTTATAGAGAGTTTTACCGTTTCGGTATTCAAGTTTCAGTAAGTTAGGTTCTACCTCTGTTACTTTAATATCCTCTCTGCTTTTTAACTGCTGTAGCTTTTCATGTCTGCTTTGCTGAGCAAACGAAGAACAACTAACTACTACCAACAAACAACAAACCAATATTTTTTTCACGTTTAATTACCTTATAAAATATTTAGGGAAAGACTCCAAAGCGTTTGCTTTAGAGTAACAACTTTTATTTTATCAACGTCATATAAAACCGGTCGGATAGTTTTGGTGAATGAATGAAAGGGGAAATAACTGAATGAATGTTTGTAAATAAACTTCGGGAGTTTCATAAACGAGAGGAAGTAAAGAGAGAAATACATTTAGCTGCATCTTTCCCTTCCACCACCGCTGAGAGAGAGAGAGAGAGAGAGAGAGAGTAACTATCGTGCCAAACTATGTTTAGAATTTTTCCCATTTTCTTTATTAGCTCGTACTTATTTGTTCTAAATTTTTATTATCGAAATGATCCTTTGTTCAAGCTCTTTTTTCAATTTAGTTTTCTTAGTGGGACTATGTGTGTTGTTTTTAACCCGCACATAATTCATACGGTTCCATGTATTAATTATTTTGTTCTATTACAAACGTACAAATTCAAAAGTTTAAAGTCAAGAGAGGCGGCATTAGAAATAAATGACGGACTAAAAAGAAGGGAGTTGAAAATTACTTATCGGATTGAAGAAACATCTCCATTCTTCTTCCCCCCATGAAGCGTTTGTTGTAATAGTTTTCTTCGAGTGAAGAGACGATCACACCAAGTTTTGAACTTGAATGAGCAAATAAATTATCCCCTAAATAAATACCAACATGACCGGGACGAGATCTCCGGGTTGTGTTAAAAAAAACCAGATCGCCAAACTGTAAGTCATCCACATCTTCACCTTGAGTAAACTGCTCACGCGCTGAGCGAAGAAGACTAAAGTTCAACGAGCTTTTAAAAACCGTTGATGTAAATGCAGAGCAATCTATTCCGCGTTTTGTATTTCCCCCGTACTTATAAGGAGTATTTAACCAGCGGATTATTTCCATCAACATTTTTTCTTTTGAAGTTCCGAAATCGTTATCAATTGTATTTTCGTTTAATGTGAAGTTCTTTAATATTTCATTCCTATCAATTTGGGAGGAATCGGCTTCATAATCTTCAAGCTCTTCTCCCTCTTCCAATAAAGGATCATTTGAAGAAACATTTTGAATTGAATCTACCTCATGGTTAAACCTGGTGGTTACGGGCGATTCTTTTTCTGCTTTAGGATTTTTTGAATAACGCGTTGATTGTGTTAGGGAAGAACAACCGGTAAAAAAAAATATACCGGTTGTTACTAAAAAAAAGGTTGTGATAATTTTGCTGTTCAAAAAACTACCCGAGATAAGCTTTAAGATTTTTACTGCGGGATGCGTGGCGCAATCTTCTGATCGCTTTTTCTTTGATCTGGCGTACACGTTCGCGAGTTAAATTAAATCTTTCTCCAATTTCTTCAAGGGTTAACGAATGTTCTTTGTTCAAACCGAAATAAAGTTTAATTACCTCAGCTTCACGTTCGGTTAACGTTGAAAGCGCTCTCTCTATTTCGGCTTTTAATGATTCTGTCATCAATGTTTGATCAGGCTGCGGATGCTGATCATTCTGCAAAACATCAAGCAGTCTATTATCTTCACCCTGGGCAAAAGGTGCATCCATCGAGACGTGCCTGCCCGAAATTTTTAGAGTGTCGGCAACTTCATTCACATCCATTTCGAGTTCGGTTGCTAATTCGGCGGCGCTTGGTTCGCGTTCATATTCCTGTTCGAGATTGCTATACGCTTTCCCGATTTTATTTAACGCTCCAACACGGTTTAACGGCAAACGAACAATTCTGGATTGTTCAGCCAAAGCTTGCAAAATGGATTGACGGATCCACCAAACAGCATAAGAAATAAATTTGAATCCTCTTGTTTCGTCAAATCGTTTAGCGGCTTTGATCAAACCAAGATTGCCTTCATTAATTAAATCCCCAAGGGACAAACCTTGATTTTGATATTGCTTTGCAACGCTAACCACAAAACGAAGATTTGCTTTTGTAAGCTGTTCTAAGGCTAATTGCTCTCCTTTTTTAATCCGGATAGCTAATTCAATTTCTTGCTCAGGATTAAGAAGACTAACCTTACCAATTTCCTGCAAATATTTATCGAGAGACTGGCTCTCACGATTCGTATATTGCTTTGTTATTCTCACGTATGTTACCTCGTAATTAATTTGCTAAATTTATAGTATCAACAATCCCAACAATTGAAGCATCCACCGGGGCAAAATCTACCGGAAGCGGAATAACTGCTTCACTTGCAGTGATGTAAATAACAATTTCTCCGGGACCTGCGCCAACTGTATCAACCGCAATTATGGGTTCCCCTAAATTTTTCAGTTCCGCAGATATAGGTTGGACGATCATCATTTTTAAGCTGAACATTGCTTCGTACTTTTTCGTAGCCCAAATATTTCCAATAACTTTTCCGAAATACATCCATTATCCTCTTGTTTAGAAGGACTTAAAAAAGGTCTGCAAATTTAAGGTATTCCTGTGGCATTATCAACTTAAATAATTGTCCCTTAGTTATTTACTAAGGTCACGCGTATAATAGGGAAAATGAATCTTAATCGTATCCTTATCCGCCGCCGCGGATTACCCGTTTTTAAGTATCTAAACCAGAATAAGATTAAGATTAAGAATAAAATTAAGAGCATGAAAAGGTAATTAATTTTATCTTTTGCGTACCATAACTCATTAGAACCGTATCAATTAGAAGATATATCCAACTTATCCACAATTGCCATAACGACAGCATCAACCGGACGGTTTTTCGTGCTGTTTGTCTGGCGCGCGGAACTTCCGGTAGCGACCAGAACAATTTCACCTTCCCCGGCTCCAACACTATCAACGGCTACCACAAAATTCTCTTTTTCCTTAAAATCAATACCAAGTTGTCTTACAATTAGTAGTTTTGAGCCAACTAAATTCTCATCCTTTTTTGTTGACCAAACCGTTCCGATAACTTTTCCTAAAATCATTTTGATTACTCTTATTGTTTTTATCGTTAATTTTTCTAATTTATTAAGACACAGACTGAAGTCTGTGCTACGATTTTTTCAAATCTTCTCAATAAAAAATGTTTCATTCATTTAAAAAACTTTTCCCTTTTAGTGAATTTTTAACTTTGAAAAATTCAGCCACAGTTTTTCCGGCATCAGAAAAGGTCTCGCGGGTTCCGAGATCTTTTCCAAATTTATTTTTTTTGTAGAACAAAATCGGAACATACTCGCGCGAGTGATCTGTACTTGGTGTCGTTGGGTCGTTGCCATGGTCAGCAGAAAGAAGCAAAACATCGGTTTCGTCCATTTTATCAATTAAGGACGGAAGGAAATCATCAAACTCTCTCAGTGCTTTAGCAAACCCAACCGGATCATTTCGGTGTCCAAAGTAAACATCAAAGTCAACAAGATTTGTAAAAATAAAGCTGTTTGAAACTTTTGACGCATATTTGAGAGTTTTGTTGCAACCCTCTTTATTCGATTTTGTCGGGTCTTGAATTTGAATTCCTCTTCTATTGAAAAGATCATTGATCTTTCCAACCCCAATTGTATTTATCTTTTTTTCATATAAAACATCCAGTACGGTTTTATCAGTCGGATCAATTGCATAGTCATGCCGGTTAGTAGTTCTTGCAAAATTTCCTTTTGAACCAAGGAAAGGGCGGGCAATCACTCTGCCAACAAGATATGGAGATGAAATAACTTTTTCGCGAGTGATTTTACAAATTTCGTACAGACGCTGCAACGGAATTATTTCTTCATGTGCCGCAATTTGAAAAACCGAATCGGCGGAAGTATAAACAATAGGGAAACCGGTTTTAAGATGTTCTTCACCAAGTTCTTGAATTATTTCTGTACCGGACGCCGGTTTATTACCCAAATATCCTTTGCACTTTGTGTATTTTAAAAATTTTTTCATCATTTCTTCCGGGAAACCGTTAGGGAAATAAGAGAAATCATAATCAATGAAAATTCCTGCTAATTCCCAGTGTCCTGTTATTGAGTCTTTCCCTTTAGAAATTTCTTTTAATTTTCCATAAGAAGCTGTCGGAAAAGAAACTGATTGAATTCCTTTAATTGACGCAATATTGCCGAGTCCAAACGCTCGCAGATGCGGTAAATCTAAGCCTCCAACAGCTTCAGCTATATTAGCCAAAGTGCTGCTTCCTTCATCACCATAAAGCTTTGCGTCGGGTAATTCTCCGATTCCCAATCCATCCAACACTATAAAAATAAAATTATTTATTTCCGCCTCAATTTATATTTCTGACTTTATTGCCACCGCTTTCAACGGCTTTTTCCAAAGCAAGATTAGCGTTGTAAAGCACTTCTTCATTATCAGTTTTTCCTTTTGCCGAAGCAACACCAACAGAAATTGTAAAAGTGGTTTGCCGCGCTACTACTGATATTGGCTGGCGGGCAACTTTAACCCTTAACTTTTCAGCCCAGATGTAAACATCTTTTGAAGAATTATTTAGAAAAAAAACGGCAAATATTTTTTCATCAAGTCTGCCAAAAAGCCTGTAAGGATTCATTTCAGAGAGAATCATTTCAGAGATTGATATTAAAATTTTAGCGAAAGGATTTCCGTCAAATAGTGATTCCTGTTCAAGGAAATCATCAATACGAATCAGCGCAAGTGAACAATCCAAATTAAATTCCTTAGCTTTTATCAATTCCTCTGATACTCTTTCGTTAAAAGTTTTTGGATTTAATGCTTTTGTCTCAATGTCAATCGCAAGATAACTTTTCAGAACACTTTGCGTGGCAAAGGAATAAATTATAAACGAGAGGATCCCAACTGAGTTAAGAAGAAAATCAATATCCGATTTTGAGTAAGCATTTTTGCGCAAACTTTCAAAACAAAGTGCGCCGTAATTTTGGTTCTGAAATACAAGAGGAATAACAACGAAAGAACCATCAAAGGTTACATCTTCATTTTTTGAAAACCGTTTATAATCATTTGCAGAAGTATCATCAATTTTTACAGGCAAGCCGGTTAAGATACTTTTGCCGGCAAGTGTTCCATTCAATTCAATTTCCAAATTTTCGCCGATATATTTTAGCGATGTTTTATTTTTTACCCGCATTGTTTTGAAATTTTTTGCCATAGGATTGTAATAAACAAAAACAAAAGCATCCCACGTAAGCAAAAATTCAATTGATTTTTCCAGCGCCTGCATAACATCTTTTTCATGTTCGAATGATGATGAAGGTGTAATTAAACTAAGTAAGCCATGCAATCTCCTTTGGGAAACGAACTCAGAAAATTTTTGCTCAAAGATATTAATTAATATGGTAATCAAGCGGACAAATCTACCAAGCGAAAAAATTGTTTCAATACCGAAACTGTCATTGGTTTTTGAATCAATTGCAAGTACGCCGATCAAATCTTTTTCATAATAAATTGGAACTCCGACAAAACTTTTTATCCCTTGAGGGGTATTGTAATAGCGGATAACATCAGCTTCCGCAGTTTTGGAGATGTCGGAAAGAAGTTCAGGATCACCTGTTGTTACAATTTTACTTAAGATGTCATCCTCAATGCCCAACTTGCTTTTTGTAACTTCCGTAGTATTTGAAACAAATCTTTCCACAGAAAGTTTTTCTTTCTTTTTATTATACCAAAAAAAGATAGCGGTATTAGAGGCATACGCTTCTTTGATAACCGAAAGAATTTTTTCTAAAATAAAAGAAAATTGACCATCATATCCAATCTCTTTTGGAAGTTCTTCATTGACTATTTCAGAAAACCGTTCTTTTAAATCCGGTGGTTTTTCAATGGATTGAGGAGTTTTAACTTTAAAATAATTAGCTTCTGTTATTATTTCAGAGCTTGGGCGTTTATTTATAACCTGAAACGAACTTTCTTCATCAAGAGAATGGGGTATGTTTGATTTTTCGATATCCCTATGGGATTCGGGGTCAATGGTTTCATGTTGAAGATCAAAAATTGGCGGTTTACGAAAATTATCTCTTAAAAAAAGAATTGATCCAACGTAAATAAAAGAAAGGAGGAGAGCAACAATTCTAATTGCAACATCATGCACAAAAAATGTTACGGAAAGTAGAACGGGGAAAATTAAAAAAAACAATAATCTTTTTTTTTGTCTTCTATCCATAGCCATTGCAAAATGTTTAATTAATTTTTTACTAAATATAACCTTAGCCCGGTTTATTAGCAACTATTGAATTTAATTTAACCAGTTCTAATTGACTATACAACTGTTTTTCTATGTCTCTTTTCCATTTGCCGTTCATGGTTGAATAGAAAAAAAGATTTGTACCAAAAATAAAATTTGGGAAATAACTTGCAACTGTTTTTTTCGCAGAAGCAATTTGCGATTGATTTAGTTTATCAGCTTTGCTCAAAACAATAAAATATGGCAATTGATAAAATGAAATCATCTTAAACAAGTCTAAATCACTTTGCATCGGCTCATGGCGGCTGTCTATAAAATGAAAGACAAGCGCAATGGATTTTGCCACGCGAAAATAATCTTCGATGAGTTTTCCCCACCGTTTTCTTTCATCTTGACTTATTTTTGCATAACCAAACCCGGGAAGATCAACAACATAAAATGATTTATCAATTTCGTAAAAATTTAGCGATCGTGTTTTTCCGGGATCAGAACTTACTTTGGCTAAATTTTTTTTTCCAAAGAAAAAGTTGATAAATGATGATTTCCCGACATTTGACCTGCCGCAAAGTACAACTTCCGGGAATATTTCTGTCGGAAGTTCTGAAATTGCATAAACTGATTTTTTAAAGCTTGACTCTTTGTACATAAATAAAAAAAGAGTAACCCCGACTTTATCAGGACTACTCTTTTTTCTCCAATCCGTGTAGAATTTATTTTTTCTCTTTGGCGGTTTCTTCAATTACCTTGGCATCTTCAACAGCGCCTTTGGTATCTGCTTTAGCTTTTTTAGCTTCGCCTTTGGCTTCTTTCTTTTCTTTGTTTTCAACCGCTTTTTGGTTAGCGACTTCGTTGTAGTCAACTAATTCAATGATCGCAATTTCGGCTCCGTCACCTAAGCGTCTTCCAAGTTTTACGACCCGGGTATAACCGCCTTTTCTTTCACCAAGAGTAGTAACAATACTGCTGAAAAGCTCTTTCACAACTTCCTTATCTTTAATCGAATCCATTATAAGTTTCTTATTGTGGAGATCACCGATAATAGCTTTGGTTAGTAGCGGTTCAACAAAACCGCGAAGTTCTTTTGCTTTTGCAACTGTTGTTCTAATTCTTTTATGTTTCAATAATGAAGTAGCTAAATTCCGTAGGAGAGCAGATCGGTGACTTGCTGTTCTGTTTAATTTTCTACCTTTAACACTGTGTCTCATAGCTAAACCTTTGTTTAATAATTTTCATTCAATCATTCATCCGTTCAATTAAACTACTGTTTTTGTAGAGTGAATGAATGAATGCATGGACGAATGTTTTAAATTTCAGTTGTTTTCGTTTTCGTCTTTAATATAGCTGTCAATATCCATCCCGAATTCCAAACCTAACGTTTCAACAATTTCGGTTAATTCGGAAAGTGATTTGCGTCCAAAATTTCTAAATTTCAACATTTCAGCTTCGTCACGTTTTACCAGTTCCGCAATGTTTTTAATGTTCGCAGCTTTCAAACAATTGTGGGCACGAACGCTCAATTCAAGATCATCAACGTTGGTTAATAAGATTTTTTTAACTCTTTCTTTTTCAGAATCTCTCTGAATTTCAGCTTGCTTTTCTTCAGGTTCTAAATCAAGATTTATGAAAAGTTGAATATGATCTTTTAATATTTTAGCTGATTGCGTTAATGCATCATCCGGAGCAATTGAACCGTCTGTCCATATTTCAAGAGTAAGTTTTTCAAAATCGTTTTTATCACCGATACGAACATTTTCAATATCGTATTTAACATTTTTTATCGGAGTATAAATGGAATCAATAGGAATTGTGCCTAAAGTATATTCCGGTGACTTGTTTTCATTCGCAGGAATAAACCCTCTACCTCTGCCGATGCGAAGTTCCAAATCAAACTTTGCTGTTTTATTAAGCGTAGCAATGTGCAAATCGGGATTAAGGATTTCAATTTCAGCGCTTTGTTTTTGAATATCAGCTGCTTTAAACTCACCTTCACCGCTGAATGATAAATCAATCTTGGTTGGTTTTTTATTTAAGAGTTTCATCCTTACTTGTTTCAAGTTAAGAATGATCTCAGCGGTATCTTCAACCACTCCTTGAATTGTGCTAAATTCATGAAGCACATGTGAAAATTTTACGGCAACAATTGCTGCGCCGGGTAACGATGATAAGAGAACTCTTCTTAAAGAGTTACCTAAAGTTACGCCATAGCCTCTCTCAAGCGGCTGTAAGGAAAATTTACCATAATCATTTGTGAAAGTGGAGTCATCTAAGACAACCATTTCAGGCATTTTAAAATTTACTAAAGTCATTTCTATCCTCTGTCATTCTTAAAAAAATTATTTAGAATAAAGCTCAACCACAAGTTGCTCATTTGCATTAAGAGGAACATCAGCTCTTTCCGGTACTTGCAAATATGTGCCGCTTAATGTAGCTTTATCAATTGACAACCAAGAATAAACGTTATCTTTTACTCTTTTTAACGAGTTGTGAATAATATCAAGTTTTTTACTCTTATCACGAACTTTAATAACGTCACCGGCTTTGAGAATATAAGAAGGAATATCAACCAATCTATCGTTAATCATTACGTGTCTGTGCCGAATCAATTGACGCGCAGATTTTCTGGAGGACGCCAAACCTAATCTATAAACAACATTATCAAATCTGCTTTCGAGCATTTTTATCAGATTGTCTCCGGTAATACCCTTTTGGTTGTTAGCGGATTCAAAGTAATTTCTAAATTGAGTTTCTAGAACTCCATACTGTCTTTTAATCTTCTGCTTTTCACGTAATTGAATGCCATATTCGGAAATTTTTGCACGACGATTCAAACCATGTTGTCCGGGAGGATAATTCTTCTTTTCAAGAGGACATTTTTCCGTAAAACATTTTTGACCTTTCAAGAATAACTTCTGTTTTTCGCGTCTACATAATTTACAAACAGGACCTGTGTATCTTGCCATTTACTTACTTCTCCAATATAAAATTAAACTCTTCTTTTCTTAGGGGGTCTGCAGCCGTTATGCGGAATAGGGGTCACATCTTTAATTTGTGTGATTTCAATTCCCGCAGTGCTTAATGCACGGATGGCAGATTCTCTACCAGAGCCGGGACCTTTAACAAATACTTCTACCCGGCGTAACCCTAACGCATACGCTTCTTTTGCTGCTGCATCTGCCGTAACCTGTGCGGCAAATGGAGTATTCTTTCTTGATCCTTTAAATCCGTTTCTCCCGGCAGAAGACCAAGAGATGGTATTGCCATAAATATCTGCTAACGTAACTTGAACATTATTAAAGGTTGCTTTAATATGAGCAGTGCCGTTAGAATCTACTAAATTTTTCTTTTTTGTTTTTTTTACACTTTTAGCCAAGATTTAGCCTCGTTTAATCTATTTAATTATTTCTTAGTTGGAGTTTTTTTCTTGCCGGCAACGGTTTTCCGTTTACCTTTACGAGTTCTTGAGTTAGTTCTTGTACGTTGACCTCTTGCAGGCAAACTTCTTCTGTGGCGAAGTCCACGATAGCTGCCAATATCCATCAAACGTTTAATATTTTGCTGAACTTCGGAACGCAGCGCTCCTTCAACTTTATAATCTGCTTGAAGCACAGAACGAATTGCGGCAACTTCGTCTTCATTTAACGCCGAAACTTTTTTATCGCGATCAACTTTTGCTTTTTCTAAAACTTCTTTTGCTACTTGTTCACCAATACCAAAAATATATTGAAGACCAAAAAAGACTTTTTTGTTTTTGGGTAAATCAACTCCAGCTATACGAGCCAACTATGTATCTCCTTTATTTTAAATTATCCTTGGCGTTGTTTATGTTTTGGATTTTTACAAATCACACGCACAACACCTTTACGCTTGATAACTTTACAGTTATCACAAATTTTCTTAACAGATGATCGAACTTTCATATTTTCTCCGCTTATTTATATCTGTAGGTAATTCGGCCTTTAGTTAGATCGTAAGGCGATAGTTCAACAGATACTTTATCTCCAACCAATATTTTTATAAAATGCATTCTCATTTTGCCGGAAATATGTGCAAGAATTTCGTGACCATTATCTAACTGCACTTTAAAATGTGCATTAGGTAAAGTTTCTGAGATTATTCCGTCAACTTTTATTGGACCTTGTTTAGCCATATTAACAAACTGTTAAAATTTCCGGTTTCCCGTTAGTTACCAAAATAGTGTGCTCAAAATGTGCTGACGGCAACCCATCTTGTGTTAAAACCGTCCAGCCGTCATAACCTACAATTACTTCTTTCTTTCCCATATTAACCATCGGTTCAATTGCAAGCGTCATTCCACTTTTTAATTTGGGACCCGAATCTCTTTTTCCATAATTAGGAATCGAAGGATCCTCATGCAAACGTTTACCTACTCCGTGCCCGGTCAATTCTCTTACGATTGAAAAACCGTTTTCCTCAACATAAGACTGTACAGCATAGGAAATATTGTGCAGACGTTTATTCTCAATTGCTTCAGCGATTCCAAAATAAAGTGACTTTTCAGTTACATCCATCAATTTTTGAACATCGGAAGAAATACTTCCAACTGCTACGGTTAATGCGGCATCACCAAAATATCCGTTTTTATTTACTCCGACATCAATTGAAATAATATCGCCTTCAATTAAAACTGTTTTTGCAGGAATTCCGTGAACAACTTCACAATTTCTCGAAGAACAAATGGTTGCCGGAAAGGGATTACCGTCACCTTGGGAGTATCCTTTAAATGCCGGTTTTGCATTTTTCGTTAAAATAAAATCTTCCGCTATCAGGTCTAATTCTTTAGTTGTAACACCAGGTCGAACATTTTCTTTGACCAGTTGAAGTGTTTGTGCTACAATTATACAGCTTTCTCTAATAAAATCAATTTCTTTTTTTGTCTTAATTAAAATCAACTTCGTTTAGGCTCTTCTGCCTTTTATTTTACCAGATTTCATAAATCCGTCATAATGTCTCATTAACAAGTGAGATTCGATCTGCTGTAAAGTATCTAAAGCAACGCCAACAATAATCAGTAAACTTGTACCGCCAAAGAATTGAGCAAATCTTCCCGAAACTCCAAAACCACCAACAAATGCAGGCAATATTGCAACAATTGCAAGAAAGAATGAGCCGGGTAAAGTAATTTTTGTTAAAATATTATCTATAAAATCGGATGTATGTTTCCCAGGCCGAATGCCCGGAATAAATCCTCCTTGTTTTTTCATATTGTCAGCAACGTCTTTCGGATTAAAAGCTATTGCAGTATAAAAATAAGTGAAAAAGATTATCATCAAAGCATATAAAAATGAATAGACCGGTGATGTATAAACAAAGTAACTTGAAATACTCTGTAACATTTCACTGTTTGGGAAGAACGACAAAACCGTATTTGGAATAAACATAATTGATTGAGCAAAGATAATTGGCATTACTCCCGCAGTATTAACACGTAACGGGATATATTGGGTAACACCACCATAAACTTTTCTACCGACAACTCTTTTAGCGTATTGAACAGGAATTCTTCTTGTTCCCTGAGTAACCAAAATAACACCGGCAATTACTAACACCATGAAGGAAACAACAACTATTTCAACAACTAAACTTCTCGTTCCTTGCGATATCATCTGATATTCATCAAGTATAGCATAGGGGAAACGGTCTATGATGCCAATGAAAATAATTAAAGAGATTCCGTTACCAAGACCTCTTTCTGTAATTTGTTCACCGAGCCACATCATAAATACGGTGCCGGCAGTTAAAATAAGAATTGTAGATATTACCCAGGAAATTCCTTGCACTTGTGCCGGGATAATTGAAACGCCTTCAACATTAATATTGGCTAAGCGGATGGTAATTCCCCAAGCCTGCATTGCGGAGATCAAAACAGTTCCGTAACGGGTTAATTGCGTAATCTTCTTTCTTCCCTCTTCCCCTTCTTGCTGAAGTTTTTGAAAGTAAGGAACAACAGCTCCCATCAACTGAAGAATAATTGATGCTGAGATGTAGGGCATTATTCCCAAAGCAAAAATTGCCGCATTAGAAAAGGCGCCGCCAACAAATAAATCATAAAGACCAAACAATGTATCGCTTGATTGATTTTTCATGGATTGCGTTAAAAGTGCAGCGTCAACACCCGGAACAGTTACGTGAGCGCCAAACCGTACAATCAATAACACAACTAATGTATATAAAATCCTCTGGCGGAGTTCCGTTATCTTAAAAATATTGCGAAAGGTATCTGTTATTTTTGGCATTTATAACCGCATTAAACTAATTTAATTGATCCGCCAACAGCTTCAATCTTATCTTTAGCTGATTGACTGACGGCATTTGCTTCGAGAGATAGTTTAGCTTTGAGTTCACCGTTTCCTAAAATCTTTAAAGGAAGTTTTTTTGAAGAAAGTAACCCAAGTTGTCCAAGGACTTCAATGGTTAAAATTTCTGGCAAAGATGATGTATCTGCTAATTTCTGTAAATCAGAAACATTAATTATTTGAACTTCTTTTTTGAAAATATTTGTAAAGCCGAATTTAGGAACTCTACGTTGTAAAGGCATTTGACCTCCCTCAAACCATGCTCTAAATTTAGCGCCGGAACGAGAATGTTGTCCATTCATACCTTTGGTAGATGTACCGCCATGCCCGGAGCCTTCTCCTCTACCGATTCTTTTTCTATTCTTTCTAGAACCTTTAGCATATTTTAGATTACTTAAAACATCCATAAACTAACCTTTTCTTTTAAACTATTCGTCAATTTCTTGAACAGAAACTAAATGTGGAATTTTTCTAACCATTCCTCTAATTTGAGGAGTGTCATTATGAATAACCTGATAATTAGGTCTGCCGAGACCCAAAGCTTTGATCGTCAATTTCTGTCTTTCAGGTCTATCAATAATACTACGTGTTTGCGTTATTTTCAATTTCTTAGCCATCATCTTCTCGCTTATGCATTAAACAATTGGTTAATTGACATCACTCTTTTAGCAGCCATTGCTTTTGCACTAATCAAAGATTGCAATGCATTTAAGGTAGCTTTTACTTGGTTATGAGGATTACTCGATCCCAAAGACTTTGTCAAAATATCTTGAACTCCGGCAGCTTCTAAAACAGCTCTTACACCACCGCCGGCAATAAGTCCGGTTCCGGCAGAAGCAGGTTTCAATAAAACTTTTCCGGCGCCAAATTTACCTATAATTTCATGCGGGATAGTATTTTTATGAAGAGTTACCGAAACTAAATTTTTCTTAGCATCGTCAATTCCTTTAGAAATTGCATCTGTAACTTCATTGGCTTTTCCAAGACCGATACCGACAGTTCCTTCACCGTTCCCAACAACAACAATAGCATTAAAACTGAACCGGCGTCCACCCTTAACTACTTTAGCAACGCGGTTGATGTGAACAACTTTTTCTTTCAGTCCGTCAGATGGCTCGTTCGATTTAACATTTTTTTTCAATGGATACTCCGTTTACTACCTTCATAAGAAATTCTACGCTGCCGAGGGAGGATTCGAACCTCCGCAGACGCCTCCAAAGGGCGTTGTCCTACCATTAGACGACCCGGCAATCAGTTTTTATAATTTTAATCCGCCTTCTCTGGCGCTTTCTGCTAATGCTTGAACTCTTCCGTGATAACGATAACCGTTTCTATCAAACACGGCAGACGTAATATTTTTTTCTAAAGCCAACTTTGCTAAATGTTTTCCGACAACTTTACTTTTTGCAATTTTGCCTTTAGTTAGTTTCAAAGTTTCAGCTAAATCTTTAGTTAGATCTGAAACTGAAACAAGCGTATTTCCGGTTACATCATCAATCATTTGACCATATATTTTACCAAGGCTGCGATAGACGGTTAAGCGTGGTCTAACAGCAGTACCGGAAATCTTTTTTCTAATTTTTGTTTTTGATCGTTCTCTATTTGCTTTTTTTACATACATCTTTTTCCAAAGCTCCTACTATTATTTACCAGCGGTCTTTCCGGCTTTTCTTCTAATTACTTCAGTTGAATATTTAATACCCTTGCCTTTGTACGGTTCAGGTTTTCGTATTGATCTAATTTTTGAGGCAACGGCGCCGACAAGCTGTTTGTCAATTCCTGAAATAACAATTTGTGTTTGCGTTGGAGCCTGTAATGTTATTCCAGCCGGAGGCATAAAATAAACCGGATGAGAATAACCAATGTTAATTAGTAAATTGTTTTCTTTTAATTCAACACGATATCCAACACCGACGATATCTAATGTTTTTGAATAGCCGTCACTAACACCAATGATCATATTTTGTATTAGAGATCTTGTCAAGCCGTGTAATGCACGATTCTCTTTAAAATCATTTGAACGGGTTGCGATTATCTCATTCTCTTTAATTTCAAGCGAAATATTAGGATGAAAAGTATCATTTAATTCCCCTTTCGGTCCTTTAACCGAAAGAGCATGACCGTCTAATTTTACGGTTATATTTGAAGGTATTACTACCGGTTTTTTTCCAATTCGTGACACTACAAAACTCCGTTATAAATTACCAAATTTTACAAATAACTTCTCCACCAACTGCTTCGCGTTTTGCTTGTTTATCCGTAAGCAACCCTTTTGAAGTGGAGATAATTGAAATTCCGTATCCGTTTAATACCCTGGGAAGATTTTCTTTTTGCGAATAAATTCTCAACCCGGGTTTACTAATTCTTTGTAATCCACTAAGCGCAGAAACTCCATTTGTATAGCGAAGAAATACTCTGATAATATTTTGTTTATCGTCTTCAATAATTTGATAATCAACGATAAAATTTTGTGCTTTTAAGATTTCAACAATATTCTTTTTTTGGTTTGAAGCAGGAATATCAACTCTTCTTTTTTGTGCTTTAACTGCATTTCTGATTCGTGTTAATAAATCTGCAATTGGATCTGTTACTGCCATAAAATTTCCTTTACCAACTTGCCTTTCTTAAACCGGGAATTTCACCGCGCAAAGCTTTTTCGCGCAAAACTAAACGTGAGATTCCGAATTTTCTGTGATATCCTCTGGATCTTCCTGTTACCATACATCTATTGTGCAAACGGACTTTTGAAGAGTTTCTTGGGAGCAACTGAAGCGCATCCCAGTCACCTTTTTTCTTAAGGTCACTACGAATTTTTTGATATTTTTCAACCAAAACCCTTCTTTTTTCTTCTCTTGCAATCAAACACTTTCTTGCCATGAAAAATCCTTTAACCTTATTTAATTTCTTTTTTTCTGAATGGGAAACCAAAAGCTTGTAAAAGTTCAAAAGCCTCAGCATCCGTTTTTGCAGTAGTTACTAAAGTTATATCCATTCCTAAAACTTTAAGCACTTTATCGGCATTAATTTCAGGGAAAATGATCTGTTCTTTTACACCGATTGAATAGTTACCTCTACCGTCAAAAGATTTGTCCGAAAGACCCTTAAAATCTCTAACTCGCGGTAAAGCAACATTGATAAAGCGATCAAGAAATTCATACATTCTTTCTTTTCGCAAGGTAACCATAACACCAATGTTTACTCCCTTACGAAGTTTAAAGTTTGAGATGTCTTTTCTCGCTTTTCGTACGCTGGCTTTTTGTCCCGCAATTGTTTCAAGATCGCGGATTGCTTCTTCCATAACTTTAGCATCGGTAGCCGCGGCTCCAACACCCATATTTACAACAATTTTAGTCAGTTTCGGCGCTTGCATAACGTTTGTATAATTTAATTTTTTAATTAAATCAGGAACGATTTGCTTTCTATAAACTCCCAAAAGTCTGTTGGGTACTCTAACTTCCGGAGCAAGCGCTGCAGGCTCTTTGGAAGCTTCTTTCGGTTGTTTACCTTTTTTTTCGGTAGTTCCGCCGGGGGCGGATTGTTTTACTTTTTTTTCTGCCATTATTTCTTCAAACCTTTAGAAAATGATGAGTACTTATAACATCTCGCCGGAAATTTTGCTTACGCGTGCAATTTTCTTTTTGCCTGTCTTTTCATCAATAATTATTTTAGAACCAATACGAGTAGGCTTGCTTGTTTTTGGATCAACAATCATTACATTGGAAACATGTATCGGGGCTTCTTTTTCAACAATGCCACCTTGTTGGCTTTTTTGTGAAGGTTTGGTATGACGTTTACGGATATTAATCCCCTCAACGATCACACGGTTTACCTTTGGGTACACTTTTAAAACTTTTCCGGTTTTATTTTTATTGTTTCCGGTAATTACAATTATATTGTCATTCTTTTTAATTTGCATGGTTAACCTATTATAAAACTTCTGGTGCTAGTGAAACTATCTTCATAAACTGTTTCTCTCTAAGTTCTCTTGCAACCGGACCAAAAATACGGGTTCCTTTAGGTTCGTTTTGTGCATTTAAGAGAACCGCTGCGTTTTCATCAAATCTTATGTATGAACCGTCTTTTCTTCTAACTTCTTTGTTCGTTCTAACTATAACGGCTCTTGAAACTTCACCTTTTTTAACTTGACCGTTTGGTATAGCTGATTTAACGGTGACGACTATTAGATCACCTAAACTTGCATATTGTCTTCCACTTCCGCCAAGCACTCTTATGCAGCGTACTTTTTTAGCGCCGGAGTTATCCGCAACTACTAAATTGGTTTCTTCTTGAATCATTTCATTAACTCCTTGCTTTAACTACTTAGCTTTTTCAACGACTTCAACTAAGCGCCATCTTTTAATTTTGCTAAGTGGTCGGGTTTCCATAATTTTTACAACGTCGCCGATATTGCATTCGTTTTTTTCGTCGTGAGCCATCAACTTTGTGGTTTTTTTAAAATATTTTTTGTACACGGGATGTGGAACTTTTCTTTCGATGGCAACAGTAATAGATTTTTCCATTTTGTTGCTAACAACTTTACCTACTCTGGTTTTACGTAAGGATCTTTTTTCCATAATCAAGCATCAACTCCTTTATCCTGCATCAGGCGGGATTTCTTTTCCGAAAGTTCTCTTTCTTTCAAAATAGTTTTCATCCTGGCAATATCTTTTTTTGTTGCACGAAGTTTGGCAGTATTTGTTAATTGCTTTAATTCGTGAGAAAAACGCAAATCAACTAAATTGCTCTCTTCACCAACAACTTGTTTCCCAATTTCTTCGGAAGACATTTCTTTTATTTCAGAAAGTTTCATATTCATTTACCAATTTTTATTCGTAATCAGGTCTTGCAATAATTTTTGTTTTAATGGGAAGCTTATGCGAGCAAACTTTTAATGCTTCATGAGCTACTTCTTTTGTTACGCCTGAAACTTCAAACATAATTCTACCCGGCTTTACTACGGCAACCCAAAACTCAGGACCGCCTTTTCCCTTACCCATTCTTGTTTCTAGAGGTTTTTTTGATACCGGTTTGTCCGGAAAAACTCTGATCCAAACTTTTCCATCACGCTTCATTTTTCTCGATAAAGCAACACGACAAGCTTCAATTTGTCTGCTTGTGATCCATTCAGGTTCAAGAGCTTTTAAACCAAAATCTCCAAATGCAATCGTGCTGCCGCGTTTTGCTTTTCCGGCCATTCTTCCGCGTTGCGATTTTCTAAACTTAACTCTTTTGGGCATTAACATATTTAAAAAACTCCTACAGTAATATTATTCTGAAGCTCGTTTACCTAAAATTTCACCGCGGCAGATCCATACCTTTATACCGATCGAACCGTAAACCGTTTCCGCTCTGCCGTTAGCATAATCAATATCGGCGCGGATAGTATGAAGAGGAACTCTTCCTTCTTTGTACTGTTCGGTTCTTGCCATTTCAGCTCCGCCTAATCTTCCGGCACACATAATTTTAATTCCCTCAGCTCCCATTCTCATCGTAGAATTTATAGCTGATTTCATAGCTCTTCTAAAAGAAATTCTTCCAACGAGCTGATTGGCGATGTTTTCCGCTACTAAATAAGCATCTAACTCAGGTCTCTTAATTTCAGAAATTTGAATCTTTACTTCTTTTTCAGTTAATTGTCTTAATTCTTGTTCAAGTTGAGTGATCTCTTTTCCGCTCTTTCCGATAACTACACCGGGTCTTGAAGTATGAATGTTAAGAATGATATTTTTTGTAGTTCTATCAATAATAATTTTTGAAATACCAGCCTTTTTTAATCTATTTCGCACATAAGAACGAAGCTTATCATCTTCTTTTAATTTGGCGGCATAGCTATGATTTTCATACCAATTTGAGTCCCATCCTCTGATGATGCCTACTCTAAAACCGACCGGATGTGTTTTCTGTCCCAAAAAGAAATCTCCTAATTTATTTTGTTGCTACCACAATAGTGACGTGGCAAGAGCGTTTTCTAATTCTGAATGCACGGCCCATTGGTGCCGGTGAAATTCGTTTAGCAGTCGGTCCTTGATCTACGAATGCTGTTTTAACAATCAATTCGCTAGTCTCAACTTTAACGCCATCTTCTTTATTAATAAGATTGGCGACTGCAGAACGTAAAGTTTTTTCTGCGTCCTTTGATGCATGTTTTGGTTGAAAATGAAGTATTTCAATTGCTTTATCAACTGGAATTCCTCTGATTAGATCAATAACCAATCTCATTTTCCGAGGAGATGAACCGATATACCTTGTAATAGCTTTTGCTTCCATAAACCTTTATTCCGTCCTATTTCGCTTTTGATGCTTTTTCAGCTTTTGTTCCAGGATGACCTCTAAAAATACGAGTTGGAGAAAATTCGCCGAGCTTATGCCCAACCATATTTTCTGTAATATAAATAGGGATCATTTTATTTCCGTTGTGTACTGCAATAGTGTGACCGACAAATTCTGGAGAAATGGTAGAAGCGCGTGACCAAGTTTTAATAATTTTCTTTAGGCTTGATTGGTTAAGCACTTGAACTTTTTTCAACAATTTAAGATCAATAAACGGTCCTTTTTTAACTGAACGAGGCATATTAACTCTCTACTTACTTTCGTCTTTTGATAATAAGTTTATTAGATACTTTTTTATGTTTTCTTGTCTTTAAACCTTTAGCTTGTTGTCCCCAAGGAGAAACCGGATGACCGCCGCCAGAAGTTTTACCTTCACCGCCGCCCATAGGATGATCAACAGGGTTCATAGCAACACCACGAACATGAGAACGAATTCCAAGCCATCTGCTTCTACCGGCTTTACCTAAGCTAAGGTTTGCTTGTTCAGCATTACCAACAGAACCGTAGGTTGCATAACATTCTAACCTTACTAATCTGATTTCACCGGAAGATAATTTTAACTGTGCGTAGTCGCCTTCTTTAGCCATCAACTGAATTGATGCACCGGCACTTCTACCAAGTTGACCACCTTTGCCTGCTTTCATTTCAACATTATGCAAAAAACTTCCAAGCGGTAATTCTTTTAAAGGAAGTGCATTACCGACTTTAATTTCTGATCCTGTACCTGATTGAATAGATTCGCCAACTTTCAAACCATCTGGGGCAATGATATATCTTTTTTCACCATCTGCATAGTGAAGAAGAGCAATTCTTGCAGTTCTGTTTGGATCATATTCAATTGAAAACACTTTTGCAGGAATACCAAATTTATTTCTCTTAAAATCAATAATTCGATATCTTCTCTTGTGTCCACCGCCAATATGACGTGATGTAATACGACCGTGATTATTTCTGCCACCAGATTTTTTTAAGGATACCGTTAAAGATTTTTCCGGTGTTGATTTTGTAATTTCATCAAAAGATGAAACTGACATAAATCTTGTTCCCGGAGTAACGGGTTTCATTTTTCTAATTGCCATTTAGCGTAGCTCCAAATCCATTTTTCTTATACTTGCTCAAATAAATCTATTTTATCACCGGACTTCAAAGAGACAAATGCTTTTTTGTATTTTGCAGTACTTCCCGTGAATCTGCCGCCTTTTGAAAGCTGCGTTTTAACTTTGCCTTTATTAACAACTGTATTAACAGAAGTTACTGTAACGTTGAATTTCTTAGCAATCGCTCTAGAAATTTCAATTTTATTAGCTTTAACCGAAACTACAAAACCATATTTGTTCTGATCAGTATTGCTTTTGGTAACTTTTTCAGTAAAGAGTGGTTTAATTAATATACCTTGCATTAGTTTACCTCCTCTTTCGGCGCAACCTGATTATTGTTCAAAACCTCAATAGCGCTTTTTTGTACTAAAAGAACTTGATTATTCAGAATCTGATAAGGGGAAGCCTTATGTGCTTCAAGAATTTTTACTTTGTTTATGTTTCTACCGGACTTCCAAACATTTTCCTGTTTTCCGTTTGTTAGCAGTAAAGTTTTTTTTCCGTCGATCTTTAATGCTTTCAAAATTGAAAGGAAACTTTGTGTTTTAGGATTTTCAAAACTAAAATCATCTACAACAAGTAACTGCTCATCTTTTGCTTTATAACTTAAAGCTGACCTTCTTGCTAGAGCTTTAACTTTTTTTGGTAAATCTTGTCTATAATCTCTTGGACGAGGTCCAAAGATAGTACCACCGCCAACCCACAAAGGTGAACGAGTTGTACCGGCACGAGCGCCGCCTCTGCCTTTTTGCTTCCAAGGTTTCTTGCCGCCGCCGCTAACTTCGCCGCGTTCTTTGGTTTTATGTGTTCCTTGTCTTTGGTTTGCAAGATATGCTTTAACCGATAAATAAATAACGTGGTCATTCGGTTCAATTCCGAAAACACCATCGTTCAATTCAACTTTCTCGCCGGACAAGGTACCATCTATTTTATAAACATCTATTAACATTTTTTTACCAAACTACTTTTTATACAATTCAACTATTGAATTAATTGATCCTGGAATACAGCCTTTAACAAAAATTACGTTTTGTTCAGTGTTAATTTTAAGGACTTTCAAGTTAGCAACGGTTATTGAGTCATTACCCATTCTTCCGGCCATTTTCATTCCCTTAAAAACTCTTGAAGGATAAGATGAAGAACCGATAGAACCAGGGGCTCTAAGTCTGTCACTTTGACCATGGGTTGTTCCGCCGACACCACTAAATCCGTGTCTTTTCATTACGCCCTGGAAACCTTTTCCTTTACTAATACCGCGAACTTTAATCAATTCTCCTTCAACAAAAAGAGATACATCCAAATCGTCTCCAACTTTATAAGATTCAACTGAAGGGAAAGCAAACTCCTTTAAAACAGCATAGCAAGGGAGATTATTTTTCTTGAAATGTCCGATTTGAGGTTTTGAAAAAGCTTTTTCCTTTTTTTCCTGAAATCCTAACTGTAAAGCCGAATAGCCATTTTTCTCCAGCGTTTTAACCGCTGTTACTTTACAAGGACCAACAATAATAGCCGTAGCCACTATTCGCTGACCTTCTTCATTGAAAATATTTGTCATTCCTAATTTTTTACCTAATAACCCAGACATGGTTACTCCACTTTCTTATAACTTTATCTCAATATCAACGCCAGCCGGAATGTCCAACTTGCTCAAAGAATCGATTGTTTTAGAATTAGAATTATGAATATCGATAATTCTTTTATGTGCTCTGGTTTCAAACTGTTCACGAGACTTTTTATCGACATGAGGAGAACGCAAGACTGTATAAAGAGTACGCTTTGTGGGCAATGGAATTGGACCTGAAACAACCGCACCGGTACTTCTAACAGTTTTGATAATCTTTTCAGTCGATTTATCAATCAAAATATGATCATATGATTTTAGTTTTATACGAATCTTTTGACCAGACACTTATATATCTCCTTAACAATTATTTAGAAACGAAAGGGAGTTAAATAACTCCCTTTCGTTTTCAATTCATTTATTCTATAATTTTACCAACTACACCAGCACCAACTGTACGTCCACCTTCGCGGATAGCAAAGCGTAAACCTTCTTCCATGGCAATAGTAGTAATTAATACTATTGATAACCTAACATCATCACCAGGCATAACCATTTCAACTCCTTCAGGCAATGAAGCAACACCGGTTACATCAGTTGTTCTAAAATAGAACTGAGGACGGTAGCCGTTGAAAAATGGAGTATGTCGTCCACCTTCATCTTTTGAAAGGATATAAACCTGAGCTTCAAATTTTTTGTGAGGAGTAATCGAACCGGTTTTGGCAAGAACCATTCCTCTTTCAATTTCATTTTTATCAATACCGCGTAAAAGGATACCGGCGTTATCTCCGGCCATAGCGGCATCTAATTCTTTTCTAAACATTTCTATTCCGGTTACAACAGTCTTTTTGTGTAAACCTAAACCAATAAGTTCAACTTCTTCCTGAATCTTTACTTGTCCTCTTTCAACTCTTCCGGTTGCAACGGTTCCGCGTCCGGTAATTGAGAAAACGTCTTCAACAGGCATTAAGAAAGGTTTGTCAATGCTTCTTTCCGGGACAGGAATATAGTTGTCAACTGCATCCATTAATTCCCATATACAATTGTAACGTTCATCGGTTATTTCAGCTCCGCTTGCACCGGCTTCTAACGCTCTTAACGCAGATCCTTTGATAATTGGAATCTCATCACCAGGAAATTCATATTTACTTAAGAGTTCTCTGATTTCCATTTCAACTAAATCAATTAATTCAGGATCATCAACCGCATCAACTTTATTCATAAAAACAACGATCTTGGGAACACCAACTTGGCGCGCTAAAAGAATGTGTTCTCTTGTTTGCGGCATAGGACCATCCGTTGCAGCAACCACAACGATTGCACCATCCATTTGAGCCGCGCCGGTAATCATGTTTTTCACATAATCAGCGTGACCTGGACAGTCAACGTGTGCATAATGTCTTTTTGCAGTAGAATATTCTACGTGTGCTGTAGCAATAGTAATACCACGTTCTCTTTCTTCAGGAGCATTATCAATAGAATCGAATGTTCTCACTTGAGAAAGACCTTTTCTAGCAAGAGCCATTGTAATAGCTGCAGTTAAGGTTGTTTTACCATGATCTACGTGACCGATTGTTCCGACGTTTACGTGCGGTTTACTTCTGTCAAATTTTTCTTTGGCCATTTAATTCTCCTTTTTACTTATTTTCTTTGATTTCAAAAATATTAATTGTTTTTTAACGACTTTTTCCAGTTGATTTTTCAGCAATTTCTTCCGCAACTGATTTAGGAACTTCAGCATAATGTGAAAACTGCATTGAATAAATAGCTCTTCCCTGAGTCATAGAGCGCAATACAGTAGAATAGCCAAACATTTCAGCAAGAGGAACTTGAGCTTTAATTACTTGTGCATCTTTTCTGGCGGCAAACCCTTCAATTCTTCCTCTTCTCGAATTCAAATCGCCCATTACATCTCCGAGATAATCTTCCGGAGATACAACTTCAACCGCCATTATAGGTTCTAAAAGAATCGGGTTTGCTTTTCTAGCACCAGCTTTGAAACCCATTGAACCTGCAACCTTAAAAGACAATTCATCGGAATCCACGTCATGATACGAACCATCATATAATTTTACTTTTATATCTACCATCGGGAATCCTGCAACAACACCGTTTTTCATTGCTTCTTGAATACCCACAGAAACCGGTGTTATGTATTCTTTTGGAACTACGCCACCAACAATTCCATTAATAAATTCATATCCTTTACCAACTTCATTTGGGCTAATCTCCAACCAAACATGACCAAATTTTCCACGTCCGCCTGATTGTTTAACAAATTTACCTTCAGCGTTAACTGTATTGGTTATTGTTTCCCGATAAGCCACTTGAGGTTTTCCTACATTCGCTTCAACTTTAAACTCACGTCTCATTCTATCAACAAGTATTTCAAGATGAAGTTCACCCATGCCGCTGATAAGCGTCTGGCTGGTTTCATCATCAACTTTAACTTTAAAAGTCGGGTCTTCTTCAGAGAGTTTAGCTAACGCTTCAGAGAGTTTATCCTGATCAGCTTTTGTTTTTGGTTCAATTGCAATCTGGATAACAGGTTCCGGGAAAATAATTTTTTCCATAACTACAGGATCATTTTCACTGCACAAAGTATCCCCAGTCCTCGTATATTTCAGCCCTATTGCAGCGGCAATATCACCAGCACGAACGCTATCAATTTCTTCACGATGATTAGCGTGCATTTGAAGTAATCGGCTAATTCTTTCTTTTTTCTGGCTAACAGAATTGTAAACATAAGAGCCTGCTTCAAGTTTACCTGAATAAACTCTGAAAAATGTCAACTTCCCAACAAAAGGATCGTTCATCATCTTAAAAGCTAAAGCAGTAAATTTTTCGTTTTCATTAATTTTTCTTTTAATAATGTCATTGCTTCCAATGTGGTGCGCAACAACATCAATTGAATCGGAAGGAGCCGGAAGAAACTCGATAACAGCATCTAAAAGACGTTGAACGCCTTTATTCTTAAATGAAGACCCACAAAGAACGGGGATTATTTTTGCTTCAATCGTAGCCGTTCTTAAAACTTTAACGATTTCCTTTTCGGATATTTCCAAACCGGCAAGATATTTTTCTAATAATGTATCATCAACATCAGAAACGGCTTCCAACATCTCAGTGCGATATTTGTCAGCAATTTTTCTTAACCCTTGAGGAATTTCAATTTCATCAAAAGTACTGCCAAGAGTCTCTTCATGGAACATAAGACATTTAAAGGTTATCAAATCAATAATCCCGGAGAACAAATCACCTTCACCAATCGGTAAAGTTACCGGAATGGCGTTAGCCCCAAGCCTCTCACGAATCATTTGAAGAGCATTATAAAAATCAGCTCCGATTCGATCCATTTTATTAATAAAAGCAATTCTCGGAACTTGGTACTTATCAGCCTGTCTCCACACTGTTTCCGATTGTGGTTCAACGCCACCAACAGCACAGAACAATGCAATTGCGCCATCTAAAACTCTAAGGGATCTTTCAACTTCCGCGGTAAAATCAACGTGACCCGGAGTATCAATAATATTTATTTGATGATCATTCCAATAACATGTAGTTGCAGCGCTTGTAATGGTGATACCACGCTCTTTTTCCTGCTCCATCCAATCCATCGTAGCTGCGCCGTCATGCACCTCACCGAGTCTATGCAATTTGCCTGTATAATATAAAATTCTTTCGGTCGTAGTTGTTTTTCCGGCATCTATATGAGCCATAATACCAATATTACGAACCTTTTCTATGGGATAAAGTTGTGTCATTCTTATCTTAAATTTTCATTACCATTTAAAATGAGCGAAAGCTTTATTCGCTTCAGCCATTTTATGAGTTTCTTCTTTTTTCTTTACAGAAGATCCTTCGTTATTTGAAGCCGCTAAGAGTTCATTAGCTAATTTAACGGACATTGATTTTTCGCTTCTTTTGCGAGCATAGGTTTTAATCCATCTCATCGCCAAGGCAATCCGTCTTTCAGGACGAACCTCCATAGGGACTTGATAGGTAGCGCCACCGACTCTTCTGCTGCGAACTTCGATAAGAGGTTGAACGTTACTCATTGCTTTTTTGAAAACTTCGACGCCTGGTTTTTTTGTTTTTTCTTCAAGAATATCAAACGCAGAATACACTATATCTCTTGCAACTGATTTCTTTCCTTCATACATAATGGCGTTAACAAATTTTGCCACGACCATATCGTTGTATTTAGGATCGGGTTTTATATACCGCTTTTCAGCTCTTTTCTTTCTCATACTTCTTATTTCGATTTAGGTTTTTTAGCACCGTATTTAGATCTACTCTGTTTTCTGTCTTCAACACCGCTTGTATCAAGTGTCCCACGTATAATATGGTACCGAACACCTGGAAGATCTTTAATTCTTCCACCACGGATTAAAACAATTGAATGTTCCTGAAGGTTGTGACCTTCACCCGGAATATAAGCAGTAACTTCCATATTATTTGTCAAGCGAACTCTTGCAACTTTTCTTAATGCAGAGTTAGGTTTTTTGGGCGTAGTAGTATAAACCCTAGTACAAACTCCACGCTTTTGTGGGCATCCGTCAAGTGCGGGCGCCTTGCTGTTCTGTTTAATAACCTTGCGACCTTTTCGCACTAATTGGTTTATTGTTGGCACTAAAAACTCTCCAAAAATTCTGTAATTAAAAAAATTAGCCTTACAATATAGGACTAATATTATTTTTTGTCAAGAAAACCAGTATGTTTTTTGCTTTTTATTTTAAGCTTCCTGAGAAATACTTGGTGATTCCTCAACTTCTTGCTCTGCCGACTTCAAAATAATATTTCTATATTTCTTCAAACCGGTTCCAGCCGGAATTAATTGACCCATAACTACATTTTCCTTCAGTCCACGCAAAGTATCATTTTTTGCGGCAATAGCTGCATTCGTTAATACTTTTGTGGTCTCTTGGAATGATGCTGCAGAGATAAAGCTTTCAGTTGATAAAGCTGCCTGTGTTATTCCAAGCAAAATGTGCTCGAAAGTAGCCGCTTTGGCTTCGCGAACTTCTATTTCTTTTTTTGCTTTTCTTTTAAGATCGGCATTAATATCTCGCAATTTAGCTTTCGATACCACTTGCCCCTCTTTTAACTTAGAGTCACCTTTTACAGTAACTACAACTGAATTTAATATTCTTTGATTTTCTTCAAAGAAATTATAGCGGTCAACAGTATCGTCTTCAAGAAACTTAGAATCGCCGGAATCAACTATGCGAAGTTTCTGTAACATTTGTCTTACGATAACTTCAATATGTTTATCGTTAATTTTTACACCTTGCAAACGATAAACATCCTGAATTTCATTTAAGAGATATTCCTGAACTGCGTTTGTCCCGTTGATATTCAAAATATCATGCGGATTTATCGGTCCGTCGGTAATTTTTTCACCGGCTGGGATTTCATCACCTTCTTGAACCAAAATATGCTTTGATAACGGAACATTATATTTTTTCTGATCCGATTCATCAATTGCAACAATTATTATTTCTCGGGAGCCCTTCTTTTTTGTACCGAATTTAACAATTCCTTCTATTTCGGAAACAATTGAAGGCTCTTGCGGGCTGCGAGCTTCAAAAAGTTCCGTTACTCTTGGAAGACCGCCTGTAATATCTCTTGATTTTGAAGCTTGTTTAGAAATTTTTGCGAGAATGGTACCTGCAGAAATTTCTTCCCCTTCTTCAACAGATAAAAATGCACGAATAGGTAAGTTAAATGTTTTGGTAGTAGCATCATGAGCTACAATTGCTATACTCGGAGTTAAATTTTTATCTTTTGATTCGATTACGATCTTTTGAACGTGTCCAGTTTGCTCATCAGTGATCTGCTGTATAGTGTTATTATCTACCAAATCAACAAATTTAACTTTACCCGCTATATCGCTGATGATAAGCGAATTGTATGGATCGTGATTATACAATGCGGTTTTCTTTGTTACTTTTGTCCCTTCACGAACATGCAATTCCGCACCGTAAGGAACATCATATTTTTTAACAACCACATCATTATCGTCATATATTTCAACCGAACCACGTCGTCCTGTAACAACTTGAACTTTTCCGAAGAAACCTTCTTTTTCAACTGAATTAATTCTGTTGAATTTGATATAACCGCCAACAACCGTTTCTACTTGAGACTGACTTGCAATACGCGAAGATGTTCCGCCAAGGTGGAAAGTTCTTAAGGTTAGCTGTGTACCGGGTTCTCCAATCGATTGTGCAGCCACCACGCCAACAGCTTCGCCAACTTCAACTAATTTTCCGGTGGTTAAATTTCTACCGTAACATTTAGCGCAAACTCCATGTTTTGATTCGCAAGTAAGCACTGTTCTGATATAAACGGAATCAATATTTGCGTCCTCAACCCGTTGAGCAATGGTTTCCGTAATTAATTCCCCAGCACCGACAAGTAGTTCATCAGTTTTGGAATCATAAATATCTTCTTGAGAAACCCTTCCTGTTATACGTTCTGCAAGCGGTTCTCTTTCTTCTTCAACATCTTTTAATGCAGTAATGTGAATTCCGAGAATGGTTCCGCAATCAATATCCGTAATAATAACATCTTGAGAAACGTCAACTAATCTTCGTGTAAGATAACCGGCATCAGCTGTTTTAAGAGCTGTATCGGCAAGACCTTTTCTTGCACCGTGTGTAGAGATAAAATATTCAAGTACCGATAGCCCTTCTTTGAAATTAGCGATAATTGGATTCTCAATAATTTCCCCGGCTTGACCGGTTAAAGATTTCTGCGGCTTCATCATCAATCCACGCATACCGGCTAACTGACGAACTTGTTCTTGAGACCCTCTCGCGCCTGAATCAACCATCATGTGAACTGCGTTAAATCCGTTTTCAGCATTCTTTAATTTTTCCATCAAGATTTTTGCAACATCGTTGGTGGTATGTGTCCAAACGTCAATAATTTTATTATACCGTTCAGTGTCGGTAATTACACCTTGTTCATGCTCGTTCAGAATTTGATCAACTTTTTGATTAGCACTATTGATATAAGTTTCTTTTTCAGCAGGGATCAGCATATCACTAAAACTAATTGATAAACCGCCTGCAGTAGCATAGCGGAATCCGGTTTCTTTTAAGTCATCAAGGAATTTTGCGGTAACTTTATTACCGAGTTTTAGAAAAACTTGGCCTATAAATCCACCGAAGGTTTTCTTTATAAGAAGGTGATTAAAAAATCCCATTTCCTTTGGAACGATTTGATTAAAAATAATTCTACCAATAGTAGTTTCAATAATTTCGCCGTTAATTCTTACGTTGGCTTTTGCGTGCAATCCAACCACTTTGTTATTATAAGCGATGATAGCTTCTTCAGGACAACTAAAGGTCATTCCTTCTCCGAGATCACCATCTCGCTTCTTTGTTAAATAATAACAACCAAGAACGATATCCTGCGTTGGAACAACGATCGGGCTGCCGTTCTGCGGTGAAAGAATATTATGCGAACTAAGCATTAACAAAGATGCTTCTAACTGCGCTTCATAAGAAAGCGGAACGTGAACAGCCATTTGATCACCGTCGAAATCCGCATTGAAAGCCGTACAAACCATAGGATGGAGACGGATCGCTTTTTCATCTATAAGCACCGGTTGAAAAGCCTGGATACCGAGTCTATGCAACGTTGGCGCGCGGTTTAACAATACCGGGTGACCATCAATAATTTTTTCTAAGACTTCCCAAATAATCGGGTCTTTTCTATCAACAACTTTTTTTGCGCTTTTTACAGTTTTGTTGTGTCCGCGTTCAATAAGTTTTCTAATAACAAACGGTTTGAATAATTCAACCGCCATATCTTTTGGTAAACCGCACTGATGTAATTTTAATTCAGGACCAACTACAATTACCGAACGGCCTGAATAATCAACTCTTTTTCCTAAAAGATTTTGACGGAATCTTCCTTGTTTTCCTTTAAGTACATCACTTAAAGATTTTAAAGGACGATTGTTATCGCTTCTAACGGCAGAACCGCGGCGTGAATTATCGAACAACGCATCAACTGCTTCTTGAAGCATTCTTTTTTCGTTACGAAGAATAACTTCAGGAGCTTTAATGTCAATTAATCTTTTTAAACGGTTATTACGGATAATTACGCGTCTGTATAAGTCATTTAAATCTGAAGTCGCAAATCTTCCTCCTTCAAGAGGAACAAGAGGGCGAAGTTCAGGCGGAATTACAGGGATATAGCTGAGTGTCATCCATTCCGGTTTATTAGGAAGTTTTCCTTCTTTTTCACGGAAAGCTTCAATAACTTTTAACCTTTTTAGAATTTCTTCTTTTTTCTGCTGGGAAGTTTCAATTTTAACTTGGTCACGTAATGCATTGAAGAGTGACTCAGTTTCAGTTTGTTTTAGTAACTCTTTAACCGCATCTCCGCCAATACGTGCATAGAATTTATTCGGATCATTTTCCGGAAGTCTATCATTCCCGGCCGGTAACGAATTTAATACTTCAAAGTACTGATCTTCCGAAATTAAATCTTTTCTCTTAAGTCCGGTAGGCCCAGGATTCATAACTACATAAGATTCGTAATAAATAATTCTTTCGAGTTCTTTAGTGCTAAATCCGAGCATATTTCCGATTTTAGAAGGAAGCGAGCGGAAGAACCAAATATGAACCACAGGAACAGCAAGAGCAATGTGCCCCATTCTTTCTCTACGGACACTTTTCTGTGTTACTTCAACACCGCAACGATCGCAGACAATACCTTTGTATCTAATTCTTTTATATTTACCGCAATAACATTCCCAATCACGGGTTGGTCCGAATATTTTTTCGCAAAAGAGACCATCTTTTTCCGGTCGAAACGTTCTATAATTGATCGTTTCAGGTTTAGTGATTTCGCCATGAGAACGCGCTAAAATATCATCCGGGCTAGCCAGGGTGATAGTAATATTTGTAATTTCTCTTACGGTATTTTCTTGATTTCTGAAGGACATTTATAATCTCCTTATCCACCTTCGGCGGACTTTATTAAATTGTTTAGCGCTAATTAATGTGAATATCTAAGCCTAAGCCTTGAAGTTCTTTAATAAGAACGTTAAACGATTCAGGTACATTAGGTACCGGTAAATTTTCACCTTTAACAATAGCTTCATACACTTTGGAACGTCCGGCAACGTCATCACTTTTTACAGTTAATACTTCCTGTAAAATATTTGATGCTCCGTAACCTTCTAGCGCCCAAACTTCCATCTCACCAAATCTTTGACCACCAAATTGCGCTTTTCCACCAAGTGGCTGCTGCGTAATTAACGAGTATGGTCCAATTGAACGGGCATGGATCTTATCGTCAACCATGTGACCGAGTTTTAACATATAAATATAACCACAAGTAACTTTCTGATGGAACTTCTCTCCACTTCTTCCATCATAAAGTTCGATTTTACTTCCTTTGTCTAATCCTGCTTTTTCAAGCCAGTTTTCAACATCGGATAATTTTGCTCCATCAAAAATAGGAGTGGCAAATTTTACTCCAAGAAGTTTACCTACCCATCCGAGTGCAGTTTCGTACAATTGACCGAGGTTCATACGGGAAGGAACGCCGAGCGGATTTAAGATAATATCAACAGGGGTTCCGTCGGGCATAAATGGCATGTCTTCAACCGGAACAACTTTAGAAACAACACCTTTATTACCGTGTCGTCCCGCCATTTTATCACCAACAGAAATTTTACGTTTTTTTGCAACGTAAACTTTTGCAAGTTGAACGATTCCTGGAGGTAATTCATCTCCAATTTGAATTTTAATTTTTTCACGTTTGAAATCTTCTTCAAAATCTGAAAGCGTATCAAAGTAATTTGCATATAATTTTTGAACGATCTGATTTACTTTTTTAGTATCAAACCAGCCGTTTGTGTAATCTAATTTTGTAACGTCATCAAGATCAGAAAAAGTTTTTTCTTTAATTGCTGTACCGCTTCTAAGCACAACGGAGCCATCCACATCGCGGATGCCGACAGAAGTTTGTCCGTTGCAGATCATGGTTAATTTATCAATCAATTTTTTATAAAGAGCGGTAGTTTTAACTTTATGCGCCGCTTCTACTTGTTCGAAAGATTTTTTCTCAACCTTCTTACCGTCAGCTTCTTTTTTCTTACGGCTGAATAATCTTGTTTTAATAACCGTTCCGCGAATACCGGGAGAAGCTTTAAGAGAAGCATCTTTAACATCGCCGGCTTTATCACCAAAGATCGCGCGTAATAATTTTTCTTCAGGTGTCGGATCGGTCTCCCCTTTCGGAGTAATTTTTCCAATCAGAATATCACCTTCTTTTACTTCTGCACCGACGTGAACAATTCCGTTTTCGTCTAGATTCTTTACGGCTTCTTCGCTTACGTTTGGAATTTCTCTTGTAAGCTCTTCTTCGCCACGTTTTGTTTCTCTTACTTGCAATTCAAATTCTTCAACATGAAGCGAGGTAAAAGTATCGTTGGCAACAAGTCGTTCACTTAAAATGATAGCATCCTCAAAATTGTAACCTCGCCAAGGCATAAACGCTACAAGAACATTTCTACCAAGAGCAAGTTCTCCTTGATCGGTAGCACAACCATCGGCTATAACATCACCCTTTTTAATGCGTTGTTTTTCTTTAACAATCGGCTTTTGGTTGATGCTTGTTTCCTGGTTGGTTCCAGTGAATTTAATAAGTTGGTAAGTTTCTCTTCGTACATCGTCGAAACTTGTAATAGCTTCAATTGATTTCGGATCTAAATCATAAATAACAGTAATTTTATTTGAATCAACATATTCAACAAAGCCGTCATCTTCGGCAAGAATAACCGCACGGGAATCAACGGCAATTTTTCCTTCAAAACCGGTTCCAACAATTGGAGCTTCAGTAACCAATAACGGAACAGCTTGACGCATCATGTTTGAACCCATCAAAGCTCTATTGGCATCATCATGTTCCAGGAATGGGATTAAGGTTGCGGCGGCGCTTACGATCTGCGCGGGAGCTACATCCATATATTGTAATTGATCGTGATGAACGATAGGAAATTCGCCTTTGTTCCTTGATTTAATACGGTCGTTCACGAATTCATTTTTTTCATTCAACTCGGCATTTGCCTGAGCTATTGTATATAAATCTTCTTGTTCGGCAGTTAAATAAGTTACATCTTCAGTGGCTTTTTTCCCTTTTACTTTTCGATATGGAGTTTCAAGGAATCCGTATTTGTTTACCCTTGCAAATATCGTTAACGAAGAAATAAGACCAATGTTCGGACCTTCAGGCGTTTCAATCGGGCATAACCGCCCGTAATGTGTGTAATGAACGTCACGGACTTCAAAACCGGCGCGTTCTCTCGTTAATCCGCCAGGTCCTAAGGCAGACATTCTCCTCTTGTGAGTTAACTCCGCTAGCGGATTTGTCTGATCCATAAATTGAGAAAGCGGATTTGTTCCGAAGAATGCATTAATAACGCTGCTTATTGTTCTGGCGTTTACTAATTCTTGCGGAGTAAAGTTTTCCGAATCGCGCACATTCATACGTTCTTTAATGGTTCTCGACATGCGCGAAATACCAACGTTGAATTGCTGTTGAATTTGCTCTCCAACAGTTCTAACTCTTCTATTTCCTAAGTGATCAATATCGTCCGTTGATTCCAACCCGTTTTTCATGCGGATGATATAGCGCATAATTTCAATAATATCAACCGGAGTAAGAACGGTGGTGGTTTCAGGAATATCTAATTTTAATTTATCATTCATACGATGACGACCAACATCACCAAGGTCATATCGTTTGTCATTAAAGAAAAGTTTTTCAATAAGAGAAGCGGCGGTATCTACATCAGGGGCCTCACCTGTACGAAGTTGACGATAAATTGCGAATAAAGCTTCTTCTTTGGTGTGCGCAGGATCTTTTCTTAATGTATTGAGAATTAAACTCTGGTCGGTGTTAATTTCTTCACTTATAAATTTGATTTCTTCAACTTCGGCATCTTTTACTCTTTCAACATCTTCTTCAGAGAAAATACTTTCTCTTGAAAGGAAAATTTCACCGCTTGATGTATCAAAAACATCGCTGGCGATCATTCTGCCGATGTAGTTTTCAATTTGAACTTTATTCACATTTACGGTTTCAACCAAATCAAAGAGCTGGAGAATTTCTTCATCATTTGTATAACCAAGCGCTCTTAATAAAGTTGTCGAAGGGAATTTTTTTCTTCTATCAATATAAACGTACAAAATATGATTAATATCTGTAGCAAATTCAACCCATGAACCCTTAAGCGGGATAATTCTTGCCGCATAAAGTGGTGTGCCATTAGGATGAATTGTTTGAGAGAAAGCAACACCGGGAGAACGATGAAGTTGAGTTACAACTACTCTTTCTGCCCCGTTAATAACAAACGTTCCCTGTTCCGTCATAAACGGAAGGTTTCCAAGATAAACTTCTTGCTCTACGGCATTAATAAATTCTTCCGTATCGGGGTCCTTCGTTGCAAGTCTTAATTTTGCTTTTAAAGGTGCAGCAAACGTAAGTCCCTTTTCAATACATTCTTGAATTGAATAGCGGGCTTTTTCAATGTTATATTCAACAAAATCCAGTCTGAAATTTTCTTTATTATCAAAAATCGGGAAGTTGGAAGTAAAAACAGCTTGAAGACCTTTATTTTCGCGTTTAGCATTAGGAATATTACGCTGTAAAAATTCTTCAAAAGATTCTTTTTGAATATCGAGCAAATCCGGGATGGGAAGAACCGGCTTAATTTTTCCAAAGGAAATTCTTTGATTAGTCAAGTGAAATCCTCCAATTAGTTTTCGAAATCATAGCTTGTATCCTGTATCATCATTACAAACAAAAAGAAAAAGCGATCCCGAAGTAATCGGGATCACTTTTTTAAGAAAAGGGAACGATGAAATAAAAAGTTAATAATTATTTTACTTCTACTGTAGCGCCGGCTTCTTCGAGTTCTTTTTTAAGTTTTTCGGCTTCGTCTTTAGAAACACTTTCTTTGACTGCTTTTGGTGCGCTGTCAACAAGGTCTTTTGCTTCTTTTAAACCTAATCCGGTATGAGCGCGGACAACTTTAATTACATTGATTTTTTTCTCACCTGCAGCTATAAGATTAACGTTAAATTCGGTTTGTTCTTCAACCGGAGCAGCAGCGGCGGCAACAGCAGCACCCATAACAACAGGGGCAGCGGCAGTAACTCCAAATTCTTCTTCCAAAGCTTTTTTCAATTCAGAGGCTTCAACCAAGGTTAAGCTTTTTATTTTTTCTACTAATTCAGCAACTTTTTCGGACATTTCAGATCTCCTAATTATTTTCTTTATTAAAATTTATTTAAGCGGCTTTTTTCTTGGCGATTTCGTCAACCACACTAACAAGCTCGCGCAGTACAGAATTGATAACACCAACAATCCCGGAGGCAGGGGCATTAAGACTTCCCAAAATCCCTGCAATAATTTCCGGTTTACTCGGAAGCGTAGCCAATTGATCGAGCAATTTGCCGTCAAAGTATTGAGACTCAATATAGCAAGCTTTTAACGGAAGCTTTTGTTTCTCTGAGTAATATTTTTTGATAATTTTAGCCGGGGCAACAGAATTTTCTCCAGCAAAGACAGCACCGGACATCCCGATTAAGCTTGCTTCGAGTTTTTCATATTTTCCAGCTTGAACGATAGCTCTTTTCAACAAAGTATTTTTAATTACTTTGTATTGAGCGCCTTGTTTTCTGAATTCTCTCCGAAGATTTTTTATGTCTTCAACATTAATTCCGCTGTAGTCTGTTATGTAAAGAGCAGTAGATTTGTTCACCAAATCAACTACTTTTTCAACAACTTCAGCTTTTTCGTTTTTATTCATTTTTCTCCTACATCATTTTAGTTATTGACATGGAGTCGGATAGAAGCATTACAGTGCGTAATAAACTTTTAGTGTACAGCAACTTCTTCTTTTGATATTTTTAAACCTGGGCCCATAGTTGACGAAAGGAAAACACTTTTAACGTATGTACCTTTTGCGCTAGCAGGTTTCAGTTTAACTATCATATTAAGAAATGCGTTTGTATTCTCGACTAATTTGTCAGTTTCAAAATTCAATTTACCAACGGAAACATGTACAATCCCGGTTTTATCAACACGGAATTCAATCTTTCCGGCTTTTACTTCTTTTACAGCTTTTTCTACATCCATAGTAACAGTTCCGCTTTTAGGATTAGGCATTAAACCTTTTGGACCTAATATTTTTCCAAGCTTACCAACTTCAGCCATCACATCGGGGGTTGCAATAAGCACATCGATGTCAGCCCATCCGCCTTTAATTTTTTCCAAGTAATCTTCCAAGCCTGCATAGTCTGCACCTGCGTCTAAAGCTTCTTTCGCTTTTGGACCCTTAGCCATTACCAAAACCCGGACTTCTTTTCCGGTTCCGTTTGGAAGAGAAACCGTTCCTCTAATCATCTGATCTGCATGTCTTGGATCTACACCCAGGCGAATAGCACAATCAAGTGATTCAACAAACTTAACCTTTGTTTGCTCCTGCAGGGTTTTAACGGCTTCGGCAATTGTATAATCTTTGTTTTTATCAATCGCTTTATTAATTGCTTTAACTCTTTTTGAAGTTTTCATATTGAAATCATCTCATTATTATAATTAATCATCTACAGTAATTCCCATACTTCTCGCGGTTCCGGCAACCATACTCATAGCATGTTCAACATCATTTGCGTTGAGATCAGGCATTTTTAATTTGGCAATTTCTTCAACCTGAGTTTTAGAAACCTTTCCGACTTTTATTTTGTTCGGTTCCGCCGCTCCTTTTTCAATTTTAGCCGCTCTTTTTAAAAGAACAGCCGCAGGAGGAGTTTTTGTAATAAAGGTGAAGGATTTATCTGAAAAAACTGTAATAACTACAGGAATAATTAAACCTTCTTGACCTGAAGTTTTTGCATTAAACTGCTTGCAAAACTCCATGATATTAACACCTTTTTGACCTAAAGCAGGACCTACCGGAGGAGAAGGATTAGCTTTTCCGGCTGTAATTTGTAATTTAATATAAGCTGTGATTTTCTTAGCCATTGTAACATTCCTTTAGAATTTACTTCTCTAACTCTGCTTGAACAAAATCAATTTCAACAGGAGTTTTTCTGCCAAAAATTGAGACCAACACTTTAATTTTCATTTTCTCTTCGTTAACCTCTTCAACACTACCGGTAAAATTATTGAAAGGACCATCAATAATTTTAACTAAATCACCTTGGCGATAAATCGTTTCACTTCTCTCTCCATCCGAATCCTGAGCAATTCTTCCGACAATTCTCTTAACTTCATCCGGTTGAAGCGGATTTGGGTTATTCTGCTGGCCGAGGAATCCCATAACAGACGGAGTATTAAGAATAAAATCCTTAACCTGAGCATCAAGTTCAGCTTGTAAAAGGATATATCCGGGAAAAAAGTTTTTTGTTTTGCTTCTTTTCTTTCCGTCACGTACTTCGAAAACCTTTTCAGTGGGAACAAGGACTTGTTGTATCTTCACTAAAAGCTTTTCGTTATCTTTCAATTCAAGATCAATAAGATTTTTTACCTTGTTTTCATGCCCTGAAAACGTTCTAACTACATACCAACGAGAATCCATCAATTATACCTAAAATATTCCTTTAAAAACCTGGGTGATTGCCATATCAATGATATAAGTTAGCGCGGCAAAAATCAAACAAACAATAACCACAATAGTTGTGGACTCTTTGAGTTCTTCTTTTGACGGCCAAGTAACTTTTTTCATTTCTTTAACTACATCATTAAAGAAGGCTTTTATTTTATTTATCATAATGTTTGAAGCTTTCTGCACGTCAGGAGGGACTCGAACCCCCAACCTGCGGTTTTGGAGACCGCTGCTCTACCAATTGAGCCACTGACGTAGCAAGTACTACTTGGTTTCCTTGTGAATAGTATGCTTTCGATCCCATCGGCAGTATTTTTTAAATTCTACACGACTAGGATGGTTACGTTTGTTTTTTGTTGTGGTGTAATTTCTTCTTTTACACTCAACACATTCAAGGGTGATTATTTCTCTCATATAATAACTATCTTATTCTATTTATAAATTAATTGAGCTGACGACCGGGATTGAACCGGTGACCTCATCCTTACCAAGGATGTGCTCTACCAACTGAGCTACGTCAGCGGAGAGAGAACTCTTCTAAAAAAATCTAGAGAGCGGGAGACGGGATTCGAACCCGCGACCAACAGCTTGGAAGGCTGTGACTCTAGCCAACTGAGTTACTCCCGCAGTTGTAATATTTCCAATATTTTAAGAACACAAAACTTCTGTGGGCGGCGAGGGACTCGAACCCCCAAAGGCGTATGCCAACGGATTTACAGTCCGCCCCGGCTCTCCAACTCCGGCGTCCGCCCATAATTGACAAAAGAGACACAAAATTACCAGCATTTTCTTTAAAATGCAAATTTATTGGATTTCAAATATAATACTTTCTTATTTAAATGAAAATTTTTTTGCGTTTATGGGAAGAATTTTTACCCGCTTTTGGTAATTATCCTCTTTAACCGGAAACTGGTAATGTATTTGGTATGAGAATCACCTCAGTATAGATTAACTGGAATTTACAAAAGAGCAATTAAACGTTCTTCTTTTCTCTACATTTCTTTGTAATCCAACTAAATATTTCCCTTTATATTTGCCTGTGGAAGCGTAAAACAGAAGGTACTGCCAATATTTTGCTGACTTTCAGCCCAAATTTTCCCACCATGTTTTTCGACAAATTCTTTACAAAGTAATAAACCCAACCCAGTGCTTGGCTCTCCTTCCGTTCCCTTTGAACCTACCTTCTCATTCATCTTGAACAACCTGTTAACATTTTTTTCATTCATTCCTACACCACTATCACTAACGCAAATTTCTACCATATTATTGTCTGTTGTTTTAGCTCTTACAGTTATTTTTCCATCTCGCTTTGTAAATTTTACTGAATTGGATATGAGATTTCTAAGGACGGTATTTACCATTCTTTCGTCTGCATCTACCTTTACGGATCCGGGTACTTCATTCGAAATAATAATTCCTTTTTGTTCAGCTCGCAACTTTATTGTGTCAATACTTTGCGTCACCATATCGGATAGACCTAACTCCTGCGGTGTAAATGTTATTGATCCTCTTTGCATTTGAGCCCACTCTAATAAATTTTCAATCAACTTGAAGAGATTAGTAGCCTGTTCATGCATATTTTGGCTGAATTCCATTAATTCATCTTTCGAAAACTCCTCACTCCCACTTGCCATCATTTCGGTTAAAGTCATTATTCCATGGAAAGGACTTCTTAAATCATGAGCTATAATCGAAAAAAATTTATCCTTTTCTGCAATGGTTCTTGAAAGTTGTTCATTACTTTTTGTAATTTCTTCTTCTGAACGTTTTCGATCTGTGATATCATGGTTTAGACCGACTATACCGATTATGTTCCCCTGTGCATCCAGCAATGGTACTTTTGATCCCAGTAGCCAATGAACCTGCCTGTTTTTATCCAGCAATTTGCCCTCGATATCAACGATAGATTTACCCGATTGTAAAACGGATTGATCTTCTTCCTGGAATTGCTGCTCTACACGCTCAGGGAATAATTCAGCATCGGTTTTCCCGAGAACTTCATCTTCCGAATTCTTACCGGAAATCTGAACTTCCTTCGGATTGGCAAGTATTTTTCTTCCATTAATATCTTTTACATAGATAGCATCTGGAATTAAATCAATAATTGTTCGGAGTAACGTTCTTTCATTTGTGAGCGCTTCTTCAGCTCGTTTACGTTTAGTGATATTACGGCCAATACCGACAATGCCTGTAATATTTCCTTTTTCATCTTTCAAAGGCAGTTTTGAAGTGAGCAGCCACTGCTTTTGCCCCTTCTCATCAAGCACATATTCTTCTCTATCAAGAACCGGATGACCTGTTTGTATCACTAATTGATCATCTGCAAAAAAGCCATCTGCAATTTCTTTTGGATACATATCAAAATCTGTCTTCCCTAAAATTTCTGCTTCTGTCTTTGCCCCCGAATAATGTAATTCGGTCTTGTTGGCAAGTGTTTTGCGGCAGGCGGTGTCTTTGCAATAAATTGAATCGGGAATATGATCAATCATCGTGCGTAACAATAACCGTTCATTTCTCAAATCTTCTTCTACGCGTTTACGCTCTATAACAACGGCAATTTGGCTTCCAACCGCTTCGAGAAATTTAATATCACCTTCTGAATAGACATTCTCTTCTTCGTAATGTTGAAGAACTAAAACGCCGATTACCCTTGAGGGCGTTCGTAATGGTACACCTAACCAGGACGGAGAATTTGAACCAACTAACTCCACTTCGTTTTGCACCACAAGACCGTCAAATAATTCTTGCGTAAGCAGCAACGGTTTTCCGGTTCGGAATACATAAGCAGTGCAACTTTTCTCCATCGTTACGGGTTCTGGAGTTTGATCAAATTTATCTATAAAATATGGAAAACTAAAAAGTCCTGTAGTTTGATCATGCAGTGCAACAAAACAATTTTCCGCATAAATTGCTTTCTTCAGAGAATCATGTATCAACTTCAGCAGTTCATCAAGATTTGTATTGGCTGTAATACCCTGTGTAATTTCAAATATTACCTGATGTTCTAATTCCGTTCGTTTCCGTTCTGTGATATCGTGCGCAACTATTTGTACAGCCAGTTTATTCAGATAAGTGGAGACGACTGAAGAAACTTCTACTTCTAAATAACTTCCATCTAAACGTGTCAACCGCTCCTCAATCATCGGCGCAGCTTGTCCGGTTCTTAATACTTCCGATATCTGGTTGCCAGCCATCTCTCGGTCGTCCGGGTGCACCAAATCGAGTGCATTTTTTCCTAGTAAATCGTTGGGAATTGAAGCGCCGTACAATACTAATGCCGTGGAGTTAGCATAAACAATTTTCCCTTCACATAAAACGACAATCGCATCGGGTGAAATTTCTACAAGCTGACGGTATCGTTCTTCAGATTCCCGTATTGCATCATCTAACACCCGTTTTTGCTGCCATTGTCTCGTTTCTTCTTCTGCTCGAATTTTCAACCGGTCACTACGAAAAATATAAAATGCTGTACCTATGAGTGTGAGCGTAATAACTGCAAAAAGAGCTAAGGTTTGATAGAGATTAGAATCTACAAAACTCGTTACCTCATCGAGTGGCATATTAACAACAATTTTCCATGAAATGTTTTTGTAGCTGAGTGAAGTAAAGCTTGATAGTTTCTGTTGGTTATCTTTAAGTTGATATTCTGTCGTACCAGATGTTTTGGCAAGAATAGTTTCTACATATTTGAATGAATCATGACACTCACGACACGTTTCATCCTGCCGATGCAGGTTAAACATAAGCATTTCTGGATGTTTAGGATGGTACAACAGGGTGCCATTGTTATCCAAAAGCCATGTACTTCCTTTTGTATTATACACCCTCTCACTTTTGAAAAATGAAGATAAAATATCCCCTAAGTCAACAACGACAACAACAAGTCCAACGTATCTATCGGGAAATTTCTCTCGCTGCACGCTTTTCGAAATTAAACCAAAAGAGTTTGATTCATTATAAATCGGAGAAGCAATGAGTACGCGGAAAGTTGATTCTTTACCCGGAGGTGAAAAGACCAGTGGCACCTCAGTAGTAATAAATTGCTCCCCTTTATTTTCTTTTTGTCTCCCCCATTTGTAAAATTGAGCATCACTATGTTCAAGTGAAACAGCTTCTTTTAAGGTCGAGTAAATGATCGATCCCTTTTCGTTAAATACGCAAATCGACCGAATATGTTCTTTTTTATAATTCTCAGAGTATTCTTGGACAGTTGCTGATATTTGGTTTATATTATTACTTTTTAGGAAGGTTGATGAAGCAAGTTTTCCAACGGATTGAGTTTCATTTTGCAAATACACTTCTAGTTCTTTTGCAAGTTGTTTCGTGGTAAAAAGCTGCTGTGCCTGAAATCTTTCAACGATTTCTTTTTGTACAGAATTATGAAGTATAAAGAGTAGAGAAAATGAAAGGATGAAAATGGTAGTGAAAAAAGTTAGAAGAAGTTTTAATTTCATAATCGTTTTTACAGTTTGTCATGGGGAAAAAATTAATTTAGATAAAAGGACAACTTAGTAATGATTTTTAAAAATAAAGAAATGAAGTTATCATACTAAAGTCCATTTTTCTGTGCTTAACTTTCTTTTAATCACAACGGTTTAATAAAAAGAAGAACTAGAATATTCAGGGCTAAAAAATATAAGCTACTTATGTGAACACTCTACAGATTCCAAAAAAAAATAATTCATATATACTTAACTTAATAAATAATTTACTTGTAAAACAAAAGGGAAATATTATGCAAAAAGAAAGTGAAAGTTGAAAAGTTGGATTCAAATAAAAAATTATCTTGACAATTACTTTTTGACAAAGTAGTTTACAACTACAAAGCGGAGGAGTTTTGGCGGAAGTATCTAAGAGGTTCAAATTTTTTCAAAATAAATTACTCGAAACGGAGATTATCCGCCGCCGCAGAACTGTGACTTTTTTTAAGTCCTATACACCCTTTACAACTTTTTTAATTCCCAATCTATCAAACTCTATTTCCGTTGAGACTTTCTTACCACATCGAAGATCCGACATAATTTCATTTAGATCATATAAAAGAATATATCCCTCAGTCGCTAAATTTTTAGGTTCTGTCACTCTAACTTTTGGTTGTGTTGCCCGTACTTTTGGTTCGGTTGCCAGAACTTTTGGCTCTGTTGCCCGTACTTTTGGTTCTGTTGCCCGAACTTATGGTTCTGTTGCCCGAACTTTTGGTTCCGTTGCCCCGAACTTTTGGTTCCGTTGCCCGAACTTTTGATTCCGTTATGGAAACTTTTGAGGCTGTTTTAGAGAAAAAGCTTGTTTTTAGCTTAAATTGTGGGAATTTTCAATATTGGGGGTTAGGTATGTGCCGCTCAATATCACATCAAGACATTCATACCGCAAATAAATTAATTTTCAACTAATTTGAAGGGTGTTATATGAACACTAAAATCAATTTCAATTTGCAGGACGGAAACGCCCTGGTATTAGCTGTAAGCAGAAACTTAACTCTGCTTACGGAAAAAGGGTTTCAAACGGAAACTCAAACTGCGCTGAATACTGCCATAGCTGATCTAACGGCAAAAGAAAGAGAGCAAAACATAGCAGTTAAGGCGTTGGAGGATTTTACCGCCGAGCAAAATCTGGTGGTAAAGGAAACTAAGGCGCTAATCTCCAAAATTTATATGGCGGCAAAAAGCGCCTATGAAAATGATCAGCGGAATTTGAGTCAATTTAAGGTTGGGCAGCGGATACCCGATTCTGTAAACGGGCTACGTTCTCTCTGCGAATATTTGCAGGTTGTTGTTGCTGAGCGGAGTGTACTGCTTTTGAAGAGCGGATTAGTGCAGAGTGACGTAACCGCTTTGAACGATGCGGCTGCAAGAATAGTGGACGCGGATAAGGCGCAAGAGGACGCGAAGAAACTGCAAGAGCAGGCAACGTTAGTGCGCGATGCGTCGGATAAAGCTTTGAAAAAGGTGAAAACCAAATTGCGTAATTTTGTTAAAGCTGCCTTCCAGGAAAACGAGGCGATACTTCTTGAATTTGCAACGATACCGAAAGGAGGCGGTGGTAAGGGAAAAGGTGATACTCCGCCGGATACACCAACACCGCCACCGGCGAGTTGATTGGTTTAACAACCTCCGCAGTTTTAAGAACTGCGGAGGTTTGAATAAAGCAGCACAATTCAAAGAAAGAAAAGTAAACTGATTGAGTTTAGAATTTAAGTGGTAACGATGCTAAGCAATTGTCTATTTCATCAAAAAATTATTCGAGAAAACTTAAATCGAGTAATTTTCACCTATATATTAGAAAAAAATTCAAGTTAATTCTTTTTTGAAAAGTAAAAATTAGATTATTTGCTTTTCTTTATTTCCAGTGGAACGCGAAGCAAATTATCTTTAAGAAGTTTAACAGTGTCGGGTTGAATTTTACCGTATTTAAAATAACACTTCCATTCTGCGACTGCATCATAAGTACAGTGTCTGAAAAAATTTAGAATGCTGTTTGCATTTTTTAATTCCTCCCAATGAGGATGATTTTTATTTATGAGAACGATTATTTGTTCCTTCTTTGCAGTAGTTTCAACAATTACATACGGGTCATTTGGAGAAAGATCGTCTGGTATAAAAATTTTTATTTCTACATTATTAATTTTTGCATTAAGATCGGGTTCTTTTGTGGTTGAGGTTACCTTTTTAATAATTATTCTATTTATTTTTTCGATGACCTCTAACTCTGGGGTTTCAAAATGTTCAACTATGTCTTTGATCTCTGGTGAATTAATTTCTTCTTCAAACTCATTTAGTGCCTCAGCACTGTCGTTATCCATATTTGGATTTGGCAAATCGACATCTTTCTTTCTAAATGTTAGAGCTTCCTGCCTTATATCACCCAATAATTCAGATAACTTATTATTAAAAATTTCCAATTCCTCATCGGAAAACAATACCTCATCTTTTGTATGACTTATGTCAAATCCCTCAAGGACTATTTCACCAGTTAATCTTTGATTTACCAAATCGTTCGAACCTCCTTCTTGAGATCCGAAAAGAGTTTCTGGTCTATAACCATTAGGCCATCCTCTAATTACTCTGTTTTCAATTACTAAAGAGAATCCGGCATCCCGTCTACTTCCGACCACTAAAACACCAGCCCAGCCACTTACTTTTTTCTTCCCAATATTAAACTTAAACTCTCTTTTTTTACATTTCCCAAATCTATCTTTGCTCAATCTTTTATCTATCGCGGCTTGATCCCAAATTAAAGGATCATCCTGATAAAAAAGTTTTAAATTTATATCTGTAAAATCAAAGCGATAAAAAGAACGTAAATAATCTTTTATTTTACCTGCCGTTTTTCCTGGTATTTTTCTATTAAGATTCCAGATTTCGATAATTGTATAGTGTTCATTTTTTCCCTTTTTGTGGGATATGTTTTTGATGTCTCTCTCATCACTGGCTATTTTATTGACATCAATTTCAATAAAATGTTCAAAACTTTCACCCAGTTTTTTTGTTCGTACAGACCAATTATTCCCGAACCAACAAGCCGAAGTTTTTAAACCAAGTCCATATTTTGATCTTCCGATAGAATGTTCTGTCGGTTTCCCAAGAATTATTGCTTCGCCTAATTCTTTTTCTGACATACCCATTGCATTATCTTCAATGATAATGCGGTTTGGTTCAACTTTGATTTTTACTTCCAAAGTTTTATTCTCAGCTTTGAAAACCACTTCAAGCTTTTTTCTATCACTTATAAAGGACTGGGTCGAGTTATCAACGAATTCTGCTAAAGCATACCATGGTGTATAAGATAATCTCTTATATGCATTAATAATTTCCGGACCTAATTCAAATTTCATTTTAGCCTCAATTATTTTTGATGTAAAGATTGTTCTGAGAGTCAATGATCAAAGAGTAATTCCCATCATTTGCTAGTGGGTTCATACTTCCGATGAATTGCAAATACATTTTATCCTCACTCTTAATTCTTTGCCATGATGTTAATCGATCCCCAATATTAATTTCAAGATTGTCTGGAAAATTATCTAAAAAAAGACAATCCGAAGTTATTTCAAGTGTATTTCTCAAGTATTTACAAAAACGACAATGAGCGCTATGTATTTTTATAATTGGATAATCTCCTTTTAATCTAAAAACATATTCACGTTCAGTATTTTTATATAACTCAAAAACAAATATCTTGACACCCCGCCCTGCAAATTCATTTTCCCAATTCTCAACGGACTTGTCAACAATAATCATTATTCGCGGGGCCATTTCTTGTACTAATAATCCAATCTTTGCTTTTTGAATTTCTACATGGCAATATTTTTTTAATTGTGAGCTAATATATTTTGCTGTCTTTATACTATTATAATCGCCATTTAAAAATGTATCTACTTGGTCTTTGACATGTGAAACAGGGTGTCCATACAGTTCAACTTCAACAACCCACCATTCGGTTAAATCTTTTTTTAAGAAGGAGTAATCGGGTTGCTTTTTCTTATTTAAGTTTTGATCCTTAATGTTAATTTTAAATGGGAAAAAATAGAAATCGGGGAAAAGGGTTTCAAAGTGCTGAAATAATTTGTCTTCTAACTCGCTTTCACTATAATAAGCAACAGTATGTAACTCATGAAACACAAATGATCTTTTTGCAAGCGTGTTAATTATTCTTGACATTATCCTTAACCAATTTGTTATAAAATCTTCCCTTTGACGACTGGATGTAATTTAACTCGGGTTCTACTGAAATCCATTTCCGTTTTAATTTCTCACAAACTTCACCAGTGGTATTACTCCCTCCAAAGGGATCTAAGACTACGTTTCCTTGCTCTGTTAAAAATTCAATAAAGAATTCTGGTAACATTGAGGGCATCCGAGCTGGATGAGGGGTTAAATTGTTCTCTTTACAATACCTTAAATAATCTGAGCTAGATTGCGTGTTTGAACTGATCAGTACGTTTGATGGAATCGCTCCTGAATTATTCTTCAAAAAAGATTTTTCTCCAATCACATGTTCAGACGGTCTTTTCCCGAAATTATATTTTTGAGTTTTTAGCAAGGCTTTCATTGAATCGCTGTATTCAACAAGGACTTTTTTATTATTGGCTTTTGGAAATGGGGTTTTGCTTAACCACCAAATATGCGTGAATGCATCTTTTACTCTAACTCTTTTAACATTTACCCATTGAGCAGGGGTGGGTAATTTTGCTTTATTATACCATACAAATTGTTGACATAAATAAAGTCCGTTTTTTTCAACTAGTGCTAATAGTGTTTTCATTGGTAGTATAGACATTACGGGGACGCCGGCATCCCATGCATTGCCAATTTCAATTACGATAGAACCGTTGTCTTTTAAAGTCCTTAATAATCCCGAAAAAACACTCACTAACCAGTTAATATAATCTTCACCGTTTAGGTTCCCATATTTTTTCTTCCTTTTTAACGGAAATGGAGGGGATGTAAAAATTAAATCAACTGATTTATTTTTGAGAACTTTTTTTGAATCCAACACTTGTTCGATGGTATTATTAAAGCACTTTCCGAGTTTTGTCGTGTACGCTGGACTTAACATTTACTTATATTAGAATTAATTATAGGCTATTTTTTTAGCAATGATATTGAAAAATAAATTATTTACTGACCGAATGTACCTACTCATTATAGCACTTCCAATATTATTTTATAAAAAACATCTAATTATCTTCCTCTTACACAACATGTAACTTCTTGTTCATTTCAGCCAAAAAAAGATATTACTCAATTTCGTTTCTAATGGCAATACACTTTCTATTACTTTAATTTTTAATTTTGGCTTATAACTTAATTACTTTTTAAGTTTCTAAAAAATAGTTCTTTTTCTGCACAATTCTTGTTTTTTTGTTCCTTGCAACCTTAAAAACACCGCCATATAGAACAGCCCGCTCCGATGGAGCTGAAATAATTATTCTCTCTAAAATGCTATAAACAGTAAGCACCAATGGAGCTAAAAAGTAATTTCAAATACCCTTCCTCATCCTGAAATTTTTTATATTTGCTTATGAGAATTTCAGAAGCACAAATAGAACAAATAAGAATTTCGGCAGATATCGTTGATGTAATTTCAAACAGCGTTCAATTGCGTAAACGCGGAAATAATTACATCGGACTCTGCCCTTTCCACAACGAAAAAACTCCTTCGTTTACAGTTAGCCAGGACAAACAAATCTATCATTGTTTCGGCTGCCATGCAGGCGGAAATGTTTTCAAATTTTTAATGGAGTATAAAAAAATATCGTTTGTTGAGTCGGTGCAAGAAATGGCTGCCGAGCTTGGTATTACTCTTGAATATGAAGATCAGAAAAGCGATGCAGAGCAGAGTGAAACGGAAATTCTTTACGACATTAACACTTCAGTTGCAAAATTTTTCAGCGATAATCTTTTGAAAGAAGAAGATGGAAACATTGCCCGCGCATATTTTGAGCAACGGAAAATTAAACCTCAAACATTGCGCGCATTCGGTCTAGGTTACTGCCCCGATCATTGGGATGCAACAGTAAACTTCCTAAATAAAAATAATATCGATATTGAAAAATCGTTACAGCTTGGTGTTATCGGCAAATCAGAAAAAGGGAAATTGTACGACAAATTTGCAGGAAGAATGATCTTTCCGATATTTTCTCCGAACGGTAGAGTAATTGGTTTCGGCGGAAGGATTTTTGATGCCCGCGAAGGAGCTGCGAAATATTTAAACTCACCGGAATCTAAAATCTATCACAAAGGAAGAACGCTCTACGGACTTTCGCACGGGAAAGATGAAATCCGTCGACAAGATTTAGCAATTGTGGTTGAGGGGTACATGGATTTAATTTCACTGCATCAGCACGGAATAAAAAATGTTGTCGCGGTTTCAGGTACGGCATTTACCGATGAGCAAGTTCAGCTTCTTTCACGCTACACGAAAAATACCGTTCTTCTTTTTGATGCCGATACAGCCGGTGTTAAAGCTTCTATGCGGAGTATCGAAATTCTTTTAAAACAAAACATGAACATTAAAATTGCTACGCTACCAAAAGGTGAAGATCCCGATTCTTTTGTTCAGAGGAACGGAAGCGATGCATTTCTTGACATTATTTCCCGCGCGGTAAATTTTTTAGAATACCAAACGGCAATTTTTGAAGAGCAAGGATATTTCAACGATGCGGTTAAGTCCGCAGAAGCAATCCGCGAACTTGTAAAACCGGTGGCATTGCTAAATGATGAATTGAAGAGAAGTTTTCTCTTAAAATCAATCGCAGAAAAATTCGGCTTGCGTGAAAAACTTTTAGAAGCTGAACTTGAAAAAGCGATTGCCGGAACAAATAAATTTGCCGTGCAGGAACGAAATCAGAAAGAGAAAATTCAGCAGAAAGAAATTGCCGAAGCGGTTGAAGCAAAGATGCTCCCGGCGGAATTTAGGAATGAGCAGGAAATAATAATTTTACTGTTTGAAGGTCACGAACAAATCACCCGCTATTTGCTTGACCATGTGAATCCTGATGAATTCCAAATTCCTTACCACAAAACACTTGCTCATTTGGTTTACGATGCCTTGGTAAATGATGAACCTTTAGAGATAAGCAGATTACTCGAAAAAATTGAAGACGAAAAACTGCAAGAATATCTTCTTGAAATTACTTTTGAGAAATATCTCATCAGTGAACTCTGGGATCAGCGAAAACCGGAGAATAAAGAAAAGCGATTCTTCAAATACGGAAGTGACCTGATTAAATCTTTCAAACTTTATCATCTCGAAAAAGAAATTGCTGAAAACCATGCTTTATTGGTTATGGCGGAAGATGAAGAAGATGCGTTGGACTTGATGAAAAAAGGGATTCAGCTTCAGGCGAAGAAAAAGGAAATTGAGAAGGGAAATTATTAATGCCAAACTGCAAATAACAAAAGACAAATCCCAAATTTAAATTGAATTTTGGTATTTGTCCTTTGGAATTTAAATTTTCTTCTTCCCTCCTCTGAAAAAAGAGGAGGGAGAAAAGCATAACAAATTTATTTTGCTATTTTCAGTAACAATTCAACACAACGATTGGAATAACCCCATTCGTTATCATACCAGGAAACAACCTTGAAGAATCTCTTTTCACCCTTAAGATTATTCTGAAGGGTCGCAAGAGAATCATAAATAGAAGAGCGTTCATCATGAATAAAATCTGAAGAAACAACTTCTTCATTTGTATAGCCAAGGATGTTCTTCAAATAAGATTCGGAAGCTTTCTTCATCAAGCCATCAATTTCTTCAATAGAAGTATCGCGTTTTGAAGCAAAGGTTAAGTCAACAACAGAAACATCTGCAGTAGGAACGCGGAAAGACATTCCTGTTAATTTTCCTTTTGTTTCAGGAAGAACTTCGCCAACCGCTTTTGCTGCGCCTGTAGAAGAGGGGATAATATTAATGGCAGCTGCGCGTCCGCCTCTCCAATCTTTTTTAGAAGGACCGTCCACAGTTTTTTGTGTTGCAGTGTAAGAGTGAATGGTAGTCATTAGACCGGTTTCAATTCCAATTCCTTCTTTCAATAAAACATACACTAAGGGAGCTAAACAGTTTGTAGTGCAAGAAGCGTTAGAAATAATATGATGTTTTGCAGCGTCATATTCGTTATCGTTAACGCCAATTACAATTGTTTTAACATCGCCTTTGCCGGGAGCGGAAATAATAACTTTTTTTGCGCCGGCAGCTAAATGTCCCTTAGCTTTTTCAGAATCGGTAAACAACCCGGTTGATTCAATAACATAATCAACTCCTAATTCTTTCCACGGTAATTGGCTTGGGTCTTTGGTAGCCAAGATACAACGTACTTTATCGCCGTATACAACCAGAACGTCATCAGCTTCTACAGTAGGGCTGCTTTTTTCGGTAGTGATCGTTCCATTAAATTTTCCATGAACAGAATCATATTTTAGTTGATAAGCAAAATATTTTGCATCGGTGGTAACGTCAACAACCGCTACAACATCAATTTCTTTCCCGAGCAAACCCTTATCAACTAATGCGCTAAATAGTAATCTTCCGATTCTTCCAAATCCGTTTATTCCAACTTTAATTGCCATAATGATCTCCTTAGTTCAAATAATAAATAATTTACAGAGTAAATTTAGCTAAGATTGAAAATAATATCAATTAAAAGAGAAGATTATTTCTTAAACTTGTATTGATTTTAGTTTTCATTGAAAGTATATTCAACATAGAAAAATCAAAATATAGGAAAGACTATGGCAATAAAAGACGATTTTCTAAAATATGTCCCCATTTTTACAGATTTGGATCAGACAACATTAGATAAAATTGCCGAGTTAGGAAATTTTCGGAAGTTTGAAAAAGACGCAGTAATACTTCTTGAGAATGAAACCGGCTCCGCTCTCTTTGTTATTGTTTGTGGAAAAGTAAAAGTATCGCGTAACAGCGATGACGGCAGAGAAGTTATTCTAACTATTCTTAGTGATTCCGATTTCTTCGGCGAGATGGCTATTCTCGATGGTCAAAACCGTTCCGCAAATGTTACGGCAATTGAAGCGACTGAATTATTTATTATCCAACGAAGCGACTTTCTTGACTTGCTTTACAATCATCCGGAAGTTTCCATCTCGTTACTGCAAGAGCTTACCAAACGTCTTCGCGGCGCCGATATGAAAATTAAATCGCTTTCTTTAAAAGATGCCGAAGGAAAAGTTGCCACCGTAATTCTACAATTGGCGGATGACATCGGAAAAATAAAACAAGGCGTTGTTGAAATTGATAAGCTTCCATTCCAGCATGATCTGGCAAATATGGCAGGAACCTCGCGCGAAACGATTTCACGTACGCTTCATACGTTTGCTAAAAAAGGACTTATTGAACTCGAAGGAACGAAACTTCGGATTATTAATTACGCAAAATTTAAAGAAATGTTCGACTAAGAATTGATATAATGCCCTCAAAAATTGATCTTCATTCACATACGAAATTTTCCGACGGGTATTTTACACCTCAAGAACTTCTCGAAAAAGTTAGCGAAAAAGATATTTCCATTTTAGCTATAACCGATCACGATACTATTGATGCAATTCCTTCTGCAATTACATTAGGGAAAAATTTTGGTATTACGGTTGTTCCCGGAATTGAATTGAGTTCTCAAGACGGAGAGAGGGATTTACACATTCTCGGATATTTCATTGATATCGCAGACCAAAAATTCAGAAATTATCTTACACTCTTTAAGTCAGAACGTATAAAAAGAGCCGAAAGAATTATAGCAAAGTTAAATAATCTTGGATACTCTATTACGATAGAAGATGTTTTCGCTTTTTCCGAAACTTCAGTGGTTGGCAGACCCCATATAGCAGACGCCTTGGTTAAACTGGGGATCGTGAAATCTTTTTACGAGGCTTTTCAAAAATTACTTGGAAACAATTCTCCTGCTTACGAAAAAAAATATTATGTCTCGCCTGCAAATGCAATTAAAATAATTCAGGATGTAGGCGGTATAGCGGTTATCGCTCATCCGGGTGCTTTACCGGAAGAGACGATCCGTGAATTGATCAAAGCAAATATCGACGGATTTGAAATTTACCATCCTTCTCATTCGGCACAGCAAATGAAATATTATGAAGGAATAACGACAAACTATTTTCTTTACGGTACCGGTGGCTCGGATTTTCACGGAGGAACTCGATCCGACGTAAATAATATTGGGAGATTTTATACTCCGCTTGGCACTTTTGAATCAATGAAGCGGAAATCTCTTGAAAAACTTGCTGCTAATTTTTGATCATCCTTTTTTAATTAAGTTTAATAGAATATTTTTGAACTAAGAATTTTAACAAAAACGAGATTAAGTATGAAAACTATTGAAGGAAACCTCACTGCAAAAGATCTGCAAATCGGAATAGTGCTAAGCCGGTTCAATGATTTTATCACTACTAAACTTTTTGAAGGAGCCATCGATTGTTTAGTTCGCCACGGCGGAGAAGAAAAAAATTTCACAACAGTAAAAGTCCCCGGTTCTTTTGAAATTCCGTTAGCAGCAGCTAAACTTGCCGAGCAAAAAAAATATGATGCCATAATCTGCTTGGGTACTGTTATCCGCGGAGCAACGCCTCATTTCGATTTTATCTCAAGTGAGGTAAGCAAAGGGATTGCCTCAGTCTCTTTGAAATATGGAATCCCTGTTGCCTTCGGCGTACTTACCACCGACACGATTGAACAAGCAATTGAACGCGCCGGAACGAAAGCAGGTAACAAAGGTTGGGATGCAGCACTTACAGCTATGGAAATGGCAAACGTAATTAAAAGTCTGTAAGCTTTGCAGGTTGATACTCAAAGAAACATGAGATTTTATCAACGCCTTCAGAACATAAGTGAAACAAAAAAAGATTATTTCTTTTTCATCGTTCTGCTGTTTGTCGCACTTTTAATATTTGCACCTTCTCTACAAATTCCTTTTTTCAGCGATGAAATAGCCTTTGTAAAAAGAAATACAGTTCCCAGTTTTTCCCAGCTGCCAAGTTTATTTGAAAAAAAACCGTATGATGGATTTTACTATCGTCCGCTGGGAAATTTTGTCTCCGGTATATTAACATTTTTTGCTGGAGACAACTTTCAACTCTATCGTCTTTTCAATATTCTTCTGCAACTCGTCAACACTTTCATCTTCTTTCGATTCGCAAAAATTATTTCCGGAAAAATCGGAAATCCGATGCTCGCCTACTCAGCGGCAATACTCTTTATGGTTTTCCCGGGAAATGATTATGCTCTGCTTTGGCACACTGCATTATTTGACCGCTTGTTGTTCGGGCTTTATTTTCTTGCCTTGCTGAGCTTTTTTAAAAATTACAAAGTTACCATTACTTCCATTTTCTTTTTCATTCTGGCAATGCTTTCAAAAGAGGCGGCTTTCAGTTTTCCATTGGTAATTTTTATCTCAGATTATTTTTTAAATGAAAAAGAAAGTTCAGTCAAGTCTGCCCTAAAAAAATCGGGAGTTTATTTTCTCTTTTTAATTGGATATCTTTTACTTCGTCTAATTCTTTTCAATAATAATGTTTTTACGGCACAGGATGCCCATACTGGCGCTGGATTATTTACCATCATTAAAAATTATTTTTTCTTTGCCGGATTTCTCCTTTTTCCTTTTTCTCCCCGGGAGATTCAGCATGTTCTTATTGCACATCAAGGACTTACTTTTATTGTCTGCGGAGTCGGACTGGTTGCTTTTTCATTTCTTCTTTATAAAAAGAAATCCGATAAACTTTTTTGGTTCCTTTTTCTTTTTATCATCCTAACCATCTTACCCACAAGCAGATTGTTCATGCGTTGGTACCTTTACTTACCTTCGGCAGGATTTATACTGTTGATTTGTTATTTAGTTTTCACCACATTCAATAAAAAGAAAGTAGTTATTCAGTTTTCAATTTTACTGATTTTTTTCATTTACGCTTTTTTCCTCGTTCAAAAAGAAATCGCTTGGCGGGATATTTCAAAAAAATCGGTCTTTGCGTTTGCAGAATTAAAAAAAGAATTCTCCTCAAACGAATATTCTTCCATCGTCTTTCTGACAATACCTGCTAAAGTCGGTGATGTGCCGATCTATCAACTTCAATTTGATCAACTTGTCCAATATTATCTAAAACGAGAAATTCAGATTGATGTGTTAAGCAAATCATATCTTACAAGTTGGGATGAACAAATTGGAATGACTTCAGACAAAAGTGGAAACATAATTCTTCAACATTACAAGGATAATTATTTTCTACTTTTTGATAACAAAAAAAATCTTAATTTTAAGTTGAAAACCGGAAAGCAATTATCTTTTCCGGTAAAACAGGAGAAAGGAATACTTTACGTCTTTTTTTCAAATGGAAAATTTCATAAAATTATTGGTCAATTATGAATTACAAAAAAATCATCTCCTTATTTTTTACTGTCAGCTTATCGGTCAGTGCACAATTGACAACTGGCTGGCAAAATTATTCAAGTATGAATAAAATTTCCTCTGCCGTGGTAACTACAGAAGGAGTTTGGGCGGGGACGGAAGGTGGCGCTTTCTATTACAATTTTAAAGATTCTACTTACAAAACTTTTACAAAGACTGAAGGCGTTAACGGTTCATCAATAACAGCAACCGCAAAAGATTCTTCCGGAAATATTTGGTTTGGTTCGCAAAACGGAAAAATTGATGTGTTCGATCCAGCCACAAAAACATTTAAAAATATTTTTGATATTTATAATTCGGAACGGACAGAAAAAAAAGTTACTGCAATTGCTATTTATGGAGACACGGCTTTCGTTTCAACTTCGTTCGGACTTTCCTTGATCAACACAAAAACACTTAGTTTTTACGACACTTTTTTTAAGTTTGGAAATTTTGCTTCAAACATTGGAGTGAATTACAGTTTTAAAAAAGATAATATTATTTATGCCGCAACAAACTCCGGTATTGCGGTACAAAAAGCCGGAACAACAAATTTGGTCGCTCCTGAATCATGGGACAATTATACCACCGCTAATGGATTGAGCTCAAATACCGTGATTAAAATTGGGTCATACAAAGATTCCATTTTCGTTCTTACATCTGTTGGTTTTTCGAAATTTAACTCAAACTCCTGGCAAAATTTTCTAGCTACCTTTCCAAATGGACATGTTCAGGATTTCCAAACAAACCTTGATTCAATTTTTATTTTATCCGATTGGATTGTTTATTACTACGCAAATGAGTTAATAAACCGATACTCACCGATCGGATATGCATATGCAGAAAAGATGCCCTATTGTAAGGAAGGGAAAATTCTTTTGACCTATGGACAAGGGGCCGCATTTTATGACAAGAATAATAGTTATGCGTCTTTCGCAGTTTCTCCCAATGGCCCATCGAATAATAATTTTTTTGATATGACTGTAGATCAAAGGAGTAATCTTTGGGTTGCAACAGGTAAGGATGCCGGTGGTGTGGGGTTCTATAAGTTTGATGGTGCTTCCTGGAAGACTTTTAATGTAAATTCGGCACCGCTCCTTTCGAATGCATTCCACGCAGTCGCATTAGGATCGGACAATTCTGTTTACTTTGCAAATTGGGGAAGTGGGTTCTTAAAAATTAAAAATGATTCCACTTTTCAATCTTTTTCAGCATCCAATACACCTCTGGTCGGAATAAAAGACAACCCTCAATTCCTAGTGATTGCGGATATGAGAACGGACTCAAAAAGTAATTTGTGGGTATTAAATCATGATGCGGCAGATAAAAAAGCATTAAGTGTCTTAACCTCTGACAGTACATGGCACCTTTTCGAAAATCTTCCCGATCCGAATGTTAACCAATACTCTAAACTTGCCATCGACCAATATGATACAAAGTGGTTTGCCACGAACAATCCAAATAAATCTGGACTTTATTACTTCAACGAAAATTCTTCACTGGCCAATTTATCTGACGATCGAAGCGGTTTTGTTTCGGGACTAAATAGTAATAGCGTTTCAAGTTTAGCATTTGATAAACGAGGAGAGTTATGGGTGGGAACAAATTCCGGTGTTAATGTTATTTCAAATCCAAATACAGTTTTAACTTCATCATCAACAACATTAAAAATTACATCGGTTTTTAGTTTGCGTCAACAGGCAATAAATTGTTTGGCGGTAGATGCAATCAACAGAAAATGGGTCGGAACGAATCAAGGATTAATCGTTGCGGCAACCGACGGCTCTTCACTTCTTGCAACATTCGACAGCAAAAACAGTCCGCTCCTTTCCGATCAAATAAAGTCTCTTACGATCGATGAAAAAAATGGAATTGTCTATGCCGCTGTAGAGGGTGGTTTAACTGCATTCTACACAACTGCATTAACCCCAAACACAACTTTTTCTTCAATTGAAATTTCTCCTAGTCCGTTTTTAATTGGGAATAATTCTACATTGCTTACAATTGATGGATTGATAAAAGACAGCGATATAAAAATACTTTCGATTGCCGGTAACCTGATCCGCGAGTTTAGTTCCCCCGGTGGGAAAATTGCTTTTTGGGACGGCAGAAATGATGACGGTAAATTTGTAAATACCGGAATTTATCTGATCGTAGCTTATGATAAAGAGGGAAATTCTGTTGCAACCGGAAAAGTTGCAATTATCAGACAATAAAATTCAATGATAGATCTTCAAAACATTTCGCTTCAGTTCGGTGGGAATTATCTTTTTAGAAATATTTCTTATAAGATAAACGCCGGGGATAAAATTTCTCTCGTCGGTGCAAACGGTACGGGAAAATCTTCTCTTTTGAAAATTATTTATGGAACGCTCCAACCTGAAAATGGAGTGGTGGCAAAACAAAAAAGAATTTCACTTGGTTATCTTCCGCAGGAAAATATTCTCCACAAAGGGAAAACTTTAGTTGAAGAAGCTGCCTCCGCACTTACGGATATTAAACTTCTTCACGAAAAAGAGCATGAAATAACTTCACTTCTTTCTAATCCTTCGTTAAGCGATGAAGAGCAAAATGACCTTGTAAATCAGCTCGGCGAAGTGCATCATAAACTTGAAGAGTTGGACGGTTACACCGCGAATGCAAGAACTGAAAAAATTTTAGCCGGACTCGGATTTGAAGAATCCGATTTTTCAAGAATGACAGATGAGCTTTCAGGCGGGTGGCAAATGCGAATTGCCCTTGCAAAAATTCTTATCTCACAAAATGATGTTTTACTAATGGACGAACCGACCAATCATCTTGATTTGGATTCACTTGAATGGCTCATCAGTTTTTTAAAGGGATACAAAGGAGCTTTACTCCTTGTTTCGCACGATAAACATTTTGTGAACGAAGTTACAAACAAAACGCTTGAAATATTTTTAGGGAAAATCACTTCGTTCAACGGAAAATATGATGCGTATTTGAAATTCGCCGAAGAGCGAAATGGAATGTTGGAACAACAATATCTGCTTCAGCAAAAGAAAATTAAAGAGACGGAAAATTTTATTGAACGATTCCGCTACAAGGCAACAAAAGCAAAACAAGTTCAGAGCAGGATAAAACAACTTGAAAAAGTTGAAATGATTGAACTCCCTGAAAATAAAGATGATATTACGATCCGTTTTCCCGAACCGCCGCAAAGCGGAAGGATTAATATCGAGTTAAAGCGATTATGCAAATCTTACAGCGAAAAAAACATTTTCAATAAATTAGATTTTACAATTGAACGAGGCGAGAAAATTGCTCTCGTTGGTCCGAACGGCGCCGGGAAAACAACACTGGCTAAAATTATCGCCGGCATCATTTCTTTTGACAAAGGAGAGCGAATACTCGGACACAACACTTCAATAGCATATTATGCTCAGGATGTTGCGGACGTTCTCGATCCGGATTTAGATATTCTAGAAACGATTGAAGGAATTGCAGAAGGAAAAACAATCGGACAATTGCGTTCTTTGCTCGGTTGTTTTCTTTTTAGCGGTGATGATGTTTTTAAAAAAATTGGAGTTCTTTCCGGCGGAGAAAAAAGCCGTGTCGCTCTTACAAAAATTCTTCTTACAAAAGCAAATTTAATTATTCTTGATGAACCGACTAACCATCTTGATATTTCTTCTAAAGAAGTTTTGCAACAGGCTTTAGCGGCGTTCAGCGGTTCGTTGGTTCTTGTTTCCCACGATGTTGATTTTCTGCGCCCGATTGTAAATAAGGTGATTGAAATAAAACGAAATTCTTTTAAAGTGTTTTTAGACGGGATTGATTACTACTTAGCAAAAAGAGAAGAGACTCTCAATCAGCAAGAAGAGGAAATGCATACTAAGTCGGAATCATCAACGCTAACGAGAAAAGATCAAAAGCGGATTGAGGCTGAACTCCGGCAAAAAAAATTCCAAAGCACAAAAAATCTTTTGAAAGAAATTGCCAACCTTGAAATAGAAATTTCTGTCTTGGAAGTTGCTGAAAAAAAAATTGAAGCTGACTTAATAGATGAGAAGATTTATTCCAACCCACAACTTATTAAACAAACTCAATCTGCATACAATTCCGCAAAAGAAAATCTTCAAAATAAAATGGCACGTTGGGAAAAATTGAATCACGATTTATTAGAAATTGAACGACGGTTTGAGGGTTTGCTCCCCTCTTAATTACCAAATCTCGGATTGACAATGTTATTATAAATTGACCCAAAAGTATAGGTCAATCCGATTGATGAATAATATTGATACTGCGTTTCAAGTTGTTTCCGCTGTAACAAAATCTGTTCGGTTGAAGCATCTCCTTTGGGAAGTGATAGCTGGTCGTGAACAACCGCATATTGCCCATAAAGGGTGAAAGATAATCCTTCGATAATTCTTAATGATAATTCACTGTAAACATTCAAATTATTTTTCTTAAAATCATACAAATAATTTGAGCCTTCAACCGCTAAAGAAACAGATCCCCAAACTTGTTTTAGGTCCAAGGAAACCATTAAACTTTGCTGGGTCAAGTTTTCGCGGAGTTTTCCATAAATAGTTTCTTCGTTGTAACGAAAAATATTTTCACTTATTCTGTATAAAAAACGAAGTTGCTTTCTTGTAGATTCATTATAGGGGAAAAGATTATACTCAAGCCCGGGGGCTAAATAAATTTGAGATTTTTTATTTGAATAGGTCGAATTGGAAAGTGATGCATACCCGCCGTATGACCAATGAGCTCCGGCACTTAGTACTACCGAAGAACTAACCGATTGCCCTCTGGAAAGACTGAAAAGAATTTGATCACCAAGATCAAATTTACTTTCGCCGTAAGATGAGTTAAGAGAGAAATTTAACTTAATATCTTCGGTTATTTTTCGTATTGAAAAATTTCCATACACCGAAGTATAACTACTGGACTTTTCTCCGTTGAGATATGAATTAATGTTTAATCTAAAAACCCAATTTTTCCATTTATCAACAGTAATATTTGTTTTTTCATTTATAAATGAGAGGCTGATTTTTTCCGCCATAGGGGTTTTTAATAAATACCTAACTAATCCAAGTTTTAGTTTCTTTACTAAATTTGTGCGTATATCATCTTCTGTATCTGCCTGTTTGGTATAAAAAATAATTGTGTCACGAAAATTTTCAAATTTATTTTGCCCATATAATGTAAGTGCATATTCTCTTCCGCCGCTTCCGGTGTTTTGGGTTGTAATAAGTATATGAACATCTGCTTGTTTGCGGTCTCGGACATAGTTAATATAATCAATTTCAGTTTTTATGAAATCTTCATAGCAATAATTACAATCAATAAAAACTTTTAAGTTGGATGACGACGAAGAATCATTCTCTTGAGCTGATATGAACAAATTGTTGAAAATAAAAACAAATAAAAGGATGACCTCAATTTTGGAAATATTCATTCAATTACCCGTTACAAAAAGTGAGAAGATAGTTTATATTTTTATCCCTAAAAATTCTTCGGCAAGAGCAATACCTCCATATAAAGCAGCTTCTTCGCCAAGTTTTGCAGCGTAAATTTTTACTGTTTTCCCGGCATCTTTTAAAGAATTTTCTTTAAAAGATTTTTTAATAATCGGAGTCATAAAATCACCCGCCGCCTCCATAACACCACCGCCTAGCACGATCATCTGCAGATTAAGAAGGTTGTTAATATTAGCAAGAGTTTTTCCGATTATCACAGATGCGCTGGTTACGGTTTTAACCGTCACGGTATCTTTCTTTTTTAGTGCATTTGAAATCGCTTTACTTTTAATAGGCACTTTTTCTTTTAATAGTTTTGCAAGCAAACTCCTTTTACCGAGTTTTACTTCTTTTGTAATATCACGAACAATCGCTGTTCTGCTTGCCAACGCCTCAAAGCAGCCTTTCTGTCCACAGCCGCACAACGGTCCATTCGGTTGAATAATCATATGCCCAATTTCACCGGCGGTAAAACTCGCACCGCGGTGCATTTTTCCATTGAATATTAATCCGCCGCCGATTCCTGTTCCTACAAAAACAACCAACATATCTTCAACATCTTTTCCGAGTCCAAAATGTTTAATCCCTAACGCTGCCAAATTCACATCATTTTCTATTAGTACGGGAATTGAAGTGAACTGCTGAAGTTGTTCTTTAATATTTAAGTTTTTGATATTTAAGTTTGGGGCAATACCGATTCTTCCGGTTATCGGGTTTACAGAACCGGGAATCCCAAGGCAAATTGCTTTAATATTTTTTTCAGTAACACCGGCTTCCAGCATCACTTCTTGAGTAATTCCCCAAAGGGTTTTAACAAAATTAGTGTTTCCGTTTTTTGTTTTTGTGGCTTTTTTAATTCTTGTACGAATACCTTCTTTAGAATTAATCAAAGCGGCAAGAATTTTTGTTCCCCCCATATCAATACTTATGACATAATCCTTCATGTTTAATTCCTTTTTATCTTTCGTAACGGAATGAGACTGCTATTTATTATCTTTGCATTTGTTTTTGTAAAGATAATAATTACTTATTGAAAATATGCAACAAGAGTTTCAAAATACCAACAGAAAATTTAAACCTTTAAAAAAATTCGGGCAAAATTACTTAAAGGACAAAAATATTCTGCGTAAAATCGCCGAGGAAATGAATATTCAGCCGGACGATGTTATCATTGAAATTGGTCCCGGCACGGGCGCTTTAACGGAATTCTTGGTTGACAAATGTAAAAATATATTTGCCGTTGAGATAGATTCGCGAGTAATTGCGGATTTGCAAAACCGTTTTCCATCTGTGCAGATAATTCACCATGATTTTCTAAAATTCGATTTACAAACAATTTCGCATACAGCGAATAAAAAAGTACGTATCGTTGGAAATATTCCGTACAACATTACTTCACCTATACTATTTAAATTGATTGAATCCCGTTCGTGTGTTTCAGATGCCATACTGATGATGCAATTGGAAGTTGCACAGCGTATTCTTTCCAAACCGAATTCAAAAGAATACGGAATACTCTCTGCTTTTATTAATGCATATGCAAAGCCGGAATTATTGTTTAAAGTTTCGCCAAATGTTTTCTATCCAAAGCCAAAAGTTTTTTCTGCGGTATTGCGGTTCAATTTATTTGATGAAGTCCCTATCTCGGATGATAAAATTTATCTTCAACTAATTAAAACAGCTTTTTCCAAAAGAAGAAAAACCTTAAAAAATTGCTTCGCCGATACTATATTTGAAATGCTCGATCTAAAACAATGCGGCATTGAACCATCACAACGCGCAGAAACATTATCGGTCAATGACTTTATGACTCTGGCAAATCTTTCTCACAGCATTTTAGGAAAACAAGCGTATTGATTTCATATATTAAAAATTATTCCAAATACTTTTCAGCAACCGATTTTGTAGTGATCGTATTTTATCTCTTCCTCACACTTTTGAATTTATTTTTTCCGGAGAGTGTAAAAGTTTGGCGCTACCTCATTTTGATGAATGTAGTTGTAATTATTCTTGTTGCGCTAACCGCGAAATGGAATAACAATTTTCAAACAAAACTTTCTAAACTTGTTCACTATTGGTATCCGGTTCCGTTAATCTTTATAACATTCAAAGAATTATATTTGATGATCAAACCAATACGGCAAGTTGATTACGATTATTTACTCATCCAAATTGACCGCTGGATTTTCGGTGCCGATCCTACCGTGGTGTTGCACAAAATTGCATTTCCACTATTAACGGAATTTTTACAAATTGTTTATGCAACTTTTTATTTTCTGCCAATGATTCTTGCCGTTTCACTTTACTTCAACAAAAAATATTTAGAAGCCGATTACGCTATCTTCGCTGTGATTTACGGATTCTTTGTTTCATACATCGGATATTTTTTCTTTCCGGCAATCGGTCCCCGTTTTACGCTGCATGACTTCGCCGCAACGAATCAGGAGCTGCCGGGAATTTTTCTCACAAATTTTTTACGTGAAATTATCAACTCCGGAGAATCAATTCCGGCGGGAACTCTCAATCCGCAAATGCTTGTACAAAGAGATGTCTTTCCAAGCGGACATACGATGATGACCGCCATCGTGATGTATTTGTCGGTAAAATTTAACAGCAAAGCGAAATGGTTTTTAGTCATTTGCGGAAGTTTGCTCATCTTTTCCACCGTTTATTTACGTTATCATTATGTCGTTGATCTTCTCGGCGGATTTTTGTGTATGCTTTTTTCTCTCTGGTCCGGTAAAAAACTTTTTAATTGGTGGCAAAAGTTATTCAACAAAGAAATTTTACAGTAAAACATGCAAGACAAAAAAACTCAAGTAAAACAGATGTTCGATGCAATCGCTTATCGTTACGATTTTCTCAATCACGTTCTCAGCGCCGGTGTTGATGTTTACTGGCGGAAGAAAGCTTTGAAGTTAACTAAACTAAATAAAGATGCAGTTCTACTGGATGTTGCCTGCGGTACTGGCGACTTTGCAATTGAAGCGAAAAAATTCGGAGTAGAAAACATTTTCGGCGCAGATTTTTCATTAAACATGCTGCGTCTATTCAACAAAAAAAGTGATTGGATTGTTGGAAGAGATTTTCAAATGGTTGCTGAAAAACTTCCACTAAAAGTAGCTACAGTCACAAACATCACCGTTGCATTCGGAGTGAGAAATTTTTACAATATCCCCGAGGCATTTTCTTCTTTTCATTTTGCTTTAAAGGAAAAAGGAAAAGTTACTGTGCTTGAGTTCAGCATGCCGACAAGTCCGTTGATCAAAATTTTCTATCAAATGTACTTTAAATTTATTTTGCCGGTGATCGGAAGGATAATTTCAAAAGATAAACGGGCATACACTTACTTACCCGATTCAGTTGAGGAATTTGATAAGTCAATTGATTTGGTAAAATTATTTTATAATGCTGGCTTCAAAACAGTTAAGCGGTACAATTTAACTTTTGGATTAGTGCAAGTTGTAATTGCAGAAAAGTAATTATTTTCAAAATTATAATTGATATTTCTCACGAATCATTTCGTGGAGCCGGTTGAATGCCTTTGCACGGTGACTAATTTTATTCTTTTCTTCCAAAGATAATTCACCATTTGTAACAGAATAACCTTCAGCAGTAAAGAAGGGATCATATCCAAATCCATTTACACCACGCGGTTCGTTAATTATCTTTCCTTTCATAATATCTTCAGCAAGAATAAAATTTTCACCATCATAAAATACAGCAGAACAAATAAATTTTGCAAGATGCGGTTCAGGAAAGTGAGAAAGTTTTTCGATCAGTAATTTATTGTTCAGTTCATCTGTTGCATTTTCCCCCGCGTACCTTGCAGAAAAAACTCCCGGTTCACCGTTTAGTTGATCTACTGAAAGTCCGGAATCATCCGCCAGTGTTGGAATATGAAATAAATCATAGACGATTTTAGCCTTTATTTTCGCATTCTCCGCAAAAGTTTGCCCGTCTTCAACTATTTCGGGAACGGAAGGATAATCTTCCAGAGATACTATTGTAAATGAAGTTTCCGAAAAGACTTTTCTTACTTCTTTTAATTTACCCTTATTAGTCGTTGCAAAAAGTAATTTCATTTAAGCAGTTTCTTCTTTCTCATTTTTTTTCAATGCGAACAATTCATCCATCACATTAAACGCGTACCGGAGATGCGGAATTACAATTGAACCGCCAACTATCAACGCGATATTGAATGATTCCATCAACTCATCCTTCGTTGCTCCTTCGTAAATAGAACGATCGATGTGATAAAAGATGCAGTCATTGCAACGCAAAACCATTGAAGCGACAATCCCCATCAACTCTTTTGTTTTTGCAGGTAAAGCGCCTTTCACATACGCTTTGTTGTCAAGAGCAAAAAATTTATTGTAATCACGGAATCCTGAATTCAAAATTTTCTCATTCATTTCCAAACGATATGCTCTTGTCTCAGAAATTGATTTAGTCTTCATGTAAACCTCATGCTGTGTATAATTCTTTTTTTAAATGATTTCCCGTTAAACTTTTTTTCACTTTTATAATTTGTTCAGGAGTTCCTACTGCAATAATTTCGCCGCCGAATTCCCCGCCACCGGGACCAAGATCAATTATCCAATCTGCTGTTTTAATAACATCCAGATTATGTTCAATAATAATAACGGTATTCCCTTTGTCAACGAGTTTGTTTAATACGTGCAGAAGAACGCGCACGTCTTCAAAATGTAAACCGGTTGTCGGTTCATCCAAAATATATAACGTTTTCCCGGTACTTACTTTACTCAACTCCGCCGCAAGTTTTACACGCTGCGCTTCTCCGCCGGAAAGTGTAGTCGCTTGTTGACCAAGTTTTATATAGCCCAAACCGACATCGTACAACGCTTTTATTTTTCTTTTGATACGCGGTAAATCTTCAAAAAGATCCAGCGCGTCCTCCACCGTCATCTCAAGTACGTCGGCAATAGATTTTGTTTTGTACAGAACTTCCAACGTTTCCCGGTTGTAGCGTTTACCGTGACAAACTTCGCAAGTAACGTAAACATCCGGTAAGAAATTCATTTCTATTTTTTTTAATCCCGCACCGCCGCAGTCTTCGCATCTGCCGGCGGGAACATTAAAACTAAACCTTCCGGCGGCATAACCACGCATTTTTGATTCCGGTAATTGCGTAAATAAATCTCTAATAAAAGTGAACAATCCCGTGTAGGTTGCCGGATTTGAACGCGGAGTTCTTCCAATCGGTGATTGATCAATCTCAATAATTTTATCAAGATTGTCTAAACCTTCAATTTTTTTATAAGGAAGTGGAACCAATTTTGATTGATAAATATCCTTCATCAATATTTTTACGAGTGTTTCGTTTATTAATGAAGACTTGCCGGAACCGCTAACGCCGGTAACCGCTGTTAAAGCGCCAAGTGGAATTGAAAGAGAAACGTATTTTAAATTATTTCCTGAGGCTCCTTTTAACTTTAAGAACTTTCCATTCCCTTTTCTTCGTTCTTGTGGAAGAATAATTTGTTTCTTCCCGGTTAAATAATCTATCGTCGAAGAAATAAATCCGTTATTTGCATCTAATAATTTTATTGTTTCACCTTGCGCGCAAACTTCACCACCGTGTACTCCGGCAGCAGGTCCTAAATCAATTAAATAATCCGATTGCTCCATAGTTTCTTTATCGTGTTCAACAACAATTACGGTGTTGTTCAAATCGCGAAGTTTTTTTAATGATGAGATCAATTTAATATTGTCACTTTGATGAAGTCCAATGCTGGGTTCATCCAGTACGTACAGCACTCCGGAGAGCTGAGTTCCAATTTGCGTTGCCAGGCGAATACGCTGAGACTCGCCACCGGATAAGGTTTTTGCACTTCTGTTTAGTGTTAAGTATTCCAATCCGACATTGAGTAAAAAATCGAGCCGGGTTGAAATTTCTTTTAAAATTGGTTTCGCAATAATTTCATCATTACCTTTTAACCGAACTGATGTAAAAAAATCTTTCGTTCTGTTGATTGAAAGCTCAGTAATCTGGCTGATATTCATTTCTTGAAAAGTAATTGCAAGCGACTCTTTTTTCAATCTGCCACCGTTACATGATGTACATGTTTTGGTATTCATATACGATTCAACCCACTCATGGATTTTAGGTGAAGTTGAATTTGCGAAATTATTTTGCAAATAAGTAAATATTCCGGAAAATTTATGATGATATGTAACCGGTTTTCCGCTTCCATACGTGTAAGAGAAAGCAATTTTTTCTTTCGTTCCATCAAGTAAAATTTCTTTTTGCTCTTTGGTTAGATTTTTTAACGGAGTATCAAAAGTGAATTCAAATTTTTCCGCAACAGCTTTAAGCTGTGTAAATATCCAAGTAGAACGAGGCTTGCCTAAAGGCGCAATCCCCTCTTCATTAATTGATTTCTTCCAGTCGGGAATAATAAGATCGATGTCAAGTTCTTTCTTCTCTCCGAGACCTTCGCAATCGGGACACGAGCCGTAAGGTGAATTGAAAGAAAAAGAATTCGGGGCTAACTCTTGATAACTGATCCCGCAATCAAGGCAAGCCAAATGCCGGCTAAAAAGAAAATCTTTCTCTCCATCATTGATAACTACGCTTCCGTTTCCGTAATTCAATGCTACTTCAAGTGATTCAGTAATTCGTGCTGAAGCGCTCTCATCAACTTTAACTTTATCAACCACAATTTCAATATTATGAATTTTGTAGCGATCAATTTGATAACCCTTACTGATTTCACAAATCTCGTTATCAATACGGACACGGAGAAATCCATCGCTCTGAGTTTCCTCAAACAGCTCCCGGTAATGCCCTTTCCTTCCACGAACAACAGGTGCAAGAATCAAAATTCTCTTACCTTTTAAGTCATTTAAAACAGTTTCAATTATTTGTGCTGCGGTTTGCTTGGCTACCGCTTTCCCGCAATTATAACAATGGGCAAGACCAACGCGCGCATAAAGGAGGCGAAGATAATCATAAATTTCCGTTACTGTTCCAACCGTCGAGCGTGGATTTCCCGAAGATGCTTTTTGTTCGATTGAAATTGCTGGACTTAATCCTTCAATCGAATCAACATCGGGTTTCTCAAGCATATCAAGAAATTGGCGGGCATAAGCGGAAAGACACTCGATATACCGCCGCTGCCCTTCCGCATAAATGGTATCGAATGCAAGTGAGGATTTTCCCGAACCAGAGAGTCCGGTGATTACGGTTAAGCTGTTGCGTGGAATTTCAACATCAATGTTTTTGAGGTTGTGCTGCCGCGCTCCCTTAATAATTATTTTTTCAGTTTCCAAGATTTTCGTAAGTCTCTATTTTTAAAGAGTTATTTTAGTAATCATTATTTTGAAAAACAAATTTTTCCCTTACAAATGTTACAATCATCTAATTCATCACAACAAATTACGATAGTTGAAGGTTTCACCGAGTATATTTTAAAAGAAAAAGGCTCGAGTTTTGTGGGACAAGTTTTTCCAATTACTACCGCCAAAGAAGCAAAAGACATCCTAACTGAAGTGAAGAAAAAGCGTTTTGATGCAACGCATCATTGTTATGCCTATAAATGCGCTAATGGTGATACGAAATTCAGTGATGACGGTGAACCATCGGGAACAGCCGGCATCAGGCTTCTCAACGCTATCACCCATTTTAATTTAACGAATGTTTTAGTAATTGTTATCCGTTATTTTGGCGGAACAAAATTAGGCGTTGGTCCCTTAGGGAAAGCATATTATCTTACTGCAACAGAAACGCTTGAGCAAAGTAAAAAAGTTATCAAGTATCCGGCACAAAAAGTCACCCTAACATTCTCTTTTGAAGCGGTTAATGCTGTATATAAGCTTTTAACCGAGCTTGAAATAAAAATCACCGGAACAAATTATTCCGAAAATATTTCTCTTTCCGTGATAATCAAAGTTAAAATTCTTGAAAAAATTAAAGAAACTTTGGTAGCTATAACCAGCGGGAAAATTGAATTTGCAGTTGAGCCTGAGATAATATTTATTTAGTCCGTTTCAAATGATTGTGATAAATTTTTACCCACTCTAAATCATTTAACAATTTCCGAAGATTTGCAAACGATTCCGCGGTTAAAGAGAAATAATTCTGTTCGAATTCTTCTTTCACTTCAGTTGATTCATTTGCAATTAGGATTTTCAAATTGGCGGTAATTTGTTCCATGTTTTCTGCTAAATCCTTTTTTATCTGAGCAAGATTTTTTATGTCCGGGTTGGTTACCCCTTGTTGAATAACTCTAAGCAATCCCCGCACATATTTTGCGGAAAAAGCAATTGAGAAGAATAACTCTTCATGGAATGAATTAGCGGAAGCCATTACAAGCGTTTGAAGATCAGGTTTCACTAATAATTTCATATCTGAAAATTTTTCAACTTCATTGCAGAATAGTTCAGCATCTTGAGCCATTTTTAGTTGTTTCGCTTTTTCGTTTTTACTGCTAATCCAATTCCATCTCCAATTGTTAGAATGGTTGATTGCAAATTTTGTTGAGTCATAAAAACTTTGTTAAACTCTCTAATCATTTTTGTAGAATTCTTAAAATTTTTGGGGACTCGCGTTGCAGCTGCGTAACCATGCCACAAAAGATTATCGACAAAAAGAATTCCTTTTTTCTTTAAGAGCATAAGAGAATAATCAAACAACCGCTTGTAATCTTCTTTGTCGGCATCAAGAAAAATGAAATCATATTTGCTAGAAAGATTTGGCATTATTTCGAGCGCATCACCTTTGTAGAGAACTATTTTTTCCGAAAAACCGGATTTACTAAAATTTTCTTCCGCAAGTTTGATATTGTCTTCACTTTTTTCAATCGTGTGTAGTACAGATTTTTTGGATAGATTGCGCGTTATTCTTATTGATGAATATCCGATTGCGGTTCCAATTTCCAAAACTCTTTTCGGTTTACAAATTCTAATTTGCAATTCAAGAAACGCGGCAGCATAGCGGTCAAGAATCGGAATTCCATTTTCGATGGCAAACGATTCCATTTCGAGAATTAATTTATCTTCCTCGTTCCGAAATCCATCCAAATATCGAAGTTGATTTTCATCTATCATTTTGTTACTCATAATTGTTACCTTTCATAATTTCATTTCCCTGAATGCCCAAATCCCCCTTTGCCCCTTTGGCTGTTGTTCAAGTCTTCCACTTCCGTAAATTTTGCCTGATATGCTTTAGAAACCACAAGCTGTGCAATTCTCTCACCACGAGAAATTGTATAATCTTCTTCGCCAAGATTTATTAAAATTATTTTCACTTCACCACGGTAATCTGAATCAATCGTCCCAGGAGAGTTGAGAACGGTTATTCCATGTTTGATCGCTAATCCACTCCTTGGTCGAACTTGTATTTCATATCCTTCCGGAATTTCAACCGAAAAATTCGTTGGAATTAAACTAATCTTTCCTTTCGGAATAATAATTTCTTCTTTAACTGCGGCTGCAATATCTAATCCGGCGCTGCCGTGTGTTGCATAGACCGGAAGCGGAATATCTGCAAACTCATCTGAAAGCCGTTTCACTTTAACTTTTATTTCATCCATCGTTATTCTTTCTTGAAAGGAATTTTTTTACAATTAGCAATTCGTTTTTAGGAATAATATTCAATCCGAATAAACCTCCGATAAAAAGCATTAACAAAAATATTTTATAATAGAGTTCAACCGTTCCGAAAAAATGAATAGAGTAAAAAAGCATTGCAATAACCATTAAGAGAAAAAAAGTTTTGCCGATTTTTCTCCATTCATAGTTAACTGGGAAATGCTTTTGCGAGACGAAATAAAAACCAAATGCCATCGCACTATAGCTAAATAAGGTTGCAAGCGCCGCACCCGTAATATTAAAAATTGGAATAAGCAAAAAATTTGCTGCAACATTCGTGATTGCTCCAACTCCCATTAATAAAGGAACGGATGAACTTTTTTCTTTTATATAGATCGCTGCGGAAAAGTTGATGTAAAATCCGTTAAATAAATATGCCGTCAAAATAATCGGAACAATTGATAATCCGCTCCAATATGCTTCACCAATTAATGATTTTCCGCCGATGGAAAATTTTGCGATGTCGGTTATAAAGAGTGAAAGAAAAAGCAAAATTAATGTTCCCACAACGGTAAAAAGGGTAAAGACTTTTGCAAATAATTCTTTTGCGTCTTTGTCTTTTGCATATTGAAGTGAAAACGGTTGCCATGCATATTGAAACATCGAAACAAAAAGCATCATAAATATACCAAGTTTATAATTAGCATTATAAATGCCGACTGTGGTTAAGTCGGTTAAATGCGTAACAATCGGGCGGTCAATTAACTGCATAAACATTGCGGCTAGTCCGCCTGGTAAGTACGGGATGCCGAATTTCATTAATCTTTTTAGGACGGCTTTATCAATATGAAGTTTCAACTGCGAGAAAATGTCCGGCAGTAAAATCAAAAACGTCGCAATCGAAGCTATTAAATTGCTGATGAATACCGCTTCAATTCCCTTCTTAAGAATTAAAATCAAAACAATATTTAGAAGAATTGTTAAGGCAATATTTGTGATTTTTATCGCTGAAAATTTCGCTGCCCTTCTTGCTATACGCAAATAAATAAAGGGTAAAGCAGAAAGAGCGTCAAAGAGAAGAATGAATCCCGTTACTGTTAACAGGTTTTCATATCGTTCAGGAACAGCAAAAATTTTATTTATGAAATTCCCTGAGGCAAGCAGTATACCGGTAAAAATCAACGATGTAAACAGAACCGTCAAAAACGAAGATGAAAAAACTTTTTTCTTATCTTCAAAATCATCCGAAGCGGCAAATTTTAAATAAGCAGAATCCAATCCGTAGAGAAAAATAATATTGAGCAATGCGATAAGGGTATAAAGATTAGCAACAACTCCGTAATCTGCCGGTGGAAAAATGTTTGTATAAAACGGAACAAGAAGAAAATTTAAAAACCTTCCAACCATTGTACTGATACCGTACAAGGCGGTGTCCTTGGTAAGCTGCTTAATTTTTTCTCTCATTGCTGTGAAAATTTTTGCTTCTTCATCTTTTTATGTTGATTGATAAAAAGGAAGAATGATATCCATATAAAATTTAGGCGGACGTGTTGGGCGTTTGGTTTCTGTTTTGATGAAAAGATGGTCGGTAAATCCTTCGGCTACAATTTCTTTTTCGGGGGTTTCTATTTTTCTGATAACATAGTGAATCCTGAATTTTGGATTTGGAAGCTTCTCTACCGTAGTTTCAATTTCTAATAGATCATCGTAATGTGCAGGCGATTTATATTTCACCGATGCTTCAATAACCGGAAGCTGATACCCGTTATTTTCAACTATACTATATGGCAGGCCAAGCGAACGTAATAATTCGGTTCTTCCGACTTCAAAATATTCAAGATATTTTCCGTTGTACACAAATTGCATTTTATCGGTATCTGCATAACGCACACGAATTGTAGAGATGTGTTTGAGCATATTATTAAGGAGATAATTTTTCTAAATCGTCTAAAATCTTAAATCTACAAATCATTTAGTTTAACAACTTCAAAAAATCTTTGAAGTCTCTCGGTAACCGGATAATAGCTAAACATAATTTGTCTTAAATATTCTATCGCTTCAAGTCTTTCCATGAACGATTTTGAAAGCCAATATTCCTTATCATCATTATCTGTTGATTTGAAATCTCCAACTGAAGGATGTGATTTAGCAAATTGAAATTGTTGAAGTTGATTATTCAATCCACGCACCCATTTTGCCGAATTTTTCCAATCGCATATCAACTAATTTCTCAGGTTTAATTTTTTCCAGCAGTTGCAATTCTTCCAATAAAACCTTTTTCAAAATTGAGGCGGCAAGTTCCTGATCTTTATGCGCACCGCCGAGTGGTTCCGGAACAATGCGGTCAATTACTTTTTGTTCAAGTAAATCAGGTGCGGTAAGTCTTAACGATTCCGCCGCTTGTTCTTTGTATTCCCAACTCCGCCATAAAATACTTGAGCAAGATTCGGGACTAATAACCGAGTACCAAGTATTTTCCAGCATCAAAATTCTATCGCCAATCCCAATTCCCAAAGCACCGCCGCTTGCCCCTTCGCCAACAATAACAACGATGATCGGAACTTTAAGTCTGCTCATCTCCAATAAATTTCTGGCAATGGCTTCTGCTTGTCCCCGTTCTTCAGCTTCAAGTCCGGGATACGCACCAGGTGTATCAATCATCGTGATGACGGGACGATGAAATTTTTCCGCAAGTTTCATCAAGCGCAAAGCTTTGCGGTATCCTTCGGGATTTGGCATTCCAAAATTTCTGTAAAGATTGGATTTTGTGTCCCGTCCTTTTTGATGCCCGATAATCATCACTTTATGTTCATCAATCTTGGCAAACCCACCTACAATAGCTTTATCGTCACCGAAATTTCTATCACCATGCAATTCAATAAAATTTTGCGTCATCATGTAAATATAATCAAGTGTGTAGGGACGCTCAGGATGTCTTGCTAGTTGCACGCGCTGCCAACGTGTTAGATCTCTATAAATCGATTCCTTTAGTGTTTCCACTTTCTCCTCAATTATTTTAATTTCACCGGCAATATCCAGGTTGTCCGAAACTTTTTTCATTTCGGCTAACTTTTCTTCAAGTTCATAAATAGGTTTTTCAAAATCTAAAATCGCTTTTGCCATAAATTATTTCCTTCTTGCCTTGAGCAAGAAAAATGTTTTGCTTAGTATTTCCAAATCGAGCCAAATGTTTTGATTCTTTGCGTAAAATATATTCAATTTTTCCAAGTTTTCCTCGTTCTCAGAGTCGGTAAACCAAATTCCTGTAATTCCCTTCTTTCCTAAAAAAAGATTCGAAGCCATATTCTCTTTCGGTCCAACAAAACTAAACCTACCTCCAACTACTTTTGGAATTTCTAAAATAAAATCCATCATGAGCGATTTTCTTTTTAAAAGATTTCTTTTCAAAAAGAAGACCGGGTAAAGAGTAAATAACAAAAAAAGCCCAACCAGTAAATCAAAACTTCTTTTAATAAAGCGATGTCCGGTTTGCGAAATGTTATAAGTTATTTCAATGAAAGGAATATCCTCTAAAAGATAGACGGAAGATTTGCCGACAAGAAAATCGAGATTTGAACCGGCAAGTTTGAACTCAACATTTTCTTTCTGACAGTCGGCAACCACACTCATCATTGCGGTATAGGAAACTTCTTCCGATGGAAAAATAACTACGCTAATTTTTTTTTCTCTAATTACTTTTTGAATATTCTGCAAACTGCCGATAACTTCGAAGACACCGAAATGCTCGCCGATCTCTTTCCTGGTTTCCGAGATTAGCCCGATAATTGCGTGGTAACTTGAAGGTTTTTCTTTCAATTTTTTTGCAATTTCGAGCGATGATTTTGTTGTACCGACAACCAGCGTTTTTACTATAGTTTTATCAACTTGCGGTAAACCGATCTTGAAAATCAATCTAAATATAATACGCCATCCACTAAGTATAAAAACCAACAAGATAAAAGTTAAAAGAACAACGCCGCGGCTATAGGCAAAATCCTTAAAAAAATAAGTGAGGGAAGAAATCACAAAAAAACCGGAAAGTAGTGCCGGAAAAATCCGTAAAACCGGGAGCGCTTCTTTTTTATATGCCCCGGAACTTGCACTCACTAAAATTTGAACAAGCGCTGGAATAGTGTAAACGATAAGATGAGTTGATTCCGGGAAACCGCGCCACGTTCTAAATTGCGAATAAAGTTTTTCCGTGAGAAATAATGAGAGATTAAAAAATACAAAATCTAAAAGAAGCGCCGCAATAGGAAGTTTTTGCTTGCCGAGAAATGCAAGCAACTGCCGGAAGATAATTGCCAATCGAAGAATGATCTCGACCAATAAAGACGAGGCAAAATGCTTCTTTACAAAAAGATGCATTGCGTGGTAGAAAAATTTTGTTTCATCCAAGCTGCTACGTTTTGTGCTTTCACCTTTATAATGAATGATCGTTGTTTCATGTACATAATAAACTCTCCAGCCGGATTTTTGGACACGGTAGCACCAGTCTAAATCTTCTCCGTACATAAAAAACTGCTCATCCAATCCGCCGATCTTTTCAAAGACTTCGCGCCTAACCATCATAAACGAACCAGAGATCGCATCAACTTCATACGATTGATTCTCATCCATAAAAGTTAAATTATACCTGGCGAATAATCTACTGTTTGGAAATAATGCACTTAAGCCGCTTACCTTGCAAAAAGATGTCCACGGTCCGGGAAAACTTCTTCTGCATGCTAACTGCAATGTGCCGTCGGGATTAAGAATTTTACATCCTGTCATTCCGGCATCTTGTTGTTGGTTGAAAAACTTAATCAGTTTTTCAAATGTATCTTCTTGTACAATTGTATCGGGATTGAGAAGCAGTAAAAATTTCCCCTTGGCTATTTTTAGTCCGAGATTGTTTGCTTTACTGAATCCTAAATTTTCTTTGTTTGCAATTAAGGTTATTTGCGGAAATTTATCGCGCAACATTTCAACGCTTCCGTCATCGGATCCATTATCTACAATGATGATTTCTGAAGTAAGATTAGCAACCGCTTTAAATAGAGAAGTGAGAAGATTTTGTAAAAATTCTTTTACGTTGTAATTAACGATGATAATTGAAAGGTCCAAGTCAACTCATTTTATAATAAATGAAACATGCTCCGCAAGCGGAGTTTCCATACCAAAAAGACTGCTTCGCGGACAATTTTTTTAGACATTTTAGAATGTCCCGAATGGCGGTCAATAAAAATGATCGGAACTTCGCAAAACTTAAAACCATTATGAATCGCTTTAAAATTCATTTCAATTTGAAAAGCATAACCATTAGACTTAATTTTTTCGAGATCGATTGATTCCAAGACTTTTCTACGGAAACATTTGAAGCCTCCGGTAGAATCTGTAATCCGCATTCCGGTAATTACTCTTGTATATTTATTTGCGAACCAACTAAGCATTAAACGCTGCATTGGCCAGTTGACAACATTTACACCGGTTTTATAACGGCTGCCGATAACAAAATCGCAATGTTCGATAGCATTTAAAAAGTTCTTTATTTCCTTTGGGTCATGGGAATAATCAGCATCCATTTCAAAAATATAATCGTAATCGCGTTGTAATGCGTATTTAAATCCGGCACAATATGCTGTTCCCAAACCAAGCTTTTTTTCTCGGTGCAGCACATGCACTTTATTGTTAATTACAGATAATTCATCAAGGTACTTTCCCGTACCATCGGGAGAATTATCATCAACAACAAGAATTTCAACATCGTTTGGATGGAGTTGAAAGATATCCGGAATTAAACGGGTGATATTGTTTAATTCGTTATACGTTGGAATGATAATCAAAGTTTTGGGCATAATTAGTTTTCAGTTATTTGTATTCAGTTAATATTTAGAAGAATTAATTCCTAATTCGTAATTCCTCATTCCTAATTTAGTCAAAATGTCCTTTTCCGAAAAGCATTACGAAGACGGTTCTAAACATAATTTTAAAATCCATACGAAGCGACATATTTTCAATATAGAATAGATCATATTTCAATTTCTCTTTAACATCTTCCACCGATTCATCATATTTATGTTTTACTTGCGCCCAGCCGGTTATACCGGGGCGAACCTTCAATCTTCGTTTATAATAAGGAATTTCCTGTGATAATTTTTCAACAAAAAACGGTCTTTCGGGACGGGGACCAACTAAACTCATTTCTCCCTTTAGAATATTTATCATCTGAGGAAGTTCATCAATCCGTACTTTGCGAACAAATTTACCAACACGTGTAATCCGCGGATCGTCTTTGGTTGACCAAACCGGACCGGTCAGTTTTTCGGCATCTTGTTTCATTGAACGAAATTTGTAAATGCTAAAATATTTCCCGTTTAACCCGCACCGTTCTTGTTTAAATAGAACCGGACCTTTACTATCAAACTTAATTGCAAGAGAAGTTAACAACATTACTGGAGAAGTAAAAAGGAGAATGATGAATGCAAAAATGAGATCTAAAAATCTTTTAACTTTAGCTTCCCAAACGGGCATAAGCTGCGGATTAATATCAATAAGTGGAAATCCGTAAAGTTGTGCCGTGCGCGCTTGACCACTTAAAATGTTATATAAATCGGGAGCGATTTTTAATCCCACATTTTTGTTTTCGCAATTCCCAATAATTTCAATTAACACCTCTTCTGAAAACTTCATCAACACAATGATGATCTCTTGAATATGCAGTTCGTCTATTTTTTGTGGAATATCAGCAACATTACCTATGACATTAATATTTTTATATTTTTTTTGGAAATTTTCCTCATCAATGGTTATGTAGCCAACCACGTCTATTCCGAGCGCCGGATGATTAATAATTTCATCATGAATTTCGTTTGCATTCTTATTGAATCCTACTATTAGTGCATTTCTTCTACCGATACCATTGATTAATAGTCTTCGCTGAAAACCGCGGATGACGAGTCTGCCGGTAGTTACAAAAAGGAAAAAGAATCCCCAATAAAAGAAGATAAGAAATCTACTTTCTGAAGAAACACCGTGTGTGTAATCATCAAATAAAATTAAAAAGTAAAGGATGAAAATGCCAACAAAACTTGCTTTGAATAATGTTGAAATTTCATCTAACCGGGAGAGGGCAAACCAGGTGCGATACATTCCGACGAAAGAGAAAATAAGCAGCCAATAGAAATAAACCACCAACATTGGGAAAAGGAATTCCGGCAGAACAAGCAGATCAAAAATTCCCATATTTACTCTGAAATGGAAGAAGACTAACCATGCAAGATTGATGGAGAGGAAATCTGTGAGAAGTACTAATATTTTTTCAGTCTTTTTAGACATAATTAACTTTTTATTAGCAACTCACCATAAAGTTTTTCAATCTCTGCTACCATTTTTCTGTCATCAAATTCGTCCTTCAGGAATTCTTTTCCAACTTTTCCAAAATTTTGCGCTTTAGCTGTATTAATGCATAGATCAATAATTCGCTCCGCCAGTTGCTCAATGTTTAATGGTTCAATTAAATATCCGTTGATCCCATCTTTAATTACCTCATGCGCACCATCTAAGTCAAATGAAATAACTGGTTTCTCCATCATTATAGCTTGAGGTAAGACTCTAGCAAGTCCTTCTAGTAAAGAAGAATGGACCAAAATATCCATTGTATTAATAATTGAAGGGATATCTTCTGGTAGAACTAATCCGGTGAAAATCACTTTATCATTTAGATTTTCTTTTTTCACAAATTGCTTTAGTTCAGATTCTAATTCACCGTTCCCAACAATCAATAGTTTCGCATTCGGAACTGATTTGGCAACTTTTACAAAAGCATACAACAAATATTCATGTCCTTTTAATTTTGATAACCGTGCAATTTTACCGATAACAATATCATTTTTTAATAGACCGAATCGTGTGCGTGTTTGTTCTTTTGAAACATTCACTTTTAGATATTCACCAATGTTAAAAGCACTCCTGACTACCATTAGTTTTTTATGAGGCACAATGTTATCTTTTACCAAAATATCAACAATAGTATGAGTAACAGAAATAATTTTATCGCAAAATAATGCCGAAATTTTTTCAACAAAAATAAAAAGTTTCTTTTGTAGCGGAGATTGATATCTATGAAAAGGCAATCCATGGATGGTATGAATAATTACTTTTGCACCGGCAAGATAAGCAGCAATCCTCCCGACAACGCCAGCTTTTGAACTGTGTGTGTGAACAATATCGTATTTGTTTTTCCGAATGAACCATGCTAATTGAAAAATGATAAAAATATCTATAACAAGATTAATATCTCTTCTTAAATTCTTAAAAGTATAAACTGGAATTCCTAAGCTCTCTGCTGTTTCATACATGCTTCCTTCTGAAACAATAGGGGGTCCCGTGGCTATCTCAACTTCGTGACCAAGTTTCTGAAGTCCTTTCGCCATAGAAACTACTGTTTCAGTTGCACCTCCAATACTAAAAAGTGTAATTATCTCTAAAATTTTAATTTTATTGTTTTTTTTAACCATTCAATGCCTAACGGAGTTTAATATTTTATCGTAAATTGTTAAAGTTTGTTCAGCACAAAGTTGCCATGTAAATTTGTTAGCTCTAAGCCTTCCTAAAGTTACGAGATTTTCTCTTTCATTATTAAGGATAACAACTTTTTCCATCGCAGCAGAAATTTCTTCAAAGTTCAAAGGATTTACTAAAAATGCAGCTCCTTCCCCGATTTCTTTCAATGAACTTGTATTTGAAGTAATAACTGGGACCCCTAATGCCATGGCTTCTAGAATCGGCAAGCCAAAGCCCTCTGATAAAGATAAAAACAAAAATGCTTCCGCAAATAAATATAAGACTATTAACTCATCATCGCTTGGTGTAAATTGGATTACATCTTCCGTGAGAAATAATTTTTCAAGCTCCTCGCTTAGAACAAATGATTTATCGTACGAAAACTTTCCGGCTAATATTAATTTTATATTACTATTGTTGTGTATTTTAAAATTTTTAAAACTAAGAAGAAGATTTTTTATGTTTTTATGCGGACGGTCATTGCCTACATATAATAAATATTTTTCAAAATTATATTTATTTTTTATTTTTTGGAAAAGATTAAAATGGGTAGATTTTGTAGTGAGCCCATAAAATTTTTTATCAACACCTAAATACACAACTTCTATTTTTTCGCCATATTTATTCCCATAAAAATTTATAATCTCGCTTTTGGTAGTTTTAGAAATAGCAATAACCGAATTAGCCTTTATTATTGCAACATAATTTGTAAGGATAGAATAATATTTTTTTATTATTCCTTTTTTCCCATGAAAAAAATTAGTGTGAGTCTGTGGATTCATATCATAGAGTGTGACGACTGAAGGATAATTTATAAAAAAAGGAAAATCAAATTGTGGATAATGAAAAAGATCAATTTGATATTTTTTTAGATAATTTTGTAAAAAGTGATTTCTTACAGTTTGTGGAAAAACTCGAATTCTAACAAATTGCAAATTTTGTCTATTATCTAATGCCCTCAAGATGGAAGTGTCGGCAAATTTATCTATTTCAAGAATTAAAAACTTAATGTCTTTTCTTTTTTCTGTGAGTAATGAAATTTCGTCAATCAAGTTATAAAGATATCTCCCAATTCCGTCCATATTAGGAAAAATATACCGTGCATCTATACAAATTATTTTTACATTATCTGTCATTGGTTGGTAAGAGTTTTAAATAATATTGAAGGGAATGCTTTGAGTTTCCCCTTTGCTTTTGCTCTAAATGGAAAAATTAATATTGACCATATAGCAATCTGAACTATGATTTGAGAAGCAATAAACATTCGAATAAAAAAAATTTTAGGAAAAGAAAAATGCTTTTTTATATAAATTAGTTTACTTTCATAACTATATTTAGTGAAAAGATAATAATTCTTTTTTGATCCTACACTTCCCAAGTGTTTTATTAGAATTGATGGAGAAAACGAAATCTTATAGCCTAGTTGTTTTATTCGGAAACATAAATCTACTTCTTCATTATATAAGAAGAATTTTTCATCAAAACCGTGAACTTCTTGATAAATTTTTTTGGGGATAAACATAGCTGAACCCGTTACCCAATTTACTTCGTTGACTTCTTTCTCCCCATTACTAATTTTTCTTAGTAAAACCTTTAACTCGAACTTTCTTCTTAGTAAAAAGATATCAAGAAATTCAAGTAAAACTGATGGGTAAAACCCAAATGATTTTTCCTGTTGATTTTGATTATCAACTATTTTGGGACCAAGTGCTCCAATTCCACTCTGATTTCTAAAAAAAGTTTCTACTGAGTTAAAAATCTCTCCAATTAATAAAGCATCAGGATTCAACAAAAAAATAATTTCTCCCCTAGCTTTTGAAACACCATAGTTATTCCCAGCTCCAAATCCTCTATTTTCATTTAAATAATAAAATGATATTTGGGGGAATGCTGAGATTGGAAAATCTTTATATAGGTTGTTAAATCCCCCATCTGTGGATGCATTATCAACAACAATAATTTCATAATTATTGCTTTTCTCATTTACAAGAATTGAATTGATACAATTTTTTATTTCATGAGTTAAATTATAATTAACAATAACTATTGAAAATGCTAATGACATAAGGTATATATTATAAAAATTACTTTTGTATTTAGTTTTTGTTTATTAGTTCGTTAAGGATTATATCATTTAACATACTATATGATACTTCTTACATGAATGTACATTTTTCTTATTGATTCCGCTTACAACAGGATCAAATATTTGAATTTTTAATTTGAAAACAGATTTTTCATTCCGGTAAATCAGAATGAAACATAACTATTTAATCGATGACTTTACTCTGAAAAAGTAGTAGCAAATAAATTTTATAGTTGAACGGCAACTCATCATCTTTATAAAATATTAGTAAACCGTCATTTAATATATTTTAACATAATTACGCATTAAGTCAGAATACATTATTAAATACAACTAAATCACCATTAATTACAGCTTACTTAATTCACTTTGAATCATGATCTTAATTAATTCCTCCACATTCGTTTTGGCTTTCCATTTCAGTATTTCATTAGCTTTTGATGGATTCCCTTTGCTAAAAACAATGTCAGATGGCCGCATCAAACTTTCATTGATAATTATATGATTGTTCATTTCCAGATCCACAGAGTTAAACGCTAATTTTGTAAAATCTTCCAGGCTTATTGTATGTCCGGTAGCAATAATAAAATCATCGGGTTTATCTTGCTGTAACATCAAAAACATAGCACAAACATATTCTGGTGCGTATCCCCAATCTCTATTTATTTTGAGATTGCCCAAAATTAAGTTTTTCTGAATATTTTTTTTTATCTCACATACGGTTTTAACTATCTTTCGTGTCACAAATCGTTGTGGTCTTAATGGTGACTCATGATTAAATAATATACCTGAACAAGCGAATAGTCCATAAGCCTCCCGATAATTTGCTACTTGCCAGAATGCTGCAGCTTTAGCAACAGCATATGGGCTTCTTGGTTTAAATTGTGTGTCCTCGTTAGCGCCTATAATTTCTGTTTCTCCATAGCATTCGCCTGAAGATGCATTATAAAATTTTGCATCTAATTTATGGAATCTCATTACTTCTAAAATATTTAAAGTCCCTATGCTAATACTTTCAAGTGTTTCTACAGGCTGCACGAATGATAAACCTACAGAAGTCTGGCCTGCCAAGTTATAAATCTCATCTGGTTTGATTTCTAATATAGTTTGCATTACGCTTCTAAAATCAATCAAAGACATAGAATGTAATTTAACTTTTTCATAAATATTTAATTGTCTCAGTGATGAAAAATTTGATAACTCAGCGTCGCGTGACGTCCCATGCACTTCGCAGCCCTTTTGTAGTAATAATTGAGAAAGATATGCTCCATCTTGCCCAGTTATTCCAATAATCAATACTTTCTTCTGTTTCATGTGTATCCTTATTTCTTGCTAGTCCTAAGTGCTTATGTTTTTAAAATATAGGGTTTGATTAGCTCATGAAAACCTTAGTGAAAATCATTTTTCTATATGCGCCAAAGTATCGGCTGACCACTAATCTCAACCATTGTTAAGACTTTATTGAGGTTTCTTCTCTCAGACATATACCTTATAGATTTTGATCAAAAGGGAATAATTATCCTTGTGCAAAATATTATATAATCAAATAATTATGTTAATTTTTTTTAGATACCTGTACTCAACTAGAGATATTGCACTTTCAGTTAAAAACCACACTACTGGGACTGCTAGGTAACCAAAAATCTTAATTGAAATAATGATAAGAATAATATGAATAAAACTAAAAATTAAAACAATTTTAGAAAAAATTTTTTGATACCCAAAATTTACTAATCCTTGAATTCCTAAAGTATAATTTGTTAAACTCGCCAAAATAACCCATGCCAAAATGCTGAATATTGCAATACTTGGGTTGTAATTAACTCCTAATAATATATGAACAACAATTGGAGAGAGAAAAGTTAAAATGAGAGACAAAGTAAAAGAAATAATCATCGTCATTTTAAAGAGTTTATTGAATAGATGAATAGCCTTAGTACGGTTTTCAACTATAAGTTTTGAAAAATGAGGAAATAATGCTTGATAAATTGGTATCCCCATATATTGAAAAGCTTTAAAGACTTTCTCCGCAGCTGAATAGTACCCGACCAAGACATTATTAGTAAGTATCCCCAAAATAACGCTATTACTTGTGGTATACATATTTATTGCCAAATTAGAAAGAAAAACATGCCACCCTTCATAAAATTGATGTCTTATATCCGAAAAAGAAGGTATGCAAAAATGTATTTTAAAATATTTAAAAGAGAGTACCAAAGAGAGCATGCCGGAAAGGATATACCCAAAAGAATTCAATAGAGACAATAAAAGGTAATCTTCTCTGGTTTTAATAAAAATAAAAATACATATAGTAAAAAAAAGTTTTGCTCCAAGATTGAAAAAAGTGATAAATTTCATGTTCTCAATACCTTGATAAAACCATTGAGGAAACATTACCCATCCAACCACCGACAAAAAAGTATAAAAATAAAGAGTTCTTTCAGCATTAAATTTTAAAAAAAATGTAACAGTAAGCAAAAGAATTAAAAAAGATAAGAGGAGTAAAACAATTTTAATGGCAAAAACAGAGAAGAAAATATTTACAACCTTTTCTTTATTGTTTCTATTAATTGAAATTTCTCTTGTTGCAGACAAATTAAAACCGAAATCTGTCAACATCATAAAATATTGTATAAAGGCTTGGGCAAAAGCTATCAACCCAAACTTCTCGGGGCCTAAAACACGAACTAGATATGGTAGAGTAATCAAAGGCAAAATATAATTTGCTGCGTGCAAGACAGACAACGAAAAAATATTCTCAATTAATTTGTTTTTATCTTTTTGCTTTAAAAGTGCTCTAACTCTTTTTATCATCTATTTATTAAATTAAAGTTTCAAGCGGAGACTTACTTCTTAAATAATACATTAAATTGAATCTCAGATTTAAATGCCCTAAAAAACACGCCAATTGAAGTCCAGAAAAACATAGAAAATTGAAACCCCTCAAAATTTGGTTCCATAAAAGAATGAATTAAAACTCCGATAGTTGAGCTGATAATCGCCCATAAGACTATTTTATTAGTTTCATTAACTGCCGAAATATAATACTTAAAACTTTTTAAGAAGGTACCTATTAATACTGACACAAATAAAAAGGCACCTACGATTCCGGTTTCCCCTAATAATCCCAAAACAATATTATGGGCTGAAGCAAAATTATGCACAACAAATTTTGCATGCAGTCCAAGATTACCCAATCCCACCCCAGTTATTGGATTTTCTAAAAACATTCGCCATACATCTTTGTAAAAATTAAGCCTTGAAAAGTAAGAATTACTTTTTTCTACGGCACCTAGTCCTGCAAAGAGAACATTTGTTAGTGGATTTATTACAAGAATTATAGTGACTAATAACAAGAAAATTATTATCGGAATAAAAGTTTTTAATTTCATTACTCTTGCAAAGAAAATTAGCATTGCAATACCTAATGCCAACAAACCTCCTCGTGAAAGAGTTAAAATTAGACCAGTTACCATAAACAGAATTGATATTGCAGCGAAAATTTTTAGTTTAAAAGGTTTTGCTATCAGAAAAAAACCAGTAGCGATTGGAAGTATAAAGACATAAAATGTAGCCAAATAATTTGATCGACCCCAAGAAGTTGCTAGAAGGTTTTTCTTCAAAAATAATCCAACTAGCCCGCTTCTAATTCCACCCAATTCTAAGGTAATATAAAATTCGATTATTGATAAAATAATACCCCAGAGGATTAACAAGATCAAATATCTTATTAGTTGTCCATGTGTTTCTAAGACATTATAAGCAAAAAGAAAACAAACAAATCCAGCAAAATAGCTTTTCCAACTCAAAAGGACTCTCAGCTTATCAGTGTCAAGAAAAAAGCTTAAAAGTCCCCATAATAAGAAAGCAAAAAAAAGTAGGGTTATTTTTGATATCCCTTCACTATTTATGCTACCATTAATTCCCTTTACGACGAAGAAAAAGAGAACAACAGGGAATAACATATCTACAAATAAAATCTGAGGAATTTTCCCACCCAACTTCATTGTACCTACCGATCCGGCAAGAATTGAAAACAGTAACAGTTCTAATAATAAAATCGGCTTTTCATAAAAAAAGTAGAATGATGGGAAGATCAATAAAATTGCGAATATGATTAAAACTGGGACATAATCGAAAGCAACGAAAATCGATAATAAAAATAATTCAAGAATGAATAGATATTTAAAATCTTTTATTTCTGATAATGTCATTCAATTATTCATTTATTTTAATACATACTAGCTTTTGAATTTTGTTTAAGGGGTGGATATTCATCTTCTTAAGAAGAATATCCCACGCAGAGGCTGAAAGATACCATTGTTAATTTTGCTGTATCTTTCTTTATTTTCTTTAATTTCATTCAAAGAATTTATTATCAATGCAAAAATAACAGATATGAAAAAGGAAAGCAGCATTGAAGCTAATACAATTATTGCTCTTTTGGGACTAGATTTTTTTTGTGCGGGAACTGCTTTATCTAGAACAAGTGCCACCGGAAGATTTTTTTGTTCTTCGATTTTTGCTTGTTCATAGAGTGGAAGAATAAATTCTAATAATTTATTTTGGATTTCAAATTCTCTCATATACCTAATATATTGAAGCCCAACCTCCGGCAAATTTGTGAAAGGAACAAACAAATTAAGTTGCTGATCCGTTGAGTTATTGTTTTCCCCAAATTTCATGCTTTTAAGTTTCTTATTCATTTCTTCAATTTTAAGTTTAACTCCAGGAATTAATGGGTTATTTGAGCCTAAACTTCTCAGCATAACGCCAAGTTCAATCTCACTTAAAGCAATTTGCGCTTTTAATTCAGCAGCAGCTCCAATCGCAGCTTTCGTTTGTTCATCAATCGAATAGATATTATATTTTTTACTGAATTCCTTCATATTCTCTTCTGCTTTAACTAGATCAGTCTTAACTTGTTCATATCTTTTTTCAACAAATTCTCTATTGCTCTTCGCCTCTGTGGTTCCTAATGATACGCTGATCTCATTTAATATCTGTACGTAGTAATTTGCCATCTCAGCAGCTCGATTTGGATTCTTATCTGTGACACTAATCGTTATATTCCCCTCATCTTCAATGTTAAATTTAACATTATTTCCTAACTCTGAAATCACATCTTCAAATGGTTTATCCTTATCAATTTTATAGACTTCTCGTAAATTGAACTTCTTGATAACTTTTTCTGCTGCATTCCTACTTTGTAAAATTACAAGATAATCGTAAGTCTCATCTGAAGCGGCTCCTAATTTCCCAAGAGTTTTAGATAGATCTTTTATTGTACTTGAAAAACTTCCAATGTCTCCAAAAATTCCACCTTTCTTTTTGGGAGGTATTATCGAAGCAGTAGAGGTAAACCATTTATCCATCAATAGACTAATAATAATTGCAAAAATTGTGATTACAAGGGTATTCCAAAAAATTAGTCTTCCATATTTGAAAAGGATAATTAGAAAGTCCTCAAAATTTTTAATGTTTTTAGTTTTGTTTTCTGAATTAACGATTTCCTGCATTACAAAAAAATCCTTTTAATAAAATTACTTCTTAAATTGTATTACTAATAATAAAACAGTGGCTAACGCTGTAACAATACTACTTATTGCCATCACTCTATCCAAATAATAACTAAAAGTTCGTATCGGTTCTTTCGGAAGCCAGATTACATCTCCCGGCTCAATAGTATAGGAAACCTCTTTATCAATTTTTGTCCAACTCCGGCTTTTCCCTTTAATTAAATAGATTTCATCTCTTGCGTTTTGTCCTTTTCCATCGGCTTTAGCGATATAATAATCTACTCCCTTGTCAGCAATAAAAGCAATGTATCCAGGGTTATAGACTTGTCCATACACATAAACTAAATTTAGTTTTTCGGGTACATGAATATAATCTCCATTTCGAACTGAAAATTTACTTGCCGAAGAAGATGTATCACTTATTTTTGCAAAATCAATTACACCATTACCTCTTATAAAACGAAGTTTGTTATCCACAGCTAAATTCATTGAGTCTTCGGGAGTAATCTCAGCCATCCTATTCATTAAAAATTGATCCAGTTCTTCCGAAAAAAGTGTTGATTTGAATACATTTGCACCTCTTAAGAGTTCTGCCCTTGATAAATCTGCACTAGGTAAAAATCCACCTGCTTTTTCAATCACTTCTTTTAAAGTTGAAGAACTCTTTGAGATAGTGACGGCTCCCGGACGAGAGACTTCACCGGCAACTGTTACTCTAAAATCCCGGCGAAAAGTTTCTTCCCCGATTACTGTAACCCTATCACCCCTTCTTAAAGCGGGATTATCGGAAAGATTAACAACTGTTTTGGTCTCTTTTTCTCCTGATGCGTCAAGTCTGCTGATTTCAGCGGAAGTTACTTTATCTATTCCTTTATCAACTCCACCGGCAAAAAGTAGTGCATCTTCCAATTTATCTCCTTCGACAAATTGAAATTTGGAAGTTCTATTTACTGCGCCAGTAATAAAAACAAAATTCCTTTCACGCTCATTAAAAGGGAAAAGAATTACATCGTCGTTTTGGAGGTAGGGATTTTGAGAATAATTCCCGGTCAATCTATATTTTTCTAAATCTATCGTTAAAGTCTGTCCGTTAACTCTTTTAATCTGAATTTCTCGTTTCGTAAAATCTGCGAGTTGATTAAAAATTATTTCCCGCTGTTCAGCGTTAGCTGTTGTTCCCACTCTTTCGCTTTTAGCAACATTGAATATTCTCGTCACGAACTGATCAACTCTTTCACCAATTACTGCTGGGAATGTACCATTCGTAATGAAATCACCCCCGATAGTAACACTAATAGTATTCTGTTTTGGTGTCGAATCAAAACTAAATTCACTTTTGTTTTGCGGTTGAAGACTGTTTTGAAAAATCATTAAAACCGAAAAGATCGCTATTTTCATTATTTTTTTTGTCTGCATTGAATAAACTAATTATTATTAATAGGTTCAAAGTTAAGAATAAATTTTAAAATATTTGCTGATAAATTTCCCCCTAAATAAATTTCTTTAGGAATCAGAAAAGCGGAGCCACCGTTTCCAGACCCCTTCCCCAAATTGATATAGAACATATTTAAAAAATAACTGTTGACTTTCTTCTTAAAAAAGACAAAATTACTTATGAAGTTTTAGTAATTCTTAAACTTCTGCCACAGTTAGGTGTCTAAAAAGCTAATAATGGAATTATTTTTATAAAAATTTTGTTTGTGAAAGAAGAAGGAAAATTATAGACCATTTGATACCTTGAGTAATGTTCAATAAAAAACAAACAAAAGGTGACACCTATGCTAACTGTAATATCAAAAATGGAAAATCCGTTAGCTGATCTTATCAGTGACGATATTTACCAACTGTTGAATGATCACGGGCTTATTGATGAAAAATCGGTTCGTGATTACAAAATCCGCAAAAAGTTCAGAACGCTTCGTACGAGCAAAATCAGTGCGGGAGACGCTATTGATGCTATTAGAGAAGAATATCCTTACCTTCAATTTGACACTATTAGAAAAATTGTCTATCAGTTAAGTAAGTAAATATTGACAATGTGCTTTTGAAGTTCTATATTTTCATTGTCTTTCTTGCAGATTTCTCCCCTGGTCTGCAAGATTATACAGACAACCCAGTGTCTTCCCCAACACTGGGTTTTTATTTTTTAATTATAAGAGACTATTATGGCAAAATCAGTTAGGAAAAAAGGAAGTCCAAAAGTTTCAAAAATTTTGACTTCTCCTTTTAGTATTTATTGGTCAAAAACAAATTATATAATTTTGGCATTAGGCGTTGTTCTTTCGGTGCTGGGTTATTATTTTCTTTCCATTAAACCCTGGAACAGCACCGCCTCACTATATTTGGCTCCAATTATTCTCATTCTTGTTTATTTAGTTTTTTTTCCGCTATCAATTTTAATAAAAAAGAAAGAAACGACCGAACAGGAATCAAAGTAACGTGGTGCTTGCTAAAGTTAAAGGGAATGTAGTGTCAACACAGAAGAACGAACATCTGACGGGAAATAAATTGATGGTCGTTCATCAAATTGATCTTGAAGGAAATTATATTGGGAAACAAGATGTTGTAGCCATCGATTTAATTGATTCAGGGATCGGCGACACAGTTCTTCTTGTACAAGAAGGTGATGCGGTACAACAGATTTTAGGACACAAAAAAGCCCCGGTACACTCAATAATTGTTGCAATTGTGGACAAGATAGATTATTTAAACTCAAAAGCATAAACTTGGCGGGAACAACTTTTCAAGAATTTGCCCAAATGCGATTTCTTCTTTCAGTTGAGGGAATCGGTCCGGTGAAAATTAGAAATTTACTTTCGGCTTTTCATTCTATCGATAATATTTTCGAAGCCGACTTATCCACTTTATCAAATGTTGAAGGGATCGGAACTTTCCTTTCAAAAAAATTATCCGAAGCAATCCGACACTTCCCTTCTTCATTTTCAAAATTTGAAAAAGAATTTGCCGCACTTCAATCTCTTAAAATAAAAGCAATTTCTTTTTTTGATGAAGCTTATCCGAATCTTTTGAAAAAAATTTACGACCCGCCGATGATTTTATACATCAAGGGGGATTTTCTTGAGAAAGATAATTTCCCGATCGCCATTGTAGGAACAAGACAACCGACAACGTACGGAAAAATCCAAGCGGAAAAATTTTCATTTGCATTAGCTTCACAAGGAATAACTATCGCAAGCGGATTGGCGAGAGGAGTTGATTCTATTGCGCATCAAGCCGCATTAAAAGCAAACGGAAGGACTATTGCCGTTCTCGGCTGTGGTTTAAACATTGTCTATCCGCCGGAAAATAAAAAATTGTATGAAGAAATTCCCAACAACGGATTGTTGATAAGTGAATTTTCACTCGGAACAAAACCGGATGCACAAAATTTCCCATCACGCAACAGAATAATTTCAGGATTGAGTCTTGGGTGCGTTGTTGTTGAGTCAGGTATCCAGGGCGGTGCTTTGCAAACAGCGGCGTTTGCGTTGGATCAAGGAAGAGAGGTTTTTGCGATACCCGGAAATTTAGGAATTAAGCAAGCTGAAGGAACTAATGCCCTTATCCAAAAAGGGGAAGCTAAACTTGTATGTAATCCGGAAGATGTTCTTGTGGAGCTTGAATTAAAATTGAAACCGGTTATCGGAAAATCAATTCCAAAGCCCCATATCGATTTAAATCTTTTTGAACAAAAAATTCTTACGGTTCTTGAGAACAAGGAAATGCAGATAGATAATATTGCCACTCAAACCGGACTATCAACTTCCGATTGTTTAGTTAATTTGCTCACGCTTGAATTTAAAGGGTTGGTAAAACAGATCCCCGGGAAAGTATTTGTAATTATTTAGTTAACGCTTAACTAAGAAAAATCCGGCTTGATCGCCCATGCCCGTTTCATTCAATCTCTTCGTTTCCTTTTCAAATTCTTGCATTTGCGTATGAGTAAAAATTGAATTGCCGGGATTAACAAAATAAGAACGGTCATTCATTAATGGAATATTTTGTTTATACTGTTCACTTCCGTACAGTTGAATACTGCGTGAATCGTAGATTGTTTTTTTAACAACAAATCCATATTTCTCTGCCAAATAGTTCAAACTTTTAAGCGAATGGTTAACGAAATGTCTCGGGGCTTCAAGGGCGAACCAATTTTCTTTGTAATATTCCCACGCAAAAGAAGAGCAAATCGGAATGCGAATAAATAAAAATTTTCCGGGATCAAGCATGGTTGACAATTTCTTAAACACCGAATGTTGATCGTCCATGTGTTCCAACGAATGATGCAGCATCACCAAATCAAACTTTTCACTTATTTCAAATAAACTTTTCTTTAATATCTTAACTCCGTTAGCGTAAATAATATCTTGCTCAATGAATGCATCTATTCCGGTTAAATTATTAAAACCGGCATCACCCATTCTGTAAAGAAGTTTTCCAACACCGCTGCCTACATCAAGTATTGAACTGGTAAGAGTCACATCCATTTCATTTAACCAGTTTATGTAAGTTGGAGCACCATATTTAGCAAATATAATTCTTCCGATAAGAGAAGGAATTCCAAACGAATATCTATCTCTATAAACATTTAATTTTTTCTTAATATATTTTCCTTTCGGCAGTTGAAAAGAAAAATATTTAGCGGGATAATAATGGGAAAGATCAGCAGGGGGATTTGTTAATTGCAAACAACCGCAGCTTGAACATTGGCAGTAGATAAATTTATCGCGTGTTCCGAATTGCATTTCGCGAACATCGTAAAATTGATTTGATTCTTTGTTGCCGCAGATTTTACAGAAATATCCCATCAATATTTCTTTTTATCTTTCCAGAGAAATTTTAACCAGTCAAATATTTTTTTCTCTTGCCCGATTTCTTTGGGGAAATAATACTGCGTTCCTTTCATCTCTTCGGGGAAATAATTTTCTTCCACAAAATGATTTTTAAACTCATGCGCATATTTATATTCTTTGCCGTAGCCGAGTTTTTTCATTAATGCAGTTGGTGCGTTCCGTAAATGAAGCGGAACTTTGTAGAAAGGTTTTTCTTCAACATCCCGCAGCGCTTTTTCAATTGCAGAATAAGATGCATTGCTTTTAACGGAAGAAGCCAAATAGGTTACACATTGCGCAAGAATAATTCTTGCTTCCGGCATCCCGATTTTATCAACGGCAGAAAAGCAGGCTTCCGCAAGTAGCAAGGCGTTTGGCGATGCATTCCCAATATCTTCCGAAGCAAGCACAATCATTCTTCTTGCAATAAAAAGCGGGTCTTCGCCTCCGGCTAACATTCTCGCCATCCAATATAATGCGGCATCGGGATCACTTCCTCGAATACTTTTGATAAACGCGGAAATTAAATTGAAATGCTCTTCGCCATCCTTATCGTACAAAATATTTTTTTGCTGAACAACATTTTCAAAAACTTCTTTTGTTAAATCAATTTTTTCTTTTTCTTTTTCTTGAAGAACTGCCGCTTCAAGAATATTTAACATTGTCCGGGCATCTCCGCCGGAAAGATAAAGAAGAAAATCTTTATCAATAATATTGATAGAATAGGATGAAAGCAGTTCGTCTTTTTGTAGTGCCGAATCAATAATTTTTTCAAGGTCTTCTTTTTCTAATTCTTTTAATGTGAAAATCCGCATACGCGAACGCAAAGCTGAAATCACTTCAAACGAAGGATTTTCTGTAGTTGCACCGATCAACGTTAGCAAGCCTGATTCTACCGCACTCAATAGCGCATCCTGCTGTGCTTTGTTGAAGCGGTGAATTTCATCGATAAACAAAATTGTTTTTTTATGGAATTGACGGTTCTTTGTTGCTGAAGAAATAATTTCTCTAATTTCTTTAACACCGGAAGAGACCGCGTTAATTTGGAAAAACTCGGATTTGGTATTCAGAGCAATTAATTTTGCAATCGTTGTTTTGCCGGTGCCTGGAGGTCCCCATAAAATAAAGGATGAAAGAGTATCGGTCTCTATCATCAAACGGATCGGCTTTCCTTTACCTAAAAGATGTTCCTGTCCGAAAAAGAAATCAAGGCTGACAGGTCTTACTCGTTCAGCTAAAGGAATATTCACATTTGACTGATTTGTTTTCAATTTATTTTTGCGGGATTCAATTATTGCTTCTCAATCTTAATTACAATTTCATTTTTTTTGCCCATCGAATATTTCTCGCGTGCAATGCGTTCAATTTTTGCCGGGACTTTTTTCAAGAGTGAATCGTTTTCTGCGGAAATAATTTTATTTTCAACTTCCAAACTTTTCACCACTGCTTTTAATGAGTCGAGTTCACTTTTCACTTTGATATATTTAACAATTCCGGTTTCATTAAATGCGAGATAGGAAAATCCTGCTAATGCAATTGTAAAAAATATTACGAGAAGAATCTTTTGATTTGAAAAACGTAATTTCATGTAAGTGCAAGATTCACAATTTTTTCAACCAATTCGGTAAATGAAATGCCGACAGCTTTTGCCGCTTTCGGAAGCAGACTTGTAGCCGTCATTCCCGGTAATGAATTTACTTCAAGGCAGTAAAATTTACCTGCATCATTTAAACGAAAATCTGCGCGGGCGTAACCACTGCATCCCAGCGAACCAAATGCCCGTTGTGTTTGTTCCTGAATTTGTGCTGCTAATTGCACTGGCAAATCAGCCGGCACAATATACTCACTCATTCCTTTTGTGTATTTGCATTCGTAATCATACAATTTATGCTTCGGACGAATTTCCAACACGGGAAAGACTTCGTCGGCTAAAATTCCGACAGTTAATTCTCTACCAGGAATAAATTCTTCAATTAAAGTTTTATCAGAATATTGGAATGAAAGCGTCAGCGCATCTTTAACATCTTCTTCTTTTTCGCAAACGGTTAATCCGAACGTGGAGCCTTGATCATTTGGTTTTACTATTAGTGGGAGAGAAAATTCATTTTTTATTTTTTGGAGAATTGTTTCGTAAGAATAATTTTTCTCGATCACAAAACCATCCGGAACAGAAATATTATGATCGCGCATAACAATTTTGGACATCATTTTATCCATCGTTAACGAACTTGCCAAAACATCCGAGCCGGTATATTTAATATTCCGCAACTCAAGAAGCGATTGAATAATCCCGTCTTCACCCCATTCACCATGCAGCCCAAGAAAAGCGACATCAATATTATCAAACAAAGAAGAATTTACAGCTTCGAGATAATTGCGTGCAGAAACCGGAAATAAATCTTTTTCAGAAAAAAAATCTTGCTGATTTTCCGGCTGATTTAACCCGTATCCGGGATCAATCAATGTTACGGAATAGCCAAGCTCCAAAAGCGAATTGTAAATTGCTTGGCTCGAATGTTTAGACACTTCCCTTTCGGCAGAAGCACCACCGACAATTAACGCAATATTTAATTTATTTTTTTCGTTCATATTATTAAAATATTATTTCGAATTTGTTAAATAGAAATGTGATTCTAAAATTTATTTTTTTCGTTCAATTTTATTCCATAGTTTTTTTCAGCTACAGAATAAAGTTCATCCAATTTATATTTTGGAATTTCTTTAATACCGCCGAGTTTAGTGGCAATAAAAATTGTTTTTGCCGTGTGCTCTAACTTTTCCATCCTAAAATAAGCCTGCCGCAAATTAACACCAACCGAAACAGCTCCGTGATTTTCCAATAAAAAAACATTTGCGTAATTAACATGATTCCTTAAGCTGTCCGGCAATTCATCGGTTGATGGAGTGGCATATTTGCAAAGCGGGATTCGCCCTAAAGTTAAAATTACTTCCGGGAAAATCGGGCGGTCTAAAGAATCTCTTGATGAAGCAAATGCAGTTGAATAAACGGGATGAGCGTGTACAACAGCATTAACATCTTTTCGATTTTTATAAATAAATAAGTGAAGTTTGTTTTCCGTAGAAATTTTCCCGGAGCCACTTACGATTTCGCCATTCATGTCAATTTCTAAAATGTCGTTATTAGTAACATCCCCTTTGCAAACGGCAGAGCGGGTGATAAGAATGGTTCCATTTGGAGTTCTTATAGATAAATTACCGTCAAAAGCAGAGACAAAATCCTTTTCATAAACTTTATGACAATATGCGATTAACTCTTCACGTTGCTGCATCTATTTTCAAACTTTTCCATTAATCTCATATTTGCCAACCCATCTTCACCCGTAACAAGTGGTGTTTCATTTTTCAAGAAAGACTTTGTGACCGACTTCAATAACCGGTAAAGTTTATTCGCCCTTTTCCTAAAAACTTTTTTCCCTTCTCCCTCAAGGAGGATACTTAACTTTGATGAACCGTAACGGGCGCTGATAAGTCCATCTATGCTAATAGCCCCTTTCGTTCCGATGATTTCCAATCTATTAAAAGATTTCGGTGTGCAATACGCAACTTGGAAATGCCCGAATCCACCACGTTCAAATTTTACAATTCCTGCAGCAAAATCTTCAACTTCTGATTTATAAATAAGTCTTTCGTTCACGCCGTTGAGTTCAACAATTTCTCCGCAGAGATAACGCATCAAGTCCAACAGATGCGTTCCTAAATCCCTTACTGCCCCGCCGCCGGCTGCCGCTTTATTATAGCGGAAATTATCCCTTGGGATTAAATTAATATTAAACTCAGCATTCATATAAATGATTTTTCCGAGCAATGAAGCTTCAATAATGGCTTTAGTCTTTTCTACGAGCGGATGGAACCGGTAAACAAAATCAACTGCAAAGTGAACGCCGTTTTCTTTGCAGACCCGAACCATTTCTTCAGATTGGGCTGAAGTGACCGAAAGAGGTTTTTCGCACAGAATATGTTTTTTTGCTTTTGCCGCTTTTATTACCTGCTCGTAATGATGAGCATTGGCGCTTGCTATATAAACTACATCAATATCCGACTGAAGAAACTCATCAAAATTATTGAATGATTTGGGAATGAGAAATTTTTCCGCTAATGATTTTGCCCGCTTTGCATCGTTACTAAAGAGCGCATTGACCTTTGACCTAGGAATTAAATTAAAGGTTGGGAGTATGGATGTCTCGGTAAACTTTCCACAACCGGCAATTCCCCATTTTAATTTTTTCGAAATCCGTTTTGTTATTCCAAGCATATTATTTTTTTACAACTAACTTTTTTAAATGAAGATTTAATTTTTTCATCAAGAGATTAATCGGTTTTGAGTTCTGCATAATGTAAAAATGGATACTGGGCACATTTCGATTAAAAAGTTCTTCCACTTGTTTTACCGCCCAATTTACTCCTATTTCCAAAATGTGTTCGGGTTTGGCAGCCATAACTTCTTCAGCCAAAGCAACCGGGATGCTAATATAAAAATTACGGGGGATATTTGTTAGATTAGATTTTAGAGAAAGAATTTTAAGACCGGGGATTATCGGCGCATCTATTCCTACTTCATTGCATGCGTCAACATAATCGAAATAAACATTGTTATCATAAAACATTTGAGTCACTATGTAATGAGCTCCTGCTTTAATTTTTTGTTTAACATACTTGATATCAAGTTTAAAGTTCGGTGATTCAAAATGTTTCTCGGGGTATCCGCTTACACCAATACAGAAATCAGTAGCTTTTGCATCAAGTAAATTATCTTCTAAATATTTTCCGTTGTTCATTGCGCTGACTTGTGAAACCAGATCAACCGCATAATCATTAGCGCTTCTGCCGTGCGGAACAGGTTTTACAAATCCATTATCATCGCCACGGATTGCAAGAACGTTTTCGATGCCAAGATAATTTAATTCGATTAAAAAATCTTCCGTCTCTTCTCGAGTGAAATTTTTACAAAGGATATGGGGCACCGCTTCAATGTTGTATTTATTTTGGATCAAAGCACAAATACCAAGCGTTCCCGGACGCTTCCGAATAATTTTTTTCTTTATTCCATGAGCGGTTTCTTCATAAACAATTTCAGCTCCGTGACTTGTAATATCAATAAACGGTGGATTATATTTTGCTAAATCGTCAACAACATTTAAAAGACTTTTAATGTCGCCCCCGCGTTTCGGCGGAATAATTTCAAAACTGATTAACGGTTCTTTTGCTTTTTGAAGATGTTCAATTACTTTCATACTATCTCATTTTTCGTAGTGCTAATTTAATATTTATTTGATTAAAAGTTAGCAGTTATAAGTAAACAGTTTTCAGTGTTCAGTATTCAGTTTTTAGTTATCCATATTTTTTTGCTACCAATAACCTTATCAACTGAAAACTGAACACTAACTACTATTGAGTTAAAGCTCTCAAACTTTTTCTTCTTAAATTTACCTCAACAAAAAATAAAATTATGAAAATAGCAGTTTTGGTTTCCGGCGGTGTTGATAGTTCCGTTGCTCTTCAATTATTAAAGAATGAAGGTCACGATGTTACCGCTTTCTATTTAAAGATTTGGCTCCAGGATGAGTTTTCTTTCCTCGGTAATTGTCCGTGGGAGGAAGATTTAGAATTCGTGCGTAAAGTCTGTGAGCAGACAAATGTTCCGCTTGAAGTTCTCTCGCTTCAAAATGAATATTGGGATAAAGTTGTTTCTTACACGATCAATGAAATAAAAGAAGGACGCACGCCAAATCCCGATATGTTCTGCAACCGGTTGATAAAGTTCGGAGAGTTTTATGACAAAATTGATGCGAGTTTTGAGAAAGTCGCTTCCGGACATTATGCCAATATTTCTTACGAGCATGAAAAGTATTATTTAAAACGTTCCCCCGACCCGATTAAAGACCAAACTTACTTTCTTGGTTACTTAACACAGCAGCAATTATCACGGGCGCTCTTCCCAATCGGGAGATACACAAAGAAAGAGATAAGAAAAATCGCAGCGGATTACAATCTTGCAAATCAGACACGAAAAGACAGCCAGGGAATTTGCTTCCTCGGACAAATTAAATTTTCCGATTTCATCAAACATCACCTTGGTGAAATTCCCGGTGAAATTATAGAAATTGAAACGGGAAAAATTCTGGGCAAACATCCCGGTTACTATTATTTTACTATCGGACAACGAAGCGGTATAGGTTTGAGCGGCGGACCCTGGTTCGTGGTTGAGAAAAATGTTAAAGAGAACAAAATCCTTATTTCAAAAAATGTCGAGTTGATTGAAAAAGAAAACAATCATTTTTCTGTTACTAATTTTAATTGGATAAATGAACCGCCAACCTGCCTGACGGCAAGGCAGGTAAAAGAAAATCTTTTGGTAAAGATTAGGCATGGCGAACATTTCTTCAACTGTTCACTTAAATTTCAAAATGATAACCTTGCAGAAGTAACGATAGACAGACCGGATAGAGGAATTGCAGCCGGACAGTTTGCCGTGTTTTACGACGGCGATTATTGCCTTGGCGGCGGAGTAATTTGTTAATCCATGATTACTGTGTAAATCCGTGTGCTATTGTGTTTCTCTTCTTCTTACTTCACCAAAGTAATTTTATTCTTCAAACTGCTGATTGAAGCCGCATCGGTTTTTATTGTCACATACTTTCCACTTAACCACATTTGCGTTTGATCTTGATAATGTTTGCTCAGCGGATGCCCGGATTCTCCGGTAGGTAGTACCAAATAAAATTCATCAGGATTAGCAAAATCATAAATATACCGCATCGATGGTCCGAGATGATTTTCATATTCTTTATGCTGAAACGCTCTTATATTTCCTTGATAATCATTAAAAGTATATTCGGTATTAAAAAGTGTAGTACCGTCTCCACCAATACCGAACGGACCAATGTTTACAATACCGTCAATAAACTTATTTTCGCCGCTGAAAAAATGTTTGAACGTTAGCGTATGCAGTTTGCCCCACTGCCATTGGTTTATGTCGACTCCTATTTTCATTTCAAGTTCCGTTAAAGCGTCACTTAGACTCTTTCTAATGATGTCATCGCGTGTTTCAATTTTTAAGGTTTTCTTGTCGTCAAATATTGAAGAAGTGTTTTCTGTTAAAATTCTTTGCACCACTCTGTACGGAACATTCGGCACGAAAAGAAATTCATTGAAAAGATTATAACCAAGATCATCTATAAAAGTATTTTTTAAAAACTGTGTGAGAAAAACGGCATAGATAGCCGGAGTTTGATAGAAGGCATCAAACTTACCATCCCATTTTTTAAATAGCTCAAGCGCAGTGGTAAGATTTTTATCTTTCACCTTTTTAGTATCGAATGCTTGAAGAATATATTTGATAATATTTTTTGCGTAAGGAGAAACAAAATCCGTCTGGTAATGCTGGAAATCTTCGGATGAATGTTTTCCCTTTGCGGTTAATAGTTCGGTAATTCTTTCAATGCGCGATGAAGGTTCCCACAAATTTGAGATATGATAAGGAAAATTTTTTACCGTTTTGTTATTTGCAGAAGCAATAAAATTTTGCGGCGGATTAAAAAGCGCCGGCATTTGATCGAAGGGAATAAAACCTTTCCAATCATGCTCGGAGGTAGTTCCGTCAAAAACAAATGTTGGCGAATTTGACGAACGAACCGGAAGTTTTGCTGCGCAGAGATAACCGATATTCCCTTTTACATCGGCATAAACAAAATTTTGTCCCGGCACCGTAAAGTTTGACACTGCGGTTTTGAAAGTTGACCAATCCGCAGACTTGTTCACAGAATAAAAAGCAAAGAACTCATCGCTCACATCATTTCCAGTCCACCTCATACTGATGTTCAAATTTTTATCTAACGAATTTGGGTACATCGAGTTAAAGCTGTGAATATTAGAGATGATCGGACCCCGGTGCGTTTCTCTTATTTCAATCGAAACATCCGGTTCATCTTTTACTTTTATCTTTTCTATTCTGATCTTTAAATTATGCCAATCATTATCACAATAATATTTCTTTCCGGCTTGGTCAAGTTTTTCAAAATAGAAATCGGCATCATCTGCCATAACATTGGTGAGCACCCAAGAAATATTTTTATTTTTCCCGATCACCACAGCGGGAACGCCTGGAAGTGTTACACCTTCAACTTGATAATTCCCGGCGCGGATAACTGCCGCATACCATTTGCCGGGAGCCGTAAATGCAAGATGTGGATCGTTCGCAATAACCGGCTTACCGCTTTGCGATTTTTGTTTATTCACCACCCAATTGTTAGAGCCAATGTGTGTTCCCGTAAAACCGGTAAACTCTTTGTAAGCGCGGTTAACATCGATGAACGCGGAAGTTATTTTTGGCGCGTTCATAAGCGAAGAAGGAATAATCGTCGGTGCGTTTTCAGGGTAATCGGGTAGAATCAATCTTGCTTTTTCTTCCCCAAGTTGTTGCACTAACTGTGTAAAAATAATATCTGTCCACCAACTGATATTTAATTCCCAAGCCATTAAACGAATGATCATCAGACTGTGTACAGGTTTCCATTCATACGGCTCATATTTCAAAATATCAAATTCGATGGGAAGCTTTTTATGGAATTTCTTTATAAAATAATTTACACCATCAGAATATGCGGTAAGTATTTTCTTGGTTTCGGGATGAGCAGCTTCAAACATTTTTTCTGCAGTTTGTTTTATCCCCACAGTTAAAAACATTTTATCAAACGGAATAGTTTTGCTTCCGAAAACTTCACTCAATCTTCCTGCTCCCGCACGGCGGATCAAATCCATCTGAAACATCCGTTCGCGGGCATGCAAAAACCCAAGTGCAAAAGCGGCGCTTTCTTCCTTATCAGTTACAATGTACGGAATGGCTAATGAATCGAAGTGAATTTCTACATCACTTTTGATCTTATCCGCTTGAAATTCTCCTTCATATTCGGGAAGAGAATTATACAGCATCTGCCGGAAGAAGTAACCTGCGATAAGAAGAATGATGACGAGAGAAACGACTGAACCTAAAAGAATTTTTGCCCAAGGTTTCATATACGTTAAATGTTTGGTGAATGATGATGTAATTTTGCAAAGAAAAGTTTAAAAACAAAATTAACCGAAACGCTTTCAAGCTTGCCGTTTTTTTGTTTTAGTCCAGTGACGTATTAATTTATAAACCGTTAAAACGGTTTAATTAAGTATTGAATATTTTCATTAACCCCTCGATTAATCGAGGGGTTAATGAAATATTAATCTATATTCTTAACCGTTTCAACGGTTTTGTAATAAGTTATTTTAAAGCGGTTAATGTGATTTGCTTTTATAATTTATTTTCTCATCGGTACCAGTACCGCACCAATTGCGGCTATTGCCATCCCGATCCCCTCATGGATTGTTATTGTTTCTCCTAAAAAATACCAGGCAAGAACAGCAATTTGGATGAGCATTGTTCCGTTGATGATGCTTGATTCCATTGCCGTGAGTGAGCGAAGAGTTAAATTCCACAACGTGAATGCAAAAGCCGTATTGATCCCCGCAAGCCAAAATAAGAAAAGCCAGTTTTTAATATTTAACGATGGGAGTCCGTTCATTGTAAAACCGATAACCATTAATATTATTGCACCGATGCCCATGCTAATAAATGTTACCACAACCGGACTAATATTTTTCTTCCGGTTTATATCCCGCCCAATAATCGCCGAACCTGCATTAGCTAACACTCCAACAAGCATTATCGCCAGACCAAGCCCTTTATGCCCAATTAACACAACTGGAAAAAAATAAGTTGCAATTCCGATAATAAATAAAATTGATCCTATCCACTGAAGGAATGAAGGTTTCTCATTTAATAAAAAAATTCCTGCAACTGCAACAAGCATGGGAGTGAAATTAAGCAGCAAACTAACCGTTACCGAAGGAAGCAACGACAATCCTAAAAACTGTGCGCCTTGAGTAAAGGTGTAAAAAATAAGTCCAAGCAGAAGAAGTTGCTTCCACTGAGCAGCATTCAGTTGGCGTATTTCAGTTAAGTATTTCTTTTTTAAAATGAATGGAATGAAAATAAGAAAAGCTAAAAAGTAACGTAAGCCTGCATAAGTTACTGGCGGAATATCAACCAAACCCCATTTAATAATGATAAAGGAAGTTGACCATAAAAAAGTAACAAGCAATGCTTGTAAGATTGGGATGATATGATTGTTTTTATTCCTAATTCCTAATTCCTAATTCGTAATTCTTAATTATCCGCTACGGAACAATTTCAATCTCCGTTCCCATTGGAACATTATAAAAGAGTTCTTCAATTTCAGAATTTGTAAGTGCGATGCAGCCCAAAGTCCAATCCTGGAAACGTTGGAATTTACCGATGAATCCATATCCATTTGGTAAACCATGAATTTTAATTTCTCCTCCGGGAGATTTGCCAAATTGTTTTGCGTGAAGACTATCAGATTGATTTGGATAAGAAACGGCAAGGTTCAAATGATAATCGCTGTTGGGATTTCTATCATTAATCGTGTAGATACCTTCTGGAGTTTTTTTATCGCCTTCAAATTCTTTTTTACCAACCGGAACGCCGCCAAGCGATATTTTATAAGTCTTTAAGGCTTCCCCTTTTGAAAATACTGTTAATTCTCTTTTGTGTTTAACTACCAAAATTTTATCGATCTTTTTCGAAGTGTTTAATTTTTTCTCCGGCAAGAAATAATAACCGAGTATAACTACAACAAAAAGAAGGATTCCATATACTAATACCTTTTTCATTCCTGTCGCTCTTTTATTGGTTAATAGAGTTGCACATTATTTCAATTTAAAGTCATAATTAAATTACAAAAAACTTTTTAATCAGTATCTTATTTCAATTCAGCTTAGGAAAAACCGTCCAATAAGTAAATAATACTTGACAATATGTCAAGTTTGCCTTACATTTGCTGTGTAAAATTTTGTCGAATTATTTAAAAGAGTCCACTATCAAAACTTATTTAAGAAAATATCGCTTTGAAAATGGTGAGTTGAGCCAGCAGCAGCTTGCTGATACCGTAAAAGTTTCCAGGCAAACCATCGTAGCCATAGAGAGAGGTGATTATAACCTGTCTGTTAAACTTGCTTTGCAATTAGCCCGCAAATTAAATACAACTGTAGAAAATTTATTTCAACTTGAGGAGAAAGACTATGCTTAAAAAGGATCCGATCTTTTGGATGGCGACTTCTATTTTCATTTTAGGAGTTATCATTTTTGGCGTAACACAAAATCAATTATGGCTGTTCTTGTTGGCAGGCTCGTATCTGCTTCGACCGACGCTGGCTTCACTCAACATTGCGAAGTCTCTCGTTGATGAACGCCAAATGAGTATTCAATACCGTTCCGGAAATATTGCATTTGCCGTAATGATAATTGCGTGCATAATTATGTCGGTCTATCAAAGTAATAAAGGAGATCATAGCTGGGAATTTTTTAACGCGATCGTAATTGTAGGATTAGCAGCAAAGGCTTTGTCTAACGTCTTTTTAATTGGGAATTATCGTGAATCGGGAACAAAAATAATTATGGGGGTCGGTTTGATGTTAGTATTGTTTGTTTCATTAGAAAATGGATTTTCAGTTGGGATGTTAATTGAATCAGCTCCGTTTTGGGGAATTGTAGGAATTGGATGGCTATCCAAAAAATTTCCGCGTGCAATCGGCGGAGTGGTGCTCGGAATAACGGTCATACTTTTAATTTTAATTCTCTCAAAAGGTTTTATCATCGGGCAAATTATTACAGCGGTTGTTGTAACGGTTCCATTAGTAACTGCCGGTGTTAGTCTCATTGTCGGCGATAGGATTGAAAGCGATCCAGATGGCGAAACCGTAGTTTAATAAATCGATATTTGCACTCGACCGAATTACAAAAGAAAGTGCATTAAAAAAGGTTTTTCAAATAAAATAATTTCATCAAAATAAATGGAGTAGTTATGTCTTCACAAAAGTGCTCTTTTTCAATTTCCTTAATTGGTTTAATTCTTCTTGGACTTTTTTTCAGCCCGGGAAAAGAAACGAACGCCCAAACAAAACTTCGCATCGGAGTTTTCGATTCGAGAGCAGTTGCTGTTGCTTTTTACAATTCTAAATTCTCAACCAATCAACAAATTTTTGCTTCCTTAGGTACGCGGATGAAAGAAGCAAAAGAAAAAGACGATAAGGATGCCATTGCCAAAATTGAGCGAGAGGCGTCTCTGCGGCAAGTAATGATGCATGAGCAAGGCTTCGGGAGAGGGTCCATCAATAATGTCACTGGGGCTATAAAAGATAAATTGGCTCAACTTGCAAAAAGTGAAAACCTTTCCGTCATCGTTTCAAAGTGGGAATTGGTCTTCAGCGATGCCGATGTTGTTTCGATTGATGTAACTGAAAAGATCGTTGATTTCTTTGAGCCAAACGAAAAAATAAAATCAATGATGAAAGAGATTATGGAATCCGAACCATTAAAAGATGCTTTCCTGATTGATGATTGATCTTTCGGTTATCAAATATTTTAGAAGTCTCATTACGAAGGTTTTGTTCACAGATTGTTATAATTGTACATAATCGTATTCTTAATCTTACTCAATTTGTGACTGCTATAGAAGATTAAGAAAATGATTATGAGCGAGATTAAGAAATCACTTTTGGTCTTGTGTAAGGTGATCTATAACTAAACATTAACGAGTTATTACTATGAAAAAATTTCAAGTGTTTATTCTGATTGCTCTTTTTATTGGCGCACATAATCTATTTGCTCAAGATACTTTGAGAGATGCGAAATCATTTAACGTTCCGGTTGAACATTACGGACTAAGCTTCGGTAACTCTTATCGCTTTAATGGCATTCGAATAAATTTTGCCGATGAAAATGTTGAAATGATCAATGGTTTGAATTTAACTCTTTGGTTTAAGATGTTCCGGAACAAAGAGTCGGTTGTAAACGGTATTAGCATCGGAGTAATCCCAACCGGAGGAACTATGCGAGGTGTTAATATTGGACTGCTTGGCGTAGGTGGTGCACATGATTTATATGGATTTAATCTCAGCGGAATTGTTGTTGGCGGAAGCGGTTATATGAATGGATTGACAATCAGCGGTTTATTAACAATGGCTGATGGTCCCGAATCTTCTATAAACGGGATCGCTTTATCGGGTTTAGGTATTGGAGCTAGAAAGTCTATTAATGGAATAGCGGTTTGTGGATTAGCGGTTGGTACCGATGGAGATATAAATGGAGTTGCTTCCAGTCTGGCATACGTTTCAAGTGAAAAGAATTTTAAAGGGATAGCGGTTACCGCAGGTTATTTAGAGTCTTCTTGCTTTAACGGAATTGGAATTGCCGGTTATTCGAAAACCACTAAAATGAATGGATTATCTATTGCGTTATTCAATAGCACGAACGAATTGCATGGCGTTCAATTAGGAATATTGAATTACGCTGGAAATAATCCGGTAGGACTAAAATGGTTGCCGCTTATTAATGGGCATTTCTAAAGTTTCAAACTAATCACCCCACTTCTGAAGTACACCCACCCACTCTAAAACAGAGATGCCGGAGCTTTTTGCTCTGATGTCCGGGCAAATTGATTAACGATCTGGAAGCATCAAAACTATCTCTTAAAAAAACACAACTTTTGTCCTGAACTATTTGAAGACATACAAAAAATAGTTAATTTGAACTGGTCAGTTTTCAATGGAATCAACTACGAGCTCAAGATTATGTTTAATAAAACTAATTGAATATTAATTAAGGACGATAAAATGAAATTCAGGAAATTCGCTAGTCTACTCAGTTTACTAATTGTTTTTCTCATTGTATTTATTTCTATCTCATGTAAAGATGATTCATCACCTACCGAACCACAAATCAAAATTTTAAACGCAGATACCATTGAAAAACTTCAGACTGCTGCCGATAAAGTAATGATGGAAATACAAGCACCAGGTATGATGGCTTATATCAGTGTAGAAGGAGAAGGGGAAGGAATATACATTACACGTGGCGTCAGCAACATAGTAACCAATGAACCAATGAATATTAACAACTGTTGGAGAATAGGAAGCGTAACAAAAACAATCGTTGGCGAAGCAGTTCTGATATTGGTAGACGAAGGCAAAATTGATCTGAATAAACCAATCTCTTTTTATTTACCCGAATTAAAAATTCCAAGCGGTGATAAAATTACAATTCCGATGCTAGCAAATATGACCAGCGGTTTGTATGACTATGCTGATGATGATTGGCTAAAATCTTTGTCAGATTCGCATGGACAAAAAGTCTTCACTCTGGAACAACTTTTAACTGGTGCTTTCAGTTATAATATGCGGTTTGAGCCGGGTACAAAATACGAATACTGCAATACCAACTATTTGTTGTTAGGATTATTAATTACGAAAGTGACTGGAAAACCTGTCATAGATGTTCTTAATGAAAAAATATTTCAACCACTGGGAATGAAAAACACATTTTGGCCAAATACAAGTTACCTACCTTATCCATATTCACATGGCTATTACCTCTATGAAGGTTCTTTACTTGACGTAACAAATTGGAATCCATCATGGGGAAATGCCGCTGGAATTCTCACCTCTAATATTTTCGACATGAAAATATGGAGCAAAGAAATGGTTGAGGGTAAACTTCTTTCAGCTAAAATGAAAAGTGAAAGATTTTCATGGGTTGATTCCGAGATTCCTGGAGTTTCATCCTCTGGTTTTGGTGTTGAGAAATATGGTGATTGGATTTTTCATGACGGAACGCTTCCTGGTTACAATACTAAAGTATACTGCAATACTGTAAATAAAATTACTATTATTATTTATACCACTTCGGCGGACGGCCTTCCAGGAGGTCCCGTACTTGTAGCATTTATGAACATTTTAAGTCCACTTAAATAAACTTACTGGCTGAAAGTTCAATAAATATTAAATGAAGGAAATAAAATGAAATTCTGGAAATCTACAAATCTACTCAGTTTACTAATTGTTTTTCTCTTTGCATTTATTGCTATCTCATGTAAAGATTCTTCATCACCTACCCAACCACAAAACAAAATATTAAATGCAGAGACCATTGAAAAGCTACAAGCAGCCGCCGATAAGGTAATGATGGAAAAGGCTATGCCGGGCCTGATTGCATATATAGCCGTAGAAGGCGAGGGAGAACTTTACATTTCCCGAGGCGTCGGTAATCTGGCTACAAGCGAACCAATGAACATTAACAACTACTTCAGGGTGGCAAGCGTAACAAAAACTTTTACTACCGAAACTGTGCTTATTTTAGCAGACGAAGGAAAAATTGATTTAGGTAAAACGATTGGTTTTTATCTGCCCGAATATTCACTGCCGGGAAAAGACACAATTACAATCAGGATGCTGGGCAATATGACAAGCGGACTAATTGAGTTCATGAGCGACCCGGTCCTATCGGCAGCATATTATAACAGCCAGGGCACCGCAAAATTTACTCCCGAAGAATTAATTGCACCGGTATTAAACTCAAAGCTTATGTTTACACCCGGCACTCACTATTTTTACTGCAACACAAATACTATTTTGCTGGGGATGGTAATCAAGAAAGTAACCGGGAAAGAGGTAAAAGATGTATTCTCCGAAAAAATTTTCCGGCCTCTGGGGCTAACTCACACATTCTGGCCCGAAACCAATTTTTTACCATCTCCCTATCATCATGCCTATACAAATTTATTGGGACCCCCCAATGCTGACGTGACTTATTATGGAAATTCATGGGGCAACGCGGCGGGTATACTTATCTCTAATCTTGCAGACTTAAAGATATGGGCTAAAGAATTATCCGAAATGAAATTACTTTCCGCCAGTGCGAAACTTGAACGGTTTAAAATTGGATCACCCGAAGCCCATTATGGTTTCGGGCTTGAATTATATGGCAATTTGGTTGGACATGCCGGCGCGATAGTGGGCTATAACAGTATGGTATACAGCGACGGTGTAAGAAAGATTACGATTATTATTCACGTAAACACATTTGAAGACAATCCGGCCGGCTTTGCCTTTGTAGAATTCGCAAAGATTCTGGGTTATGATTTATCCGGGTATTGAAAGAAAAGACATTATTAATAATTTGTTGACATCTTAACTCCAACTAAATAAACCGACTTGCTGAAAGTTCATTAAATATTAAATGAAGGAAATAAAATGAAATTCTGGAAATCTACAAATCTATTCAGTTTACTAATTGTTTGTCTCTTTGCTTTTATCGCTATCTCATGTAAAGAATCTTCAATACCTACCGAACCACAAATCAAAATTTTAAATGCAGAGACCATTGAGAAGCTACAAGCTGCTGCTGACAAAGTAATGATGGAAAACCAAACACCGGGCATGATGGCTTATATTAGTGTAGATGGAGAAGGCGAAGGATTATATATTACACGGGGCGTAAGCAATTTAGCTACCAGCGAACCGATGAATATTAATAATTATTTTAGAATAGGGAGTATTACAAAAACAGTTACTACCGAAGCAGTCCTAATATTGGTAGATGAAGGCAAAATTGATTTGAATAAACCAATCTCTTTTTATTTGCCCGAATTAAATATTCCAAGTGGTGATAAAATTACAATTCCGATGCTCGCAAATATGAGCAGCGGTTTATTCGACTATACCAGTGATATGAATTTATGGACTCCGTACATAAATTCAAACGAGGAAAAAGTTTTCACCCCGGAAGAATTATTGGCTCTGGCTTTCAGTCATCCGCTGCTTTTTGAACCCGGTACGGAATACAATTACTGTAATGCCAATACTGTTTTATTGGGATTATTAATTAAAAAAGTAACCGGAAAAGAAGTAAGAGATGTTTTTAATGAAAAAATTTTTCAACCATTAGGAATGAAAAACACGTTCTGGCCAAATACACGTTACCTGCCTTACCCATATAATCACGGTTATACATCTCTTTTGACAGGCTCTTTAATCGAATCAACAAATTGGAATACATCATGGGCAGATGCTGCAGGTATTCTTATTTCCAACATCTCCGACATGAAAATATGGACTAAAGAATTGTATGATAGAAAACTGCTTTCAGATAAAATGAAGAGTGAAAGATTTGCATGGATTGATGATATACCAGGAATTAAATACTCTGGTTTTGGTGTTGAAAAAGTTTTTGATTGGATTGGAAAGTCTGGTTCTATATTTGGCTATAACAGCGAGGTATGGTACAATCCGATAAAGAAGATCACAATTATTATAAATACGAATTCGAACGACGGTATGCCTGCGGATAATGTATTTGCATCATTCATTGACATCTTAACTCCGTATAAATAAACAACCGAATTGAGATTGTTTTTTCACTCAAAAATAGAGGAACAAAAATGAAAAGGATCATTTTATTGTGTTTAATTATTTTCCCTTTTTTAATCACTTCTTGTAAAAAAGATAATAATTCTGTCGATACTGCTGCAGTAGAAAATCAGAAGATAATTGATCAACTAAAGTACCTTACGGATTCTACAATGCAGAATTCACAAATTACAGGAATATGTGCTGTAATTGTGGATCACAAGAAAGGCCTGAACTGGTCATATGCTGCGGGACTGGCAAGCATACTCGATAAGAAGCCGATCTCATTAGACAATACTTTCAGGATTGGAAGTGTCACTAAAACAATGGTAGCCACAGTTGCACTTCAGATGGTTGATGAAGGAAAGCTTTCGCTGAATGATAAGCTCTCAAAGTTTTTTCCCCAGTATCCAAAAGCAGATTCAGTAACGTTGACAATGCTCCTCAATATGACAAGCGGAATTCCGGAATATTCAAGTGATTCCGTTTTTACGCAGACTCTCGTAAGCAATCCGACAAAGGTTTGGCTACCGCAGGAGCTCATAAACCTCGCATTCAGTCATCCTTATGTTTTCACACCGGGGACAGAAAACAGATACACAAACACAAACTATATAATACTTGGACTTATAATAGAAAAAATCACCGGCAGCACCTTAAAAGCTGAAATTGAAACGCGCATAATCCAGAAGCTGCAGTTGACCAATACTGGCTTTCTCAATTCTGGTGTAACCTTCCCGGGAAACAATGCGAAAGGATATTACTTCGGATCTTATATTGAAAATGATGAATATACAAACCGTTATGACATATCGTGGGGATGGGCTGCGGGGTCAGGATACTCCACTCCTCTGGAGCTTCAAAAATACGGCGAAGCCCTGGTTAACGGCGGTCTGTTGTCAGACGCAATGCAGCAGAACAGAATGACTGATTATTACAATCCAGAAGGCGGAGTAACTTATTATGGACTTGGTATGAAGCGGTTTGGGTCTTTCTTCGGGCACACAGGTGGTTTGCATGGCTATCAGACCATTATGTTTCACAGCAAGGAAAAGAATGCGACTATAGTAGTTTTATACAATTGCACACTGTATCCCCATAATCCTATTCAGTTGGCATTTAAATTTATCGAGGTTTTATATGGAGAAAAATATTAAAACTATCTCCACACAGTAATTATCTTTAATAGAAATGTTAATTTTAACCGGCAAAGCTAAGGAAGATTCTTTAATTAATTTTGTTTTATGATTATAAACTTATATAGGTAGCATTATGAAATCTAAATTTCTATTCGTTTTATTATTGTCTGCTCTCATCTCTTCATGTTCGGATAAAGTAACTAATAATCCCGAATCAACAAAAACAGACCCAATTAAATCTGTAATCGATAAGATCGGTGATTCGCTAACAACCAAGCTAAAAATTGTAGGGCATGAGGACATTGATGCGAATGTCCCTGGTGCTGTTATTGCCGTTTGGTCCGACGAACTTAACTTCAGTTATATAAAAAGTTTCGGAACTTCTGATATAATTACTAAAGAACCGATGAAAGCAAATAATTTATTCAGAATCGGGAGTATCACAAAAACTTTTGTAATTACGGTATTCCTTCAATTGGTTGACGAAAAAAAGGTATCGCTCGATGATAAACTAAGTAAATTTTACCCTGACTTTCCCCGTGCCGGTGAAGTTACGCTCAGGCAGTTATGTAATATGACATCAGGAATTTTTAATTTTTGGGAAACTCAAAATTTCGCCGTATGGATTAATGAGCATCCCCTTAATTCAGTTACTCCATGGGAAGCTATTTCCTGGGCAAAGGACGTTCCATTCTACTTCAATCCAGGCACCGATTTCCATTATTCAAATACCAACACCTACTTATTAGGACTGATAATCGAAACACTGACCGGTAACAAAATTGAAGTAGAAGTTAAAAACAGATTAATCGACAAATTACATCTGACCAGCACTTTTTTCCCGACCACATTATCCTTTCCCTCAGGTTTATCCTATACTAAAGGTTATGAAGTCGATGGCAATGTTAAAGGACCCAGAGATGCTACTGAATTCTTAGACTTAAGTCTTGCCTGGGCTGCAGGGGCAATGATTTCGAATATCTATGACCTGAAAATTTGGATACAGGCCTGCGCTGGTGGGACTCTTTTATCAAGCATAACTCAAACCGAAAGAATGAAATTGGTTCCTTTTGTTGCTGCTAATATGAATTACGGCCTGGGAATAATGGAATATAAGGGATTTTACGGGCATGGTGGAGATGTTTTTGGTTACCATACTTTCATTATTCATTCACCCGAAAGAAAAACAACCATAGCCGTGATGCTTAACAGTACCAGTAATCAGATTAAGGCTATCCAGGATATAATTGATTGTTATCTTTCTTTGTGACAAATTTTTCTGTGGTCAAGGATCATTCCTTGACCATTGTTTAATAAATCGGACTCATTCCCGTATAAATTCTAAGAATGCTCTGATAATCAGTTATACAATTTCCATTGTGGTTCTGGAAAGCTAAAAAAAGATATATTAGCTAAATCACCACTCATCCGAAGTGCGCCACTCCATATCAAAATAGAGATGCCGGAGCTTTTTGCTGCTATGTCCGAGTAAATTGCTCCTCGTTCGGAGTAATTTAGTGCGCGATCTCACCTTTTAGCTCGGATTACTTACCTTTTCGTCGAGATAACTCTACTTTGAAGTACCCCTTCCCGCTTTGAAATCGAGTTCATTCACCTTTTTGACCAATTAGTTTCTCTTTTTGCTGAATTCATTCAACCCGGAGGTGAATTAACTCATCTTTGAACCGAATCAACTTCCCCTTTTATCGGACTCATTCATCTTTTAGGTGAATTAATCCGTCTTTTTTACGAACTCATTCATCTTCTTATTGAATCAATTCACCTGACAGGTAAATGAGTTCATCTTTTTACTCATTTACTTTGTGATGGAAAGAAATTAAAAGGGCTTTTTACTCACTTAAAGGAACAAAAAGCCCGGATAATTAAGAAAAACTACGGTTGAGGCGGTGTATCCGGCGGTTTGCCCGGTCCTTGGTTCTCAAATCGTTTTTTCAAATCATCATAAATTGCCTTTGCGCCGGGAACATTCATCTTTGCGGCGTTTTTTACCGAATTGTAATAGGATAACGCCGCTACATAGGCTTCGCTTCCGGAAAGCATGATAGTATCTTTTAAACCGTCAGTTAATTTATAGCAGGTATGGGTAAATTCGGTTAGATCGGTTACCGCTTTAAAATCAATTTCCAGTTCGGTGACGTTAATATACGCCGGAACAAATTGAGGGTTGGTTTTAACGTACCCTAATGCTTTGGAAACGAAGGGAGCGCTGCCATCTGCCATTTTGGGTAGAGCTTTTCTTTCATCCGGCTGAAGGGCGATAAGGAAAGGTTTTAAGAGTTCATCCACTTCGGTTAATTTTTGAAGCACTGCTTCTTTAACCTCTTGAGGAATGACAACTGAAACACGGTTTTCTATAGACATAGAGAGTCTCCTTTTTTCCGCAAAGTGCGGGATAAATTGGTTTTTAGTGGTTGTATTATTTGGTTTCCGTCTTTGGGTTACCACTATACCAAAAAGGTGATAAATAGTTCTATTATTTTTATTAACTGACCTCTCCCACTTTCTCTCTCCTTGTAAAGGGATGAAGGGTGAGGTTGTTTTTACTTCACAAGCATCATTTTTTTTGTAGAAACATACTCGTTTGCGCGTAATTGGTAAACGTACATTCCGCTTGCAAGTAACGAACTATAATCCATCATGGGGAGATGCTGCGGGAATACTTATTTCAAATATTTCCGATCTTAAAATATGGGCAAAAGAATTGGGTGAAAGGAAATTACTTTCCGAAAAGATGAAGAGTGAAAGATTTGCTTGGGTTGATTCGGATGCTCCTGGACTTAAATACTCCGGTTTTGGCCTTGAGAAAATTTTTGACTGGGTTGGTCATCCGGGGGCTATATTTGGTTATAACAGCCAGTTATGGTATAACCCGATAAAGAAAATTACAGTTATTTTAACAACGAATTCGATGGAAGGCTATCCAACGGAACAAGTGATAGGTGAAATTATTAACATCCTAACTCCGTATAAATAAATAAGGAAGCAGAGATTATTTTTTCACTCAAAAATAGAGGAATAAAAATGAAAAAGATCATTTTATTGTATTTAACCCAAATTACGCGTTAGAAAAAGAAACAGGGAAAGAAAAGGCACGGGATTTTTGCCAAAGGCCGATAAACCATTCACGTCTTTTTAAGGGAAAGAAATCCCAAATGAACCAGAGAATATTCTTGCAGATGCATGGCTCTTAAATGACAGTAATTACAAAAAAGACTTCTTCCTAAAAGAATGGGTCATACCAATGCCGAATTATAAGAGTACATTGGTGGTTCTCTGGGAGTGAAAAGAATTAGGAATGCCACAGGTTAGGAATATAATCCCCCATTGCAATAATGGGTTTTTTACTGAAAACTGATTACTGATTACTGACGACTATTTGAGCAGAATCATTTTTTTTGCTTGTAGTTTACCGTTGGTATTCAAAACATAAAAATAGACACCGCTAGCTAGCTGCCTATTTCCTAACTTTGACTGAAACTCCACTTGATACATTCCCGGAGTTTTCTCTTCATTCACTAACGTTGTTACCTCATCACCAAGCAGATCATATACTTTTAGACTTACAAACTGGCTGCTTTGAATTGAATACCAAATTTTTGTATTCGGATTAAAGGGATTCGGATAATTCTGTTCAAGCCCATACGCTTTCGGTGTATCGTACTTAATTGAAGTAATACTGAACTTTCCCACCGCCGGTTCTCTTATCAAAGTTAGATTGCTATCGGAATATGTAAAATAAAGCTCAAGCGCATCACCTTCGTTGTAGGAAGGAAGATATGATGAATAAATTCCCTTTTGCCCGATGCTCATCGGCAGATCAACCGTTTGAATTCCTTTAATAAGATGAAGCACAACCGTTTGGGATAAAATATTTTCTTTTTCAAAACATTTATTAATTGAATAAGTCTGATCTGTTTTTTTTAGGTTTGGATACATAATTGCCTTTAGAGCAGAAATTAGCCCATAACCGATTTCATTATTTGGCGAGGATGTATTGCCGGAAGTTGCAAGTAAAATATTTCTTATCTGTACATTAGTTAAATGAGGATAAAGCGATAAAAGCTGTCCTGCCACCCCTGCAGCAATTGGAGCCGCTGCAGAAGTTCCACTGCTAGTACCATACAAATTATTAGCAGAACTTGAAGCGCTTGCGCAATAAACGGCAGTTCCTTGTGCAACAACTTCCGGTTTGATCCTTCCATCGTATGTTGGACCAAAGGAGCTAAAAGAGGCTTTGACATTGTTAGTTGTAACAGCGCCAACCGCAATAATATTGAATCCATCTGCCGGAGCACCGATATAATGCCATGAATTATTCCCATCATTTCCGGCGGATGTAAATGTTGCAATCCCAAATTGGGTAAAGGCAAGTTCGGCGGCTAAAGTAACAACGGTTGTTTTCCCATTCATATCGGCGTAAACATAAGAAAACGTAGAGGGATCAAACTCATTATATCCAAGCGAACTTGTGGTAATATCAACACCGATACTGTCCATCCACTGCAATGCTGCTGCGTAATTGTCTTCTTCTACATGCGTTTCGCTTCGAATATCCTCTGTTTTTGCAAGAAGAAATGAAGCATTAAATGCCGGAGCAACTATATTTCCATCTTTATAACCACCGAGAATTGAAAAAATGGATGTACCATGACCGTCTTGTCCACCAATGTCATTGGCTTCGTTTGCTGTATTATTATCATGGAAAACGAAATCATATTCCGCTAGAACTTTTCTTGCAGAGAGCGATTCATGTAATTTCCAACGGAAACCGGAATCTAAAATTCCAATGATGATGCTGTCTCCGGTAATTCCTTTTGTATGCACTTGCGGGACATCCGATAGGGCATATTGTCCATAAGAAGCCCCATAATTATACGCTAAGGAAGAATTTTGAGAAGCTGATTTTGATAAAGAGTTTTCCGGTTGTGCTTTTATATTTTCATTTTGATAAGCGAGGGTTTTAACCGTGACAACTTTTTCAACAAAAGGAAAAGATGAAATTTTTGCTATTTGAACTTCATCCGCATAAACCGAAACCGCATTGAACCATTTCAATTTATTCCAGATTTTCACACCGGAATTCTCAAGTTCTGTGAGATAAGGTTGATAAAGTGGAACGTCTTCAAAAGTTATAAAATTTTCTTCACCACGATGTTTTATTCTGCGTTGGATACTTCTTTCTGAAAGAGATTGAACCGCATCGGCATAGGCTTGTGAGGTTTTCTGAAGAGATGTTTGTTTTGTTATTCCTTTATCTTTAAAGTAAACCAAATACTTTTGCTGCGCCAACATCGAAAAAGTTGTTAAGACTACAACACTAATCGCAAGGATAATTTTTCTCATAACACACTTCCTTAGAATCAATCTTCAATTTGGAGGACGGCAAGAAAAGCTTCCTGCGGAATTTCAACATTGCCAACTTGTTTCATTCTCTTCTTTCCTTCTTTTTGTTTTTCCAGAAGTTTCCGCTTACGCGAAATATCGCCGCCGTAGCATTTTGCAAGAACGTTCTTCCGCATTGCTTTTACCGTTGATCTAGAAATAATTTTTGCCCCAATAGCAGCTTGAATTGAAATTTCAAACAATTGGCGCGGGATCAGTTCTTTCAGTTTTTCACAAACTTTCCGTCCCCAATCAAACGCTTTTACGCGGTGAACGATCATCGAAAGAGCGTCAACGGTTTCGCCGTTAAGAAGAATATCAAGCTTCACTAAATCGGCTTCTTTGTATCCAATATATTCGTAATCGAAGGAAGCATAACCGCGGGTAGTTGATTTCAGTTTATCGTAAAAATCAAAAATAATTTCCGAAAGAGGAAATTCAAATTGAATATCAGCACGGGTGGGATCAAGGTATGTGGTGTTTATATAAACGCCCCGTTTATCCATCGCTAATTTCATAATGTTCCCGACGTATTCGCTCGGCGTTACAATCTGAGCTTTCATAAACGGCTCCTCAATCAATTCAATATCACCGACAGCCGGCATCGTCGCCGGATTATCAACTGTAATTTTCGTTCCATTCTTTTTGTAAACGACATACTCAACGTTTGGAAGCGTTGTAATAATGGATTGATTAAACTCTCGATACAATCTTTCCTGAACAATTTCCATGTGAAGCAGACCGAGGAATCCACAGCGAAATCCGAATCCCAGAGCGGCGGAAGTTTCCGGAACGTAAACAAGGGCGGAATCATTTAAGCGGAATTTGTCCAAAGTATCGCGTAAATTTTCAAACTCTTCGGTGTTCGTCGGATATAATCCACTGTAAACCATCGGCTTTACTTCTTTATACCCATGGAGAGGTTCAACCGCGCCGTGCTTAGCTAAGGTAACGGTATCGCCAACTTTGGTATCGTTCACATCTTTAATTCCGGCGATCATGTAGCCTACGTTTCCTGCAGAAAGTTCGCCGGTTCTTATCTTCTTCATACCCAGAATGCCGATATCTTCTGTGTCGTATTCTTTATCATGCACGAAGAATTTTATTCTCTGTTTTTCCTTTATTGTTCCGTTAAAAACACGCAAGTAAGCAATTGCCCCGCGGTAAGGATCGAAAACGGAATCAAAAATTAATGCCTGCAGAGGTTTGGTTTCATCTCCTTTGGGAGCGGGAATACGCTTAATTACGGTTTCAAGTATTTCTTCAATTCCAATTCTTGCTTTTGCGCTTGCTAAGATAATATCACTATCGTTACAGCCGATAAGATCAATTACCTGTCCTTTTACTTTATCAACTTCTGCACTCGGTAAATCTATTTTATTTAAGACGGGAATGATCTCAAGTCCGGCATCAAGCGCCAAATAGAGATTGCTTATCGTCTGCGCTTCAACGCCTTGTGCGGCGTCAACAATCAGGACGGCTCCCTCGCAAGCAGCTAACGAACGGGAAACTTCGTACGAAAAGTCAACATGACCGGGTGTATCAATTAAATTTAGGATATAAGTAATGCCGTCTTTCGCTTTGTAATTCATTTGAATGGCGTGGGATTTTATTGTAATGCCGCGTTCGCGTTCCAAATCCATATCGTCAAGAAACTGCGCTTTTGCTTCACGCTTACTTACGGTTCCCGTAAATTCCAACAGGGCATCTGCAATTGTAGATTTTCCGTGGTCAATATGAGCGATGATGCAAAAATTCCGAATTTGTTCCATGTGTTCCTTAAATTTGAATGCAAATATAACGAGAAAGAGGGCGGGATAAAATAGTGTTAAATCCACTTACGTATAAAATAAAATTGATTTCTTAATCTTTTTCTTAATCTGATTTTGAAATCTACTAAACGAGTAAGAGTAAGATTAAGAATACGATTATGAGTAAGAAGCGTTTCCAAAAATAACTGCCTAACGAGTGTCGTTAATCCTGACGGGTGATTTAAAAACATTCTGCGGCTCTATTAATCTGCCCTCATCTTTTTTTCTTTAGTGACTAATCGTAAGTTAGTGATATGAAAAAACAACTTTATCTTGTTGCAACTCCTATCGGAAACTATGACGATATTACGCTGCGTGCATTAAAAATTTTAACTGACGTAAATTTTATTATTTGCGAGGAATATAAAGAAGCGCGAAGGCTGCTCTCGCATTATAAAATTGAAAAGCCACTTGTTTCTATTAATGAGCATAACGAAAAAGACTTAGCGGAAGAGATAGCGCTTCGAATAGTTCAAGGAGAAACTGCGGCATTAATTTCCGATTGTGGAACTCCCCTTTTTTCCGATCCCGGACATGTTTTGGTTGATCTCTGCATAAGTTACAATATTGAAGTGATTCCTATTCCCGGCGCAAATTCATTACTTCCCGCACTAACCGGTTCCGGTTTGGATTTTGAAAAATTTTATTATTGCGGATGGCTTTCTTCCAAAAAGGAAATCCGGCAAAAGGAATTACTGCAATTAAAAAACAGAAAAGATTTATTAGTTATTCTTGATACTCCTTACCGCTTAAAAGCGCTGCTGACAGATATTGTAAAAGTCTCGGAAAATATTGCCGTGTAGTTGTTGCATTTAATTTAACACTTCCATCAGAAAAGTATTTCCGTGATTCTGCTCAAGAAATTCTAAACGAAGTTGAAGCAAAAAATCTGAAGGGGGAATTTGTTCTTTTACTCGATAACAGAAGAAATGGAAAGCATATTTGTTAAGACTTTTTATTATCTGAACGGAAAGTTGTTTTTTGTGCATGCCTGCTTTAGGCAAGCCAAGATATTTGTGAGGCTTTGGTCTCCTTACATCAACCGTTATCGTTCAAACAACAAACATTGCATCTTGCTGCACTCTGAATAATGGCGTTGGTTTGAAACCTACAATTCAACCGATTTTATAAAATTACTAAATTCTCTGTCAGTTCCGAGAATATGGTTTATTGTCCAATCTTTCAGATAATCTATTGTTTTAAGGCTTAAAATAATGTTACCACTACGGTTCTCTCCCTGGAGATTTTTTATTTTATCCCGGAATTCATCATGTTCCGCGATGTGTGCTTGTGCCCCCGGATAACCGTATTGCTGAAACATATCTTCTTCTGTAGAGAAGTGATAGTGCACATAATCGGCTAACTGTTTAAAGATAGATTCCATAACAAGATGTGCAGAACCGGAAGCATTCGCAGCATACAAATCATTGATGATGTTGATCAACATCTTATGCTGATCATCAATTACTTGTATGCCGATATCGTAAGCGTCTTTCCAAACCAGCTTTTGCATTTTTTATCCTGTAAATTATTGAAATTGAGAATGAAAGTACAAATTTCTGTTGTAAAAGCAAATGGCGTTAGAGTCTCGACATCCCGGAACGTTATGCCCGGTACGGTAACCCCACATGGTTGATGTTTAATGTTCGATGGAAAATGTAATGGCTCCAACACCACAATTATTCCACCCGAAGCGTTCAGGTTTGCCACAAAAAATCTGGAAGTTATGATAGGACTTTCATCTAACTACTCATCACAATATTCATTTATCAATTCATCGGCTTTACTATAACCAAATTTTCCGGCTTTCTTCCAATCTAAACAAGCTCCCGTTTTGTCACCAAAGAAATATTTAGCAATCCCGCGTTCAACATAAGCCAATGCAAACTTAGGGTTCATCTCTATAACTTTGGAATAATCTTGGATAGCTCCGCTATAGTCTTTTAAGTTACCTTTAGCCATACCACGATTAGAATAAACCTTAACATCATTTGGGTGAATCTCTAATGCATTGTCATAATCTCGAATTGCTCCGCTGTAGTCTGAAATTTTAGTTTTAGCATTACCACGATTATTATAAGTCTCAGCATCTTTCGGATTAATCTTTATTGCATTAGAATAATCTAGGATAGCTCCGTTATAATCTGCGAGTTTAGTTTTAGCATTTCCACAATTATTATAAGCCTCAGCAAAATGAGGGTGAATCTCTATCGCTTTTGTAAAATCTTGAATAGCTCCTCTGTAGTCTAAAAGTTCAGTTTTTACATTCCCACGATTATAATAAGCCACAGCATCATAAGGGTTAACCTTTATAGCATGGTTAAAATCTTGAATAGCTCCTCCATAATCCGAAAGTTTAGTCTTAACATTCCCACGATTATGATAAGCCTTAGCAAAATTAGGGTTGATCTCAATGGCTTTGTTAAAATCTTGAATAGCCCCACTAAAGTCTGTCAGATTAGCCTTAGCAATACCACGATTATAATAAGCTTCCGCATCATTAGCGTTAATCTCTATTGCTTTTGTATAATCTTGAATAGCTCCTCTGAAATCTGAGAGTTCAGTTTTAACATTCCCGCGATTATTATAAGCCACAGCATCGTTAGGACTAATCTCTATCGCTTTGTTACAATCTTGAAGAGCCCCTCTATAATCCGAGAGTTTAGTTTTAACATCTCCACGATTATAATAAGCTTCGGCATCATTAGGATTAATCTCTATTGCTTTGGTATAATCTTTAACAGCTCCTTTGTAATCTGAGAGTCCATCTTTAACCGTACCACGATTCCGATAAGCCTCAGCATCGTTAGGATTAATCTCTATTGCTCTGTTACAATCTTGAATAGCTCCACTGTAATCTGAAAGGTTATATTTAGCAAGACCGCGACCGATATAAGCGTCTGCAAAAGCAGGGTTAATTTCTATTGCTTTGTTAAAATCTTGAATAGCTGCATAGTTGTCTGTCAGATTAGCCTTAGCGATACCACGATTATTGAAAACCTCGGCATCATTATCGTTAATCTCTATTGCGTGGTTGTAATCTTCAATAGCTCCCCCGTAGTCCGAAAGTTCAACTTTGGCATTACCACGTAAATAATATACTTTAGCAAAAGTAGGATTAATCTCAATTGCTTTAGTATAATCCAGAATGGCTCCTTTGTAGTCTGAACATCCATATTTAGCATCACCTTTTTTTAGATATTCTTCAGATTTATTTCGGGTTCTCATACAATAGTTTTTTAGGATCTTTCCAACAATGCAATATTCTCTATGTGATATGTATGTGGAAACATATCAACCGGCTTAACTTTAATCAACTTATATCCCGCTTCACAGAAGAGCTTGATATCACGCACTTGAGTTGTCGGGTTACAGCTAACATAAACAATTTTTTTGGGAGAAAGTTGTAAAATATCAGCGACTGTGTTTTTGTGCATCCCGTTTCGTGGAGGGTCTGCAATGATTACGTCGGGTTTGGGAATGTTTTGACTTTCAATAACTTCGATAAAAGAATTGTAAAGATCGGCAAGAAAGAATTTCACATTTTCAATTCGATTAAGTTTTTTGTTCACTTCCGCATCTGCAATTGCAGAGGGTACAACTTCAAATCCATAAATTTCTTTTGCGAACTTCGAAACAAAAATTGATATTGTTCCGGCTCCGCAATAGAGATCATACACAATTTCATTACCCGAAAGTCCGGCAAAGTCCAGCGCTGTTTGATAAAGATTGCCTGCTTGCAGTGTGTTCGTTTGGAAAAATGAGTTGGCGCTAATTCTAAATTTAAAACCTCCGATCGAGTCGTGAATGATGCCGTTTCCGTGAAAAACTTTTTCATAATCACCAAGCGCAACTAACGCTTTCTTCTTGCTGATATTGTTGATAATAGTGGTTACGGAGGGGATTTCTTTTTTTAATCTCTGTGTGTACTCATCCATCAATTCATCATTTTCTTCGGATGTAACAAGATTGACCATAAGTTCAGGAAAATGTTTTGACTCTTTAACTACCAAGTTCCGCAAATACCCGCTGTGCGTTTTGGTTGTATAGATTGAAGTATTCTTCTCCTTAAAAAATGTTCTAGTGAAGTTGAGAATTTTGTTACTTGCTTCCGATTGCAAGAAACATTCGTTAAGGTCTAAAACTTTATCAAACAGATTTGGGATGTGAAGTCCAAGCGCAAAATTTCTGTCAATAATTTCGTTTGAATTAATTTCATCCAGCGTTAACCAGCGTTGTCCGGCAAAGGAGAATTCCATTTTATTCCGGTAAAAAAAAGTCTGTTCGGCGGGAATGATCTCTTCAAAAATGAAATCTTTGAAATCTCCAAGCCGGTTAAAAATATCTTTCACCTGTTCTTGTTTATAGCGGGCTTGCGTCGGGTACGAAAGGTCTTGCTGCTTACAGCCGCCGCAAGTTCCGAAAAAACTACAGCGAGCCGTCGTCCGTTCTGCCGAAGCTGAAATAACTTCAATAAGTTTGGCTTCTGCGTATGACTTTTTAATTTTTTTTATTTCAACTTTAACCACATCACCGGGATACGCATGTTGAACAAAGATGACGAAATCTTTTGTCTCTCCATCTTTTTCAACCGGAATTTTAGCAACCCCTTTTCCTTCATACGCGTAACTTAGAATCGTCAATTCAATAAGATCATTTCTTCTCATGTAACTTCCTTTTTAAACAACATGGCGGAAAAACCGATATTCTTATATCCGCCGTGCCGTAAAAAAACATTAGCATGGTGGCTGATTTTGTGAATGAATTTTTTGTGCAGTTTCTTTTCACCTTCCGGTAGATTGGGGAGATTTCTTGCGGCTTTCTTTTCAAATTCAATATAAAAACGGTCTAACGTTTCCGACAGATCTTTTGAATCGAGAAGTTTCCATGAAGCAGCTTCATAAAAAGGAACAAGTTCGTCAACAAACAACGGGGCAAGCGATGAACGAAGCCAAAAATCCACAATAACTTGGGGAACATCTTTTTTCAGATTGCACATTTCGCCCACACACAAAACTCCCTCCGGTTTGGTAATGCGGAAAAACTCCTTAGCAATTTTTCTCCTTTCTTTTACCGTAACTGAAGCTTGCGCATAAACGGCATCAAAAAAATTATCTTTAAAATCTGTGTGAGAAGAATCCATTAACCGCACGGTAACATTTTTGTTAGCGCTGAGAGATAACCGGCTGCGGAAGAGCGCATCTTCTTCATGCACAATGAAAAATATTTTCGCTTGGAAATTTTCTTCAATAAATTTTGCCAGTCCGTCGGAACTTTCACCGACCACTAAAATTGTTTTTCCTGAAACGTCGTACAAATTGCTGAACCAGAGGAATTGATCATCCATTCCCGGTAATAAAACTGAAAGCTTCACACTGCGCCTTTTATTGTTTGATTTTTTCACTACAAATTTAATTATTAATTTACCAATAGATAATCAGTTAATTAAAAAGATAATGAAATTCTTCATCCTAATATTTTTCTTTTTCGCAAAACAAGCTTTTCCAATGAGCGATTCTCTTACCGCGGCAAGCCGATCTACCGGAGATACTTTAGCCGTTGGTAATTTATCAACCGGCGATTCTTTAGTTTCGGTTGATTCGTTAAAAACGAATTCGTTTGCCGTAGTTGATTCGGCGGCAGTTGATTCGCTTGCAAGGGAAGCGGTTCGAGACACGATCATCCCGCTGACTTTTAAAGCAGAACTTCCGTTTAGTTCTATAATCGCGCAGGAAGAAATCCGGAGAATGAATTTACGTTATGCCGGGGATCTTTTCGCTTTAGTTCCCGTGAGTTATAAAAGAAGCCTCGGTTTTAGCGGACTTCCGGAGGAAATGAATTTTTACGGAGCAGGATTCGGTAACGTAAGTTATTTTGAAAACGGAATTCTGCTGAACGACAGAATGCGGAACGTGTACGATCTGAACTTGTATCAAACCGAAGATGTTGATTCGATTGAACTTGTTCCTTCTCCCCGCGGATTTTTACACGGAGTTTTTAACAATTTAGCGACGGTAAATTTTATCACCAAAGATTTTATTGCCATGCCGCCTTACACCCGCCTCAAATATATCGAATCTCCATTCGGCGAAGGTTATGTTGATGCACAGTTCAATTCTCTTTTTTCAAAAAAATATCTTTTTTCTTTTGATGTTTCCAACCGGAAAATGGATCAAGGATTTTATAATTCCGATTACAGCTTGTGGCAGGCAAAAGTAAAACTGAAATATTTGTACTCAAATGCGCTTAACTTTTTCTTGAATTACAATTTTGTAAAATCGGATATCGGACTGAACGGCGGAATCAATTACGACAGCATAGCTACGATTACTACTTCTCCCGAAAAGTATTTATACGATCTGCTTTCTTCTCCCGTTGTTATCCGCGAACGCTACCAAAAGGTAAAGCAACATAATTTTTCTTTAAGGATGCTGGCTCATTTATATGAAGAAAGTACTTCAGAACTTTCATTTTATTATCGTTTTAGTTTAGATGAATACCGGCAAAATGAATTTGGAATACAAAGTAATCTTCCGACCTTTCTTTCTGATAGAAAGACAAAAGTACTTGGCGGAATTGTAAGTCACCAAATGAATTTTAACATTTTCAACTTTTCAATAAAAGGAAATTACGAGCACGTGGATTATTCGGGCTATTATTCATCTTCCAGTGGTATTTATGGTAGATACTCCACTGATAAGAACAATTTCATTCTTGATGGAATTCTCACATTGAATAACTCAGACAATAAACTAATTCCTGCTGTGTTTGGGAAGGTTGTTTCTACAAAGGGAAATAGATATTTTAGTTTTGGTGGTGATATTAAATACCTCATGTCTGATCATTCTTCAATATACTCTGGAATTTCTTATGTTGAAAAAGCACATGATTATGATCCTTTAACCATTAGTATTCTGGGAGAAAGTTTTAATACACTTTTAATTTCAGAAATTGGTTATAAAGCGACGACAGAAAAGATGTCTACCATACTTAACCTTTTTTATAATAGAGATGGATCTTGGAGTACTCAAGAAAATTATGGTGTAGGTATAACATTTCATTATCAATATTGGAAAATCCACGCATTAACAAATTCTTTATTTACTAAAAGGAAGTATCGTTATTTCTCAATCGGGCCAATTCTTCCCACCTTAACTTTGAATTGGAAAATAGAATACCGCGATACACTTTTTAATTCCAGTTTACGGCTACGCACCGGATTTGAAGCAAAATATTCCGGGAAACAAGTTTATGCGCAATATAATTTTTATAGAACAGAAATCTATTATGATATTGCAAAGCCTCAAGTTCCCGCTTCATTTACGCTTGATTTCTATCTTTCGGGAGAGATACAAAAATCTGCCATGATCTTTTTTTCGTGGGAAAATCTTTTCGGAAATCTCTATTACATTACACCGTATTTCCCGATGCCGGGAAGAGGAATCCGCTTTGGTATATCATGGGAGTTTGCTAATTAACCAATGCTAAAACAGCTTCTTCAATTTTCTTGGAATAAATTTTTAGCGCTCGGTTTTTTAATTGAATTGTTGCTGCTTTATTTTACTTTTTCTAATTCTGCTTCACCGAATATTCTTCTTTACATTATCATTTACTCCCTATTCTTTTTGCTTTTTCTTCTTACCGTGCAATTGGTAAAAAAAAGTGAAAGAAAAAATATTTCGCTGTTCGGAAGAGAGTTTTCACTTGTGCAGGTAATTGTTTTATTCGGATTACTTTTCCGTTTAACATTAGTGCCTACTGCCCCAACAACCTCAGATGATTATTACCGCTATTTGTGGGAAGGAAAAATTTTACTGCATGGTGTAAATCCGTACGAAAAAAATCCGGCAGATTCTTCGCTCAATTTTTTGCACGGAAAAGATCTCCCGTCGAAAGTAACGTTCAAAACAATGGCGGCAATCTATCCGCCGGCAGCGCAATTGATCTTTGCCGCAGGTTATTTTATCAGCGGTGAATCGCCCGTCGGTTTAAAATTGATTTATTTGCTTTGCGAGTTTTTCACACTTCTCTTTCTTCTAAAATTATTCCGTTTGCAAAAAGAGAACGAGCATCAAATTATTTTTTATGCTTGGCTTCCGCTGCCTGTAATGGAATTTTTTGTGAACGCTCATCTCGATGCAGCGGCGGTAATGTTTTTTGTCATGTTTTTGTATTATACGATGAAGGAAAATTTGATCGGTTCTTCACTTTCATTTGCATTTAGTTTTCTTATAAAATTGTACCCTGTTTTTATTCTTCCTCTTCTTCTGAAAAAGTTTTGGTTTAAGAAAGCGGTTTTTTTTTATTTACTGTTTTTAGTTGTTGTTGTCGCATTTTATCTCCCATTTCTTCCAGACAATAAACCGTTAACAGGTTCGATCTTCAAATATTTGTCGAGGTGGGAATTTAACGGCTCGATTTATAATTTCTTAAACATGTTTTTGCATAACGGACAAACTACGCGTTTGATTTGTACAGCTAGTTTAGTGGCTGCTGTTGCGGTGATTTCACTCAGGTATAAGAATTTTCTTTCTGCTGTTTATACCGTTTTACTTGTTATGATTATTTTTTCACCGACATTTTTCCCCTGGTACCTGGGTTGGATTTCCGCGGTAAATCCATTCATTCAGTTTACCTCGGTTATGAGTTTACTATTCACTATCAACTTAACGAATGTTACTCCAATGGGAAAAGTTTGGCAGGAATATACATGGGTTCTCTTGTTGGAATATATTCCCTTTTTTGTACTTCTCAGTTACGATCTTTATAAATTAAAATTCAAAAAATAAACTTAGAAAGAAAATGAAATGAAAATTATTCTTGGCGCTGATCACGGTGGTTTTGAGATAAAAGAAAAAATCAAGGAATATCTTCTTGCATATAATTTTGAAGTTGTTGATGCAGGCAATTTAGTTTACGATGCAAAAGATGATTACCCCGACTTTGCAATTGCAGTTGCAAAAAAAATTTCAGCGAATGAAGCTGAAAAAGGAATCATCGTTTGCGGCAGCGGAGTTGGAGCTTGCATTGCCGCCAACAAAATAAAGGGCATCCGCGCTTGTGTCTGCCATGATGTTTATTCAGCGCATCAGGGCGTTGAACATGACGACATGAATGTTTTATGTCTCGGTGGAAGGATAATTGGGATTGAAACTGCAAAAGAAATTGTTCATGCATTTGCCAATGCAACTTTTTCAAACGATGAACGGCACAAAAGAAGACTTGAAAAAATTCTTGCGTTAGAAAATTAATAGACGGATTTAGATAGTTATGGGAAAAAATCAGAGACTTTTGTTTGTTGATCTGCACCGCGGATTAGTATTGTTGGTAATGATCGAGGTTCATGTTTTTAATTCGATGCTTTTACCGCACATAAAAAACTTGTGGTGGTTTTCTCAATTGAATTTTATAAATGGATTGGTTGCTCCTTCCTTTTTATTCATTTCGGGTTTTGCCTTTGTGCTTGCCGGCAAAAAGAAACTTGAAGAATTCCGAAAATATAAATTCGCATTTTGGCGGCAGATCGGGAGGATCGGGTTAATATTTTTGGTCGGTTATAGTCTGCATCTTCCTTATTTATCGCTTCAAAAAATGCTGCATAAAGCAACCCCCGAAGAGATCAGCGGCTTTATTAATGTTGATATCTTACAGTGCATCGCCTTCGGTTTGTTGGTTCTCTTCCTTCTCCGGCTGATTATAAAAAAAGATAGTATCTTCATGTGGCTTATCTTTTTTCTTGGCGCATTTTCCGTTTGGATCGCCCCATACTTTTGGAACACAAATGCATCACACTCACTTCCGATGTTTCTTTCGAACTTTCTTACAAAAAAAGACGGTTCCTTTTTTCCGCTTGTTCCCTGGCTTGGATTTATGTTTTTGGGGGGCGTTACTTGTTCTTACTTTATTAAAGCGCAGGAGAAAGGAACAACGAAAATATTTTTTAGAAATTTATCTCTTGCCGGTCTGGTATTTGTGTTAGTAGGACATCTTTGTATTACGGAAGGATTTTTTCTTCAAGTAAAAATGCCGCCGCCTAATTATCTCTTTTTTCTTCTGCGGCTTGGATATGTTTTTCTGATTTTTTCATCGTGCTGGTTTTTTGAGAACAGGATCGGTTTGAAAGAAAATTATATTTTGGATGTCAGCCGCGAATCGCTTGTTGTTTACTGGCTTCACTTACAAATAATTTTCAGAAAGGTCGTCGGGGACCGGAGCTTGCAAGATTTTGTTCATCAATCATTAAACGTTGCTGAGGCTGTTGCGGTAACATTGGTGTTTATTATTGCCATGATGTTTGTTGCAAAGATTTGGCATGTATTCAAAGTAAAATTTCCGGAAAGAGCAAGGATAGTTACGGCAATTGTGGTCTGGGGCTTTGTGCTTATCTTTTTAGTTAAGTAAAAGCCGGAAAAGAATAATAAGTCCTTATCCGGCTTCATACAATTAATTAACAGATAAATAAGGTTGAACTTTTTCTTGTAAATATTGTTTTGGAACTGCACCGATGACCGTATCAACAACTTTGCCATCTTTGAATATGCCAAGAGTCGGGATGCTTCTGATTCCATAACGAACTGCAACGGATTGATTTTCGTCTGTATTTACTTTCACAACTTTTAATTTACCCTGAAGTTCCGTGGCTAATTGGTCAACGATTGGTCCGACCATTCTGCAAGGTCCGCACCAGGGAGCCCAAAAATCTACCAAAACCGGTAAATCTGATTTTAGAACTTCCGAATCAAAATTGCTATCTGTTCCTTCTACTAAAAAACTCATATTCATTTCCTTTTTGTTTTGATTTTCTGATTTGTGTGATGCTGGAAAATATTTTTGGTTTCAGATATGAACGGAAAATTATTTGTGAGGAAAATGTAACTGACTGAAACTGAAATTTTGTGCTCAGAGAATGGATGAATGAAAGCATGGATGAATGGCGTAAGTTTTAAGGTATTTAACAATGATCTTCATTCTATCTTAGGGCGAAGGAGCCGCTAACCACCCACCTCAGGCGAGTTGATCTCAGTCCGCCGCGGCGGAAAGGATTAACGATTTTTGATTTTAGAAGTTAAAAAAATCAAAAATCAAAAATCAATATTCCGTTAATCCTTGTTCGTAAATCTTGACCCCAAAAACAATAATTTAATTGGGGATATTATTCTATCTCACTAAAACAGTTCATCACGTTCTATTCCGAGAGGTCTTCTATTTCGTGTCCTTTACCTTTTGGTGACCAATCAATCCCATCGCAGGGCAGGTAATGTTTTGTCGGATGTTCATCATGTTTCATGCAGAGGACAGCGCTTTTATCAAAGTGTTCGCAGCTTGAACATAAAGTTGATTCGAGCACATCTTTATTTTTTTCTAAAAAATATCTAAACTGGACAATTGCAGGATGCAGCACAACGCCATACAAAAGCAAGAACGAAGCGCTCCACCAAACTTGATAATCAAGGTAGCTACTCAGAACCCAAATTGTTGGAATTATAATTAAGATCCGTACAAGCGTCCAAAATATAATTTCGCCCAAGCTTAATTTTCCTTATTTTTACTATTGAAATTGCAGTTTAAACTTTTCATTTTACACTGTAAGGAAACTAAGTAATTTTTTCGAAATTATGTAATCAAAAGTAAAGGAATAAAGATGGTTAAGAGATCAATCCGATTAGTTATTCTCAGCTTCTGTTTGTTTTTTTTGCCAAACCTGTCCAGCAATTGCGGGAATATTCTTTATGCGCAAAATATCGGACTCAACCTTATTCTTGCGGTTCCTCAAAATGAGTTTAGTAAAAACGTGAAAAATTCCGGCATTGGGTTAGGCGGGGAAGGGATTTACTATTTTGACAATGGTAATACTCCTTTCGGATTCGGTTTGGATTTAGGTTATATCGCTTATGGTAGCGAGAATTTGGATGTCCCTTTAAGCGGTGTAACGGTTAAGTTAAGCAGGTTAAATCAATTGATTAATTTCCACGTCCTTTTTCAATTGACTACAAACGGGGAATCGATAAGACCGTATTTCGATCTGCTGTTCGGCGGGAATTATCTTTTTACCGAATCAAAAGTAACCGATGAAAGCGAAGATAAAGAGATTTCAAGTTCAACAAACATTAGTGATTATGCGTGGAGCTTTGGATTTGGTTGTGGATTGATGATAAAAGTCTATGAACACAACCTAGCCGATCCATCTGATCTGCAAACGTTGTATCTTGATTTCAAAGCTCGATATTTAAAGGGAACAGAAGCTGAATACCTTACAAAAGGCTCGATAGTTGGTAATTCGGATGGAACCGTAACACTGTTTCCATCAAGATCAAAAACCGATCTATTGCAATACCAAATTGGTATATCGGTTAAGTTTGATTCTATAACTATTTAAGGAAAATTTTATATAAATGTACTCTAATAATGTCATGAGGAAATTATGAAAATGTTATTGCTCCTTTCTTTTTTTGTTTTGAATGGAATATTGTTTGCTCAAGATGCAAAGAGCGAGTTTATTCAATCTGAGAAAAAAGCTTTCGAAAGAAAGTTGGACTTCTCAAAAGTTTCTTATCCCGGCGACCCGAATTTTGATGTGCAATTTTATAAACTGAATGTATTCGTTACGCACACTCCTAAGTATATTAGTGGAGATGTGACCATTACGGCTAAAAGTCTTACAAATAATCTCACATCGGTTAAACTTGATTTACAAAATAATCTTACGGTTGACTCCGTTACTCTTTCCGGCACAAAAATTCTTTTTCAACATTTAAGTAATGTTATTACTGTTCAACTAGATAAAACATATTCGTTAAACGAAATATTTTCATTGCAAGTTTATTACCACGGAGTTCCTATTTCAAAAGATTTTGGTACTTATGAAACCGGTTATCACAACGGCTACCCCGTTATATATACTCTTAGTGAACCCTACGGTGCCAGTGATTGGTGGCCTTGCAAAGATACGCCGGCAGACAAAGCAGATTCCGCAGATATCTGGATCCGATGCGATTCTTCCTTAAAAGCAATTTCTAATGGAAAATTAGTCGAAGTCACAAACAATGGAGAGGGTACAAAAACCTGGAAGTGGGCGGAACGATATCCTATCGCACAATATTTAATTTCAATGGCAATTTCCAACTATGATGAATACCAGCAGTATTTCAAATATTCTAAGAAAGATTCGATGTCCGTTATCCATTACATCTATCCCGAAGATCTCGAAAACAATAGAACAAATCTCGGCCTTACAACTACTATGTTACAAGTCTTTTCGGATAAATTTGGATTGTATCCTTACATCAAAGAAAAATATGGACATGCATCATTCGGCTGGGGAGGCGGAATGGAACACCAAACAATTACATCACTTGGTGGAGGAAATTTTTCGGTGGATCTTATTTCACATGAACTAGCCCATCAATGGTTTGGTGATAAAGTTACGTGTAAAGACTGGCAGAATATTTGGCTGAATGAAGGATTTGCAACGTACTGTGAAGCAGTATTTGCTGAAGCGATGGGAGGGAAGTCGACGTATAATTCTTACATATCTTCAAATATGTATTATGCAAAGTTTGCCACTGGATCAATTTATGTGAAAGATATTAGCAGCGTAAACGAAATATTTAATCGTTACCGCTCATACGAAAAAGGTGGGACAGTTCTTCACATGTTGCGCGGAATTGTTGGAGATGAAAAATTCTTTACGCTTATGCAAAACTATTTAAATGATCCGAGATATGCTTACAACGTTGCAACTACAGAAGATTTCCAGGGTGTTGCGGAAAGCGTTTACGGCTCTTCGCTCGATTATTTTTTTAAAGAATGGATTTATGGCGAGAACTTCCCAAATTATACCGTAAAATGGAGCGCTTCACCAACAGGTAATGGAACTTCATCGGTTCATGTTTTAATCGCGCAAACGAAAAATTCTACTCCGCAATTTTTTACGATGCCGGTACAAATTAATATTAAAACTTCACTCGGCGATACGTTAATTACTGTTTTCAATAATCAACTATCCCAGTCATTTTATTTAGAAGTAAAAGGAAGCGTCAGTTCGGTGCAATTCGATCCGAATAATTTCATTTTGAAAAATTCTTCAGTTGCTGTCGGAATTGATGATGAAAGCATCATTCTTGAGAAGTTTGAATTATTTCAGAATTATCCGAATCCATTTAACCCTGAAACAACAATTCGATATCAACTACCCGCCAGAGTTTTTGTTTCGTTAAAAATATTTGATGTGCTGGGAAACGAAGTTGCAAAATTGGTTAACGAAGAAAATGAAACCGGTTTTCATCAAGTTAAATTCGACGGCTCAAACTTGACGAGCGGTATCTATTTTTATATTTTAAAGGCAGGCAATTTTAGCAGTGGGAAAAAGCTTCTTTTGCTAAAATAACTGAAATACTTAGTAAGAATTACGAATTACGAATTAGGAATTAGGAATTAGGAATGGAAAATTATAATACTATTGACCAATAACTTTTAACTTTTAAATTTGTAAATTGGAGTATATCATGAGTATAGAAACCGTAGAAACTTATTTTGCTTCCCCTTTTCGCACAGCTGACGAAAACATTGAACTTGAAAGACAAATCATTCGAAGAAACCCTACCGTAATAGAATTATTGGAGGGATTTCCAGATTTAGCTTTACTCTTGAACCAAAACCGCCAGCTTGTAGCATTCAATGCAAAGGCTGTTGCTTATGTGCCGGAAGAACTTAGAGCCGGTGTTTATGGAATGAGACCCGGTGAAGCTGTGGATTGTATTCATGCACATGAAATGCCCGCAGGCTGCGGAACTTCTAAATTTTGTGTGGAGTGTGTGCAGTAAAAGCCATCGTAAATACAATAGACAATAAAGTATCTGCAATTGAAGAATGTAGAATCACCCGAAAAAATAATGATGTTGAAGAATCGCTTGACCTGCGGGTTCACACTTCGGTAATTACTATTGAGGGGACTCCATTCACCCTTTTTACAATTAAAGATATTGCCGACGAAAAACGACGCTTTGCGCTTGAAAGAATTTTCTTCCATGACATATTAAATACCGCCGGAGCGCTCGATGGACTTATCAGTCTTCTTCCCGATTCGGAGGGAACAGATTTGGTTGAAATAGAAGATACACTCCCAAAAGTTTCTTCTCAACTTATCAGTGAGATCCTTGCACAACGCCAACTGCTTAGCGCTGAGTCCGGTGCGTTAGTCCCCGAAATTAAAACGCTTTCTCTTAACATAATTTTAAATGCTGCGGGAGTTTTATACACCGGACATGATGTTGCGAAAGAGAAAAGAATTTCAGTTACCTTGTTGGAAAAAGATATTGAATTTCAATCCGACAAAACGCTGCTCGTTCGTTCTGTCGGGAACTTAATTAAAAATGCGTTGGAAGCATCTAAACCGGGAGAAGAAGTAAAATTAAGCGCTGAAGTTTCAGAAAAAGAGATATACATTCATGTATGGAACTACTCGGTAATGCCTGAAAATGTTCAACTGCAAATGTTCCAGCGTTCCTTCAGCACTAAAGCCTCAAAAGGAAGAGGCATCGGAACCTACAGCGTTAAACTTTTAGTTGAACAATATCTTAAAGGAAAGATCACTTTCGTTTCTAACGAAGAGCAGCGAACTATTTTTACAATTACCCTTAATAGAATTTAGTTTTACCGGGAAATTTTTTCACCGGCTTTGAACAAATATTTATGACTTGATCAAAGTTAAAAATTAGTGAGCATGTTACGTATGAAGTTTTTAATCTTGCTCGTACCCTTAATCTTGCTACATTTTTTAATCCGTTTAAAAGTAGGATTACGATAACAAGTAAGGCTCTTTGCCTGAGGCAAGTTAGGCGTAAATAGTCGCCGTTTTGGCCAGCACCTTGTTATTTATACTTGGATTCAGATGCCTTTTTAAGACCTTCCGGACTAAATTTATTATTTCCAACTCCCTCATAAAATTTCATGATATTACCATTCCATAAAAAGAATACGCCGGGAGTATTAGTAGCGTCACCGAGTAATTGCCAGAACTTCAGTATGTCAATAACTTGATAAGGAAATTCGCATTGCACTTCTTTGAAGAAGTCAGCAATCAAATCAGTCTCCTCGTTCATGAATAATATATATACTTCAGGAAAATTATCTTTTTTCAACAATTTGCAAATTGCTTTTGCTGCTTCCCTGCAATGGTCACATCCCGGGGCAAAGAGACAAATAATTTTCTTCCCTTCGTCAAGCCTCACTCGCTTACTTCCAAAAGTTGTGTACTCTGAAAATTTTGAATCTACTTTTGCCGGTTCAGACAGAACATGTCTGGATTGATTTATATCTCTCACAGCTGCATTTTCAGAAGTACCCACATGTAAAACCGCGGTTGGTACTTTGTCTTGAATTGAATCGCTATGTATGACGGTTCTTTCAGAGTTAACTTTCTTTTGGCACGGACTAAAGGGAAAGAAAATAAACATGAACAAAAGAGAAGATAGGCAAATCAAGAGAAGATAGATGAATTTATTTTCTGCTGTTTCATTCCCGGTTACATGTCTGTATAGATAAAGAAGAAATCCTATCATAATTACATTTTTGATGAATGCTGCAAGAGGTGTCATATCGATCAACTGTCCAAAGCATCCGCAATTACCGGTCATCGCGCCATGCTTGTACATTTCAATAACCAAATGAATGCTGAAGGAAATTAAAAGCAAGATGGCAGAAGGAATAACGATTTTTTTGATATAATGACGTTGAAGGATAGCAATACCAAGAGCAATTTCTAAAGCGATAAGTAACCGCGCAAAATAAGGCGCAATGCACCACGTTGTTATGCCGAGGTCAACCAATTGCTTTTCAAAAGTCCAAACGGGAAACATTTTGGCAACACCGGAAACTAGAAACAATAAGAAGATAAAAATTCTTATCGTCCATGGTAAATATTTTTTTATCATTTCCTTTTTATATTTTTTATTCGATCCGCTAACGTTTTAGAGATTTGCGATGGCGGAGCTTTGCACCATCCCGATAACTATTGAATCTGATTTGAAAAATCTAAAGTTTGTTTAAGCATAAAACTGTTATAGAAGCGCATACGTCCAGCTATTTCAAGTGAGTTAGCAACTTTCCTTTCACAATTTCTATTTCATCAGTAGTTAATTCGTAGAGTTTATAAACTTTAATATTTATTTGCTCTTCACAAAATTCAATGTGCCGTTGAATTTCTTCCATCTTGCTTTGCAGTTTTGTGTTTGCTTTTTCTTCATTTAGTTTCAAAAGTTGGTCAACAAGTTTTACTATTTCATCGTGTTGTTCAACTTCTGTTTTGTTCTTGAAATCGATAAGCTTAATTGGAAAGGGTTTAAGATATTCAGTTTTAAATCTGAAGAAACCACCCCTTAACACATTACCAGTATTTTGCAAAAAATACCAAAGAATAGGAGAATTTAGTAATCCCAAAAAATATTTCTCGTTTTCTTTAGTGTCGGCTTTGAAAACAAAACTGTAAACCGTTGTTGTATGATAAAGTTGTTTCGATTTATCAATTGTAAATTTGGGTTTGCTCGCTATATCAGGAGTGCATATTTTCTCTACCTCAAACTCTGCTAAATTTTTCGGATAGATATATGCATAAAAATGATCGCCTTTCATTTTATCATGTTCTCTACCTTCAAGTTCTTTTTTATTTCTTAAAATATAGTTCCACCCTAACGGAAAATTATTTTTAATGAACTCAATATTCATTAACACGGCTTTCCCGTTAGAAACGAGATAAGGAAATATTACAACATTTCTTGGCACAAGCGGTTCATACCTTTTAACATCCTTTCCCATCAAGAAAGACCTTATCAGCCCTTTTTCAATTTCAACTTCCTCATCTAAAGATTGGGAATATGCGATAATGGTTTTTGATTTTTCTGTTTTTGTTTCTAGAACATAGATTTTATCCGCGCTTGTTTGTAGACCGACAAATATTTTTCTGGTTATATCTGCTAATGTCTTCTGTTGTTTGAAAAGTTTATCAAGTAAGGATTGCTTTTTAGAAGAAACAAAATTCCATTTCGTGTTTATTTGTGGTTGTAAACATGAAAACGTTTCTGCATTAGAACTATCAAGTTTAAATGTATTTAGATCATTTACTGTTGTAATATTAATCTCATTTTGCTTTTTCTTGTTAAGAAATAACAAACAAGTATAAGTGGTTACATCACTGAAAACTTGTTGTGAACCAAAATTAACAATTTCTTCGAGGGCTTTTTCTTTTGCAAGTAAATTTCTAAGGCCTTCACCAAAGTCGGCCTGAAAAAATTTATGAGGCTGTATAAAACCGAGCATTCCTTTTTCATTAAGTAGATTAAATCCTCTTTCATCAAACAAAACATACAAATCAAAATTTCCCGCTTTTGCTGATAGATAATTCTGCTTGTAATAATTAACAGCATTTGGTTGCGTTTCCTGTAATCCCTGCATCCTTAAATACGGCGGATTCCCGATCACCACATCAAATCCCCCCTTAATACTTTTTTCGTAATTTACCTTTGGTTCGTAAACCAATTCCAATTTTTCAGATAACTCAGTAGAATATTCCAATTCTTTTTGTGCATGCGCTTTGGCTTGATGAGCTATTCTTTTCAACTCCTCTCTTGGATATGTTTCTTCTATTCGCACTACGAAAACTTCGGGAAATTCTTTCTCCCAATTGAAAGGTTTGGTCTTTTTATCAACTTCAAATAATTCGTTTTCATAAATATCGGTGCCGACTAAACTGTTCCCGCTCTTAATATTATTTTCAAGTGTTGGCAAAACTCTTTCATGGAACATTGATAACTGATGAGCGATGGAAGCTTCTGTTTCTCCTTCCATACATTTCAAAAGCAGACTTAACTTTGTTACTTCAACTGCGTTTACGTCAATGTCAACACCGTAAATGTTGTTGAGCAAAATCCTTTTCTTCTCCGCGGTGGTTAAATATCCTTCCGGCGTTAGCGTGTCTTCTCTTTTTCCTTTTGACGATTTACCATTGTTCGAATAATAATTTTTATGATAGTCCAACAGATATTGATAAGCGCCGATCAAAAAACTTCCGCTTCCGCACGCGGGATCAACAATTTTTATTTTGCTTATTTCTTTCGGAGTCTTTCCTGTAATCAGTTTTCCGACCGTGTTCTTTACAATGTATTCAACAATATATTCTGGAGTGTAATAAACTCCTCCTGCTTTTCTTACTTCGGGTTTTTCTTCAATTCTTGCCTGATGCGTCGGGGTTATCCGAATTACTTTTCCAAGAAACTGTTCATACGCGCTTCCTAATATTTCAACGGCTAAAACCGAAAATTCATAAGGACTTTCGGGATAATACAGTTCCGTAACAATCGTCTTTATTACCTTGTTATCAACCTTTAGGTTCTTACTTATTTGATCTTGCTTAAAATCAAATAGACCCGAATTGTATTTATCGTCGGCTTCTTTGAAAATGCTGAAAAGATTTTGATAATAATTCCCTCGTTGTAATGCGGTTCTTAAGTTGCCGTAAGGTTCAACATTCCGGTCTTCGGCAATGCGGAGGAAAATAATTCTGTCTATGGTTTGTTGAACGGCAAAATTTATCTCATCCTCGTCAAGCTCTTTGTTCTCATGGCTTATGGAAGTTGCAAGATAGGTTCGCCAACTGTCAAGCGATAGTAAAAATTCTTTATCAACCGTTGCCGTTCCTCTTTTATAGGCTGTGCCTTGCACAAATTTATCGAAGCTTCCTTTTAAAACAGATTCCTTGGCAAAAGTATCCCAGATAAAATCGAATTCTTTTAAATAGTCGCGGAACGTGAGATACTTTACCCTTGCTACTGAAGCTTTGTCTGTATGAAGTGGTTTTTTTGTACAGTCGTAAATGGCAAATTCCTCAAAGTCAGTAACAATACTTATTGAAAGTTTCGCGTTCCATCCATAACGCCTTACTTGATAAGCGGGAAGAATATCATCTTTAATTACAACGCTTGGTTTTTTCGCTTCAACAAAGAAAAGCTTTTTGTCTCCACCGATACGAAAAGCATAATCAGGAGCTTTGGTCCCTCCGCCGATCTTTATTTTGTCTTCGTGAATAACTTCCCTGTAAGCTTCTGCATAACCCTGCTCGTTATCAACATCCCAACCCAAAGCTTTAAAAAACGGATCAATGAAATCTCGGCGCGTCAAAGTTTTGTTATAATCCGAATTTTTGTACGAATCGTATTGCTCCTCAAAGCGTTCAACGAGTTCAGATATTTTTTTATATGACGTTTCTTGAGTTATCATTTTCTACTTGTCCAAATATAAATTAGAACTTCATCTAATTTCCGACTTTGCATTGTTTCAATTGTTGAGAAACACTACTTACCAATTTATCCTATCGCCGACTTTTAGCGAATATTTGTCCGCAAATCCTGCAACAACTTCTACAACATATTGCGCCGGTTCGGTTGAGGGATAAGATTGATCGGATAAAGTTTTTGTGTTTTTGTGGATCGTAACAATTTTTTTGTCAGCGTTAACAAAGATCATATCTAACGAGATGTACGTGTTCCTCATCCAAAAAGAGCGGGTCTCCTGCTCCGGGAAAATGAACAACATTCCCTGGTTCATCTCCATTGATCTTCTAAACATTAATCCAAGCTGTGTATCATAATCGCTGCTTACAATTTCCAGATCAATTTTGGTTATTGGATTGTTTAGGCTGTCGGTAAAGGTTAGTGTTCCATCTTTCATAAATGTGTATTCCGTTTGGTCGGGCTCTTTACTTGTAAAATTCGGTAATATAAAAGCTATGACGTAAACCGCTATGACAATAATTGCCCCGGCAGCATAAAATATTTTCTTCCGGTTTGCAGTTTTTCCTCTATTCGCATTTTGTTTTTTCATAAATTGATCTGTAATTTTTAATAATATTTATTGACTTTATGACTTCAAAAATAACAGAAAGAACCGAAATACCGCTTACAATTCAACAAGAAAAAATGTTATCGAGCGGCTGGGGAAAAGATTCAATTGAAAAAGCCAACGTTGAAAAAATTATTTATTTGTCGGATGGTTTGCGCGTAGAAGGATATTTAGCATATCCTAAAGAACAAAAGGAAAATGAAAAATTTCCCTGCATCATTTGGAACAGAGGCGGCGCCGGCGCAAAAGGAATGATCGATTCTTTTGCCGCCCGTGGTATGTTTGGTCAACTTGCAAGTTGGGGCTATGTAGTTTTTGCTTCAATGTACCGGGGCAGTATAGAAGGAGAAGATCGAATCGGCGGTGAGGATGTAAATGATGTCCTTAATTTAATCCCGCTTGCAGATGAACTTCCTTTTGCCGATACTACAAAATGGGGCATTGAAGGCTGGAGCCGCGGCGGTTTGATGACCTATCTCATTCTTCAAAAAAATCATAATTTCAAATGTGCGGTTTTTGTCGGTGCAATTTCCGATGTTAGAATGCCTGCAAAAAATACTCCTTCGATGACTGAGTTATTCAAGCATGCATTCCCTAAAGAAATTTTCGATGCGGAAATGTTTAACCGCTGCGCCGTTGAGCATGCTGACAAACTTGCCAGAGAGACAAATTATTTGCTCATCCACGGAGGCGCAGATGATATAATCTCTCCACTCCAATCAATTGAAATGGCAAAAAAGTTAACGGAGAACGAAATTAACTACCGCTTGGTAATTCTTGAGCGCGGCACTCATTATTTAAGAAACCACCGGAAAGAAGTCGCCGCTCTACGAAAGCATTGGTATGAAAAGTATTTAAGGGACTAATCCCGATGCTTTCGTTGTTTTTATACCCCAAAATTTTTAAATTGGTGTAGTTTTTATAAAAAAAACGCACTCCGGGACAACTTCAAGTGAACAAAATTCATAATTGTTGTGTTTATTATAAGAGAGCAAGCGTTTTCTCCCATTATTCTATACATTAAAGGCTTTGGAAATGTCTAACGAAAAAATAAATCAAAAATCTATTGAAGAATTAGAAAACCAGGAATGGATGTACTCGCTAGACTACGTGTTACAGCACGGCGGACCCAAAAGAGTAATCGAAATTCTTCAACAATTACAAATCCGCGCTCAAAAAGCCGGAGTCGAACTTCCTTTTACGGCTAACACTCCATACATAAATTCTATTCCGCGAGAAAAACAACCGCCGTATCCCGGCGATAGAGAAATCGAAAGAAGAATAAAAAGTTTGATCCGCTGGAATGCAATGGCGATGGTTGTTCGTGCAAATAAAGGAGATGCCGGAGTTGGCGGACATATTTCGACCTATGCTTCTGCAGCAACGTTATATGAAGTTGGATTCAACCATTTCTTTAAAGGAAAAGGAGAAGATTACGACGGCGATCAAATTTTTTTCCAGGGACATGCTTCTCCCGGCATTTATGCCCGCGCTTATCTTGAAGGAAGACTTTCCGTTGAACAATTAGAAAATTTTAGAAGAGAATTAAAACCTAACGGCGGACTTTCTTCTTATCCCCATCCCTGGTTAATGCCAAATTTTTGGGAATTCCCAACTGTCTCTATGGGACTCGGACCAATCATGGCAATTTATCAAGCTTACTTTAACCGATATTTAGAAGATCGCGGATTAAAAAAAAATACCGGAAGAGTTTACGCTTTTCTTGGCGATGGAGAAACAGACGAACCGGAATCACTCGGCGCAATTACTCTGGCTTCGCGCGAAAAACTTGACAATTTAACTTTCGTCATCAATTGTAATTTACAACGGCTTGATGGACCGGTGCGCGGGAATGGAAAAATTGTTCAAGAACTTGAAGCAGCTTTCCGCGGTGCAGGCTGGAATGTTATTAAAGTCCTTTGGGGAAGTGATTGGGAACCGATCATTGCTAAAGATAAACACGGCAAACTTGTAAAACGGATGATGGAAGTTGTTGATGGACAATATCAAAAATATTCAGTTGAATCAGGCGCTTATTTCCGCCAGGATTTCTTCGGAGTTGATCCTGAATTATTAGAAATGGTCAGTCATCTTTCCGATGAACAATTGCGAAAATTAAAACGCGGCGGTCACGATCCCGAAAAAGTTTATGCCGCATACAAAGCCGCTACAGAACATAAAGGACAGCCGACCGTTATTCTCGCCCACACCATTAAGGGCTACGGATTAGGTGAAGCCGGTGAAGGAAAGAACATCACCCATCAGCAAAAAAAATTAAATGAAGAAGAATTAAAAGAATTTAGATCACGTTTCGGCATTCCTATTTCCGATGATGAAGTGGTAAAAGCTCCGTTCTACAAACCCGACGAAGACAGTCACGAAGTAAAATACATAAAAGATAGAAGAGCCTTGCTTGGCGGTTTTGTTCCTTCAAGAAGAACGGACATCGCTCCTTTAAAAACTCCTTCGGAAGAACTCTTAGAAGAATTTTACAAAGGAACCGACGGCAAAGTTGTTTCTTCAACAATGGTTTTTGTAAGAATTCTTGCAAAACTTTTACGCGATAAAGAACTCGGCAAACTTATTGTTCCAATCGTTCCGGATGAAGCCCGCACGTTTGGTATGGAAGCATTGTTCAGACAAGTTGGAATTTATTCTCACGTCGGTCAGCTTTATGAACCGGTTGATAAGGACAGTCTTCTCTATTATAAAGAAGCGCAAAACGGACAAATTTTTGAAGAAGGGATTAATGAAGCAGGTGGAATGTCCTCATTTATAGCAGCCGGAACCGCGTATGCTTCGCACGGTATAAATACGATTCCATTTTTTATTTATTATTCAATGTTCGGCTTCCAAAGGATCGGCGATCTGATTTGGGCTGGCGCCGATATGAGCGTAAAAGGTTTTCTTGTTGGCGGAACTGCCGGAAGAACTACTCTGAACGGAGAAGGCTTGCAGCATCAAGATGGTAACACGCATTTGCTTGCTTATCCGGTTCCAAACTTAGTTACTTATGATCCTGCCTTTGCATTTGAACTTGCCGTAATTATCCGTGACGGAATTAGAAGGATGTACGAAGAAAAAGAAAATATCTTTTACTACTTAACTGTTATGAATGAAAATTATGCAATGCCGGCAATGCCCGAAGGATGCAAAGAAGGAATTCTTAAAGGAATGTACAAATTAAAAGCTTCGGAAAATTCTTCGCACAAACTAAAAGCAAATTTACTAGGCAGCGGCACGATGGTGAATGAAGCATTGAAAGCTCAAAAGATTCTTGAAGAAAAATATAAAGTCTCCGCCGACGTTTGGAGCGTTACAAGCTACAAAGAATTACGGAGAGATGCATTGAATGTTGAACGATGGAATTTACTCCATCCGACAGCGGAACAAAAAGTTCCATACATTTCACAATGTTTTACAAATGATGAAGGGGTAATTATCGCTTCATCCGATTATGTAAAAACGCTTCCCGATTCTATTTCAAAATGGCTCCCGAAACAAATTGTATCTCTCGGAACAGACGGTTTCGGCAGAAGCGAAGCGCGTCCCGAACTCCGTGACTTTTTTGAAGTTGATGCGCGGTATATCGTTGTCGGTACTTTATTTGCGCTTGCAAAAGAAGGTAAACTCAAATTGACGCAAGTTGAAAAAGCGATTAAAGAATTGGAAATCAATCCGGAAAAATTAAATCCGATGATTTCGTAAAATTTGAAAGCTGTACGAGAAGAAAAGTTTTTCTTAGTGAAGCTACGTGATCTAAGTGCCTTAGTGGAAATAATTTTTCACCACTAAGACACAAAGAACACCAAGAAACACTAAGATAGTTATTGGTTTGTTAAATGTTTTAAAATAATTGCACAAAAAATTTTAAGAGAATTTATGAAAGAATTTATCCTTCCCGAATTGGGAGAAAATATTGAATCAGCTTCAATTCTAAAAGTACTCGTTGTACCGGGTGATATACTTGAGTTTGATCAAGCGGTATTAGAAATTGAAACAGACAAAGCTACTATTGAAGTTCCTTCAACAGTAAGCGGGATAATTAAAGATGTTTTTGTAAAGGATGGTGAAAAGATAAAAGTCGGACAAGTCATTCTTCGCGTTGAAGAAATTGAAGTGCAACCTCAAAGTACAAAGACAACCCAAACCGAAGCGAAAACTGTTTCAGCAAAAAATGATAAAGCGGCAAGGGATAATAAACCCCAAGCTTCCGTTGTTACGGAATTTAAACTTCCTGAATTAGGTGAGAATATAGAATCGGCTAATGTTTTAAAACTTCTTGTTTCTGTCGGAGATGTCATTCAAAAAGAACAGGGAATTTTAGAAATTGAAACCGATAAAGCTACGATCGAAGTCCCATCAACTCTTAATGGAAAAGTTGTTGAACTTTTTGTAAAAGAAGGAACAAAAGCAAAAGTAGGACAAGTAGTTTTACGAGTTGAAACTTCTATTCCACAAGCAAATGAAATGAAGACTAAAGTAGAAACGGCTCTAACTGCACAGGAGAAAAAAGAAGAGACCATCGAAATTGTTCGCGGTTCAGCTACCGCTGTAATTATTGATAATCAACCAAAGATAAATTTACAATCAGCTCCGGCGGCGCCTTCCGTAAGAAGATTAGCACGTGAGATCGGTATAGATATTAACCAAGTTCCCGGTTCTGGTTCCGGAGGTAGAATCCGCATGTCGGACGTAAAAGAGTATTCGAAGAAATTACACGAAAATCGAGATTCATCTTCAGGTCAAGTTGGAATAGGAATTAAAGCAGAATCTCTCCCCGACTTCTCAAAATTCGGTGAAGTTGAACGTAAAGCGATGTCAAATATTCGTTCAAAAACTGCCGATCATTTAAGCTATGCTTGGGCAACTATTCCGCATGTAACTCAGTTTGACAAAGCGGATATTACTGATTTAGAAAAAATCAGAAAAGGATTTTCATCCATTCCGGAACAAGATGGAATAAAGTTAACCGTAACTTCTTTTCTTTTGAAAATCGCTTCTTCTGCGATTAAAGAATTTCCGCAATTCAATGCAAGCGTAGATATGGAAAAGAAAGAGATCATTTATAAAAAATATACGAACATCGGTGTTGCAGTTGATACAGAAAACGGACTTATCGTTCCGGTTGTAAAAAATGTTGATCAGAAAAATATTTTTCAACTTACAAAAGAGATGAACGAGTTAGCGGAAAAAGCGCGCAAACGTAAAATCGGGTTGGATGATCTGCAAGGCGGATGTTTTACAATTTCCAATCTTGGTGGGATTGGCGGAACGTATTTTACACCAATTGTAAATTCACCTGAAGTTGCAATACTCGGCGTTTCTCGTGGGACTTTTGAACCGGTTTATAAAGATGGACATTTCATTCCACGTTTGATGCTGCCGTTATCATTATCGTATGATCACCGGGTGATAGACGGAGCTGACGCAATTCGTTTCTTACGATGGATTGTTGTCTCACTCGAAAATCCGTCTAAATTTTTAATACAATAGTACGCTGATTTTTTAGCATCGCTTATGATCCGTACTGATCATAAAAATTCGCCGCGGCGAATTAACAAATCTGCGTCCCATTTTTTATCATTGAAAAATCGAAAGATTTATGGAACAAAATAAAAGTGTAGTTGTTATTGGCGGTGGTCCCGGTGGTTACGCTGCTGCGTTCGCTGCTGCTGATCTGGGCATGCAAGTCACGTTAATAGATTTAGAAAAAAATCCCGGAGGCGTTTGTCTTTATCGGGGATGTATTCCTTCAAAGGCTTTACTTCACGTTGCAAAACTTTTAACCGAGACAAAAGAAGCAAAAGCATGGGGAATTGATTTCGGTGAACCCAAAATTGATTTGGACAAACTTCGCACATTCAAAAACAAAGTTGTTGCAAAACTTACCGGCGGTTTGGGGAGTATGACCAAACAGCGCAAAATTAATTACATCCAGGGAAGGGCAAGTTTTCTCAACTCAACTACTTTAAAAATTGAAAAAGTTGACAAAACAATCGAAGAATTTAAATTTGAAAAAGCGATCATTGCAACCGGATCTGTTATTGCGACTATTCCTTCGTTAAATATTCAAAGTAAAAGATTATTAAACTCAACATCGGCGCTGGATTTACCGGCAATTCCAAAATCATTACTCGTTGTTGGCGGCGGTTACATCGGGCTTGAACTTGGCTCTGTTTACAACGCGCTCGGAACAAAAGTAAGTGTAGTTGAAATGATGGATGGACTTCTCCCAGGAGCCGATAGAGATTTGGTACAATTTCTTGCAAAGCGAATTGAAAAATCTTTTGATAAAATAATGCTCAAATCAAAAGTTTTGGAAATGGTTGAAGTTGAAGACGGCATCAAAGTTAAAATTCAATCCGCCGAAGGCGGAGCCGATGGATCTGTTAATGAAATTATTTATGATTATGTTTTAATGTCGATTGGACGAAAACCGGAAACCAAAGGACTTGAACTTGAAAACACAAATGTAAAAGTAAACCAACGCGGCTGGATTGTAGTAAATCAACAATTGCAAACCGATGATGCAAACATTTATGCTATCGGCGATATTGCCGGCGAACCAATGCTTGCACATAAAGCTTCGCACGAAGCGCGAGTGGCAGTTGAACATATTGCGGGGCATAATGTCGCATTTGAACCGAAAGCAATTCCCGCAGTCGTTTTTACAGATCCTGAAATTGCGTGGGCTGGATTGACGGAAAACCAAGCCAAAGAAAAAAATATTGTTGTGGAAGTTGCAAAATTTCCTTGGGCTGCTTCCGGTAGAGCGGTTACACTCGATCGAAATGATGGAGTAACTAAATTAATTATCGAGCCGGAAACAGAACGCATTCTTGGTATTGGTATTTGTGGTCCGGGAGCAGGGGAACTTATTGCCGAAGGTACTCTTGCTATAGAAATGGGAGCAAATGCCAGGGATTTAGCGTTAACGATTCATCCCCATCCAACTCTTTCTGAAACGGTTATGGAAGCTGCGGAAGTATTTTTCGGGCAAAGCGCGCATTTGTACAAACCGAAGAAATAAAAAGTGGAAAGTAAAAAGCGTAAGAAATAAAATCTTTCTTACGCTTTTCTGTTTTATTAAAAATTCACTTCGATTCCACCAACAGGAAGCAGCGAGAATTGGTAAATGTTATCTCGTGTTCCATCTGAATTATATTGATAACCAGCGATATTTTTTCTGTTATAGAGATTTTGTACTGAAAGGTAAACGGAGAGACTCCACTTTTCAAAATTGTATCTGCTGTTTAACGCAATGTCAAGTCTGTGATAATCGGGATAATGAGCTGAATTTATTTCATCTACTTCCACCCAATTACCTTTGCTCCAACGAACTCCTCCTTCATAGTATTGTTCACCGGTTCTCCATTCTTTTGGAGTATAAACCTTTCCGCTTGCGTAGCGATAGCGAACACTGATTTCCATGTCATCTGAAAATGGAAGAATCATACTCGGGTATTTAATGTAGAACGGCATCTCGTCAAGATTTTTCCGTAAATCGGCAAAACGTTTTCCAAGAATAAGTGTTAAGATATTCGGGAATTCATAATCCGAAGTATATTCTTGTCCTTCTCTTCCTATACGCGGATCTTTCATTTTACTTAACATTTTTGAATAGCTCAACGTACCATAATAATCTTTTACAAGTTTTTGCTGGATCATTAAATCGATACCATACGCATTTTGTTTGCCGGTGTTAATCGTAATATTCGATCGATACATTCTATCGAAAAAAAAGATAAACTGTTCTGTCACCGGAATATCTGAATATTGCTTGTAATACCCTTCCAATGTAAGTTTCAAACCGTCGTCAAGAATATGTTCAAAACCGGCAACATAATGCCGCGCATGGGTGTTTCTAAGATACCGATTGACATTTGCATCTTCGTTTTTCCCGTACAAAGGTCCATATGTGGGATACGATTGCGTTTGATAATATTCACCGTATGCAAGATTGAAATTTGTAATTCCAGGAATAATATAATAAGAAGCAGAAATTCTTGGACTTACATTTCCCTTTTCACTATACGAAAAATAATCATAACGGAAACCAACATTTAGCAGTACGCGGTCATCGAAAAGTTTTATTTTGTCATTTGCGAAGAAATAATATTTCTGGTGATCGAAGTATTGAATATCTGTAGTCATTTGAGAAAAAGGAGTGACGACCGTTGGCGACCAGGCATTAAACTGAGAAAGCCAATAGCGGGCGGAATCACCAAAAACATAAACATCCTGTACGAAATCTCCCGATCCTAAAAATCCACCGAAACTTAACTCATGTTCATTCGACAGTTTCCAGACAAATTCACTCTTCCCGGCGAAAATTCCTGCATGGTGATCGTCTCGAACGATTTTTCTATTATTAAGCAACTGGTGGTCATACGACTTACCCGAAACATCAAATGAACGCTGAACAAAGTTCTCATCAATATCAACAAAATATTTGAAGTTATTATGATATACCGTGATAAGCGAATAAAAATTCTTTCTCCAAATGCTTTTTAAAGATGTCCCGATTGCAAATTGGCTTTGCTTAACATCAATGCGGTTATACCCAACAGAGTCTTTGCCGTTGGCAAGCCACTCTTTCGTTACATCAGGTTCCCCGTCAAAAAGGATTTTATCATTTCCGTAAATTCCGGAAATGGAGAGATGATGCATTGGAGAAATATCGTAACCAACTTTAAATTGAAAATCGTAGTATTTTGGAATTGCAGTTAATCCGAACGATTGCGCAATTAAATCAATATAACTTTTGCGCGCTGAAAAAATCCACGAACCTTTTCCATTATTTATTCCCCCTTCTAAAATCACTCCCGCGCCAGCCATTGAAAGATTGGCGTTTCCTTTTAGTAAACTATTTCTCGTTCCTTCACGAGTTTCAATACTCATTACGGAAGAAAGTTTATCACCATATTTTGAAATAAATCCGCCGGTAGAAAATTGAATACTTTCGATCAGATCAACATTTACCATATTGATGGGTCCGCCGCTGTTCATTTCATTTGGATAGTGATTGGTGGAATGCAATTCCATATTATCGTACACCGTAAGATTTTCATTTGGCGAACCACCGCGAACTAACAGCTCATTACTCTGATCATTTGAGAAAGAGACCCCTGCCATACCCTGTAAAATTCTCTGAAAATCCTGGGCGGACCCGGGAGATCTGCGGATTTCTTCAGAACTCAAAACCACCGTCGCAAGACTATTTACTTGAATTGATTTATCGAAGTAATCACTCTGTACAACAACTTCATTTAATTCAACGTTTATGGGATTTAATTTTATGGGCACAAATGTCTCTTTTCCCGATTTAACAATGACATCTGTTTTTACTATTTGCTGATAACCGATTGAACTGATCTTTAATGAATAACTTCCTACCGGAACTGAAATGCGGAAATTCCCATTCAAATCAGTTGCGGCACCGGTATTGTTGCGTTCAATAACCACAACGTTTGCACCGATAAGTATCTCACCGGACGAAGCATCTTCCACCCTACCGGTTATGAGAGAGTTTTGCGCAAATGCAACTCCAAAACAAAAAAACAAAAAAACGAATACAACTTTTGCCACCATATTTTCCTCATTTTATATTTATTGAAAAAATTTTTTATCTAACATTCTAGATATTTTTTGGAATAATCCTTTTAGGTGCTCGTCGGGAATCATTGCCAGCCGTTTCCTGATAATGAGTGAAGCGAATCCGTGAGAAAATCCCCAAAGTAAAAATGTTGCTGCCTCGACATCAATGTTTTTGATTTCTTTTTTCTTGAATACTTCTTCGATTGTTCCACTCAACAAATTAAAAGCGCGGTCGTCCATAAAACAAGTTTCTTTTTCACGATCGATAGGGGCGCTCATAATAAACATTAAATCATAATATTCGGGATTTTCCATTGCAAACTTCATGTAAAGTTCTCCCATTTCATCAAGCCGTTTTTTCGCATCTTTAATTTTAAGACATTCGGCAAGGGTGTCATAAAACTTGTCAAATGCGATTTTTTGCAGAGCATTGAAGATTGCCGTTTTATCTTTGAAATAGAGATAAACAGTAGCCGGGCTATATTCTATCGCATCTGCAATTTTTCGAATCGAAACTTTATCGTACCCTTCTGACAAAAAGAGTTTCATCGCAGAGTTGAGAATTTTCTTCCTCATCACTTCTTTATCAGATTCTTTTCTTTCGGTGATTCCCATGACTTTTCCTCGTTTAGTTACTAAACACTGTTTATTTATTGAACACAACATAGCTTCTGAACGGCAAATATCCAAATATTTTTCCATAAACGGATAGATTTTTATTTAACTGGAAAAAGAACAATCAAATATTTTCTTTCCGGTTCCAACAGACTTTTATATTTTGGTAAAGAAAAAAATGAAAGTTAAAATGAAAAAATTGTATTTACTCTTACCGATTCTGATGGTCCAATCAATTTTTGCGCAAACTGCTAATCTTATTAGAGAGGAAAGTTTGATGAAGCGGGTTGAGTTTCTCACTTCCCCCAAACTGCAAGGCAGACTTGCCGGAAGTGAATATTACAATGCAGCGGCAAGTTACGGAGCGGAGGAATTTGGAAAAGCGGGGTTGAAACCTTTTGGCGGTGAGAAATATTTTCAGTATTTGAATATTGAATACAACCAGATTTTACCGGGAGAGGAATTTTCCGTTATTCGCGCCGACGGTTCGGAAAAGAAATGTGAAATTGGGAAAGACTACATTTACCGTGGATTTTCAGGTTCGGGGAATATAACCGCACCGGTAGTCTTTTGCGGATATGGAATATCTGACTCTCTTTATGACGATTACAAATCCGTTGATTTAAACGGAAAAATTGCGATGGTTTTTAAATATCAACCTAAATGGAATATTGAAAAACATGTGTGGCAAAATGGAAATCCGAGAGAAAAAGCAAGAATTGCTTTTCAACATGGCGCGGTTGGAATTTTATACGTCTCGTTTCCTAATGATGATAAACCGCAGCTTCCCATTGCCAGCGTAATCAGTGGTTCCGGTGAACAGAATATCAACTTTCCTGAATTACATATTGATCTTCCTATCGCAGATGAAATCTTAAACGGAACAGAATTCACTTTAAAAAATTTGCAAACAAAAATTGATTCGACAAAAAATCCTTTCTCTGTTTCAACTAAAAACAAAGTAAAAATAAAAGTTGAAACTGATTACGCTAAAGAGAAAAAAACGATGAACGTTGTAGGACTTCTTGAAGGAAAAGATGATAAACTTAAAAACGAATATATTATTATCGGCGCTCATCTTGATCATGTTGGCGGACAAGGGGGAAAAGTATATTTCCCCGGCGCAAACGATAATGCTTCCGGCTCTGCTGCTGTAATGGAAATTGCACATGCTTTTGCTGAAGGGAAAATTGAAAATAAGCGGTCAATCATTTTTGTTTTGTTCACGTGCGAAGAGCAAGGTTTATACGGTGCAAAATATTTGGCAAATCATTTGCCGGTGAAACAAGAGCAAGTTGTTGCAATGATGAATATGGATTGTGTTGGTTTTGGCGACAGCATTCAAATCGGAAACGGGAAAAGCGCTCCGCAGCTTTGGCAAATAGCAAAGCAGATTGATGTAAACAATGATAAAATGATGATTGAGACAACCTGGAACGGCGGCGGCGCTGATGCGGCTCCCTTCCATGATAAAGGAATTCCGGCAATTTATTTTGTTACAAAAAACAGTTATGAGCATCTACACGAATTAACCGATAAACCGGAAACGCTGAATAAATCTCTATATCAACAAATTACTAAACTTGCATTTCTTACCGTTAAAGAAATTGCCGAAGGCAAATATCAAAAAGAAAATGTTCTGAAATAGCCAAATAATTTTGACTTCGAAGGAGAGGATACATATTCGTCTTCCACCTTCGAGGTCATAAAAAAAATCACTTCATAAGAATAAACTTTTTCGTTTCTACAAAGTTTCCTGCTCTTAATTGGTAAAAATAAACTCCACTTGATAATTCGTAATTCCTAATTCCTAATTCGTAATTGTGCATTCCTGCTTGCTGTTCTTCATTTACTAATGTAGCTATTTCATTACCGAGAATATCAAATATTTTCAAATTGACTTTACTGTTTATTGCCAATCGATAACTTATTACTGTTGACGGATTAAATGGATTGGGATAATTCTGGTAAAGTTGAAAACCGGATAAAGCTAATTTATCTTTTACTGAAAGAATGAAATCTTTGTCCGCTGTAAATCTAAAAACATCGTTAGCAGTTATGGGCTTGATTGTCACTATTTTCAGTGTATCTCCCTGAGTTGGTTTAAAGGAAGAGTTAAAATTGAAATTGACTTCATAACTTGTTGTAGCGCCGGTTGCAATTTGCGGTCGTAAAATAATTAATTCGGTTAAATCCCATTTCCCATTATTTCTTGTTGCAGGTGGAGTTTCATATATCAAATAGTTAGCCTTATTGGAATATGGATAATTTGTGACGGTAAAAGGACAAATAACATCTTTTCCATTTGTCGTTTTTACAGTATCGCCAGGAAATTGATATTGACCTGTTGTAATGGTATCAAGATTATTAAAAACAATTATCCAATCTTCAGGGACTTTAATTATAGGGTTGCCAATCCGGGCGAGGTTAACTGTAAACGTTGAATTTAAATCCCCTCGATTAAATTTTGAATTAACAAAATCAATCTCTGTTTGTTTATCTATGACTTTTAGTTTTAAACCTTCGAAATATGGCGTTGTAAGTAACGGGTCTAATGGAATTCCGGATAAAACAAAATTGTTACTCGTAAGGTTTTTTATATTTAGCTTTTTACCCAAACTATCAACATCAAAAGTTAATTCGTAAGAATTACCAGTGACCTGCGAAGGGTCAATGACTTGTAATTCTAATTCCGGCGTTCCAATTCCGTTTGTATGCTGAAAAATATCCTCCGGATATTTTCCAACCTTTTGATTTATTGCAAATTTTGGAGTAAGAATTGTTGTGTCACTTTTCCCATCGGAAGCAGTAAGTTTTAAAAAGTAAGAATCTGAGTTAGGTAAATTTGTAAAATCCCAATGATAAATATATTGCCCCGGCATACTTTGTTTTGCGTCAATCAGTGGGAAAAATGGACCATCATTATTATTTGAATAAGAAAGAGAAATAATTGAAGCATCATTATCCGCGTCTTCAAGAGTCCAACTGATACTGAATGGAGAACGGTTGATAGTCAGGCTGTCGAAGGGATTTAGTATTTCTATCTCCGGTTTTCCATTCACCGGGTTGTTAATCGTAAATTTACTATCACAAACATCATAATAATATTGAGATAGATCATTCGGATTAAACGCTACAATGCGCAAAAGATAGTTTGTGCCATCATTCACGGTGGTTGTATTCCATGCGTAAGGGGTATTAACCAATTGTTCAAAAACAACCGGTTGCCAGGTTTTACCGTAGTCGAAAGAGTAATCAATAAATACTTGTGCGTTTGGATCTGTTCCCGTATAATTCCAGTTGATGGGATTGAGTCCTTGCACAATGCCGCCGTTAGGTGACGTTAAATTAATTTTATAATTAGGATTTCCTCCTTCACTGTTAATGGATGAACTTAGTGAATGCCAATTATGACGATAATAAATGTAAGTAACATCGTTTTCCATATCTTCATAATTGTCTGAAAAAGCAATTGCAAGTTTTACAATTTTACTTTCACCCGATTTCAAAGTAAATGGTCCTGTTCCAAAATGAAGAACATTATCATCGGAATTTGTTAATAAAGCATTTGTCGAATCAATTCCATTTGTGAACCACTGCCACATCAGCGGACGATTCTTCGGAACGTTCGGCAAAGAATTTGTGTATGTAGCTGGATGAAATGAAGTTAAGCCAACATTGTCCGGAGTCTCAAGCAGTTTGAAAGATAAATATCCTGGCTGTCTTCCTCCCATACCGATTAGATCTTCGTCCCATGCATAAATTGTATTTCTTAAAGGAAGAGGATTAGCAGAGTTATTTCGTATAAAATTTATTCTATCATCTGAATAATCGGTAAAACCACCTATATGCGGATCTCCCATAAAACCAAAATAAACATCGTTTAATGTTTTGGGACTTTCATTAGTTATTTTATATTTAATAATCAGAGCATCTTGCATTCCATTCGCAAATTGATAAACTCTAACTTCGGTTTTAACACCAAGTCCGCGCTTAGTTGTGTCATCTGGAAAGGGATAATAAGGAAATTCGGCATTAGTAAAATCATCCATTACATAAAAAGCTTCATCTCGTCCTATAATTTGTCCGTCACCAAATTCACCAAACCATTGATTCCAGTTTGCGGGCCAGGAAGAAGGATTTTTTGCAGTAGCAATTTCAGGTTGGGAAGGATTTGCAAAGCCCGATCTGGGCAGCCATCCCCATTTATTTATTCCATCCGGTGAATAACCGCCTTGACCAGATAAAATATGAGAATCACTAATTATGTTTACAGAATCTCCGTTTTTATCAACAACTCTTGCGGCAATCATTGGTCCGAATTCAAACATATAACCCATATTCTTCCAGACTAAATCCGCAATATTCCCGAGATAATTTGGTTTACCGATAGAACCATAGTTAAATACTACTGTGGTTATTGCATTGGAGTTAAGGACGGATTCTTTGATTTCTTTTGAAGTGCCCAAATCCGTTTGCGAGTAATTGTAGATTGAGAGTAATAAAACACTAAAGACTATTTTTACTGAAAGTTCTTTTAAAGAATGCACAAATTACCTCCCTATAAATTATTAAGGTGTAAAAATGTTTTTGTTACTGAAAAATATGTTTTTATTTAATTATTACCAATTTTTTCGTTTCCACAAAACTCCCTGCTCTTAATTGGTAGAAATAAATACCACTCGGCAGTGAGTGAGTTGTTAGTTGTCTTTTATTAGTAGCATCAAAATTGAATGAATGATTTCCTGCTTGCTGTTCTTCATTTATCAAAGTGGCTATTTCATTCCCAAGAACATCAAATATTTTCAATGTAACGTAAGTGCCGACTGCTAATTGCCAACTGATGACTGTGCTTGGATTAAATGGATTGGGATAATTTTGAAGTAATGCGAATGAGGGAATATTGTTTTTTTCATCAACACTGTTCGGAGTGAAAGGAATCGCTTTGCAATAAACAGGAGAAAGCCCGCCGCTAACATTTGAAGCAATTGAGATATAACAATCATCATACGTGCCCTGGTTAGGCGCAAGGTGCGGAACATAATAAACAAGAAATATTTCTTTGTCTCCCGGCTTTATTCTTATTGCTGAGTCCGGAATAATTGGGATTAAAAAATTTGGATTTGAGGATTCAATATGGTTTATCATCAAATCATCGGTACCCGTATTAAGAAGTATGAAAACCGACAATTTTGATGTACCAACAACCACAGAATCAAAATTTAAAATACTTGGCGCCACTGATGCAGCTATAGTTTGCGGAAGATAACCATTCTTTACCGTCGTTTTGCCGAGAACATTTCCATTTTCAGAAACCGATTCAAGCAGCACGGAATCAGCATTAAAGACGGTAACGCGTCCGTACGCATTTCCAAATTCCGATTCGGGAAGATTTGAAGTATGTCCGCCGCTATTAAAGACGAAGACTCCAAACCGTTCCATTAAAGAAACGAATCCCATATTTTTTATATCGAGTGGTCCAGCCATCATTTCGGGAATCATGGAATTTTTTCCGTTATCAACACCGGAAGTGTGAGTATCACCTGAAAGAAAAATTACGTTGGTAATTTTATTTTCATTTATCGCTTGCAGCAAACGGAAATTATCTTTCGGGAAACCTGCCCATTTATCGGAAAGTTCAAAAGCTATGTCTTTAATATTAAACATTCCGTAAAGCGTTGGAATCTCCTGATACTTCGGATCGTTTTGAAGAAGCACAGCTAACTCAATTACTGCGCGCATTCCCGGATTAAATGCCGTACCGGAAGAAATAAATTTCCAATCGGCTTTTGAATTTTTTAATTCATCCAACAGCCATTCCATTTGCTCATCGCCAAGAATTGAGTGGGTGGAATCAGGAGCAAAATAGATCGAATCGTTTGCAGTTTTAAAAGCTAAAAGATTCACGTCTCTTTGCGAGCGGTTATCCGTCATAAATACTTCAACATTTCCATACGAAAATTTTTGCCACATTCCTTTTTGAATATTGGGAAGAGAATAATGAGGGAACAATTTGTTATATGCGTTCAGCATCTTTTGAGCGCCTTGCCAATAAAGGATCGAGCCGTCAGTGTTATTGCCAGCCATATCATGGTCATCATAAGTATAGGCATAAGGAGTTTTTCTTATCAACTGCCACGAGGGATGGGTAAAAGAATAGCGTGATCGAAAACTTTCTTTCACAAGATCGTCACTAAAAGAAAAGGGAGATTCGGTTGTATCGGGATAACCCCAATCACCTTGCTGAAGAAAAAAGACAGGACCTTCATCCGCTATTTTATTGAAGATCGTTCCCGGTTGCCCCTGCTTTTGACACGACCCGAAAGCAAATTTGAATTGAGATTTTTCACCTTCAACCGGAAAGGTTGTAAAATATCTTTCAACGGAATCAACTGCTACCGCATTGTTGATAAAGACTTTGTAGTAATATTTTGTTTTGGGTTGTAAACCGGAGATGGAAGTTAAACAGAAAAAATCGGAGTCACTTTTTGCAGAAACTGAATTTGTAAAAATCGGATTCAAAAAAGAGGCGGAACTATCTAATGCAATTTTTACTTCAGCTTCTTTGTCAATTCGAACTACAAAACTTGCTGAAGAAGATGTCACTCCTCCAACAATCGGAGGGTTTGCTATCTTTTGAGCTTGTATAAGAAATAAACCAAACAACAAAAAGACGGAAATCAATTTTACTAAGTTCATCGAGTTCTCCTTTTCTTCACTAAAAATCGTGCTTAATTTGGACAAAAATCAGAGCAAATACAAGTGCCGATAATTTCAAGAAATGTTTTAAAAAACATAACACAGTATGATTTGAATTGACCACCATGCAGCAAAACTAATTCGTAATTCCTAATTCCTAATTACTCTCCTCCCCATTCTAAAATGTCAATCCTTACTTCGACTAAACCATCATTGACCATATCAATTTCTTTTGCGGCTCCAAGAGAAAGATCAATCGCTCGGTTATTGGTATCCGGTTTTCGGTCATTTATTCTTACAATAACAGATTTTTGATTTTTCAAATTAGTAACCCGGCAAGTTGTATTGAATGGGTAAGAAATATGAGCGGCAGTCAGATCGTTCATATTAAAGATTTCTCCGTTGGCAGTTTTTTTTCCGTCAAATTCATCAGCATAATAAGAAGCGATGCCGGTTAAAGTTTCAGGAACACTTGGCTCAATAAAAATTCTTGATCTTTTATAGCGAAATGAATTTTCTTCTTCAGCATTATTTTCTTTTGAGTAACGAAGTGTAGATGTGCAAGAAACGAGAAAGAAAGGAATTACAAGAATAAATAACTTTTTCATTTGCTTGAAGAGTAACGAATGATCTCCACTTTTTCGATAGTAATCAACCCGCCGGATTTAGTTGATTCGAAAAGTTCCTCCAATTTTTCTTTAAAGGATTCAATTTTTTCCAGGCTATCAACTATTTCAATCACGATTGGAAGATCTTCAGACAAGCGGAGAATTTTGGCGGTATGAATTCGGCTGTTCTTTCCGAATCCCATAATTCCTTTAGTAACGGTAGCACCTGCTAATCCAAAGGCTTTTGCTTCAAGCACAATTTTTTCATAGAGAGGGATTACCCCGGCTTTATCACTTTCGCCGACAAATATTCTGATCAATTTTGCTTCACCTTCAAGATGCATTTTGAGTCCCTTATCTGCTTAAAATATAGGCTAAATAGACACCGAGTATTGATAGAAAAACGCTTGCAATAATGTAAACCGACGCTAAAATAAATTCCGAATCGAGCAAAAGTTTTATTGTTTCAAAACTAAACGTTGAAAATGTTGTAAAGCCGCCGCAGAAACCAATCGTTAAAAAAAGTTTTACAGGTTGACTTAATAGTTCACGTTCATCAAAATAAAAGATGAAAACTCCGACTAAAAAACTTCCGATGATATTGATAAATAACGTTCCGAACGGAAAAAATGAGGGGAGCAATTTATGAACAAAATCTCCAAACCAATAGCGTACAACTCCGCCAAGCGCAGCCCCAAGTGAAACGAAAAGGTAATTCATCGTTTAACTAAATTGGTCGAACATATTCAATTCTTATTGCGCGGTCTGCAGAAGCAGCGCTCCATTTTTTATTGCTGAGCAAGTCCCGCAGATCAAATCCTAGCGTTAATCCTTCGCCGACTGACCATCGGATACCGAGATTCAAATACCCATTCCCTTTGCCGTAAAATCTTGCGGCGTTATCGTTAAACGCAAAATCATATTCTAACACTGCGGAAACTTTTTTCCCAATCGTTTTTTCTGCACCAACCATCAAATTTAAAAAATTATCTCCGTCCCTGCTTTCAAGAGAATAGTTGACTGCGGCATTTAGACTTAAATAACCGAGAAATTGAAAATTCTTTGAGCCGCTTACAAAAAATCCTGGGGACTTAATTCCGTAACGATTTGTTGAATCAAAAAATTCACCTTTCCCTTGCGAATCAAATCCAATGGTTAATGAAGGATAAGAAAGCGATTCACCCATAACTCGCAAACGTAAGTTTACGCCGGGATATTTATACCATTTCGGTGAACCGGAACCGATGATGTTTGCACCGCCATAAGAAATACCGAAAGAAACATCCTGAAAAACTCCAACTTCCATTCTTCCTACAACAATTCCGTTAGGCAAAACATCATTTGAAACACCGACTGTTCCTTTTTCAAGAATACCAGACGAAGTCATATCAACTAAATAACGATATTCTTGTTTTGCATCTTCGCCGGCTGTTCCTTGCCCAAAGGCAGCGATTGAAGAAAAAAGTAAGCTAAGCGATAAGGTTAAAAAATGTTTCATTATTCTCTCGACAATTATTTTGAATTTCTTTACTAAATATACTAAAAAGTTAAAAGTATCCACCAGAGGCGGATCAGCCTTTGGCTGATAAAGTACAAAGTTAAAAGTAAAACAGACGTAAATTGAAAACTATCGACTGCTAACTGAAAACTGTTAAGCAAAGTTCGGAATAATTTTAATTTCAAATTCTGTAGGAAGAAGCGAGAACTTAGATTTCACCCGGATAACAACCGTTCCGGATTCATTCTTCGCTTTAATAATCAATTTCCCTTTCTCATAATTATTTTCAACTATTTCAATGAGGTCTTTTCCTTCGATAACGGAAAATTTTGTGTAGCTGTTTCGGAATGGTGCTCTAAATCCAAAACTGTTTACCGGAACCGCTTCAATTTCAATTTTTGAATCGGAATAAAGGTAGAGAATCCGCGAAGAGATTTTATATTCAACTTCATAAATTGAAAAAACGTACTGATGGGTAAGCAAGGCAAGCAAACTAAATAAAACAACCGCCGTAAAATATATTTCAATTTTTGACATGGTTTTATAACTTGAATTTTCTTTTCAATTTAAGCACTTCGTTTTTTGCCGCATGAATTATGAAGGAAACGATCTCATCCGGTACACCGTCAACATGCCCGGACTGAAACCGCAAGTCGCATTGGTCGTTTACGTAATCAATTACAATAAATTTATGTTGAGAAGTAAGTACAATTTCCGTTGAGAAAAAATCAAGTTCAACAGTTTTATAAATTGTCCGGCAAATCTGAAAAAGTTTTCTCAAATTGAATTTCTCAATTTCTTCCTCAAATAAAATTTGATAACAATGCGTCAGGTCATCCCACCAAACAGGAATTATTTTTCCGAATGCATAAAACACTCTGAACCAGGCACGCTTTCCTTCAAGCAGCGCAGGATAAATTTTTTCCTGTAAAAGATATTTATCTTCATGGTTAAATTTCCTTTCGTACAAAACATCATGCAAAGATTCCGCTCCGGTAACCACCCCAATTCCACCGCCGGTTGTATTGCATGGCTTTATAATAAAAGGGCGCCCTAAGATAGCCAAATTACTTAGCGAAATAAATAATTCTTCTTTTTCAGTTACCGGCGGAATAATAATTGAGTAGGGCACGTTTAATCCAGCAGTGATAAATTCAAGGTGCATGGTTGCTTTATCAATTGCGTGCAAAACTTTTTTGTGAGGATTAAAGAAATGTGTTTTCCGTTTCATTAACAGATACCCAAGTTTTTCGAACGATTCCTCTACATCCCACGCTCTGTCAAAATAAAAATGGAATTGTAGCTGCTTCTCTTTAACTCTTTCTCTCACTTCTTCAATATTATGATGACCTATAACAAAAGTTGTTAAATTATTTGCATGAAAAACTTCTTCGAACTTATGGATAAATTCTTCGTCATATTCCCAGACATAGGCTAATCCAATGTCAAATTTTTCAATCATTTTTATGTATCTTTACCGTGAAAATTTTGATTCTAAAATAATTTATCACCAAGATAAAAAAAAATTTGTTCCTGATGAAGAGATACAGAAATCACTAAAGTGCAAAGTTAAGGCTTGTTACCTTTATACTTTCCACTTTCTACATTGGCTGAATATTATTAACAAAATCAATTTTCTGTTTAATTTCCACTAAAAAAGAATACTTAATGCGAATAGTTTTTTTCACCCTTTTAGTCTTCGGATTTATCGGCTGTTCTTCTTCGGTTAAAACCGTACAGGGAGATGAGAGCGAGTTACAACAAAAATCCTATAAATCAGACGCCAAAAGAAAAGCGCTCGATCTTTTTCTAAATGGTACCAACGCTGACGCAAAAGGAGATTATTCTTCAGCTATCCTTGAATATCAGGAAGCTGCTCAGTTGGATCCATCTGCCGGGATCTATTATGCAATTGCCAAAGATTATTTCTTACTCAATAAGCTTTCGTTTGCCCTTCAGAATATTACTAAAGCTGTTAGTAATGAACCAAATAATGTTGAATACCTGCTGCTGCAAGAGGAAATATTTTCCGCGGCAAAACAAAATGTTGAAGCTGTTGCCGTCTTAGAAAAAATAATTTCGTTAGATTCAACAAACATAAACGCCTACTACAAACTTGCTCGATTATACGAATCGAACAAGCCCAAACAGGCAATTGAGGTTTATAAAAAAGTTACTAAACTTATTGGCAATGAATGGACAGTCTTAACCCGTGTTGCAGATTTGTACGAAAGGCTTGGAGATAATGAAAAAGCGGTTGAAACACTTGAATCTCTTTCGGAAATTGATCCCGCAAATAAGGAACTGCAAAAAGTAATTGTTGATTTTTATCTTCGCACAAAAAACTACGAAAACGCTCTGCTGCAAGTGGATGATGTTCTTCGTTCCTATCCGGATGATTTGGAAGCCCACGAAACTAAAGCCCGTATTTTTGTTCTACAAAATAATTGGGCCAAAGCCTCGGAAGAATATCAGTTTATTCTTGAACAAAAAAATGTTCCGCTTGAAACAAAAATAAGTATCGGAGCAAGTTATTTTCAAAATTCATTTAAAGACTCCACCTTACTGCCAATTGCAAAAAAGCTTTTCACTACAATTGATAAAGACACAACCGATTGGCAGGTAAAATTACATCTCGGTGCAATTGCAACCGTTGAAAAAAATGATTCTCTTGCAACTACGTACTATAATCTTGTCATCGAATTAGCTCCGTGGCATCCCGAAGGTTGGATTCGTCTCGGCGGACTCTATTTCGATAATAAAAAATACACCGAAACCGTAAAAGTTCTTTCAACTGCAATTACTAAATTCCCGGAAGATTTTACAATCAATCTTTTACTCGGCGTCTCCTTTGCTCAACTCAATGACCACGACAACGCTAAAAAATATTTAAGCAAAGCCGTTGAATTGAACGGAAACGATGTCAACGCCCTTTCTGCTTACGGATATACATTGAGCCAACTTAAAGAAAATGATAAAGCGATTTTCTTTATCAACAAAGCGATAAAACTCGATCCAGGCAATGTTGATCTGCTTGGAACACTCGGATTAATTTATGACGGGCAAGAAGCCTGGACTCAATGTGATAGTATTTATTCACTTGCCTTAAAAAACAGCCCGGACAACGCACTTATTAATAACAATTATGCTTATTCCCTTTCCAAACGCGCTGTGCGGTTAGATGAGGCGCTTGAAATGGTAAAAATGGCTGTAACCGCCGAACCAAAAAATTCTTCTTATCTCGATACGATCGGCTGGGTTTATTTTCAGCTTGGTGATTATGAAAACGCAAAAAAATATATTGAAGAAGCCCTACAAGCCGGAGGAGAAAAAGCCGTGATCCTTGAACATTTTGGAGATGTACTGTTCAAGCTTGGACAGAAAGATGAAGCGATTTCAACATGGAAGAAAGCTTTTGAGCTTGATAATACTATCGGGGGACTGCAGTTAAAAATTGAACGAGGTGCACTTTGAAAATAAAATATCTATTGCTTACATTTGTTTTGGTTTCAATTTTAGTTTCCTTTTTTAACGGATGTTCATCTTCGACCACTTCGGAAGAGGTTGAAATTTTACCTGCTGATAGATTAGTAAAACGACTTGAAGCCAACAGAAGAAAAATTCGCTCGTTTGAGGGAAGCGGAACGCTGACAATAAAAACGCCGGACTTTAATAACTCCGCTTCGTTTACTGTGGTGATGATTAAACCTGACTCAATTTACCTGACCATCATGGGTCCGTTCGGGATTGAGCTGGCGCAAGCATTGGTTACAAAAAGAAATTTCACTTTTTACGAAGCGCTTTCAAATACTGTTTATATGGGTGAAATGAATGATGATGTACTGCGAAATATTTTGCGTATTGATTTATCTTTTACCGATTTACTTGATGCAATAATCGGGGCAGTAAACTTAACAGACAGATTGTACAAAAATCCCGATACTTATCAAGTTCAAAACGATAAATATGTTGTGGCTTATAAAGACTCGCTCCAAAATACCATATCCACTTATTCAATTGATATTAGAAATCTCGGTATCACACAATACACTTTAAAATCTTCCAGAGAGAAAGAATTGTTTCTCGCAGAATACACCAATTTTACGCTCACGGAAAACGTTGCCATACCAAAAAAAATTTCAATTTCTAATAGACGAGAGAATCAATATCTTCAAATTGATTATAAGTCAATCTCCACAAATCAGAAGAACATTCAAATTGATTTTAAATTCCCAACCGATGCAACAATAATTAAATGGTAGCAGTCAAAAAGTATTTTCTTTTTGTTCTCATCTTTCTTTCAACAGCACTACCTCAGCAAAAAGAGATTTCTCAAAAAAAACAAGAGTTGGATAACCTGAAATCGGAAATCCAATCCCTTGAAAAAGAGATCGCTGATATTTCGAAACGAGAGAAGAAATCTTTTTCAGTAGTTGAAAAATTCAACAAGCAAAATTTTCTCCTTAACAAGCTCATCAACTCGTACAAAAGTCAAATAGAAAAAAAGTTGGAGCAGATTGATTTACTTCAGTCACAAATCGAAAGACTCCGGGAAAAAACAAAAGCGTTAAAAGAGAATTACGCAAGGTATGCCGCCGCTATTTATAAAGGTATTTACCAAAATGAATTTATTTATCTCTTTGATGCAGCCTCGCTTCTGCAAGCGTTAGCGCGTTATAAATATTTGCAGCAATTTTCCAACAGCAGGAAAAAAGATTTACAGCAAATAAAAGCGAACTCGTTACAACTTGCTGTAAACCGCACTTTGGTTGAGAACGAAAAAAGTTTAAAAGAAAATCTGTTGGGGCAAAAATCGAAAGAAGAGGTAAAACTTCAGAAAAAACTTGCCGAAGAGAAAAATGTGCTGAAGAAATTTAAAAATGATAAATCTGCAGCCGCAAAAGAATTGGCAGATAAAAAACAAGCCGAAAAATCAATAAGAAATCTCATTAACAAATTGGTGGAAAAAGCAGAACTAAGAGAAAAAGAGCTTGCAAAAAGATTAGCGGAAAAAAGAAAACGGGAATCTCTGAAAGAAAAAACAACCGAAGAGAAGCAAACTTCCGTTCCAACTGAAAAAGAAATGAAAGACTTCCCTTCCGAAGGATTTGCTACCGAGAGTTTCAAATCTTTTTCAGCAATGAGAGGAAGAATGTTTTGGCCTGTTTCGCGCGGAGCAGTAATTAGAAAATTTGGCGAAGATAAAAATGAAAAATTACATACGGTAACGTTGAATTACGGCATTGATATAAAAGTAGCCGGTGATTCCAAAGTAAAATCCGTAAGCGAAGGAATTGTTTCTGCGATTGAATGGCTCCCGGGATATGGAAGCATCGTTATTGTTACGCACAGCGAAGGTTATAGAACGGTTTATGGACATCTTGGACAAATATCAGTTCGCGAAGGGAGTAAAGTAAATTACGGAGAAATTCTTGGTGATATTTCCGAAAGTATTGAAGGAAGAGTCTTGCATTTTGAAATCTGGAAACAACGCGATCATCAAAATCCGGAAGTATGGCTGGTGAGGAAGTGATTGGTAATTACTTCAAATTTTCTTTCAAGTCAAAGTTGTTGCAAAACTTATTATCTCTTTCTTTTCTGCAAGCAATAAATAATTTACTTCCGCTTATTACTTTTCCTTATTTAGTACGTGTATTGGGTCCGGAGAAATTTGGCCTGGTTAATTTTGTAACAGCATTCGTTGCATATTTTTCAATGATTACTGATTTCGGTTTTAACTTTTCTGCTACCCAACAGATTTCAATATGCAGAAATGAAAAAGAAAGATTATCTGCAATAGTTTCTGCTGTTTACACTATTAAAATTCTGCTTTTATCTCTTTGCTTCATTGTATTCTTAGCTTTGATTTCCTTAGTATCAAAGTTTTCAAGCGAAAAAGAATTGTTTCTTTTTTCTTTTTTCATTGTACTTGGAACAACGTTTACTCCGGTTTGGTTTTTCCAAGGATTGGAAGAAATGAAGCGGTTGGTAATTGTCTCCACCATCTCAAAAATATTGATGATAATCGGAATATTTGTTTTCATTCAATCAAAAGCTGACGATACGATTTATATGCTACTGATAGGGTTAAGCACAATGTTTAATGCAATTGTTTTAACCGGTATGATGAAGAAATATTATAGAGTGCAATTTATTTTCCCGGCTTTAAATGAAATTTTTTTTCAATTGAAGGAATCATATTTACTTTTTATCTCAAGCGTTTCAATTAGTCTTTATACTACTACAAACATTTTTCTTCTTGGATTATTGTCTAATCCGGTAGAAGTAGGATATTTTGCTGCGGCAGATAAAATTCGTTCCGGGATTCAATCTTTTGCTAGTCCAATCAATCAGTCACTTTATCCACGTATGGCTTTTTTAGCAAGAAACGACAAAGAGCAATCGAAACAGCTTCTGCTGAAGTTCATGTTGGTAGGGAGTATAATATTGTTCGTTGTCGGGATTGTAATTTTCTTCTTTGCGAAATCTATAATTCTGATTCTCGCCGGGAATGAATATTCAAAATCAATCAATGTTTTACAAATAATTGCGCTGCTTCCATTCATAATATACTTGAGTAATATGTTTGGTATTCAAGGATTAATAAATTTCGGAAAGAAAAAGGAATTTACTTTGGTAATTATTTTAGGCAGTGTAATAAGCATTGTTCTGTCATTTTTATTGGTTCCAACATACGGTTCTTTTGGGACTGCTTTTTCTGTTTTAGCAACGGAGATCTTTGTTACACTTGGAATGATCCATTTTTACTTCAAGAAAAAGAATTTAAATGAAGTATGATTACCTGATATTTGATGTGGAAAGAATCCACAGCCTTTATAGCGAGTTTTTTAGCGAAAATGTAAAATATATCGCCTCTTTTTTTACATCATTGTAAAAAATCTCGGCATTAATCAAATTTATAACAAATATTTAGTTTTAATATGTTCGATTATCTGATTATTGGTTCCGGTTTTGCCGGTTCTGTTATGGCGGAAAGACTAGCTTCACAATTCAATAAAAAAGTTTTGGTTGTGGAAAAGATAATATGTTTACCAAAAATAATTTGTGAGGTTGAAAATTATTTGGAAAGCAAAAAATAAAGTCAAATTACTTGTAATAAATGTAATTGTTTTACTTGGTATGCTTTTGTTGTTGGAGGTTATTCTACAATTATTAAAACCATATAATTTATACAAAAGAACTTACCCGGGGCAAATAAAAGATAAAACTTTCGATAAGCAATATATTAAAGTAAATTGGATGAAAATTGATTCGAGTGTCGGTTGGGTTTGTTCGAACGCGAACAATTTAAAATTTTCAAATATATTTTACAATCAATTTGACATAAAATACAACATTAACAAACAAGGTTATAGATCAAATTTTGATTTTTGCGATAAAAATTTTCCTAATAAAAAGAAAATGATGTTATTAGGCGATTCTTTTTTATTCGGATGGTATCTTGAATACCCACATACTTTGGCCGGGCAATTAGAATTCCTAGACAATGATTCTCGATTTTTTAATTTTGGTATACCCGGTTACGGAATAGATCAGATGTTTATGACTTTTAGAAAATATTATAAATTAATTAATCCCGATGTTATTATCCTAATTTATATTGATGATGATATTCCTAGAATACTCGAAAGTTATCGTTTTGTCGAAGGATTAAACAAACCAAGTTATAAGATTAATTCAAAAGGTTTTGAATATCGATACTCAACTGATTATAATTTTATAATTACCCTTCTTCATCATTCTTATATAATAAATAAATTTTACGAGAAATATCTTGATTATTTGGCGGTATCCTTTACTAAAAAGATGATAAAACAAATAAAAATAGAATCTAAGAAAGAAATATTAGTTGTTCGTTGGCCTAGAAAAGAAATGCTAAGCTGGAGAAAGATTGATTGGTATTATGATTTATCTGAATTTTGGAATAGCAATGGCATTCATTATGTAAATCTTGCCGATTATTTTAGTGATTTGCCAGTTGATCAAATTCAATCATTTTATTTAGCGCATGATGGACATCCCTCTGTAAGTGGTAATAAATTTGTAGCAGGATTATTAAACGAAGAGATTAATAAAATTATCAATAAATGAGATATGATTATCTAATCATCGGTGCTGGATTTGCAGGCTCTGTTATGGCAGAAAGATTAGCTTCGCAGTTCGATAAGAAGATTTTGCTGGTTGAAAAGAGGAATCATATCGGCGGAAATGCTTTTGATGAGTATGACGAATATGGAATTCTTGTTCACAAGTATGGTCCTCATATTTTTCATACAAACAGCAAAGAAGTGTTCGATTATTTATCGCAATTTACCGAATGGAGATTTTACGAACATAAGGTACTTGCAAATTATCAAGGCGATCTCTTCCCTATTCCGATAAACCGTACTACAATTAACAAATTTTTTGATCTCCACTTAACGACCGAGGGAGAGGTAAAGAATTTTCTATCGACTAAGATTGAAAAAAGATTTCCGATTCTGAATTCAGAAGATATAATTATCAACCAGGTCGGAAGAGAATTATTTGAAGCCTTCTTTAAAAATTACACGAAGAAGCAATGGAATCTTTTTCCACATGAATTATCACCTTCAGTTTGTGGAAGAATACCCGTCAGGTTTAATGATGACAGCCGCTACTTCACCGACAAATATCAATTTATGCCGAAAGACGGTTACACAAAAATGTTTGAGAAAATGCTTTCTCGTAAAAACATTGAGATTGCACTAAACACAGATTATAAAAATGTACTAAACGAAATTAAGTTTGATAAAATGATTTACACAGGTCCGATTGATTCTTTTTTTGATTATGAATTTGGAAAATTGCCATATCGCTCCATAAAATTTGATTATGAGCATTATGAAAAGCAAAATCATCAAAGTACCGGACAAGTAAATCATGTTGATATGGAAGAAGAATTTACGCGAGTAACAGAATATAAATACTTAACATTACAGGAAGCTAAAACAACAACCATCAGCCGAGAATACTCATTAAAAGAAGGTGAGCCTTTTTATCCGATACCAACAGACGCAAATCGTGCTTTATACTTGAAATATCGGCACAAAACCGAACAAGAAAAAAATGTTATCTTTTGCGGAAGATTAGCTGAGTATCAATATTATAATATGGATCAAGTGGTGGCAAATTGTCTCCATTTTTTAAAATCAAAAGCTGATACTATTTAAAAGCCAATTTAAGTACAAGATAAAGCCAATATAAAACCAAATTAAAAACATTAAAAAAAACTCCTTTCACACATAATATGTCAAATTACTTACCATTGGTAACGGTCAATATACTCTCTTATAATCGCAGGGATGAATTGCGAAACACGCTTACAAAAGTTTATGAACAAGACTATAAAAACATTGAAGTAATTGTTGTAGATAACGCATCTTCTGATGGCAGTCCGGAAATGGTAGCAAACGAATTTCCTACTGTTATTCTTATTAGGATGCAAAAAAACATCGGCATTGCAGGATGGAATGAAGGTTTTAAAATTGCAAAGGGGGAATATGTACTGGTGTTGGATGATGATAGTTACCCATTAAATTCTACCATATTTAGTGGGTTGAGAGAATTTCTTAATAAAGATATTGCAATTGTTGCATTAAGAATATTTAACAATTATTTGAATAGAAATGAAACTGAATGGATGGAGTTTTCTTGTAATAGCTTCATTGGATGTGGGGCTTTAATAAAAAAAGATATTTTTAATAAAGTTGGGTATTATAGTGCTGATATCTTTTTATATCATAATGAATTAGACTTGTCTATAAAAATAATTGATACTGGTTTTAAAATAGCATACGCAAAAGAGTCCATAATTATTCATCAAATGAGTAATAGTCATCGCGGAAAGCTAACCGATAACAAACTTACTTCAAAAAGGTCTTATTATTGGGTTTTTGTAAGTCACAGCGTCTTTTTAATTCATAATTTTAGTTTTTTAACTGGCATAAAAATTTTCGGAAAGTTGTTTATTAATCGATTAATAATAGCATTAATTTTTAATTACTGGACTGAATTTCTTTCCGCACTTGCAACTATTATGAAAAGATTTAACCATTTCAGGTTGGAAAGAAGAGTCGTATCCTCCAAGACCGAACTACTTTATACAAAGATAATTCCTTTTGTAGATCGAGATTTTTTCCCAAACTTCAAGAAGCCAAGCTTATTTAAATGATAGCAATCCGAAGAATTAAATTAGTTTTAAATAACTGTCTTTCTTTTTTTGCCTTAAATATCCTTAGTCTATTTTTTCATAAAACTATGACTCCCAACAAAGCGTTGCTGTTTATTAACACAAGCGTTTTGGGTGACGTTACCATAAGCTCATTACTACTTGATGACGAAATCTTTTTGGTGCATGATGATATATACTTTTTATATCCCGATGAATATTTTGAGTTCTTTACCAATTATAATGGGAAGGTAAAGCTTCTTCCTTACAATCAAAAAAAATATAAGTGGTCATTAAGCTATAGAATTAGATTACTTAGCAAATTGAGAAGATTGAAGTTAGAGGCATGTTTCAATTTGACTTCAGCCCGTAGAACTTCTGGTGATGAAATCGCACTTCTTAGTGGAGCTAATAAAATATATTGTTTTGAGAACAGTTGGAGAAAAAATCTGAATGCTTTTTCAAAAATAGTTGATACGATGTATTCAGAAATTCTGTTTAAAGGAGTTGTTAATGAATATGAACGACATTTCTTAGTTATGGAATTATTTGGGTGGGAAAGGAAAGGTCATTTAGATGGAAGAGGTAAATTCTTAAATAAATGCAATAACTTGGAAACATTAAGATTAATAGATCGACTCGGTGATTATCTTGTTGTCGCTCCATTAGCTGCCGACCCGAAAAGAACTTGGGGGAAAGATAATTATATTACTCTAATCAAGAAATTTTCTGAACATTTGAACATTGCTGTAATAGGCTCTAAACATGAAAAAAAAGAATTAAATGAACTCTTTACATTTAATAATAATAAAGTTTCTGTCTTCGCTGGTTCCTTATCCCTCAATGATATTGCTTTTTTAATCTATAAAAGCAAACTATTTGTTGGTAATGATTCTGGACTAACACACTTGGCTTTATGTACAAAGACCCCTATAATTGCAATAATTGGTGGGGGCACTTTTGGCAAATATTTACCTTTTGATGATAGTGAAATTAGAAAATATTTTTATTATGAATTGGAGTGTTTTGGATGTGAATGGAAATGTATTTACGATGAACGCTACTGTTTAAAAGAAGTAAAATTAGAAGATGTATACAACACTGCAACGAAATTATTAAACAATTAGACAATGTATTATACAATAGCATGTTTTTCGGAATTTTAAAACTCTTCTTATGCAAGAAAAATTTTTTAAAAATTATTTATTATGTATAGTGAGAGATTCGCGTTTACTATTATCAAATTCTTTGAATTATTTGATTTCTTTATTAATTCTGCCCTTTTTAGCTAAGAAAAATCAAGTTTTGTTAAACCGCGCCTTATTTATTAATACAATGAAGTTAGGCGATTTAGAGATTTCTTTAAAATTTCTAATCCAATTTCAGGAATCGAATTTATTCCAAGAACATTATTTGTTATTAGACTCGAGATATATTGATTTATTGAAATCCCTCCGTATTAATATTAGGTTAATTCCTTGGAATAGAAAGTCATATAAGTATAATATATTTTACAGAATTAAATTTATTAAGATATTACGAAGATATAGCTTTCTTACTGCATACAATATCTCACAAGAAAGAGGAATACTAAATGATGAATTAACGCTATTAAGCGGTGCAAATAAAAAAATCTGCTTTAAGAAAAATGCCGAATACCTTTTCCCATTTTTTAATTTTATTAATAGCCGAAAATACTCGACAATTTTGAATTTTGACGAAATGAACGAATATAAATTACTTGACTTAGTGTCTAATCAATTGGGGTTGAAGATCATTCATTCCATAGATGATAGATTCATTATTAGTACTAATAACACTCTTCCTTCGTCATATATCTGCATAGCTCCTTTCTCTTCCGATAATCAGAGAAACTGGTCGATAGTTAATTATTTAACATTAGTTCAAGAGTTATCAATCGATTTCAATATTGTTTTATTAGGTAATAAAATAGATAGTTTACATAACCAATTTTGTGAAAATTCACATATATTTAATTTAATAGGCAAGACAACTTTGTCCGAGTTACCTGGAATTATTAAAAATTCTCAATTATTTATTGGGAATGATTCGGGTTTGACTCATCTAGCAAATGTCTTAGAAATTCCTTTAATTGCAATTATTGGGGGAGGAATGTACGGTAGGTTTTTCCCACACCGCCTTTCAATAAATAGAAAATACCGCTACTATTTGTTAGACTGTTTTGGTTGTGAATGGTACTGTATTTATAAAGAGAGGTACTGCTTGACAAAAGTAACAGTTGCAACAATATTAAGCGATGTATATAAAATATTAAATTAATATGGAAATTCTATTATATACATTAGACGATAATCCGGCGAATTCTCTCCTGGATAGAAAACATATAATTTTATATGGCGATTTTAATGTGCTTAACTTTTTGTACGAAAACAATATTAGGTTAAGCAAAGACATCATTTTGTACCCTGATTCTAGCGCAGTATATTTTTGCACGAAATTTATAGCAGGGAAGAAATTAAGAAAACATATTAGTACAGATATACAGAAAGGATTACTAGATAATTCAAATATATTAAGTAAAAAACTCTTCTTTTTTGGTGACTGTAACGAGGTGTTAAATAAATTAGTTCTAAATATTCAAAATCAATATCAAAATGTTAAGATTGCAGGTTATTCTGAAGGTTATAGATACAGTTCTATAGAAGTTATCGAAAAAATAAACGAAGCTAAACCAGATATTCTTTTCGTCGGTTTAGGAATTGGCTTACAAGAAAAATGGATTATTGAAAACTATCAAAAAGTAAATGTTCCCTTAATAATATCAGTTGGCGGTTGGTTTCAATATCTTTCCGGAAACAAAAAAAGGGCACCAAAAATATTGAGGGATGTCCACCTTGAATGGGTATATAAATTGTTTAAAGAATTTGATCGAGTATGGAAGCGCTATATTATAGGTGTTCCTAAATTTTTTTATAGGATATTAACAGGAAAGATAGTTTTACAATTAAAGGTTTTGAAAAGTTTTGAGAATTCTAATTTTTAATGAATTTACCAGTACCTTCGGGGGAACTGATTTGGTTGTAAATGATGAGATAATAGGATTAAAGAAAGCCGGATACACGGTTGAGTTATTTTCATATCACAATAAAGATTTTTTAAAACTCAAATTTCATAAAAAATATTATGTTGCGGCAAAGTCATGTTTTAAAACATTTAAACTAATAGAATTTCAAGATAAAATTGATCAATTTAAGCCAGACATTGTTCACTTCCACAATATTTATCAATTATTCAGAACTCCGATATGGAATAATATTAACTTGCATGATGCAAAATTAATCCTTCATTTACATAATTATTATCCTTTTTGTCTAAATTCTTTTTTCTTTGCTAAGTCCACATGCACAAAATGTCTTGATGAAAATTCTTGGTTGCCAGGCATAAAATTGAAATGTTATAATTCTTCTCTGCTTCAAACGGTATTTACAAGCACATCTCGCCCTTTACCACAGTCCTGGATTAAACTTACTTCAAAAATTGACAAATTCATTGCTGTAAGTAAATTTATCACAAAGGTCTATAGCAATTCTGGTATAGATTCTCAAAAAATCACTTTTCTTCCGAACGCAATTGAAATGAATAATATTAAAACCCCTTCTCACAAGGGAAAGTTTGTTTTGTATTTAGGTGCTTTAACAAAACTTAAAGGTGTTGAATGGGTTTGTCAAATTGCAAAAACACTCACAGAAATACCTTTCATAATTGCAGGGGAAGGGAATGACTATTTGTATTTGAAGGAGAAATATAAAACCTTGAGTAATTTAGAATTTACAGGTTATGTTATGGGCGAAAAAAAAATATTCTTCTTCAAGATTGCAGATTTTTAATTTACCCCTCAAAATGGTGGGAATCTTTCGGATTATCAATCCTGGAAGGATATAGTTACGGCAAACCTGTGTTAACAACCGGTTTAGGGGGGATTTCCGAGATTGTTAAACATGGTTTAACAGGAATCATTGTTGAGGAACTCGCTTTATCATCTTTTTCAAAACAAACTAAAAGACTTTGGGATGAAACCAACGAAAGTGATTTTTATTCAACCAATTGTCGCGAATTTGTAAAAAATTATTCAATAGATAACCACATAAAACAACTGACAAAAATTTATGAAGAAACATTATCATAGACAGTTCTCTCTGGGTGTTTTATCCTCAGTAATTGTGATCATATGTAATTCTTTGCTTTTCTCTCAAATACACATAATAGATTATAAAGAAACTGGAAATACTATTCAAATAAGATTGAGACTTGATTCCGTTGCTTTAACACCACGCATTAAGGGGAACGCAAACTCAACGAATAACACTAACGATTTTATGGATGAAGGGAAACCTGGGGAATTTAGTCTACCACACAAAAACATCTTTCTTGGTGTCCCCTTTGGGAATGAATTCAGAGTTATCACCAAGATAAATAAAATAATTCGTAAAAATTTTGACGTTAGAGTTAATCCAATAGTTGAGAGAAAAAACACGAACGAGCTAACCTACAATTTTAATAATACTATCTTGCACAAGAATGAGGATTTTATAGTTAAATGTCAAGGTTATACATGGATTGATGGTATTTATTCAGCAAATTTTGAAATATCCCAATATAGATATGAAGAAGTGACAAAGGAATTGCTAGAAATAAGTGATCTAGAAATAACTTTAATCTTTGACAAACCGATTATATATATAAAGAATATAAAAGGTGGGAATGATTTTTCTATAACGAAGAATGATATTATTCTAAATAAAAAATCAGCTTTAAACTTCTATTCTGGAGAATCTAATCGCCCAACAAGTGACTCATCAATGAATTGGGTTGACTTTCAAAAAACGTATATTAAAATTTCAACAGCAATAGATGCCGTATATAGAGTTACGTTTCAAGATTTGCTTGGTTTAAATCTAAATCCTTCTTTTTTTAATCCAAAGACGCTTAAAATATTCAATAAGGGAAAAGAAATTCCGATTTTTGTTTTCGGGGAAGAAGACGAGCAATTTCATGACAATGACTTTATTGAATTTGTTGGTGTCAAAAACTCCGGAGATAACTATCGCGAAATAAGTGAATATGGCAAACCATACAATGAATACTTAAATCGGTATAGTGATAGCTCTATATATTGGTTGTCGTGGGGAGGTGAATTTGGCCTTCGTACCAATATTGAGAACAATAGCTTAATCCCAACTTCTATTGATACAATTCAGTATTACAATGAATTAATTCATATTGAAAAAGACAATTGGTTTGATTTTGCTATGGCTGATCAGGTAAGACGTGAAATGCCGAATTGGTTCGAAAACAAGACGTGGAATGAAGGCTTGCTAAATGTAGGGACAAGAAACCTAAGTTTTTCGACAAGCGATGTTTTCCCTGATAAACCCGTTTATGTATTAGCTAAACTTCAAAGCTATGCATCAAATATTTCTTCAAATGCTCATCTACTAGCAATTTCAATTAATAGTGAGTCTTTGCAAGATTCAGCATACATTGACAAATATAAACAAAAGGTGTTAAGAGGAGAATATAATTCATCCAAATTGAACATCGCGAGTAATATATTAAAAGTACATTCATTTACTACTCAAGCTTCACTAAACAGTTGTTTTTTTGACTGGTATGAAATTGAATATCCACGATTGTTAAAAACTTATACCGATTCTCTTTTGTTCTCATTTCCTTTTCTAGATTCTGCTCTTACTGTAAAAGGGATTAAAATTACAAATGTTTCTTCTGATTCAATTGTTGTCTGGAAATATGGAAAGACGATTAAAAAATATCAGTTATTTCGCAATAGTAATAACGAAATTGTTTTCTTTGATACATTGACAAATCAGGATAGATTTGTTCTAATCAAGGAGAGCAAAGTCTCAAAACCAAAGTTATATAATGCAAAAAAGTTCGCCAATCTAAGAAATTCCCAAAACCAGGCTGATTATCTTGCGCTCACGCATAAAAACTTTCTCGTTAAGTCGAAAGATTATGCGGCATTTGTATCTAATAGCTACAATGTAACTACAAAAGTAATTGATGTTGAAGATATTTACGATGAATTCGCGTATGGTTATTTTAATCCGGAGGCAATTAAAGATTTTTTAATAAACACACATAATAATTGGCAAACTCCTTTGCCTAAGTATGTGTGTCTAATTGGATGTGCGACTTATGATTACCATGGAAATAAAACTAAGTTTTTGAGTACTCCTCCGAAATATAATTTCGTTCCTTCTTTTGGGGCTTCAGTTAGTGATAATTGGTTCGTTACCTGGGATACAACCGGAGCTTACATACCGCAAATGAATATCGGAAGAATACCGGTTACTTCGGAACAAGAATTAACTTATTACATGAACAAGCATATCAATTATGTTTCTCATGCTTCTGACAGTTGGAATAAACGATTTATCTTTTTCTCAGGAGGAACAGGCGATAATCAAAGTCAATTAGACCAATTGCGCGAAGTTAACAATTATGTTATTGAATATTATGTTACACCTCCTCCTGTGGGTGGAAACTACAAACATTTTTATAAGACTATTAACCCAAACACAAATTTCGGTCCTTATTCGGAAGCGGAGTTTCAAAAAACAATTGACGAAGGAGCAGTTTTTATTTCTTATTTAGGTCATAGCGGAACTCAAACTTGGGATAATTCAATTACAACACCCTCGCAGCTTAAAAGCAAAGGTTTTGGAAGTCCTCTAATTACTGATTTTGGATGTTCTACAGCACGGTTTGGAGAGCCTGACGTTACTTCTTTTTCGCAACTTTTTGTTACTTCGAATGAAGGGGAAGCGATCGCTTATATCGGAAATTCATCGCTCGGATTTTTATCTACTTCATTATTAGGTCCAAAATTGTTTTATGAGAAAGTACTGAAAGATTCGGTTTATACAATAAGTGAAGCCTTAAAACTTGCTAAATTAAAGATGCTTCAATCTTATGGAAGTACAGGAGTTTATCAATTGTTCGCTTTAACCAACACACTAATTGGTGATCCAATTATACAACTCCCAATTCCTAAAAAACCGAACTTATCGATATCTTCTGCAGACATCCATTTAAAATCTACAAATCCTTCTGATCTTATGGATTCTCTATCAATATCTCTTGATTTTTATAATTACGGAAAAGTTACAAGCGATTCTTTTGTAGTAGCTATTGAAGACAAGGTAAATGATTCAACCAATTTTAGTTTTTCTTTCAAAAAGATATTACCGAATTATTTAGACTCTATAATAATTGCAATTCCAATTAAGAAAAAACCAGGAGAACATACGTTAACTATTCAGTTTGATACTGAAAATTTAATTGATGAACTGTCCGAAGCTGACAATGTTGCTACTATAAAGTATTTAGCTGTCGGCTCAACAATAAAAACAATGGTTGTTCATTCCATTGAAAATGGATTAGGGGCTAACTTATTATTGATCAATCCTGCGAGTAAACAACGAAGTGATTCGTTAGAAATAGAATTTGCCACTAACGATAACTTTGAGAATAGTCAATTATTGCACAAACCACTTGACAGCTTGTCCACTTCATTAAGCTTGGCAAATCTACAAAACGGCAAGCGATATTGGACAAGAACAAAAATCGCCGGGACTGAAACGTTTGGTTCTGTATTTTCTTTCGTAAAAACAAACGAGAATACTTATTTGTTAAAAGATAATCTGGCTTTCTCAAAAGCAGCATTAACCAATTTGCAATATTTGAACATGAGTGTATTGTTTGATTCAACCACTACAGTTTTTTCTTCTCTTTCGGCTGGGTTCAGCGATGGTAATTCCGCTTCGATTTTGAAAAATTCTAAGAATTTTATTCCGGAAGGTACAATACGTGGGCACCATGTTTGTCTATTTGACGAACGAAGTTTTGAGTTTATCTCTTATAGACGATTTGATGTGTTTGGCGGTGGAACGGTAGAAACAAATAATTATATAAACTTTTTAAACACAATTTCAAACGGTGTTATTGTTATAATAGCAGTTTCTGATGAGGGTAGTATATCTTCCGAAACCTTAAAAAATCAAATTAGAAGTCTTGGTAGTAAGTTTATAGATAGCTTGAGCTGGCGTGGCTCTTGGGCAATTATTGGTAAAAAAGGAGCCACTCCTGGTTCTGTCTCTGAAGCTTTCTCAAGAACATATCAAGGTAGTGTAAGAATTGACACAACCTTTTATATACCAAATAAAAACGGCTCACTATTAACTTCTGAAATCGGACCGGTTGGTAAATGGGATTCTCTTTCAGTTGGACAGTCAAATAGTAATGAACTCATTAGTTCATATCGCCCTTTAGGGATAAGAGATGACGGAATAATTGATACTTTGAATGTTTTATTAGTAAATGACAATGCTTCAGATTTAAGTTCTGTTGATGCAAAGATATATCCTAAAATTAAAATTCTTTCTGAGTTCAGAACTGGATCAGATTCTATTTCACCTAATTTATCAAGTTTAAGTGTTAAGTTTCATACGTTAGCCGAACTTGCCATAAACTATCAAGTGGTTTCGGTTTCGCGTGATACGGTTATTCAAGGGGATAGTCTTGATTTGAAGTTTTATGTTTATAATGTCGGAGAATCTGCGGCGGATAGTTTTCATGTGTTGGTTGATGTGATGAAAGAAGATAATTCCTCGCGGCAACTGCTTGATACTGTTATCGCTTCGCTTGATTCGATGCAAAGAAAATTGATTACTCTCAATTATATGACAAACGCTTCTGATGGCAAAGGAAATATGGGATTCAAAATAAAAATTGATCCGGAGAATCGCGTTAGAGAATTGTACAAAGACAATAACGAATTCACTATTCCTTTCTTCACAAAACCAGATACAAACATTACTTCTGTTTCTGCGTCAACCGTGAGCGTTACATTTGACAATGCAGAAATAATGAACGGCGATTATGTTTCAAGCAATCCAAATATAAAAGTTGATCTGAAATATCCAACATGGTTTGCAGTAAGCGATACATCTTCCCTTTCCATTTTACTTGATAACGAGAAGATCCCATTCAGTCAATTGAACATTAAAAATGACTCCGCCAACAGAACGTTAACTTTTGCATTCATCCCATCATTAACTAATGGCGAGCATCAATTCAAAATATTCGGGAATAATGTTTATGGAAAGTTGGATAACCAACCGGGTTTTGAGCGCGTGTTTGTTTTCTCAAACGAACTTGCGATAATGAATTGTTACAATTATCCGAATCCTATAAAGGACAACACTTACTTTACTTTTAAACTTCCACAATTGCCGGAAGAGCTTACCATTAGAATTTATACAATCGCCGGACGCTTAGTGAATGAAATTAAAAAATCATCTTCGGAACTCAGTATGGATTTCAATCGGATATTTTGGGATACAAAAGATCAAGACGGAAATTTTTTGGCAAACGGTGTTTATTTATATAAAGTGATCGTAAAAAGAAATGGGAAATCGGAATCGCTTACACAAAAACTCGCGATCGTAAAATGAAATTATCTCTAGTCTTTATTCTTCTCTTTTCTTTGGAATTATTTGCGCAGAAACCAACCGGAACTTTACCGGTTGAACTCGTTTATTTTCAAGGCTACTTTGCTGATGAAAAAGTAATTTTGTTTTGGGGAACTGCAACGGAAGTAAATAATTATGGTTTTGAAGTTGAAAGAAGAATGCCTCAACAAACTTGGGTGATTACCGGTTTTGTTCAGGGAAATGGAAATAGTAATTCACCTAAGAGTTATTACTATGAAGATTCAACCGATCTTCAAGCTTCAATTTATCATTATCGTTTAAAACAGATTGATAACGACGGGAAAAGTGAATATTCTGATACGATAGAGATTTCCACCGTGACAAAACTTGAAAGAGATGTTCCTCCCTTGGCTACCTTTTCACTGGAACAAAACTACCCAAATCCATTTAATCCAACAACAATGATCAGTTGGCAGTTGGCAGTTATGTAACTCTAAAAGTTTTCGATATCCTCGGAAATGAAGCAGCTACGTTAGTAAACGAAGAACAAAACGTAGGAGTACATAATTACGAATTAGGAATTAGGAATTACGATTTACCAAGCGGAGTGTATTTCTATCAACTCCGGGCGGGAAAATTTGTAGAAACAAAAAAGTTTATACTCACGAAATAAAGGATGTTGTTTTTTCATTTATTAAGTTTGTACAACTCATTTACAATAATTACGAGAACGTCATGAAAAAAATCTTACTCACATTATTCGTTTTGCTCTTCCTATTCATTGATACTTATTCTCAGTTCAATCAAATTCCTAATCCAAACAAAGGGAATTTAACCGGTGGATTAGGAATGACGTGGATTGACGGCCAACCTTATTATGCTTTCCGATTTAGACCTGAGATTTCTTTTGCAAAAATTGGTGTTGGATTAGATCTCAATTTAGAATTCAATTCTCAAGGAAAATTGCGCAAAGAAAACTTTAATGAAACTTCAGATTACTTGAGTATTATCCGTTATGTCCGTTATGGATTAAAGAGAGACCCGGTTTATGTTAAAGTTGGAGCTTTAGACTTTTATACCTTAGGACATGGAAGTATTATGTACTATTATAATAACAGTCCGGGTTTTGATACACGAACAATCGGAACCGTTATTGATTTGGATTTTAACAAATTTGGTTTTGAATCCATTTACAGTAATTTTGCTCAAGCCGGTGTATTGGGAATGAGAGGATACGTTCGACCGCTTCAATACACATCGGCAGCCTCTATACCCATAATCGGCAATCTCGAAGTAGGCGCAACATTTGCCGCAGATCTTAATAAGAATTCCGGAAAAGTATTTCGTGTGCCATATACTCCTAGTTCTGTTGCAACCGTTGATGATAAAGGTTCCATTAATATTATTGGACTTGATCTAGGTTTGCCGCTTTTTAATTTCAGTATGGCAAACGCTTCGCTCTATTTCGATTATGTTAAAATTCTAAACTTTGGCAGTGGCGCTGCTTCTGGAATTATTTTTGAGCTGAACGGATTGGGAATTTTTAATGCTTCCGCAAAATTAGAACGCCGCTGGAATAATGCTCAATACATGCCGGCATATTTCAATTCTTTTTATGAAATTGAACGCTACACAGATAGTATTTCAAGTAAAGCAACCTCTCTTGAATATTTAAAAGCTGCTGAAAACGGTTATTACGGTGAGCTGGGGATTTCTGTCTTAGGTACCTTAAACGTAATTGGAGGTTTGCAGAAATTGGACAACCATGATGGAGGTATTTTACATTTAACAGCAGATGTAGCTCCAAGCGGATTTTCATTTATAGCAAGAGCCGGATATGACAAAGTATTTATTGACGGCGCTGATGTTTTTAAATTAAATGATCGCTCAATTTTGTTTACTGAACTTGGTTACAAACCTTATTCTTTTATGATAGTTTCGATTGTTTATCAGTGGACATTCACGCCGATTAGAAACAGTGATAAAGAAATTGTCGGTTATAAACCACAAAAGAAAATTGAACCGCGAATTAGTTTTGTTTACCCGTTTAACATGTAAGAATCGTTTAACATGAATAGAAAAAGGAGAAAGTAAAATTTCTCCTTTTTTGTTTTAAAGAACATCGAGAAAAAACTTTTTTAATTCCTCAACTGTATGGAATAAAAAATCGCTCTTCATTTTAAGTACTTTATCGTGTGCGTAACTATCCCAAACTACGGAAGCGACTTTAACTCCTGCCGCATGGGCCGCTTTAATATCAGCCGGGGCATCTCCTACCATTAACACTCTTTCTTTATCCAAAGAATATTTATCAACAAAGATTTGAATTCCTTCCGGAGAAGGTTTATGCTCTTTCACATCGCTTCCGGTGATCACCAAATCGAAGAGATCAAGAATTTCCAACTTCCTTAAAGTGACAAGAGAAGCTTCTCTCCCCTTTCCCGTATATATTGAAAGCAAGACGTTTTTTTCTTTTAGGGAATGGAGAAGTTCTTTCATCCCGGGATAAATATCTGCCATCGCGTGGTTCTCTGAATAAAAAGCGTAATAATCTCTTTTGACCTTTTCTGCATTTTCACCAAACCAGTTTTCAATAATTTTATCTTCGGTCGGTCCGAATAAAGCAATGATCTCTTCATTCGTCATTGATTTGTTCAAATACTTTTTAGTGATGTGGTTAAAAGTAGAAAAGATAAGTTCATTGGTAGAAGTTAGCGTTCCGTCAATATCAAAAATAACACCGTCATATTTTCTCATGTACTAATTCACCTTAAAAACAATAATTTTCCCATCCATATTTGATGCGGCTATCCTTTGTTCATCCAAAATTTGTAAAGAATGAGTTCTTGCTGTTCCCATAAAAAACAAAGAGCTAAAATTATATTTTGGATCAATCGAATAGATATTTCCGTTTTTACTTCCGAAGTAAATATTTTCATTTACTTCAACCGGTTGAATCGGTCCGGTATCCAATCCAAATTTCATATCAATCGTATATTGAATTTTTCCGTTAGCGGCTGAAATGATATGTAACTTATCATTCTGACTTTTAACAAATATTCTTTTCTCATCATTACTAATTCCAATTGATTCCCATGCGTCATAATCAGTTTTTCGCCATGAAGTTTTGCCAAGTAATAAATCCACTGCGGTTATTGCTTTATCAGGTGTAGCAAAAAAAACATTTTTACCATCGGTCACTAACGGAGAAGCTGCCGGAGAATAATTAAAAACCGGATTACCTGTCCATTTCCAGTTTAATAATCCGGTGGTGGCATCAATACAGTACAGGAACGTATCCCAGCTTCCAAAAATAATTTTATCTTTCTGTATCAGCGGCTTCGATTCAATCATTCCAACGGCTGATGTGTTGTTCCATAAAAGATTTAATGAAGAAAGTTCATACGAAAATATTTTCCCCGTTGCTGTTCCAAAAACTGCTGCAAACGATTTTTCACCTTGATAATCAATTTCCATTGTGGCGATTGGTGAAGTAATTGCCTCATCAATTCCAATTACTTGTATAACATGTCCGTTAGAAATATCAAGCGTAAATAGATCACCCTTCATCGTTCCAACAATTACAATATTATTTGCAACCGCCGGTTTACAGAATAATGAAGCACCTAAATCCGTTTTCCATAACTGTCTGCCATCTTCGTCAAAACAGTAGAGAACTCCATTTTTTGCAGTCGCGATAATTTTCTTTTCGTATGTTGTTACCGGAGCAACCATTGTCGTTTTCAAATCTTTTTGCCAGAGCACATTGGCTGTTAAGTTTTCATAATCAGTTGAATCGACATCCGCATAGAACAGCGGTTCTTCTTTCCCAACGGCATTCCATCGCTTATAAATCGTATCTTTTGTTATTTCAAAAAAGAAAAGCGAATCGACTTGATCGTCCACCAAAGTATAACCCCAGCTTTTCCCTTTTGCGGTCAAGGTTGAACGCGACATAACTCCGGCAAGTCCGTTGAAATTATAAACGCGATTTGCATGTCCGTGCCCAACAAATATTTCTTTCACATTTTTTTTTGCTAAAAGATTTGTAACCCTAAACCAGTTATCAACTTCCTTATCAAGTTGATGATGAGCGAAAAAAAGAATTTCTTTTTCGGAAGGAATAGTTGAAAGGAGTGAGTCAAGCCAATGCAAATCCTCCGGAGAAAAATGCCCGCCACCACCCCGCCATGAGATTCCACTGCTCAATCCGATAAGTATTGTTTTGTCATAATCGAATACAAACTTGTCGTCTTTCCATAAATTTGAAAATACTTGGCCCCCACTTTCACTCCATTTAGTATCGTGATTTCCCGGAATTATGTAATACGGGACAGATAGATTGTCTAAAATTTGTTTGGCATTTTTTAGGTCTTCTGCTTTACCGGACTCAGTAATATCACCGGTTGCTACTACAAAAGAAATTTCTTTTTTTAAGTTTATATCTTGAACCACCGCTTGCAAATCCACATCGGCATTTTTTGCACCGATATGCAAATCGGTTATCCATCCGAATTTAAACGGTTGGGCTAAAGAAAGAGATGAGAGGGAAATAATTAACAGAAGAGCTAAAGTTACTCTTTGAAATGTTTTCATTGGCAATCCGAAAAACTTATTAAATGATAACGAAGAAAAATTAAGATTCCTTCGTTTGATGAGGTGGAATAAAACCACGGTAAGTATCAAACTTTGAAGAATAGAAAACGATGTTAAAATTCTCGTCCCGCAGCGTTCCACCGCTTGGATAAAGGTAAAACTCGCTCACTTTATCGGAATCAATTTCCGATAGAAATCCATCTTTCGTGAAAAATTTTACTCGATAAAAACCAAGTTCATACGTACCGGTTTTTATCTGTTTTAAAAGATTTTCTTCGGAGAATTTGTAAAGCTCATTCATATAATTAGTAAACTGATTTTATTTTGTTTACTAATTCTGAAAATTCAACATCAAACCGCTCACCACTCTTCCGGATTTTCACTTCCACTTTTCCTTCTTTCAATTTTTTCTCTCCGATAATTACTTGAACCGGCATACCGAGCAGATCAGCATCGTTAAACTTAAATCCGGCTCCGGCTTCAACACGATCATCGAATAAAACTTGGAATCCGGCGGCTTGCAATTCTTGATAAACCTTCTCGGATGTTTCAACTATCGTTTGATTTTTCAAATTCAGCGCGAGAAGGTGAATATCAAACGGCGCTAATGTCTTATCCCAAACAATTCCCTTTTCATCATGATGTTGTTCAATAAAGCAAGCCATCACACGCTCAACACCAATACCGTAACTTCCCATTATCAATGGATTTTCTTTCCCGTTTTCATCAAGAAATGTTGCACCCATCGCTTCAGAATATTTTGTACCGAGTTTAAATATATGTCCGAGTTCAATTGCGGTAAAAACATCAAGAGTTTTTTCGCACTTCGGACAACCTTCGCCGGGTTTCACTATTCGCAAATCAACATATTCAATATTTTTTAAATCGCGAGTTAAATCAATTCCACCAATGTGATAATCATTCTTATTTGCGCCACTGTATAGATTGTTCGCGTCTTTTAGGCGAAGGTCGGCAAGAATTCTACTGCTAAATCCAACCGGACCGATTGAACCTGCATCTGCTCCGGTGATTTCTTTTAATTCTTCCGGATGTGCGGAACGAACAGTTCCACCCAAAACCGCTTCAATTTTTGTTTCGTTTACTTCGTCGTTTCCGAGCATTAAAAGCAAGACAGCTTTGTTATCATGCATAACCACGCGGGATTTTGCACATTCCGTTTCATCTATTTTTAGGAAAGTACAAAGCTCATCAATTGATTTCACATTGGGAGTTGAAATCTCAAAAATACTTTTGTTCTCTGTATTTCTTTCTTTTGCATTTACTTTTGAAGAAGCAACCTCAACGTTAGCCGCATAACCACAGCTTTCGCAGTAAGCAACGGTATCTTCGCCGGCATCCGATTTTACCATAAATTCTTCCGAACCTGTTCCGCCCATCGCTCCGCTCGAAGCACTTACAACAAAATATTTCAATCCGCAGCGGTCGAAAATTTTTCTGTATGCTTCATCATGAAGTTGATATGACGCGTTTAGATTTTCATAAGTTGAATCGAATGAATAGGCATCTTTCATTAAAAATTGTCTCCCGCGGATAACTCCACTGCGGGGACGTGCTTCGTTTCGGTATTTGGTTTGGATTTGATACCATATTTGCGGTAACTCTTTATACGATTTTAAAGCTTTTCTTGCGTGATAAGTCATAATTTCTTCATGGGTCGGAGCAAGAACATAATCGCGATTTTTAATTTGAAAAAGAATATCTCCGAACGCTTCCACTCTTCCGGTTTCTTCCCAAATTTCTTTTGGATTCAATGCCGGCAGATGGAATTCCTGTCCGCCGATTGCATCCATTTCTTCACGGATAATTTCTGATATTTTTTTTACTACTTTGTATCCAAGTGGTAAAAAGGAATAAATGCCCGCGCCAAGCGAACGAACCATTCCGGTTCTGAGCATTAAAATATGACTTGTTACTACCGCATCGTTTGGCACTTCTTTTAAAGTCGGAATAAAGGATTTACTAAATTTCATGTTTATTTCTTTGGAAATGGAGTTAAAAATTTCTTTTTAAAAATAACTAAAGCGGCGTGTCTATCAAAATTGGAGGCAGTAAAAACATTAGTTAATTTTTAATTGAATCTATGTCAGTGCAAGAATATTATTGCAATTAAACTTGGTAGCATGGATGGATGTGTGAATGAATGCTTGAATGAACCAAATTCCACAATTTTGATAGATTTCTGCTTGCCGCCAATTGATTTAGTTTGGCGAGGTTCTCTTAGATCTCCGTTCGTTTAATAAATTCAGTAATGATCTCATCGGTTGAATTCTGAAGTTCATCCATATTTCCAACAAAATGGATGATTCCCTCATGCATCATCGCTACTTTATGGGCAACATTTTTTACGCTGAACATATCATGTGTAACAACAATTGAAGTAACTTTTAATTTCTCGGCTAATTCTTTGATGAGATTATCAATTGAATCAGACATGATCGGATCAAGTCCGGTTGTCGGTTCATCGTACAATATATAATTTGGATTAGTAATCAACGCGCGGGCGAGTCCAACTCGCTTTTTCATTCCGCCGGAGAGTTCACTCGGCTTAAGATTTTGAATTCCCGAAAGTCCAACAAGTTCAAGTTTTTCTTCAACTAGTTTTTTGATTTCCTTCTCTCCGGTTCCTGAATTTGCTTCAACAAGCGGAAGTGCAACATTTTCTCCAACCGTCATCGAATCAAACAAAGCGGCACCCTGAAAAAGGAATCCGAAATTTCTCCGAACTTCATACAGTTCTTTTTCGGGAAGTTCGTTTATGATTTTCCCTTCAACTTTCACAAAACCTTCATCGGGAGATAGCAACCCGACGATGTGTTTTAGTAACACGCTCTTTCCACAGCCGCTTCGACCAATAATAACAATGGTTTCACCGTCATGGATGTTCAGATCCACACCGGACAAAACTTTTTTCGATCCAAAACTTTTGTGGAGGTTTTTTATTTCAATCATATTTTGCTCTTCTGTTCTTCAATACAAAATTAGTGTTTGGCTTTTAATTCTAAAACTTCAATCAATTTTTTAAGATAATAAAAATCGTCCATCGTGTACCAATGTTTCATTAAAACCGCCCGTAACACAATAAGGGATTCGTTGTGCGGGTTTTCATATTCAGGAAGAACTGTTTTTATAATTTCAGGTGCAAGAACAAACTTTGAAAGCATGAATTCCGGTTTTTCCGCTTCAACTGAAAGAACTGAATAAATTGCCAACGTTAGTTCATTTACTTCGGAAATATTTTTTTTAAGCGATTTCCTGAAAAAGCAATTAATATCTAAATCCGGGAAGTTTAAGTTATCATAATTTTCACTCTGCTCGATCATTTGATAAAATTTTTGCGATGCAATAACGGTTTGCGACAAAAGCACACCGATTCCCGTATTGTTCGGTGGGATTACTTTGTACGTTAAATAGCAAGCCGCAGCTGTTGCCCCGGAACGAGATCCTTCAAGTGAGAACATTCCGATATTCGGTTTATCTAATTTGTGATAAGTGTAAGGGGCAGTATTCAAAATGATGTTGCGCAGTTCTTCGTTTTTATAAAGAACAGCTCCGGCTCCATAAGAAACAGAGCCTTGTTTATGCGGATCAATAGTGATCGAGTCGGATTCCGACAAGAGGAGCAATTGCTTTTCTGTGTGATTGCTCAACGGAGTTTTTTGCGTAGTTGGATTATAATTTCCATCTATGAAAATCGATCTAAAAAATCCGCCGTATGCGGCATCAATGTGTAAATGAAATTGGTATTTCTTTTTCAACTCAAGAAATACTTCAATATCGTCAACGCTGCCTGTACCGGTAGAACCGAGATTTGCCATTACCATCATCGCTTCATTTTTTTTGAGCTCGTCTTCAAGTTTGTCACAATCCAATCTAAAATTTTTATCAACCGGAATTTCTTTGAACGAATCGATATTTAAAATTTTACAAATCCGTTTCCACGAATAATGAGAAACTTCCGAAAAGTAAACGGTCCCTTTTTTATAAAAATCACGGGCTGCCCAAAGTGCTTCCATGTTTGCCAGAGAACCACCGCTTGTTAAATGTCCCCAGCCGGTTTTATATCCCACCATTTTTAAGAGTAGTTCAACTACTTCCATTTCCATTTCGGTAGTAACCGGACCGCCTTCATAAGCATGATTATTCGGGTTAGAAAGCATGAACGTTAAATAACCAAGTATCGTCGGAATTGACGGGTCTTTTGCCATTTGCGCAACGTATCGCGGATGAAAAAAGGGAAAATGCTTTTTGCTTCGTTCTAAAAATTTTTCGAATTCTTCAGTAAGTTTACTGTTGTCATATTCGGTTTTCTTATAAAGAGAAATATCTTCCGGAGAATAATCTGCACGCCACTTTTTCTGTTCAATAAGAATTTTTTCGATATAAGTTTGAAGAAGAGAAATATTCTCTCCCTTTGGTCCGATAAACTGCGAAAAAAGAAGGTCGTTCATGAAATAATTCCTAAACTGGTTTATCCAAAATTACATAAATCCGGTCAAGCTTAATAGTCCGGCGAAGCAGAATAGGTTAATTTTAATCAAAATATTTTTATATTTTCTTGTAGTGAATTTATAATTTAATTCGAAAGAACTATGGCAAAAGAAAAGAAAAAAAATCAAGCGCGGCAAATAGGAAAAACTGCGCTACAAGAAAAAAAACCATTAATTGACCCCAAATTAAAAAGCCGGATAGAGACAATTGTTTTCCTGGTCGTTCTATTATTCTTTTTTATTTTAAATAATACCAGGAAAGAGCCGGAACGGGGTCCATACCCTCCATTTTATAATAAGAGTGTCCAATCAACAAACCAGTGAATCCGAACCTGATTCTTATCATCATACTGGATATTAAATAAGGAATTTTATGAAAAATATTTTAGCCTCGTTTACTTTATTTGTTCTGGTCATGCTTATGTTTTCTGATTCCCCGTTTGCGCAAGTGAAAAAAGCTCCGGAATTTTCACTTAAAAGCGTTGAAGGCAAAACCGTAAAACTTTCAGATTATAAAAACAAAGTTGTGCTCATTGATTTTTGGGCGACCTGGTGTCCGCCGTGCAGAAAAGGAATTCCCGATTTAATCGAATTGCAAAAAGAATATAAGAACGATTTGGTTGTGCTTGGCATTTCGGTCGATTCCGACACAAAACCAGATGTCCCTGGATTTATAAAAAATTATGGAATTAATTATACTGTCGTTTATGGAGATCAAGCCACGGCAAAACTATTTGGCGGAGTTTCCGGAATTCCAACTTCTTTTTTAATTGATCAAAAAGGAAATATAGTTGACAAACATGTTGGATTAGTTCCAAAAAAAACTCTGGCGAATGGAATTAAGGATTTGCTGAAGAAGTAAAAATCGTTAAGAATAGTAAAGCCAGGTTTGTCCGGGCTTTTATTTTTTAAAGAGATAAAGCAACAGAGAAATAAGCAAACTCAATAGTATTGATGTCACGATCGGGAAATAAAAAGTAAAATTCTTTTTTTGTATTATGATGTCTCCCGGCAGTTTTCCAAGGAAGGGAATTTTACCGAAGGACAAAAGAAGTATTCCAACAAAAACGATAATTCCCCCAAACAGTATTAACATTTTTCCTATTTGAGAAACATCGAAGTTCATTATCCTTCACCAAGCTTATTTAATAGTTCGGTAAAATCATTGGTCGGAAGCTCACATGTGAAATTTTTACAGAGATAAAAAGCCGGTTCACCGTTAATCTCCGTAAGGTTTTTTGTGTAGTTGTAAATTTCATTAAAAACATTTGATTCTTTCGGATTTTTGCAAATAACAATTTTATTCGGAATAAATTTTCTCCTCAAAACTGAAATTGCATTCTGAATCTTTTCTGTTTTTTCATCCCCGACAATTACAATTTCACAACTTTCGGAAAGCATAAACTCAAGCGCTACCATTAAAAACGGGTGTCCCATCGGTGTTGCTTTTACTTGTTCATGGAAAGCGCGGCTCAAGTCAAGCGCTTTATTTTCGTAATCAAGATTGCCGGTGTAGCGGGCAAGTTTTAAGAGATTAAGCATTGTAACAGCATTACCGGAAGGAATTGCACCATCGTAAATTTCTTTTTGGCGAAAAATCAGTTCTTCAGCAAAATCTGAAGTAAAGAAATATCCTCCATATACATCATCCGCAAAATGTTTATCAAGCGCTTTTTGAAGACTTTCAGCTTGTTGAAGATAGTCAACTTTAAAAGCCGCTTCATATAATTCTAACAAAGCAAAAACAATAAAAGCGTAATCGTCAAGATTCCCGTTTATCGCGGCATCACCGTCTCTAAAACGATGTAGCAACAAACCATCGTTCGTCTTTAAGTTACCCAAAATAAATCTAACGGAGTACTCAGCGGAGCGTACAAATTTTTCTTCATCAAACACAGCCCCAGCTTTTGCCAGTGCAGCGATCATTAATCCGTTCCAGTCAGTTAATATTTTATCATCCTTGTGCGGATGAATTCTTTTTTCTCTTTCTTCAAAAAGTTTTTTTAACAATTGTGAAACTTTCACATTCAATTCTTCGCTATGCAGATTGTTTTCATCCGCAAATTCATGAATGGTTTTTAAGAGATGAAGAATATTCTCCCCATGGTTTTCACCTTTAAATGGTTCAAGAAAATTTCCTTCTTCTTTTACTTGAAAAACATTGATAAATAAATCGGCATCTTTGCCCAATATTTTTCTGATTTCTTCAGTTCGCCAGAGATAAAACTTCCCTTCTTCTCCTTCGCTGTCCGCATCTTCGGCAGAAAAGAAAGCGCCGTTTGATGAAGTCAATTCACGATCTATATACTCATAAATTTCATAAACTGTTTGCTTGAATAATTCGTTACCGGTTACTTGAAACGCTTCAGTAAAGGCTAACATAAGCATTGCTTGATCATACAACATTTTTTCAAAGTGAGGAACAAGCCATTGCCTATCGGTTGAGTAGCGGTGAAATCCAAATCCAATTTGATCGAACATACCGCCTTTACGCATTTCAGTTAAGGTTTTCGTAACAATTTCAAGAGCTTCATTATTTTTTGTACGATGAAAATAACGAAGGAGAAAAAGTAGATTGTGTGGAGTTGGAAATTTGGGAGCGTTTCCAAATCCACCAAATTGATGATCGAACCGCTCCCGGTATTGTCTGAAAGCCAAATCCATTATCGAAGAAGTAAAATCTTTTCCAAAGCGCGAATCAGTTGTCTGTTGCATCGCATCGGTAATTTGGTTTGCGGACGCGAGTAAATCTTGCCGTTCATTTTTCCAATATTTTTCAATTTTCGGCAGCAAATCCTTCAATCCGGTTCTTCCATATTTACTTTCCTTCGGGAAATATGTTCCGGCAAAAAAGGGTTTCTTGTCGGGAGTCATTAAAATAGTTAATGGCCAACCGCCGCTGCCTGTTAGCACTTGACACACCGCCATGTAAACCGCATCAATGTCCGGACGCTCTTCTCTATCAACTTTTATTGAGATAAAAGATTTATTCATCAACCCGGCTATTTCTTCATCTTCAAACGATTCCTTTTCCATAACATGACACCAATGACATGTTGAATACCCGATGGAAAGAAAAACCGGTTTGTCCTCTTCTTGAGCTTTGTTAAAAGCTTCATCATTCCAAGCATACCATTCAACAGGATTATAGGCGTGTTGAAGTAAATAAGGGCTTTTCTCATTTATTAATTTATTTGGGATTAAATTTTCCACTATCAACCTTAAATTATAATTGAATAAAACTTTTGCATTCTTTTAAAGAGTATTGTTAAAAATTGAAACGAAATCTTTATATTTTTAAACTAATGAATGAATTATTTATCATTTCTTTAAAGAAAATTAATGTTTAGACCTAAATGGAGCAAACGATTTGTTATAAAGATATTTGCTGTGCTTACAGTTTTTGTTTCGACAATATTTTTTACCGGATTGTCAGATTCTTCAAACTCAATATGCGAAAATATTTTTAAGAATATTCGCGGCGAAGTTTTATCAGATACTAACATCGTGCTCATTAATATTTCCGGAAACGATATTGCGCAATTAGGCGGCTGGCCTCTTAAAAGAAGTTACTATGCGCTGCTCATCAATGAATTGAATAAAGTTGAAGCTAAGAAAATCGGCATTGAAGTCTTTTTCAGTAGTAGAAACTCAATGCAAACGATGTATGATAACTTGCTCATAAAACAAATTAGATCTGCTGGTAATGTTATTCTTAGTTCAGTTCCTGGAAATATTTATTTTAAGGGTAATACTTATCAAACCGATGCGATAGAACTTCCTTCACTTAAAGAGATTGATCCTTCACTTAAAACCGGACATCTTGGATTATTAGAACAAGGGAAAATTCCCTTGCAAGTTGGAAATGAGGAAGCTTTTGCCGAACAATTAACCGGTTCAAAAAGAACAGATGAAATAAAGGTGAACATCACTTCATCATGGAAATATTTTCACCAATATGAATTGTTGGAATTTTTCTCACTCGTAAAACAAAGCTCCCCTGAATTGCAACAGCTTCGGGGAAAAATTATCTTAATAGGCGTTTCCGATGAAAAGTTTACAAAAAAATTTTCCTCCCCGTTCGATGCATTTCTTCCGGGGATTGCTTTTCATGCGTTTGCGGTATCAAATTTATTACAGAATAACGCTTACAACGAATCAATACTTCCGATTTCTGTTCTTCTTCATTTCCTCTTTCTCATCCTCTTCATTATTCTTTTTGAAAAGATAACTCGGAAAAGGGAATATATAATCGCCGCAGTTTTTGCTTTTATTTTAATCAGCGAATTTATCTTTTTTAGTTTTTTCAATTATGAATTTCATTTCGCTTCGTTTGTTCTCCCGTTTTTCACTTTAATCATTTTTGAAATTGTATTTACTGTTCTTGAACGAAATTCACTTTTCGAAATTACTATTTCAGAATCAGAAGCTTTAAAACATCTGTTAACAAAAAAAGAACACGAACTTCTTGAGATGAAAAAGTTTTCTGATCCTGCATCAATAAAAGAAAAAGAAAAATTAAAAGAAAAAATCGAGTTGCTGCAAAAGGAAATCGCTCGTCTTGACAAACACGAACAAAACGATCTGCCCTATACATCCAAAACAGATCAAAAAGTGAGCGAAAATTTTTACGGAATTCTTTTTCGCTCGAAAGTAATGCGCGAAGTAGTTGCATTTATTAAAAAAGCGGCACCGACAAACGAAACTGTTTTGATTTTAGGTGAAAGTGGAACCGGTAAAGAATTAGTCGCAAAGGCAATTCATCAAAATAGTCGGCGCAAAGATAACCCGTTTGTCGCAGTCAATTGTGGAGCTCTCTCGGAAACTCTTTTAGAAAGCGAATTATTTGGTCATGTGAAAGGAGCTTTTACCGGGGCTGCAACAGATAAAGTTGGCAGATTTGAAGCGGCTGATAAGGGGACTATTTTTTTAGATGAAATCGGAGAAACGTCGGAAAACTTTCAAGTGAAACTGCTCCGGATATTACAAATTGGTGAATTTGAAAAAGTCGGTTCCTCAAAAACGTTTCGAGTTGATGTGCGTATTTTAGCTGCAACAAATAAAAAGCTTGACCAAATGGTGAAGGAGAAAAAATTCCGCGAAGATTTATTTTACCGACTTAACGTATTCCCGATTCAATTACCACCATTGCGCGAAAGAAAAGAAGATATTCCTGAAATAGTTGAAGGAATCATAAAACAGAATAGTGAACTCACTGGTATTTCAAAAGCGGCGATGGAAATATTATTGCAGCATGATTGGCGCGGAAATGTGCGAGAATTAGAATCTGCGCTTAAACGCGCTTTCGTTTTTGCCAATGCAGAACAGCGAACCATCATTCAGCTTGCTGATTTACCAGAAGAAATTTTAAAAGAAAAACGGCTGCATTATGAAGAGCTTGTTTTGGATGCGCTTCGTCAAAAAGGGTTTTCTCACTCAGCGTTTAGTGAAATTGCCGTTGAGCTTGAAGTTAATAGAACATTGATTTCAGAAAATTTCCGTGGTTTCTGTTTTAAACTTTTGGTAAAAAATAATTTTGATTTTGAGGAAACCATAAATGAAGTTGCTGCCACCGATGAAGAGAAAGTCTTAGAAAAAGTGAGAGCTAAACTCGACACTTTTTTATCGAACATCCATGAAGATGCAGTTAAAGTTAGCTCGCACAACTTCGAGGTGGTAAAAGAAAAATTATTCTCGAAGTATAAAAATCTTCCTAAAAAATTTCATCCCTATTTAGATGAAGTGATAAAACATTATTTAACGTAACTTGTAAGAAATTTTTTAAGCCCTATTCCCCGTTGCCTGGTGTTGTTCCATTGTGGTTTTTTAGCGTAAGATTTAATGCAATGCGTTTTTTTAGATAGCAGAAAAATGTTTTGTTTTTTATTGAACATTGTTTTACTTTTGCTTTCAACAACCGCATTTAAAAGATACTTTTAAAAGCGGGGTTAAAAAACAAATGGTTTTCAAATCAATAGAGGAGGTTCTGTTTGATGTCCATACACTTAAAAATTACTAACTGTAAAAACAATTACAGTTAAGTAGAGAACTAATTGCAGAAGCCGGTACCACTGCAAAAATACGCTTTCAGCAAGGGGCAGTTAGTTCTAAACCCAAACCCAATAAATCAAAACAAATTATTCAAAATAACTCTGGTTATACAAAACTGTGAGTGAATTGCCATGTCCCGAAAGCTTTCGGGACGTGGACTAATCAACACGATAAATCCTGGCTTTAGCCACAAAAAAGACTTATCGTTTGGCTAAAGCCATGAGTTTGTTTTTCCATCTATCCCACGACTTAAAAGTCGTGGCAATGCAAAGTTTCTTTTTTGCTTAGTTTGGTTGAAAGGAAATAAACTAAGATAAGTTTCTTCCTATCTTAGTTTGGAAGGAGTCAAACTAAGTTTTGCTCTTAGCTATGTTAGTTTAGTAAGAAGCAAACGAACATTTGCTCTTAGCTATCTTAGTTTAGTAAGAAGCAAACTAAGTTTGGCTCTTAGCTATCTTAGTTTGGTAAGAAGCAAACTAACATTTGTTCTTGGCTATCTTAGTTTGCTATGAATCAAAACGAGATAAAAAGGAGCAAAAGTTCGATTTTAACTTAAAAACAAGGCATTTTAATAAATAGATGCCTTTTAACAATAATCTATAACAATATAAAGGAGTGCGATATGGCGTACAGAGAAAAAACGAAATCACCGGTAGTTGAAAAAGCCGAAAGCCGGCTTAACGGAATGCAGGTGGTAGATGGTAAACAGGAAGCTCCGGTAAATTACGGTAATTCCAAAACTCCGCTAACGGTTGCTGAAATGACAGCCCAAATTGCTCTTGTTGAATCCAAAAGAGGCGATTATAACAGGGCGTTAAAAGCTGCCGATGAACTGAGCAACGACATTGATGCGGAGGAAAAGAAACTTAGTGAAATGTCCACAAAAGTATTATCCGGGGCTGTTAGTGAATTTGGAGAAGACTCCGATGAATACGAACAACTCGGCGGTACTAAAAAATCGGACAGAAAGAAACCGGTAAGAAAACCGAAAGCTTAACGGCAGCTTCTGTTGGTGAAGGATGTTTCTCTTTTAAGGATGATAGATGAGCTGAGGTTTGTTTATCATCCTTGGAGAAATAGTAATACTTTACCGCCAGGTGTTGCGAGAGAAATTATTGGCGGATTAATTGAAGGTTATAGATTTATGGAAGCAAGAAGTATTAATCAAGTATTAGAATATATCAAATTACATTTTGATAAAAGAGCTATATCCAATTTTGGTTTATGGTTTCGTGGGCAAGTAGATTTTTCTCACGGTCTCATTCCTTCCATTTTTCGTCAAGGAAAGACGTTTGGTAATGTTAAATATAATGAAATGGCAATGTATCGTGAATTTTTATTATTGAGAGAATCACAGAATAAAGGAAAGCTAAGTGCTTTTGAATGGTTAACATTAATGCAACATTATAATTTGCCTACGAGATTATTAGATTGGACTTCTAATTTTTTAGTCGCTTTATTTTTTGCAATTCAAAATAACAACGTTGATGGTGCTTTATATGTTTTAGACCCGATTTCTTTTAATGAAAAAAGTGATTTTGTATCGGGTCGAAGTATGTATGATTATCTTAATACTCAAGTGATAATTCGAGCTAACTTAGCCAAAATTAATACTCTGAAAGATTTTTTAAATCTTCCCGAAATAAAAAATATTTTAAAAGATATATCACACAATATAAAAGTAGCCAATAATTCTATAACTAATTCTTTAGAATTAGATGATGCGTGGTGTCAAAGAACAATTCAAACACCAATAGCAGTATTTCCAGCACAGCAAAATGACCGTCTATTTTTACAACACGGAAAATTTACAATTCACGGTGGGAAAATAGTTGATGGCGACACAGTAGTAGACATTATTCCAATTGAATCAATTGCTGCGGATTCCCTTATTAAAATTAAAATTCCATTTGATGCAAAAGAAAGTATTGAAGAAGAATTATTCTATTGTGGAATTAATGAAGCAACTATTTTCCCTGAATTAGAATATCAATCCAATCAAATAAAAAGGAAATGGAGTAAATAATACATAAACCGCATGAGAATAGTTAGTGGTTAGTTGAAGGAATTCTTTGTGAGGTTGATAGAGAAGCTGAGGTTTGTTTTTCATTCTTTGGGAAATGGAATATAGGCAGACAACCAAATAAATTTTTATGTGCTTTATTAATAAATAATGTGCTGGATATATTATAATCTATGTCAATTTAATTGAGGAAAATATGGCTGAATGTATTTATTGTAGTAAATCGGCTGGTTTTTTAAGGAAAAAACATAAAGAATGCGAACAAGTATTTAATCAGGGAAAGCAAGACATCAACTTGCTCATTGAGTCATTTATTACAAATGATCAGGAAATCAGCGTCATTGCAAATCGTATTTCTAGCATAGCAGTAAATAGTTTCATTACACAAGAAATACAAATTGAAATAATTTTTGAAAAATGGGAAGCTATGATAAATGATCATTCAAGTTTATTAGATTCTTCTATAGACAAGCTTGAAAAGATTAATGTTATTTGTGAGTACTACAACTTACAAAGGAAGAATACTGTGATATTTGAAAAGTTTAACAACTTAATCATTCAAAAACTTTCAAAAAATTATGCTCAAATGATTTATAGTGTTGGTATTGATCAATTAAATGTAAGGATTAATGAAGATATTGCTCGACTTAAACTTAATGCAAATACTGCGTTTATTAAAAAATTAGCTGTAAATACGATAGAGGATGCAATCTATGAAGCACTTGAAGATGGCTTAATTACCGTAGACAAAGAAAGAGCAATTATATGTTTTAAAAATAATTTCAATTTTACGAATGATGATTTATCTGAAAACGAATCTTTTCAAAAGCTTGTAAAAAGTTTAGTATTAAGGGATATTTTCAATGGAATTTTACCTAAAAGATTAAATGTCACTAATCAAATTCCCTTTGTTTTACAAAAAAATGAAACTCTTATTTGGTTAATAAATGATGTTGATTATTATGTGGATAAAGAAAAGAAACATTATGTTGGTGCTTCGCAAGGCATTAGTTTACGTATCGCAAGAGGCGTCTATTATAGAGTTGGAGCATTTAAGGGGCAACCAGTTGTAACTACGGAAAAAGTATATATGGGCAAGGGAATTTTGGGATTTACAAACAAGCACCTCTACTTTGTTAACTATAGTACGAGCTTTAGAGTTAAATATGATAAAATGGTATCTATAATCCCAAAATCTGATGGTATTATAATCCTGAAAGATGGAGCTACAGCAAAACAACAGACTTTTATTGATCGAGATGGATGGTTTTCTTATAACCTTATAACGAACCTATCCCAAATTGATTTGTAGTAACATTATAATTCAAAAGAATTACACCTCCTTCATTTCTACTTTAGTATGTTGTTTAATTATTTGCATTGTTTTTCAAAAAGACTCAGTTGTATTGTAGCGTTTAACAAGGAAATTTATTTAATAAAAAAGTGTTTTAGGAATATTGCATTATTTTTATGGAATAGACTAGAAAAACCATTCCCAGATATGGAGAGAATTGGAATATGAATTTTACACAAGATGATTACGATTTGATAAAAAAATACATCGATAAGGCTAATGTCAATATACCAATAGATGTTAGAATAGAGTATTATAAATATGAGAGTTTGCAAAAAAGCAAAGATCAATTATTACAAACTCCAGATGTTGTTGGTCATACAGTCTATTTTAATAAAGAAAGAGGGAAAATAGTAGAAATTGAAAAGGATAAAATATGTTTACTTATGGATAGCGGTAAAACTATAATATTTGAGGATAAAGAGGTTGATAGAATTTTTACGGTTACTAACCCAAATTTTGAATCTACCGAGCTATTATTCCCTTCGTCTAAATCAGATAACTTTTCTAAAGCTCTCAACCTAATTGAAAATGAATCAAGTTTCAGAGTTGCACAAGAAACATTTAATAAAAAAACACACTTTACAGTTCCGATCACTTTAGACAATATTCATCACTTCCAATCTTTACTTGATTTAGTTTATCGTTTTAATAATGTTGAATTGAGAAATAATTCCTTTAGTATTTCTGGTTATCATTCAAGAGGAATATTTGATTGTTTTAATGAATTGCTCGATAATTATAAAGAGAACTATTGTTTTGAAAATCATTTAACAATTTATCCATCTGAAAAGCCTTATAAAAATCCATTTGGGTGTGTGTACTTGTTAGATGACAACCCCTTTTGTGGATGGTATACAAAAGGAAAATTTGTAAATGATTATCAATATGAAATAGATAAAGTTGAAATTGAAAAAACAATAAATGATCATTGTTCTGTATGCCCGATTTATGATAAAAATCGTGCATTAGCAAAACTCAAAGAATTACCCCAGCTGCTAGATTTAAGAACTAATTTAGATTGGTCAAAGATGGAATTCATTGATTCAAATTATAATTGTAACACAAAAATTATCCCTGTTTATATTAAACAATCACTCTTTAACAATGAATCGTTTTATGCTCCAGCACAAGAGTTTACTTTAAAAGAGATTAAGAAGGCAATCGTTACTAAAAAGCAGTTGGCGAACTTTGAATTTCGTGCACCTCGCGATGTATTCTTTTTCCATCATAAAAGTAACGAGTGTTGCCATAATTGCAAACAGGATAATGCTGTTTATGAAGCGAATGAACTAATGGAAAGGTGGCAAAATGAAAGAAAACTTCCAGTTCCAACACAAAATTGTGAAAATGAAAATTGTCGATGTTTCTTACTTCACTTTTCTCCGAAATATCAATTTATAGATGAAAATGGGCAAATTAAATTAAAGTCAGAAAATGAGAAAGAATGGAAAAGCTGGATAAAGAATCGTGGATTACAACTTGAACCACCAATTTCATATTTGCCGTCACTAAATGAAGAAGAAAAGGGAAGAATCCATAATCTAAAAATATTATTTACAATTGATGGGCGCACCATTGGTGAAGAATATTTTAACAAGGAAATTCTGATTAACCACGGGCAAAAATATTTTAAAGAACTTGAAACTGTTTTGAAAAGTTGGTCATTTAGTTCAGATCCTATTAATAACGAGTATAATGAAATAATTGCAAAGTTCTCAAAAGAGGAATTAGATAGAATTGCCTTCAATAAATCTTTACAACTATATGTTTTGTTGTTGCAAAGATATAAGTATTGTCGTGGTAGAAACCTATCATCTTCTGGTTTATTTGGATTTTACTTAAACGAAAACGAAAATGGGAAATTACATTTTGTGTTACTCAATAATTTCGTGGAATTGAACTCCTTTGATAGAATGTCCATGTTTGATCCTGAATTGGGTGTTTTTGAGAATGATATTCAAATGTAGAAAGTAATTTCATGGTAGAATTTAATGCGGCAAACCTTTCAAGCGGGCTATATTTTTATCAACTAAGAGCCGGTGCCTTTATCCAAACAAAAAAGATGGTGTTGTTGAGGTAAAATAATAGCGACCTCAAAATAATATACATGTATATAGAGCGCCTAAGGCGCTCTGGTTGTTCGGGGTGTTTGTTTTTATAAAGATATAACTCCTAACGGAGTTAAGAAAACTTTGTGTATTAAACATCGTAGATGTTTAATATTTGTAGAAAAGAATTAAACCGGAAAAACCGATCCTCGTAGAGGATCAATAAAGATTTATATGGATATTTATTTTTATCAAATAAGAGCAGATGAGTTTATCCAAATAAAAAAGATGTTGTTGTTGAGGTAAGCAGTTTATAAATCCTCTACGAGGATTTCGGATTTAGGGGAGCGTGTTTTTTACAATAATAAGACCTCTACGAGGTCTCGATAAAACATCGTAGATGTTTAATTATTGTAGAAAAGAAATTGACCAAGCGATAACGATCCTCGTAGAGGATCAATAAAGATTTGTATGAATAATTATTTTTATCAGATAAGAGCAGATGGATTTATTCAAACAAAAAAGATGTTGTTGAGGTAAAGAACGAATGAAAACTTACCATAGGTTTCCAAAATGCTGTTGATAATTTCTAAGGATATGAATATATTAGAATTGAATGAAATGATAAACATTAATTTTTATAAGTCTCGTGCTTAAAGGTGCTTTATGTCCAAAACAATTACCCTTCGGTTAAGCGAAGAAAACTACAAAGTATATAGAAAATTAGCAGACAGAGATAATAGACCGGTTTCTAATTTTATTGAAACCGCTGTTAACCGATTCATCGAACATAATAGTTATGTAGATGAGTTCGAGATGGATGAAATACGAAATAACACGGAACTTAATAAAAGTCTGAAACGTGGTTTAGTTGATATGAAATTAAAAAAAGGGCGAATGGTTGATTAACTATAAAATCTTTGAGACAAATGAGTTTCTGAAGAGAATTGAGAAAGTCGCCGATCGAGAAAAATCCTTCATTGAGAAAAAACTTCTTCAATACATCTATCCCCAATTAAGAGATGAACCACATTACGGGAACAATATTAAAAAATTGGTGAACTACAAACCCGGAACCTGGCGGTACAGAATCGGTAAATATAGATTGTTTTATATAATTGATGAGCGCGAAAAAACAATATTCATCACATCGCTTGATTTAAGAAAAGATGCTTATTAACTATTCTTTCTCCTCAATAAAAGTGTAACAAGCCCGGTATTATAGTTCTCTATGACCTCGCCAGTGTGTAGTAAACTCAATAGGATAAAAAATTATGAATAGAAAAATAGACCCCATCCCGAAAGCTTTCGGGAGAAATATTACTTGAAGAATATTTAGTCCCGATGGAAATCAGTCAATATCGTTTAGCGATAGATATTAATGTCCCGGGACGAAGAATAAATGAAATCGTTCTTGGCAAAAGAGCAATTACTGCGGATACTGCATTACGGCTATCAGCGTATTTTGGGTTGTCAGAAAATTTTTGGCTTAACTTGCAGATGAAATATAATTTGGAAGTTGAAAAAGATAGATTAAAAGATAGACTTAAAAAAGAAGTAAAAAGATATGCCAAAGTTAGTTAGTAGTGTGTATTACCAGCAGTTCAACCCATTCAACTTATGAGTGAGTTGTACAACAATTAGAGGTCACTTATGAAATTGATATACTTTTTATTATTTGTTTCCCCAATACTTTTTGCTCAGTCAAATGTACTTTTTATTCCACTACACGAAATTGAGGATAGTACTGAGGAAAAAAAGACCCTCGAGGAGTTCGAAAAAGAGTATCAACCAGCCGGTTCATTTCTCAATGGCGATAGTATTTCGAATGCTTGGTTTAATAGTTTTAATCCAAAGCTAAAAAAAATAGTCTCTGACTCTATATCTATTATAGATAAAGAAACTAAGTTGTGGATAAATTTAGGATGCTCATCCAATGGGAAAATTGAAAAAATTATTTACTTCTCAAATGATCTTCATACTCAGAATTTAGATAAACGATTTCAGCTTTTACTAACGCAATTTCTTGAGAATTATTCATTTCCTCTAAAGTCAGGAAAAAGATATAGTCAATGTGGGAGCTTTAGATTTCAACCTACTAAAAAGGATTCACTTAAATAATGAATTTGTAGAAAAGAGATCAGAGTTTTGCAAATGAATTATAAAAATTAGATGAAATCCCAAATCCCAGTGTACAGGGTAGTCGTTCCAAGTCGCAATGACGTTGAAGGTATTCTTGCTATGACAAATTTTTCTAATTATATAAATTGTTTAACAAGTTCGGTATTATAATTATTGGCTGTGCCTTAGCAATAATATTGTTGAGCTTATTTTATTTCCCTTCCGGCTTTAAAATAATTCCTTTGTTTTGCTGCCCGTTCATTTTAATAACGATTGGTTTTTCAAAATGAAGATGCCGTGTAAATGCTAATTCTTCTGCCGGTTTTTGTGCAGTGAGCCAGTCCCAATCAACAAAATCAGTATTCTTATAAGAGTTTACAGTAAAATATCCAACGCGGAAAGAAGTAATATTTTGAAAGAAATGTGAACCTTGTGAAGGCGTTACGCTTAAATCTTTAAAACCGGATTCCACAATAACCGCAGCGCCTGAGATTTGATCCCACGTAACAGGAATACCAAGCCATGGATCCAGTGTTCCCCATCTGCCAACACCAATTAATATGTACTGCCTTTTCTGCGCAATCAATTTTGTATTTAACAGACTAACTTCATCTGCTGTTTCTCTGCTTTTTGCACGATCAAACTTGTGGAAATCAACTGCAATAACATCATAGATTTCATTTATCGTTCCATTGCCAAGCACTTGCTCGCTAATACAAATAAGGTCTTCACTATTAAATTTCCCAAAGTGAATTTCTTCGACCTCGCGGGTGAGTACAAGCGGACGCATTTGCAGCATACCGAATTCTTTTGGTTTTCCTTTCAATGTACTCATGTTCACAGCAAATTCAATTTCAATAGGTGTACCCATTCCCCAACTTCCTGTTGCAAGAAGTAGGTCCAAAATCTCCGGTAACGGAAAAATTTTATTTTTGAGAACCGGGGCAAACGTAACAACTCGTTTTCCTTTGCGTGAAATTCCATCATGCACGGAATCATTATCCGGCGAATAGGTTGAACCGACAAAGCCAAGCGAACCATCAACTTCCGCCGCACTCAAATCATATTTTTTCACAAGCGTATCATGCGTTTCCGCCGTTGCGTGATCTACTTTTCCCTTTAGATCGAGCGCATAAAAATCCTGTTGTGAGCTTTTTACTGTTTCAATAACAGAAAAAAATTGAAGAAGATGTTTTGGATATTTTGGACAGAAGCGAACGGAGTTTCCGCCGTCAACAACTGTTTTCCCAAGTCCTAAAGCAACCATAGCAATTCCGTCTTGCGATTTTTGCGGAGCAACCGGGTAAAAATTATACGACTTTGCAACTCCAGCAAAATCCGGATAAAATTTTTCGTTCTGTGAAGTGCCGATCAATTTTTGAATAACCACTGCCATCTTTTCCTCTTCCAAACGATATTGCGTCGCTTTCATATAATTTTTTGCAGCTTTGAAAAAAGTTGAAGCATACACACACTTGACGCTTTGTAAAAGCTCTTCAAGGCGCTGCTTACTATCTTCAGCGCTGTTTGGAATCATATAAGTTTGATAGACACCGGCGAATGGCTGAAACTGTGAATCTTCTAAAAGGCTTGAGGAACGGACGGCAAGCGGGTTATGTACAATCTCCAAAAATTCTTTTAACTGCTTATGCACTTCTTCGGGGAAATATTTTGCGTCTAAAAATATCCTGGTTAGATCAATATCATCTATCGTACTTAGTGCGATATTTGTTAATTTATTTTCTTCCATAAATTGATCGAAGACCTCTGTGCCAAGAACAACCGCCGATGGAACATAAATACGAACATCATCAAAGCGATTGGCAATATCATAGTTAGTGATCAACATGTTCACGAATCCGAGCCCGCGAGCTTTACCGCCCAGTGAGCCGCCTCCGATTCTTGCAAAACTGTTCTCAGGATCAAAAGTATCTTTTGAGAAATCTGTAATAATTCCTTTTTGCCGAATTTCCAAAAAGAGATTAATTGAATTAATTAAATCCTGGCGTAGTTCTTCGACCGAAGCAAAATCAGTAACTTTCCTTGGGCGAAGACGATGCGCCAACCAAAATTCAGTTCTTGCTTTCATCCAATTTGAAAAATGGTTTCTTGATGCGTGGAATGTTATACTTTCTTCGGGAACAATTTTCAGCATCTCGGCAAGCGCTATCAAATTATTTGCACGTCCGACTTGTTTGCCTTCCGGGATGCGAAAAATAAAATCGCCAAACCCAAAATTGTTAATCATAAATTCACTTACTTCGTGCAGTAAGCGAGGCGAACCTTTTAAAACAAAAGAGGCTCCAATTTCAATTGCATTTTTTTCATAGTCTGCATTGCTTGATTGGAGAAGAATCGGAATATCGCTGTGTGAAGCTAAAACGTTTTTGGCGAATTTTATTCCTGCTTCAGAATCTTTTTCACCGCCATAACGGAAATTAATATCTGTAATAATTCCCAAAATATATTCTCGGTATTTTTCAAAATTATCCCAGGCTTCTTCGTAGGTAGAACAAAGTAATATTTTCGGACGTGCACGCATTCTTAAAAACTTGTGAGTTAAATTCACTCCCTCGGAAATTAGTCTTTGCGACTGTTTAAAAATTTCCGCATAAATTAAAGGTAAATACGATGAATAAAACTTTACATTATCCTCCACAAGAATGATAACCTGAACACCGGCTAAAGCCGTATCGTTGGCAACATTCATTTTATCTTCAATATATTTTATAATTCCGATAAGGATGCGATAGTCACCTTGCCAGATAAAAATCCGTTCAAAAATGGAAGTATCATAATGTGTAGTTAAATCTTTACGCTCTTGATTATCATAGGCAAGAATAACGATAGGGGTATCAATACCGTTCTGCCGGATCATTTCCGCAAGTTTTGTTACATGCATATCTTCAACGTGCAGCGTAGTAATAATTAAATCGTAATGATTTTCTGAAGCAAGTTCAATCGCCTCGCCGCCTGTTGAAACGTGGGCGATTTCCGGTGCATGGCTTAAATTGAAGACTTGATATTCCTGCCGGATCAGATCATACAAACGACCGTCCTCTTCAAACAAATAAAAGTCATACAAACTTGATACGAGCAAAATATCGCGCACTTTAAAACGCATGACTTTTTGAAAATTCTTGATCCGATTTCCGAAAAGTTCTTTTGAGCTTAAATGAGTTAATTTATTCATAGGTATTACTTATTTTTCTAAAGAGAATTTCATGTACAAAATAAGAAGTTTTTTGAAAAGGAAGAACGAAGTTTTCTATTTAAAATCAAAGCGATTATTTTAATCCTAAAAAGAAATAGTTTTATGAAAGAAATGTGGAACGATCGATATGCCTCCGATACATTCATTTTCGGGACAAAACCGAATGAGTTTTTTAAAATGCAACTTGATACACTTCCAAGCGGAAAACTGCTTCTCTTCGGTGAAGGAGAAGGAAGAAACGCAGTCTATGCCGCCTCAATAGGCTGGGATACAGTTGCTTTAGACTGGAGTGAGAAAGCCAAAGAAAAAGCGCTCACATTTGCCAAGCAGAATAATGTGCTTATCGAATATCATGTGGGCAATTTTTTAGAGATTCCGATCGAGTCAAATTCATTTGATGCTGTCGCATTAATTTATATTCATTTAGTGGAAGAAACACGAGAACGGCTTCATAAAAAAGCAATTGAGTCGTTGAAACCGGGAGGCACAATAATTTTTGAGGCGTTTGAGCAGGACCAATTAGGCAGAACTTCCGGCGGTCCGCAAAATATCGCCTTGCTCTATTCTTTAGAAAATATCGTAAATGATTTTCAAGATTTAGATTTTAAATATTTCGCTAAAGAAACTCTTCAGCTGGATGAAGGTGATGGACACAGGGGAGAAGCTTTTGTAATTCGTTTTACCGGAATAAAAAAGCAATGAAAAAAGTTTTATTCCTCACTTATTATTGGCCTCCTTCAGGTAAAGCATCACTTCATTTTCCGCTTCACTTAATAAAGCATTTAAATGAATTGGGCTGGCAATCAACGGTAGCAACGGTAGCAGAAGAAACATTTACGCAAAAAGATGATTCTCTGCTTGCGGAAATTCCTCTGGATATCAAAGTACATAAAATAAAAAGTTTTGAACCGTTTGATCTTTATAGAAAATTCATAGGGAAATCAGAAACTGAACCACTTATTTCTTCGGAAACAATTTCGAAAGAGAGAAAAAATCTTTCGCACCGGATTTCGATTTGGATACGGATGAATCTTTTTATCCCTGATGCCCGCATAGGTTGGTATCCTTTTGCAGTAAAATTTCTTAAAAAACTTTTAAGACATGAAAAATTCGATGCTATTATAACAGTTGGTCCTCCACATTCAACACACCTAATCGGTTTACGGCTGAGCAAGCTTTTTCATCTTCCGCATGTGCCAATATTCATCGATCCGTGGGTTGATATAGTTTATTATAAAGATTTTAGAAGAAGCACATTAACTTTAGAAATAGATAAGTATTTTGAAAAGAGCGTTTTGAAAAATGCGAGTCACGTAATTTTTGTTACAAAATCTACTCGCGCCGATTTTGTGGAAAAATATCCTTTCGTTCTTAACAAATCAGCGGTACTTTATTGGGGCTACAATGAAGGGAATTTTAGCAAGATCCCACACATGAATAAATTCTCGGATGAAAAAATATTATTACATGCAGGAAATATTTTTGATTTTCAAAATCCAAAGCGTCTTTGGGAATATCTACAAAAAATATTATTGAAGGGGGAACGGATTAAGTTGCAATTTGTTGGAACCGTAAGTCCTGAGGTTAGAGAATCACTAATTAAAAACGGACTTGAGAAAGTAACGGAATTTCTAGGATTTTTGCCATATCAAGAAGTAATTCAAAAATTGTGTGCAGCCGATTTTCTTCTGGTGTGCACAACCGAGAAAAGACATGTCCCCGGAAAATTGTTTGAATATTTGCGTTCGCAGAAACCGATTCTTTGTTTCGGTGATGAGAATCCGGAGGTTGAAGAGTTAATTAAAAACGGTAACGCTGGAATGTTTTTATCTTACCAAAACAGTGGCGAAGAGTTTTTTAAGAATGTTCGGTCTTATTCAACCGATTTATCGTTCGTAAAAGGTTTTGAAAGAAAGAAAGCCGCATCAAAGCTGGTTGAAATCCTAAATAGCCTTGGTGGATAAGTGCTTGAGATTAATTACACCCTGTTTTTATAGGGGTTTTCGGGAACAACTACAAAAATATTTAAAATAGTTGTTTCATTTGATTAAAAATATTTTTAATTTTCTGTTGAAATAACTTTTTACTAACATTACAAGAGGTATTCTATTATGGCAGAAACAAAATCACTAACAAAGTCTCAAGTTCTTGATCACCTTTCGAAGAAGACCGGAACAACAAAAAAGTTAGCCGGTCAGTTCTTAGATGAATTGGTAGCTCTTTCCTATAAAGAAGCTAAAAAGCAATTCGTTCTTCCGGGCTTAGGAAAATTAGTTGTCGCCGCTCGAAAGAAAAGAATGGGAAGAAACCCTCAGACAGGTGAATCTATTGTAATTCCAGCAAGAAAAGTGCTAAAATTCAAGATTGCTAAACAAGCAAAAGATGCTGTGTTCGGCAAGAAATAAACTGCTCCTCTTGCGAGAGTTAGTAAAAGGCATACTATTTTGGTATGCCTTTTCGTTTTTATAATTACACTTCTACACGGGATTTAATTTTTGTTTCAACTTTTTGATATACTTCAAGTGGAACATTTTGCAGTAACGCGGTAATAAAAATATTTGCGTTCGTAAGATGATGAAAAAATCCGATAGTACTTTTTCCCCCTTCAATTTTCATTAACCCCTTTGATTTTCCATAAAATATCCCTCCATCAAGTTTTACGATTTCAGAAAAATGCAGAATGATCTTTTTGTCCCTTCTAAAAAATTGACTACATATAATTTTATCTTCATCAATTTCAATTTGGAGTGGAAGGATTTTGTAAAGCCGATAATATAATTTATTTACATAAAAAATGATCGCCGAAATGACAAACAAATAAAGAGATTGACCTACCTCATAATTAAAGGTCACAATTGCTGGAATCATATAGAGCAAGAGAATTGGGGTTAGCAGTAAGTTTCCGTAACGATAAATAAAACGATAAAAAAGTTTATAAGTAAAACTATACATTACTAAAACTTATTCATCACTTCCACAACTTTGAAAATATCATCTTCTGTGTGATAGAATGAAATCGGTAAACTAAGTGTTGTAGCATGAATTTCTTCCGAGATCGGAAAATCTTTTTCACTTATAATTCCTGCCATTGCTTTTTGTTTATGCGGTGGAACAGGGTAATGGATTTCTGTTTTAATTTCATTCTTCAACAAATAATTTTTCAATTCGCCACGTTTAGAATGTCGAATATTGAAAATATGAAAAACATCAAAAACATTTTCTTCAACAACCGGTTTGATAAAATCTTCTTTCAGATTGTCAAAGTAAATTTTTGCAAGTTTTCGTTTATGAGTATTTATCTCGTCGAGATGTTTAAGTTTAATTGAAAGAAATCCGGCTTGCATTTCATGCAGACGAGAATTGTATCCGACAATTTCATTATAGTATTTCACATCCGAACCATAATTCCGCAGCCGATTAATTAATTTAGAAAGTGCAGTATCATCAGTTAATACTGCTCCTGCATCACCAAGCGCACCTAAATTTTTAGTAGGATAAAAACTAAACGCACCAAACTCTCCAAATGTTCCTGTAAGTCTTCCAAAATATTTTGCCCCGTGAGATTGTGCACAGTCTTCAACAAGCGCGAGATGATACTTTTCTTTTAACGCTAAGATCGGTCTCATATCACAGGGCTTGCCGTAAAGATGCACGATCATTATCGCTTTTGTCTTTGCGGAAATTTTTTCTTCAATTTTTTTCGGATCAATATTATATGTTTCAAGTTCGGGTTCAACTAAAACCGGTTTTAACCCGCAATGTAAAATTGATAATATGGTAGCAATGTAAGTATTCGAAGGGACAATTACTTCCGAATCTTTTTCATAATTCAAAGCTTTTAGCGAAAGGACTAACGCATCCAACCCGGATGCAACACCGATACAATATTTTAATTGATGATAAGCAGAAAACTCTTCTTCAAAACGTTTTACATTTTCGCCTAAGATATACCAGCCGGAGTTTAATGTTTTTTCAAATGATATTTTGTATTCTTCAAAAAAGGGCTTATTTAGCTCGCCAAGATTTTCATACTCTATCATTGATAAGCCTCGTAAATATAATCTGCCGAATCAAATTTTGTTGAAGCAAAGACAAGCAAAACCGTATCAGGAGTAAAATGGTGCATGGTATGCCAATCTTTTGTTTCGAGAATTAAACATTTACTTGGATGATTTAGAAGAAAGTCTTCACACTTTTCTCCGTCATTGTTAGAAACAATGCAGTTTCCATGAATACAGATTGCAGCTTGCACCGTTGATTTATGTCTATGTCCACCTCGAACTGAATCATCAACACCGTAGATATAAAAGACACGTTTTACATCAAAAGGTATTTGTTCTTCGATGACGGTCAAATTCCCACGTTTATCGGAATGTGTTTTTAAATTAATTAGATATGCCATGTTATGTTTCAAGATATTTTAATTTTCTAAAAATATTGTATGTTCCTTTTAAGTGACGATAAACATAGAGCAACGGAGTCTTCCATAATAACGGCTTATTACCGGAATCATGCGGATCAAAACTATCATCGATCTGGTGGATAATATTTTTTGCTTTTTCTAACTCACGAATATATGGTTTATAAAAATAATTATGAGCTTCCTTTGAGAGATATCTTCTACCTAATTCAATTTCACCATTTGTAAAAAATAAAAGATAATGGAAATGATAAAAAATAACTTCAAATTCTTTTTCCGAGATTTTTTCTCTTCCAAAATATTTTCCATTCTTTATAAAAAAATCATACTGCTGAACATTCCAACCCGCAAGTCCTCCACCAAGATGATTCATTACATGCACTCCTTCAAAGCGTTCCGTCCAATCTTCCAAATAAAGTTGATCCCCGAATTTACCGTCTTCATAATACGCGAAACACCATTCCAGGCATCGTTCCCGCCACCAGCGCAAAGCTTTTAAACCGCGGTCATCATTTCTAAAAGTTATTAACTGAACACAGTATTTACCACTCTTCTTAAAATCCGATTTAATAAATTCCGGAGAATATCTATGCTCGGTCAATAAAATTGAATTATCTCCAAGCTCATCAAAGATCGGTTTTGGCGAAGAATAAAAAAACAAATCGGCATCAAGATATGTGCAACTTTCAACTTTATATTTTTCAAGAACGAATAAAATTGTCGATGAAGTTGAAGTCCAACAATATTCACCTATTGAGCGGGTTGGTTTGATCTTTAGAAGTTCTTCATCCTCAAATTCCTTTAAAGAAATGATCGTGGCTTTTTTCAGATTTAACTTGGTCAAGACAGAATAGCATTTATCATTAAAAGCGAAAATATAAATATGGAAATCTTCACAGTTTTTTTCAAGTGAATTGTAGAGCGTCAATCCGCGAGAGATATAATGTGTATCAAAGAGAGTGCAGAAGTTAAACATTGGCAATTTTGTTTGCTAAAATAATATTATCCAGATAAAGATCGTTGTTTTTCGGAAGAACTTTGCTTAAAAGAATTCCCATTAGCGTAATAATAGACATGACAAAAAAAGTGAAGAGTTGTCTAACTATTTTGTTCTTTTGAGTAATTTTATAAATGTAAGCATTAAGTAACTGGGGAAATATCCTAAAATCATTAATACTTTTTCTACTCTCAATAATTTCGAACCCATGATGCTTAAGCAAATGCGCTAATCCAAAGGAAGAATAGCGAGCATAATCATAAGGTTGTTCGTGTTCATCCCATACGAAAGGAACAGTCAACAAAAGTTTACCATCCTTTTTTAATACTCTATTAATCTCTGATAAAAATTCGTTTGGAGTGAAGACATGTTCCAATACTTGATTGGTCACTATTGAATCAAATTTTTTATCTTCAAAAGGAAACTTACCGCCGTCATAAAAAACATCTACATTTTTATTTTCTCGGTTAATCGTTGTCTCAATCTCTAATCCAATATATTTGCTACATGAAAAAAATTTTTCATAGGGTTTAGTTCCACAACCAACATCGAGTGTTTCCCCAACAATTTCTCCCCCCAATTTTTTTATACTTTCAAGCAATCCTCTTCGCGCTATAAAGAAAGGATTTACAAACAACCCTATTAGAGAAGGTTCAAATTGTTCTCTTAAAATCAGATATTTAATTTTTTTCACGATACTTTTTCTAAATAAAATATTGGGATAGCCATAAAAAGATTTGGGAATGTTTGAATCAAAAAATTTTTAGCGGCACTATTAGTTTTAGCAAAACTTGTCTCTTTAACTTTTAGTCCCCCGATTTCGTTTAATAAATCAAATAAATCGTTAAACGAAAATTGATGAATATGACCGGTGTTATGCCATTTATAATCAAACAGCATTGGCCTAGGCATTCTTCCATTCAGAAGCATATCTAATCTATTTTTATAATATGCAAAGTTAGGAAATGATAAAATTTGATATTTTGAAATTCTTTTCATTTCACTTAATAGGATTTCGGGAAACATTACCATCTGAATTGTAACATTGCAAATTGAATAGTCAAAGTAGTTGTCCTTAAATGGCAAGATTGAATCAATATTGTGTTTAACAACATTCAACTTCTTCTTATTACAAATGTTTAGACCACTTTCTGAAATTTCAATTCCTGTCTCATCTATTTGCTTTTCTTCTTTCAACAAATGCAATAATGTTCCATTTCCACATCCGAGGTCGATTACCTTCGAATTGGGTATGATTAATTCAGAGATTAACGAATATTCCCTTCGAATCTCAGAATATCCAGAAGAATAATCATAATTTCTATTATCATTCTGAATTTTTTTTACATTTGGAGTCATAAAAACCGCAACATCAATTTTATTAAAAAGTAAACCCTAACAGAAAATAGACTATTAGGGTTTATAAATTTAATTAATATTGTTAAATCGCCGCAATAAAAAACTATGGTTTATATTTTAAGATTGCTCCATTATTACCAACTGTCCATCCAAAGTTAGAGTCATAAAAGAAAACACTATTTAGCCAATTTTTTGAATTAGTCGGTTGCGAATTCCACGACAATCCGGCATTGGTAGTTTTTAAGACTGTTCCGTGATCACCAACTGCGAATCCCGTAGTTTCATTTACAAAAGAAATTTCTTCTAAATGTTCGGATGTTCCACTTTGTACTTGATACCAACTTGATCCACCATCAATGGTTCTTATAATTGAGCCTAATCCTCCAACAGCAATACCATTGTCTTTATTTAAAAAGAATACTGATTGCAACCAACTATATCTGGAATCGCTACCAGAATTAATCCAGTTCACTCCACCATCAGTAGTTTTAAGAATTCTTCCACTCTGGCCAACTATCCAACCGACATTCTGATTTATGAAATAGACAGATAACAATAAATAATATGATAAATTAGAGTTCTGGAGAGACCAGGTTGTTCCCCCATTTGTGGTTCTGATGATAGTTCCATTTGCCCCAACAGCATATCCAATTTTACTATCAAGAAACCTTATTGCGTAAAGTGTATTTCTGGTTACAGAAGAATCCTGGGACCAATTTAGTCCACTATTAGAAGTTCTCATTATCATCCCGTTTTCACCAACGATGTATCCATTTTCTCTTGAAAGAAACCAGATCGAATTTAATCTATTTGAAGTAAATACTGGTTTAACATTCCAAGTTTTACCTCCATCTGTTGTACTCAATAATACACCCTTATCTCCTGATGCCCAACCTATTTGAGGATCAACAAAAAATACAGATTGCAAATTGTTAGAAATTTGGCTTACTTGGTTACTCCAATTTAGAGGACTCTTTCCCCAATTAACAATAATATAAACACTTCCTGTTCCCGTACTAGTTGGAATCAATGTAAGACTTACTTGTACAACCACATTTTCTATGATTGTAACTTCTGCTTCTCCGGAATAAACTACGACATTATTTGCATCCTTTGCTTCGACTTTTAATTGCCAAAGACCAATTGGAATATCTTTAATTATTATATCTGCTGTTGAATCAGAAACTAGATTGAGACTTCCCATTATTGTTTCAAAACCTTGTCGTGTAAGATAGGCAGTAATGGAAGTAACATTTTCTGGGGCATTTTCTCTATCAATTTTGAAAAATACTTGCCCAGTCGATTGAGAATTAGAAGTAGGTGGAGAAGTTGTACTGTCTTTTGAACAGTTAATAAATAGAAACGAGATCAGTAACAAAATAAAACACTTTTTCATAAAATCCTCCCACATGGTTAATTTGTATAAGCAAACTAACCAAAACAAAGATAATTGTCAATAAAATTTATCCCAGTATAAAAGAATCTACTTTAACAATATTCGGTGTAATCCAGTTAGTAATTATATCGTACTCTTTCCGTTCGACAGTTTCAAAACCGGAATAGTTGTAGTTGCGGTTGTCATTTTCGTTTGGGTTGTCTAATAAGTCAATTTGCATAGAATTATTTTTTCGAATATTCTTGAAGTCGTTCTGTTGCTATCTTGTCCCAACTAAAATTTTGGAATACATTCTCAACGCTAATCTTGCTCATTATTTTTCTTGCTTGTATATCTTTTAAGGAAGAGATTTTCTCAGCTAAATCATTTACATCTCCTTCGTTAAAAAGCAATCCGTTCCCTTTTACGCGCTCTAACACTTTAATTTTATCACTTAAGATAAGCGGCAAACCACAAGCTGCAGCATCAAGCTGACTTGTTGATTCTTCTCGAGGCCAAACTCCTATATCCGAAGCACGATAGAATTTCGGCAGTTCATTCACCATAACAAAAGGGTGAACGACACAGCCGTTTTTAGTTAATAGTTGTGATTTTTCTTCATCGGTCCCATTTCCGATAAATAATCCTTTAAATGAAGAATCTCTCAATTGTAATAATTGTATCGCTTCCGCCAAAATATTTGGACTTTTACCCGATGAAAATCTTCCCGAATAAATTGAAACGACATCGCTTTCATGAAACCCTAATTTTTTGCGCAGTTGGATTCGTTCATCTTTGTCTTTCTCATTCTCAATCGGTCTAAATAAATCGGTATTCACTCCGAGAGATTGAACTATAATTTTTTCTTTGGGGACTTGATAAAACGTGATTGCAATATCAGCAACATCTTCTGCGATTGGGAAGCATTTGCTAGTTATTTCATTGATCAATTTAAGAGCAGGGCGAAACATATTTGCTTTTTTCATTAAATATGTTTTGAAATCATACTTTCCGTTAACCTGCAAAACAGAAGCATGTACATGAGATTCTGTAAAGAATTTCACGCCATTTTTTTTAGCAAATTTTGCCGCTTCGAAAGTTGCAAATTCATCTATATTAAAAACTTGAATAACATCCGGCTTAAGTTTTTCTAAATACTCAAATAATCCTATCAAACGAATCCCATAAAATCCAAATGGATTCAACAAACTTTTCGATACTTCGTCAAATGGAAGGCGGTGGAGAGTAAAACCGTCAATTAACTTTGTCTCTTCATGCACAATTGCCGGGCCAAGATGTTCTTTATAAGTTTCTTCATAATTCGGAGAGTTATAATAAACTTGTGCAGTAGAAGTTATGATGTGTACATCGTTACCAAGTTTTGCCAGAGCGCGCGGTAAAAAATTTTCGGCATAACCCATGTTTTCGGAAAACCAGCTACTGATTATAACTATTTTCATTTTTTTCTAATGTCCATCATCAGATTATATACCCATTTCAACATAAACTCTTTTTCCGCGCACCGGATAGACGATATTTGATGCTTCATGTATAAAATTTTCGCCGCTAAAAAGCATTGAATATTTACCATCGGGAGTTGTTAAAATTTTTTCCAGAAGTTTAATTTCATTTTCTGTAAGAGAAAAAGTTACGTTTGGCAATAGCGAATCGGGAATTCTTTTCCACTCAGAAAGTTTTTTTACTTCACTGTTTTTTCTTCGGTGTTCAGAAAATTCAAATCTATCTTCCCATAAAATCCATGCATTAAATAGATCCTGCCTCTCCCAAAAATATTTTTGCCAAGGGTGAAATCTTTTACGCATCCACAATTTCATAACAGGGGATGCATTCCAATTTGCTTGCTGCTCACGCTTCGAATATTCAAAAAAATTCATTGTCCCTTCAAACGAAACAACTTGCCATTTATGCATGTAGCCAGTTCCAATTAAAATATCTTTTCCGTATGCCGGAGTCTCGATGTAACCTTTTCGAGCGATTCTTTGTAATTCGCCGCACGCAATTGAAGGATTATTTACATGCTCCAAAACATGAGAACACAAAACAAAGTCAATTGTTTTTTGCTTGATAGGAATTCTTTCCACTGAACAGACGATCACCGGTCGATCTTCTTTTAATTTCCCGCTGCGATGGAAATTATCGTCTGGAGAAAAATCCGCCAAAATATTTGCTCGGTTAATCGGATTGTTTCCGCTGCCAATATCAAGGACAATATCATCGGGCAAAATACTTTTTAAAACTATTTCTTTTTGATAATCCCATGATGGCAAATGGAAATAGCGATTTAATTTTACTGATGATGTGATTTTCTCAGTTAAAACTTCGGTTACTCTTTTAAATGTAAGATTCTTTTTCATGCTAACTTATTTTCTTTGCTACTAAAGTCATTGAGAAATGATTCAAGTAAGGAAACAGACCGTAATACCGTATAACTTCCCAGTTGTTTGGATTTAAAAGAGTTATTGAACTTTCGTAATAGGTTGTTTCAACGTTGTCAAAAACAAGGTAGCCGCCTTTTTTAATTTTTAGTAAAGCATGTTTGCAGCAAGAAGGGCGCGCTCTTCCATCTACAGAAACCAAATCAAAATATTTGTCTGGATATTGCTCAATACTCTTTACATATTTTTCATATTTTTTACCGACTGATTCTGCATCGCCAGAAATAAAATCATTTGGATCGCTGATATTTTTTTTATGAAATTCCGGATCTGTTTCGGGTTCAAATAATTTATAATCGATATTCTTTAATTTCAATTCTTTCAAATACAAATTGACCTTTTCAAACCAGAGTTTATGATGTTCAATAGAAACCACCGATTCTGTTCTCTTTGCAAAAAATAAAGTTGAACCGCCGGAACCATATTCAAAAACTTTCATGTTGGACTTCAAATGAACTTCCAAAAACTTAATCACTGTAAATGAAAGCCAAGGTGAAGCATCAATTAGAGAATTATGAACTGGATTAAGCGATTTCCACCATTGAGGGAAATTCACCACGGTTTCTTTAAAACTAAAATATTGTGGATAATGAATCAAAGCTTTAAGAGTTTCTTTAAGAAAGAATACTAATCTTTTAGAAAATATTATCATAATTAAACTAACACCGTCTTTTTCTTTATTAAATGCGTTACAATAAAGTAATATGCAATGAGATAGCCAAAATTAATTAAAAAAGATGAGAAGGCTGCACCATACAATCCGTATTTTGGTATTAACCACAAATTTAAAACGATGCTAGCCACGGCAAGTGGAACACCTATGAACAACGCAATAAAGGTCTTTTCAAAGAAAACTATATAATTGCTGTACAAAGGAGTGATCGCTGAAAATATTTGCGTTAATAAGAGAATAGGCAAAAGATATAAAACTTTACTATACTTCATATCAATGATCTGAAAGACCAGGAGAAACTTAAAAGCTAGAATGATCAGCAGCGATATAAAGAAAAAGAAAAGTGCAATTTTTATGATGACACCAAAAGTTTTTTCTTTGTTTACTTGTAAATTTTTCTCTTTAAAAAAATGTGGAAGCCAAATATTTTGGAATGTCATAAACATCATCGGGATAATACCGGCAAGCGCAAAGCCAAGATTATAAACCGCCAAGTCTTTAAAGTTTCCGTATTTTTCAAGAAAAAACTTATCGCTAAAATTTAGTACAAGTCCGAGTACTGCTGAAAGCATAACAGGCACTGCCAATTTTAACGATTTCCTTGCAAGTTCTTTATTGAACTTTCTTCTCATCGCCTTGATGTATAAAGGAGCAAAAACCAGTAGAAAGCTAAATTCCAAGAGATATGTAAATTTTAATCTAACCATAACCGAATCGGCTTTATAGAAATACAAAAGAGAAACTACTATTCCGTTTACAAAAATTAGACGAAGAAGATTATAAAGCTGAACATGTCTTATACTTTGACTCGTCAGAAAATAATTGAAAAGCATAAAAGAATAAACTGAAACTGTAATTGCAAGAAAAATAGAATTTCTATAACTGCCGTAATCAATCTGATTTTTAAAAAGAATAGACACAATATGATAGTCTAACTTTGCGAAAAATGTAACTATTAAACAAACGGAAAGAAAGGATAAGAGCATTACATTTATAGTAAAAAGCAGACTTCCCCGTTCTTCTTCATCTTGAAAATCTTGATACAATTTACTTTGGGCAATATATAGCCCGAAGTTCAGGATGAGTGAAAACGTTGAAATAATTGCAAGAAGGTATGTATAAAGACCGTAAGCGTCTTGCGTCATTAGTTTTAGATAAACCGGCAGCAAAATAAAATTTGAAAGCTTCACCAAAATATCTACACTAAAAACCTTAGCATAATTTTTTACAAGTATATTATTTTTATATCTCTCAATTACTTGAAACATTTATCGTTTGTCTCTTTTCATCATCACGAAATACTTTTTTTCTTTTTCAATACTTCAAATACTATCGTAATTAGTAATCCTATAACTACCATTGAGCTAAGCGAAAGAGCGAGATATTTGGAAATAACAAAGCTTTTGGGTTCATAACGGAATTCAATCTGGTGGATTCCTTTCGGGACAATTATTCCCATAAGCGCATGATCAACGCGATAAATTTTTGTTTCGGATTTATCAACAACAGCATGCCAGCCTTTGGGCATATAGGTTGAACTGAAGACTAAAAAATTATTACCGGAAGCGTTTACTTTTAAAGTGATATTTTCATCTTGATATTTTTCAACAGCTATGGAAGTCGTTGAATCAGGTCTTTCCGCCACAACTTTTTCATCTTGAACGAATGCAATTTCTTTGGGATCAAATGAATCTGATTTCATGGCGCGCAAAACTTCAAGCGCCGGTTTTTGTTCAACTTTGTTGGCAAGAAAAAACCGCGGTAACACATTTTCATTCTTATAAACAAATTCTTTTCCGGCACCGCCTACCAGTACCAATCCTGGAAATTGAACTTGCTGCTCCATAATTATATATTTCACGTTAGTCAACCGCCAAAGCGTTTGATTTACCGGACCAACAACATCCATTAAATCCTGAAATGCTCTTGGCTTTATCCCGGAGTAGCCGTAAAAATCTTCAAGTAAGAAATAAGCATTAGAATTAGCATTTTGATTAAATGAACCCAACGAGCCGTCTTGTTTCATATTAAAAACACGAAATGGTTCTTTGTCATTCTGTGCTTTAATAATTTTTACATATTCAGGAGTTTTAAATTGATTTTTTTGGTCTGGATTTTCAACATACTTTGCGCCGCGAGCATCAATTCTCCACAGATCAATCAATACAACCGCAATAAATAAAATTGCTAAGACATCTTTGCTTATTTTTTTATTCAAATATAAAACTGCCGCCCAAAAAGAAACCGTAAGTAATGCGAAACCAACAAGGATATCACCGGTAAACATTTCAGATGTGTATTCAGCTAATGCGCGTAATTGCTGCGCCATTTGCCCACGGGAAGATTCAATGCTACCTGCATACTCATTAACTCTGTTAATAAACCATTCACTGATCGTTTTATTCAAGACAAGAGAGAAAACAAAAATTATCGAAACCGCATAAGCAAAATATTTCAGAAATTGTTCTGCATTTTTGTTTGGATATTCTCTCAATGAAATAATTTTCATCACTCCCAAACCTGCAAGGATTGGGAAACTGAATTGCACTAAAACCAAAATCATAGATGGAATTCTGAATTTATCAAAGTAAGGCAAGTAGCTAAAAAGAATATCAAAGACAAACGAGAAGTTTTTTCCAAATGAAACCAACAGCGCAAAGAGTGAAAGTACTGCAAGAAATTTTACTAACGGCTCTTTCCAACGCGTAAAGACAGCAAACAAAGCTAAGAAAAAGATGAGGATACCCATATACATTGCAGCATCAACAAACGGCATTTGTCCGAAATATGTATTCACCTCGGTCGGTTGATTTTCAGTAAGAGGTCCTTTATAAACAGAATTACCAAATCCAAAATAAGACGGAATAATGAACGTCATTACCTCTCCGGGAGAAAAAGACCAGTTCGTATGATAATCATAATACTCCGAGGCAGATTGTTCTGCATTTCCGGTTGATTCCTCAACAAGGCTTTTTGTTCCGCGTGTTGAATACGGAGTGTACTCATACACTTGCGTTAGACTATCGGATTGTATTGCTACTGCAATAAGTCCCGCAGCTCCAAACACCAAAGCCGATCTCACTAATTTTTTTCGTAATTCAATTTCTTTATTTGTAATGGAATGGACAAAATAGAAAACAAAATAAACAGCTACGGCAAGTAACGTGTAATAAATTATTTGAACATGAAAACCTTGAATGAAAAGCTGTAAGGCAATAACAAGAATAAAGAAATCAAGCAATTTTATTTTTTGATGGAACCTGAAAAGCAGAAGAAAAATTAGCGGAACCATACAAAGCGATGTCAGCTTTGTTACATGCCCGATATATAACAGAACAATTATTCCTGTGCTGAAAGAAGTTGCTATTGCTGTAAATAGACTAACCAATGTGTTCTTTGTTAAATGTTTCATCAGCATGTAAGAAGTAGAGGCAAACACAATAAGATAAAAGCTCCACATCGTATATTCAACGGAAAAAAAGTTTGTAAAGAATTTTCTGACTGCCGTAAAGATTACATAAATCAAATTGAACCACGTAGATTCAGTTCCGAGAGCATATGCCGGCATCCCAAGAAAGATATACGGATTCCACAGTGTAAAGCCGTCTCTCGCTTTTTCTACATAAGATTTCATGCTTGCCGAAGCGAGGATATCGCCTGACTGAAAAGTTTTTCCGCCAAAATAAAGCGGATTTAAAAAAATTAAAAAAAGAAGAAGAAGAACCGCCAATACTGCCGGCAAATGATATTTTTCAAGAAGCACATTTTCTAAATGAAAATTTGCAAGAAGACCTTTTTCCTGTTTTTCTTTTTTAACTATTCTTTTTGTTTTGGACATTTAAACACCTGCAGTTAAAATTATTTTTTTGCGATAAACAAAATTCCCGAACCGACGGAATTTTCAGAGATAAAATCCCCATACATCATTATCAAGGTGAACGGAAAGGTGAGCAAGTAATAAAATGGAAGAAGAATAAAAAACAATTTGGAAAAATTCAGCACTTGCATTGGATATTTAATTCCCAACCGCCACGCTTTATCTCCCCAAAATCCGTACGTATATTTTGATAAATGGACGGAAAATCCAATCGGTTCTAATTTTGATTTCAAATCTTCATAGGAATAACCTTGACGCGCATGCTCTCCGATAAAACTTTCGTCTTCATCGTCATGTACATCGCTTCCGCCAAAGATTGACGGCGTATTTATCAATAGGAAACCGCCTCTTTTTAACGAACGAAAAAAATTGGAAAAGACTTTCACATCATCTTGAATATGTTCCATTACATCAATACAGACAATCAAATCGAATTTATTTTCATGTTGAATTTCCGTTAAGTCTTCAACTGCAAAAGAAATGTTTGAGAGATTATTTTCAGCAAAAAACTCGCGGCAGTCTGTTATCCATTTTTCTTTAACATCAACTGCAAAAATTGAATTTGGCAGAAGATGATTCTTCATAAAATAAGAATATTGCCCGTAGCCGGTTCCGGCATCAAAGATGGAAATTTCTTTTTCCCCGAAAAGTTTTCTTAGATTTTTCAATTCACGGCGTACGTACCACGAGCGGAGAAACATCAAATCTAATGTTTTATAAAAAATTTTCCTGGTAAAAGGAAAACGTTTTATGGCTGAAGCAAAAACATCTTTTACTGGATCGTAATGCATGAAATCTTTAAAGTAATCTTTGTTTGAAGTGCATTTATAAAGTAAGTTCCAATAAGCAAATCCCAAATAACAAAGAATAAAGAAATTTCAAATACTAAGTTTGTGAAAATTTGTGGCGCACTGGCGCCATGATTTTTGAGATTTATTTGTGATTTGGTTTTTGTCATTTGTTATTTCAACGTTAAACGTTACGCTGCTTTATCGTGTACTCTTTATCGCTTTGAGAATTGTGAACCATCATTTCGCCTAATAATCCAACCGAGAAAAATTGAACGCCCACAATTATTAAAAGCATTCCCAAAAACAACATCGGCCTGTTGCTTAACGGTTTCCCATTAATCCATTCGAGGGTTAAATATCCGTTTACAATAAAACCCACAAAAAAGGAAAACGCCCCAAGAAATCCAAAGAGATGCATTGGACGTTTAATATACCGAGTAACAAACGTGACCGTTACGAGGTCAATAAATCCCTTAAAGAAGCGGGAAATACCAAACTTGGTTTTTCCGTATCGTCTCGGATGATGTTGAACCGGAATTTCCGTTACCGAAAACCCCTGCCAGTGAGCAAGCACCGGCATGTATCTGTGCAGTTCGCCGTAAACTTTTAATTGACGGACGACAACGCGGCGGTAAGCTTTTAATCCGCAGTTAAAATCGTGCAGTTTAATTCCGCTCATTATGCGAGTAACAAAATTGAAAAATTTGGAAGATTGTCTTTTTATAAACGGATCGTATCTCACTTTCTTCCAGCCGGAAACCAAATCAAATCCTTCGTTCATTTTTTTAAGAAGATTTGGAATTTCTTTGGGGTCATCCTGTAAATCTGCATCCATCGTAATAACATAACCGCCTGTAACTCTTGCAAAACCAACCTGTAAAGCTGCGGCTTTTCCGTAATTTTTTTGGAAACTTACATATTTATACCGAGTATCTGTCCGGCAAATGTCTCTAATAACTTTTAATGAATTATCTGTACTCCCGTCATCAACAAAAATAACTTCAAAATCAATATGATTTTCGGTACAAACCTTTGTGATTTCATTTGAAAGGGGTTGGAGTGATTCTTCTTCGTTTAGCAGCGGGATCACAATCGAAACTTTGGAGGCAACAATTTTCGTTGGTTTTTTCAAATACGGTTTCGATTTTCTAAAATTTCCCTGCCTTCCGTTAACCTTAGCAGTTTTATTTTTTGATTGATCTTGTTCGGATTCTGCCATAATGGACTTTCTAAATAGTGTTTTTTGATTCTCTTTCAAATATAACTTTTAAAGAATTAACTTAATATATCACGAACAAACTTTTTATACGGTTCTTAAAAAATGGTTCCACTTTTCCCGTTCATCAAATTATATTGCCGCCAATGTAGAAGTGACAATGGCTTGCACGTTATTGAACTAATTTTTGACTGAACTTTTACAAACCATTTTATCGTCTTGGTATGTAATTTTTTGTGCATCTCAACTTTAACTTTATACTTGTAACTTTTTACTTGCAACTTGTTGCTTTATGTTTAATAATCTTCTAAAAAACAGAAACAAAATTTATTGGATTTGCCAAATCTGCGGATGGGGCGGCTTTTTCATTTTCAATTTTTTGATTTATATAGGGTATGGAGGCTTTAGTTGGAAGCGGGCAATAACTTTTCCTTATTTTGCATTAGTTGGAATTGCCTCCACACATATCCTTCGGTCAGTAATTAAAAAACGGAGATGGATCGAAAAATCTCCGAAAGAACTTTTTTACCGCGTTTTATTTTCCACGCTGCTTATATCCTTTATTTTAACTATGGTGGTTCTTGCCATAAATTTTGGCGCTTCAATTTTTAACATGCATGAATTTAAAATTGCAGGCGTCTTTGTAACCATGTTTAATACGGGAATTTTAATTTTCCTATGGTCAATTATCTATTTTCTTGTTCATTATTTTGAAAATTATAAAAAATCGGAAATCGAGCGGTTAGTCTGGGAAGCTGCCGTTAAGGATTTTGAGTTGAAAACTTTAAAATCTCAGTTAAACCCCCACTTTATGTTTAATGCGTTGAACAGCATCCGGGCTTTAATAGAAGAAAATCCTTCGAGAGCAAAAACTGCGATAACGCAACTTTCAAATATTTTCCGTTATTCATTAAAAATTGAAAGAACGGAAACAGTTCCCTTTGAAGAAGAAATAAAAACTGTAGAGGATTATCTTGGTTTGGAGCAAGCCCGTTTTGAAGAGAGACTAAAATATAGGATTGAATATTTGCCGGATGTAAGAAATATCGAAATTCCTCCAATGATGATACAAACTTTAGTTGAAAACGGAATAAAGCACGGACTTTCAAAACTTCCCGAAGGAGGATTTGTAAATGTTACCGCTGAGAGGGAAAATGATTTCCTTAAAATTGAAATTGAAAACTCAGGTTCTGTTTCAGATGATGCAGTTGCGCAGGCTAAAGGATATGGAATATCAAACACGAAACAAAGGCTCCATTTGCTTTATGGAGATCAAGCAAAATTTTCCATCACAAATTTTAATTCACATGTTAAAGTAAAAATTATTTTACCTGCAGGAGACAGCAAAATATGAAAGCAATTATTGTTGATGACGAACGCTTAGCGCGCACAGAATTACGTCGCCTACTTGTGCCATTTAAGGAAATTGAAATTATCGCCGAGGCGGTAAATGCAAAAGATGCAGCGGAAAAAATTGCACTACTTAATCCCGATTTACTTTTCCTCGATATTCAAATGCCGGGGAAAAACGGTTTTGAATTACTCGAAGATTTAGAAAGCGCTCCAGAAGTTATTTTTACTACTGCTTATGATGAATACGCTTTAAAAGCTTTTGAATTTAACGCACTAGACTATTTACTAAAACCTATTGAACCGCATCGGCTTGAAGAAGCGATAAAACGTGTGACGGCAAAAACAATCCACCTGCAGCATGCTGAAAAATTTATTTCTACCGAGAAACGATATCTTACAGCGGAGGATCAAGTTTTTGTGAAGGATGGCGACCGATGCTGGTTTGTTAAATTAGCCGAAATTCGCTTGTTTGAGTCTGAAGGAAATTACGCCCGCCTTTATTTTAACGACTTTAAACCGCTGATACTGCGAACACTTAATTCTCTTGATGAAAGACTCGATCCGCGGACTTTTTTCCGTGTAAACAGAAAACACATTGTTAACTTAAAATGGATTGATAATATTGAGCCCTGGCTCAACGGCGGACTTCTTGTGAAATTAAAAGGCGGTCAAAAAGTGGAAGTTTCAAGAAGGCAATCTGTAAAGTTTAGAGATATGCTGAGTTTATAAAAGCAAAAAACAAATCCCAAAAAGCAAATTCCAAATAACAAAAAAGCGAGAATTACTTCTCGCTTTTTTTATTCATTCCTAATTCGTAATTCCTAATTTATACTAAACCTTGATCCATCATTGCATCGGCAACTTTTAAGAAACCGGCGATGTTTGCGCCGTTAACATAATTTCCCGGCGTACCAAAACGGGCTGAAGTTTCAATACACGTGTTATGAATTCTAATCATAATTTCGTGCAAACGTTTATCAACTTCTTCCGCTGACCAAGGCAGACGCATACTGTTTTGTGACATCTCAAGTCCTGATGTAGCAACACCACCGGCATTAGCTGCCTTTCCCGGAGCGAAAAGAATTCCGGCTTCCCTAAACGTATGATACCCTTCCAACGTTGTAGGCATATTTGCAACTTCGCAAACACACTTAACGCCGTTGTTAATAAGTTCTTTTGCGTTGTTATGATCAAGTTCATTTTGCGTTGCGCAAGGCATGGCAACATCAACTTTAACGCTCCAAGGACGTTTTCCGGCAACAAACTCAGCGCCGAATTTATCAGAATAATCTTTAACGGTATCTTTAGCGCTTGCACGCATTTCTAAGAGATAATCAATCTTCTCTCCTGAAATTCCGGCTTTATCATAAATAAAACCGTCAGGACCGGAAATTGTTAGAACTTTTCCGCCAAGCTGATTAATCTTTGTTATTGCTCCCCAAGCAACATTTCCAAATCCGGAAACAGCAAAAGTTTTTCCTTCAATACTCTCATTGATGGTTTTTAACATTTCTTTTACAAAATAGACTCCACCAAAACCGGTTGCTTCGGGACGAATGAGCGAGCCGCCCCAGTTAATTCCTTTGCCGGTTAATACGCCGGTGAATTCATTTTTTAATCTTTTATATTGACCAAATAGAAAACCGATCTCTCTGCCGCCAACTCCAATATCGCCCGCGGGAACGTCGGTGTTTGGACCGATGTGTCTAAATAATTCCGACATAAAACTTTGACAGAAACGCATAACTTCGTTATCGCTTTTTCCTTTGGGATCGAAATCGGAACCGCCTTTACCGCCACCCATCGGTAAAGTAGTTAAACTGTTTTTGAATGTTTGTTCAAAACCTAAGAATTTTAAAATACCCATTGTTACCGAAGGGTGAAAACGTAAACCTCCTTTGTATGGTCCGATGGCGCTGTTAAACTCGATGCGGTAACCGCGGTTAACGTGGATTTCTCCCTGATCGTCCATCCAGGGAACGCGAAAAGTGATTACCCTTTCCGGCTCAACCATTCGCTCTAAAATTTTTGCGTGTTTGTATTCGGGATGTTTTTCTAAAACAATTTCAAGTGATTCGGCAACTTCTTGAACCGCTTGATGAAACTCAGGTTCTGCGGGATTTTTTGCTTTTACATCCGCCAATAACCTTTGAAGATACTCTGACATTATAACCTCAATTAAATTTTTGCTTGTGATTAAAATAAATTTTATTAGTTAAGACAGATTTTATGGCTGGTATGAATAAAGAAAGGACTAAAGTTTTTCGCTTTACGAAGTGTGTGCAGACGGGGTTCATCTTTTTTCCATTTTTTTGACGATGAAAATCCGGCTGTTTTGAGAAATTGTTTCCATAAAATCTAAAATGTTAATGAGTAAACTTAAGGGTTATGGAAACAACTAAAAAATTTTTCTTGTTAGAGGACATCAAAACCACCGACGTTTTGAAAACGTCGGTGGTTTCAATCAATTAAATCTGGTAACTGTTGACTGAAAACTGAAGACTGCTGACTGATTACTTTCAGCTTACTTCTTCTTCAATTCCTCAATCTGGTCTAATGCGGTATGTACCATCATGGTTATTCTTGCAACAGGCCCGCCGATTAGAAATAATGCGCCTGCAAATGCAAACGACAGCCAATTAGCGGTGTTGAAACTAATTACCATTCCTACTAATCCAACTATAGCGGCAATTATCCCACCGGGTATGCCCATCGGGCAGCGAAGTTTTTTGTTCATGTTTTGATCCTTTCGTTTAGTTTATTGATAAGTTCTTCTTTTGTAGGTAAACTTCTAAATATTATTTCATCGTTTAGTAACAGAACCGGCACGGCATGAATACCAAGCTTAAAACTTCTAATCCAGCCAAGAGGAGAACTTACTAACGTCTCCTTTAATTCAAATTTATCTCCATACTGCGGGAGAATTTCTTTGAGTAATCTTTTAAAAACTCTGCAATGCGGACAAGTGATCCCGTAAAATAATTCTAACTTCATATTACTCTTTTTTGTTTGCTATAAGATAAACAGTTTAAAAATTATTTCGGTTCATTTCAAAACTGTTTTATTGTTCAATAACAAAATATTTTTATTAAATTTGCCTCTAAATCAAATATCTATTAGATAGAAAAATCAACTTATGCAGTTATTTAAATGAAATTCGTTTACCCGATCATTCTGATCCTTTATTTTGCTTCCCCGTTAAACGGACAATTCAGATTTGATTTTTCCGTTAAAGATATTCGATCCGAATATTCTCTTCAAGTCTGGACAAAGTATGACGGGTTGCCATCAAATACTCTTTACGGCATAGTAAAAGGTGAGGACGGTTTTTTCTGGATTGGAACCAGCAATGGACTAGGAAGATTTGACGGTTCTGAGTTCAAAGTCTTTAATGCCGCAAACATTCCCCAAATAAAAGCGAATATTGCTGCGGATTTATTTAAAGATCACAGCGGAAGGATTTGGTTTACTAACGGAGGCGCCGGATTTATCGTTATGGATCAGCAAAATTTTAAAAGAATATCGGAGGATCAAGGGCTTTCTCTAAATCATCCAAGTTCGTTTGCAGAAGATAAGAACGGAAGAATTTATATCGGAACTTTCGGCGGGGGATTAAATATTTTTAACAAGGGGAGACTCAAAGTAATCAACAAAGAAAACGGATTGAGCAGCAATGATATTCATTCTCTTTTAATTGATAAACAAGAAAGAATATGGATCGGTACATACGACGAAGGGATAAATCTTTTTAGCGAAAAGGGAATTAAAATATTTAACAGATCGAATGGATTGCCCAATTCCGCAGTCGAACAAATTTTTCAGGATTCAAAAGGGAAAATTCTAGCTGCAACGCATCAAGGTGTTTTTACTTTTAACGGCGAATCATTTGATATTGATAAAGCGCTGCTTCCTTTAAAAGGAAAGGCAATTAACCATATTGTTGAAGATGATGAAGGAAATTTATGGTTCTCTACTTCTAATTATGGGATTTATATTTACAACGGCAAAACGTTTGTACATCTTAATAAAAATAACCTCTTGCTCTCCGATGATATTTCCCAGGTACTGCCGGCCAAATTCGGCGTGTGGATTTGCAGTTTAACCGGCGGACTTTCCCTTCTTAAGCAAAATAAAATAAAGGTGATCTCTGAACCGCTAGGACTGCCGAATAAAAAAGCCCGAACTGTTTTTAAAGCCCCGGATGATATTTTATGGATCGGAACAAGCGACGGAATTGCAAAGTATAACGAACAAGTAAACAAACTCATCCCGATCAAATCAACCATTCCCGACCTAGCCGTTCATGCGTGGGCAGCTAATGCAAAGGGAGAAATATTTTTAGGAACCCACTTACACGGTTTATTAAAAATTGTTGATGGCAAAATAATTCAGGTCGCAGACCGCAAACTGTTGAAAGTAAATTTTATCCGCTCATTAAAATTCGATGATGATGGAACCCTCTGGATAGGAACAAATGGCGCCGGCGTTGTTTTATTGAAGAACGGGAAAGTAAAAATTATTGACAAATCCTCCGGGCTTACAAGCGATTTTATTGCTTGCATCTGCAAAGACAGCAAAAACAATTTTTGGATTGGAACATCCGGCGGAGGTATTTCCGTTCTAAGCAGCAGCGGTCTAATTATAAAAACCGTTTCTGATAAAGACGGCTTAGCGAATAATATTGTCAATTCAATTATTGAAGACGAAGAAGGGGTTATCTGGGTCGGAACAAGCGTTTCGGGAATTAGCCAGATTAAAGATAATGTCATTTTCAACTTTAACGAACTGAACGGACTTTATTCCAACACCATTAAAAAACTTTTATATGATGGAAAAGGACACTTTTGGGCTACTTCGGATCAAGGTGTTTTCTCACTTGAAAGAAGAACATTAAATAACGTTGCTAACGGAAAAACTGAAAAACTTGTCTTTAGTCTTTTTGGAAAGAATGACGGAATGATAAGTGATGAGTTTAATGCAGTTGCCGACAATGCAGGCTGTATTTCTGGCTCGGGGAAAATTTACGCTCCTTCAAATGATGGTGTTGTTGTGATCGATCCAAAACTTTTTTCAACAACTGTTGAAACACCCAGCGTTTATATTGATGATATTTTTATCAATTACAAGGAAAGTTCGAAAGAACTATTGGGGAACCTCCCGCCCAATACCGAATCAATACAGATCAATTACGGCGGAATTTCTTTTCTCCAGGGAAAATATCTAAAGTACAAATACATGCTTGAAGGAATTGATAAAGATTGGGTGTTTGTCGGAACGCGTCGCCAGGTATTTTTCACTCACCTTCCTCACGGCAGTTATACGTTTAAAGTAGTTGCTGTTACTCCGGATGGAACAGAAAGCAATAAAGCTGCGATAATTGGTTTCACTATTCGCCCATATTTTTGGCAGACATTATGGTTTGAAATTCTTGCTGCCATAGCTGTTGTGGGGTTCATAACAATTTATCTTCTCCTTTATTTTAAAAGAAAATATAAACGGAAAGTAAAATTACTTGAAGCCGAAGCTGCATTAGAAAGAGAACGGATGAGAATTTCCAAAGATATGCACGATGAACTTGGGGCAAGTTTAACTAAAATTTCGCTGATGAGCGATTTGGCTAAAAGAAATTTGACTGATAACATTCAATTAGAAAATGACCTGAGCAAAATTTCCGAAGCAAGCAGAAATGTTGCGTTAACAATGGATGAAATTGTTTGGGCGGTAAATCCTAAAAACGATACACTTGATAAAACCATTTATTATATCGTCCAATATATTGAAGAATATTTATCATCAACTGAAATTGAATTTATCATCAATATTCCCGATACGATTCCGGTGCATTTTATTCATGCGGAACTGAGACATAATTTATTCCTTGTAATAAAAGAAGCTGTGAATAATATAGTTAAACATTCTCGAGCCGATACGGTAAAGTTAAAAATTGCCTTAGAGAATTCTTTTTTTTGTCTTCAACTTGAAGATGATGGGAAAGGGATTGATCTTACCCATGGGGATCAGTTCAGCAACGGGCTGAAGAATATGAGAAAAAGAATTGAGGATTTTAAGGGAAGATTTGATATTGTAAATGCTCAACCTACCGGAACGATAGTAAATATTAAACTACCGATACAATAAATTCACACATTTGTGTGAGAGTAGTTTAATTTTAGAAGACTAAATTTGAATTAATATTAATGGATGGGAGCACATGAACAAAATTACCGTTGCAATAGTAGAGGATAATCTTGAGATTTCTCAAAGTTTAGAGTTATTATTAAACTCAACTGAAGAATATACCTGCATCGGCGCTTGTCCCGATTCACAGACAGCGATTAATACTTTGCCTGGTTTAAGTCCAAATGTTATTTTAATGGATATTAACTTGCCGGACGAGTCCGGTATAGAATGCATCAAAAAATTGAAACCGCATCTTCAACATTCGCAAATTGTTATGCTTACGATGTATGATGATAGTGAAAAAGTTTTTGAAGCGTTAGCAAGCGGAGCTATAGGTTACTTGCTAAAACGTACGCCAAAAGAAAAACTCCTTGCGGCAATAAAAGAAGCGCATGAAGGGGGCTCGCCGATGTCAATGCAAATTGCAAGAATGGTAGTTAAATCATTTGACAGCGTTCCGAAAAAAAATGAAGTTAAAGCAATGCTATCGGAAAGAGAGTGGGAAATTTTAGAACATCTTGCCAAAGGAAAACGGTATAAAGAAATCGCCGCTTCTCTCTTTATCGGCACTGAAACCGTGCGAAGCCATTTAAGAAACATCTATGAAAAACTGCAAGTCCGTTCTTCTACCGAAGCAGTTCTAAAATACCTGAACAATAAATAACCCGGAATTTTCAGCACCACTTCCCCAATTGTGACCTTCCCCATACCAAAAATAAATTAACACTTTCGTGTGAGAGCAAACTTTTTTGTTAATTGTAGTTTTCGGACGCAAAAACAAAAAGGAAAGAAAATGAAAAAGTTATCTACTCATTTGCAGGTTATTTTGACAATCCAAGTTATTATTCTCTTGAATATAAATCTCTTTGGACAGTTATCAGCTCCGGCAGCAAACGCAATTTATGGCGGAACAATAAGAGCAATCTCGGTAATTTCGACCGGAGGAAGTAGCAGCAAAATATTTGTAGCAACTGAGAGTGCAAACTCAGTTTTTTTTGCTAATATAACAACGACATCTGGTTCAGAAGGTTTTGGTACATTTACAGTTATGCCAGGGTTGGGAAGCGATGATGGGTATGGTTCTACAACTACTAAAATCTACGCGCATCAAGTATCCCAATATTTGTTCTTTATTAACAATAACACTTTGTACAAAACCCATTTCTCGGGAAGTACCGTAACACAGGTAGAAGGTGCTGCGGTATTAGATTTTATTATTTATGGCAATTATATTTTTTACATAAAAGGGAGCGATTTCTACTATGGTCAAATAGATGCTTCAGGAAATGTTGTAAATACTGGATCATTTTCAATTGGTTTAACTCTTACTTCCCCATCCATTCAGGTGAACCCATCTAACAGTAAAGTTTATATCACAACACTTACAGCTACTCCGGTAATTCGTAAGTCGAGTGTTAACTACGATGCATTAAGTGGATCCAGTTCATTTAGTACTTTACCTCTTGGTGCTTTATCGGGCTCCGTAACAAGTTGGGATGCATTCGGTATAGGTCCTGATGGAACTTTATTTTTGGGAGGTGACGATAACTCAAATAAATATGTACAATCTTCTACAAATGATGGTACAAATTGGGGCGGAGGTTCTACATTAATTAACGGCATTGGTGGTCCAAATTTCTCTTTTGCCGGTGCCTCTTCTCCTTATAAAGTTTGCTTCTCAAAGTGTTACTCAACTTTTACTACATCAACCGGTTTTGGAGCTTGGGCGGAATTTGGAAATGTCAGTTCTGAAACTCATCCGAATGACGGGTCTGTTTTTGTAGATCCAAATAATTCTGCAATAATTTACTTGACTACAGATCAAGGTATAGGCGCTACAATAAATGGTGGTGCAAATGTAGTTGAGATTGATAATGGCATTGAAGCAGTTCAAGTGAATGACTTTAGTATGAAATCTGACAAAGATATGGCTTGGCTTGCATCAAAAGCCGGCGTTCGAAAAGTTACTTCTTTTGCAACCACTCCAGTCTGGACAAACGCAATTTTTCCTAATAATGATGGCGCTCCATATTATTCCGCTGAAATGGAAAATGATAATGACGCTACTGCTTACGTTGGAAATGTTCGTATCTATAAAACAACTAACAGTGGTTCAGCATGGAGCCAAGTTCTCTCAGAAGGAACAACCGGTTATCCACAGGTTGGTTCAAGAGCCGAAGCTATTGAGGTTTGTCCAACAAATAGCAGTTTAGTTCTTGCCGGATTCTATGTTGATGGAACAATACAAGGTGGTTTGTGGTATTCCACTAATGCCGGAACTAATTGGTCACAACTGCAATTGAGATCAGGCTCTACATTACCAAATGATGTTGATGTTTATGATATTGTTTTTACAACTGAGACTAACCCGGTTGCGTACATTGGTGTTTATTATGATCTATCTATTGGGGCACCAGGCGACAGAGGATATAGCATTTATCGTGCTGAATGGAATGGTTCATCATGGAGTGTTCGTCAAGATATGCAAGGAACTTATACTTCAACTGGTTCGGTTATTGTCGTTACTATTATTGATCTGGAAGTTAATTCCGGTGGAACAATAATTTATGCATGCGGCACCGATGCAGCAGTAAATCATCCTGTAGCTTATTATAAAGACTTAAGCGGGACAAACCTTTGGACGGTTATGCCTGTTACCGGTTTCCCATCTGGTAACCAGACTGGGAAAGCAATTGCTTCAGGCGGAGGCGCTATTTATTGTGCAGTCGATAATATAATTTACACCATTCCAACAGCAGGAACTGAATGGTCGGTCGGGTATACTTATCCAACAGGAACTGAAATAAATGTATTGTTTTATGATGCACTTCTCGCCGGAACAGGTACGGGTTTGTATGACCATAGTTATTCCGCTCTACCAGTTGAGTTAACTTCGTTCAACGCTCATGTTAACGGTGCAAACGTTTTACTCAATTGGAATACTGCAACGGAACTTAATAATTTCGGGTTTGACATCGAAAGACAAGTCAACAGTCGCCAGTCGGCAGTAAGCAATTGGGAGAAGATTGGATTTGTAAACGGGAACGGAAATAGTAATTCACCAAAAGATTATTCATTTGTTGATAAATCCGTTTTAAGCGGGAAGTATTCTTATCGCTTAAAGCAAATTGATAATGATGGTAAATATGAGTACAGCAAAAAAATAGAAATTGACTTAGGAATGCCTACCGAATTTTCGTTAGAGCAAAACTATCCGAATCCTTTTAACCCGGTAACAACAATTAACTTTGCAATCCCCGAAGAAGCAAAAGTAACGCTTGCCGTATTTAATCAACTCGGTGAAAGAGTCGCGGTTTTGGTAAACGAAAAACTTGAAGTAGGAAATCACTCCGCAACATGGAATGCGGGTAATCTTTCTTCGGGAATTTATTTCTATGAAATCAGAACTGATAGATTTACAGCGGCAAAAAAACTGCTGCTTCTAAAATAATTTTCTTCGTTAGAACTCCGATAAAGAGCCGTTGGCGATTGTCTGCGGCTTTTTAATTTTTTTTATAGCTGACCAGTAGTTTATTAAAAAGAGTAAAAAATGTTTTATTCTTGACGGGATTATTTTTTGTTAAAGGAGATTACAAGGAAAGTTTTGTTACTCATCTATTGAAAAACTTATACCAGAAACTTTCTTTTTTATGTTTTATCGTTTTCCAGTACTTGGTGTATTTTTCTTGAGTGGTAAATCCAATAGGACCAAGATAAATTCCGCCGTCTTTAAAACCATCATAAACTCTTACAGCTATAATATTTTCTTCTCCCGGTTTAATAATTCCATCGGGGATGAAGTAACCTCTAAAAAGTTGATAATCATAATCATTCGTTTTGGGGAACTGCCCAATCATTTTACCGGTTGATCCAATCAATACTCCGTTCAAATAAGTTTCATCCATATCATCAATCTGTCCGAGCATCAGCACAAGTTTCTTCCCTTCAAGCTTTGATCCCGGATTGAATTTTTTACGGTACCAGGCATACCCGTCATAATTGGCATAACCAAAATTATCCCAATATGCCGGAACGAGCATAGATTTCCAATATGAATCGTTGTAACTCTTTTCCTTAAAAACCATGTCATCGTCTGTTGTAAATTTCCAATCATTTCCGTCGAGGCTGTAATCAGGAAACAGAAAAAATCTTTTCCCCATTAGAGAAATAGGAGCGTTTACTATTCCGCCTGCCAATTCTCCATCGTACACACGTATTGCAATGATGTTTCTTGCATCAAAATTAATTATCGAAGGAGGAATAAGATATTCTCTGAATTCATTATACGCCGTTTGATAATTCGGTGGGAACGTTCCTTTTCCACCGATCAATCTTCCGTTAAAATAAACTTCATCCACATCATCAATATTTCCGATAGAGAAAAAAATATTAAGCGATTTATATGAACTGGAGATAACAACATTTTTCCTATACCATGCAAATCCGTTATATCCGTGGTAACCTTCATTCTCCCATTCGGAAGGAACCTTTATCACATCCCAGTCGTCATCGTCATACTCGGGATTGCTTCTGTTTTTATCATCTCCGATAGAGAATTTCCAATCACCTCTTAAAGTTGCAATAAGAATTTGATCCTGCGCGTACAAGTCCGCCGAGTTATTTACTAGAAATAATAGCAGTAGTAAGAGCTTTATTTTATTTGTCATTTTCGTATGCTATTCATAATAATTTAATAAACTATGATGTTAAATTATCTACTTACTTGCCAGTTCTACATCTATTTGATACTGTTCAATCACAGCGTTACAAATTCTTTTAACTTCAAAATTGCTTTCGTTCTTAGACAGTTCCATCAATTTGATGATACAACTATCTTTTCCCATCTGGTAAAGAGAAAGAGCGATCAATATTTTATTTTTGCTGTTTTCATGAACAAATTCTTCAAGTAAAAGAGGAATTAATTTTTCAGCTTTGTAATACCCTGCCCAATAGATTCCGCTTCTTTTAAGACCCTCGTTATCCGACTCTATTGCAGTAACAAGATTTTTAAGATGATTTTCTGCAACACTTGCCTTTTTCTGTGCAGTTAAACCGGTAAATAAAACCAGGCTCAACGCAACCGCCAAAACCGCTGTGTAACTTGTCTTTTTCATTTTAGAACTCCTTTGTTTGTTTATTATGAAATCTAATTTCCGTTGTAAACATAAAGGGTTCAAATGTAAAAGGTGCCACAGAGATGTATAGAGTTGTAATAAATTGTAACAACCGTTTACAATTCTGTGTTCATCACATCAATCGCTATTTTATTAGCTTTCGATCAGTTTGTATCCAATTCCATGAACCGTAATAATAAAATGGGGTCGTTCGGGATCTTTTTCAATTTTCTGCCGCAAACGAACAATGAAATTATCGACCGTTCTCGTTGTAGGGCTTTCCTCATATCCCCAAATTTTATTAAGCAAATCATCACGAGTGACCACGGTATTTCTTTTATCCCAGAGATAGTGAAGCAGTTCAAATTCTTTATGGGACATTTGCACCGGTTTGTTTTTACTAACAGCTATATACGTTGAAAAATCAATCGTTAATAGACCAATTTGAATCTTAGAATTCTTTTTCTCCACTTGTGCATTATGTTCCGGAGCTCTTCTTAAAACCGCTTTAACTCTTGCTAAAAGTTCTCTAAGCGAAAATGGTTTCGTAATATAATCATCTGCTCCTAATTCAAGTCCTCTCACTTTATCAATCTCTTCCCCTTTGGCGGTCAAGAGAATAATTGGAACTTTGATACCATCTTTTCTAATTTGTTTACAGACTTCAAAACCGGACATCTCGGGCATCATTACATCCATTAAAACAAGATCATAATTGTTGTTAGTAATTTTTTCATAACCTTCTTTTCCATTCCCGGCTGAATCAACTTCGTACCCGTCGAATTCGAGATTGTCTTTCAGTCCGAGTCTCATATCGGGTTCATCTTCAACAATCAAAATTTTATACATTTTGTTTAGCTTCCTTTGTAATGAATTTTAAGGTGAAGGTACTTCCCTCTCCCGGAACACTTTCAACTTCAACAACTCCATCATGTGCCGACACAATTTCTTTGACGATGGAGAGTCCCAGTCCGGTTCCTTTAGTGTTGTGAACATTATCAGAACTCACCCGGAAAAATTTCTCGAATATTTTCTTTTTGTCTTCTGTTAAAATTCCAATTCCACTATCGGCTACCGATACAAATAAATATTTTCCATCTTTCCCGGTTTTTATATTTAACTCCCTTTTATCCTTGCTGTACTTAATTCCGTTATCGAGTAAATTAATAACTGCTTCGGATATTGCACCGTGGTCTGCAAAAATTAAGGGAAGGTTCTCTTCCTTATTCAGTACTACTTCAAAGCCTTTGTTCTTCAAATGAAATTTATAACTATCATAAATTTTCGTTACGACCTCGTTAATATCAACTTCTTCATAATTATATTTTCGCTTGCCAGATTCCATCTGCGAAAAATTTAATATCTTATTCACAATTGCGCTAAGGCGTTCCGTTTCCCTTCCGATTATTTCATAATACTCTTGCTTTTTTTCTTCTGATTTAACTCTCCCCATGCTCAATGTTTCTGCAAACATGTTAATCAGTGCGAGGGGAGTTCTCAACTCGTGAGAAACGTTCGAGACAAACTCTGTTTTAATTTCGGAAAGTTTAATTTCTTTTCTGATATTTCTAAGAAGAAAAATTGCCCCGGCAGAAAGGAGAAGAGCAAGAACTCCGATAATAATTAGATTTTCTTGTTTCCGTTTAGAGGCAATGTCTTCAATAGTTGTATTGAGAGGTTTAATCGCCATTTCATATCCCGGAAGCAGCCAGAGCATTTTATCATTTCTCGCTTCACCGTTTTCTCCCGGAAAGTTTGAATAAACTTTTTCACCCGTCCTCTTATTGAAGATTGAAATTACCAATTTCTCTTGAGCGATCACCTGAAGCCGCGGTATAAGAGCTTTGTTTATAAATTCTTTTGAGTCAATTCCGATTCCGGAAATTATTTTTTCTTGTTCGTTTGTTGAAGCATAAAGAATGTGGGTTATCTCCGAACTTAGTGTATCATTTATCGGTTCTGCTTTTCTGTAACCGGATTTTAAGTAGCTGAATAATTTGTCAATCTTAGCGGAATTATTCTTTAGAATGGAATTTATCAATGATTCAGTTTCTTCAACATTTCTTCCCTTCTCGTTGTATAGTATAGATGTTTTATTGTTTTCGGTATCGTAGGAATAGAGAAATTTTATCGAAGGATTTTCGTTGATAAATTCAGTTAATATTTTTTTATCACTTAAAGCGCTTTCGCTTGAAAGCTTTAACTGCCATGTTGAAATGATATCCTCAGAGTAAAGATTGATGGAAAAGAGAATGCTGTTTAATTGTGTTTCATAAACTTCCGCGACCAATTTTTCTTCTCTGGTGATGGAGCTATATTCGTACACGGCAAAGACTATCACCGGTACGCTCACCAGCAGAGCTAAAATAATTAGTGCTTGTTTGTATTGTTTGTTCATAATCCTTGTTTCTCTTTGATGAAAATTACACAAAATTTTTCTTGTTAAGTTGCCTTCTATCCAAAATAATCGCGAAGATAAATTACGCCATCATACCAGTTTAGATCAATTAAAATCTTTCCACGGGAAGAAGTCTTTCTTATTTTTTTTGTACTTTTACGTACAAAAGTTGCAATTATAACAACGGAATTACTATGTCAAAGATGTTTTTGTGCGTGATTTTTTCCTTACTTGTTTCATACAATTCATTCGCTTCATCAGCCACCAAGAATAATTCTACATCAACTGAAAGCCAAGCATTTACCGGAGTAAAGCTTCCCGGCTTTGTTACCAGTCCTTATTTTGATGAGCAAATCTGCATGTTCAATTACGATCCCGAAATAAGAATTTTTATTAATGCCCCGTCAGTTGAAACTTTCGATCCGAACAAAAGAACCGAGATTGCCTTGTTTGCTCTTCCAAACGGAAACACAATTGAGCAGACGATCGGGAAAAAATTAAATCCAGGTGATGATTGGCATTACGACATTCAACATATCGGGGCGCAAACACGTTTCCTTCGCAATCAATCCAACGAAAATAATTTAGTAACTGTCTATCTTGAGACTGCACAAAAAAGCTGGCCCTCGTGGAGAGCGAAATATCCGAACAATCCTGAGTTGATAAATAATCTTGTAACCTATTTGAAAAATATTTTTGCTGCATACAATCCGTTTGTAGTTTTAACCGGACACAGCGGCGGCGGAAGTTTTACATTCGGATTTATGAATAACACCGCAGAAATTCCAAATAGTATCGAACGCATCTCATTTCTCGATAGCGATTATAATTATGACGACAACTATGGCGCAAAATTATTAAACTGGATTAACGCATCGCCAAACCATTTTTTAAGTGTGATTGCTTACAACGACAGCGTTGCTTTGTATGAAGGGCAGCCGATTGTAAGTGCAACCGGAGGAACCTGGTACAGAAGCAAAATGATGAAAAAATATCTCGCTAATTCTTTTCAGTTTACTGATGAGGAAAATAGTGATTTTATAAAATACACTGCACTGGATGGAAGAGTAAAATTTATTTTAAAACAAAATCCCAATCGATTGATCTTACACACGGTTCAAGTTGAGTTGAACGGATTTATTCAAGGAATGGTTTCGGGAACTGCTAACGAAGGAGTGGGATATACGTATTACGGTGCGCGGGCTTATTCTGATTTGGTTCAAAGCGCAACAGTGCTTCCAAGAATTTTATCAATTCCACCAAGACCAGCCGATGCAATATCCGGTTCGCAATTTATGCAGCAAGTGTTGAACAAGACTTTCGAACAAAGAGAGATTGAAATTTATATCCAACTTTCAGCGGGCAATATTCCCGATTTTATGAGAACGTTAACAAAAATATCAGGAAACTTTAGTGATGGGAACGGGACAAATCATACTTGCGCTTACGAAGTGATGCCAGATTATCTAACTATTGGTTCTAACGAAGATTATTGCAGAATCCCGATGGGTCCGATAACTGCACAAAAACTTGCTGATCTTTTTGGTGCGGTAATGCCAACAGCGCAACTTGTTGATGATATTTACAATCACGCAGCAATAAAATTAGAACCGGTAACTTATGCGCCGGTCGGAGACCAAAGCACGCTTGTTCCGAAATTTGTTGAGCATAACACAGCAATTGAAAATCAACGTATCGCAGCCGGTGGAACTCTCGGACTACTTATCGGAGGAACAAAAAAAGATGTTGTACTTAGCAATAAAATTGTTGATCCCACGAGACCGAATCACGTTGTTATTTATGGCTGGCATCAATTGAGCGGCATACCCATTCAACCCCTCACCAACATTCACATCAACGGTTATGTTGATTACAGCCATGGCATTCGCTTAATCAACGCCGAAATGATCGTTGACGGAGTGATTACCAATATTAAAACCATTCTCTCCGATCCGGTTCTTTATAAAATGTTAAGCAATGAAACCGGTGCGATGACACAACCAACTTATATAGCGGATGCAAGTTTGCCGGGCAAACCAAAATCTTTTGGAATAAAGCCGAATGGAATCGACAAACTAAAAATAATTATTGGTAATGATCCGGCTGTTGATAATTATAATGTTTATATAAGCCGGGATGGAAAAACTTTTCAAGCGCCGGTTACAATGTCTTCGGGAAATCTTATCATCGATGGACTTCAAACGGATTCAATTTATTTTATAAAATTGGAAGCGGTTAATCTCTCCGGCAAATCTCCTCAATCTGAAGTGCTGGCGGGAATTCCATCCGCAAACAGCACTCCTTCAATTTTAATTGTAAACGGATTCGATCGAAGTTCAACAGGAAATACTTATGATTTTATACGCCAGCACGCGCAAGCGATAAAATTCAATAAAGGGTTTTTTGAATCTGCAACAAACAATGCCGTTCTCGATGGAACTTTCAATTTAAGTGATTACCAGATTGCAGATTATATTTTAGGCGATGAAAGTACAGTTGATGAAACGTTCAGTTCAACTGAACAGCCAATAATAAAATCTTTTTTAAATAACGGCGGAAATCTTTTTGTCTCCGGCAGCGAGATCGCTTGGGATCTTGATTTCAAAGGCTCAACTACAGATAAAGATTTTGCATGGGATTATTTGAAGATGAAATATCTTAATGATGCGCCGTTCGGAGTTTCGGCAGTTTATTACAAGATAGAACCGTTCAACAATTCAATTTGCACAGGGATGCCTTCTTTTTTTTTGATAACGGAACACACGGAACAATCGATGTGAAGTGGCCTGATGTGATTAAATCAACTAACGGCGGAACCGGTTTTCTAAAATATTCTGATCTTGATACTAATTCGGGATACGCCGCAGTTCTTTACAGCGGCAATTTTCCGCAAAGCGTTAAACCGGGTAAAATGGCAATGATGGGACTTCCCTTTGAAACGGTCTATCCGGAAGCGATAAGAAATGAGTTGATGAATAAACTGCTTACTTTTTTCAATACTCCGGTTTCGGCATCAGAGAAGAGTAACGAAATTCCTTCAAATTTTTCACTATCACAGAATTATCCGAATCCGTTTAATCCAAGCACAACAATCAGTTGGCAGTTATCCCGAAAGCATTCGGGAAGTCATGTCTCCTTGAAGGTGTATGATGTTCTGGGTAATGAAGTTGCGACGTTGGTGAATGAAGAAAAATCAGCGGGAGAATATCAAGTAGAATTTGATGGGTCAAAATTGGCGAGTGGAATATACTTTTACACCCTTCATTCATCTAATTTTTCAGCTATCAAAAAGATGATTTTACTTAGATAAAAACCCATCAGAAGATAAACTGGAAACTTACTTTAACTTGAATATTTTGCGTTTTGGTTATAGAACCTTCTTTCGTTGATTTGTAAAAAATTATTTACTTCATTTCCTTTTTAATTAAGTTTCACAAGAAAATTTTTCACTATAAATAAGTTGAAATATAATAATGACGGACTTCACTAAATTTATCCAAGTAGCAGGCGTTATAGATCTTGCAGAAGCTGAAATGCTGATCAATTGCGGAGTAAATTTTCTTGGCTTTCCACTTCGTCTTCCCGTAAATAAGGAAGACTGTACGGAAGAGGAAGCCGCATGGATCATAGCCCAGACAAAAGACCGCGTAAAATCTATCGCTATAACTTATCTTAATCAAGCCGATGAAATAATTGAATTTTGTAAAAAACTGAATGTTGCGATAATTCAACTTCATGGGGGAATTTCTATAAACGAACTACAAAAGTTGAAATCCACTGCGCCGAAATTGAACCTGATCAAAAGTCTGGTTATGAAAAAGGGAAATATTGGTGAGCTTGAAAATTTAGTTGCTATCACCCAAAATTATGTAGATGCTTTTATAACTGATACTTATGATCCATCAACCGGAGCGAGCGGAGCCACCGGCAAAACTCACGATTGGAATTTAAGCAGAAGACTTGTAGAACTTTCGAGCAAACCCGTTATTCTTGCCGGTGGAATAAATCATTTGAATGTTTATGACGCGATGATGGCGGTAAAACCAGCAGGAGTTGATACGCATACCGGCGTTGAAGGACTAGGCGGACGAAAAGATTTTGAGAAGGTTAAGAAATTTGTTGAAGAAGCGAAGAGGGCTTTTGATACTATAAATCCAATTTAAGAATTTTTGCAGTTATGGCTCTTAATCATAATCTTACTCTTAATCTTAATCTTAATCTACACATAACTCTCTGAAACAGATTAAGAAAAAGGTTGTGATTACGATTCAGAATGATCAAAATTATTATTTGCAGATAATGAACAAATTCATCCTAAATTATTTTATGGAGTACTTATGCTGGAAAGAACTCTTCCCCTGCTTTTTGAAGAAAGCGTAAAAAGATATTCAAACAATGTTCTTGTGTGGGAAAAAACTTCCGACAAGTATGAAGGAACAACTTACGCGCAGACGCAAAAACTGGTTCATCAATTTGCGGCGGGATTACAAGCAAAGGGCTTAAATAAAGGAGATCGTTCAGCCCTTATTTCCGAAGGGAGGAGTGACTGGGTAATTGCAGAACTTGGCGTTCTTTTTTCCGGGGCAATTAACGTTCCAATTTCCGTTAAAGTGGACGAACCAAACGATCTAAAATTTCGACTCGCACATTCAGGCTGTAAAATGGTGATCGTTTCAATAAATCACCGCGCAAAAATTCAAGCAATTAAGAATGACCTTCCCGATCTTGAAATCATAATTTTATTAGGTGAGACGGAAGTGTTAGACAAAGATGAAATTTCTAAATCCGAATTACTGAAACGAGGAGAGGAATATTTAAAAGCACATCAATCTGAATTTGAGGAAAGATGGCAATCAATTAAAGAGAATGACTACGCAAACATCTGCTACACTTCCGGTACCACTGCCGATCCGAAAGGAATAATTTTAACTCACCGCAACTACACTTTTAATGTTGAACAATCAACTGCACTTCTTCCCATTCCGGAAAGTTATGTCTCATTGTTGATCCTTCCTTGGGACCATGCATTTGCACATACGTGTGGTATTTATACGTTAATGAAAAACGGCGCAAGTATGGCAGCAATAAAACTTGGTAAAACTCCAATTGAAACTTTGCGCAACGTTCCAATAAACATAAAAGAGATTAAGCCTTCGTTTTTATTAAGTGTTCCCTCACTCGCGAAAAATTTCAGAAAGAATATTGAAAATGGTATACACGACAAAGGAGAAAAAGTCGAGAAGTTGTTTAACGCAGCAATGAAGCTGGCGTATGAATATAACGGACTTGGCTTTGACCGCGGCAAGGGTTTAAAGAAATTAAAACTTCCTCTATACAAACTTTATGATAAACTGATCTTCAGTAAAATTAGAGAAGGTTTCGGCGGCAGACTCGAATTCTTTATCGGCGGCGGTGCGCTTCTCGATCTTGAATTGCAAAGATTTTTTTACGCAATCGGCATCCCGATGTTTCAAGGTTACGGCTTAACCGAAGCGGCTCCCGTCATTTCCGCAAATGTTCCTGCGTGTCACAAACTTGGTTCGTCGGGAAAAATTGTAAAAGATCTCGAAGTAAAAATTTGTGATGATAAAGGGAATGAACTTCCGATTGGGCAAAGCGGCGAGGTTGTTGTTAAAGGCGAAAATGTTATGGTAGGTTATTGGAAGAATGAAAAAGCTACGGCGGAATCACTTAAAGACGGCTGGTTGTTCACCGGTGATTTGGGTTACCTCGATGCTGATGGATTTCTTTATATCCTTGGTAGATTTAAAAGTTTGCTTATTGCAAACGACGGCGAAAAATATAGTCCGGAAGGAATTGAAGAAGCTATAACCGAATTTTCACCATTTATCGATCAGATGATGCTGTATAATAATCAATCACCATATACAGTTGCGTTAGTGGTTCCGAATAAAGAAGCACTCTCAAGATATTTGAAAGAATTGAATCTTAACTTTAGTGCAGAAGAAAGACAAGTTGCGGTATTGAAAAAGATTGAATCGGAAATTGCACAATTTAAAGAAGGAGGAAAATTTGCCGGAACATTTCCACCGCGCTGGCTTCCTTCTGCAATTGCCGTTTTAGGAGAGGGATTCACTGAACAGAATCACTTTATGAACAGTACTTTGAAAATGGTTCGAGGAAAAATTACCGAGTATTATAGAAACAGAATTGATTTTCTCTTCACTGCCGAGGCTAAAGATATCTGCAACCATCAAAACATCACGATCGTTAGCAGGTTCGATTAATACTTGTTTAAATTATTTGTTAGATGGTGAAGGATAATTGTAGTAATTTACAAACCCTAATTTTGTACTTTGTTTTTTCATCAACCAATTATGAGGCTCTTATGTCTGTCGATTTGGAAAAAATTCTGAGACCAGTGGATACCCCGCTTCCAAAATTTCCGGCGAAGTATATGACACTCGCCAACGGTCAAGAAATGGTAGTTCGCCAAGCTGAACGAGATGAAATTCCCGATATCCTTCCACACGTTGAACCGTTGATTCATGTTGAAAGAGATTTCTATAATATCGTTGCCGCACGTTTGTACTCCGAACTTCTCGCTTATTATACTTACCGCGTTCAAGACGAATACGTTTTGGTGGCGCAAATAGACGGTGAACTCGCTGCTATTGTAAACGGTAGAAGCGTTAATCCCGATGTTGGGATGTCGTATCACACATTTTCTTTGCGCCGCGGCTTAAGAGTTGGCGCTCACGCCTTTGCAACAAAGATGGAATATCATATCGATATTCTAAAACAAAAAGAAGTTTTAATTGTTGCTGAATCGGGAATCGGTTTTAGAAGATGGATGATAGAATATAATCTTGAAAAACGTTTTCACATTCCTCACGAATTAGGCGGTTGCCCTTCCTGGTCATTAACAAAAGAATTATTTGATAAAGCAAGAAACACACTTGTTGTTGGAAGAAGACCGGTTCCCGAACATCTTCTTGAAAAAGCGAAAGCAGGAATTTTACCTCCTTCCGATCCGCCAAAAGGTCCTGAAGATTTATTAGCGGCGACCCGCTCTATGCTTGATTCAACCGCTACTTCACTTATTGAAATGAGAAGAAAACATGGAGGGAAAATAAAATGAGAGAAGTTTATGTTGCCGGAATCGGTATTACCAGTTTTTCACGGCTCGAATATCCGCTTGTTGAAATTGCCGCCTATCCCGGTTTAATGGCTTTACGCGATAGCGGATTAAAAAAAGTTGATCATCTTTACGTGGCAAATATGGGCGGCGGAAGAATTAACGGACAAACTGGACTTGCCAGCGCGGTGGTTGACCACATGAGTCTTACTCCTGCTGGTGCGGAAACAATTGAGAACGGACCCGCCTCTGGCGCTTCTGCAATAAAACAAGGTTATATGGCAATCGCTTCCGGTATGCACGATGTGGTTATGGTTATCGGCGCTGAAAGAATGCGCGAAGCAAATCCGCTTGAAGCAACTGATTTTGTGGCAACGTTAACTCATCCGCAAGCAGAATATATTTACGGCGTTACACTTCCCGCACTTGCAGGAATGTTTACAAGACTTTATATGGAAAAGTACGGCGTAACAGCGCGACATCTTGCGATGGTTGCAGTGAAAAATCATAAAAATGCGATGGACAATTTTTACGCTCATTTGCATGAAGATATAACGATTGAAGGAATTTTAGATTCTCCAGAAGCATCAACAAATAATCCTTACGTTGCCGATCCGTTAAGATTTTATGATGTTTGTCCTGTTTCAGACGGTGGCGCATGTTTAATTCTTGCAACAGCCGAAGTAATGAAAAAAATTAACAAACCGATGATCCGCCTTGCCGGTATTGGTCAGGCTACCGATACACATTGCGTTCACGAAAGAAAAGACCCAACTGAACTTCTCGCAGTAAGAGAAGCTGCGCGGCAATCCTTTAAAATGGCGGGAGTAAAACCTTCCGATGTAAGTGTTGCTGAATTGCACGATGCGTTTACAATTCTTGAAATTGCCGAAAGTGAAGAAGTTGGTTTCTTCAAAAAAGGAGAAGGACATCTTGCACTTGAAAGAGGCGAAACACAAATTGGCGGGAAAATTCCTATCAATCCTTCAGGCGGATTAAAAGCGAAAGGACATCCGGTTGGCGCTACCGGCGTAGGTCAAGCGCACGAGATCGTTTTACAATTGCGCGGCGAAGCTGGAAAGCGGCAAGTTAAAAATGCCAAAGTCGGTTTCACATGCAATTTTGGCGGCTTCGGTAATAATGTTGTGTGTCTAACTTTTATAAAGGAATAAGAAAATGGAATTAAATATCTATGCTTATAAATGCAAACGATGCGGTGAGCTCCATTATCCTTACAAAACCATTTGTAAAAAATGCGGAGAAAATGATCACAACGAATTTGATATTGTGCCGCTTCCGAAAAAAGGAAAATTACTTACATTCACAACGTTGTACACACTTCCATCCGATTATGAAGTTGTTACTTTGGCTCTCGGGATTGTTGAACTTGAAGACGGAAATAGAATTACCGGACAACTCGACATTAAAAATCCAAAAATCGGAATGAAGGTGGATGGAAAAGTTGAAGTCGTTCGCAAAGATTTATATAAAAAACATTTGGGAATGATTTTCTATAAAGCATGATAAAGCTGTTAAGCTTTGGCGATCATTTAGAGAAAGGAATTTATAAAGTTCATTCTCGTTTTAGTGAAGTTGTGAATTTTTGTTCGGTAAGTTCTTTCATTTTTATTGTCGGCAAATCTATCGGGAGTGGTCATTTCAACATTGTCGTTGAAGGCGTTAGCTTCGCCGAACTTGAAAAACTGGTAATTGCCGAAGATTATTTTCTGTTGAATGATGAGAAAGTTTTTTTTGAAACTTCAAAGAGATATGATTCACAAATAAATATCATCAACTTTGACGAGAAAAAATTTTGGCAGAATCTCGATCATTTTGAAAAAGCGCTTATTGAAAATTCATCCGGTAAAAGTTTAACCTTTTTATTGGATGAAAGCAGAAAAAAGAATTTCAAATCTTCCTACGAAATTGAATTTGTGAGAAGGTTTGATTCTGCCCTTGAGTGCTTTACCTCTTCCAATTATTTAGAAGGAGTAAAACTGATCAAAGGCGTCGGTTTCGGGCTTACACCAAGCGGTGATGACTTTATAGCCGGATTTTTGATCGCATTAAATGTGATTCAGAAACTTGAAAGGGTTGATTATTCAAATTTAATTGTTCATATTTATGAAGCGGCAAAAGGAAACAATGCATTCACGAATGCTTTTCTACTTGCTTCAAAAAACGGTTCCTTGTTCGAAAAGTTCAAAAATTTAATTCACTCAATTTTGTTCTCCGGTCAAAATGAGATTCTTGAAAATACCCGTACTTTGATTTCTTTTGGTGAAACCTCCGGTGCAGATCAAAGTGTTGGTTTTTTGTTTGGAATAAAAAGGAATTTTAATGATGGTAACAGGAATTCTGAAAAGGGGAGAATATTTTGATTCTGTTTCGCTGATGCTCATCGCAAAAAAAATCAGCGAACTTGAGATCGTACTCGATTCTGCCGCAGTTATGGGAACGCCGGAAAATAAATCTATGCTTCAAACTTCCGGTTTACTTACAGATGAACTTCAAAACGCCAGCGACATGGATTTGATGATCGCCTATAAATGCAATTCACAAAACGAATCTGATCTAATTTCAAAAAAGATAAATGAGTTATTTAAAAAATCTGATAACACAAACAAATCTTCCGGTTCACTAAATCCTTCCAGTTTAGAATCCGCAATAAAAATTCTTCCAGACGCAAATCTTGCCATGATCTCCGTAGCCGGTAAATACGCCGGTGATGAAGCGATGAAAGCTTTAAAAAACGGATTAAATGTTATACTCTTCTCCGATAACGTTTCAATTGAAAAAGAAATTGAACTGAAAAATTTTGCGAAAGAGAAAGGGCTTTTTGTAATGGGTCCAGACTGCGGAACCGCTATTATCAACGGTGTGCCGCTTGCTTTTGCAAATGTTGTTAACCGCGGAAACATTGGAATTGTTGCAGCTTCGGGAACGGGTTTGCAGGAAGTAAGCTGCCTCATTTCAAATTCGGGATGCGGAATTTTTCAAGCCATCGGTACCGGCGGACGCGATGTAAAAAAAGAAGTCGGCGGGATTATGTTTCTTGAAGGAATTAAAGCGCTTGCAGAAGATAAAAATACCGAAGTCATCCTTTTAGTTTCCAAACCGCCTGCTGATGAAGTGATAATTAAAATTATCGAACTCGTTAATAAAATTGAAAAACCTGTCGTTGGTGTGTTTCTGAATGCATCCATCGAATTACTGAAACAGAGCAAAATCAATATCGCAAGAACTCTTGAAGAAGGGGCGATGTTGGCGGTTGTTCATTCGCGAAAGGAGAATATTGGAAAGGTTTATGATGATTTAGAATCTCAATTTTCGGAATTGCAAACTATAGCTGGAAAAGAATCTGCGAAACTAAATAAAACGCAAAAGTATGTTCGCGCGCTTTTCAGCGGCGGTACCTTCTGTGATGAAACACAAATGTTTTTTCAACATATTGATGAAGACGTTTTTTCAAACACGCCGGTCGGTAAAGTGAAAAAACTTAAGGATATCTGGAAAAGCGAGAAACACACGATCATTGATCTTGGCGATGATGAATTTACCGTTGGCAAACCACATCCGATGATTGATTACTCAACAAGGAATAAAAGAATTCTTGCCGAAACGAACGATCCGGAAACCGCGGTGATTCTATTAGATATTGTTCTCGGTTACGGTTCAAACATGAATCCGCTGGCCGAAATAGTTCCGGTTATAAAAGAAGTGAAAGAATTAACTTTGCAGCAGAAAAGACATTTGCCGATTGTTTGTTCTGTTACAGGTACTGACAAAGATCCGCAAAACAGAACAACGGTTGCAGCCGCTCTAAAAGCGGAAGGAGTGCTCGTTATGGAATCAAACGCTGCGGCGAGTAAACTGGCAAAGTTTCTAATTGAAAGAAGAGTTAAAAGAAATGAATAAGCTTTTTGAAAATGAATTAAAAGTAATCAACATCGGGTTGAAATCATTTAAAGAAACCCTTGACGAACAAAATGTTCAATCGGTTCAAGTTGATTGGAAACCTCCGCTAATTTCAGATTCAACTTTGTTCGATGTTATCAGAATAAATTCAGATAAAATTGAAACCGCAAATAAAGAAGCGGTGAAAAGAATTTTAAACAGCAAACCGGTTCTAACCGGAATGGGAAAAGCGATTGATGTGATTCCCGGTATGAAGAAAAATCTTTTGCTTCATGCAGGACCTCCGGTAGCTTGGGATAAAATGTGTGGACCGATGAAAGGCGCAGTAATCGGAGCGTTGATCTATGAAGGCTTTGCAAAAACTTTTGAAGAAGCAGAAAAAGTCGCAACTTCGGGTAAAATAGAATTTTCTCCTTGTCACGAACACGCAACAGTTGGACCGATGGCTGGAATTGTTTCTCCATCGATGCCGGTTTTTATTTTAGAAAATGAGGAGTTTGGCAACAAAGCCTTTTGCACAATGAACGAAGGACTCGGAAAAGTTCTTCGCTACGGAGCGTATGACGAAAGTGTTATTGAAAGATTACGATGGATGGAGAACGTCCTTTATCCATCACTTAAAAAGGCGATCGAGAAAATCGGCAAGATCGATCTTAAAAATATTATTGCACAGGCTTTGCACATGGGCGATGAAGTTCATAATCGGAACCGTGCAGCAACTTCACTACTATACAGAACGTTGGCGCCAGAAATTGTTAATCAAAATGAAAAAGAAAACGCGATAAGCGTTTTGAATTTTATCAACAGCAATGATCATTTCTTTCTAAATCTTTCTATGGGCGTTTCAAAAGTTTCTTTGGATGCCGCAAGAAATATAGAGAACAGCAGCATTGTGGTTGTTATGGCGCGTAACGGAACTGAATTTGGAATTCAACTTTCCGGTACGGGAGACAAATGGTTTACCGGAATTTCTCCGATTCCCGAAGCATTATATTTTACAGGATACACGAAAGGCGATGCGAATCCCGACATTGGTGACAGCTCAATTACGGAAACAAACGGACTCGGCGGCTTTGCAATTGCTGCGTCGCCTGCAATTGTGCAGTTCGTTGGTGGAAGCACGAACGACGCGGTGAATTACACGCTAAAGATGTATGAGATAACCGCTGCCGAAAATAATATTTACAAAATACCGTATCTAAATTTTCGCGGCACACCAACCGGAATTGATGTAATAAAAGTTATTGAAAAAAATATTCTGCCATTCATCGATACCGGCGTTGCTCACAAAAATGCAGGCATCGGACAAATCGGCGCCGGAGTTCTGGAAGCTCCCGTCGATCCATTTAAAAAAGCGTTCATCGGTTTTGCAAATCAACTAAAAAATAGTTAGGAGAAATAAATGAAGACAAACGATTTTCTAAATTTCATGGATACTCTTCAAGTGTATGATTTAACACAACGACTAAGCATTCACACTCCGCCATGGCCAAGTTACATGCCGTTGGGAATTCAGTATTTTAAAAGAATTGCCGGCGCCCATATGGGACAAGGGGCAAACGGACAGATCATCACTACCAGCAATCACGTTGGAACACACATGGATGGTGAAATTCATTTTCATGCTTCCGGTAGATCGATCGGAAACGTGCCGATGAAAGAATGGATCGGGCAAGGAGTTGTTGTTGATATTTCCGATGAAGTTGGCGATTATGATTTGTATTCTCCTGAAATGTTGATGAGCAAAGCTGAAATTAAAAAAGGCGATATCCTCCTTATCAATACCGGTTACAACCGCTATGCATGGGATCAGAAACAATCTGATGAAGTCCGCTATTTTGTAAAACATCCGGGACCCGGACCGGGCTTTCACAAATGGGCTCTCAAAATGAAATTGAAATGGATCGGAGTTGATTGCGGTAGTGCGGATCATCCAATGAACACGATCATCAGACAATGGCATCCGGCACGATTTGTTGAAGCCGAGCAGAAGTTGATCAAAAAATATAAAGTTAAATCGTGGGATGAAATGTTTCCGCAAGAAGAATATTATCAAGTGATGCACATAAAAATGTTTCCTAAAAAAATTGTTCACGCGGAAAATCTTGGCGGAGATATTAATAAGCTCAGTAATAAAAGAGCGTGGATCGGTTGTTTCCCGCTTCGCGGAATTGAACTTGAATCGGCGATGTGCAGGATCGTTGCATTTTTACCAAAAGATGAAAAATAATTTTCAACAGCGGAGTTTATCGTGGCAATTGAAAATCAATATGAATATGTAAAAGCTAAAAATCTCGACGAGGTAGTAGGTCTTCTCCAGCGTTTTAAAAATGCGGTTATCCTTTCCGGAGGAACTGATTTAGTTGAGTTATTAAAAACCGGTGCAGTTCATCCTGATGTAGTTATTGACATTAAAGGACTTGATTTTTTAAAAGATATTAGACTTGGCAATAACATTTTGTGGATCGGCGCCGGAGTAACTTTTTCAGAACTCATCGATTCGGAAATCATCAACGAACATTTCCCGATAATTGCGGAGATGAGCAAAACGGTTGCTTCGGTTGGAATAAGAAACCGCGCCACGATGGTCGGAAACATTTGCTCGGCGGTTCCATGTATGGATAGCGGTCCCGTTTTATCAGTTTATAAAGCGCGCATAATAACCGACGGGCAAATTGGTGAAAGACAAATTCCAATTGAACAATGGTTTGTCGGTAATCGAAAAACAGCGTTGTTTAAGAATGAAATTGTGAAAGGAATTTCTATTCCCGTGCCGGATAAAAAACATTCCGGTTGTTTTGTAAAACTTCGCAGATACTCCGGAGAAGATTTGGCACAAGTGAATCTCGCAATTCTCGCTTTTGATGATTATTCATTTCGCATCACGTTCGGTGCGGTTGCTCCAACTCCGGTTAGGGCAATGAGAATAGAAAGATTAATAAACCGGATGAAACTTGTTCCAGAGTTGATGGAAAAAGCACAGCAATTAGTTGAAGATGATATTGCACCGATTACCGATATCCGCGCTACAAAAGAATATAGATTGCACATGGCAAAAGTAATGCTCGAACGAGGTTTAAACGCCGCACTCGATCGATTGAACGGCGGCGGTCCGGCGTATGGAAAAAGTGTGATTTAATTTTTCTGAATTTCCTTTAGGAGAAATGTTCATGAAAAAAGAAATTGGTTTTTTATTAAATGGCGAAAGAAGAACGATCGAAGTCAGCCCTTCGGAAATTCTTCTTGAAGTATTGAGAGACAGGCTCGGTCTTAACAGCCCCAAATGCGGCTGCGATAGAGGTGATTGCGGTACATGTTCCGTAATGATCAACGGAAAAACCGTGCGCAGTTGTCTTGTTCTTGCTATTGAAGTTGAAGATCAAGAAGTGGTAACGCTTGAAGGAATTATGCAAAACGGATTAACGCCTTTGCAAGAATCGTTTCTCAAACACAATTCTTTCCAATGCGGATTTTGCGCACCGGGCGTAATTCTTTCTACAACAGAACTGCTTGCAAAAAATCCACATCCAAATAAAGAAGAGATTCAAGAAGCTATTGCCGGAAATCTTTGCCGCTGCACCGGCTACTCTCCGATCATTGATGCAGTTGTTGATTTAGTAAAATAACATTGAGAAATTTTATGGACGATTATAAATTTATTGGTAAATCTTCTGTGCGGGTTGACGGTAAAGTAAAAATTTCCGGCTCAGCTCAATTTATTGACGACTTAGATTTTGGACCGAATTTACTTTTTGCAGAAATAGTTGAAAGCAAATTTGCGCACGCAATTATCAACTCAATTGATACATCCGAAGCAGAAAAAATTCCCGGAGTTGTAAAAATTGTTACCGGAAAAGATTTCCCTTTTCGCTTCGGTCTCTACATGCACGACCGTTATATTTTTGCGCAAGACCGCGTAAGATTTGTCGGCGAGCAAGTTGCCGCCGTAATTGCAAGAGACGCCGTAACCGCCAAAGCCGCGGCTAAGCTTGTTAAAGTTGATTACACTGAATTAACTCCGGTTCTATCAGTTGAACAAGCGTTAGGCGATTCGCCGTTTCTTATTCATCCCGATTTAAAAGATTATCATCACGTTCCATGGTTTTTTCCGCAAACCAATTCCAACGTTGCGCATCTCCGCAAAGTACGGAATGGAAATGTTGAAGAAGCATTCGCCGATTCTGATTTTGTTCTTGATGATGTTTACACCGTTCCAAGATATGCTCACTGCGCACTTGAAGTTCACGGAGCAGTTGGGTTGCTTGATCATTCCGGTAGATTAACTGTTTGGACTGCATCGCAATCTCCGCATACTCAACGCCATTTGTTTGCCGAAGCGTTGGCTCCGTTGGGATTTCAACATAAAGATGTCCGTGTTATTACTTCATTTGTCGGCGGTGGATTTGGCGGTAAAGCAGGAGTATCGATGGAAATTCTTGGAGCCGCACTTGCAACAAAAGTGAAAGGAAATCCTGTAAAAATTCTTTGGTCCCGCGCACAAGAATTTTACAACACATATCAACGGCAAGGCGTTGTTGCGCGGTTAAAAGTCGGTGTAAAAAATGATGGAACGATCACCGCGCTCGAACACACACTCTACTGGGATGCCGGCGCGTATGTTGAATATGGCGCTAATGTTGTAAACGCTGCCGGACTTTCAGCGACCGGTCCATACAGAATTCCAAATATCAAAATTGATTCTTTTTGTGTTTATACAAACTTACCTCCCGGCGGCCCATATAGAGGTTTCGGTTATTCGGAATTTTTATTCGGACTTGAATCTCATATAAACGAACTTGCAAAAAAAATAAAAATGGATCCGGTTGAGTTGAGAAAAAAGAATGCGATCCGTGAAGGAGACAGACTTACGTACGGCGCAAAGATGAATCCGAACGGATTGATGGAAGCGATTGACAAGGTTGCAAAAGAAATTGAATGGGGAAAGAAAGAAACTTCTTCCGATCCGAACAAAGTAATCGGGAAAGGATTTTCATTATTTTGGAAAGCTCCCGCAATGCCTCCGAACGCTTCTTCATCGGCGTTTTTAAAATTTAATGAAGATGCGAGTTTAAATATTCTTGTTTCGGGAATGGAAATCGGGCAGGGTTATTTAACTGTGCTTGCGCAAATAGCAGCGGAAGTTCTTTCTGTTCCGGTTGAAAAAATTAGAGTTGAAACACCCGACACCGACCGCAATCCGTACGAATGGCAAACGGTTGCATCGCATGTTACGTGGGGCTGCGGCAACGCGGTTAAACAAGCCGCGGAAGATGCGCGCGAACAAATCTTTGACTTAATTGAAAGAGCAAACGGAAAGAAAAGGGAAGAACTTTATTTAGATGATGAATGTGTAAGATCAAAAGTTGAAAAAGATTTTTCTTTGCCGTTAAAGAATTTTATTATTTCGGGAATTCAAAAAGAGGATGGAACATTTAGAGGCGGACCGGTTATCGGGCGGGGAATGTTTATGCCGGAATTTGCTTCGGCGTTAAGTGATCCCGAAACAAGTCAGGGCGGACATCCGAACGTGCATTACACGGTTGGCGCTGCGGCGGTAAAAATTGAAATTGATAAACAGACCGGTAAAGTAAAAATTCCAAAAGTTGTGCTTGCGGTTGATTGCGGCAAAGCTTTAAATCCCGATTTGGTGAACGGACAAATTACCGGAGGAATTCTGCAAGGCATTGCAACGGTTTTATATGAAGATATGCGTTTTGATGATAAAGGAAAACTGATCAACGCGAATTTTTCCGATTATAAAATCCCGACGGCGATGGATATTCCGGATGAAGTAGTTCCCATAATTATTGAAGTTGCCCAGCCCGATGGACCGTATGGCGCGCGTGGAATGGGTGAACACACGATGATTCCCGCTGCACCAATAATTGCGAACGCTGTTGAAGATGCGCTTGGAATAAGAATAAAATCAATGCCAATAACTGCAGAGAAAATTGCGTTGGCGGTGAAGAATAGAGGGAAAGATTAAATTTGTCAGTTTAACATTGTCGTTTGCTATAATTACCACTAACGGTTGGGGTTTTCGAAGTACAAATGTTTATTAGAATTCAAACAGTTCAAATTTAGCCCTTCTGTTCCGATTTCACAAAAATCCCTGTTGCATATAGCTTTTTTTCTTGCGGATTAAAAATATTTTTGTATCTTTGTTAAGGTTATAAACATTGGTAAATACTATGGTAAAAAAAGCAAAGAAATCAAACTATGTTAGCTTAAGTGCTGCATCAAAGATATTAAATGTTACGCCAGAAACTATGAGAAATTGGGATAAACAAGGTAAATTAACTGCTTCTAGAAATCCCATAAATAATTATAGGTTATATGATTTGGAAGACCTACATGCGTTAGCAAATGAGTCTCAAGTCTCTGAAAGCACAATTAACTATTCAACTCTTTTTGATGATGGATCTTCATTAAAAAGTGCGATTAAAAGTATGAGTAGGGCATTTAGAGATTCTGAAGGTGGCAGTTTGCTTGACCGATTTGAAGAAATTTCTAAACTACTTTTTTGCAAATTGTATGATGAAGAATTTAACAATGGTAAGGGATTTTCATCAATAGTAAGTAAAAATAAAGTTGAAGTAAACTACGACCAGATATGCAATTTATTTTCTAAGGCGATTAAGAAGCATCCTACTGTATTTGTCAACGGTCGTGCTGAATTGTCCTTGGATAAGAAGGCAATATGCCAGGTGTCCCTTATTTTGAAAAATTATGAATTGAAAACAATAAATAATGACATTAAGGGGAAGATATACGAGGAGCTGATTAAAAACACATTGGACAAAAATGAAAATCAGCAATTTTTTACACCGAGGAGTATTGTTCAGTTTATAATTGATCTTATAAATCCAGAAGTAAACCATAAAATCTGTGACCCAGCTTGCGGTAGCGGTGGCTTTCTAATTTCTGCATTGGAGTATATAAAGAGGAACAATAATTTTATTAATCTAAAAGAATTCTCAAAAACTAATTTATCGGGTATTGAAATTGATTCTAGAATGGTTTGGATTGCTCAAATGAATATCATATTGCATGGCGGGCACTATGAATCTATTCAATATTTGAAATCAGGCGGTTCATTAAGTCATGAAAAGGAAGCTACTGAAAAATTGCCTAATAATTCTTTCGATATAATTATCACAAATCCGCCATTCGGTAGCGATTATGATTTGGAATCTGACTTAAATAAATTTGAATTAGGTAAGGGCAAAAAATCAAGAAGAAGAGGGGTCCTTTTCGTTGAAAAATGTTTGAATCTTCTAAAAACCGGTGGCAAATTAGCAATTGTATTGGAAGAAAGTATTTTGAACAATACAAGCAATGAAGATGTGAGAAATTATATTGTAAACAACTCAAAAATAGAAGCCATCATTTCTTTACCTGACACGACATTTATGCCTTATGCCACTGTTAAAACCTCAATTATTATTGCTTCGAAGAAAAAAAGTGGAACAAAAGTAAATGGAGATATTTTAATGTGCAACATTGAAAAACTTGGCTTTGCGCCCAATGGGGATCCTATTTATTCTGATGAAAGAAATGAAAAAGGGAAACTAAAATTGCTTTCTGATTTTCCAGAAGCTTTAGAAACATATCGAGAATTTATAAGAACAGGTAAATTAGAAAATCGTTCAGAAAAATACTTTATCACAAAAACAAGATTCAATGAAAAATTTGAACGTTTAGATACATTATTCCATCATCCTTCCAAACAGACAGCCCAAGAATTTCTTACTAATACCAAGTACCCCTTGTATCGAATTGGGGAATTAGTTACGATAATTAATAAATTGGTTGTTCCCCAACATGAAATGACTGAAGATATAGTGAGATATATTGGATTAGCTAATATCAATTCATTCGATGGGGCATATTATATCTCGGAAATATTAGGTGAAAAAATAAAAAGTGCGGTAAAAATGTTTGAACCAAATACTATTATCTACTCTAAAATGAGACCTGAATTAAGAAAAGTAATCTATGTTCCAGTTAATGAAGAAATTGGTTTTGTTTCATCCGAATGTTATGTTTTTAAAGCTAGTAATAAAATATTACCTCAATATCTTGCACTTGTTTTAAGAAGTGACTTAGTTTTCGGTCAAATTATTTTTCGAGTAACAGGTTTAGGCAGACCAAGAATTGGTAAAGAGGACTTATTAAGTGTGAGAATTCCGGTTCCACCAATTGAAAAACAGAGTGAAATAATTAGTATTTTCAATGCATATGAAACAAATCGAAATGCACTACTAGAAAAAAGTAGAATGCTTCAACAACAAGCCAATAGCATTGTAAGAAAGAGTTTTGAAGAAATTGGAACTACTCTGTGTCGGTAGAATTTTTATCCATTCTCTTTCGAGGAGCATGAGTATTTACATCGTTCAGAAATCTTAGGAAATCTAATGCATGGAAACTAAGTTCACTTGATTCAGTCCTTTGCTTTCTTTGAATGATTCTCCATAATTTTCCATAGTTACCAGGATCTTTGGTGAATGTACCTGGATTTTTTGTCGAAGGCACAAGAACCTCTCCATTTTCAATTTTTCCACCTGTAGCTATTAATCTCGCATCGCGAACTACTCCCAAGTCGTAAGCAGAAACAAATGCAAACGTAAAAATCTGTGGACTTTCCCATGATATACCATCAGTAATTTGTGTTTCCCATTTCCAACCTATGAAAAGAATAAAATCTCTATGTTGGTCAAGATGTTCAATAAGAACATCAAATCGAGCGGCTTGTTCGTCTGAATCAGCATCCACGGCTTTCATTTCAATTTTCAACAGTGGTATACGATTCTTATCACGAAGATAAAAATCGGGAAATTCGTGAGCTACTGCAAAAGTTAAGAATATTTCTTTGCCAAAAGTATTTTTTAAAATAGTCTCCATTTCAGTACTTAATCCATACTCTAACATCGTCCCAAGTCTTGTTCGATATGAAGATAGTTGTCTTTGATCAGTTGGAAGAGGCTCGATTTCCCTAGATTGTTTTGATAAACGTTGAGGTGCAAAAGAGGCGTTTATTTGTTCAATTGCTTTCGGTATAATCTCACATCTGAAAAAATCAGTTATATCTTCTCTATGTTTTTCTGGTTCGATTAAAAATTCTTTTAGACTCATCTTTTTGTTTTTTAAAAATTGTTGCTAACAATTATTTTTATGAACTATCCAATAAATGTATTGTGTTTCTACGCTTATCCGTTTATAATTGGGCTACATAGCGAATTGAACTGCTCAGTATAAAAGGGTACAGCTATTGTGCTATCAAAAGCTACAAAAAGCCTTGCTGAAATATCTTAATTATACCGATCCTAAACAACATCGAGAATGTAGACGAATAAAAAATTGATAAGTGCATTTATTCATCAAAAAACGGCACGTAAAATTTTCATTCAAGATAAACGCCCGAACCGATGAAGTAATTAGAATATTTCTCTATATGTCTCCATTTATCTAACAATGGTTAGCAGTTTACATTTTTACTTTTATCACTCAAACCATTTCACGTTTAATTTGGAAACTCCGGTTGCGGGAGCTAAGATGTTCATTAATGATTCACAAATCGCATCTGATGGTCCTAAACCGGTAATCGGATTATCCATATTTGAATTTACATTTACAATTAGGACTGCATCCTTTGCCGGATTATAAAATGCGCCGGTAGTAAAACCGGGTACTGCACCTGTATGTCCAATCCAGCCATTGCCCGAAGTTATTGCAAATCCATAATCATCAACGAGTTTCATCCTTTCCGTATGCATTGCCGCAGAATAGAAACCTCCTGTGCCAAGCAGTTTTATGAATTTCTTCAAATCATCTATGGTGGAGACCAGGATTCCGGCAGCGTCAGCCCAGGATGGGTCCATAAATGTTAAATCCTGCAGTTGACCGGATGATGTTTTATTAGTATATCCATGTGAAAATGGAAGAGGCAAGAAGCGTGATTGAGGCCATGAAGTATTTGATAAACCATAAGGTTCAAAAATCATTTCTTTTAGAAGTTGAGATATTGGTTTGCCTGTAACTTTTTCACATATCATACCTAAGAGAACGGTATTCGTATTGCAATAGTAATGTTTGGAGCCGGGCTCAAAATATGTAGGATAACCTAGAGCTATTTTAACTAAAGAATCTGCCGTAAAATATTTTTCAAAGTTGCATGCGACTTGTGAATTATACCAGTTAGGGTCATCTGTATAACTTAAAATACCGGCTCTCATATTTCCAAGATACCGAACGGTTATCTTATCTGCTTTTTGAAAATTGTACTGTGGAAGATAATATGCCAACGATGAATCAAGATTACTCTTTCCTTGTTCAACTAATTTTAGAACAACAGTTCCTGTAAATGTTTTTGTAACACTTCCCATGCGAAAATGATTTTCAAGTTTCATCGGTTCATCAGTAGCTATATTAGATAAACCTTTTGCCGTAACCCAGTTCCCTTCTCCGGGAATCCAAACACCGACTATAACTCCCGGAATATGATTTTCAAGCATCGCTTTGTCCAAAGCAGCTTCAAGCTTTGATTGCATATCCGCGCTAAATTGTTTTTCGCTTGTTGTAACAACCGGATTATTCTCTTCTTTACAAGAGATGAATAAAATACTTATACTAAAAATTGTTACGATTGTACAAATTAATTTTTGCATCGTCCATTCCTTTTTACTTCTCTTTTATTGGAAAAACATTTTGATCCAACGTTTGAATTTTATTTTTTGCAAATGTAGTATGGGGCGTTAAAATTTCTGCCAAAGCAATGAATACAGCATCTGCAGGTGTAGCTTGTGTTCTCTTATCATATATTTGGGAATTAACATGCACTACAATTACAGCATCTTTTGAAGGTAAATAAAAACATGCTGTCGTAAATCCGGGAACAGAACCATCATGTCCAATCCACCCTGCTGCAATATCATACATTGCAAAACCGTAAGCGTTACCGCTTTCTGCCGTCCATTTTATTCTTTCAGCATGCATTGCGGAAGAATAGAGCGAACCATTCCCCAAGAGTCTCGCCCACTTTCCCAGATTAGATATATTTGTTATCAATATTCCGGCAGCATTCCAAATAGAAGGGCTCCAATAGGTAACATCTTTAACTTCTTGTGTTGTAGCGAATATGCTAAACCCGTGAGAAAATGGTTCAGAAAGGAAGAACGATTTAGGCCAATAAGTATTGTTCAAGCTGCATGGTGTAAATATCATTTCATCAAGAAGAACATCGATGCTTTTATTGGTAACTTTTTCACATATTAAACCCAAGAGAATTGTATTTGCATTAGAATAATTATAAGCTGTCCCGGGATTAAACTTCAATGGGAATTGCAGGGCTGCTTTGACTATGGAATCCGCGGTTAAAGGATACGTCCCTCCATTAACATAGAAATATGTCTGCGTAAAATTCGCGTCATTGGTAATATCATAAATCCCGCTGGTCATGTTCCCAAGCATCCGAACCGTGATTTTGTTTGCCTGAGGGAATGGATATTGAGGTAAGTAATACGCAAGCGATGAATCGAGGTTTATCAAACCTTGATCAACTAACTTCAAAACCACTGTTCCGGTAAAAGTTTTTGTTACACTCCCCATCCGGAAATGATTCTCTACTTTCATTGGTTCATTGGTGGTGATATTTGAAACCCCTTTGGCTTTTACCCATGTTCCTTCATTGGGGAACCAGACCCCGACAATAACTCCCGGAATATAATTTTCTTTTATTGTCTTATTTAATGCAGCTTCCAGTTTGGCTTCTATTTCCGCGCTGAATTGTTTCTCGGTTGGTGTAACCACCGGATTACTCTCTTCCTTACAAGAGATGAATAAAATACTTAATAGAATAAGTTGCAGTAAACTAAGAATGTTTCTTTTCATGATTTTCTCCGCTGTATTTATTGTTTGTTTTGTACCTTATTTTTCAAAATTTATTTACTGCATTTATTGATTGGAAGTAAAGAGTTGTATTTTGTTTTTGAATGATATGATCAAGGGATTTTACGATTCTTTGAATCGTTTTCTTTTGAAGGTTTGTATAAATTTCGAAGAAGGTAGTGCAAAGATAAACGGGCAGTTTTGGAATGAAGAGTGAATCAAAATTGATTTGGAATAGAACAATAAAACGATAGGGCAACCCAATTAAAATTGGCTTTAAGAAGAAGCACTTTCTGATTTCTATTTGTAAATAGTTCACTTTAATATCCAGTTCCCTTATTTACATTATATTGTATTATTGACACACAAAAATTAAAAGAAAAGATTTTGTTTTCATAGTATAAGGGAAAACTATTTTGTGGTGGGAGATAACAAGTACAATTTTTATGTCATTGTTAGTCTCCCAATTCTAATTATTTGGTTTTAATGTTCGTACTTACAACTTTTTGTTTCTTCGTTTAAGAAAAGTGTTCATAAATGAACGTATTTATTTTAGCACTTCTTCTACTAAAACAAAGAGAAGCATCAGCAGTCCGGATACAATTAGTATCTCAATATGACGGTGTTTCATAGTTTCATTCCTAAATAATTAATAATTTTTATCATTCAAAAAACATCTTGAATAAAAAAAATAATATGCCCATAGTTATTAGGAGGTAGCAGACAACAATTATTTCTAAATAAGAGAATCCATACACTCTTAGTTTGTTAAATAATATCTTCATTTTCGGTACTTAATCAAATCCGCTAATTTTTTTTTAATCCATAATTTTAAAAAGGTTAACTTTTTGTGGAGGCAAAAGTAGTAACTACCCAAATGAAATGCTGTTTTCTGTTGTAAGGATTGATATATCTTTACAAGTTTTTTACGTTTGAAAATCTTATTTATAAAGTTTAACTTTTATCAGCTTATTTGTGGCAAAAGAGGCGGATTTCTCATTCAAAATGCAAATATTGTTTTGTTAAAAAACGTAAAAATTTACGAATCTTAACAGATGTAAAAAAAAATTCACCTGTTATTTGTTATTTTTCGGGCAACAATTGTGGCGTTTATTAGCAACTGTTGGTTTTAGACCAAACATGGAAAGATAATTGAAAACTTTAAGGTTATTCCCGATCATATTTTCCCTCACGTTTTTTCATCTTTTTGCTCAAAATGAGGCAAGGGTGGATAAATGGATTGATGAGTTTACCGTAACCGAAGTAGATTCTCAAAAAGCGCTTTTTCCAAAATTAATTTTACCCCTTCTTCAATGCGATACCTCTTTTCAAAGAAAAGAACTTGAAAAAGTTGTTCAAATAACTTCCAACTATACCTCCCGCAATGGAGCAGAAGTTGCAGGTTATGCTCTTCTTTATTTGGCATTTAACGGCTCACCGGATAAGAAATTGGCAATTCTAAAAAAGGCTTACCGGATAGCCTATGAGTATGACTTGTATTTGCTTATGGGAAGTTTAAAAGCAAACATGAGTGATGCATTCAAAGAAAAAAACAATTATGATTCCGCAATGGTTTATTTGCTCCAGGCAAGAACTTTTATTGAAAAAGCTAAAGATAAATATGAACAAGCTGCAATAATTCACAGAATCGGGGATTTTTATTTCTATGCTAATCTTTTTGATAAATCTGAAGCGAGTTATAAACAAGTTATAGAACTTAAAGGTGACCCGGATTCGTGGAAGACTTTCAGATGTGTTGTTATAAATAATAATTTGGGGGCGATAGAGAATAAGAGAAATAATTTCAACAAAGCCGAAAAGTATTTCCAAAAATCTCTTAATCATATCCTTACTTATACCGGGGGCAAATTTTTAAGGGACGATTCGGTTAGAATTGCTTATACGTGTTTGCAACTGGCGATCACGAAATACCTCCAGAAGGATTACCCCTCCTCGGAATCGTTTTATGAAAAATCGCAGTTGTTATGCGAAAAAATCAAGTTGAATGAATATTTAATTAGTTTATACACATTAAAGGGGAATCTCTACTGTGCAAAAGCCAAATATGATTCGGCGCTCTATTATCTTGATAAAGCTTCAGCATTAGATACAGAAAATAGTTCAATGAACGCCTCAACAGAAATCTACCGTGCATACACTGATGTTTATGAAAAAAAGAAGGATTATAAAAACGCATTTTTATGGCTGCAAAAGTTTGAAAGGTCTAATGATACCATATCGCATAAAATTAATGCCGCCGCTTATCTTCAGATAAAAGCGGAAAAGGATAACGAAGCGAGTTTAGATAAGATTAAAAGCTTAGAAAGAGAAAAATATTTTTTACTCGGGATTGCGATAATTATCCTTATGTCTTTCGCGGTAATATTGGTGATTTTAATCCGTTTGAGAAACGCCGATAAAAAGCTCATAAATAAAAACATAGAAGTAATGAAAATCGAAGGGCGGTATAACGTTCATCCCGGCATTCACGAGGAAATTTTGAATAGAAGCGATGTGCAATTGCCCGGTGATGTTGAGATAGAAAATATTAATTCAATAGCTGAAGATAAAGCACCAAACATCCACTTCGTTCAATTGATCTCTCAGTTGGAAAAACTTATGAGCGAAGAACGGCTATACTTAAATCCTGAAATATCACTTGAAGAGATTGCAACCAAATTAGAAAGTAACCGGACATATTTATCAAAAGCGATTAACCAGGTTTACAATACAAATTTTATCTCTTATCTAAATGATCTTCGCATAAAAGATTCAATTAGAATCATTTCACAAAAAGAATCGGCGCGTTTTTCAATTGAAGGAATTGCAAAAGAAGTCGGGTTTAACAACCGGATAACTTTTATATCAGCGTTCAAGAAATATACCGGTGTCACTCCCTCGTTTTTTATCAAGAATCTGAATGTGAAATGAAAAGCAAGTTAGCGGTAATTTTGAATTTTTGTCCGGTCGCATATCACCCCAATGACTTTTTTTTATCTAAGCAAAATCATCTTTTTTGATTGGGAAAAATGGTTGTTGTTAATTATCTAAATGACATTATCGTTTTTTAAAGAGTTAATATTTTTTTTATTGCCATTCTGTATTCTGTGTTATAAGACATTCCGTTATGTCCTTGTCCGTTTAATGTAATTAGTGTGTCAGTGTATTTTATAATTTCTTTTAATTTAATTGACGAATTGTAATAAATAACTTCATCTTGATTTCCGTGAAAAATAACGATTGGCATTTTACATTCTTTAATAAACTTATTTGTCTCAAATTTATATCTCAAAATGAATGTTGGAATAAAGGGATAAGAATGTTTCATCATATCTGTCAAACTGTAATAAGGTGCTTGAAGTATCAATAATTTCGGGTTGTTTGAAGAAGCAATTTTTGCAGCAGGTCCGGTTCCAATTGAGTAACCTAAAACTATAATTTTATTTTCAACATATTTTTTCTTTAATTCAGCATAACCTGTTTGCAGATCTTGAAATAATTGGTCTTGATTTTCAATTTCTCCTTCGCTTTTTCCAAAACCTCTGTAGTCCAACATAAAAACATCATAATTTAAGTCAGTATAAGTTTTAGCAACTTCTCCCCAAGTAGATAGCGAACCGGCGTTTCCGTGCAAGTAAAATATTATTCCTTTTGAACTGTCAGATTTAAATAAAAGACCGTTTAGCGCTAAGTTGTCTTGAGTTTTAATGTTTATTTCCTCGAATTTTTGGTTAAAATTGAATTTGAAATCTTTGTCCAATTTTTCCGGGAAGAATAGTAATTTTTCTTGAAAAAAGTAAAATAGTCCACAGACTACTATGTAGAAAATCAGTAACGCTTCTAAAATATTTAAAGCTGTTTTTATCATCGCAATAGGGTTCACTTATAATGGCACACAACAATATTCTTTATTCAATAGTGCGCATAATCTTCTTTAAAGTCAATGTTTATAACGTGATAACCATAAAAAATAGTTGCCGGGTTTTGGGCAGATGTCAAAGGAAGCTTCCTTTCGATATAAAATTCCCTACCGGTTAAACCATTGTATCGTCTTTTCTGTCAAACAAATTCACAAAAAGGTTCTATTTTAAAGACACTTAAAATTAAGGAGAATGAAAATGTACAAAGCGATTTTGTTTTTCACGTTAATTCTTTTCGTTAGTTCTTCAGTAATTTCCGCTCAGGGGCGAATGACGCATGAAGAGAGAGTGCAGCAGTACAAAGAAAGATTAAAACTTACCGATGACCAAACCAAAAAGCTTGATGTCATCTTAAAAAAATCAGAACAAAAACGGGAAGAGATGAGAAATTCAGGAGACATGGAAAACATGAGAGAAGAAATGATGAAACGCATGGATGAAACAAATGATCAGATCTCAAAAATCCTTAAACCGGCACAAAAAGAAGAATTCAAAAAAATGATTGAGGAAAGAAAAAACCGGATGCAGGGACAAAAACGAAATAGACCACAATAAATATTTTCTTAAAATAAAATTACACAGAGAATTAGAGAACAGTTATGAAAAAAAAGGCGATCATTATTTTCCCGGTTATCATCGGTCTAGCATTAATTACATACTTTTTGTTTTTTCAAGAGGACGAAAAAACAACAAAATTTACTTTTGCTGAAATAACAAAAGGAGATTTAAATGTTATCATCAGCAGCTCGGGTACGATCCAAGCGATAAAAACAGTTGATGTGGGAACGCAGGTATCCGGGAAAATTGACCGACTGCTGGTTGACTTTAACAGTCAAGTAAGAAAAGGACAATTGCTTGCAGTTCTTGATACTGTAGTTTTAGCGGCTTCAGTGAGAGATGCTCAATCGAGTCTTGATAGAGCCAAAGCACAATATGACCAGGCGGTGGCGGTTCACGAAAGGAACAAGCAGCTTTTCGAAAAAAGTTTTATGAACGAAGTTGACTTCATTGCTTCCAAGACAAATGTTCAAGTCTTGCTCGCATCTCAAAAATCAGCAGTTACCGCACTTGAAAGAGCCAAATTAAATTTAGGATATGCCTATCTCTATTCACCAATCTCAGGAACAATAATAAATCGAAGTGTTGAACAAGGGCAGACAGTTGCGGCAAGTTTATCAGCGCCAACTATTTTCACAATTGCGGAAGACCTTTCTTCGATGCGCATTTTAACCAACGTAGATGAAAGCGACATCGGACAAATAAAGATGGGACAAAAAGTTCAATTTACCGTTCAAGCATTTTCTGATAAAAAATTTGATGGAGATGTAACGCAGATCAGATTAAACCCGAATGTCGTTTCCAACGTTGTTAATTATGTGGTAGTTGTAAATGCCGAGAATCAAGATAAACTCCTTCTGCCCGGAATGACGGCAACGGTTGATTTTTATGTTGATTTTAGAGAAAATGTTTTACTCATTCCTAATTCCGCATTGAGATTTCAACCCACAGATGAGATGACTGCAGAGTTCACAAAAAACAGGGAAAAAGAATTGGCAAACCTGCCGGATAGCGTTAAACAAAGAATGCAAGCGCAAGGCGGCGGAAGACAATCCGGCGGTGGAATGATGGGAAGAGAAAACAACCATGGCAGAAGAAAAGGAATGAACAGAGTCTGGTACTTTGATGAAAACAATAAATTACAAATGAGTATAGTCTTTGCTGGATTAACAGATGGGAAAAATACGGAAATAGTTAGAGGAAGAAATTTAAAAGAAGGAATGAAAATAATTTCAGGTATTCTTGAAAATGATGTTGCACCGGAAGCCACAACTACTAATCCTTTTAATCCTACTCCTCAAGGCGGATCGCGTGAGATGAGAAGATCATTTTAATTCGGAGACGAAACTTTGGAAAATATTTTAATTAAAACCGTTGATCTCACTAAAACTTATCTTGTTGGTGAAATTGATGTCCATGCGCTGAAATCCGTAAACATTACTATCAAAAAGGGAGAGTTTGTTGCTATCATGGGAGCTTCCGGTTCAGGCAAATCTACACTTATGAATTTATTGGGATGTTTGGATATGCCGAGTTCCGGCGATTATTTTCTTGATGGAATAAACACAAGTAAACTCGCTCAGAATGAATATGCTAATATTCGAAATCAGAAAATTGGTTTTGTATTTCAAGGATTCAATTTACTTCCCCGAACAACTGCTCTTGAAAATGTAGAACTCCCTTTAATGTATGACAGACTTGAAAAAGTAAAAAATCATAAAAAACAAGCAACCGAAGCTCTTAAAAGGGTCGGACTTGCAGATAGGATGCACCACATTCCCAGTCAACTCTCCGGCGGACAACAGCAAAGAGTAGCGCTCGCCAGAGCTTTAGTAAACGAACCGGCTTTGATTTTAGCGGATGAACCGACCGGAAATCTGGACAGCGTAACCTCAGTCGAAGTATTTAATCTCTTTCAAAAATTAAATGATGAGGGAATTACTATCATAATGGTAACTCACGAAAGAGATTTTGCGGCTTTCGCAAAAAGGATTATCGAGATGCGCGATGGAAGAATTATCAAAGATGCGCTAATTAAAGACCGTTTGAACGCTGAAGAAGAATTAAAAAGAGTTTTGGCTGAAGCTGAAATTGCAGAATAAAAGGAAGTTAAAAGATGAAAGCTAAAATTATTTTGAAGGTCGCGACAAAAAGTATTATGAAATCGCGAATGAGAAGTTTGCTCACCGCACTGGGCATTATCATCGGAGTTGCAGCTGTTATTGTAATGGTTGCTATCGGAGACGGCGCGCAGAAAAAAGTCGAAGAACAAATTGCCTCACTTGGCTCTAACTTAATAATCATTACTCCCGGAGCTTCCAATACGGGTGGCGTTAACAGAGGTTCGGGAACTTTTAACAGATTCACTTTTGATGATGTGGCTAAAATTAAGAACGAAGCAACATTAATTAAGGGAGTCTCCCCTATTGTCGGGTCAGGCGGACAAGTGATCGGTGGAGTTGGGAATTGGTTTACAAGAATAAATGGTGTCTCACCGGACTATCTTGAGATTCGTCAATGGCCATTAGAAAGCGGAGAATTTTTTACCGAACGAGACGAAATGGCGAGAGCTAAAGTGTGTGTTCTCGGATCTGAAATTGTAAAGAACTTATTTCCGAATGACGATCCTATCGGACAGCAAATTAGAATACGCAGTGTCCCATTTAAAGTAATCGGTGTTCTTAAAGAGAAAGGGCAATCCGCAGTAGGAACAAGCCAGGACGATATTATCTTAGCTCCTTCAAAAACTGTCGGCGACCGTCTTTCTGGAGATCATTTGCATCTCAACTCAATACAAGCCAGTGCGTTATCGAGTGACAAAATTGCGGCTACCATTGCCGAACTTAAAAGTATCATGAGAGAATCCCACAAGTTAAATCCAGGTGAAGATGATGATTTTACGATCCGCGATCAATCCGATCTTTCTGAAGCGGCAACAGCAACATCGCGTATCCTAACTATTCTTTTGGCTTCCGTTGCCGGAGTTTCTCTCATCGTGGGCGGCATCGGTATTATGAATATCATGTTGGTTTCCGTAACCGAAAGAACAAGAGAAATCGGAATTCGATTATCTGTAGGCGCAAGAGCTTCTGATATTTTAGTTCAGTTTTTAACCGAAGCAACCGTATTAAGTTTAACCGGCGGATTGATCGGCGTAGCGTTTTCTTTTTTGATGGTCTATATTCTCAATCATTACACGGATCAATCGGCTTACATAAAACCTCAAATAATTATGATCGCTTTTGGATTTGCCGGTGCGATTGGAATCTTTTTCGGTTTTTATCCGGCACGGAAAGCTTCTTCACTAAATCCGATTGATGCTTTGCGATATGAATAAAATTAGGAATTGAGAATTACGAATTAGATAGTTAGTAAAAATATTATGCGCAGAATGGTCACAATATTTATTTAGTTTTCGAATGTAGGGAACAGTCGAGACCGTTCCGCATTAACATCATAACCGCACCTAAGAAAATGGAACGCTCGCGAGCGTTCCCTACAACTGAAAAACTATTTGGTTCTGGTTTACCAGGTTATGAATTACTCTGAAGCTTCACATGTTTAGGCATTAAAACACTTTAATTATTATTATAGAAAAAGAGATACACTGATGAAATTGTTCAAAATATTTATGCTGGCTTTTATATTTAGCGGAATAATCGCTCTCAATGCACAGGAAAAAATAACCTTGCGGCAAGCGATAACCGCTGCGTTAAATCAAAATACTTCTGTTATTAAAAGCACAAATAGTTTAGAGACTTCCAACGCTGCCGTTAAAAATGCTTACGGAAATTTCCTCCCAACATTAAATCTTAGCAGCGGCTGGAATTGGCAGCGCGTAAGCAATAGCAAAGGGGCTACTGTTGTTAATTATTTTGGTGAAGCACAAACACTTGGACCGACGGAAACCGATTCCAGAAGTTACAGCATGTCTCTAGGTGGTAACGTTACGCTGTTTGACGGACTTGCGAACATTTCATCGCTTAGTCAAAGGAAGAACGATCTGCAGTCTGCCAAGTATGACCTTGATAAATTAAGACAAGATGTAGCTCTGCAAACTGTCAATTTTTTCATCATCATTACAAATAACGAAAAAATTCTCAAGTTTCAAGATGAAGATTTGAAGTTCAATGAAGATATGCTTAAAAAAGTTAAAGAGATGTTCGACTTAAAGATGAAAGCGAATGTCGATCTCTATTCGCAGGAATATCAGACCTCCAATTCTCAACTTTCATATCTTCAAGCAAAAAATAATTATGAAAAATCTAAGATTACCCTGCTGAATTATTTGTCTAAAGATATTTTAAAAGATTATACGTTTGAAATGGATTCTTCTTATCTCCCCGAATCCATAAAGAACATTGAGGATATTGATGCGTTATATAAAACCGCACTGATAAACAGAAACGATTACCAAAGCTCCAAACTAAAATTAGAAAGTTCAGAGTTTCAATTAACTATTGCGCGTGGAGGATATTTACCAAGTCTTAGCGGAAATTATGGCTTTTCAACAAGCGCAACACAACCGAAAGATTTATTAAGCAGAAAAGTTTATAACTTCGGCTTATCGTTAAGTCTTCCAATTTTTTCAAGATGGAGCACTGAGTATGCAACTCAATCAGCGCAAGTACAGATTAAAAATACGAACGAAGATTTAAACGCTTTGGAAAGACAAATCAAAAGTGATTTGAAAAATGCTGTACTCGATTTGCAGACTGCGAAATTACAATTAGAAGTTACAAAAGCGGCGTTAAAATCGGCATTAGAAACATGGCAAATAAAACGGGATTCTTACACACTTGGCGCAGCAACATTTATCGATCAACAGCAATCATATCGAGATTATGTTCAAGCAACAAATAACGCTATTGCTAGCGAATCAAATTATATCTTAAAACAATTTGGTTTGTTAAGTGCACTCGGACTTTTGAAAACCGAATAATATCCTAAAATAGGGTGTAAATCATTTACACCCTTTCTTTTTTCTTCCGGTTAAAAATCCTTGCAACAATTTCAAAAAAGTGTTTCTCCCCAAGATCATCAAGAATACTATAAACTACGGGAACGATAAATAATGTAAGTAGCGTGGATGTAATCAATCCGCCGATAACCGCTTGCCCCATCGGCGCTCTGAATTCCGAACCTTCGCCAAATCCAAACGCTACCGGCACCATTCCGAAGATCATCGCAAACGTTGTCATCAATATCGGGCGAAGCCTTGTTGGTCCGGCTTTTACTAATGCGTCAAAGCGCGTAAGTCCGCGCGACCTTAACACGTTTGTATAATCCACAAGTAGAATTCCGTTTTTCGTTACTAATCCCATTAACATTATTATTCCGATCATTGAAATTACCGAAAGAGTACTTCCAAATAAGAGAAGGAACAATACGGCTCCGATAATCGACATCGGCAAAGCAAGCATAATTGAAAATGGATGTACAAAACTTTCAAACTGCGCAGCAAGAACAATGTAAACAAAAATAATTGCCATGGCAAGCGAGAGTAACATATTTGCAAATGATTCAGCCTGCTCTTCTCCTTGTCCCACAACGCTAATAGTATAACCCGGAGGAACATCTATCTTTTGAACTTCAGCATTTACATCATCTAAGATTTCACCAAGAGTTCTTTCCGAAACGTTAGCGTCAACACGCACTTCCCGTTGCCGCGCGTATCTCATAATTTTAGAAGGACCGGCGCCTTCACTTACCGATACAACATTTCCCAACGGAATAAGAATATCTTTCCCGTCTAAAGTTTTTTTGTTGCTCTTTACCGCCATAAAAGGAATCGTGTTTATTGAGGTTCTATCTTTTTTCTGAAGTTGGACACGAACATCATACTGTTCATCTGCATCTTGAAATTTAGTAGCGATAAAACCATCAACCAACGCGCGCACTGTTGATGCGATTAAATAAGGATTAACCGCGAGGTCGGAAGATTTTTCGCGGTCAATATTTAAACGAACTTCCGGTTTTGATGTTTCAAGATTATTCGCTACATCAACCGTTCCCGTGGTTGATCTGACGATCTTTTCAACCTTATCGGCAAGTTTACTTATCACTTTTATATCTTCACCGCGGATACTAAACGTTACAGGTTTTTCATTTCCACCGGGACCTCCTTCAAGTAAGTATGCTATTTTTGCTCCGGCAATATTTTTAAACTCATTTCGCGCTTCTGTAATTAGCTGCCGAACTCCTTTTTTTCGTTCTTTCTTTTTTACAAGTTTTACTAGAATAGTTGCATCAGTTACAGGATTATTCGCCGAGCCGATGGTGGTAAGAACGGTTGTAACTTCCGGTCTTGTCAGTAATGATTTTTCCATTTCCGAACAGATGCTGCTTGTCTGTTCAAGTGAACTTCCCGGAGCCGCTTTAATATCAATTACAAATTGACTCTGATCTGTGAACGGGAAAAACTCAGCGCCCAACATTCCCATTAAAAGAAAGCTTGAAAGAAATACTGCAACTGAAGCAAAGATCACCGTTTTACGGTGAAGCAACGACCAATGCAAAGCGGTTTTATACTTCGCGCTTAGTATTTCAAAAAAGTGATTAAAGTAATAAAGAATTTTGTGAAAGAAATTTCCTTCTTTTGATAATTCCTCATCATCTTTCTTTAACCATTTCGATGAAAGCATCGGCGTTAATGTAAAAGCAACGAAGAGTGAAACAAGCACCGCCGCAGAAATTGTTATTCCGAATTGATAAAAGAATTGTCCCACGATTCCCGGCATAAAAGCAACCGGTACAAACACCGCAACAATTGTGAACGTTGTTGCCATTACCGCAAGACCAATTTCTTGTGAAGCGTTCTTCGCCGCTTGAATAGCCCCTTCTCCTTGCTGCATGTGCCGGTAAATATTTTCGATTACAACAATAGCGTCGTCAATTAATAATCCTACCGCAAGAGATAAAGCGAGAAGCGACATCATATTCAACGTAAAGTTTAAAGCATACATAACAATAAAACTTGCAATGATTGAAGACGGAAGCGCAAGTCCGCTGATTATTGTTGCCCTGAAGTTCGCAAGGAAAAGATAAATAACGATGATCGCAAGCAAACCGCCGTAAACAATATCAAACAGAACGTCGTTTACAGAGTCTTCAATATAGGTGCTGGTATCCATCGCAAGAACAAAGTTAACATCGGCAGGAAGTTCTTTCTTTAATTTCGCAAGCTGCTTATGAACTTCTTCTGCAACCTTCACCGTGTTACTACCGGATTGTTTTATTATTTCCAATCCGACGGCAGAAAGCCCATTCATTCTTGTTAGATTTATTTTTTCTTTTGTGCCGTCAACTACGTTTGCTACATCTGAAAGATATACATTCTTCCCCATTGGAGTGGCAACAATTACCCGGTTAAAATCCTCAACTGATTTATACTTTCCCATCGTTCTTAATAAAAGCTGCCTCGGACCTTGGGTTAAATTTCCTCCGGGAATTTCAACATTTGCGGCGCCGACATTTTGAATAACATCTTGGATGGAAATATTATACGCTTTTAATTTTGATGCATCAACTTCAACTTGAATTTCGCGTTCCGCTCCGCCGACAAGATTTATCGCTCCAACACCAGGGATATTCTCCAACCGTTTTTTGATTACATTTTTTGTGTAGATAGTTAAATCTTTTTCCGATCTATTTCCGGAAACGGAAAGCGACATGATCGGAAAGCTTTGAAAATCGAATCTTTGAATTACCGGGTCTTCGATTTCTGCAGGAAGATTTGCCCGTATCGCCGAAACTTTTTCGCGAACTTCTTGAGCGGCGGCTTTTCCATCAACTTCAAGTTTAAACGCGATAACGGCAATTGACACTCCCTCTTGCGAAGTTGACTGAATAAAATCAACTCCCGCAATCGGGTTTACTGCTTCTTCAATTTTTTTTGTAACGTCAGATTCAATCTGTTCGGGACCTGCACCAGGCAGAACAGTAGTAACAATAACGTAAGGAATATCTACGTTCGGATAAAGATCGATATTTAATTTTATATACGAAAATAATCCAAGCACGATTAAAGCCGCGATCATCATGGTCGCGAACACCGGGCGCTGGATGGAGACGTCAGCTAATTTCATAAAAGTTCCTTAAACATAATTTTTAGTTGCCAATGGTCAGAAAGTTTTTAAATGACTAACGACCATTGACAAACGACTATTCTTTATCAACTAAAAATGAACCAAACTTCCTTCTTTAAGATTATTCATTCCTACCGTCACGATCACTTCTCCTTCTTTCAAGCCGGACAAAACTTCTGTAAAAGTATCGTTAGAAATCCCTTGAGTTACCAACTTAAAATAGGCTCTATTGTTTTCAATTGTAAAAACTCCGGAACCTTTTTCCGTTATAGTTATTGCTCTGCTTGGAACCGAGAGCGAACCTTTTTGCGATTTTAATTCTACATCGGCTGTACAAAACATTCCCGGTTTAAACCACTTATCGGAAGTGTTCGGGAAAATTCCCTTCACTTCAAATGTACGTGATTCTACTTCAGCCGATTTTGCCGACTGCGAGATTTTGCCATTCATAATAGTTCCCGGTTTTATTTCCGAATAAACTTTTATCGGTTGACCGATTGAAAAATGAGCAAGATCAACTTCACCAACATTCAGAATTATTTTCATTGAATTAATATTCGCAACCGTTACCAATGGCATACCCACCGCGGCTAAATCTCCGATGTTTGCATTTACCGCGGTAACTATTCCGCTGATAGGAGAAGTTAATTCAACTGAACTTTTAACCGCTTCAAAATTGGCTTTCGCGATACTGAATCCGGTGCGGGTTCCGTCTAAAAGCTGCTGAGAAATTGCTCCTTCTTTATACAATGCTTCCATGCGGTCTAAATCTTTTTTCGCGTTTAAGTATGCGGCTTCCGCTTGATAATATTGTGAAGTTGCTCCGGCTTTATCGAGTAAAATTATCAACTGTCCGGCTTTAACCGGTTCTCCGACCTTTACTTTTATTGAAACGATCCGCTCCGGAAGTTTTGCTACAATATTCGCTTGCTCTTCTCCTTCAAGCGTTCCGCTGAAAGATTTTGTTAGTACAATTTCTTTCAATTCAACTTTGCTAACTTGAACCGGAATGGTATCAAGATCGGTATTCTTTTTTGCAGCCGGTTCTGCTTCTTCCCTTTTACTGCAACTTGTTAGTGATAAAAGCAGAAAACCGACGACCACATATTTAATGTAACTATTTGTTATTCTTTTTAACATCGCTTAAAATTTCTCCTTGGAAAAATGATAAAATTTATACCGGTTAATAATTTATTCTTCAATGCTCACCGAATATTCCCATTCGGCTTTAGCCATTAGGTAATCATAAATTGCCTGGGCATAGTTAGTGTTCGCAAATGTTAAAGCGGCTTGCGTGTCAATCAACTCCAACTGCGTTCCGACACCGCTTTTAAAACGTGTTTGCGAAATCTTTAAAGCTTTATCCGCCTGCTGCAAACTTTTTTGCTGTGCGTCGATTCTTTTTTTCGCTTCCTCCATCTTCATCACCGCTTGCTGCACTTGAATAGAAATACCTTCTTCTAATTTTCTTCTTGATAAACCGACTTTCTCTTTATCAATCGTTGCTTGTTCAATTCTTGCACCACGCCTGAATCCGTCAAACAATGTGTAGTTAAGCTGCAAACCAACGAGCAGATTATTCGCCCAGTTATAATTTTTGAAACGAAAGGTATTTTCTTGAGACTGCCATTGGTATTGACTGAACAATGCCAGCGTTGGATAATACTCAGATCTTTCAATTGTTATGTTCTTATCGAGCAGCGATTCTTGAATAGACAGTTGATGTACCAACGGACTTTTTGAGACCGCGGTAAGTTCTGTCTCCTCCAAAATATTTCCGGGAATATCTTCAAAGATAAATTCCCCTTTTACTTCGATCGGTGTTTTAATGCTGATTCCAAGAAGATTTTTTAACGCGTTCTTTGTTAATTCCAGATTATTTTCCGTTTGAATTAACAATGGCTGTGTGTTTGCCATCTGCACTTCCGCCCGCAGATTATCGTACTCCGATGCAACTCCTTGTTTGTACAAAGCCGAAACGTTTTCAGAGTTCGCTTTTGCAACTTCATAACTTTGTCTGCTGACTTTTACCATTTCTTTCATTAAAAGAACAGTGTAAAAAGTTTTTTTTACATTCAAACTTATTTCTTGTTTGGTTGCCTTGTTCCCGGCTTTTGACATCTGCGCATATTCATCGGCAATTTTAAGGGCGGTATTTACTTTCTGGCTGTAAATAACCTGCGATAAAGTTATCCCGGCGCTGTAACTGTTTTTAGAACCTATCTCAAACGTTAACGTTTGGTCGGATGGATTGAATGCATTATTTGGTGGAATGAACATTACGGGAAGTTTAATATTCCTTGCGTAACTTGCTGTAAAATCAATTCGGGGATAAGCGTTTGAATATGCTTCGTTTATCTGTTCTTCCGCTTTGAGCATATCTTTTTCGGAAATCTTTACATCCCAGTTTTTATCGAGAGAGATTTTAAGAGCGTCTTTTAAGGTTAAAACGAGTGTGCTGTCTCTGTATTGCGAAAAGGATTCCTTTTGAAGAACAAAAAGAATGAGCAGTGTAAGAAAAATATTTAGAGAAATTCTTTTGATCATGAATTCGATCCTCTAATAGTTCGTTTTTTGTGTTTGTGCAATTGAAGTAAAAACCGGAAGTTTTCCCCTTGAATGAAGGTTGAAAAAACTTAATACGGCAAAAGTTTCTCCGGCTTTTGTAGTAAAACTTTCAAAATGCTTCTGCTAAAATAGGTAAGACAATCGGAATATAGAAAAAGAATTGATTAATGGTTATTAGATAATTTGGGTGGTTAAGAACACAATGTTTTACTGAATACATCTTTTGACAATTATTCCTATGATGAAATCAATTTTTAAAAATCGCAAAACTATACCCTTTCCTCTTTAGAAGTGAAATTAACTCATCAAGTTTATTGTAAAATTTATCCGTTCTCCGGTTGTCCGTTCCGATGTGAGTTAACAAGAGGAAACCGTTCAATCCGTTGGAGTCTTTCTTTTCATAGTTGAGTATGCGCTGTAAAATAGTATCGGAGCTTAAATAATTTTTTATACCGGGAAATGTATAATCTGCATTCGAGTACGTACCGGGAGAAAAGTTAATTAAGGTAATTCCCGCTTCGTTACACCACTTGCTAATCTCTCCGTTGTACCACTCATAGGCGGGAAGAAAAAGTTGGTTGGAAGAATTATCTATCCCGAATTTTTTTATCTCAATTACATTTGCTTTTAAATCATTTAGAAACGCTTCTCTTGTAATCAAAGTTGAATCTCCCTTTTCCCATGAGCAATAAAGAAGATGTTTATCCGAATGTGCTCCAAGATAATGACCTTCTTTTTTAAGTTGTTTTATCAATCCGGCAAACGAAGGATTGCGGTAAAAATTTCCGGTGAAGAAAAACATCCCTTTTATTTTATGCTTTCTCAATGTCTTTAATATTGTCTCTCCGCCGTCGACAAATTCATCTCCCGTAAAGACCAAATGAATTTCTTTCATCGATTTATCGCCACGAATAATACCACCAAAACTTTTTTCAACATTCTCTTCAACCGTTACCGTGTTTCCTTCTTTCTGCAAAGAAGAAAAATAATAAGTAAGACTTGCGGTTCCGTCCATTGTTGGTTCGTTGGTGGAGTAATCGCCATAATCATCATGGTAAACAACGTTATCGGATTGAAACTCCGCATACTCATCTTCACAGTGTAAAGTTATTCCCAACAATTTTTTATAGATTGAACCGTACACAGGTCCATCAACTAAACCACCGTCAATTTTCATCTTATAAATTGCAGAAAAAGCCGAGTGAGGATCATCCGGGAAATCTCCATTCTCAGGTAGTCCAACGATCATACTTGTTCCCCAAGGATTACATCCCAAAAGCCAATCACGCATCGAAGCTTCAAGTTCCAAATAACGGGTATCGCCGGATACTTCTTCATACAATCGAATTTGCGTTAGCAATGCCGCAACCAAATTATTTGAACACCAGATAAAAGGGACACCCATCAAAAACGGATCTGCTTTCCCACGTTGATAAACTTTTTCAATTCCGTCTCGAATATATTTTGTGAACTCCTTCTTTGAAAGATTTTCTTTTGCAAGAAGGTAATGTCCCAAGTTAATAAACGGATACCATTGATAATGGCGGGCTGTATCGCTTCCCATCCAGGGAGTGGTTGTTTCATTTCTTCCAAACTCAACCGCATCATTTAAATGTTTTTTGTTCTTTTCTTTTTTATAAAGTTGCGCTGCGGCAAGTTCCATATCATCAACGTAATTATCCTCTTCATAAAAATAGGGCGATTTACACGGAGCCGTTTGACATACTCCGGGATATTTCAATCCGAATTCATAAGCCTCTTTAGCTTTTTCCCTCAGCAAATCAGAAAATTTATTATCATATTTTCTTAACAGCTCCGAGCCAAGTGCAAACGCAGAAGCATATTTAGCCGCTGTTGATGCTACTCCGGTAGTTCTATTTTTATATTTGAAAATCCCCTGCGGTTTTCCCGTAACAAAATAAACCGGACGTTCTTTCCCCTTCCCCATTCCATAATCAACCGAATCGAGAGAAGGAAGTTTAAACCCGGCGTGGTCTCTATCATCCGCAATTTGGTTAAACATCATTTCGTTTTGCGGATTCATTCTTACCAGCCAGTCAAGTCCCCATTTCGCTTCATCTAAAATATCGGGAATTCCGTTTGCACCATCGTTTCCATCTTTATCATATTTGTCTAAAAAAGATTTTGGGTTTTGCTGATACGCGAACAGCATTTGATAAACTGCGTTCGCAGAAGTAGTGACATATTGCAGATAATCGGAAGCATCGTGCCAACCGCCGATTACATTAAGATAAGTGGAATCAAGCATGGGATGATAAATAATAAAACCATCGCGAGTATGACATGAATCTTTTAGAAACGGATTATAGCCGCACCTCTGTTGTCGCATGTAATTTAAAAGATAATCTGCAGTACCGTTATAAATGTTATTGGAAATTCTGAAGACAGGTGATTTTACTTCACCGCATTTTATAAAATAACTTCCAACTTTATTCCATTTTGAAAAGTTCAATCGATAAGTGGAACTGAATGGGGCGTAGGTTCCATATGCTTTTATCTCCTTTGAACGAAAAACCACTTCGCCGGTAAGCGCTTCGCATATTTCAAATCCATTAAAATGAATATCTTCTTTGCTAACAAGCACCGCAGCTTTAACAGCATTTTGAAAGTAGCCGAGTTGATTTATCCTTATCCAGCTTTTTTGTTGACCGGAAACAGACACTGAGAATAAGAGACAGAGCAGAAGTTGAAAAAGTCTTTTCATTTTTACTTTTCGTTCATTTTTTGATAAAATGTATTCAAAAATTAGCTCATTAACATCAGTAAGACAAATAATAAATTTTACTTTGCATCTTAATCATACCTGTCAGCCTTTGGCTGAATCATTTTCTTAATCTTAATCTGGTTTAATAATTTAGGAAAGATTATGATTATGATTTTGATTATGCTTACGATTATGATTACGATTATGAATATGCATCACATTGTTCAGTTACGTACAACATTAGTCGGCAAATAATCCTATTTTTGTATTGAATTAATTAACTGTATAAATCATAAAGACATGACTAGATTTTTTCGATCACTCTTCCTTACTGGCATTCTTACAACTTTAATTGGAATTAACTCTTTTGCTCAATCCAAATCAGACGAGAGTTGGAAAGTCTTTGATGATTCAACAATTGCCCGTGTTGATATAACTGTTAGTGTTGCTGCGATAGCGTTCATGTACAAAAATGTTCAAAGTGATTCACTCCACTACTGCACGATTCGTTTCCGTAACCGTTTGATTGATGAAACACTTGATTCAGTCGGTATTACATTACGCGGAAATACATCCCGTAACTCACAAAAGAAATCTTTTAAACTTGCGTTTAATGCTTTTCTTCCGGGAAGAGATTTTTATAATCTTGATAAAATGAACCTGAACGGGGAACACAATGATCCTTCTATCATTAGAAGCAAACTCTGTTGGGATTTGTTCAACGATGTAGGCATAACCCACAGCCGCGCAGCGCATGCCGATGTTTACATCAACGGGAAATATTATGGACTTTATATAAACGTTGAACAAGTTGATGATAAATTCTTAAAGAAAAATTTTAACGATGCTAAAGGAAATTTGTGGAAATGTCTTTATCCCGCTGATTTAGTTTATTTGGGTGAAGATCAAAATCTCTACAAGAAAATGAACGGCGGAATAAAAACGTACGATCTAAAAACAAATGAAACAGCCGACGACTACAGCAAACTCGCTCATCTGATTTCAATTGTAAATAAAACATCTATTTCTTTATTACCCGATTCTCTCGAAAAAATTATTGACATCAGCAGTGTTTTCAAATTATTTGCTTTCAACACACTCGTAGCAAGCTGGGATGACTACCGCTCACTCAACAATAATTATTATCTTTATCACGAGCCGTCAAAAGATAAATTCATCATTCTCCCCTACGATTACGATAACACCTTCGCAGTTGATTGGTTTAACACCGATTGGGCAACTGCCGATCCATACAATTATCCAAAAGCCGTGAAAGGAAGCAGACCACTCTGGGATCGGCTGATAACAATTAAGCAGTACAAAAACTTGTACACTCATTTTCTCGATTTTTATAACAACAAAGCTTTCAAACTTTCTCTCTGGGAGAACCGGTTGGAGAATCTTAGAATAAAAATCACAGCAAGCGCTTTAGCTGATTCTTTCCGAACACTCGATTATAACTTTACATTCAGCGATTTCTTGAACTCATATTCTTCAGCTCACTATGAGAATCAGCATGTGAAAAGAGGATTACGTGAATATGTAAATCTCAGAAGCAGTTCACTAACAAATAAGTTAACTTATTCTGCTGGAGAAAAACCGATTGTTTATGAGTACGATTGGTATCCGAAAAATCCGGGACAGAATGATTCAATCTATATTATTGCTTCGGCATTTAGTCAAGCTGGTTTGAGTTCTGTTGAAATTGAATATTACGATAACACTACTTTATCAACCACTTCCTTCCCTTTGGTTCTTTCTCCTATTCTGAACACAAAGGAAATTGAAGAAGCTGATAGATGGAAAGTGACTCTTCCACCACTTGGAGCGAATAGCTCCGGGAAATTCCGAATTACAGCAAAAGATGTTAATCATTTACAGATGTCGTTTCCGCGTGGTGGATGGATAGCAATAAAAACTCCCCCGGCAGAAACGCCTCACGTAGTTATCAACGAATTTCTTGCAAAGAATAATTCTACCAACACCGACAGCGCCGGACAATTTGAAGATTGGGTTGAATTGTACAACCCGACAAATCAAACTGTTTCTTTGAACGGATATTACCTCACGGATAATAAAGATAGTTTGATGCAATGGAAGTTTCCAGATGGAATTTCAATTGCTCCATTAGATTATCTGCTCGTTTGGTGTGATAATGATTTGGATCAAGCAGGTTTGCATACAAATTTTAAAATAAGTACCGATGGCGAGTTTATTGCTCTAACTGCTCAAGACGGTATTACGATTCTTGATTCTGTTTCTTTTGGAACGCAATATTCGGATACTTCTTTCGGACGGCTTCCAGACGGTTCAACCACATGGTCATTTCTTACTCCAACTCCAGACAAGAAAAATTTTGTAACTTCAATTGAACATGAACAGTTGGTACCGGAATCATTTTCTGTTTCGGCTTTTCCCAATCCTTTTAATTCAACTTCAACTTTAAGATTTACACTTCCTTCCGGCGGAAGGGTAAAGATTGTTTTGTATAATCTCCTTGGTGAAAAGATATATGCATTTGAAAAAGAATATGATTCTGCAGGTACGCACGATTTTAAATGGAATGGTAAAGACGATTTTGGAAATGATGTTAGCTCAGGAATTTATCTCTGCACTTTTGAGGCAGGAAAAAATTTCAAATCTCTTAAATTGGTTTTGATGAAGTAAAAGTGCCGTTGATTCGTGATTTTATTTTTAATAATTTCGTTTTACCAAAATAAGAACCAAAACACTTTCTAAAATCCACAAAAAAATTTCTACATAATACGCCCACCAATACCATCCGCCACCCGGTTGATGGATAAAATAATCTTCGGCGATGTGCAAATTCCAGAACGGGATAAGATAACAATACCAGGTTGAGTGTGCCCACTGATAAAATTGTGTCCAGTCATCAGGATTGTGCTGGAACAATCTTCCCACATCCGGAATAATTGTTAGAACGATTGCAGCAACGATGACATACCAATTCCGCAGCTTTGGAATCAAAAGACAAATCAGTCCTGATTGAACTGCATGCTGTGGTAATGTCATCGTCTCTATTTTTTCACATAAAAAATTTACGTGATTGAATGCGACTGAATATGTGAATTAAACAAATTCTCATTGCGTATTTTTTTATTTCTTCCAATTATCTGTTCTAAATGATGAAGCAGGTAAATTCTTCTTGTTGAAAAGTGTTCCTTGTGGAGTATTACTCCATGCATATCGTGCAGCAATTGGTTTAGTAATTTCCGGATTACTGAGCACAAGTTTTTTTCCATCAACTTTTACATCGGCAATTTTGAAAACGCTGTCTTCTCCGGCGATCATAAAATTGGCGGTGCTTTTATCTTCTTGTATGACCAAACCACCATCAGCATTATCAAATGACAGGATAATTTTATCAACTGCTATTTTATGCGATTTATAAATTGGTCCTGAGTGAGAAACTTTTTTGTTATAATTTTTTGCAAGCGCCCAAATGGCAAGCCTGTTTCCAACATCTTTTTTATTACCGGGATGAACATTCTCAGAAGCACCAATATCTAACGTTACTGCCATTCCGGTGTTGGGAACTGAAAGCGCAAGGAACTGTTGTTCTCTCAACCTTTGCGACTCTATTTTGCCGCCATAATTAAATGGGGCAATCTGCGTAAAGTAAAATGGAAAATTCCCTTCTTGCCAATCAGCGCGCCAACCTTCGATCATCTTTGAAAAAAGTGTTTGATATAAATCCGGTTTCCACGCGTTTGATTCTCCCTGGTACCAAATTGCGCCTTTAATAGAATAAGGAATTAGCGGTGCGATCATCGCATTATATAAAGCAGTTGGTGTTGCGGATGAAAGATCAAAAGCTAACGGAGGACGTGAAGCAAATCCTTCTGCATCCGAGCCAAAGGCAAAAAATTTGCCGCTTCGGTATTCGGCAACAATCAAATATTTCCACCCGCCGGAAAGTGAAATTTTTTCATTCCCATCTTTTACATGAATGTTTATTTTATCTTTATCTCCATAAAGTCCACCACCTCCTTGATTATCAACCACACGAATAGCGAAAGAAAGGATTGTATCATTTATTAATTCCTTCGGGACGATATAAATTCTTTCTTTATCCCATGAATCACTTTCTTCATGCGCGCCAATGAGTTTGCCGTTGATAAACGTTTCATCCATATCGTCTATTGGTCCTAATTCTACAACCAGTTCTTTATTCAGCCAACTATTCGGTATTTCGATTTTCCGTCTGAACCAAACCGCTCCGTCAAAATTACCAACTTCCGTTTCTTCCCAGAGACCGGGCAAATCCATTATCTTCCATTTACTATCATCATAGGTTGGAGTTGAACATGCTGAGTCACGAAAATTCAATCCCCTCCATTGAGTTGAATCACTATTTCCGCTCATATCAATCACCGGAAAATGATTTAGCCAATCGTACAGTTTTTTTCTTTCGGCTCCGCTGTCCTCAATCTTCTTAACTAACTCTTTGTATTCATCAACAAAGCCGAGATATTTTTTATTCATCCACGATTCAACCGCAGTTCCGCCCCAACTTGAATTGATCAAACCGATGGGAACGTTTAATTCATCTGCTAATTTTTTACCGAAGAAAAATCCGGTTGCACTAAATTTTGCAACAACTTCCGGTGATGAAACAAGCCACTCGCCGGTGCAGTTAAATTTTGGTCTGTCGGAATAATCCCTCATAACCGTAAAAAACCTGATGTTGTAATCTTGCCCGTTACTAATTTCTTTTGGGGCGCCGAAGATTGTATCTCTTGGAGGCCATCCTTCCATCGGCATCTCCATGTTGGATTGCCCTGAACATACCCATACTTCACCGATCAAAACATTTTTAAATGTAAAACTTGAATCCCTAATGTTAATTTTTACTTGATACGGTCCGCCGGCTTTTGGTGTTTGTATTTTAACCTTCCAGAGGCTGTCATTCTGTACTTTCGCTTTTGCAGTTTGTCCCCAGCCGGCTTGAATAAGAACAGTTTCGCCGGGAGTAGCCTTTCCCCAGAATGGCGCTTTCACTTTTTGCTGTAGAACCATATTATCGGAAAAGATTGCCGGCATTTCTACAAACAACTTTTTATCACTTCCCATGATAATATTTGCAGAGATGAGAACTAAAAAGAGAATAGCTTGTTTCATTACGACCACCATTGATTTTTGTTTTTAATTTTCTTTACATAAAAATGTTGTTGTAAATATAAGAAAGTTGAGGTAATGAAGAATGAGTGAAAGAGACGATACATCGTTTTAAAACTGTTTTTGCGTGCGAATTTTAGTTAAGCCCTCACGTTACGATTAGTCCACAGCCTCTGAAGGACGTGGCTATGCAAATTGTAATTCTGCGTAAGGTGCCTTATTAAATAATATCACTTAACTGATTTAACGCCGTAGTAGGGAGTAGGGAGTAGGGAGAGAAAAACTCATTTCTCCTTACTATTGCCTAATGGTAGTGTGCATCATTTCCAGCAATGATTCTTTTGTAAAAGGCTTTGACAAATAATCATCGCAACCCGCCGCCAAAGCATTTTGCCGGTCTTTATTAAATGCGTGCGCCGTTACCGCTATTATTGGAATGTGTTGATATTCCTTTGAGGCTTTTAACTTTTTGGTTAATTCCAATCCATCTTTTGAGCCGTTGATTGAAATATCCATTAAGATTATATCAACTTTATTCTTTTTTAAGATAACGAGCGCTTCATCAGAGGAATCGGTTATGAGAGTGTTATATCCGTTTTGTAGAAATTTTTTTGTTGTTACCTGGTTGACAAAATCATCTTCAACTAACAGTACCAGGCGTTTTTCTTCTCCATTCACCGGTTCAACTTTGGTGATAATTTTTTCCGGTACGCCGGTTCCTCCAATTGGTTTCATCACTTTTTTGAATGTAACCGCAAAGATTGTCCCCTCTCCTTTTTTACTTGCTACGGAGATGTGCGCATTGTTCAAATCTAAGAACTTTTTAACCAACGAGAGCCCAAGCCCAAGACCTTCATACGATCTTCCGTATCCCATTTCCTCTTGCCTGTAAGGTTCAAAGAGATGTTCTAAATATTCTTCACTTATACCAATACCGCTGTCTTTTATTTCAAGGATCAATTCATCGTTACTTCCGCTGAGAAGACTAAGATTTATGAATCCTTTTTTTGTAAACTTGAGTGCATTATCAACCAAATTAGTAACGGCTTGAGTTATTGAATACTCATCACCTATTATTTTGGCTTCTCCGCACCGGTTATCGAATATCAATTCGAGGTTTTTCTTTTCCGCGTCATCTTTGTTCTGATTTATTATTCGTTCGCAGATTTCAAGAAGATTTATTTCTTTTGGGATAATCGTAAACTCGCCGGTTTGCAAACGTGAGTAGTTTAAGATCATATCTACGGTTCTAATAATTCTCTCAGCAGAAAAGTCAATTCCCGTAAATAATTCTTCATCTTCTCCTTTTACATACTGGATATAGTTCTCTTTGATAAGGTTGGACAATCCCAATATCCCGTTCAAAGGTGTTCGGATCTCGTGCGACATATTATTTATAAATGCATCTTTTAGTTTGTTTGCAGATTCGGCTTTTTCTTTGGCTTCAATCAATTCTTTCTCTACTAACTTTCGCACGGCAATCTCTTCAAGTAAATTTTGTGTTCGTTCTTCAACTTTTATTTCGAGAGTATTATTTAGTTCTACCAACAATTCCTTCTGAGTTACTAACAATTTTGATTTTTCAAATAGTTCAACAAAAACATTTACTTTGGCTTTAAGAACTTCCGGAATAATTGGAGTTAAAATATAATCCACCGCACCAATTGAGTAACCCCTTTTTATATCTAGTTCCCCCGAGTCAAAAGCTGTAATAAAAAGTATTGGTGTAGTTTGCGATTTTTGACGCTGTCTTATTAAATTTGCCGTTTCAAATCCATCCATAATTGGCATATTAACGTCAAGCAGAATGCAGGCAAAGTCTTGAACTAACAATTTTCTAAGTCCCCCGGTTCCGGAATTCACGCTTACAATATTCAGATTCAATTCACTTAGAATTGATTCGAGCAGCGTAATTTTTTTAGGGCTATCATCAATAATTAGAATGCTGGTTTTTTCTTTTGTTTCCATATCAGCGCCTTTATAGATTATTAAATAATATTACTTACCTGATTTAACGCCGTAGTAAGAAGTAAGGAGTAGGGAGTAAGGTGTAGGGACAGAAACTCCTTACTTCATACTTCCTACTTCCTACTGTTTACTATTTTCTTCCTTAAAAAACTCTCCAATTTTTTTTATCGTTAAGATGTAATCAACTTTAGAGGCGGCAATTGCAGCATCGGGCATTTCTCTGCTTTCCGCTTCTTCCGGGTCTTGAACAATTGTTACGCCGCCGGCTTCCTTAATTTTTTTCAATCCTTCAGCGCCATCTTTATTCATACCGGTTAAAATTATTCCAATTGATCTATTGCCAAACTCTTCTGCGGCAGATTCAAACAAAACATCAATAGAAGGTTGCGAATATAAAACGGCTTCCTCAGTAGAAAGTGCAAAATGATCCTCTTCAATCATAAGATGATAACCGCCCGGCGCAATGTAAATTACACCGCGATTGATGTTATCCTTATCCTCAGCTTCCTTAACTTTTAACGCTGTACATTTTTGAAGAATTTCTATAAGTGTATTATCGGAAGCTTCATCTCTATGCTGCGCAATAACGACCGGCGTTCTAAAAGTAATTGGAATAAAACCGAGAAGTATTTGAAGGGCTTTCATTCCACCTTTAGATACGCCGATGACGACAATACCGAAATCATTCTTTGTTTTTATTTTTACTTTTTTGTTAAGCTTCATTTTGTCCTCTGAATAGGCATTAGGCATTAGGCAATAGGCATTAGTAAAAACTATTGCCTAATCACTATTGCCAAGCGCCTATTTGATTTTTGATATAAGTGACGAAATCATCTTGCTAATTTCTGTAATCTCATTTAGCATTTTTTCTGATTCAATTTGTTGAATGTATTTTAACCTGTTGCACAATTCAACTTGTGTTTCTAATTCAAACAAAGAACCTCTGGAGATAGAAAGGAACTGTTTATAACTGCCAGTTGATTGTCTGCCATATCCTTCGGCAATATTAGAAGGAATAGAAACAACCGCTCTTCTCATTTGAGATACTAATCCAAACTGTTCATTCGAAGGAAATTTTTCAGTTATTCGATAGATAGATACTACCAAGTCCATACTTCTTTGCCATACTAATAAATCTTTATAACTTTTTATCATTCTAACTCCTATTGCCTTCTTTTCACTAATGCCTATTGCCTAATTCCTATTGCCTACTTCACTCTCTTAAACAACTTCACCCTTTCATCAATATCTTTATAGTTATCACGAAAAGATGATGAATGCATAGATTCTTTTTTGCCAAGACCTAAAACTCCGCCGATTGTTAAACTATCAATGAACAATTTATGAACATGTTCTTGAAGCGGTTTATTAAAATAGATCATCACATTTCTGCAAAAGATAATGTCGAACTCGTTAAAAGAACCATCGGTTACCAAATTATGCTGTGCCCATATAATATTTTTTTTAAGCGCCGGATTCATAATTATATTATCATATTTAGCCGTGTAATATTGAGAGAAATTAACATCGCCGCCGACATTATGATAATTTTTTGTGTAGTCTTGAACATTCTTCAATGGGAAAATTCCGTTCTTAGCTTTTTCTAAAACGACTTCATTCATATCCGTGCCATAGATGCGGACTTTATCATAAAGTTTTTCTTCTTTAAGCAAAATTGCCAATGAATAAATTTCTTCGCCGGTAGCGCATCCCGCATGCCAGATACGAATGAACGGAAGATTCCGAATCATGGGAAATATTTTTTGTCGTACTGCAAGAAAAAAATCCGGATCGCGGAACATTGAGGTTACATCAATTGAAACTGTGTTAAGAAAATTAGTGAACGATTTCTTTTCGTGTAGAATTGTATCTTGAAATGCCGAGATAGAATTCACACCAAGATCATTCATACATTTACGAATACGCCGTTTGAGCGATGCCGGAGCGTAATCTCTAAAATCGTAACCGTAAGTTTGATAGATCCCTTCCAGAAGCAATTCGTATTCTATTTCTTCAATTTTTGCATTGTTCATTTTGTTTTCCTGTTAGGCACTAGGCATGAGGCAGTAGGCATTAGTAAAAACTTGTGCCTCACCACTATTGCCTATTGCCTATTTTCTTTTCTTCTTTTTATGTTTTTCTGCATTCTTTTGGGGTAACTGTTTTATTTGCGGTTGTATCTGTGCAGTTTTTGTTTCAGTAACTTTCTCTAACACCGGAACAATGATATTGCAACTCTTCAACCACTCTTTGGCTTCTTCCACTGTGCTAAAATTCTTTATCTCAATTTTATCTTTATTGATATCCCTTTGATAATCTCCTACAGAAGTTTTAGCAAACTCGCTTTCGGGAATAACGAATGCCATGTATTTCAATTTAGCTTCGTAAAGTTTTGGATTGATCTCATCAACAACCCACTTAATATCATCTTCGCTAACCATAACAAACTTTCGTGTATCAGAAAGCCAGTGAAGTTGTTTATGTTCCGGCGCATTTTTTAGATACGCTTCTACGGCTTGCTCATGCGTTAAACGAAATTGTTCGCTGGATGCATACTTCTTCCATTCTATTAATACACATGGAATAGTTTCATCATAACTTATAGTAACAAAGTGCTTATCTGTATAGATCATTTTTCTCCTTGTTTAATTAGGCAGTAGGCACGAGGCAATAGGCATTCGTAAAAACAAAAACTTTTACTTTCTTCCTATTGCCTATTGCCTAATCACTATTGCCTTCTCACAACTTAAACTCATTCATCAATGCATTTAATCGTTGAGAGATTGCGCTTATATTTCCGGAAAACTTTTCTATCCATCTTAGAATAGCGGCGGTGTCATTAAAGCCGGTGTTAAGTTCATTGTTAATCTCAGAGGAAATATTATCTAATGTTCCTACAGTTGATTTCAACTCTTCGGCAACCGAGTTTAAACTGCTTACCATCATACCAAATGATCTTTGCATAACTGCAACTTCATCTTTACCGTCTTTAACGTTAATCTTAACTGATAAATCGCCATAGGCAATCTGCTCTGCATTTTGGGCTAAAGCCTGAATTGGTTTTGCAATCGACCGGACAAAAAATATGGTTAAGCCTATGCATATCAAAATCAACAAAACGCAAAAAAAAGAAAAAGATACAACTACATCATTAAATGCAGTTTTCGCATTCTGTTTAGCGAGCGCATCATTTCCTTCCGAAATTTTGCTTAAGGCAACAACAATTTCCCGCATATTTTCATTAAGATCGAACATCGCCCCCAACACCAACGCTTCAGCTTTCACACGGGTTTGCGGAGTATTGTAAACATTAAGAAGCGTATCAACATACATTCGAAAAGTCTTTCTGGCAGTACTAAAGCTCTCTATATCGGCAATTATTTGAGCATAATCCTTTGCGAGTACTTTAATAGAATCTAAAATTGAAGTTACCGTGGTATCAAGGTCATCCATTTCGTCTTGCAATTCTTTAGTCTTTTGAGCGTCTTGAATCATAACTATTCTGTTGATTGTAATCCTTTCTCTATTAATACTCGTTCTAAGAGTCAGTAATTCAATCGAAAGCGGATATTCAATATTGGTTAATATTCTTTGTGATTCTCTCATAGTAGTAAGACTATTAAACGCCGTATAGATCATTATCAGAACAAACGCTAAAAGTAACGCAAACCCAAGAAGTAGTTTGTTTTTTATATTTAGGTTATTTATCCATTTCATATTGACCTCGCATTTAAAACACGTTCGATTTCTTTGGTTAGCTCTTCGAACTTATAAGGTTTTTCTAAGATGCCGGCAACACCTGCCTGTTTTGCTTCTTCTATTTTCGTTTCTAAGCCGGAGACCCAAACTGCAACTATTTTATTATCAGGATGTTTTGCTAATAGCGCGCGGATGATGGGCATTCCATCCTCACCGCGCATTAAAAGATCGCACGTTGTAATATCCGGATGATATTGCTCGAACATCCGAAGCGCTTCTTCTTGATTTTTTGCAACGCCAACAATATTATGCTTTGCCTGCTCAAGCAAATATTTGAGAGAACCTTTCATAAAGATCGAGTTCTCGATGATTAATATTTTTGCCATTTCTTGCTACTCTCTGTAATTAAAATATTTTAACCTTAGACGTTATAGGCAGTGTAGGCATTAGGCACGAGGCAATAGGCATTAGTAAAAACAAAAACTTTTGCCTTTTGCTTTCAGCCTTTTCATTCCTAATTCCTAATTTCTTCCTATTGCCTATTCACTATTGCCTTTTTCTATTGCCTATTGCCTATTCACTATTGCCTATTCACTATTGCCTATTTATACATCCACACTCTCAGCAGTGAAAGCAGTTGATCAGTATTTACCGGTTTGGTAATGTAATCCGAAGCGCCGGCTTCAATACATTTTTCGCGGTCGCCTTTCATTGCCTTTGCCGTAAGCGCAATAATTGGAAGCTTCTTAAATTTATCGTTCTTACGAATGATCTTCGTTGTTTCGTATCCGTCCATTACCGGCATCATAATATCCATCAATACAGCGTCAACATCCGCGGTATTTTTAATAAGTTGAATTGCATCCTTTCCATTCTCTGCGGTAAGCACAACAACTCCGTGCTGTTCAAGAAGGCTTGTAAGAGCAAAGATGTTTCGCATATCGTCATCAACTATTAGAATTTTTTTACCGCGTAAAGAAGTATCTTCTTCATAAAATCTTTCAATCATCTTCCGTTTTTCTTCGGGCAGTTTAGAAATAACTCTATGCAAGAAGAGAGCGGTCTCATCAACAAGCCGTTCGGGGTCGCGCACATCTTTCAGTAAAACCGAAGAAGATATTTTCTTTAAGAACGCTTCTTCTTTTTTGGTTAAGTCCTTTCCGGTGAAAACAATAACCGGCAGTTCGGAAAGTTCTTTATCTTTCTGCATCTCTTCAAGCACTTCCATTCCACTTACGATAGGCAAAATAAGATCGAGCACCATACAATCGAATTTTTCTTTACGAAGAAGTTCAAGCGCTTGCTCACCGTTTTCTGCTAGTGTAATTTTAACATCGCCGTTGCCGATTAGTTTAACAATATCTTCTCTATCAGCCGCATCATCATCAACAACTAATAATTTTTTAGGGCGTTGAATATAATCTGCTATATGTGCGAAAGCTTTTTCGAGCGACTCCTTATTAACCGGTTTAGTGAAGTAGCCAACAGCCCCGCGATGCAAGCCGCGCATTTTTTCTTCTTCAACAGAAATTATTTGAACAGGAATATGACGCGTATCCGGATCTAATTTTAGACGGTCTAAGATTGTCCATCCATCCAAATCCGGAAAGTTTAGATCGAGCGTTATTGCATCCGGTTTATATTTGTGAACTAAATCTAAAACATCATTACCGTTGGGTGAAACAATAGCTTTGAAATTATTATCATGCGCAACGCCAAATAGAATCTCTGCAAATTTCAAATCGTCTTCGGCAATAAGAATAATTTTATCGCCCGGCTCAATTAAATTACGGTCGTCATTGAACGCAATTTTTGCGGTCGGTTTTTCCTTACGGTTTAGCGGAGATTTTACCTCCGCTTTTTCGAAAGGGGTTTCATCGTCCGTTCTATCTTCTTCAGAAGAAAATTTTCTTGAAGTTGAAGGAACAACAGGGTCATCGCTCTGTTTCTTTTTAGACGGCAAATAATTTAGGGGCAGATAAAGAGTGAATGTACTTCCTTCGCCCTGCTTACTGGTAACTTTTAGCTCGCCGCCTAAGAGCGCTGCAATCTCGCGGCTGATTGAAAGACCTAAACCTGTACCGCCATATTTACGACTTGTACTTCCATCTGCCTGTTGGAATGCTTCGAAAATAATTTTCTGTTTCTCCACCGGAATACCGATACCGGTATCTGTAACAGAGAATGAAATTACCTGCCGTGAACGGTTAAGCGAAGCGTGATCGTAACTCCATCCGCTTAATGCCGGCGCTATTTTTACATTAACGCTTCCTTTTTCGGTAAACTTAAATGCATTAGAAAGAAGATTTTTCATTACCTGCTGCAAGCGTTTTTCATCTGTCTGTATTGAATGAGGCGAGTTTGGAGAAATGTCAACATCAAATCCAAGACCCTTTGCATCTGCCATGTGAGAAAATGTTCTATTGATCTGAGATTTTATTTCTAACAGAGAAACATCACCTAAGTCAACTGAAACAGTTCCGCTTTCAATTTTGGATAGATCCAAAATATCGTTAATAAGATTCAGCAGATCGTTACCGGATGAGTGAATTGTATTTGCGTAATCAACTTCCTTATCGGCAAGATGTTTTTCCGGATTATCGGCAAGTTGTTTAGAAAGAATGAGCAAGCTGTTAAGAGGAGTTCTAAGTTCGTGCGACATATTTGAGAGGAACTCGGATTTGTATTTAGAAGTAAGGGCAAGCTGTTCGGCTTTTTCTTCCAAAGCTCCTCTGGCTTGTTCAACTTCACGGTTCTTATTTTCAACTTCTATTTTTTGTTCGGAAAGCATTTTAGCTTTTTCTTCAAGCTCTTCGTTGGTCTGCTGCAACTCTTCCTGCTGACTTTGCAGTTCTTCTGCAAGCGCCTGAGATTTCTGCAGCAATCCTTCTGTTCTTGTGTTGGCTTCTATTGTGTTAAGAACAATTCCTAAGCTGTCCATCAATTGATCTAAGAACATTTGATGAATTGGGCTGAAGAGATTGAACGATGCTAATTCTATAACCGCTTTAACCTGTCCTTCAAAGAGAACCGGCAGATCAATAATATTAAGAGGAGTTGCCTCGCCGAGTCCCGAAGTAATTTGAACATAATCATGAGGAACATTAGTAACCAGAATTCTCTGTTTTTCGAAAGCAGCCTGCCCCACCAAACCTTCACCCATCTTAAATGAAGAAGAAACATTCTTTCTTTCTTTGTAAGCATAGCTTGAAAGTAATTTGAGCCGGCGGTCTTTTGCAGCAACTTCGGTTTCTTCTGTCGCATCTATTCCCATACTGTAGAATACGCCGTGATTCGCGCCAACCAACGGAGAGAGTTCGGAAAGAAGTTGTTGAGCAACCGCATTCATATCTCGTTGACCTTGAAGCATACGCGTAAACTTAGCAAGATTAGTTTTCAGCCAATCTTGTTCTGTGTTGCGTCCCGTAGTTTCGCTAAGGTTACGAATCATTTCGTTGAGGTTCAATCTTAACTCTTCAACCTCGCCTTTTGCGGCAACCAGAATGGTTCTGCTTAGATCGCCCTTCGTTACCGAAGTTGCAATCTCCGCAATAGCGCGAATTTGAGTTGTAAGATTAGCGGCTAATTGATTTACATTATCAGTAAGCGCTTTCCAAGTTCCGGCTGCGCCAGGTACATTTGCCTGTCCGCCGAGCCTTCCCTCAACGCCTACTTCTTTAGCAACGCCGATAACTTGTTCGGAGAAGGTATCGAGTGTGTCAATCATATTATTTATTGTATCGGAAAGTTGAGCAATTTCACCTTTTGCAGGAACAGTAAGTTTTTGTCTCAAATCTCCGTTTGCAACTGAGGTAACAACTTTAGCAATACCGCGCACTTGATCGGTAAGATTACTCGCCATCAAGTTCACATTGTCGGTTAAGTCTTTCCAGGTACCGGCAACGCCGCGCACTTGCGCTTGACCGCCGAGTTTTCCTTCCGTACCAACTTCGCGCGCAACACGTGTAACTTCAGAAGCAAATGAATTAAGCTGGTCAACCATGGAATTAATGGTGTCTTTCAGTTCAAGAATTTCGCCGCGTGCATCAACGGTAATTTTTCTTGTTAGATCTCCGTTAGCAACAGCGGTTGTAACCACCGCAATATTTCTCACCTGATCGGTAAGGTTTGTAGCCATAAAGTTTACGTTATCGGTCAAATCTTTCCAAGTACCGGCAACGCCTTTAACAAGCGCCTGCCCGCCGAGTTTACCGTCTGTACCAACTTCGCGCGAAACGCGTGTAACTTCACCGGCAAATGAATTCAACTGATCAACCATTATATTGATCGTGTTTTTGAGTTCAAGAATTTCGCCTCTTGCATCAACGGTAATTTTTTTGGAGAGGTCTCCGTTTGCAACTGCCGTTGTTACCTGAGCAATATTTCGAACTTGCGATGTAAGATTTGCCGCCATCGAGTTTACATTATCGGTAAGGTCTTTCCACGTTCCGGTAACACCTTTAACTTCACCTTGTCCGCCGAGTTTACCTTCGGTTCCTACTTCTTTAGCAACACGGGTAACTTCGGATGCGAATGAACTAAGCTGATCAACCATGATATTTATTGTGTTCTTCAGTTCAAATATTTCACCCTTCGCGTCAACGGTGATCTTTTTATTTAAGTCTCCGTTAGCAACTGCTGTGGTTACTTGAGCGATGTTACGCACTTGAGAAGTAAGATTACCCGCAAGCATGTTCACGCTGTCAGTTAAATCTTTCCACGTACCGGAAACGCCTTTAACTTCGGCTTGACCGCCAAGTTTACCGTCGAATCCAACTTCGCGCGCAACACGGGTAACTTCGGAAGCGAAAGAGCTTAGCTGATCAACCATTATGTTTACGGTGTTTTTCAGTTCAAGAATTTCACCTTTTGCATCAACGGTAATTTTTCTCGCCAAGTCTCCTTTTGCAACTGCGGTTGTTACATCTGCAATGTTACGGACCTGATTGGTAAGGTTAGCCGCCATTAAGTTTACATTGTCGGTTAAGTCTTTCCACGTGCCGGAAACATCTTTAACTTCAGCTTGACCGCCAAGTTTTCCGTCTGTTCCAACTTCACGCGCAACACGCGTAACTTCGGAAGCGAAAGAACTCAACTGATCAACCATTGTATTAATTGTGCTCTTAAGTTCAAGAATTTCTCCGTTTGCATCAACAGTAATTTTTTTAGAGAGATCGCCGTTTGCAACCGCAGTAGTAACTAAAGCGATGTTACGTACTTGATTAGTAAGATTACCGGCAAGCATGTTTACGCTGTCGGTTAAATCTTTCCACGTTCCGGCAACGCCTGGAACAGAGCCTTGTCCGCCGAGAATTCCTTCGGCTCCTACTTCACGGGCAACGCGGGTAACTTCGGAAGCGAATGAACTCAGTTGATCAACCATCACGTTGATCGTGCTCTTCAAATCAAGAATTTCTCCTTGAGCATCAACAGTAATTTTGCGGGTTAAATCTCCGTTTGCAACCGCAGTGGTTACCTGCGCGATGTTACGAACCTGAGATGTAAGATTAGCCGCCATCGAGTTTACATTATCCGTTAAATCTTTCCATACACCGGAAACGCCTTTAACTTCACCTTGACCGCCAAGTCGTCCGTCAGTACCAACTTCACGCGCAACACGTGTAACTTCAGAAGAAAATGCGCTAAGCTGATCAACCATTGTGTTGATCGTATCTTTTAATTCAAGAATTTCGCCTTGAGCGTCAACAGTAATTTTCTTTGTAAGATCACCGGTAGCAACTGCCGTTGTTACTTGAGCGATGTTTCTAACTTGAGATGTAAGATTAGAAGCCATCGAGTTTACATTATCCGTTAAATCTTTCCACGTACCGGAAACACCTTTAACTTCACCCTGTCCGCCAAGTTTACCTTCGGTTCCAACTTCGCGGGCAACACGTGTAACTTCAGATGCAAATGAACTAAGCTGATCAACCATTATATTGATAGTATCTTTTAATTCAAGAATTTCGCCGCTTGCGTCAACAGTTATTTTTCTTGTTAGATCTCCGTTTGCTACCGCGGTGGTAACAAGTGCGATGTTTCTAACTTGAGAAGTAAGATTACCGGCAAGCATGTTTACGCTGTCTGTTAAGTTTTTCCAGGTGCCGGAAACATCTTTAACATCCGCTTGACCGCCTAATAAACCATCGGCGCCTACTTCGCGCGCGATACGCGTTACTTCGTTCGCGAATGAATTCAAACGATCAACCATTGCGTTAACCGTATTTTTCAACTCAAGAATTTCACCTTGAGCGTCAACGGTAATTTTCTTTGCCAGGTCTCCGTTTGCAACCGCAGTGGTTACCTGCGCGATGTTACGAACCTGAGATGTAAGATTAGAAGCCATCGAGTTTACATTATCGGTTAAATCTTTCCATGTGCCGGAAACGCCTTTAACAACTGCTTGCCCGCCAAGTTTACCATCAGTACCTACTTCTTTAGCAACACGGGTAACTTCGCCGGCAAACGCGTTAAGTTGGTCAACCATTGTGTTCATCGTATTCTTTAATTCAAATATTTCACCTTTGGCGTCAACCGTAATTTTTTTGGATAAGTCGCCGCCTGCAACTGCGGTTGTAACTTCTGCAATGTTTCTTACTTGAGAAGTTAAATTGCTCGCCATAAAGTTTACGCTGTCAGTTAAATCTTTCCATGTACCTGCAACACCGGGAACAGAGCCTTGCCCGCCAAGAATTCCTTCGGTTCCAACTTCGCGTGCAACACGGGTAACTTCAGAAGCGAATGCATTAAGCTGATCCACCATTGTATTAATTGTAAGTTTTAATTCCTGCATTTCACCGGAAACATCTACAGTTATCTTTCTTGTCAAATCTCCTTTTGCTACTGCCGTTGTAACTGCGGCAATATTTCTAACTTGAGAAGTAAGGTTGCTTCCCATCGAGTTTACATTATCTGTTAATTCTTTCCAAACGCCGCCAACACCCGGCACAACTGCTTGTCCGCCAAGTTTCCCTTCGGTACCAACTTCTTTTGCAACACGTGTAACTTCTGAAGCGAATGAACGTAACTGCTCAACCATTGTATTGATCGTATCTTTTAACTGCAAAAATTCGCCGCGTACATCAACCGTAATTTTGCGTGATAGATCGCCGCTTGCAACTGCAATTGTTACTTCCGCAATGTTCCGAACTTGAGCGGTAAGATTAGAAGCCATCGAGTTAACGCTGTCTGTTAAATCTTTCCAACTGCCGAATAATCCTTTTGCCTGCGCCTGTCCGCCTAATTTACCTTCAACGCCAACTTCGCGTGCAACTCTTGTTACTTCCTGACTGAAGAAGTTCAACTGCTCAACCATAGAGTTCACGATTTTTGCTGATTTAAGGAACTCACCTTCCAATTTTTTACCGTTAGTTTCTACGGCTACTGCTTGTGTAAGATCGCCTTTAACAACGGCAGATATTACACGGGTTATCTCTACTGTGGGGAGTACCAAATCATCAAGTAATGAATTTAGAGATTCGATATTATCGCCCCAGGAACCGCTCCAGCCATCAGTTCCAAAACGCTGCGAGATTTTTCCATCTCTGCCAACGTTCTTACTCACTTTTTCAATAGCTTTAGCCATTTTTTGATTGTTCTCGATTGCGTCATTCAACGCATCGGCAATTTTTCCCTCAATGCCGGTCAGATTTTTTGGCATCCGCGCCGAAAAATCTCCTTTTTTGAAAGCCACAAGAACTTCCAGCAACTGCTTCTGGTCAAGTTCTGCGCCAGTTTCAATTTTAGCCATTTGAACTATCTCCTATTAGTAAAAGAAATTTATTTATTAAGAATTATATCTTCCAATTTTTCCTACCGCTTCATATTTACTGATATATTTATTTGCGATTCAGCTAATCACACTACATCAAACATTATCCATCAAAAATCAAACATCTTCCTTTGCAGTTTGCCGCGCTATGTTTTAAAATTTTCTTTTATTAAAGACACTAATTCATCTCTAGAAAATGGTTTTGAAATATAATCTGTACAGCCTGCTTCAATAAAATTTTCTTTATCTCCTCTCATGCCAAAAGCTGTTACTGCAATAATAGGTGTAGCTGCGTATTGCGGTAATTTCCTTAGTTCCTTTGTTACCTGTATTCCATCCATCCCGCTTAAATGAATGTCCATTAAAAAACCTTCGTATAACGTCTTATTGGCAAGTTCTAATGCTTCCGGTCCGGTCTTTGCAAATTCCAACTTACAAATCCCTCGCAAAAAACTTCCAACTATTCTTTGGCTGATGTCTTCATCTTCTACATAAAGAAGCAACGGCAATTTTTGTAAAGATATTATTTCTTCTCCGCCAGAAGCGGATTTAATTTGAGTTGGGCTCGTTTCTGTTTTTTGTTTCAGCGAATCCACTTGCTTCATCTGATGCCATCAATTTCTTTTTTGCAGCGAATGCATTATTGTTTGAACCTTTTTTCTTCTTTGTTATCTTTTTTCTCGCTAAGAACCGCCACGTTCGCTACGTTTTTAATATATGTAAGAGATACCATCCCTTAAAGGGATGGTATCTCTTTCTCTCTTTCCAAGCAGCTAACTCTGCGGCGGAGGAACATCCGTCTTAGGGGCACTCGCTGCCACTTCCGGCAAATTATATCTTTGCAGTTTTGCATAATCACTTGCAAAAATAATTTTACCTGCCGAACATATTTTTCCCATTACCTCCCAGACAGCATTCACCTTTTTTATGCGGTCTTGGGTAAGTGTAGGACGATTTTTATTAAATTGATTTTGTACCTGGTTTGCTTCATCAAGCTCAACGGCAAACTGCTGTATCTGCATAATATTCTCATCAGTAAAATTAACTTCGTTTAATTTTGCTTTATACTTTTGGCAGGTAGTATAAAGCCCCTTCATAAAAAGAACCATTTTATCCTGTCCATTTCTTGCCTTATCATAATCTCTGTAGCCAAATTCAATCTGTTTACCGAGATCACCGGGAAACGCTTTATCAACAAAATATTTTGCCGCTTGAAACTTATCCCTGTTCAGTTTCATTTTCTCCTCTACTATAGTAGTATAACTAACCACCATACCATTAACAGCTTCATCATCAGGAGCCGCTTCTGCAAGAGAGATTTTATTGTTATACTCTTCAAGAAAAGAAGCTGAGAAGGAAGGATCGAAGTTCTCAAATTGAGTTTTATCTTCTATTAAAAATCCCTTCTTATCTTTTGCCGCTTCAATCATTAGAGAATCTGCAACATTGAATACCCGTTTTTCTTCAATCGCTTTACGCATATGTACCGCCTTTTTAGTTTGTTAGGAATTAATTAGTTACCAATTATTTACAAGTTCATTTCCTTTGTGCCATGGTGTCTTTGTGGCGTTAGTTCATTTGCCACTAAGGCACCAAGACACCAAAAATACATCCCATGAAGGGAAGTTATCTCTTTCTTCCATAAAGTTAAATATTTTCGACATTCCGCTAAACATTTTCGTTAAATAGCTGTCTTCCTTCGCCAAATATTTAACCTCCTATGACGTATAGTTACAATCTTTCGGGCAAAAGTTACCTTCTTTCGGCAAATAGCTACTCTCTTTCGCCGTATAGCTAAGCTCTTTCGCCATATAGTTACCCTCCTTCGCCTGCGAAATTGGCGAAAAAACGCATATTTTGAGTAAAATGTTCATATTTACGGGTTTGAGGGAAATTAACAAACTCAGAATTACCGGCAAATCTGCTTTTCGTTAATGTTTTTAAGATCATTTTATTTAAAGAAAATAGGAATTGTACTAAGAAAAGGGGGGTTTGGCTTAATTTTTGATGGTGGAAGATTGAAGATTGAAGATTGAAGATTGAAGATTGAAGATTGAAGATTGAAGATTGAAGATTGAAGATTGAAGATTGAAGATTGAAGATTGAAGATTGAAGATTGAAGATTGAAGATTGAAGATTGAGCATCGAAGTAAGCTTTAATAAAAATACGTCGAATTTATCAAATTTACTTTTACACCAAACGTTTATAACTATTTTACTATCAAAGAAGCCCACAAACATACCGCCATAAAATTAAAAAATTGATAATGATGAAATAGTAAAATCAAAAATCCCAAAAGAATGGTAAAAAAATAGTCAATCTAAAACTGAGAAGCAACAAAATAATTGGGAAAATACCGCGATTTTTTTTTGGCGTACTTCGTGTTTTCTCAGCAATGTTCGAGTAAGAACAATTCTCTTTCACGAACCTGTCTGCCGGAGTTTTAACGAAGGAGGAGCATTTTCCTGGTTTGAACAAAACCGCCTGTCCGCAGTTGATAGAAATAAACTCCGCTGGATAATGAGTTTGTTGTTAGTCGTTTTCCTCTGAAGGCGGAGTTTGTCGCATCAAATTTGATGGAATGATTTCCTGCTAGTTGCTCTTCATTTATTAATGTTACTAATTCATTCCCAAGAATATCATAAACTTTTAAAATGACTTTACTGTTTACGGACAACTGATAACTGATAACTGTTTCCGGATTAAAAGGATTTGGATAATTCTGCAATAAAGAAAAGTCGAGCGAAGTTGAGACTTCATTTAGCGAAGTTATATCATCAAACGTAACAATGCTAATATCATCCAAATACCAGCCGTCCTTTTGTAAATACTCATCGGAAAGGAGGCTGAAACGAATCTTAATTTGTTTTCCTGTAAATTGTTTTAAATCAATTTCTTCTTTCACCCAATTTTGCTGCATCCCATCATATACGGGAGAATTTAAAGTAAGCTGTCTTCCCTGCCCTACGGCATCATTTGCATATTTCCCGCCAACGGCAATCCATGTGTTCCCTAAATCGGAAGAAATTTCAACAACTCCACAATCCCAATCTGTTTCAAGATCAAACTTTGTCCAAAAAGATAATTTGGGATTTGAAATACCGGAAAGATTAATCGAATCCTTGAACGTCATCACAACGGTTGCATTGTTTGCGTAAACACTATTCGGGCTGTCGGTAAACGAATTCGGCGCTGAGAAAAAAGAAGAGGTTGTTGCCTCCCATTTTTGTGCTACATTAGAAGTTACATTCCACTTGGTTAACGGAGTTAAAGACGTATCTTTAAAAACTATGTTGGCTCTTCCTACTGCTAAGGTAATAGTATCACTTGCCATTGGAACATTAGCCAAAGCTGTTGAAAAAATTAACTGAATTTTCTCGCCATTTTTTAAATTGGGATTTATGATGAAAGATACCATTGTATCCACTGTAAAGTTTTCCCTAGCATTAAGGTGATTAATAATTGCAGCGCCATTTATTATCGAAACCTTAGAGGAATCAGAAATGAAAGTGAAAGAAACATCTGCGATGTCACTTAATCCTTTATTTTTTATAACCGCCGTTAAACGAACCGTATCTCCTTGCGCAAAAAATTCTCTATCAAACGAATAATTTGAAATTGAAACATAACCACCTGCAACCCATGCGTAATATAAATTCGGAAAAAGATTTTCTTCGGCAAGAGGAAAAATTCTCTGTTCCGCAGGCCAAAAGCCATCATTTGCATTTCCAACTTCAGGTGTCATGGCAAAAATTTTACCAATCACTCCCGTATAACCATCATACATAAAGTCATCGCTGTTCCCGCGGGTAGAATAGCCAACCGTATTTTGGTCCGTTCCGGTTGTGTAATGGTTATATTTTGTCATATCACTCGCAAACTCACGGAAGATGAGAGAATCAGGCGTTTCTTTTTCTAATGCTCCATAAGGATAAATTAATAGATTGCTGTAAGTATGATAATTCAGAGCGTTTTTAATTTTTCTCGAGATAAGAAAATTTGCGATGTTTTCTGTCTCTGGTTCGGAAAAAGGAGCTGTTCCACGGTAGGTTTCGTCAGTCGAGGTTAAACTTGAGCCACCATTAGGGGCATTCCAATATGCAGGAGGTCCGAAATTTCTGTTTAAATCAACTCCGAATGATCCGCTATTATTCTTTCTGTTTTTTCTCCACATTCCTCCCCCGTTGGGCCAATTAGTTTGATTGTAAACATAACCATCGGGATTAATAACCGGGATAAAATAAAGTTCACGATTGTTCACGAGATAAGTTGCTTCAGCATCTGTTCCGTAATTTTCTAAAAGATAAAACATAAAGTAGAGCATTTGCATCATGCCTTCTGGTTCACGCGCATGAGTTAACGCTGTGTAAAGCGCTTCAGGTTCATCTTCGTCAATATCCGGGTTATCGGAAATTTTTACTGAATATACAGATCGTCCTTCAACTGATTTTCCGATTTCCTCTTTTGCAGTAATTAAATTTGGATAGAGCAATTTCATTGAATCAAGTTTTTGTACTACTTCATCGTATGTATAATATCCACCCATTGAACCGTAACCAAAATTCGTTACCCCAAACTGATTTTTACTTTTTTCAATTGAACGCTGTTTCTCAAGTGAATTCAATTTCGGGAGTTTATTGTAGTAGTCGTACCAATCATCAATTAATATTTCGTACCGGAAATTAAGCAAAGTTAACCGGTTGAATTCCGCATCATTTAAGAATGTAACAATGGCATTATCTTTTGTGCGGTGAAAATGATCGAGGTTCAGGTTGAATGATGCGAGTGTACGGATATCTTCGTTATCATTTATATAAATTTTTACTTGCTTATATGATTGTCCAAACACCGTAAACGAAATGAAAAGGAAGAGTATTAAAACTTTGTTCATGTATTTTGCTTTCAAAAAAAGTTAAGAATCAACACCAACTTAAAGATTGATTTAATAAAACGAAACGTCATGGTGCACAAGTTTCTTTTTTTCGTAAAAGAACTTTGCGCTGAAAAATTTATCTTGACCAAGCCACTCCAGAAAAATCTGGTCTCCATCCCATAAATTTAGTTGAGATAATTTTTCATCGGGGATCCACTCTAATTTACCTTCTTTAGAATCAATAAGTTCACCGGAAAAAATTTCTGCGACAAAGACAAAGACGTACCAGTCATACACGCCATCAAACAAAGGGAAAGTGATAAAACCTTTTAGCTGTGGTGCAGTTATCGTTAATCCGGATTCTTCTTTTATTTCGCGAATGACACACTCTTCGGGTGTTTCGCTTCTTTCAAATTTGCCCCCAAGACCATTCCATTTCCCTTCGTGCACATCATTTTCTTTCTTTATCCGGTGAAGCATTAATGTTTTTTTTTCTTCCCGGTCTTTCACATAACACAAAGTTGCTAATTTCATCTGAATTTTCTCAATTTTTAATAACTAAAATTTATTGCTGCTTCTAAAGTAACAAAAAAATATTTTTTGTAAGTTTCAGATGGAAAAAATATTCATCCAGAATTTGAGGAACGAATGGAAAAGATAACTTTTCATTTAAATAAAGAACTAACGCATAAAGTTGAAAAACGTCTGTCATTGTGGCAAGAACAGAATATCTCTTCGAGGTTGTGGAATTGTGATCCGGCTATTTGGAAAGAAAATCCCGCCGAACAAAAAGAATTAGCAGACCGGCTCGGCTGGTTGAACAAGCCTTACAAAATGCTTGATAAGATCTATGAACTTCAACAATTTGCAGAAGAAATTAAAAATGATTTCACAAACGTTTTACTGCTCGGAATGGGCGGAAGCAGTTTGGCTCCAGAAGTTTTTGCGAAAACTTTCGGCGCAAAACAAGGTTATCTAAAGCTTGAAATTATTGACAGCACACATCCTTTGAACTTAAAGCGCATAACCGATACTTACGATCTATCAAAAACACTTTTTATCGTTGCAAGCAAATCGGGCGGCACAATTGAAACAATGTCCTTTTACTATTTCTTTTCTAATGAAGTAAGTAAATTCAACAAGAATCCGGGAAATCAATTTGTGGCGTTAACTGATCCGAATACATGGCTTGAAAATTTTGCAACAGAAAAGAAGTTTAGAAAAATATTTTCAACTCCGAATGATGTCGGCGGAAGATACTCTGCGTTAACATATTTCGGGATGATGCCGGCGGCTTTAATGGGAATTGATGTAGAAAGATTTTTACTGAATGCAAAAGAAATGGCGGATGAGTGTCAATCCTATGTTGAAGCTTCTAAAAATCCAGGCTTTTATCTCGGTGCGGTGTTGGGCGAATTACATGAAAGCGGAAAAGATAAAGTAACTTTTTTTGCTTCACCTAAATTTTCTTCCTTTCCGCAATGGATTGAACAATTAGTTGCCGAAAGCACCGGTAAAGACGGCAAAGGAATTTTACCGATCTGCGATGAAGAAATTTCGCCAGTCGACAATTATAAAAATGACCGTGTCTTTGTTTTTATAATATTAGCAAATGACGAAAATACAAAACTTGATAAGTTTGCAATAGATTTGATTGCTGCACAAAAACCGGTGCTCATTTTTCAGCTTGATGAAACTTATGAATTGGCAAAGGAATTTTACCGGTGGGAAATTGCAACAGCGCTTTCCAGCGTGGTATTAAAGATTCACCCTTTCGATCAGCCGGATGTACAATTTGCTAAAACATTAGCGGGCGAAAGCTTAAAAGCATACAAAGTTGGAGGAAAACTTCCCCAAATGCTAGCGGCAATAACCGAAGGAGCTATATCATTAATCAGTGAAAATGAACAATATACTGCAAGCGGATCAATATCTTTTGCATTAAATAAATTTCTTTCACAAGCCGACGAACATGACTACGCAGCAATAATGGCTTTTACGGAATATGGCGATGAAGTTGCAAAATCACTGCAAAGTCTTCGGAATAAAATTTCAGAGAAATATTCTCTTGCTACTACAATTGGTTTTGGTCCTCGTTTTCTACACTCAACCGGACAATTGCACAAAGGCGGAAAGAATAACGGATTGTTCATTCAGATTACAAATGAAATAGAAAATGATATCACGGTTCCCGGACAAGGATATTCGTTTGGAGTACTAATCACAGCCCAGGCACAAGGTGATTTTAATGCTTTAAAAAATAAAAACAGGCGAGTAATTTCTCTTCATATAACAGGAAATTTTGTTGAAGCGATCAATTCAATTTCATTATAGGTTGATTTCGTATGCAAAATCCAAAACTGCTTGAAATTAACATAAGGCTTCTTGTTAGAAGGTTTAACACCGAAGATAAAAAAGCAACTTTATCGGACATCCCTTACTCTTATTGGGAAAAACTTGCCGAGCAGGGATTTGAAATTGTTTGGCTAATGGGCATTTGGGAGACAACGAGTATCCTTATCGATCGCTGCTGCTTTGAAGAAAATCTTATTCAATCCTATAACCGAACTTTAAAAGATTGGCAGAGAGATGACGTCATCGGTTCTCCGTACGCGATTGATAAGTATGAAATTAATCCGGAACTTGGAACAAGAGAAGATTTACTTCAACTTAAGAAAACGCTGAATAAACTAACTTTACTTTTAATGCTTGATTTTGTTCCAAACCATTTTAGCGCTGAAACCGAACTTTTGAAAGCTCATCCCGATATTTTTTTAGAGACTACAGAAGAAATTCTTTCTTCGGACCGACATACTTTTTATAGACCAATTCAACAACCTCACCGGATTTTTGCGCACGGGAGAGATCCTTTTTTCCCGGCATGGATAGACACTATCCAATTAAATTATTATAATTTGAAGACTCGAAAATTTATGACGGGGACACTCCTCAACATTGCAGAGTTGTGCGATGGTGTCCGCTGCGATATGGCAATGCTTACACTAAATAATGTTTTCGGAAATACTTGGAGAGGAGTTATCAATGAATATCTTCACCCAAAACCGCATGATGAATTTTGGCAGTCGGCAATTGCGACCGTAAAAAAAGATCATCCTGATTTTATTTTCATGGCTGAAGCTTATTGGAATTTAGAATGGGACTTGCAACAGTTAGGTTTTGATTTTACTTACGATAAAAAACTTTTGGACAGATTAAAAGACGGAACACCAAAAAATATTTTTGACCATCTACGAGCTGCCTCAGCTTTTCAACAAAAATCTTCCCGCTTTCTCGAAAACCATGATGAAGAGAGAGTCGTACATTCATTCGGAATGGAAAAATCATTAGCGGCGGCTGTTATTATCTCTACTATTCCCGGAATGCGTTTCTTTTTTGATGGTCAGTTCGAGGGGAAAAAAGTAAAATTACCTATCCAGCTTGGGCGTGAACCGATAGAAAGTAAGAATAAAACGGTTTTTAATTTTTATGATAAATTATTGCAAATTACTAAGAACGAAATTTTTTCTTTAGGGGAATGGGAATTAAAAGATGCTTTACCTGTCTGGGAGAAAAATCATACGAATGAAAATTTGCTAACGTGGCTTTGGATGTATAGTTCGCAACATTGTCTTGTGGTTGTAAATTATTCGAGTTTTACCTCTCAAGGAAGAATTAAAATCAATACTGAAGGTTTTCAAGAATTTGTTCCCCTTACCGATCTTTTGAATGGAAAAGAATACCTTAGATTGGCGGAAGAACTTTTTTATTCTGGCTTATTTGTGGAATTAGGAGCCTACCAAGCACATTTATTCTACTACTAATTATTTCTGCAGTTCGACCGATTTAAAGTTTTCTAAAAACTTTATTAACCAAAGTAGAATAAACCCTAACAACGATAGTATTACATCGTTAATATCTATGAAAAACTCAGGTGAATTTTTTACGATGTAACCAAGATATTTAGAAAAAAATATCGCTGTAAAAAAAAGGGAAAAACCAAACAACCCAGCCCGAATTGGATAAAAAATATACTTTAGAAGAAACCGACTTCTTAAATTTATCGTTAATCCTGATTGAACTTTTTCTTGAACAGAACTTATTTCATTCACTGGAAACCCCGAGGGTTTGTTAATGACTAATTACCTTACCTGTAAAAATATCAACAGGGCAAACATAATGTTTTGAGAGACATCACGCAAGGAATCTTTATCACATCAGTCATTTTTTTAGGCCGTGGAAAAACAGTTTTATTTAGCAAGAATGGTAATGAGGCTGGTATCGTCTTCAAATTTTTGATCTGTAAATGTGCTAATCTGGGTGCGCAGAAGAGAAAGAGGATCATCGGAATAAGGTAGTTTACTCACTAATTTCACCAAACCATCTGCCTCCAAAGGTTCACCGTTTGGTCCACGGGATTCAATAATTCCATCTGTAAATAAAACAAGCATATCATTTTCTTCCATTTGAATCTCTTTATCTTCAAAAAATCCATTTGCTGCAAAACCAAGAAGCATCCCTTTGGATTGAATTAACTGAGCTGTCCCTTCTTTTGAATTTTTGAAAATCACCGGTAAATCTCCCGCGCCGGAATACTTAGCAAGTTTAGTTCTATTATTTAAAATGATAACCGAAAGCGTCGTAAAAACTTCTGAAATTTTTGCATCCTGATAAACTAGTTGATTCACCTTAGTCAAAATAATGCTGGGTGTATAATCACTTGCGTTCTGTAAAGCTACGCGGATGGAACTTCTTACGTAACCGGCATAAGCAATGGCAAAATACCAAGCGCCCCATTTTTTTCCCATCACATCTCCAAGAACAATCGCAATATTCTCGTTATCGAGCGGGAAATAATCTATAAAATCTCCTCCGGGAATTCCGGAAAATGCCTGATGCCAATGCCGGATATCATAACCGGGGAAAGAAGGGAAGGTATCAGGTACTACCTTTACTTTCATGGAATCAGCAGCATCTTGCAATTCAGAAACAACTTTTTGTCTTGCTTTACCCAAACTTTTAATCGTAGCATTTACTTTTGCAACAACAACGCGCGGTCCTGCGGTTTTTAGGACATAATCGGCAATACCAAGATCATACCCTCGTAAAATATCATCTTCAGCCCCTTTTGATGTTAAAAAGATGAAAGGAACCGACTTCAAGTCCTGATCGCCCATAACCATTGCACGAAATTGAAATCCGTCTATCTTGGGCATCATTATATCGGAGATGATAACATCGGGCATTATTGATTTAGCAAGTTTAAATCCTTCTTCAGCGCCGGTTGCAATTTCACATAAGAATCCGGATTTATTTAAATTATATTGGAATAGTTTGGCAAGGGAAATGTCGTCATCAACTAAAACAATTTTGGGAACAGTCTCGGTAATTGTGTCCTGAATATTTTTTTTGGCGCCGTATGCTTTATAAATTTCAGCACGTCGAAGAAGCGCCTGGACCTTTAGCAATAATTCCGGAACGACAAATGGTTTCGTAATAATGTCATCGCCACCAACCGCTAATGCTTGTTCTTTATCTTCAAAACTGCTTTTTGCCGTTACAAAAATAAAAGGAAGAACTCGGTACTTTTCATTTTCACGAACTTTACCGCAAAATGTATAACCGTCCATTCCTTCCATACTTACATCACAAAGCACAAGATCAATTTTGTTTTCTTCAAGCGCTTTAAATCCGAGCGTAGTCTCCGCGGCTTCAACTACATTATACTGTTTTTGTTTTAAATGAAACCCGAGCAACTTTCGGATAGTGATGTCGTCATCAACAATAAGTATTGTTTTAGAACCAACGTCTGGCATTTTGGCTAAACTTTCTTTCCATAACTTTGAATAGCTTCAAGTTTGGAAGGATAAGCTTCAAATACTCGGTACATTCGAGTGAGTTCGAACATAGAATGAACGGCAGGTTGAAACCCGACAAGTTTGAGATCACCGCCGAGTGAAGTAATTTTTTTAAGGGAAACAACTAACGAACCGAGAAAAGTTGAATCGATAAATTCACATTCGGATAGATCGACAACCATTTTTCTCGCTCCGCCTTCGATTTCCTGTGAAAGAATTTTCTTGAATTCTTCTGCTTCTTTTAGGGTTGCACGTGATAAATTAACAACTTCAACGACAATTTCTTCGAAGGTTTCTCTAATAAAGTCCATAATTCTCCTTTTTTCTTAATGCAATTTAGTTTTTATTCAAATTCTTTGCTATCAATTTTATAGCGTTCCATTAAACGGTAAATAGTTGCTCTACCGAGGTGTAATTTTCTTGCCGCTTCGAGGATATTCCCTTTTGTAACACGGAGAGCATGCCGCACTGACTCCTCCTTAATTTTTTCAAAAGGAATAATTACATCTTCGGTAAAATATCCGGAGGATGCTCCGTACGTTCTGCTCTGGTCAAAGACTCTAATATGAGCCGGAAAATCTTCCACTTCAATGGTGTTTGTATCGGAAATAATGATGCAGCGCTCAATGGTGTTTTCCATTTCGCGGACATTACCGGGCCAATCATAATCATAAATTAATTTTAAAGCCCGTTTCGAAAAACCTTTTATTTCTTTACCTAATTTTGCTTTACAATGGGTAAGAAAAAAATCCGCAAGAACAAGTAAATCTCCTTTACGCTGACGAAGCGGCGGAATATTTATCGGGAAAGAATTTAATCGGTAATACAAATCTTCCCTGAATTCTTTATCTTCAACCGCTTTTCGTAAATCCCTGTTCGTTGCAGAAATAATTCTCACATCAGTTTTTAATAAATCATTTCCTCCAACCCGCTCAAATTCTCTTTGTTGAATAACACGCAATAATTTTGCCTGAAGCATCATTTCAAGTTCGCCGACTTCATCTAAAAAAATTGTTCCTTCATTTGCAATTTCGAATTTGCCAAGTTTCCGCTGATGTGCGCCGGTAAAAGAACCTTTTTCGTGCCCAAATAATTCACTTTCCAAAAGCTCGCGCGGAATTGAAGCACAGTTTACCACAATAAATGGTTTGTCTTTTCGAATTCCGTTAAAGTGAATGGCTTTAGCTATTAATTCTTTACCGGTTCCGCTTTCACCGTGGATCAAAACCGTAATGTCGTTGTTAAGAACTTTACTTACAAGTTTAAAAACATCCTGCATTTTTCCATCAGCCGAGATGATATTTTCAAATTTAAATTCACGATGAACATTTTCGCGAAGGTTTTGCACTTCACGGGTCAGGTCGTAATTTTTTATAGCATTTTTAATTGCCGGTTCAAGCCGTGGTGTATCAATCGGTTTCGGGAAATAATCAAACGCGCCGTTTCGGAGAGCTTCCAGAGCAGTTTCAATTCTTCCTTGAGCAGAGAGGATAATAACGGGAAGGTTTTCGTCGTACTGTTTTATACGTTTTAATGTATCAATGCCGTTTAGCCCGGGAAGCATAATATCAAGTAAAATTAAATCAGGTTTTGCTGAAAGTTTTCTAAGCACTTGCTCGCCGTCGGTAAAAATTTCAACTGCATAATCCCACTTGTCATGCACCCAATAAGAAAGCAATTTTGCAATTGCCGGCTCGTCATCAACAATGTAGATAAGTTTTTTCAATTTGTTATCCTTGATAATTAAGTAACGGTAATTTAATAATTAACGTAGTTCCCTTGTTCTCTTCACTTTGCAACGTAATCAAACCTTTATGGTGATCAATTATCTGTTTAACTAAGGCAAGCCCTAAGCCGGTGCCGGGGATTTCAGTTCCCGGTCTGCTTACCCGGTAAAATTTCTGAAAAATAAACGGCAAATCTTTTGCGGGAATCCCAACTCCGGTATCACTGACAATAACTTCATATTCCTTAAAGAGATTCTGTGCCAAAACCGTTACGCGTCCCTCTTCAATATTAAATTTTACGGCATTCGTTAGCAGATTCTCAAAAAGCTGCGTAATTCTTTCTTCGTCGGCATATACTAAAACTACTTCGGGCGGAATATCAACTGAAAGTGTTATCCGTTTTGCTTCGGCATAGGCGCGAATTTTTTCGATACTCTTTTTTAGAATTTCATTAATATCAAATTCCGTTTTATTGAGTACAATTTTCCCGCCTTCAATTTTGGAAATGTCAAGCACATCGTTTATTAAATTTGCGAGACGTTTGGCTTCATCTAAAATAATTTTGTTGAATTCTTTTTTCATATCTTCAGGCATTGAGGCATCGGAATCAATCGTTTCGGAAAATCCGATAATTGAAGCTAAGGGTGTCCGTAATTCATGTGAAATGTTTGAAACGAATTCGTTTTTCAATCTGTTTAATTCTTCAAGAACAGAAATTCTCTGTTTTGCACGGTCTCTTTCAACAGAAATAATTCTTCTTGCTTCTACTAATTTGCTTGATAAATCTCTTACTTTATCTTGCAAAGAATTCCGGGAAGTAATGTTCCTGCCGATTGCAATTACGCCGCTAATTTTTTTTTGGTCGTCGAAAACAGTTTTTGCGTTTAGTTCAAATATAATACTTTTCCCATATTTGCTTTGAAACTTTGTTTCAAAAGTTTGGACGGTGAATGAAGCAATTAATCGTTGGAAGGCTTTGATGAATGCCCCTTTGGCAGGTTCATCAATAAAAGCAAGGATATGTTTTCCTTTCATTTCATCGGCAAGGTACTCAAGCGAAAGCGCGCCGTTTCCGTTAACTAAAACAAAATTTCCGCTAGCATCTAAAATGAAAATTAAATCTTCCGCGGTTTCAAATAAAATTTTTAATTGTTTTTCTGATTCTTCCAGTAACGCCTTCTGATGCAGTTCATCATGTACCTCGAACATTATAGCGTCGATATATTTTACTTCACTTCCTTCGTACTGAGGAACTGCACGGAAGCGGAGTAAAAATTTTTCATCCTCGTTTTTTAAAACGGTGAAATCAACTGTTGCAGGAATTCCTTTTTTAAGAGTGCGGAAAAACTCTTTCACATCATTAAAGTAAGCCTCGTCAATTTTTTTAATAAATAACTTCGGGCTGGCGATCATTTCTTCAGAAGAAAAGTCAAAATATTTTTTTACGGAAGGAGAAACATAGAGTAATTTTTTAAATTCTTTTTCGGAACGGAGGAAGACTCCCGAAAAGTTCTCCGGCATATTTTGAAATTCGTTTTGCATCAATTTAAACTTAACAGTGGTTTCCTAAAAAATTTTAAGACTTCTTAATTCTAAAATACAAATTTAATCGGAAGTTTTTTATTCGCTATCTAGAAGGCTTTTATATGATTTTCGGCAAAGTAGTATCTCTGCCTCATCAACCCGTTTTTAAAATACGTAAAATATAAGGCATGATACTCTTGCTTTTATTTAAAAAAATTACAACCTTTGCACTGTGTTTTCATAATTCCTTTAACTGGAGATATGAAAAACCGAGAAAAATAATTATCATCCATAATTTGTAGGAGTTCTCTAATGAAAAAAGCACTTTCTTTGCTCATTGTTCTTGTTTTGTTCGCCGGATTTACAAATGGACAATCTAAAATCACATTAGGCGTAGGTGGAACAGTGGCTTTGCCAATGGGAACCTTTGCTGATGCATCATCAATGGGTTTTGGTGGTTTAGTTCGCGGTGAAATGGGATTTGGCACTATTGTTGGAACTGCTTCTTTAGGTTATTTATCTTTTCCTGGAAAAGATATTAGCGAAGATCAGGGTAGTGGTGTAACAACAACTTATTCTACTTCTTTCTCAGCAATTCCAATTCTTGTTGGCGCAAAATATTCTTTTGCCCCGGGATTCTATGGCTCACTTGAAGCTGGATTGAACATGCTTTCATGGGAAGCGAAATGGGAAACAAAAGTAGGGGGTGTTGTATACCCTGCTGGATCAGGTTCAACGACAGGATCCGAGACCAAATTCGGATTTGCTCTCGGCGTTGGCTATCAAATGTCACCTTTTGATATTTCTCTTAAATATCAAAACTTAGGAACTCCAGAGGGCGGAGATGCTCTTAATTTTATCGGTGTTAACGTTTTATATTGTTTCGGGATCTAAAATTTTTTCTTAATTGAAAAAAAAAGGCTGCCCAAAACTGGCAGCCTTTTTTTATTATGTACTCACATCTTAAAAATTATATTTCGACTGTAACGCAATAGATAAATATTGCGGAGTTGTTTGAGTAAAAGTATTTCCAAATTCGGAATTAACTGCTAACGAAAATCCTTTCCCTTCGCCTTCATAAAAATTAATCCCAACTGATACTGAAAAAGCAGCGCCGTAGTTCCAGGTATTCACATCGCTAAATGTTTTATCATTTAAGATCAGTGGACCGAATCCTTCTTCAAAGTAAACTTGTTTAAACGCTTGCTGGCGAAACAGCATTTGCAGTGAACCTCCTTTCAGCAAAGGATAGTATTTGTTTTGCCTGTTGTCCGGGATGAGCGCATTAAAATCTCGCAAGTAAATTATTTCTAACCGTAGATAAACCGGATCAGAAAATTGAAGAACGACATCAGAAAAAAAGGAAAGCGAATAACAAAATATTTGTGGAGAATTACCGCTTAGCATTCCCATCCCCGCATTTCCGCCAACGGCTTTCCCTTGTATTTGCGCCGAACTTTCGACATAAATTAGTGTAATGAAAAAGAAAACGAGGAGCACATTTTTTGCTGTCATTATATTTTAAACTTTGGTAATTTAATAGTTAAGTTTCAATGCAAAATATTTAATTTATTCGAAAGGTAAAAGATGGAATTACAACTCTTTCAATATAAAGCATTTGTCACAGCTGTTTACGACGGTGATACTTGCACGGTTGATATTGATCTCGGCTTGCACGTTTGGATAAAAAATGAAAAAATCAGGTTGTGCAGAATTAACGCGCCGGAACTGCGTGGCAAAGAAAGAATCCAGGGACTTCTATCGCGCGATTTTCTCCGCAGTTTGATCTTGAATAAAGAAATTACTCTCCGGACAATTAAAGACGCAAGAGAGAAATACGGGAGATATCTTGGCGAAATTTGGATTGTTGATACCAAAGGAAAATCCTTAAATGTAAATGATGAACTTGTTAAAAGCGGTTTTGCAGCGTATAAGAAATATTAATCACTCACCTTACGCAAAAATTGTAGTACGAAGCGGTAGCTTCGTAAAAAACAATCATTTTATCGAAGCTTCGCTTCGATTTACAGTACAATTTCAGACTTCTGCGTAAGGTGAGTTAATCAGTCTCAATTAAATGTTCATTAATTATTTCGATGAGTTGATTTTTACGGTAAGGTTTTGCCAGGTAGCCATTGAATCCCTCTCTTAAAAATTGTTCTTTATCGGTAAAGAGCGAATAACCGGTGATTGCAATAATCGGTACATTTTCATAACCACTAATGTTTCTAATTTCTTTTGCGGCGGTTCGTCCGTCAATAACTCCATCTAAACTGATATCCATCAAAATTAGAGCATATTTTTCACACTTTGCTTTTTGGATCGCCTGAATTGCATTAACCGCATCATCAACCTCAAATAAATTATTTAAGAACTTGGCAATAATTGTCCTATTCTCTAAATTATCTTCCACAGAAAGAATTCTCATCTTCTCTTTTTCCTCTGAATAACTTACAATTGTTAAATTATTACTACCATTTAACCTAAACAATTTTTTGAAAAAATCCATTGCATTTACATGATATATTAATCTTCTTTTTAATTAGAAAATTTCTTTATCAAAGAGATAATTTCTCTGTTATTAGAATAATAACAACGCATTCTTTTTAACATGTAAAAACTTCACATAATAAACAATTGTATAAAAATTGTTTGGATTGATTTTTGCTTTGTTTCTGATAAATTGAATCGTAGTTTCATTTAATTACAAGCAACAATTCATTATGAAAATATTTAAGTACAAACTTTTTCTTCTATACCTTCTTTTCTTCTTTTTCTCTTCATCCATTTTGCCACAAGGTTTTCTAAAAACATCGGGAATAAAAATTGTTGACGGCAACGGACAAAATGTTTTACTTCGCGGTATCGGGCTTGGCGGTTGGCTTGTTCCCGAAGGGTATATGCTGCAAACTTCTTCTTTTGCAAATGCTGCATGGCAGTTCAGAGAAAAGATCGAAACCCTGATCGGTAAAGCAAAGACTGATGAATTTTTCAATCTTTACCGTGCAAATTTTGTAACAAAAAAAGATGTTCAAAAAATTGCAGAGTGGGGTTTTAATTCAATCCGGCTTCCGATGCACTTTAATCTTCTCACTCCTCAAGAAACTCCATTTAGTTATTCCGAAGAAGGATTTGCTACTATCGACAGCCTTCTGCAATGGTGCGAAGAAAGCAAAATTTATTTGATCCTCGATTTACATGCGGCTCCAGGAGGACAAAGCAAAGACAACATTGCCGATTATAATCCGGCATATCTTCCTTTGTGGGAAGACGCGATCGCACAACAGCGCACAGTTTATCTTTGGAAAACAATCGCCGCCCGTTATGCAAACAAACAGTGGATTGGCGGGTATGATTTAATTAACGAAACCGCTTATACTTTTAACACCGGCAACAACCAACCGTTAAGAGATCTCTTCGTAAGCATCACAAGCGGTATCCGTGCAGTTGATACCAACCATATTATTTTTATTGAAGGGAATTGGTACGCAACCGACTTTAATTCTTTAACGCCCACCTGGGATAATAATATGGTTTACAGTTTTCATAAATATTGGAATGTAACGGATTACGGTTCAATCAGCTATCTCATCAGTTTAAGAAATAGCGCGCAGCGCCCTCTTTGGCTTGGTGAATCGGGAGAAAATTCGAATCAATGGTTTACTGATGTAATTAAGTTGATGGAATCTTACAATATCGGCTGGGCTTGGTGGACTTTGAAAAAAGTTGAAGGGAACAACAGTTTAATGTACGTTAACAAGCCGGCTGAGTATGATTATCTTTTAAAATATTGGAGCGGGCAAGCAACAAAACCTTCGGTTGATTATGCTGTAAACGCATTAACAAAATTTGCCAAGAATCTTAATATCGATAGCTGCAAAACAAACAACGGAGTAATTGACGCGATGTTCAGACAGGTGAAAACTACCGAGACTCTTCCCTTTAAATCGCTGACGATACCCGGAATTATTTATGCCGCTGATTACAATATTGGTCAGAATGGTTATGCTTATAAAGATAACGATTACCAAAATACCGGCAATAACGGAAGTTGGAATAGCGGCGGACAATGTCGCAACGACGGTGTTGATATTGAAAAATGTACCGACATTTTAACAAACGGATATGATGTAGGTTGGACGAACACCGGTGAATACTTGAACTACACAGTAAACGTTGAGCAAACCGGTACCTATAATTTGGCTTTACGAATAGCTGCAAATGCCTCCGGCGGAAAAGTTCTAATGCGATGGGATGGAGTAAATATTGGAACGTTCATTGATATTCCGGCAACCGGCGGATGGACAAAATGGATGAGTCTGCCCATTAACAATGTTGAGTTGACAAAGGGGAAACATACTTTTTCTCTTAACTTTTACTTCGGCGGATTTAATGTCAACTTCGTAAAATTTGATCTTGTTGCTACTGATGTAAAAAATGAAGTCTCGACTCCGCTCGACTTTTCATTGATGCAAAATTATCCAAATCCGTTTAATCCGGAAACAGTAATCAGTTGGCAGTTGGCGGTCAGCAGTCACGTTACATTAAGAATCTTCGATGTAATCGGAAATGAAATTGAAACATTAGTAAACGAAGAACAAAAACCCGGTAATTACTCCATCAATTTTAGTACTACTAACAACCCGCTACTAACCGGTAACAACCTGTCAAGCGGAATCTACTTCTATCAACTTCGTGCAGGCAATTTGGTTGAAACTAAAAAGATGGTTTTACTTCGGTAATGTTGCTGTAGTGTTTCAGCACAATATTTTCGTTTTATTCTTCGTAATTTGGATTAAGAATTCAACACAATATGAAAAACAATAATCCATCTTACTTTCTTCTTTTATCTTTTCTTCTTTTCTCTTTTGTCCACGAGAAAAGTCTGCCCCAATCACTGTACATAAATGAAATCATGGCTTCAAACGCTGCGGTAATTGCTGATCCGGATTACAAAGCATACTCAGATTGGATTGAAATTTTTAACGCAAGTGAAGTTCAAATTAATTTAAAAGATTACAGTATCACGGATGATCTTTCTCAACCACTAAAGTATAAATTCCAAACTGATCTAATTATCCAACCGAAAAACTATTTACTTGTTTGGGCCGATGACAAAAACGTCGGCGCTCATGCAAATTTCAAATTGAGCGCTTCCGGGCAGCAAGTCTGTTTACTCAATCCGCTTGGAGAATTAGTGGATTCAATTACTTTTTTCTCTCAACAGACGGATATTTCTTTCGGAAGATTTCCTGATGGAGCAAGTGATTGGTATAAATTTTCCCCTTCTTCTCCCGGCTCTCAAAATATTTTTTCATCCATCTTTAATAAACTTGGCGATCCGGTCGTCTCGCATCAAAGCGGATTCTACAATTCCCCTATCACTCTTTCGATTACACCATCAGAATTTAATTCTGTAATTTATTACACAACAGATGGAACAGCGCCAACTAAGGACAGTTCAATCTTTAACGGTTCTATTCAAATTGATTCGACTTCGGTTTTGCGGGTAAGATCATTTAAAGATGGATTTCTACCAAGTAACATTTTAACCTATTCTTATTTTATCAATGAGCAGACAGAACTTCCCGTTTTTTCAATTGTTACCGATCCCGTAAATTTTTTCAGCGATTCAATCGGGATTTATGTTGCAGGCACAAATGGAATTAAAGCATTATGCAGTGATGGACCAAAAAATTGGAATCAAGATTGGGAGCGTCCGATTGAATTAGAATTTTTTGAAAAAGATAGATCGCTCGCTTTCAAAACTTCCGCTGGAGTAAAAATTTACGGTGGTTGCAGCCGCATCTATCCGATGAAATCACTCGCATTTTATTTTCGTCCTGAATACGGAATGGGATCACTTCATTACCGCATGTTCCCCAATCTTTTGATAAACGAATTTGAAAACATCGTACTTCGCAGTGGAGCGCAAGACTGGTGGAGAACAATGTGTCGCGAAGAAATAGCACAATCGTTAATTGAACAAGGTATGAAAGTCGAGCATCAAGCGTATAGACCTTCAATTCTTTTTATTAACGGACAATACTGGGGAATTCATAATGTCCGCGAAAAATTAGATGATAATTATCTCGCAGCTCATTTTGGTGTAAACAAAGATTCCATTGATCTTATACAAATTAGTAAAGCAGGAAGCGCTAATTACGGCGATATACTTGCTTACAATGAGATGATGACTTTTTTAGCAAACTATAATATTGCCGCAACTGCAAATTATGAGCATATAAAATCAATCGTTGATATTGACGAATATATTGATTACCAAATAGCTGAAATTTTTTCTGCGAATGGAGACTGGCCCGGTTCGAATATGAAATTGTGGAGAGAGAGATCTCCAAAAGGTAAATGGCGCTGGATGGTTTATGACCTTGATTTTACCTTCGGTGGAAATGCAAACGGGCAATATTTTTCAAACACACTTGCTCTAGCAACGGCAACTGATGGTCCAAGCTGGCCTAATCCTCCGTGGTCAACTTTGATGCTGCGAAAACTTTTGGAGAATGAAGAATTTAGAATTGAATTTATCCAACGCTTCGCCATACACATAAATACGACGTATGAACCGACTCACGTAATTTCAGTTATCGATAGTTTGAGCGGCGTGATCGCTTCCGAAATTCCAAGACACAAACAGCGCTGGGAAAAATCTATTACAATGGGAAAGGATTGGCTTATCAATGTTCAAGTAATGAGAGACTTTGCATTAAACCGCCCTGACACCATGAGAAAATTTATCTCTACAAAATTTGGTTTAGCCGGAACTTGCGCAATAAAAATTGAAAGGAATAATCCTGAGTGGGGAAAAATCTTTACACATGAAGTTGAAGTGAAGAATAATGATTCCCAAAATGTATTTTTCAAAAACATTCCCATTAAAGTTAGAGCGTTCGCAATGCCCGGTTACCGCTTCGTAAAATGGGAAGGTATTTCGGATTCAACTTCTCCTGTGATAACTATTCTTCCGCAAAGCGATTCTTATTTAACTGCAATTTTTGAACCGGCGGAATTAAACGTAACAAGTGTTGTGATAAATGAAATCAACTATAAATCGTCTCCATCGCTTGACACAGATGATTGGGTTGAACTTTACAATCCAAGTACACAATCAATTTCACTTTCCGGTTGGAAGTTTCAAGACAGTAAGTTGAATGTTTTTCTTTTCCCGGAAAATATTTATTTGAAAGAACACAGCTATCTTCTTCTTTGTAGAGATACCACAAAGTTTAAATCATTTTATCCCAACGTAACAAATGTTTTAGGAGATTTTCAATTTGGATTGAGCAGTTCGGGCGACACAATTAAATTGATTGATACCGGTGGAAATTTTATTGATGAAGTTTCTTTTTCTTCTACCGGTGAATGGGACTCTTTAGCGAATGGAACCGGGAGGACGCTCTCGTTACGGAATCCTCAGCTTGATAATTCGCTTCCGCAAAGTTGGCGAGCTTCGTCTATTTCAGGAACACCGGGCAAGTTAAATGATGTTTACACAAAAACTGAAAATGAATCTTCAATTCTTCCAGATGAGTTTATACTTTATCAAAATTATCCGAATCCGTTCAACCCGGAAACAAGAATAAAATACACGATTCCAAATTCAGAAAAGGTTCTTATAAAAGTATATGATATTTTAGGGAGAGAAGTAAAAATTCTTTTAAATGAAAATAAGAATGCCGGAACTTATGAAGTTGAATTTAACTCAACCAATCTTCCTAGCGGAATTTATTTCTATAGCCTGATTGCAGGAAATAATCACGAAACGAAAAAGATGATAATCATCAAATAGGGTTAAAGAATTATGAGGAACTCAGTACAAAAATTATTCAGGATAGTTACCTACATAATAATTGCTTCGATTATTCTAGCCCAATCAATATTAGGTCAAAGCATGAGTTGGAGGAAATTAAACTTATCAAGCGTTGATGCCTTTACCGTTTCTTCCTCAAACAATTTATATGCATACTCTGGTTGGTATCGCTGCCTATATAAATCAGATGATAGAGGGAATAATTGGACAACTATGCAAACAGATTTTCCTTCAACTTTTATTTACGCAATGGAAGCCGTAGGAGCCGATTCACTACTTTGGGGAGGTTATGAAGGGCAACTCTTTTTCTCCGGTGATGGGGGCACAACCTTCACAAGATCTAATTCATTTAATAGTGCTATTAGTGCAATTAAATATAAATACGTTAATAATGGTAATATCCTCATAGTTGGTTTAAAAAATGGTATGGTTAATATTTCTAAAGATTTTGGAAAGAACTGGGATTCAAAACAAGTTACTTCAGGTTACATCTGGTCGATAAAAATTATTCAAAATAGAATCTATGTTTGTTCAGCGAAGGGACTTTATCTCTCGGATGATGAGGGAAATTCCTGGCAAAAAACAGTAATTCAGAAATCAGATGAAGAAGTTTTTGATATAGAAAGCGATTCCCTTAATGTAATTTATGCCAGCGTTGAAAGTAAAGTTTACAAATCAACAAACAAAGGTATAACCTGGACGTTTTGCTTCAATGATCTTGTATATGCCATAAAATATTCTCCGGAAAAAGAAATCTTTGCAGGAAGATTCCGTACAGTTGATCAAGGAAAAACCTGGGAAAGGATTTTTACTTCTTCTTATATTTATAGTATTAATTTTGTAGACACGGTTACATATATTTTAAATGGTTATACTAGTGCTATATTCAGAGAAGAACCGGGTCCATATACCGGAAAGAATTATTTCCCGTTGGTGATAGGTAATTCATGGCAGTATATCGGAGAGAGTTCATACTCCGATGGAATTAGAAGCAATATCAACTATTATCAAAAGTTGATGAAAGTAGTTTCGGATACATTAATTAATGGAAAACAATATTATAAAGTAGATAAAGACGGGGAAATATCTTTTTATCGGTATGGAGCTGATAACAAATTATATATTTGGCGAAACTCAGCTGAAATGCTTTATATGGATTTTAATTTGATTTCAGGAGATACCTTCACCTACAATAATATGCTCGCAAATGTTTATGACGGATATGTAACTAGATTCGGAAATGAAAGATTTTATAAGGGGTATGGTTATAGTGAATTCCCTGCAATGAGGATGGATCGCAGATTTATTGATTCTATTGGACTTTGGTATGAGGATTTCAATGAGAACGGACCAATGGGTTATCAGGGAAGCTGGAATATAACAATTGGGTATGCATTAGTCGCTTTCGGTGATTCTATAAGATACTATTCAAGTAATAATATCCCTCAAATTATTGATACTCCTCTTTCAATAACGAAGACACCGGAAATAGCCATGAAATTTAAGGTTACTCACCCGTATTCTCGTTTTTCAAGTTCAGGCACTTCACTGGATTTTATTCAAAGTGTCTGGGTTGAATATTTTTATTCAAATGATGATTCATCGACGAAGAAAGAGAGTATAGATGTTCAGGTATTACCTAATTCAACAGATTGGACTGTCAGTTTTTCTCTCGACACTGTATTAATGAATCATGGTTATAAACTTTATTATTCGATCAGTGCGAAAGATAAGGCTCTTATTCCCACTACAGTGGTTTCGCCTGAAACAGGCTATTACGAGTTGATTTACGATCCTTTATTATCTAATATAAAAAACGATGCCGAAAATCATCTTTCGTTTAATTTATCACAGAACTATCCGAATCCGTTCAATCCGACGACAGTGATCAGTTGGCAGTTGGCAGTGAGCAGTTACGTAACATTAAAAATCTATGATGTACTTGGGAATGAAGTTGCAACTTTGGTAAACGATAACTATTCTGCCGGAACATACAAATCAAAATTCAATGTAGAGACGAGGCATGCCTCGTCTTTACCAAGCGGAGTATATTTTTATCAACTGCGTGCGGGAAGTTTTGTTCAAACGAAAAAAATGATTCTGATGAAATAGCATTTCACCTATCCGTTAAAATCCCGCTCTATCAGTAGGGTTTTGGTTAGATTGCATTTCACATTTACAAAAACAATTTAGAAATATAAAATGGAACCTTTGGATTTCTGCCGTGTAAAAAAAATTGATGAGAAGGGATTCGGCTTTTTGAAAAGTCTCCATTACCCTAACGATATTTTTTTTCATTTTTCTCAAATCAAAAAAGAAGAGTTTAGAGAGAAGCTAAACGATATGAAACGCGGTGAGTTTTTTCTTTTCTTTATTTCGAAACAACAAAAAGACGGGAGAAGAAAAGTAGCAGAACTTTTTTATTCGATCGACGCTGTTCCGGTGGAGTATCTTCAACCTTTCGCTGAAAGAATATTGGAGGAATTTGAGTCGGGCAGAACAAATATTTTCGATCTCATTTTTGTCTTTAACGAGTTCCGGCGCATAAATTTTTTGACAGAAGAAATGCTGACAAAAATTTTATCTTCAAAAAGAATTATTGCGCTTCCCACAACGATTCTTCCTCATCTCACCACAAATGAAATTCCTTTGTTCAAATCAATTCTTCACTTTGATGAGTTAGAAACAAAACCGTTTTGGTACGATGACTTTAATAATTAGAAATGAGGAATTACGAATTAGGAATGTAGAGAACGGTCGAGACCGTTCCACACAATAATTACAGTTGAAGAAAACACGGAACGCTCGCGAACGTTCCCTACAAAATCAATGAACGTTAGTCGTACTTCCACCGATAAACTCACGCAAAACAGAATCACCCGGAACGGGCGAATCATCTTCAATCGGGTCAACTTCTTCCAACATTTTCTTTACACGAACCGCTCTCACATACGCATCTTCACGCAGCGGATCGCCCGCATATTTCTTTTCCCATTCGGCAAACTCTGTTAAAAGTTTTGGACGGTAGAGAGGCACTTCATAAGCCATAGAAGTGTTCACGATATAATCTGCAGTGCTTGAGTAAGGAAGAATATTTCTTTTCTCCGCAGAGCGGACGTAATGCCAATGAAGTAACGTCTGTTCCGGTTTGTACGCACGGTGAACTGAATCTCGCAGCATCCGGCGGATCAACCGTAAGTCTGTCCAGCGCAAATAATTTCCTTCACTGTTTTTCATTTGCAGCAATGGTTCTAAATAAAGTTTAAACTTTTGTGCAGCAGAAATTTCTCTACTGAAATCGGGATACAATCCATACAAACTGTCAATCAAAAGAACTTCATTCTCATGAAGCTTAACCGGAGTACGATCTGGATAACCTTTACCTTCTTTAAAATCATAATAAGGAATTTTCACTTCCTCACCATCCGCAAGTTGTTTAAGATGTTTGTTTATCAATTCAAGATCAAGCGATTGTGGAGTTTCAAAATCATAATCGCCGAATTCATCTTTCGGATGAAGTTCCAGATCGAAAAAATAATTATCAACAATAAGGGGAACGAAACGCATTCCGGCTTTCTTCAACCGTTGTTCAAGTTTATAAGTCGTAGTAGTTTTACCTGATGAAGAAGGACCGCTAACCATCACCATTTTTAGTTCGCCGCTTCTTTCTTTTATAAGTTCAGCAGCGGTATCAAGTTGAGTTTCGTATGCGGATTCAGATTCATGCACGATCTGCGGAAAATCTCCTTTTCTCATTCGTTCGTTCATCAAACTTATTGAGTGAAGATTATGCGAAACAGCCCAATCAAGCGAATGCCAAACTTTTCCCCAGGGAATATTCTCTAACGGCTTTGAAAAATGGCGGGAGTCAAACTGTCTTCTTTGCGAAGATTGTTGGCGGTAAAGAATAAACTCCTTTGCTACTTTCGCGTGACCGTTTTCAATTAAAACTTTTTCAACAATGTCCTGAATTTCTTCAACATGGGGTTTGTAACCTTCATCAAATTGTTTTTCCATATGAGAGATAACATGCTTTGCCAGTTCCGCTGCTTTCTCTTTATCGCGTCCGCCCACGGAAACCGCGGCTCTATAAATTACGTTTGCGATCCGTTCCGGATTAAAAGGAACAATCGCTCCGCTTCGTTTGATAACATAATTAAACTTGCTCATCCGGTCTCCAATTCATTTTGTAAAACAAAATAATTTTTCACAATCTTTCTGCTAATTTAGGTGATGGGGGTATGATTTCAAATTCAGGTTAAACTGATTGTATCTCGATGGGAGGAAATAGTATTGTTTGAATTAACCTCTCCCTGTTTCCCTCTCCTTATGCTTGTCCGCTTCTGGCGGAAAGGAGAGGGACTAAGGGTGAGGTTGTTTTATTTGAGCAATAACATTTTTTTTGTGGAAACAAAATCATTAGCGCGTAAAGAATAAAAGTATACTCCGCTTGCTAATGCCGAAGCATCAAAGTTAATTTTGTATGAACCGGCTTGTTTGTATTCGCTAACTAATCTTTTTATTTCTTTTCCGAGAACATCGTAAATAACAAGATTCACCAATCCGCTTTTGGAGTTGATATCCAATCTTTCAACAGATTGAAAAAGGGATTTTGCTTTTTGAAGAACGCTATCCGGTTGAATTATTTGAGCCATGCTGTTCTGTACACAGAATAGCATCATAAATAGGCTCACTACGAAAAAAACGCGAATTTTTGTTTTCATGATTTTTATCCTTTCGGGGAAAATTAGTATATTTAAAATGGAATAACCCAACGATGAAACATCGAAAAAGGTGAGCAGCCTTTGCTTTATTTGCATTCAGCAGGGACAGTGTGGCCGCACTGTCCCTAGCTTTTTGTGGGATTAATTTTTCTTTACTCTCGGTTCTCCTATAATTATTCTTTTAATTCCCCTTTTATTGACATACAAATTCCCGTGTCAAAATCCTTAGCTAAAAAGAAAACTTCTTTTTCAAATATTAATGACGCAATTATTCTGGTTCGAATATTAAACAAATTTATCAAATCAGATCCATTGAAATGTTTAATTTCATTTGTGTGCAAAACAAAAACATCTTTTTCGCTCCGCCCAATCAAAACTGCTAAAAAATATATGTCAGAAAAATCTTTCCAGAATATCAGTTCACGATTTTTATATTTATATAATTTAAATCCTATAAGAAAATAAATCTGATCCCCTATCTGAACTAATTCAGTTGACTTGTCAGTGGCATATAACTGATTCAAAGAATTATATTCTAAAATAAAAATTTTATTGGGAGTTTGTGAATTCGTTTCATTCACAGAATTAATGAAGTACTGGTTTAGACTATTCTTTTTAATTTGACCAAAATTAGATCTAATATCTTGAATATTAAGAAAATTCCAAGTTAACCCATCAAAATGTTGAATAATAGCTTTATATCCACTACCATCACTATTGTCGGCAAAACCTGTAGCATAGATATTATTTGTAGAATTTCCAGACATTGATTGATTGATCAGTTGAGAATATCCTGTCAGAGAATATTTACCGTACTCAGACCAACCAACACCGTCGTAGTGCCAAAATGTACTGTTGATATTCCCAATCCAAATGTTGTCTTTGCTTGTGCCCCAAATTCCTCTTGGCATCATTTGTCGTGGTGTATTATCACATGTCCATTTATTCCCATCATAGTGCCAAAGACCTAATCTAGATTCTTCGGCATCTCCAGTAGCCCAGATATCATTTGGAGAACCTCCCCACATTCGTGATATAGACATATATGTACTATTAGCAACTTTCAACGTATCCACCTTCCAGACATAATCTCTTCTGCCGGGTTGTGTGTTGTCGACAACTTCAGTTGGAGATTTTTTGCAACTAAGGCTAAAGAGTAAAGTAATTACCAGTACAATTGAGAGGAGGTGTTTTTTCATAAAGGATTTCCGGCAAAGGTTAAATGAGAAAGAAGAGTAAGGAAAAAAGTAAAGATGAAAAGAAGAAAAAGTTTAACGGATTTATCTGTTTCCATTACCTTCCCTAATTTTTTGTTAGTAGCAACAAAAGCCGGCAGATTTATTTTTTGCATTAGTAAACTCCAAAAATGAAATAACAAAAAATGATGTTGAAAAACCTTTGACACACAATAATTTTTTTCACTGGTAAAGTATAAGCAAATAATGCGCACAAAAACAGTAGAGTAACCCCTAATAATTTGTAGGGTTTACCCTACAAATTTGTAGGACACCCCCTACAAAATAGTTGGCAATACCCTAATTTTTAGTAGGGGGTTGCCTACTAATTAGATCAGGTTTATTACGAAAGTTGCTTTTTGCACTTAAAAGAAAGTTATTACTAAAACGTAACCTATTAAATGCTTTATTACTTTTCTTTGTCAAAGAGTTTCCTTGTCTGTCTGGAAAAAATTCTTTTTAGTCAATCCATTTTTCTTTTTTTATTATCTTTAGACATTAAAAATTCAGATTAAAGGTTATATGACTTCACAGCAAATACGTCAGCAGTTTTTAGATTTTTTTGAAAATAGGCAGCACAAAATTGTTCACAGCTCACCGGTCGTTCCGTTTGATGACCCCACCTTGCTCTTTACCAACGCGGGGATGAACCAGTTTAAAGATGTTTTTCTCGGCACTGGAACGCGCCAATATAATCGAGCAGCCGATACACAAAAATGTATCCGCGTAAGCGGCAAACACAATGATCTCGAAGAAGTCGGACACGACACCTACCACCACACATTTTTTGAAATGCTCGGCAACTGGTCTTTTGGCGACTACTACAAAGCGGAAGCGATCACCTGGGCTTGGGAATTGCTCACCGAAGTTTGGAAACTGCCGAAGGAAAGATTGTTTGCAACGGTTTATAGAACCGATGATGAATCGTTTGAACTGTGGAAAACAAAAACCGATATTAATCCCGCACACATTTTACGCTTTGATGAGAAAGATAATTTCTGGGAAATGGGAGAAACCGGTCCATGCGGTCCCTGTTCCGAAATTCACATTAACCTTACCAATGATTATGATAATCCGAAATATGTAAACGCGGGAACGCCGGAATGTATTGAAATTTGGAATCTCGTTTTCATTCAATATAACCGGGATGAAAACGGCAAGCTTCACGACCTTCCATCAAAACATGTTGATACCGGAATGGGCTTTGAGCGCGTCTGTGCAGTGATGCAGCAGAAAAGTTCAAACTACGATACCGACGTTTTTATGCCGTTGATAAACCGCATTTCGGAAATTTCCAACGTGGCTTACGAGAAAGAAGAAAATAAAATTCCCATGCGCGTTATCGCGGATCATATCCGCACACTAACTTTTGCAATGGCGGACGGCGCAGTTCCCGGAAACGATGGACGCGGTTATGTGCTGCGTAGAATATTGCGCCGCGCTTCCCGCTACGGAAGAAAATTGAATATGAAAGAACCATTCCTCTTTTCTCTTGTTGATGTTCTGGTTGAAACGATGAGCGATGTTTTTCCGGAAATAAAAGAGAAGCAAGAGTACGTTAAAAAAATAATTAAAAGTGAAGAGGAAAGTTTTAACCGGACTCTCGATAGAGGAATTGAATTATTTGAAACAATCGTGAAAGAGTTGAAAGCAAAAAAAGAAACCGTTATTCACGGCGAAGATGCTTTTAAGCTGTACGATACCTTTGGTTTTCCTGTAGATTTAACAAACGTTATGGCTCGTGAAAACGGCTTCAGTGTTGATGAAAACAGTTTCAACGAGTTAATGAATCAACAAAAAGAAAGAGGACGCGAATCTACAAAAGATAAATTTGCTTCGGTAAGTTTTAATCTTTCGTTAGGGTCATCAGTAGAATTTCAACTTATAAAAACTCCCACTGAATTCACTGGTTATGATAATCTTTCTTCTCTATCAAAAATCCTCGACATCAAAAAAGAAGATAAAAACGATTTCATCATTCTTGACAAAACTCCTTTTTATGTTGAATCTGGTGGACAGACTGGTGATACAGGAAAAATCATTTTCAATCAAAAAGAATTACAAGTTGTTGACGTTACAAAAGTTGAGAATAAAATTATTCATGTTGTTGAGAACGATGTCAAAGTTCGTTTGTCTATCGGTGCGGAGATTTTAGCTTCTGTTGATGAGACACGCCGTTGGGATATTATGCGGAACCACTCGGTTACTCATTTTCTTCACGCGGCGATGAGAAAAATTCTTGGTACGCATGTGCATCAAGCCGGTTCTCTTGTTGCGCCGGATAAACTTCGTTTCGATTTTTCACACTTCGCAAAAGTAAGCGTTGAAGAATTACGCGACATTGAAATTTTAGTGAATGAACAACTACGCAAAAACATTCCACTCACCCATCATCTCAACATTCCGTTTGATGATGCAAAGAAAATGGGAGCGTTAATGTTCTTCGGCGATAAGTACGGAGACAAAGTTAATGTTGTGCAGTTCGGTGATTTCTCAATGGAATTCTGCGGCGGCACACACGTGAAAAATTCTTCACAAATCGGATTGTTTAAAATTCTAAGTGAATCATCCATCGCAAGCGGAGTAAGAAGAATAGAGGCTGTAACCGGCGCCGGAGTTGAAAAATATCTTCTTGAGCAAGAAGTCAGAAATCAGAAGTCAGAAGTCAGAATGAACGAACTGATCGATGAAAAGAAAAAACTTGAAAAGGAATTAGCCGAATTAAAACTTAAAGAAAAACTTGGCGGCATTGATTCGATCATTGCAAATCCAACTGATGCCGGTGGAATAAAAATCTTCAAAGGAAAAGTTGCCGCGACCAATATGGATGAGTTAAAATCATTCGGCGATGAATTGCGCAACAAAATTAAAAGCGGTGTCGGATTACTTGCTTCGGAAGTTGAAGGAAAAGTCGGTTTGGTTTGTGTTGTTTCCGATGATCTTCTAAAAGAGAAAAAACTTAGTGCGGGAAAGATCGTTGGTGAAGTTGCAAAAATTCTTGGCGGTGCCGGTGGTGGTCGCCCTCATCTTGCAACTGCCGGCGGTAAAGACGTTAATAAAATAGATGAAGCGTTAAAACAAGTTGATGAAATCGTAAAAAATTTATAATTACTTTACATCTCTGCGACTTTGCGGTGAATGCATTTACCACAGAGTCACAGAGAAGAAATTTAGTGCGATTGGTACAATCCGAGAATATTTCCTTCGTTATCATTTAGAAGAGCAAACCAGCCAAAAACCGGAATAACTGTTTTCTCACGAAAAACTTTTCCACCGGCAGTTTTTACTTTGTCAAGCGTATCTTCAATATCATTAACATTAACATGAAAGATGGTCGTCTCACCGCTGGTTACTTTTTCAACTTTCCGCATGCCGATAGTAATTCCCTGATGAGTATTAAAAAGTAAATATCCTTTACCGAAATCTTTCAAGTCCCAATCAAAAACTTTTTTATAAAACTCTTTCGAAGTCTCAAGATTTGTTGAAGGAATTTCAACATGAGCAATAAATTGATTAGACATAAAACACAATCCGTTCTTTTAGTTTTAAATTTTACCGTTAAAAATTAAAGCATTAGGCGTTAGTTTGCAAATAGCAGACTCATTTAACATTTTCAACTTTTGTTTTCGCCTTATCGATTTTTTGATAATCAAGTTCGGAACCTAAGACGCTATGTGGGATGAGAAAAATAATCAGCATAAGAATTGCGGCAAACGCAACCCAAAATTTTTCATTCTTCTTTCTCATAAGCGCAATCGCCGCAAAAATCCAGCCGATTAGGGCTATTAATGTTTTATTGTCGGTTAAATCGAAACCAAAAGGAATCCCGGTCCAGAACTCTCCGAACGCATACTTTTGTACGATGGGTCCGAAGAGGAATCCGCCCAATAAGAGGAATGAAAGAGTAACGAACATAAATTTTTTCGCTTTAACGGCATCGTTAAATATTTCCAATCCCGTTCTTGTAGAAAGAAGCATTGATGAAAACATAAAAAGTACATGCGGAATAAGAATCCAAAGAGGTACATCTCCTTTAAATCGGATAACCACAAGCTGTTCGGTTAAATCGAATTCTTGTTCATGAGTGTTCAAAAAAACCTTGTACATCAACTTTCCGGCGGATGGTTGTGCAGGCATTTCTGCAACGAGTGAGTCATTCCGGCGAACCATTTCAACTTTTGTCCATTCGTCATCAGTTTTATATCGCTTCCAAAATAATGTGCCGGAAACATTTTTATTTGCGACTTGTACTTTTACTTCTTGATTTGAATAACCCGAATGCGTTCTATCAAGTTTATATTTTATCGTTTCGTTTGCGATTGTTTGTTTTCCGGCTAACGGATACGTAGGACCGGTAACACGTTGATAATATGCGGAGGCAAGCGTAATAACAAAGGCTAAAATCCAGAAGAGAACATTTTTTTTCATAACAGAATCCGGGATAATTAGAGAATTATTTAATTATAAACTTGTAACACAAAATCCGGAGGCATGGTTGAATGATCCTTATTTTAATATGCTATCATTTGAATGATTTTCATTCTTTACTTAGAGCAGCGGAGTTGCTAACCACTCGCCTCATGCGGGTTAATCTGAGAACAAAGATTAACGATTTTTGATTTTAGAAGTTAAAAAAATAAAATCAAAAATCGCAATTCGTTAATCCTTGTTCGTAAATCGTGTCCCAAAAACAAGAATTTAATCGGGGATACTATTCAAACATACGCTTATTCAAGTCACAACCGCTTTTATCCATCCAATGGTTATCAAGTTCTACCAAATTTGAGTTACTATTTATTCTTGAGTCTCAACAATTTTGTAACTATGCGTAACTTCCATAGCTTTTTCAAGCATTTTTGTTACCGAGCAATATTTAGTTTGTGAAAGTTCAATCGCTTTTTCTATTGGTTCTTTTGGAAGATTTTTTCCTTGGAACACATACTCAATATGAATTTTTGTAAACACTTGCGGATGCTCGTCTGCAACTTCAGAGGTAATGTTCATTTCAAATCCATCAAGTTTAACTTTTTTCTTTCCGAGAATTGCGGCAACGTCACTGCCGGTGCAGCCGCCGAGAGCGATTAACAAAAGTTCTTTCGGACGAACGCCCGCGTTGCTTCCACCGAATTCTTCAGGTCCGTCCATCGTTATCCAGTGGTTGGAATCGGTTTTTCCTACGAAAGTAATCCCTTTAACTTGTTTTACAAATGCTTTTTTCGTTGCCATAATTTTTCCTTTCAAATAAAAATATTTTTGTTTCTTATTTGATTCATAATTCAGAATTTCGCTTCAAAAGATCATTCCATCGGAGGCATATTGTACTGTGACCATTCCTCTTTTGCGGGTCCGTATAAACCGGGAACTTTCAAACCGGCTTGTCTCATCAACACCGTCATTTGCGCGCGGTGATGAATTTCATGCTTCATAAGGATAACAAGAATATTGTTTTTCGACCAATCCTCACCGTACATATTAACTATTTCACCAAGACAATCGTCAGTCCACTTTTCATTCAGTTGAGCCAAAAGTGACGAAGAAACTTTTTTGTATGCTTCTAAAATTTCATTTGCGGTTGCGGGAATCGGAGCGTCTTCGGCAACTTCAGTAATTTTCAAATCGGTTTTGTTCATCATCTCAACAGCAGAAGTTACGATATGCCATGCTAACCGCGCAAGAGTTCTTCCTTCAACATAAACTTTTTGCGAAAGTGAATCGTCCGTAAGATTTTTAAAGAGTTTTTGTGTTGCATTACTTTCATTTTGCAATTCTTTAAGAGCTTCTTGAATTGATGTAAACATTTTATTTCTTTCAAATTGTTTATGATTTGATGAATTAATTTAAGTAATTTTCTTTAAGAAAAATTATTTAAGAAGGAAGAAAAATGGAATTACGATCTTCATCAGCAGTGGTCACCGGCGGCGCAATGGGAATCGGACTTGCAACTTGTAAACGTCTTATCAAAGAAGGTGTTACTTTAACGTTGTGGGACATGAATTCTGAGGCTCTAAATAAAGCCAAAACCGAACTCGAACAACTTGGCGGAAAAGTTTTTGCGCATCAATGCGATGTTACCGATAAAGTACGCGTTTACGAACTGGCAGAAATTGCGAAGCAAGAAATGGGAAAAGTTGATATTCTTATCAATAATGCCGGAATAGTTTTCGGTGGAGAGCTTTTAGATGGTACTGATGAAGAGTGGGAAAAAACCATTAATGTAAATCTAACTTCATTAATTTATACCATCCGCTCTTTCCTTCCGCAAATGTATGAGCGGAACGTTGGACATATCGTAAACTTATCTTCGGCTTCAGCAACGCTCGGCGTTCCCGGTTTAGCGGTTTACACAGCAACAAAATGGGCAGTGTGGGGTTTAACCGAATCACTTCGCTTTGAAGCTTACAACAATGGAAAAACCGGAGTAAAATATTCTTCGGTGCATCCAAGTTATATTGCACAAGGATTATTCCACGGCGCAAAACTCGGGTTCCCGGGAAATCTTATCGTTCCTTTGTTAAAAGACCATGATGTAATTGCAAAGACAATTGTTGAATCGGCATTAAAGAAAGGAAGATATTCGCCTAAGCGTCCGGTAACGCTAAATTTGAATCCACGTTTACGCGGGTTGCTGCCGGATTCATGGTTCCAAAAATTGATGATCCTTTTCGGCGTTCCACAAAGTATGAAAACATGGACGGGAAGAAAGTAAAATTTCGAAATACTAATGGAGTCTTATAGTTTTAGAATCATTCGATTCTTGTAAGGCTTCTCCGGCAAGAACAGTAAGTTTTTCAAGTGATGTTTCTTTTTGCCATTTCAACTCATTCTCAATTTCAAAAAGTAACTGTTCAGCAACTTCGTCCTGCATTTCCGGCGATAAAAGTTTTGCTTTATTTATTGCTTCCTTTAATAAATCTGTCATAGCTTTTCTTCTCTTACGCTCCAAACTGTTTTAAGTGATAATCAAAATGGATGTAGATTATTCTTCCCCATTGTTCCCTGGTAAAAGGACCGAATGCGCCATGAGGTTGATAATTAAAGCTGCTGTCTTTCTCAATAAACTCGGAGACAATTTTTTTCAACTGTGATCTATCGTTTTCAAATGATGTGGGTTTAGTTCCGTTCCCTTTTGCTAAATCAATTTCAGAAAAAGTTTTTACTTTTCCCTTTGGTGCAGGCATTCCCAACAGTACAAGTTTTGAAAGTATTGTTCGCGAAAAGAAATTGCTGAAATCTCTCGTCTTTATTTGATAGGTTGCAACCCTTATTTGGTCGGCTAAATGGCAAAGCATTTCATTTGCAGACATTTTTCCCCACAAACGAGAATTGGTTTCTTTCAGATTGTTGATCCTTGTTAGTAGTTTTTCTCTATTTTGAACATTTAGAATATTCTTCATTGGTTTTCTCTCCAAAATTATTTTTGTTCGCGGAAAAATTAGTTTTAATTAACTTTACTTACAAGATAAAAGGAAGATTGAAAATGAACGAACAAGGTCTAGCAACAGAAAAAATGACAACATCAACCAATCCCGCAACGGGAGAAATAATCGGCAGCACAAAAGAAAATTCAATTGCCGATTTACAGAATGCTGTAAAAGAAGCAAAGATCGCCCAAAAAGAATGGCAGAAAAAAAGTTTTTCGGAACGGGCAAAACATCTTTTCAAAATACGCGATTATCTTGTCGCTCATGCAGATGAAATTTCGGATATCATTTCAAAAGATTCCGGTAAAACCAAAGTTGATGCCATCAGCACTGAAGTGCTTGCCTCTGCAATGGCAATTACCTATTACGCCAAAAATGCAGAATCCGTTTTACAAAGAAAAACACTCAACGGCGGCAGCATTCTCACGATCAATAAACGGTCTTATGTTGACCGCGTTCCTTACGGATTGATTGGAATTATCAGTCCATGGAATTATCCTTTTGCAATTCCATTCCATGAAGTTGCGATGGCATTAATTTCCGGCAATGCTGTTATTCTGAAAACCGCAACGCAAACACTTGAAGTTGGTAAAGCGTTAAAAGCTTGTATTGATGCGGGTGATCTGCCGAAAGGACTTTTCCACTTTTTAAACATTCCGGGAAATATTGCAGGTGATGCTTTTATTGAATCGGGAATTGATAAATTATTTTTCACCGGTTCAGTTCCCGTCGGCAAACAATTGATGAAGAAAGCGAGTGAAAAACTTCTTCCCATTTCACTTGAACTCGGTGGAAACGATGCGATGATCGTTTGTGACGATGCAAATATTTACCGCGCAGTAAGCGGTGCAATTTGGGCTGGATATTCAAATGCGGGACAATCATGCGCCGGTGTTGAAAGAATATATGTTCATGAAAATGTTTACGATACTTTTGTCTCTTTGTTAAAAAAGAAATTACTTGAAATGAATGTTGGCGTTGATAAAAACTTTAACGTTGCTGTTGGTTCGTTAACTACTGAAAAGCAATTAGATACAGTTAAGAAACACGTTGCAGATGCACGTGAAAAAGGGGCTTCAATATTTACTGTAGATAACATTGAAAAAGAGAAACAAGGATTATTCCATCCGTTAACCGTAATTGAAAATGCAAACAACGAAATGCTCGTTCAGAATGAAGAAACTTTCGGACCTGTTGTAACCGTAACAAAATTCAAATCAATTGAAGAGGCGATTAAATTGGCAAATGATTCTTCGCTTGGTTTAACTGCCTCCGTTTGGACAAAAGATAAAACGAAGGCGCACAAAATTGCGGCGCAACTTGAAGTTGGTTCGGTGATGATCAACGATCATTTGATGAGTCACGGACTTGCAGAAACGCCCTGGGGTGGCTGGAAAGAATCGGGTTACGGGCGAACGCATGGTTATCTTGGTTTGGAAGCGATGACTCAACCGCGCGTAGTTATTGACGACATTATGCCGGGTCTTCAAAAAAATATGTGGTGGCATCCGCACTCAAAGCAAGTGTATGACGGATTAAAAGGAGGAATGCATTTTCTTTATTCGAAAGATTTGTCGCTTCGTTTAAAAGGAGCAATAAGTCTAGTAAAAGTTTATATGAGAAGTTTTAGAAGAGACTGAAAAAAAACGAAAGGACTTATCACAAATTGTGATAAGTTCTTTCAACTAATTTCTCCGCACCAAAAACGGAATCGTTACTTTCTCCCCCATTCAGTGAAGAAACTCAAAAGCTTTTCCCTGCTGTAAGATTTTTCAGCTTCCAATTCACCGGTGTTTTGAGAATGAAGCAGCTTTCCATCTTTTTCTAAAACAAAAAAGTGAGGATAACCGTCAACTTTTGGAAACTTAGCCAAAACCGTTTCGTTCTTATTCTCTTTGCTGTAATTAACTTTAACTACAACAAAATTTGCGCGTAGCGTTGAATCTATTTCTTGATTTGCTAAAATAAATTCATCCAAACGGTGGCACCAAATGCACCACTCACCGCCAACATCGAGCAAAATTCTCTTATTTTCTTTTGTTGCCTGTACAACTGCATTTTTAATATCTTTAGCCGCATCGCGCGAAGGATCAAATTTTTCACGTTCCTTTTTCTGTGCAATTGTTAAGAAGGACAAAATGAGTATTACAAATAATGCGAGTTCAACTATACGTTTCATATTATCTCCAATTACTTTTCTGAAAAAATATTTTTTACCAAATTGAATTCATCATCGGTCAATGGTTTATTCATTGCCGAAAGATTCACTTTTACTTGATGTAGGTTTCTGAATCCCGGAATGACTGTTCCGACAACATTATATTTTAAAAGATATTGCAGAGCAACCCGTGCAAGGTCCTCAACCGAAGAGCCGAAATTCTCTTTTAGTCTTGCAATTTTAAACTCGATCTTCTCCAAATTTTCTCTTGAGAATTTCTGCGAACCTCTTCTGTGATCACCTTCTTCAAATTGTGGCGGATTGTTTTTATCATACTTTCCTAACAAAAGTCCTTGAGCAAGAGGACTGAAAGCAACAAACGACATTTTATATTCTTCAAGCAATTTTCTCGTTGGGGTTCCGTCGGCAATAAACTTATCATCCATCGCGTGCGCCCAGCTTTGAAGCACATCAGGTTTTACTTTCGGAACGAGTTTCATAAAATCTTCGTGCGAATAAGCCGACTGTCCGATGAAACGAATTTTCCCTTCTTCTTTCAAACGATAGATCATTTCAATTGCAGCATCAAGATATTCGTCATGATCGCCAAAGTAACCGTGATGAAAATAATAAAGATCAACGTATTCACGTTTTAAATTTACAAGCGATTGTTCACACTGATGACGAATATGCTGCGGTTCGTATGCATTGGCGGCGGTTCCGGGAAACCAGCCGATCTTTGTTGCAATCGTTACATCGTTTGTTCTGTTGCCGAGAATTCCTGCAAGCATTCTTTCTGCTTTACCGTTGCCATAAACATCAGCATTGTCAAAATGATTAACGCCGTTTTCAATCGCATAATTAATTGCTTGAGTGGCTTCACCCTCATCAACATTCGCCCAGCCGTTTGGCTGTCCGTTCACCCAGTTAAGTCCGCCGAGTGTCCAACATCCAAGCGAAATTTCCGAAATATTTAAATCTGTTTTTCCAAGTTTTCTGTATTGCATTGTGATTCTCATTTTTATTTCAAAATTAAGAAAAGATTCGATGAATTAAATCAAAAAGATTTTGTTAAATTTCAAATAAAAACTTTATGAAAATATTATATATAGTGCGACATGCAAAATCGAGCTGGGAAAGCGGAGTTGCCAAGGACTTTGACCGCCCATTAAATAACCGCGGAAACCGAAGCGCGGATGTTATGTCAAAATATATTGCTGAAAAAGAAATTAAGATCGAAAAGATTGTTTCAAGTCCTGCAAAACGAGCGATAACCACCGCAAAGATTTTTGCTAAGACTTTGAAGATAAATGAACCGGAATTCCAACTTGAAGAAAAGATTTATGAAGCCTCGCTAAAGACGCTTCTTGAAGTAGTTCATGAATTGGATGATTCTGTTTCGTCGGTAATGCTATTCGGACATAATCCGGGGTTAACTTCTCTGGCAAATTATTTTGGAGCGACGATAGACAATTTGCCAACGTGTGCAATCGCAGCGTTTGAGTTTGATGCCGGGCATTGGGATGAAGTTAAAAAAGGGAAGCTCCTTTTTTATGAGTACCCGAAAAAACATACTGTCGAAGAGTAACCATCAAGATGGTCTAGATAAGTAGTCTGAGAATCTCTTGATGAATTTCCGAACTTGATGCTATAATACTTTCACCTTTTGCGGCATCATTCCCATGATAATCAGTGATTGTTCCTTTCGCACCGCGGATAATTGGAATGACGGCCGAGGAATCCCAGATATTCATTATCGGATCGATCATAATATCTGCGTAACCGGTAGCAACTAAATAATAACCGTAACAGTCGCCCCAATTGCGGTAAAGTTTTACTCGGTGGATAAGCTCATTAAACTTTTTTGCATCCTGATATTTTTCAATGTTCAAATGATCGGTGGTTAAAAGCGTTGCCTCGGAAAGTGAAGTGCATTTTCTTACTTCGGTTTTTACTCCGTTTAGTTCGCACGAATTATTGTCTCCGATGAGAAATTCATCTAATACAGGTTGATTGATCACTCCAAGGATCGGTTCGCCATTTTTAGTTAACGCGATCAACGTTCCGAACGTAACTGTTCCGGTAATAAAACTTTTTGTTCCGTCAATCGGATCGAGGATCCATTTGTATTCTGCGGTTTCGTTGTGTGTTCCAAATTCCTCACCAATAATTCCATGCTGCGGATATTCTTTCATTATCAGTTCACGCATTTTTTCTTCAGCGGTTTTATCAGCTATGGTAACAGGCGATTCATCTGCCTTAGAATCAACCGAAACGTGTGTGCGGAAATAGCTTCGGATGATTTTTCCCGATTCATCAGCCAAATGTTTAGAGAATTTTTTTAATTCATTCATGGTTTTTCTTTAACGCTTGTTCATAAATTGAAATTACTTTCTCGGTGAGATAATCCAAATCGAAAAACTTAACGGCTCTTTCTCTTGATAATTTCCCGAACTGTTCTCTTTTTTCTTTTGATGAAATAAGTTGTTCAAGTTTTTCGGCTAAATCGTTTCCGTTTTTCTTCTCAAACAGAAACGAAGTTTCTCCATCAATTGCGATGTCAAGAATTCCATCTGAGTTGGAACAGACTGACGGAATGCCCATCGCCATTGCCTCAACTAACGCAATGCCAAAAGCTTCCGAGTGAGACGGGAAGCAAAAAATATCAAGCGCCGCCAGCACTTCAGGCGTGTCGGAACGGAAACCCCCAAAAACGATATTTTTCAAATTATAATCATCGGCAAGCTTTTTAATTTGATTGGCATACGCTTCTTCTCCCCGGCTTGCTTCGCCAACAATAAAAAATTTCAAATTGGAAAACTTCTTGCTCAATTTTTCAGCGGCGAATAAAATTTCTTCGTGTCCTTTTCCCGGGCTAAACCGTGCAAGCATTCCGAGTACAATTTCATCATCAGTAAAACAAAATTCTTTTCTCACTTTGTGTTTATCAATTTTCTCCGGATCAAATCTTTTCGTATCAACCGCATTGTGAAGTAAAAGAATTTTATCTTCAGTTATGGGACAAGTGTCAAGCAAATTTCTTTTTATCACTTCGCTGATTGCAAGAGCATAGGTTATGCGGTTGTAAATCCATTGATGCAGTTTATCTTTTTTAACAATGAACGAACCGACTTGTTTCGTTAAAAAAAGCGGAATTTTGCTTCCGATAATTTTTAATGCCGGAACAAGCAGCCACAAATCTTTTGATGCCTGCGTATGGATAAGATTGAATTTTCCGTTTCGGATAATGCTTGAAAGATTGAACGATTGCACCGGATGAAAATATCCTGATGCTTTTAATGTGTGCAGAATAATATTTTGTTTTTCCGCTACTTTGTGAAGACGCGAATTTTCAAAACATAAAAGTTCAACTTCAATATTCCGCTTTAACAACTGTTGAACTGCTGTAAGCGTAAACATTTCCATACCGCCCCAGCTTTTTGATAAACATGAATAGAGAATTTTCATTGTAAGTTTTTAGTTGTCAGTTATCTCAGCCAAAGGCTGATCCGCTTTTGGCGGAAGTAATCAGTTCTTAAATAATTAATAGTTTTTTTTCAGAGTTGTGTTTTTGTAATAATGGGAAAGAATTTCATCAAAGAAGAAACCCGACTGAGCCATTAACGCTGCTCCGATTTGACAAAGTCCGACTCCATGTCCCCATCCTGCGCCATGGAGAACAAATTTTTGCGGTACGCCGTTTACTTCATCCATTTTATCAAACACTATCGCCGAACTGTATAAATGTGTTTTGGAAAGGAGTTTCCTGATTTCCAATTCCTTTCCAATGATAAATGTTTTTTTTGTACCGATAACTTTTAATTTTATCAATCGAGCAGAAGCACCACGTTGGATTGGAATAAAATCAAGAATATCGCCAAAATCAATTCCGCTTTTTTCTTTGATAAGTTCAGTTAACTCTGTTTGATTGTACTCAACTTTCCAACGGAAAAAATCGGTTGTCTCCTGGTCATAATCAATTAATACTTGAGAGAGAATTTGCTTGTCTGTTGTATTGCAAAATGCCGGCGGCGAAGAGAGAATCCATTTTCGAGCATTCCGTTCTTTAGAAAAATCTATGGTATAATTTTCCGGTTCGTATTTGTAATCCACAACCGGAATGAGATAATCATGATGAACCGGCTCCCAAACATTTTCAAATGCTTCTGAAATACCGCCGCATGATTTAGAAAACCGCGCATCGCAAATCTCGCTAGGCTCGTCGTTGTTCATCAAGACTAACCCGCGGGTTTGGTTCACCGCTTGTTTTGAGATGTCTGTATAAATTTTTGTTATCCCTTGATACCGTTGGCAATGATCATCGGCGCATACATCAAAGTGTTCATGATCTTCACGGTCGTACCAACGAATAAGTTCATCGTTGTTTTTCTTTTCAGTCTCGTGGGCAAGATTTTCTTTTTTAATTTTTTTTGCTTTTATAAGCTGTGCCATCACCCAGCTTCTGGAAACAATTGCGTGGGCTTTTAGTAACTGAAGCGTCCCTTTGGCGCTCATTTCAGAAGAGATAACGCTGGTTAAATATTCTTCTAACGGAACAATATTTATCGCATGAATTTTATTACCTATGCGAAGCAGTTTCAACCAGCCTTTGAAACTCTGTTTTTCTTTCCTTTCCCAATGAAATTTCACGCCGATGATAACATCCCGCAAAGTAAAATGTTCGGTAGGATGATTTGACGGAACCAACAAAATTTCATTTTCAAATTGAAATGAAGTATCATTTTTAGTTAATTCTATTTTATCGTTAATAACTTTTGCTTTACAAATTCCGCTTAAAAACTGCTGGCTTCCCTTGATGCGAAAGTTTCCGTGCAATTCAAATTTTATGGATTTCTCAAAAAGAATTCCAATGCTGATTTTAGGTTCGTTCATAAGGTTTATTCGCGATGTTTGAAAAAGATTCTCCCTCAAATATAAGAAAAGCAAAGTTGAAAAGCCTGGACTTTTGTGTTCCCTCCTCCAAATTTCTCTGTTTCTTTTTAATGATTGATAAAGTAATTTACTATTGAAAAAGATGCAAAAAGAAAATCATTTATATGAAGCCAAATGGTGGAAACGGGAGAAAGGCAAATTACTTTGCACTCTTTGTCCACGTTATTGTACGATCGGTGAGGGACAAAGTGGTTTTTGTTTTATAAGAAAAAATATAGGTGGGAAACTTTATTCACTCGGATATGGAAGACCAACCGGATTTGCAATTGACCCGATCGAAAAAAAACCATTGAACCATTTTTTACCCGGGAGCGAAATTCTCAGTTTCGGAACTGCCGGATGTAATCTTGGCTGTAAATTCTGCCAAAATTGGACGATGAGCAAAGCAAGGATGGACGACAGCAATTCTTTTTATGCTTCACCGGAAGATGTTGTTCAACTTGCAAAAAAGCAAAAAGTCCCGTCAATCGCTTTTACCTACAACGATCCCACTATTTTTGGAGAATACGTAATTGATATTTCTAAAATTGCCAGAAAAGAAAAAATTAAGACGGTAATGGTTACAGCTGGATACATTGATAAACAAGCACGGAAAGAAGTTTATCAATTTATTGATGCCGCTAATGTGGACTTAAAAGCCTTCTCGGAAATTTTTTATCATAAGCTTACTTTTTCTCATCTGGAGAATATTCTTGAAACGTTACTCTGGCTAAAAAACGAAACCAACGTTTGGTTAGAAATTACGACATTGCTAATTCCAGGCGAAAATGATTCATTAGATGAATTAAAACGTATGATCGAATGGATTTTAATAAATCTTGGTGATGAAGTACCGCTTCATTTTACTGCGTTTCACCCCGATTTTAAATTACTCCATAAACCCAAAACACCGCCGGAAACACTTTTTACTGCAAGAAAATTAGCTATGCAGAGTGGAATTAAATATTGCTACACCGGGAACATCCATTATAAAGAAGGACAAACATCGTTTTGCCATTGTTGTAAAACTAAATTGATTGAACGAGATTGGCACGTGGTAACATCAAATAATTTAGCCAAGAATAAATGCCGGGTTTGCGGTACTATAATTCCGGGGATCTTCATCTAATTTTTTAGCAGTACGATTTTTTTTCTACTTTCCTTAAGTTTTTTCTTATATTTTCGACAATAATTCCAATTGGTTCAACTTTTTTTTAATGGAGGAATACAAAAGGAAAAGGAATAGGGTTCTTTTTCCGGGAAAATTAAAATGAAAAAGAAAGTAAAAGTGAAAAAAAAACTTGCCAAGAGACAAAAAACATTCTCGCAGTCTTTACAGGAGGTCGTTTATCATTCAGTGTTTCATCACTCGGTTGATGCCATCTTTATTCTCAATGCAACATCGAGAACAATCTTAGAAATCAACGAATGTGCAACCAGAACACTTGGCTACAACGCGGATGAATTGGTCGGGAAAAACTTCTCAACGCTTTTCCCTGATGACCACGAGACAACGGTCGAAAATATATTAAAAGAATTACATGCCTTTGATGCGGTGCTTGCAGGACAGAAATTTCTTTGTAAGGACGGTTCAACATTAGCTATGGATGTTACCGGATTGGTTGAAGAACTGAATGAAGAAAAATGTATCATCATTTTTTTGCGGGAGGCAAAAGAACGAAACCATATTGAGCAGAAATTATTTTTCAACAATGAACTGTTCCATAGCTTAATGCAACATCTTCCCGATTATGTTTACATAAAAGATAAACAGGGGAAATTCTTATCCATTAATAAAGCCTTAATGAATTTCTTCGGGGAAACTGAAAGCAAAAAGACTTCCCAACTTGTACCACAATCTTTTTCAGAATTGATTGCAAAGGAAGATGCTGAAATTCTTCAAACCGGCAAAATGATCCTCAACAGAATGGATCATCTAAAATATTTTAAAGACGGTAAGGATGTGTGGATGCTTACTACAAAAGTTCCCATCTTTAATCCTGCGGGGGAGATTATCGGCTTAATCGGTATTTCAAGAGACGTAACCAACTCGAAAAATGAAATGGAAGAGTTGGCTCGCGGGGAAAAACTCTACTCAGTGCTTTTCGACATCTCGCCCGTCGGTATTCTGCTTGAAGACGAAACGGGGACAATTTTAGAAGTGAACAAAGCCTATAGCAATTCAATCGGATTTACTGCGGAAGAGTTGATCGGGAAATCGGTGGCTCTTTTTGCCAGCCCAAAATTTCGCAATAAAATTGAAGAAAATATAAAACGAATTTTAAGCGGAGAAATTTTAATTCAAGAAGTTGAAAATATCGGAAGAGACGGTATTAAAAGAATTTTAGAACTGCGTGAGTTAAAGGTTACTTTAGCCGGCGGAAAAAACCGGATTTTAGTTATTGCCAATGATATTACCGAAAGAAAAGAAGCCGAACAGAGGCTTCAGCATGAAGGCGATTTACTGCGAAATCTTATGAACGACATTCCCGATACGATTTATTTTAAAGATGAAAAAAGCCGTTTTATCCGCATTAATGCTGCTCAGAAAAAAATACTCGGATTAAACAATGAATCCGACGCCGAAGGAAAAACCGACTTTGATTTTTTCCAAAAAAGTCATGCATCTGCGGCATTGATTGATGAACAAAATATTATTCGAACCGGCAAACCGATGATAGGAAAGCTTGAAAATATTCGTACCTCTGATGGAAACTACCGATGGGTTTCAGCAACAAAAGTTCCCCTCTTATCCGAAGATGGAACAATTAAAGGAATTGTAGGTATTTCTCACGATGTAACCGAATTAAAAAACCTTGAGGAAAAAAGCAGAAAAAGTGAAGAGAAATACCGCTTCATGTTTGAACATTCACCTATCGGATTTTTTATTTTTAATTCTGACCAAACGATTTCCGCATGCAACCAAAAATTTACGGAAATACTTCAATCCACACGCGAGAAACTCATCGGATTAGACATGAAATCTTTGAGTGATAAATCAATTTCCCCTGCAATTGAAAAAGCGCTCAATGGAGAAACTGCCGTCTCTGAAGGCTGGTACAACGCAACAACAAGCAACACTTCTATTTATGCTACTATTAAAACTACTCCTTTGTATGATACAAATAAAAAAGTAATTGGCGGAATGGGAATTGTCGAAGATATAACTGAAGAGAAAAAGAATGAATTGGAAATCCGGAAATCAGAAAATCATTTCCGTTCTATCTGGGAAAATTCTTTTGACGGCATGCGGGTTATTGATGACAACGGAATTATCCGTTCTGTAAATAAAGCGTTTTGCGAGATAGTAAAAAAACCTCAGGAAGAATTAATCGGCAAACATTATTCAACAATCTATCATGAGAGTCTTCACGCAGATTTCATTTTGAAGGGAAGTAAAAATCTAACGTCAAAAACCATTCCTCTTCATTATGAACGAAAATTACGACTATGGGACAACTCAAACGTGTGGCTTGAAGTTATAAATTCGTTTGTTGAAATTTCCGATGATGAGAATTATTTGCTTAGTATCTTCCGTAATATAAGCGAAAGAAAACTTTCTGAAGAAAAAATCAAAATTTACCTGGAAGAGCTTACAGAACTTAATAAAAGCAAAGACAAATTCTTTTCTATCGTTGCGCACGATCTGAAAAGTCCATTCCAGGGTTTGCTTGGTCTATCTGAAATTCTTCTGGAAGATTATTCCGAAATGTCGGACGACCAAATAATACAATACCTAAAGATGATCCGGACAACTACAAAGGATGTGTACCGCTTAATAGAAAACTTACTTGATTGGTCACGCCTGCAATCAGGAAGAATGGAGTATAAAACTGAAAAACTTGACTTATTCCATCTTTCTGAAAGTGTTATAAACTTAATAAATCCAACAGCCTCGAAGAAAAATTTACAGCTAATTAGTTCCGTTCCACAAAGAAGTTATGTTTTTGCAGATATGAATATGCTTAATTCGGTTTTACAAAATTTAGTTTCTAATGCCGTAAAATTCACAAATGATTCCGGGGTCATCGCTATTTCTTCGCTTGAGAAAAATGATTACATGGAAATTACCGTTGCTGATAACGGAGTTGGATTAAGAGAGAAAGATTTAGTGAAATTGTTCAAAATTGATGAGCATTTTTCAACTAAGGGAACGAAAGATGAATCGGGAACAGGTTTGGGACTTTTGCTCTGCAAAGAACTCGTTGAAAAGCACGGCGGAACAATTTCGGTTGAAAGTGAATTAGGGAAAGGTACAAAATTCCATTTCACTATTCCCAAAGCATCGTAGAGACTTGCTATAGCAAGTCTCTACGTTAATTTAAAGAGAGTTGCGGGAAGAAAAGTTTTGTGTTCTCGTGGAAAAGCAATTCGTCAATTTCAACTTCCATATATTTATACAGTGAAAATCCGGCGATCAACCGCCAGACCTCCGCTTCCGACTCCGCTGAAAAAGTTATCCAAAGTTTCGTTCTATCGCTTGATAATCCATACGAAGTTATTTTCTTTTGATTCACAAGTTTGCTGATATATTCTTTCTGCGCAGGAATCAACTCAATATATTCCTCAGAAATTAATCCGGGGAGCGATATGCTTGCCATAAATTCTTTCATACAAAACCTCTATCAAACCTATATGGTTCATTAGAACATATTTATTAGTGAAAAAGTTTAGTTGATCTTATTTTTTCTACTTCCTATTTATCTGATAGTTGTATCGAAGGAAGTCGGTGAATATTTAATTACTAACTCACGTTACGCATAAGACATAATTGATGTCTTAATCGTATTCTTAATCTGCACAAGCTGTCTAAAAACGAGTAAGATTACGATTACGATTATGATTAAGATGATTCTTCATTAGCAACCGAGTAAGATGAGTTACAAAAACAAAGAATCAGTTAGTTGAATCCTAACTTTGCTAATCCTTTTTTTACATATTCATCTTTCATAAGATATTTCCAGACAAAACCGCTGCGGTAATTTTCTATCATTAACAGCATTGGACCTTGATCAATTCCCAGATTGTCTTTATCGATCCAGTTCAAAGTAAGATTGAAAGAATCCAGGAAACCATATTTTCCCCACAAGCCTTTACCGGCAAATCGGTCATACATTGATTTTAATGTCGGGATGCAAATCTCCGGAGCAAAAGGAATAGAAGAACCTGCAGCATAAGGAGCAATGGTTCCGTCATCAAAAGTAGAATCCGGTCCCGATGTTCCGCGCGCAGAATATCCGAAAAACACTTTCCCGTCATAATTATTATTGCTCTCCGGTCCATCGCAGGCTGATAAACCCCACGTCAAAGAATCATATCCCTTCCAACCATTCGGATTATCAATTGCATATTTTTGCTGTACATAAGTTGCGCGGCGAGAATTTTCAAAATAATCAATCCCTTTTTTCTTCATATAACTATCCTTTAATCCGCGCATATCAAGCCATAACAAAGAAAACTGATGGACGAATAATGAAGGGAAAACAACATGCCCGGAATTTTTACCATACGGCTCGCGCCATTGATAAAAATTTAACCACGATTGATACCCTTTCTCAACATCCGGCATATCGGCACCGGCAGCTAGGATGTATAAAAACAATGCTTCCGTATAACCCCACCAGCCAAGTGAATTAAATCCTTTTTCATCCCAGCCTAAAGAAATAGTGTGATTAAATTCCCCTTCTTTTTTTATTTCGAAGAAAGACCAGTTCATCCTCTTTGTTAAAGCCTCCGCAAGACTTCTAATTTCTTTTTCAGTTGAATTATCTCCATTATAGTATTGTGCGGCAAATCTAATACCCGCAAGAAGCAAACCGGTATCAATAGAAGAAAGTTCGCAATTCCAAACTCGTTTACCGGTATTAAAATCTAAGAAATGATAATAGAAACCTTGATAACCCGTTGCTTTGCTGTTTGTACTTTGTTCGGAGTTAATTAAAAACCGGAAAAGATTAAGCGTAAGCTGTGCGGCTTTCTCGCGGGAAATCCATTTTTTTTCTGCACCAAGTGCCCAGATAGGAATGCCAAAACCTGTTGCCGCCATACTCGCCGGTGAAGTACCTGTTGAGCGGTCTTTCACCAAACCGTTATTAGGATTGGCTTCATTAATAAAATAAAGAAATGAGCGATACTGCAATGTATCCAGAAAAGCCAATTCATCTTTTGAAGGCTGATACTTTTCTTTTTTATCTTCTGCCGCAAGAATTGTGGAATTTATGGTGAGAAGCAAAAAGAGTCCGCTAATCAAGGTTGTTGTTTTTATCTTCATTTAGATGGTTTCTTATTTTTAAGGAAATATTTTATGACAAAATAAAAAAATAAATTCAAGCAGCAAAGGAATTCAGCGCACAGAAAGTTTGTTATATTTCCGATAGATTTTTTAAAAAGTTAATGAGCGTATGGTAGAAAAAATAATCCGTGTAAAAGGAGCAAGACAGCATAATCTAAAAAATGTTGATCTTGAGATCCCGAGTAATAAACTTGTAGTGTTTACCGGCGTTAGCGGAAGCGGTAAATCTTCGCTGGTGTTCGATACTATATATGCAGAAGGACAGCGGCGTTATGTTGAAAGCTTATCTTCCTACGCGCGGCAGTTTTTAGAACGCATCAACAAACCCGATGTTGATTTTATTACAGGAATTAGTCCGGCGGTTGCCATCGAACAAAAAACCGGTTCAAAAAATACGCGCTCAACCGTTGGCACAACCACCGAAGTGTATGATTATCTCCGTTTGCTTTTTGCGCGGGTCGGTAAAACGATCTGCTTTAACTGCGAAAAGGAAGTGAAGAAAGATACCACAACATCCGTCGTTGAATTTTTAGCATCGTTAAACGAAGGGACGAAATGTTATCTCGCCTTTCCGCTTACCCCGCATGAAGGAAGAAATGTAAAAGAAGAAATTGATCTCATAAAAAAGCGCGGCTTTTTCAGGATCTTTTATAAAAATGAATTATATGATTTAAATGAAACCTCGGTTAATCCTAGATCGAAAAAAGACATCCGTGTTGTTGTTGAACGGTTAAAAATTACACAGGCAAACCTGCGTGAAAAACTTGCCGATTCAATTGAAACTACTTTTAAAGAGGGTGAAGACAGACTTGTAATTATCAATGCGGAAACAAACGAGCAAACTGAATTTAACAAATTTTACGAGTGCTGCGGTATCCGCTATGAAGAACCCGAACCGCGGTTTTTCTCATTCAACAATCCGTTCGGCGCTTGCCCGGTCTGTCAGGGTTTCAGTAAAGTGATTGGCGTTGATATGCAGCTTGTAGTGCCGAATCCAAATTTATCTTTACTGGAAGGAGCAATTGCCCCCTGGCGTACGCCCAAGTTCAGCCAGCATTTACGCGACCTGGTTCAGCATGCAAAAAAATATGAAATCCCATTAACCATTCCATTTAAAGAATTAAAACCTGATATAATAAATCTTATCCAAAATGGCACAAAAGAGTTTACCGGCATTTCTGAATTTTTTGAAAAGCTCGAAGGTAAAACTTACAAAATGCATATCCGCATTTTGCTTAGCAGGTACCGCGGTTATACAACCTGCCAGGCGTGTAAAGGGAGCCGGCTGCGGCGTGAAGCGCTTCAAGTAAAAGTACAGGATCATTCCATTTATGATCTTGTAAAACTCCCGATAGATAAATCGCTTACTTTCTTTAAGGAATTAACCCTCTCGGAATACGAAACAAAAATTGCCGAGCGCATTTTAAAGGAACTCCAGAGGCGTTTATCTTTTTTAAATGATGTCGGACTAAGCTACTTAACGCTTGACCGTTTAAGCTCAACACTTTCCGGCGGAGAAACACAACGGATAAATTTGGCAACTGCGCTCGGTTCTGCGTTAGTAGGAACACTTTACGTTTTAGATGAACCGAGCATCGGGCTGCATCCTCGCGACAACGAAAAACTTATCCGCATTTTGAAAAACCTGCGCGATATAGGCAACTCGGTTCTTGTAGTTGAACATGACGAAGAAATGATCCGTACGGCTGATGTTATTGTGGATATGGGTCCAAAAGCAGGCCAACATGGCGGAGAAATTATTGCACAGGGAACCGCGGAAGAAATTATTCGGAATGAAAAATCACTAACCGGAAAATATTTATCCGGAAAATTATCTATTCCGCTACCGCAAACAAGAAAAACGGAGAAAACTTCATCGCTAAAAATTATTGGAGCGCGTGAGCATAATCTAAAAAATATTGATGTCGAAATACCGCTCCATAAATTAGTTGTTGTTACCGGTGTAAGCGGTTCCGGAAAAAGTACACTTATTCACGATGTCCTTTACGGCGGTACCGCAAAATATCTTGGAATGAATCCCGCCTCAATCGGAAACTTCGATGAAATTAGAGGAACACAGTACATTGACCATATTGAAATTGTAGATCAATCTCCAATAGGGAAATCGCCCCGCTCAAACCCGGTGAGTTACATAAAAACATTTGAACTGATCCGCGAACTTTTTGCTTCAACACATCAGGCAAGAGCGCGGGGATACAAACCGGGATTCTTCTCCTTCAACGTTCCCGGTGGAAGATGCGATACTTGTTCGGGAGACGGATTCATCAAAGTTGAGATGCAATTTCTTGCTGATATTTATTTAGAATGTGAAGACTGCAACGGAACCCGCTTTAAAAAAGAGATCCGGGAAATAATGTACCGCGGGAAAAATCTTGTTGAAGTTTTAGAGATGACTGTTGATGAAGCGGTAGAACATTTTCACGGCAATGATAAAATTGTCCGTTCGTTAAAAGTTCTTGCCGATGTGGGTTTGGGCTATATAAAACTTGGTCAACCTTCAAATACCCTTTCCGGCGGAGAAGCTCAGCGGATTAAATTAGCGCTTCATCTAAATGCTCAACACGATAGGAAGCATACCCTCTTTATTTTTGATGAACCGACAACCGGACTTCATTTTGACGATATATCAAAATTGCTGAAATGTTTTGAGATGCTGCTGGAGAAAAATAATTCGGTTGTAATAATTGAACATAATCTGGACGTTATCAAATGTGCAGACCATGTAATTGATTTAGGTCCCGAAGCAGGTGAAAACGGCGGTGAAATTGTTGCCTCCGGAACACCGGAAGAGATTGCTGCCAACAACGGCTCATTAACCGGAAAATTTTTAAAGATGAGAATTAAGAAGTCAGAAAACAGAATTAAGAATAAATCTAACTAATAACTTCTTAGTGGCTTAAAATATAAATTCGCGTATTAATTGGCAAAATATTGTTCTTTAATTTGAATATTGATTAATGAATCACTAATAAATCGGGACATGCAAGAAATAATGAATGATGAAGTTTTTCCACTTCTAAGTTTGCCCCTCTTCGGTGGGATCGTTATTCACTATTCCTTTGGGGTTCCGGATTCTCCTGATTAGGAATGTAAACCAATTCTTCATTCTTTTTTTTCAAGCACTTCCTCCATCAATTCCAGCAAAGCCATTTTCGTAAAAGGTTTAGAGATATAATGAGAGCACCCCGCACCTAAAAATTCTTCTTTGTCTCTACGCATTGCATAAGCAGTAATGGCAATAATGGGCGTTTGTTGATATTGCGCCAGCTCGCGAATTAGTTTTGTGGTTTGCATACCGTCTATTCCTTTGGCAAGATTTATATCCATTAAAATAGCTTCGTACTTATTTCCCCTTGCCATCACTACTCCATCCTGCCCGTTCCTTGCCCAATCAAGTGAAACAATATTTTTAAGGAAATGCTTAACTACTGAAAAAGAGATCTCTTCATCCTCAACATACAGCACTTTTCTTAATTGATCCGGTTTTAGCGGCTCTTCTTTTATTTTTCCACCGGATGCTTCGCGCTGAATTTTTCCAAACACCAAAGACTCTTTTGGAGTTTGTTCCGAAATACGGTTTTCTTCCTTCACCAAAATTACTTTTATATCAGAATCTTTATCCATTGGTAGTTTAACTGTAAATGTTGAACCTTTGCCTGCTTCACTTTCAACCCAGACTTTTCCGTTTAATTTTTCTATGAAATTTTTAGTTATGGTTAAACCGAGACCATTTCCTTCAAAACTTCTTCCCATTCCTTCGCTTCCTTGTCGGAATTCTTCCCAAATAATATCATGTTTGTCTTTTGGAATTCCAACGCCGGTATCGCAAATCTGAATCACAGCAAAATCTTTATTCTCTATATTTTCCAACTTTGCTTTTACGGTTACACCCCCGTTCTGGGTAAACTTCAATCCGTTGTTGATCAAGTTATTGATAGCATGACGTAACATCCGCTCGTCCGAGGTTACCGTTAGCGTATCCGTTAAAAATTCTTTTTGGAGATAAAGATTTTTTTCCCTTGCTATCGGTTGGAACATAAGGAAGACTTCATCCACAACCCTAATAAGATTAAATTCAGTTGGTTTAAGAAACATGCGATCTTTTTCAATCTGAGAAAGGTCAAGAATAATATTCAATGTATCCATTAACCGGTTCCCACCTTTATTCATCATTGCCGCCATATCTTTTACTTCATCGGGCAGATCCATTTCCGACATCATCTCAGTGAAGCCTAAGATAGAAATCATCGGGGTGCGGAGTTCGTGGCTCATATTTTCTAGAAAGTTTGTTTTAACTTTGTTCGCTTCTTCGGCTTTTTCTTTTGCTGCGGTAATTTCAAGCTCGGCTTGTTTGCGTTCTGAAATATCTACGAACGTTTCTAACAACGCTTTCCTTCCCCGGAAATTTATCCCTGTATGAAATGCTTCGAACGTTTTCCCGCCTAATACGTTACCTAACTCAAAAAAACTTGTCTTTCCAACAATAATTTCAGACTTTAGAGGACAGTTGTCGCATTGCGTTTTATTCTCGTTATAAATTTCCCAGCATTTTTTACCAAGAGTATTAACACCTATAATTTTTTTTAGATTATCGCTTTGGAATAGTATGGTACCATGCTCATCAATAATGTTCATACCAAACGGAGCATTTTTTAGCAGAGAATAATTAAACTCATTGCTCTCTTTCAATAAACGATCGTTCTTCACTCTTTCAGTTGCATCGTTAAAAATACTAAGCAATAACGTAGGTTGTCCTTCAATTTCTACAAATGAATTAGTGAGTTCAACAGACATCCGCTTGCCGTTCCAAAGCGTTATATCTCTTTCGATAAAAGGTTGGATGGTTCTTTCCCTGAAATGACGGATATAAGAAGTTACATCTCCAAAATCGGAATCTTCGTTGTAAACAACTGCAAGACTTTTTCCGATAATTTCATTTTTATCTTTTTTAAATAATTTGGAAAAAGCATTATTCACCGAAATGATAATTCCGTTTTCATCTGTTAGCCGCATGCCGTCTAATGAGCTTTCCCAAACGGTACGGAAGTGAAGTTCTGATTTTCTTAGCAACTCTTCCTGTAATTTATCTTTTGTAATGTCATCCTTTATTGCAAGAAGATTGATGATTTTTCCCACCTTATTTTTGATAGGTGAAATAGTTGTAGATTCCCAGTATAACGAGCCATCTTTTCTTTTATTATGAAATGTGCCTCTCCACTCACTCCCTGCAAGAACGGTCTGCCACATTTCTTTATAAGTTTCATTTGGAATTTCACCGGATTTTAAAATGCGTGGATTTTGCCCTTTTACCTCTTCGAAAGTATAACCCGTAACTTCTTCAAATTTTTTATTTACGTATTCGATCTTTCCGTTAAGATCAGTCATAACGATAGAACCTGCGGACTGTTCAACCGCCTGTGAAAGTTTTTTTATTTCTTCTTCTGCAAGTTTCTGTTCGGTGATATCTTGCACGGCGCCGTAAACGCCAATAATTTTATGAACTTTTTCATCCCAAACCGGGTGAGCGTAAGACCTTGTCCAAACGATGTTTCCATCTTTGCGAATTGTGCGGACTTCGCTTATAACTGTTTCGTTCTTCAGAAGTTTTTGGAAACTAAGAAGATCTTTTTTACGATCATCAGGATGGACCACTGCCTGCCAGCCGCCGATACCTTTATATTCTTCAAGGGTGTAGCCGGTAATTTTTTCAAACGCGCCCATTACCCAATCGGTTTCTGCTTTGCCATCATCGGAAATTTTTGTTGTGAAAATGTAATCGGAAGTTAAATTTGAAATAAGTCGGAAGCGTTCTTCACTTTTAAGTAGTGCGTCTTCGGATTTTTTCCGTTCGGTGATGTCGCGATGAAATGCCATGATAATTTTTTCTTCCCCCACTGTGATCAAACTTGCCGTCACTTCAAGGGGAAACGTATGACCATTTTTATGATAATGTTCAACTTCAAATGTCAAACTTTCTCCTGCAAGAATTCTGCGCATCCGTTCTGGAAATAGCTGAGAGCCTTCCTGCGTATCAAGGTCTTTTAGTTTGATTTTCTCCATCTCATCAACGGTGTATCCATGCATCATGGCAAATGAACTATTTACAGACAGTATTTCACCACGGAGGGAAAGATGGAATATTCCATCGCTCGCTTTTTCAAAAAGATTTCTGAACCATTCCTCGCTTTTCCTCAATGCATCTTCCGCTTTTTTCTTCTCGGTAATATCGCGAGCGACAAGAAGAATAGAATCAGGAGTTAACGGTGAAAGAATAGCAGAAAACCATAACGTTTTATTTTCAATTTCTAAAGTATATTCGATCCTAACAGGTTGCTGCGTATCTATAGACTGTTTGACGTGAGCAAGGAAGAAGTCTGCTTGCTCTTTTGGAAAGATTTCGTGCATTGTCTTTCCTAATATCTCGGATGGCGGTTTATAAAGCAGAGAAGGATCAGATGGAGCAATTTCAAGGTAGCGACCTTCAGCATCAACAACGAGAATCACATCAGGCATCGCAGTAAAGATTGCCCGTAATTTAGATTCTGATTTCTGCAAAGCTTCTTCGGCTTGTTTGCGTTCTGTAATGTCTCTCGTAATACTTATTATATGCGGAACTCCGCCAAGTTCCAAAACGGAAGCGGACATCAGCCCGAAACGTATCTCACCATTTTTTTTGCGGAACCGGGCTTCAAGGTTTTGAACAATAGCATCTTTTTTCAATCCTTCAACAAGTTTTTTTCTGTCTTCAGGATTTACCCAAATATCAAGCTCCAGAGAAGTCTTGCCAATAATTTCACTTTCGGTAAAGCCCATAATTTTTGTAAAACCGGCATTAATAGAAACGTACATTCCGTCTTCAAGCCGGTTGATATTTACAGAGTCAGGACTTATAAAAAAAGTTTGTCGGTATTTTTCTTCACTTTCTTTTGATGCTTTTTCCGCCGCTTTCCGGTCGGTAATATCGCGGGCAACGTTTCTATATTCAAGAACATTTCCTTTTTCATCGCGAAGGATGCGGGTATTTTGTTCAGCCCAAAAAATTGTTCCGTCTTTTCTCCGCACTCTCAACTCTATATTCGTATCGAGCACGCCTCTTTTTGTTTCATTTTTATAATGCTCGATAACTTGTCTTCGATCAGCCGGGGCAACAACGCGAACATAAAGGTGCCCTAAAATTTCCTGCGGCGTAAACCCCGTAAACACAAAGAAGTTTGGACTGCAATATTTCATTCTTCCTTGTTCATCCGAAATATAGAAGACATCGGTTATGTTCTCTATAAGATTACGGAAAAGCTCTTCGCTTTCTTTAAGTTTTTTTTCCGCTTGTTTGCGTTCGGTGATGTCTTCCGCCGTACCGTCGTAATATAAAATTGTTCCATTCTCATCGCGGACAGCCAATGCATTTTCACGAACAAAGAGAGGAGTTCCGTCCTTCTTACGCCACTCAACTTCCAGTCCGGTAATCTTATTGTCCCGTTCAAGCCGCTCTTTAAAATCTTGCCGGCTGTAAGTTGAATCAGGTACATTTTCAAGATTGCGGGAAGAAAATTCTTCAAAAGATGTATATCCCAGCATCCTCATAAGTGCGGGATTGCATGCAAGGATGCGTCCGTCCGGTGTGGTTCGATACATACCGATTGGTGAGTTATCAACTAATTGGCGGTAGCGCAGCTCGCTTGACCGCAATGCGTCTTCAGCTTTTTTCCGTTCGGAAATATCTTGTGCAACTGCAATAACAACATCTTTTTCAAAATACCTTCCTTTATAAACACGGACAGCCTTTGGAAAGATTTCCCCGTTTTTTTTCTTTCCCCAAAATTCAAACGCTTGTGGAATACCTTCAAATGCAAGTTTAACTTGTTCAACGACTTTTGGAATATCATTTTTATCTTCGGCAGAAACAAACAGAGGATTTTTCCCGATAAGTTCTTCGCGTGTGTAACCGTACATTTTAACAGCTCCCTCATTCACATCAAGAAAAGTTCCATTTTCATCTTGAATATAAATGGCTTCTTCAATACTGTTAAGAATTCCGCGAAAAGTTTTTTCGCTTTCTTTTAGTTGATCATTGAGTGAGTTGTCTAAAACGACAGGCGCTGAAGGTTTCTTTTTCACGAAAGCCTCTTTTTATAATTTGCCGTAAAACAGCATCATTATAAATATTTATAGAAATTAGTGGCAATAATGTTTTTAGAAAATTAAAGAAAAAGAATCTTAAATACAAAAGACTATGCACGAGAAGAAGATAAAAAAATATTTTACTACCTCTAACAAACCTACTTCGTGTCACTTCGTGAAAAACTTCGTGTTTCTTCGTGAAAGGATTTTGTTACACGAAGTTTCTCGAAGAAGGCATGAAGTTACACGAAGAAAACATGCTAATTCTTCCACGGTTTCTTAGCAATTACTAATGCTTAGGTTTTCCAATTTTAGACCGGACAAACCGGTGAATTTTAATTATAAAATTTTTCTTTCTAAAATGGTAAGCGATTCTTATTTTCGCAAGTGAAACTTCTTATGAAATACAACTGGTAAACAATGGAAAATAAAAACGCGGACCTTACATCATTAAAAATAGACAGATCTTTTCATTCTTCTCTTAACGGATACTCCGGTAAAAAAAGTTTGGTTATCTGGGCATTAGGACTTTTCTCCGTTTCCTTCCTCTTCTATTTTTTATGGAATTACGTTTTCGCCGCAACCATTGATGTTTCTGTAGTTACCGCTTCTAAGGTTTCTTCATCTCAATCAAACGCCGTATTAACGGCAAGCGGATATATCGTTGCTCAAAGAAAAGCCGCCGTTGCTTCAAAGGGAACCGGAAGACTCCAATTTCTTGGCGTTGTTGAAGGCGATGCTGTTAAAAAAGATCAAATAATTGCAAGACTTGACGACAACGATATTAGAGCGCAGCTTGAACAAGCAAAAGCAAATTTAAAATTAAATGAAGCCGACTTAAACGATGCAAAAAACAGTTTCGAGCGGACAAAAAAACTTTTTGCTTCGGGTTCGGCTGCGCAATCTGAACTTGATGCTGCCGAAGCAAGATTAAACCGGACTACCGCATCAATTGAATTGGCAAAAGCACAAGTTTTTGGGGCGGAAGTTGCAATGGAAAATATGCTAATCCGCGCTCCTTTTGATGGAACTGTATTAACAAAAAATGCAGATGTCGGAGAAATTGTCGCTCCATTTGCAGCAAGCGCATCTTCAAAAGCCGCAGTGGTAACTATGGCGGATATGTCTTCGCTTCAAGTTGAAGCCGATGTTTCCGAGTCGAATATCGAAAGAATAAAACCAAATCAAGATTGCGAAATTTCCCTTGAAGCTTATCCCGATTTCCGTTATCCCGGTTTTGTTGCCAAAATTGTCCCTACGGCGGATAGAGCAAAAGCAACTGTCTTGGTAAAAGTTGGATTTAAGAATTACGACAAAAAAGTTCTCCCTGAAATGCGCGCCAAAGTTCTCTTTTTAAACGAACCGGTCAGCGAAGAAATGTTAAACAAAAAGCCAAAGTTAGTTATTCCCGCTTCAGCATTGGTTCGGAAAGAGAACGAATATCTCGTCTATAAAGTAACAAATGAAAAAGCAGAACAAGCAAAAGTTACAATCGGGGAAAGACTTGGAGTTTATGTAGAAATTCTTTCCGGTTTAGTTGATGGTGAAAAAGTTATTGACAATCCTTCAAAAGAAATTAAGGATGGAACAAAAGTAAATGTTAAAAAATGATGGATGAGGGATAACGTTTGATGGTTGATGGGAAATGATTAAGAACAAGATTATGATTAAGAAAACAAGACTGATCCGCTGCAACGGACTGAAAACTGATTACTTCCGCCAAAGGCGGATCAGCCTTTGGCTGAGATAACTGATAACTAAAAAAACGGAGATAGTATGCCGCCAATTATTCAAGTAAAAAATATTTCAAAATCTTATACAAGAGATAGTTTTGCTATTCCTGTTCTGAATGATATTACGCTCGATATCGAGGAAGGAGAATTTTTTTGTTTGATGGGACCTTCCGGTTCCGGCAAAACAACGCTCTTAAATTTAATTGCGGGAATTGATAAACCGACAAAAGGAAATATCTTTATTAAAGATACGGATATAACCCTGTTGAATGAATCTTCGCTTGCAAAATGGAGAGCAAGTAACATTGGATTCGTCTTTCAATTTTATAATCTCATTCCTGTTTTAACAGCCTACGAAAATATTGAACTTCCGCTGATGTTAACGCATCTCTCAAAAGCTGAGAAAAAACAGCACGTAGAAGCCGCGTTAAACGTGGTTGGTCTTACTGATAGAATGTTCCACTACCCTAAACAGCTTTCCGGCGGACAAGAACAACGCGTTGCAATTGCAAGAGCAATTGTTACCGACCCGCTCATTCTTGTTGCCGATGAACCTACCGGAGACCTTGATAAAAATTCCGCCGCTGAAATTCTTATTCTGCTCGATAGATTAAATAAAGAATTCAAAAAGACAATTTTAATGGTAACCCACGATCCGCACGCTGCGGAAAAGGCAAGCAAAATTCGTCACCTCGATAAAGGCGATTTAATTTAGGAACCGTTATGAAAATTTTTAAACTTGTTTTCAAAAATGCATTCAGACATAAACTCCGGTCATTCTTGACAATACTCGGAATAGCCATTGCAGTAATTGCTTTCGGCGTACTGCGAACGGTTGTTACCGCGTGGTATGTCGGAGTTGAAGCTACGGCGGCTAATAGATTGGTCACGCGCCAAGCTGTTTCATTTATTTTCCCTTTGCCTTACACATACCGCGATAAAATTCAGCAAGTGCCGGGCGTTTCGCAAGTTACGTTTGCATCGTGGTTCCAGGGTGTTTATATCGATAAAAATCAATTCTTCGCCCGCTTTGCTTGCGATGCGGAAACAATGTTCGACGTTTATCCCGAATTTCTTTTATCGAAAAAAGAATTGGAAACTTTTAAACGGGAACAAAATTCATGCGTTGTTGGTGAAGACATCGCCAAGCAGTACAAATTAAAAGTCGGTGATGTTATGCCGATTGAGGGAGACATTTATCCCGGCAGATGGGAATTTGTTATCCGCGGAATTTATAAACCGCGCGATAAAACTACCGACGCAACACAAATGCTTTTTCATTGGAATTATGTAAATGAAAGAATAAAAAAAGAAACGCCTGAACGCGCCGGGGATGTCGGTTGGTATATCGTTAAAATAAAAGACCCGTCAAAATCGGGATTAATTTCTAAACAGATCGATGATCTCTTCAAAAATTCTAATGCAGAAACGAAAACAGAATCAGAACGCGCGTTCGCGCAAAGCTTTTTGGCTTCAACCAGCGCGATTATTACAGCCATGAATATTTTGTCTTTTGTGATCATCGGAATAATTTTACTCGTGCTTGGTAATACGATGATCATGTCTGCGCGCGAACGGACGCGCGAATACGCGGTGATGAAAACTATCGGATTTTCCGGTTCACATTTAATCGGTTTAATTATGGGTGAATCACTTGTAATCTCAATCATCGGCGGTGCGTTGGGTTTAACGCTTACATTTCCACTCATTCAAGGATTGGAGAAAGTAATTCCAAAAGGATTTTTCCCGGTCTTTGAAATTGAACCGATCACTATTATCCTCGCATCAATCGCGGCTTTATCAATTGGAGTTTTATCTTCGCTTTCTCCAATTCAGCGCGCATTGAAAATGAAAATTGTTGAAGGATTCCGATTCGTAGGATGAAAGATGGATAACGGATGATGGTTGATGGAAAAAGATTAAGAACAAGATTACGATCAGGAGCAAGAAAATAATTTTACTTACTCCAGTTGACCACACTCTTTGATAAACCATTAAAACGGTTGAAATACGTATCATATTATTTCATTAACACCTCGATTAATCGAGGTGTTAATGAAACAAAAGCTCAAATTGTTAACCGTTTCAATTTATCTTCTAAAGGAAGACGGTTTTAATTCTTTATAATTTTTAAGAGGTCAACTTGAGTTACTTATAAATTCTGATAACTGACCACTTCCGCCAAAGGCGGATCAGCCTCTGGCTGAGACCACTTACAACTAACTAATAAAGGTTTCGCAAATGAAAATACCACTGAAATACAGTTTAAGAAATTTTACTGCAAGAAAACTTACCACCGGGATCACCGTTACCGGCATCGCATTAGTTGTTTTCGTATTTGCGGCAGTATTGATGATGGCGTACGGTATTCAAAAAACTTTGACAACAACCGGGTCAGATGAGAATGTGCTTGTTGCACGCAAATCAGCAAACGGAGAAATTTCAAGTATTATTCCGGGAGACATTCAAAGTATTGTTTCTTCTTTACCAAACATCGCAAAAACTTCCGATGGCAAACAAATTATTTCTTGTGAACCGGTTGTTATTATCAATCTGGAAAAACAAAGCGGCGGGTTAAGCAATATCAGTGTCCGCGGTGTTTCTCAACAAGTACAGCAACTTCGTCCAAACATAAAAATAATTGAAGGAAGAAATTTTATACAGGGCAGACGTGAGTTGATCGTTGGCGAATCGATTGCAAGCAAATTTAACGGATGCCAGATCGGCGGGAAAATAAAATTCGCCGGAGATTATTGGACTGTCGTTGGAAAATTTACAACCGATGGAAGTGGTTTTGATTCTGAACTCTGGGGCGACGCTTTACAATTGTTAGATGCTTTCGCACGCGGCAATGCTGTCTCAACAATGACTTTAAAATTGGCAAATCCTTCAGAGTTCGCTTCATTCAAACTTGCATTCGATACCGATAAACGGCTTCAACAATATGAACCAGAGATCGAGACCAAATTTTTCGCAAAGCAATCGGAGTTAATGGCGGGATTTATAAGAATATTGGGAATTTTTGTTACGGTAATTTTTAGTCTTGGCTCAACTATCGGCGCAATGATAACCATGTACGCATCAGTAGCAAACAGAACCGTTGAAATAGGGACGCTGCGCGCCTTGGGTTTTAGAAGAAGAAGTATCCTGGCTTCATTTTTGGGTGAGTCATTGCTTATTGCGCTAATTGGCGGCGGAATTGGTTTAGCACTTGCATCGCTTTTACAGTTTGTTTCAATTTCTACTTTGAACTTCGGCTCCTTCACCGAGCTTGCATTCAATTTTGCCCTGTCGCCGGATATAATAATTTCATCCTTATTATTCGCTGTTGCAATGGGATTTCTAGGTGGTTTTCTGCCGTCAGTCCGCGCGGCAAGAATGAATATTTTGCAGGCGCTGAGAGCGGAATAGAAATTATTGTATGGATAATATTAGGGAATGAATGGATGTTTGTTTGGATGAACGATGAAATTATTGCTTTGCAGACTGCCAACTGCTTACTGCCGACTTCTTCTTCCCCTACCCAACTTTTTCCATCTCAACCGTCTGGTTGTTATGTTCAACACTCGATAAAAATGTGGCTTTCGGATTTTTCTCTCTCGTCATCCTCAATGAGAATTCTGTCTCAGCAATAAAGACAAGATTTTTTGCTTTATCGAAATACAGATAATTTCCACGAAGACGCTGAAGTTCTTCAATATCTTCTTTTTTATCGTACTCAACCCAAAAAGCTTTGTAGGCGTTGAGATGCATAAAGTCGCAGCTCGCGCCAAATTCATTTAACAATCTATACTTAATAACATCAAATTGAAGCTCGCCGACAACACCGATAACTTTTTTTGTCCCATCGCATTGAACGAAAAGCTGCGCAAGACCTTCGTCGGTTAAATGTCTAATTCCGTTTGCAAGTTGTTTTGATTTGAACGGATCTTTGTTCTGCACAACTCTAAAAATTTCCGGCGAGAAGACCGGAATACCCTTAAACATAAACGCGTCTCCTTCGGTTAAGGTGTCGCCAATCTTAAATAATCCTGAATCATACAAACCGATTACATCACCGGGATAAGCGGTTTCTACAAGCGATTTGGTTTGCGCAAGGAACGATGCCGGATTAGGAAATTTTACCTGGCGTTTCAATCGCACATGAAAATAATTTTTATTTCTTTCAAACGTTCCGGAACAAATTCGTACGAACGCCATTCTGTCGCGGTGTTTTGGATCTAAGTTTGCGTGAATTTTAAAAACAAATCCACTGAACTTTTCTTCCTTCGGCTGGATCATTCCAATTGTGGTTTCCCTTGCAACCGGAGGCGGTGCAATGGCGACGAAAGTATCCAAGAGTTCTCTAATTCCGAAGTTGTTTATCGCGCTGCCGAAAAAGACCGGCGCTAATTCGCCGGATAAATATTTTTCTATTTCAAACTTTCCATACACTCCGTTGATCAAATCAATGTCATTTTTTAGAGTTTCAGCTGCTTCGCCAAATGTTGAAACAAGCTCTTCGTCATCTATTCCTTTAAAATATTTTACTTCATCTTCAATCTGTTGTTTGTTAGCGCGGAAGAAAGCGAATGTGTTATCATAAATATTATAAACTCCTCTAAAACTCATTCCCATCCCGAAAGGATAAGACAATGGTCTCACTTTAATTGATAATTTTTCTTCGATTTCATCCAACAACTCAATTGGATTTCTTCCCTCACGGTCGAGTTTGTTAATAAAAATAATAACGGGAGTATTTCGTAAACGGCAGACTTGCATCAACTTTTCGGTTTGTTCCTCAACACCTTTAACGCAATCAATAACAAGAATAACGCTGTCAACAGCGGTCAGCGTGCGGTAGGTATCTTCGGCAAAATCTTTGTGACCGGGTGTATCCAAAAGATTAATTTTATAGTCGTGGTAGTTGAAGGAAAGAACAGAAGAGGCAACCGAAATTCCGCGTTGTTTTTCAATCTCTAAAAAATCCGATGTCGCGGTCTTTCTAATTTTATTTGATTTAACCGCGCCGGCAATTTGTATTGCCCCGCTAAAGAGCAAAAGTTTTTCCGTAAGCGTGGTTTTTCCCGCATCGGGGTGACTGATAATCGCGAACGTTTTTCTTCTTTTTATTTCTTTTGATAGACTCATATACTGCTAATTATTTTTCTTCTACTGTTAAATGGAATTGTTTAAGAAATGAGGCGTGGCAATGCCGTTTCTAAATCAAATTGGGGTGCTGCTGTTTTTTCTGTACAAATTCATGGTGCAAATATACGGAAAATTGGGGGAAGAGAAATGGAGAAAAATACTCTTGTTAAAATTCTCTTCTCCCTTTTTCCGAGTTATTGTTTATATTTCCATCAACAAAGGAATAATTTATAAACGATATTTTATGCCGGCAATTAAAAAATCTTTTCAACTTTTCTTCTTTTCTTTTTTGCTTTTGAACATGTATGTTTCAGCGCAAAAAGAACCGACAAGCGATGAGCTCTTTGTTCAAGCGCGTGCGGCGGCGTTTGATGAAAAAGATTATATCAAGGCAAGAGCCTTGTGCTATAAAGCGTTGAGCAAAAGTCCAAACTACACCGACATTGAAATTTTTCTTGGGCGGCTTTACACGTGGGATCAGCTTCGCGATTCTGCAAGAATTGTTTTAACAAACGCGCTCGCTAAAAATCCAACCAACCTTGAAGCACACAATGCTCTCATCGATCTTGAATATTGGTCGGGGGATTCTCCAAAAGCATTGGCGTATGCTAATTCAGCGTTAAACTTAAATCCAATTTCAGAAGATATTCTTTTAAAGAAAACAAAAATTCTTGTCGATCTTCAAAATTATGAAGAAGCTTACAGGACAATCGATACTCTTTTGCATATCAACAGAAGCAACACCGAAGCTTTTGTTTACGCGGAACGAATAAAAGATTTAACGCGTATCAACACCATCGGCACAACGTATGATTACGACCACTTCAGCAAAGTTTTTGATCCGTGGCATGCGGCAGCTATTTCTTATTCACGTAAAACAGCGATCGGTTCGGTTATCGGAAGAATAAATTACGCGAATAGATTTCTGAAAAACGGAATGCAATTTGAGATTGATGCCTATCCCCGTTTTATGGATGGATTTTATTCCTACGTAAATTTCGGTTATTCCGGTTCAACTATTTTCCCAAAACTCCGGTTCGGATTGTCGCTCTATTACAGTTTGCCTTTAAGTTTTGAAATTGACGCGGGCATCCGCTATTTAAAATTCCCTTCTTCAAAAACCGATATTTATACTTTTGCGCTTGGAAAGTATTACAGCGCTTTTTGGTTCTCATTTAGAACATTCATAATTCCAAAAGGAAACACAGCTTCATACTCATACACATTAGTAACGCGCTACTATTTAACCGACGCAGACAATTATTTAGCTCTTTCTCTTGGAACTGGAATTTCTCCCGACGAAAGAAGTTTGAACAATCCGAATCTTTTAATCTCAAAAAAAGTTGGAACTGGAATTTCTCCCGACGAAAGAAGTTTGAACAATCCGAATCTTTTAATCTCAAAAAAAGCAGGAGTTGATTACAATTTTAGGATTTCAAAACGGCAAACGCTTTCGCTTACTGCCGGATACATTTATGAAGAATATTTTGCCAATTCATTCCGTAACAAGATCAATGTCGGTTTAGGGACACAATTTAGCTTTTAATATGAAGTACAGAAAAATATTCGTTTGGTTTCTTCTTATTATGCTTCTTCCTTTTCCATTGTGGATGTTCATCGCTTGGCAGCTTTCTCCCTCGAAACCATTTCCGATTGTCATCATAGATAAAACCGTTTTAACCCGCGAAGGAAAAGAACATGAGTCGTTAAATTGGATTTTAACAAACGAAAAGTTCGTTAAACAAAACGGGGAGCTCTATTCAATCCAAAAAGATTATTACGGATTCTTTCCGAAAAACAACAGAAAATTTTCCGTACAAGGATTGGAAAATTTTAATCCTGAGCAGATAGACAGTCTTGCAAATGTTTCTCAAGCGGTTTATATCACCGACACGTACGGAATATTTTCAAGCGAATGGTACACACAAAAAGAACAAACTGAGCACAGCAGTTTGGTTTACGGCGGCATGTCAACCGTTGATTTGATGTTTCTCCAAAAAATGAAAGAGAAGAAAAAACTTATTCTCACTGAATTTAATTCTATAGCCTCCCCTACGAGTAATGCCGTACGGGCGGAGTTTGAGACAATGTTCGGATTGCGCTGGACAGGGTGGGTAGGGAGATATTTCGAGAGTCTTGATACAGTCATTAACAAAGAACTCCCCCGCTGGCTCATCCGTGATTTCAAAATTCAGCATCACAATTTATGGACATTTAAAAACTCCGGAATTGCTTTCGTTCATTTTGACAACCGCATAGAAATCTTAGAGAACCAAACTCACTTGAAGCAGGAAGTTCCTTACCTTTTAACGAACGAGGAGTACCGCGAGCGTTTCGGGCTGCCTGCAAAATTAAAATATCCATATTGGTTTGATGTGATGCTTACACAGCGAACGAATAATGTGCTTTCAATTTATTCGATCTCCTCAAATAAAAAAGGAGATTCACTTTTAAGTTTAAATGGAATTCCAAAAACTTTTCCCGCGGTAATTGAACATACGGGTGATTATACTTTCTACTATTTTGCAGGCGATTTTTGCGATAATCCCGTTGACCAATTTGCGGCAAGAATAAAGGGAGTTCGTTTATTTAAATGGTTTTTTTATGATTCGAAGGAAATTCCGGAACGAAGAAGTTTCTTCTGGGAATATTACTCACCGCTTGTCACCAAAATTCTTAATAACTTTTACAGTTCCCACCGCTAAATTATTTTTTGTTAATTCCTTCCTGCCTGCCGGCACGGGGGGTAAAATAAAGTACGGAATCAGGCAACAAGGTTTTTGTTGTAAGCATTATCTTGTTCTTCAATTTATATTCGCTAAAATAATTTTGTAAGCGGCTTTGTACAACATCATCTTTTATTTTCCTGATAATTAAATTGTCAAAGACTTCAAAAACCTCTTCATCCGTGAGAAAATATATTTGGTTAAGATAGTCGAGCAGTTCGTTTTTATTTCTCATCAACGGAGCCGAGTGAATATTGCGGAAATTTTTCACGGTATCTAAACCACTGCCGAGCCATGTAACATATTTTGGCGTTTCAATTTTATAATTCTCGCGTAAAAAAGAAATCAGCGAAGGAAGCACATCAAAATGCGTTGAAACGGAGGAAAAGGTTTCTGTTCTTTTCAACATCGGGGAATAAATCAGGAACGGAACATGAAAACGGTCGAGCTTTGTTTTAATAGGAATTTCCGGCATCCGGTGGTCGCCAGTAATAATAAAAATAGTATTCTTGAAATCATTTCTTTTTTTGTATTCTTCAAAAAAATATTTAAAAGCATCATCCGTGTACATAACCGTTGCAAAAATATCAATATATTTTTCATACTTTTGTTTTTGTTGAAGAGAAAGATCCATCGTTTGTAATTGTGTGTGTACTTTATTCCTGTAATATTCTTGACCTTCAATTAAGAATGGATCGTGCATAGAGAGTGTCATATAAATATCAACCCGCGGAGATTTCCTCTGCTGACCGATAATTTCCAAGCTTCTTTTGAATAGATCTTTATCGCCATATCCCCAGGAAAATTGATCTGCTTTTGCGGGCATTTTTTTATATCCGCTGCCGAAGTTTTTATCACCTAAGACAAAATCAACTTGTTGTCTTTTGAAAAAAGTATCCATGTTATCAAAATGGACATCTCCACCATGATAGAATGCTGTAGAATAACCAAGTTGTTTTAATAACGAGATTAAAGAAAAATGGGGTGGCATCTTTTCTCCCAACTCCAAAAATCCCTTTTCGGCAAACGGTAATGAACCAAAGAGAGAAGAAAAAACGGCAAAGGTTCTTCCGCTTGTGCTGAGAAAATTTTTCCAGTATAAACTCTGCCCGGCAAGTGAATCTAAAAACGGCGTAAAACTGCCGTCTATTGCTCCTTCGCCGCTGTATGATCTGCCAAGACTTTCTGTAATGATAAAAACAAAATTCGGAAGCTCATCTGTAGTTTGAAAAAAATTTCCGAGCACGTTTTGGCTGCTGTCTATTCGCAAAAACGGAAAATTTTTATTTACATACGTAAAAGTATTCTGTTGATCGACATCCGAGTCAATAAAATAATCGCCTGAAATTACTTCATCTTCTTCTTTTAACAAATAAGGAATTGCTCTTCCGCTAAAGAATTGAAGTTTGTTGACGACAGTATAAAATTCCAAATCGGTTTCATACTCTTTAGTGTTCGGCGTAAAATTATCATAGACAAAAAATGAACTGATAAGCACTGCGGAAAGAAGATAAACAAGTTTGTTCTGTAAAGGAATTTTTCTGCTGAAACGAAAAGCGAGAACAACCAATACAATCAATACCAAGACTGCAAGCACCATCAGCAAATTAAATCCGCCGGAAGCTTGAAAAGTGCGTATAATCTCTTCAACTGAATAGCCAAACAAATCTGCACCGAGGGGAACTAACGATTTTGAATAGTAAAAAATAAGCAGAAGATTGCTAAGCAACAGCAATGCAGAAATTGAAATGAAAATAATTTCGGCGATCTTAGATTTATAATAACTAATTAGAAAAAATGGAATTACCGAATAGCTGCAAATCTTCAGCAGAAAAATTATATCGTAGAATATTCCCGATGCCGCAAGCCGCAAACTATTTGCCGGCAGAGTGTGAATGTTAGAAATGTAAGAATACTCAAAAACTCTTACCACAAGAAAAAGAAAACTTAATGAGAGGAGGAGTTGGAAAAATCTCTTAGAGGTTTCTTCTGCAAAAATTCGTAAATCCTCTCGTGTTCTATACAAATGACCGCTCATATATTTTTCATTTTAATAAGAGAATAGTTTCCGGGTTCGTTCAAATGTCCCACCGCAGAGATACCAGGTATCGTTTAGTAATAATGAATCAAGTTTTCCTTTTCCATCTGAGAAATGCGTTTTTATTCCACTTTCATTTTCCACCTGGGTACTATTTGTTTTCGCGGAAAGAAAAACAAGATTATGAATTCCGTTTAAAGACAATCCTTTTCTTTGTTCGGCATTTGGTATCGGTCCATAAAAAATGCTTGGATAGATGCGCTCTACTTTTTCGGGTCTAAAAATATTTTTAATTTCAAGTTCGTTAATTGAATAAGAGGATTTTATTGCTTGAACCAGCATCCCGGTTTCTTTGGGTTTGGTTGTTTTAATTATTAAGACCAATGGTTTTGGGAAAGAACTTATCGTGTCAAGAATTTCACTCAACTTTTCAAAATTAAAATTTTTAAGATCAAAAGGCAGATGGAGAAAATTCATCACATAAGTATCATACAATGCACTATCTTTTTTTGTAATCTCTATATTTTCTTGACTTGCATTATCAATTAAGGAAACAACCTGTTTAACATAACCAGAAAGAATATATCCAAAGCAACCTTCTTCCGAAATATGAGGTAACAAATAGGTGGATTTTCCGAGATAAAAGATTGGTCCTTCAGAGAAATTTTTTCTCTCATTCAATGTCCGGTAAGTGTTTACATTCCCCGCATCAACCACAACGTTTTGGCTTTCAATAATTCTCCTAACAACATTTACTCTATCCTTACCCAAATAACAATGGATATAATATTTTCCTTTTCCAGTTGCGAGCAGTTTTTTTATTGTTTCAATTGAAGAAATATTTTGACTTACCCATGGCAGCATCGGTGCATGAATTATTTCAATACCGGCATCTATTGCGGCGGCGTTTTCTTCATAAATTAGTTTTGGTTCAAAAGGAACTACCGCCGGATGAAGCAGTGAAATTATTCCGGAAAATTTTTCTTTTTTTAATTGAATGATCTGCTCTTTTGAAGGATAAGGACCAAACACAAACGAAATACGGGAAAGGGATATCTTCTCCGAGCGCTCGCTCCGTCCCGGAGTGTATTGGGGATTCATCCACAAAAATAATACTGCGGCAAAGAAAAAAGCCGGGGTATAGATCATCCATTTTTTACTTTGTTTTTCCGATTCCCAATACCGTGTCGAAATGAAATAAGAAATTGAGCCGGTTAAAAGAAGAATGAGTATTATAAAAACTTTTATAATTAAGCTTTCAGACCTTTCCGACGCCCCTTCTTCCTGGAAATAATCAATCGTCCAGCGTATCGGTCCCCAAAACAAAAGCGATCCCATTACAAAACCTATGACACTGACAAAGTAAAGAAGGAGAAAATAGTATCTAAGCGGTTTGCCGAGAATATGTTTTTTCAGAAAATTCATAACACATCATTCAAGAAAATTTATTAAATTAAAAAGAAGTTTTTGTCAAACTAACAAATTGTTGTGAAAAAAAAAATAAGGAAGCAAAAGCAAAACAGTAATGAGCAATTCGAAAACTATAATTTTTGCAGAAGATACGGTACATATAGCACAGTTATTAAAATTTAAACTTGAGAAAGAAGGTTTTAATTTAATCCATTTCCCCTCCGGTGTAGGTGTTACGGAAGGGGTTTTAAAATATAAGCCCGATCTAGTTTTGCTGGATATTATGATGCCGGTAAAAGACGGGCTAACAGTTTTAAAAGAATTAAAAAGCAACCCGAGTATTGCACATATCCCGGTTGTTTTACTTACAGCTAATTCCCACGAAGAATACGTGATAAAGGGACTGCAGCTTGGAGCAACTGATTACATTTTAAAACCTTTCGCCTCCGCCGAACTTGTGCTTCGTATAAAAAACATTTTAAAAATGCGATAATTCTTCTTGCTGTTTGTTGCAGCACCTTGCCTTCCGGCAGGTATGAGTGTTTATTAATTTGGGAGTTTTTTTTGTTTATTCATTTAGACATTTTTACTTTTCTTGCATTAACTATCTTCGCATTGTTAATCATAACATACATACTTGTTATTCAAGTAGTGCTGCTTCGTCTGCTTCATGGTTACCAAGCCAAACAAGAACAAAAATTTATCGCTGTCTGGGAAGGAAAAATTTTTAATTACCTGGAAAGTGATGAAAAACCAGTGACATTAGTTAAAAAAATCAGGCGGGGAAAATACTTTTATCTTCTCCGTTATTTGCGGGAATTTTTGCTCATGCTGAAAGGCGATGATTTTAAAAAGTTGTCCGCGCTAATAAATGAAACCAAATTACAACGGTTCCTCCTCTCTCAATTAAAATCAGGTTCACCAAAAAAAATTAACGAAGCGGCATATTTTTTAGGGTTAGCCAAATCCGTTGCTTCAAGAAGTGTTTTGCAAAAAAAATTACGGAGCCAAAATGCATCTGTATTTTTAAGCTCCGCTTTAGCCCTGGCACGGTTGAATGATATAGATTCGGTCTTTGATATTTTCCGAAACGCGCGTCGTTTTAAATTCGTCTCAAAAGATTCATTACTCGCAATACTCTCAGAATATTCGAATGAGATATGCAAGCCGCTTCTTCTAAATCTCAAAAAAGAAAAAAACACATTAATTCAAAGCATAACCATTACTCTTTTTCGCCATTTTAAATTCTATCAAGCAGGTGAAACCGTATTGAAAATAATAGTGTATAGCCAAAACAAAGATGTAATAATTGAAAGCATTAAATTCTTCTGCACAATTGAATTTGTTAAATCCGCTACCGCATTGCGCACTTTGATCAACCACCCAAAAGCTGAAGTACGTGCAGAAGTTTTAAAAGCTTTGGCTGTTTTGGGAGATGAAACTTTCGAACAAAGAATTTGGGATCGCATGTACGACCCCGAATATGAAGTTCAGTATAATGCAGTAACTACGCTAATAAAACTAATTCCCGGCAGTGAAGAAAAAATTTCCAATTTTGCATACGGCAATTTAAAAGACCGGGCTGCGGCAATTGCAAGAATGGTTTTAAGCGAACGGAACATTAAAAACTAATATGGAAGTTATTAAATATATCGTCATCGGATTTAATTCATTAATCCTTCTCTATTTTCTTGCGGTTTGTTCGATCTATATTATTCTAAACGTTATTGCATTTTTTAAGATGATCAAGTACAACCGTACAATTAAATATCTTGATCTCAAACGTGTTTTCAAATTGACAAACTACAAACCCATTTCCGTTATTGTTCCGGCATATAATGAGGAAAATGGAATTGTAGAAAGTATAAAATCGCTTCTTCAACTTGAATATCCCGACTTTCAATTAGTAGTTGTAAATGATGGTTCAAAAGACAATACTCTTCAAAAAATATTCGAAAATTTCTCTATCCGTCAGGTTTCATTTACCCCTTTTTATAAGTTGAAATCCCAACCGATCCGTTCCGTTTTCATGTCTTCCGAATACCCGAATTTAATTGTCATTGATAAAGTAAACGGTGGAAAAGCGGACGCCATTAACGCAGGAATTAATCTTGTGAAAAGTCCATTGATAACAGTAATTGATGCCGACTCCGTTTTAGAGCGCGATTGTCTTTTGAAAATTGTGCGTCCTTTTATGGAAGACGAAAATGTAATCGCAGTGGGCGGTACAATCCGCATCGCCAATGGATGCGACATTCTTCACGGAAATATTTTGAAGGTCGGATTAGCAAAATCATGGCTTGCCCGGTTTCAAGTTGTAGAATATTTGCGGGCTTTTTTATTCGGGCGAAACGGTTTTGATGTACTCAACGGAATTCTTATTATTTCCGGCGCATTCAGTTGTTTCTCGCGTGATGCACTCATAAAAATTGATGGTTACCGAGCCGGCTGTATCGGTGAGGATATGGAAATAATTGTCCGGATGCATAGAAAGCTGCGCAAAGATAATCCAAAATTGCGGATCACCTTTATTCCCGATCCCGTTTGTTGGACGGAAGCGCCAGAGACTTTTAAAGTACTCCGCAGTCAACGGATGCGCTGGCAAAAAGGAACGGTTGACAGTATTCTTCTTCACAAAAAATTATTTATGAATCCGGCTTACGGTTGGATTGGAATGGTCGTATTTCCCTACTTTGCGCTGTTTGAAATGCTTGGACCCGTCATAGAGATTTTTGGGTATGCCTTTTTTATTCTTTCATTTGCGTTAGGTTTTGTAACAATATCTTTCGCTGTCGCCTTTCTTACAACCGCAATCCTTTATGGAGTAGTTCTCTCGGTTCTTTCAGTAATTTTAGAAGAGCTTTCCTTTCAGCGATACCCCAAACTCTCTCAATTGTTGACGTTAATCGCAGCCGCTTTTTTAGAAAATTTCGGATACCGCCAATTGACTACCTGGTGGAGGTTTCGGGGAATGGTTGAATATTTTAGCGGAAAAAGACATTGGGGACAAATGGAGAAGAAGGGATTTGCGAAGTAATAATTTTTCCCGATAAAGCTGTGCTTTTCTTTTGAACTATTTCCCCTAACTTATTGAGATGAGCAAACGCGAAAGGGAAGCAAGCGTAAAACACAAGAAACGTTGAATATTTCGGATGTTACGTCTTTTATTGTAAATCATTACCCTGCTAGATATAAAACTACAAAAAAAAAATTAACGAAGAAGGATCATTTTTTTTGTTTGAACAAAATCTCCGGCTCGGATTTTATAAAAGTAAACACCGCTGCTTAACCGGCTTCCATCAAAAGTGGTTTGATAATTACCGGCGACTTGTTCATCATTTACTAATGCAGCTACTTCGTTTCCTAACAAGTCAAATATTTTCAGTGAAACAGAACTGTTCTTTGGTAATTGATAGTTGAGCTTCGTAGTTGGATTAAAGGGATTTGGATAATTTTGGAACAGATTAAAATTACTTACACCTGTCGACTCATCATTAAGCGCAGTGGTTTTTTTTTGACCGTAAACTTCAAATTCATTTATAACATAACCGGAATCAATGATAAACTTTTTAGTACATTGCAACCGTAAATATCTTCCGCTGCCTGATAAATTCGTGATATCTTCAACACCTCCGATACCGGCACTCTGTGTGAAAATGGTAGTAAGTGCGCCGGCTTCACTTACTGCCTGCAATCGATAAGCGATTCCGTAGTTCCTTCCCCAATTTAAAACTACCCGTTTAAAATCCATCAGTTTTTCAAAATCAATATAAATCCAGGGAGAAGATTCATTCTTACTTTTCCATGCAGTTGCTGGGTCTCCATCAATTGCATTAGTGGCTGAAAAGTTTGTCTGAGCAGTAGAGGATTTTACAAGTCCATCCAATGACCGATTAATTTTTTCCGCAGGAAGAAGTTGAATAGAAATTTCTTTCAACTCAGACGTGTCTCCCGTTGTACTTATTTTATAAATAGTTGTTGTAGAAGGAGAAACGATCTTACTTCCATTTGCTTCTACTTGAAGATCGTTAAAAAAAACCTGCGATTCCGTTGCCGTTGTCCAAAAAATTTGTGATGAATCATTCGTCCCAATTTCAAGATTTCTCGGCTTCGCATAAAATGATTTTATTTTCCCCGGGGGGAGATATTGAAGGTTAATGCTGATAGTATCGCTTCTATCCGAACCTTCTGAGATCAGTGTGTAGGTTGTGGTTTCAACCGGGTTGACTACTAATGAATCGTTCTCATTCACTGTATTCCCATTCAAGGTTACTTGGGAACCGATAGTGGTTTCCCAGTAGAGTGTTGCCGATTCCCCTTTTTCAAAAAAACTTTTATTCGCATTGAAATATCTCGTTATGCCCGCGGCACTATTAAGGATAGCATCCTTGGCGATCTGAGCCATGAACGCATATCCCGCTGCATTTGGATGAACGCCATCCGGAAACCATGAAGCGTTGTTGAGCATTGGAGAATTAAAATCAATAAAGTCTGTCTTTGCAGTTTCTTTTACCGAATCAATAATCGGGAGTATAAACTTGAGAATTGAATCTCTAATTCCCCAGGCTGTTTGATAGACCGGACACGGACGAGAAATAAATATTTGTGGTTTAACTTTCCCTTTTCTAAACTCATTGATGAGGTCGAGATAATCTGAGTAAAACTCATTCTTGTAAACCCAATTCTGCGGTTTTGTATCATTCGTTCCGAGTTTAATGATAACGATTTGCGGTTGAAAATCTCTTGCATCAACAAATGCGGGGTCTTTCCAATAAGGATAATCCCCTTTCTTTAATAATGTTCTTGCTGAAACACCAAAATTTTTCACATCATAATGAGCGCCTAATAATTTGCCGAGCTGTGCGGGATATGCTAAATCCCCCGATACTCCGGCACCGATAGTTATGCTGTTCCCAACACAGGCAACTCGGATCGGTTTAGCTTGTGCATGGACAGAAATATTAAATATAATTATTAGTATAACCGAAAGAGTTCTGGACCAAAATGTTTTCATATAGATTTCATTATTACTAAATAAAATTTGATTAACGAACTAAAAATTTATGTCATTAATTTCGTTTACCATAAAAAAAGAGAGTGACGGTGATTAAGAGAAAGTCACTCTCTTCGGGAGATCGACTTATTTCATCAGTACAAGTTTTTTTGTGACGGTAAAATCACCGGCTTGGATTTTATAAAAGTAAACGCCGCTGCTTAACCGGCTTCCATCAAAAGTGATTTGATAATTACCGGCGACCTGCTCTTCATTTACTAACACAGTTATTTCGTTTCCTAACAAGTCAAATATTTTCATTGAAACAAAACTGTTCTTTGCTAACTGATAATTGATCTTCGTAGTTGGATTAAAGGGATTTGGATAATTTTGCGAAAGCTCAAAATTATTTGGCAATTGTGCATAGGAATCATTTTCCACTTCGGTTGTCCATCCCATTTTATCGTTAATATAAGCGGCAAGATTTTGCCCCATTACTAAATGATGACGAACGCGCGGATGTTTTGTCCAGCTTGGATCAAACGGGAAAAAATATGTTCCAAGATTTGTATCATTATCCGTATTTCGCATATATTGTACTGCCCCTTCTATATATCCGGGCCAAGGAGATCCTGTTTTTGTAGCGTCCATACTGCCTAAAGCGCAGACAATAAAAGCATTTGGATGATGAAGTCGAATTTCACGTACAAAAGTTACGTATGCGTTTGTAATCTTAGACGAATCTCGAGTAGTAAGAAGCCAACTATCATTTTGAAAGAGGTTTATCACAACTACATCCGGAGTGTATTGACTAAAATCCCAATTGCTTGCTGAACTATCGGGATTGAGACGATAATAATATTGAGACATAACCATAGGAAACCAGCTGATCATAATACCAATTCCGCTTTTTGCAATACACATATAATCAGCATTCAATAAACGTGATGCTACAGCGCCATACGCTAAAAAATTATTCTCTTGCGCCATATTATCATCAGCGCCGTTATCAGGAGCTTCGTTCCCCATCCCGCATGTAATAGAATTGCCATAAAATACTATTTTGTGTTCAGGTCTTGCCGGAGGTGCGATCAGGGTTTTCCCATCGTTGATCTGAATTCCTAAAAATTTAGTGGGACCAGTGGAGGCTTCGGTACGACGAAAAATAAGAAGACTGTGAACCGTATCCTTAAGTAAGGCTGAAACAAGATAGATCTTACTCCCGGCCAGGCAGTCAATAATATGTGGGTGTTCATAATCTTCATCAATAAAAACATTATAATAGGATTGCCCGGTTTTATCATCTAACATTAGGATGATTAAAGGACCCTCAAAATTTGCTCTAATATATGTACCGGGCCAGAAAAGAGTGGGTTTGTCAGGTACAGCAAAGTCAATCCTTCCGTTATATTGAAAATTTGGATGGTCAGCCTTTATTATTGTAATTCCAAATAACTCTGAAATAAAACAAAGGACAAATATTGGAACAATAAATATTGTCCTCAGATTCATTCCAATCATTTCAATACCTTTCCATTATTAAGACGCCTTAAATTTTGTCTTAAATTATTTGCCTCACTACGTATTACATTAAAACTTAGCACTGTCGAATCAATTATTTCATCAAGATAAGTTTTTTTGTTTCAACAAAATCGCCAGCCTGAATTTTATAAAAGTAAACACCGGAGCTTAAATTGCTTCCGTTAAAAAAAACTTGGTAATTGCCGGCAACATGCTCTTCATTTACTAAAGTACTTATTTCATTTCCCAGCACATCAAATATCTTAAGCGTAACAAAACTGTTCTTTGGTAACTGGTAATTGATTTTTGTGGTTGGGTTAAATGGATTTGGGAAATTTTGCTCCAAAGCATAAACAGTGGGGATATTGTAATCCCTAACACCGCTTAGGGTGTTGAATGACGTAACGTTTGACCAATCCGACCATTTTAAATTATGATCGCGATATTTAACTCTGTAATAATATAACTTACCCTTTGTGAAGCGTGATGATTTAAAAGATAATTTAGTTAAATCCACTCCGCTGTTTAAATCAATTGGATTAAAAGCAGCATCAACACCATAAATATTTTTCCAATGAACCAAAGTATCAACACTCGTTGCAGCAAAGTTTTCATTTTCTGCAACTTGGATCTTTACCGTCATCAAAGAATCAGAACCAATTTTAGATGTATTGAAAGTAATCTTATTCGTATCAACCGTTGGTGCGCTTGTAACAGGATTTCCCGGAGCCGGTTGATTAACTCTTCTGTACCATTTATCCATAAGCTCAGAATCTCTGTTCTTACTCGCATTCCCGAGACTGTACATTGATGATTCAAATGTTTTTTTTGCGGCGTCAATTTCCACAAGCTGGAAAAAATAATTATCGTATGTAATCTGGATTGCAGGAAAATCAGTATTTTTAAAAGCACCCCAACGGTCTGTAGCTCCCCCGCCGCCGCCGCCGCAGACGATTCTAAAATCACCCTGAGAATTTATAGCTACAGATTCAATAGTTCCTCTTTCAAATCCGTGCGTATGACCGTAAGAATGTTGAACTACTTTTGAATATTTTTTAAGAATCGGATAAATCTGATTTGTGATATAGTTCGGTCCACCGTCATAAGTAATTCCTTCACCCCATAATTCTGTTATTGAGAAATGATGTGAAATAACGAAAACAAAATCTATGGTTGAATCAGCTTCAGCTTGCGGTAATATTATTTGATCAAGCCAGGTTTTTTGTAAAGTTCCAACAGTGGAAATTGCATTAGAATTCAAACCGATAAATAATGTGTTGGCAATTCTGAATGACCAAAATTTTTCATTAGCGGCAGGAAAAGGAGAAACATCATCGTAATGCATATATTTATAATAGTTTTGATGTTCCCCTTCATGATTTCCGGTTACGGTCATGGTTGGAATGTTTGGAGAAAGTGGAGACATCGGGGCAAAATATTCATCTGTCCACTGAATAATATTGCTGCCGTCAACAACTAAATCACCGGAATTTAGAACCATAGTAATCTGATTTTGAATGTCATTTCCGTAAAGTTGCTGCATCTTCTTTTTTGCTTCTTTGATAACTTTAACCGCCATAGTCGTATCTGTACTGTGTATATCACTCAACAACAAAAATCTGATTTTACCGTTGTAATTACTATCCGGTAAAGTTCTAAAAGAGTAAATATTCGAGGCACCGCTACCGCTTACGGCTTTATAAAAATATTCGGTGTTTGATTGAAGACCCGATAATTTTACTGAGTGCCACCTGTAAGGGGCAAGAACAATTTCGCTTGTTCCGGATGTAGCTTGTCCCAATGCTGCTGTTGTCCCGTATTCAACATTTGTTAGAGTTGAGAGTGTATCATGCCAGCAAACATAAACTGAATTTGTTGTAGGCTCTTGGAGATAAGGGACAAGCATTAATTGTTTTGTTGACGGAGCTTCAACTTGATGACCATAACCGCCTAAAGAGTTTACTTCCGCCAAAGTTAGAGAATAATCCCAAATTGCAAGTTCAGCGCAATCAATTTCTTTATCCTCTCCATCTTCATCGGCAAAAACAAGCAAGAGACTATCAAGAGAAAATCGTCCATCTACAGCTTGTATCGTTCCATTGCGAAGTAATTGCCCGTCTAAATAGTATTTGAATTGTGTGCCGTTCTTCACTGAAATGACTAACCGGTACCATTCATTTGCCTTAACAGCGTATGCAGAATAGCCGGTTGCGGCTGTTCCTATATTTCCGGCTGTATTAATGAAACAATCTCCGTCATTATTGTTTGCCGGAGTTGTTTGGAAAAAACACCGCCAGCCATCAATTGCTGGAACACGAAAATCAATTTGAATTGAGTAATCATTTACATGAACGCCACCGCCATTTGGCAGAATGCCATGAGCCATCTTGTAATGACTTCCGACACCAATTTTTATTGCTTCGTTTCCTACTTCAGGTCCATCAATTAATAAATGTGTCCCGACTAATTGCAAATCGCTACCGTAATTTTGTTCTGCTTTAAGCGGAGTATCAGGATTATCAAATTTCCACCAGCCTTTGCGCGTGGAAACTTGAGCATTCAAAGTTGAACTGAATGCAAGAATTAAAAGCAAATACACGATTGAGACACGTTTCATATAAAACCTAATTTAAAAATTGCTAAAATTGAACACTTGTTTTAATTAGCTGTTTCCTGTAAACAACTATTATTTTAATAACATTAATTTCTTAACACTCTGGAATGAACCGGCTTCTATTTTGTAAAAATACATTCCGCTCGTGAGATTTCCGGCATTAAAATTTACTGTATGCTTTCCGGCAGATTGATACTGATTTACTAACGTTGCAACTTCACGTCCGAGAACATCGAATACTTTCATCGAAACCAATTCAGGGTTTTGAAGTGAATAGGTAATCTTTGTTGATGGGTTGAACGGATTTGGATAGTTTTGTGCTAAAGAATAATCAGCAATAACATTTCCGTCTTCAACAGCATTTGGATCTACCGACATTTTGTTTCCAATCCATGTCCACAGCCATCTTGTCGGATCATAGTATGACTGGTCATCGTTATAAGGAGAATAACAGAAAACTAATTCTCTATCACCCGTTGCATCGGCATCATTGATTGAGAAATCAATTGGAATTTTCATGCCTTCTACAGGAACGAAAACACTATCTAATGCTCCGCTATCACGACGATGAGCCAAATCAACGAAAGGAATTTTTGCTTCGATAGTATAACCCGGTGTGAATTTTGTTCCGAAGAAATAATTCTGACCGCCGTTATTAAGTAACAAGCTGTCCATATTCGCTCCACTTTCAATGAGCACTTGTTTTTCATCAAATCTGAAGTGGTAATGAGGTGTAACACCTCTTTGATATGACTTGAAAAACATGTTATGAGAATCAAATAAGCCGAGCATAAGATCAACACAATCGTTCATATATGAAGCATTAGCCTCCGACCATGAGTATATATCATCGGTGACATCCGCAGCAAAATAAAGATAGTCTTTATCCATAGCGAAATATGCAATCGCACTGATATCCTGGTCTCCGTCAAACTTTCCGCTAGGAGCAAGGAAACCGGTCCCTTCGGAATTAATAATTCTAAATTGAGGAATACTTGCCCATTCAGATAAATCACCGTCAGCTATGAAATTAGCCGGGGCTGTTTTCGCAATAGTAGGCACGCCTTTTCCTTTATTTGTAGTGGGGGTGTTTGAGTAAGCAGGTGAAGATAAATTTCCGGCATAATCTTTACAAACAATCGCATAATAATAGGTCAAATCCTGATCTATAATAGCTGATCGAAGAATCTGTTCTGCACTTTGCGAGTTTTCTGCAATACCTAACTTAAGAACTTCTGCTTTAGTAATATCAGTTATCGCTTTTTCCGAATAGTAGAGATTATAAACTTCCCCTTCTTCACCGGGCACATCTGTCCAGAGAATTAAATTCTGATATGATAGAGGAGTGACAATTAAACCGCTTGCCGTGTTTGGCGGAATCGTATCAATAGCGTGAAAACTTCCTAAAGAAAATACTTCTTCCTGAGAAAGAACACGATCCCAAATAGCGAGTTCAGAGCAATCAATTTCACCATCCTCACCATCTTCATCGGCAAAAACGAGCAGCAGACTATCAAGCGCAAATCTGCCATCTATTTCTTGAACTGTTCCATCGTGGAATAACTGCCCATCTAAGTAATATTTATATTGCGTCCCATTTTTAACCGAAATAACCAACTTGTACCATTCATTCGCAATAATTGGATGCGGAGAATATCCGGTTGCCCAAACACCAATGCTGCCGGAAGTATTGATGAAACAATCTCCATCCGATCCATTTGTGATATCGGTTTGATAGAAACAATGCCATCCAGAAAGTGCTGGAATACGAAAATCAATTTGAATTGTATATTCATTAACGCGAAGACCGCCGCCATTCGGCAGGATGCCATGAGTCAACTTGTAATGACTTCCGGGACCAATTTTTACTGCATTGTTTCCTACTTCAGGTCCGTCAATCAGCAAATGTGTACCAACTAATCGCAGATCACTACCGTAATTTTGTTCTGCTTTAAGGGGAGTATCAGGGTTATCAAATTTCCACCAACCTTTGCGCGTGGAATCTTGAGCGTTTAAAGTTGAACTGATTGCAATAACACAAAGTAAATAAAGAAATGAAATGCGTTTCATTTTACACCTACCTAAAATTTAATTGATAATCTATTTTGACCGAAGAAGACGATACTTCATTGTGTAAACATAAAGCGGATGATGAACTCCCCCAATCCCTCGTTCGAGGTATTTTAAAAATAAACGACTGCCTCAAAAACATCAATCTGAAATTCTTGAGACAGCCGTTTTCATAGAGTACTACTACTTAACTAACATCATTTTAATTCTTTGAACTTTTTCATTTGCTCTTAATTCGGCAAAGTAGATACCGCTTGGTAAAGAATAACTTTGCGACGATGTGTTAAAACTCTTATTATACTTTCCCGTAACTTGATATTCATTAACCAATTCAACAACCAGTTCGCCGGTAGTATTATAAACTTTTAACGTAACGAAAGCATCCGTTGGCAATTCATAAGCAATGATCGTTGATGGATTAAATGGATTAGGATAATTATTATACATTTTGAATTCAGAAGGTGTCAACAAAACTTCAATCGTTTGAGAGTATTCGAAACTGCCATTATGATCCATTTGTTTCAGTCTATAAGAGTATTTACCGGAACCAATCGTTTGATCGGTAAATGAATAACTATGTTTTTCAGTTGATGTTCCAAATCCGGAAATAAATCCAAGTGATTTCCAGTTTTCAGTTTCACTTTTTCTTTCAACTAAAAATCCGCTATTATTTTTTTCAGTGGCGGTTTCCCAGTTAAGGATAACACTTCCCTTTGCCGGGATTGCACTAAATGATGCAAGTTCCACAGGCAGTGGAAGTGTTCCAACAGTTCCAATCGCAGCAACATCTGCTGCTGAAAGAGGATAATCCCAAATTGCAACTTCCGCAACATCAATATCACCGTCATCATTATCATCATCAGCAAAAATGAGCAAAGACGGATTAAGTGCATAACGTGTATCTATTAGATAAGGGCTCCAGTCCTTAATTAACTGCCCGTCAATATATGATTTATTGGCAACTCCATTATCAACTGTAATAACCAATCTGTACCAAGTATTGAGAGCCGTTAAAAATGTAGAATACCCTGCGCCTGAAGTGCCGATTTCACCTGTCGGTTTAATAAAAAGATCCCCATCGCTTGTACCAGGAGTTTCATCAACCTGAATGAAATTGTGCCAGGCAGATGCGGTAATTCTAAAATCAACTAAAAGAGAGTATCTGTTTACTTTGGTTCCACCACCATTAGGAGCAATTCCGTGTGTCATTTTTAAATAATTTCCGAGTCCGACAGGATCCGTTACGGCTCCATTGCTTACGGTAGGACCTGCAATAGCTGTATGTGTTCCGATAAGCTCTAATGCACTTCCGAAACCCGATTCGGCTGCGCCTAAGTTGGCAGGATTGTCAAATTTCCACAAGCCTTTTTGTGAATATGACAAAGACGAAGATAGCATAAACAATGCTATTAAAAGCACCGATCTTTGTAAGAGATTTTTCATAATTGCACCTTGTTCCTTTTTGATTTATTGTTTTATAAGAGATACTTAAGCGAATCTACTCTTCAAATAATGATTTCGAGAATTTCTTTTAAGACAAAAGAAAATTATGTTAGAAGGTTAAGTAGGGCAATCCCTCGTTCGAGGTATTTTGTCAATTTGCAAGAAAAGATGGATTGTTAATTCAAACCGGGTTAATCGGATGCTGCCCTCCAAAATAAATCTTCATTTTTTTAGAAAAATTTAAAATAGATAAAAAAAAGACTTGCTTTTTTAAAAAAAGTCTTTTAGATTTGAACCATGGATTCATTATGCTTACCCCCCATAGTGAATCTTTCCCACGCCCGGTAGCCCTCCACCGGGCATTTTTTTTGCCTTTTCAAAATCAGATCCCAAAGATCAAATAAATTTCGCAAAGAATGCTGAGTGCAATATCCAATTCAATGAAATAAAACATTTCTGTGCCGATGTAATTTTGAATTTGATTGTTATTTGGTGTATTTAATTTGTTTTTTCTGCCAAACAATAGACGAATTTGAATTGTGACGTCCTAAAGAATATTTTCTTTATATACTTTAGAGATTGCCCCCGATTTACTGTTTACGTGGAGTTTACTGTAGATATTTTTTAGGTGCGTGGTTACGGTATGAAAACTTATAAATAATTTGTCGGCAATTTGCTGTCTTGAAAGTCCACTTGTCATCAATTGCAGAAGTTCTTTTTCACGGGAAGTTAAACCATAGTCGGATTTTTTGGGTTTGAGATGACTGAATATTTCCAATACTTTATGTGCAATTTGGATACTCATCGGAGCGCCGCCTACTAATGCTTCTTCAATGCTGTCAATAATTTTTTCAGGAGCTGAATCCTTTAATAAATACCCGGATGCACCGGCACAAAGAGCGTCAAACACTTTATCATTATCATCATAAACCGTGAGAATTACGATATGCGTTTCCGGTGAGATCAACTTTATTTTTTCGATTCCCTGAATACCGTTCATTCCGGGAAGATTAATATCAAGCAAGATTAGTTCCGGCAAAACTTCCTGCCCTAATTTTATTAACGCATCCTCGCATGATTCAAACGCATGAGTACACTGCATTCCCGGAGCTCTATTTACTAACCATTGCATCGTTCTTCTGAAATGAGCATTGTCTTCAATCAACCAGATGTTGCGCAAAATTGTGTTTAAATTTTTTGTTTTACTCATATTCATATCATGAAATTTGTGAATCACTACCAGAAGAACCTATACCTCAATCAAGGTATTTTTTCTATCTACTATTTTACTTTACCACTAAGGCAAATAATTATTTATGAATGCCAAACGGAACTGAAAGATTGATAACTGTTCCTTTTCCAATCTCACTGGTAATTTTTATTTCCGCATTTATTTTCCCGGCTCTTCTCTTGATACTGCGAAGTCCATTATTCTCATGAACCGTTCTCTCATCAAACCCAACTCCTTCATCTTTTATTATTAAATAAATTGAATTGGCGGCACCACCAAGCTCGATAAAACAGGTTTGTGAATTTGCATGACGGACAATATTATGTAAAACTTCTTTGTAAATGAGAAAAATGTTACGTCTAACTTCAAGATTAAACTTTTCTAATTTTACTTCAGAGGGGACTTGAAATGTCCAACTGACCCCGACTAAAAGCTTTGCGGCGGTCTCCCTCATTTTAATTATCATGTCCGTGTCAAAATCATTTTTCGGATTGATAAACCAAATAATATCGCGCATGGTTTCCACTGTTTCTTTTGCGGTTTTGCTTATAAACGAAGCAAGTTCTTGTTCGGTTTCATCCAAAGAAGAACTTCTCAAAAGCATTTGGCTATCAACACTAATACTGCTCAAGTTACTTCCAATTTCATCGTGAAGATCGTTTGCAATATTTAATCGAATGTTTTGGATTGCTAATAGCTGTCTTAACCGGTATAAATAAGCCAGGTATCCAAGAGTTAAAAAACTTAATCCAACAATAATTTTGAACCACCAGGTCATCCACCAAGCCGGAGAAATGATGATGGAGAGCGAAATCGGCAAGCTCCACACACCATCAGCATTACAAGCCTTAATAAAAAATTTATATTTACCTGGGTTAATATCAGTATAAAATGCAATTGAGCGCTGTTCTGATAAAACCCAATCCGGATCAATTCCTTCCAACAAATATGCGAATTGATGCTTGTGACTTGGTGCAATATCCAAAGCAGTGAAGTCAATTGAAAAAAAGTTTTGATCATAATTAAGTGAAATTTCTTTTGTTGCCGGGAGTGATTGAGGCAAAGCAGCTTCTTTTCCAAAAACTTTAAATGATGTTAAGGCAACAGACGGAGGTACGGGGTCAATCTTTACAGAATCCGGATGAAACGAAATCAATCCGTTGATGGTACCAAAATACATTTGCCCCAATTTGTTTATAAAACTTGCGTGCCAGTTAAACTGGTTGTGTATGATCCCATCCGCAACATCGTAATTACGAAATTTTTCTTTCCGCGGATCGAACTTTGCCAATCCATTCAATGTACTAATCCACAAAAATCCTTTTGCATCTTCTAGAATACCAAAGACAACATCATTTGGCAAACCATGTTTTGTAGAATAGCGATAAAACTTTCCCGTTGATCTATCGAATTTATTTATCCCGCCGCTATGGGTTCCGATCCAAATAAAACCTTGTGAATCTTCGGTAATACATGTTATTTTATTTGAACTGATACTCTTGGAATTTTTAGAGTCCGGCAAATACTGAAAGAATTTTTGTGATTTTTTATCGTAGAGGAAAAGTCCGTCTAACCAGGTTCCAATCCAAAGATTTTCATATCTGTCTTCAAAAAGAGCATTCGTAGAAAAAATTTTCGGGAAAGTATTCTTGCCTTTCACTTGTGGATTGAAAACAGAAAATTTTTGAGATGAACGATCAAAAACTTCAAGTCCGGCGTTTGTGCCGATAAGCAAAGTACCATTTTTCGTTTCTAATATTTGTTGTATCCAGTTTAAGTTGCTGCTTTCCGGATTTTTTGCATCAATAGTAAAATGTTTAAATGTATGAATTAGGGGATCAAATCTATTTAACCCTGAATGAGTTGTTCCAATCCATATTTTCCCAAGATGGTCTTCAAAAATTGCCGTAACATCATTTTCATTTAAACTATTTGGGTTGTTAACATCATTTTTAAAATGTTGAATAGAATTTTTTCGCAAATCAATTTTATCAAAGCCGGCACCGGCAAACCCAACCCACAAGATGCTGTCACGTCCTTCAACAATTCCGCTAATCACTCCTCCCCCCAAACTAATTTTTCGCAAAGGGAAAAATCTAAATTGAATAAAAGGTTTTGTTGCAGGAAGTTTGTTCAAGCCATCTTCGGTGCCGACCCAAATATTTTTTTTCCGGTCTTCATAGATCCATCTGATCCGGTTCATCGTTAACGATTGAGGGTTATCTGTTTCTTTTACTAAATGGTGAATTTGTGCCTCTCCAAACCGGTCCTTTTCAATCATAAGGAGCCCATGATATTCATACGTTCCGATCCAAAGTCTATTGTAACTATCTCGATATGATTGTCTAATTGGTGTATTTAGAATTTGCTGAAATTTATTTTCAATATTTATATTATGTGTAAATGAATCCGTGTTTGGATCATACAGATCAATGCCGAAGTCCGAGCAGACAAGAATTTTTCCGTGTTCATCTTTTTGTAAAAACCAGACGTTGTTATTGGATAACGAATTTTTATCAACGTTATGCGTAAAATGTTTTACAATATTTTTCTGCTCATCAAAGAAAGAGAATCCACTCCCCCACGTCCCGATCCATAAACTATTGTCTTCATTTACTACAAGAGTGGTGATGTTATTATTTATCAACTTTGGTGAACTACCGGGATTAATGTTAAAACTGAGAGTTTGTTTGGAGTAGGGATTATATTTAAATAATCCCCCGGTGAATGTTCCAAACCAGAGTGAACCACTTTTATCCTCATCTATACATTGTACATAGTTATCATTCACAAGGTTTGTTTCTATTTTTATAAATGATTCATGGATCGGATCATATTTACATAATCCGCTCCCCCAAGTGCCAACCCAAAATGTTTTGTCATGGCTTTCAAATAAACTCATTATGTAATTTTCCGGAAGTGAGTTTTCGGAAGTTGGATCGTGTTTAAATATCACAAAACTTTGTCCATCGAAACGGTTAAGTCCGTCTTTTGTAGCGATCCACAAAAACCCATCACTTGTTTGTAATATGCAATTGATAGAATTGTTAGACAATCCGTCTTCAATAGTAAATCGTTCAAATGAAAAGGAGCGGTATTGCGCAGTGAGCACTTCACAGAGCGCAAATAAGAAGAGAACTATTAATATTTTGAAAGGAGATTTTTGCATATCTTCAACATGATCTAATCAGTTGAGTCCGATAAAAAGAGAAGGGAAACTCATCAGGATACAATCCTCTTATGTGGTTAAGTTTGAGTTAATTACAAAACAATTAAGACCATGAACAAATCTAAAAAATTTAGCCGACAACCCATAATAAAACAGTTATTAAGTTTCGTAAGTATCAGAATGTTTATCAGACAACCATGTTTTTCCATAAACTTTACGAATTCTTTACTTGACATTTTCACAAATTTTCCGTTAATTTGGAAACGGGAAAAACATATTTCGTTTCTTTTGACCCTCTTGAAACCATTTCAAGTGCTTTTTTGTTCATTTGGAAACGAAATAAACTAACAATGTGTCTTAGTTTAAAAGGAAAAAATGCACGAAGAAAACGATATAAAAGAAAAAATACTTATAAAATCATTTGAAATGTTCCAGCAATTCGGATGTGCAAAAGTGACTATGGAAGAAATCGCTTCGGGTTTAGGAATTAGCAAAAAAACCCTTTACAAGCATTTTTCAAACAAAGAACATCTTTTGAATGAGATTTTTTCTACTGTCTCATGTGAGACAGAAACTTATTCAAATAAACTTTTTGCAAATGATGACTACACCTATGTACAAAAAGTGAAATTGATGTTGGAATTTGTTTCCCAACATATCGGAAAGTTCAGGGGACCAATGATGAGCGATTTACAAATGCACTTTCCGAAAATCTGGGAAAAGATACATCTCTTCATGAAGAAAAAAGCCTGGGAAAAATTTTCAATACTCGTTGATGAAGGAATCAAACAAAGGCTTTTCCGCAATGACATCAACGAACAAATAGTCGTACTCATGTATGTTTTTTCATTACAAAACTTAGTTACACCGGAAGTGCTGGCACAAGTCCCATTATCCGCAGATCAAATCTATAAAACATTAATCAAAGTAATTTTTGAAGGAATTCTAACCGATGAAGGAAGAAAAAAATTCAATGATTCTGAAAACGAAAAAATTAAGGAGACTGCGAATGTCGCGTAAATCCAATTATATCTTTTGGGCAATACTTTTCCTTTTCATTACCCCACAAATTATTTCACAGCAGAAACTCACCCTTTCTGTTGATGAAGCAATTCAACTAGGACTAAAAAACAGCAAGTCGCTACATTCATCTTTAATGAGAGTAAAAGCAAATTCGGCGCGAGTAAGTGAGGTTACATCAAGCCGCCTGCCTTCCATCCGCTTTACAGGTGTTTACACAAGACTAAGTAAAATAGACCCATTCACCATAATGATGCCGACCGGTCCGTTTGTGCTTTCTCCTTCAATCTTAAACTCCTATCAATTAAAATTATCACTTGCTCAGCCTGTCTTTACCGGTTTCCGTCTGAAAAGTTCAAGTGAGATGGCGGAATATCAGCTAAAAGCATCTGAGGTTGAATTTACAAAAGATGAACTTGAGACAGCATTCGCGGTCCGCAACGCTTATTGGTCTTTGTTCAAAGCACAGGAAATGAAAAAAGTAGTTGATGAAATTGTTGAACAAATGAAGGCGCACTTAAAGGATGCAAGTAATTTGCTCGTACAAGGAATGTTAACAAATAATGATGTTTTGAAATTGCAAGTTCAGCTTTCCGATGTTCAACTAAAACAACTTGAAGCGACAAACGCCGCTCAACTTGCACAAGTAAATTTAAATAATACACTCGGAGTTCAATTAATTACCGCAGTAGAGGTTAAATCTGTTCCGCAATATCTAGCGAAAACGGATGACGAATTAACACCGCTTCTGAACAAGGCATTTGAAAAACGGGGAGAGCTTAAAGCCGCCGATTACCGTGCAAAAGCAGGCGAATCGGGAGTAACAATGGCAAAATCGCGCTGGTATCCTGAGGTAAGTCTTTATGGAAATTATTATTACAACCGCCCAAATCAACGGGTTTTTCCTTCTAAAGATGCTTTTAAAGATACTTGGGATGCGGGTGTTATGGTCAGCATGGATGTTTGGAATTGGCTCGCAACTTCGCATCAAACCGACCAGGCTGAAGCGGGACTTGCTCAATCTCTCGATGCCTTCGGAATATTGAAAGACGGCATAACGCTCGAGGTAACGCAAAACTTTTTGAATTATAATCAGATGAAACAAAAAATTATCATTACAAAATTAACTGTTGAACAGGCGGAGGAAAATCAGCGCATTACTTCGGAGAAATTTAAAAACGGTGTGACTCTCAGCTCAGATTTAATTGATGCTGAAGTTGCTCTACTTAGTGCGAAAACAAATTACACTTCCGCTTTAGTTGATCTTGAATTAGCAAAAGCGAAATTAGATAAATCTATTGGCGAATAAATTTTTGGAGAATTCGAATATGAAAAAAGGAAAATTAATAATCTCTGTTGTAGCGGTCTTAATTGTCATCGTTGCTATCCTTGTTATGAACAAGAAAAAAATGTCATCTTTCACTGCCGGCGGAATAAAAGAGGTCTATTACGTCTCGGTTGAAAAAGCCTCAAAGAAAAATCTTTCTGAATCGTTAAGCATGGTTGGAACAATTTACGCAAATAACGATGTAAACGTTGTCTCGGAAACTGCCGGAAAAGTTACGGCGGTATTTGCAAAAGTTGGTGATTATAAAACAGCCGGCTCAGTGCTTTTTCAAGTTGATGATGAATTAAGAAAAGCCGCATTGATGAGCGCCGAAGCAAATTATGAAAAAGCTAAAAAAGATTATGAAAGAACACAAACCTTGTTCCAACAAAAATCTGCAACAGACGCTCAATTAGATATGGCAAAACTTGGCTCTGCAATGGCTGAAGCTCAATACATTGTATCAAAACGCCAGATGGCTGACACGAAAATCAAAACTCCAATTTCCGGTTTTATTACAGCGCGCTATATCGATCTCGGTTCGATGGTTCAAGGCGCACCGCAGGCAACGCTTGTTGCAAATGTAGTTGATATCTCCCGCGTAAAAGTAAAATTGAATGTCGCCGAAGCAGATGCTTTCATCCTCAAAACCGGAGATCAGGTTTCGGTTGCATCGGATGTGTATCCAGAAGCAACGTTCACCGGAAGAATTGAATCTATTGGAGCAAAAGGCGATGATGCACATACCTTTCCGGTTGAGATAAGTATTGCAAATGAGGCGAAGCATCTCCTTAAAGCAGGAATGTTTACGCGCGTTTCATTCACCTCCATCAAATCAAGAGAGACTATTGTTATCCCAAGAGCAGCTATAGTTGGCAGCGTTAAGACACCACGGGTTTATGTTGTTGAAAACGGAATTGCAAAACTCCGCTCGATAACGGTCGGAAATGAATCCGGATTATATATCCAGGTTCTAAACGGCTTGAACGATGGAGAGAACGTTGTTGTTAACGGACAAAACAATATTGTTGATAACACTAAAATTGAAGTACTAAAGTAGAGACTTGCCTTGGCAAGTTTCTCAAAGAGAAAAAGGAAATTATAAAATGACCATTACAGAATTATCAATTAAAAGACCCTCGTTAGTTATCGTTGTATTTGCATCGCTAATTGTTTTGGGACTTTTTGCTTTTCAGCAGTTAAAGTATGAATTACTGCCGAAAATCTCGCCGCCGATTATTACAATTACGACTGTCTACCCCGGCGCCTCGCCAAACGAGGTTGAAACCGGTGTAACGAAAGTAATTGAAGATGCGGTTTCCGGGATGGACAAAGTTTCTGAAGTCCGTTCTACCTCGTCAGAGGGAATTTCATTTGTTATTATTGAACTTTTACAATCTGCAAACACTGATCTTTCTTTGCAAGACGCGCAAAGAAAAGTCGGACAGATAACTGCGTTGCTTCCGAATGATGCAAAAGCTCCAACCATTTCTAAAATAGCGCTTGATGAAGTTCCCATTTTACGTATGGGTATTTCTGCCGATATGGATTCTAAATCATTCTATCAGTTTACAAAAGATAAAATACAGCCGCTCCTTTCACGCGTACCAGGTGTTGGACAAGTTGTACTTGTCGGTGGTGAAGAGCGAGAAATAAAAGTTAATCTGGATCTTCAAAAACTTCGTATTTACGGGCTTTCGATTCTCCAGGTTACCCAGGCAATTAAATCTGCTAACTTAGATTTTCCTACCGGAAAAATTAAAGATGCGGACGGACAATTTATCGTAAGAGTTGCCGGAAAACTTTCTTCGCTTGACGAGTTGAAAGACTTAACCATCGGTGAATCAAAACAGGGAGGTGAAATAAAACTTTCAGATATTTCCGAAGTTGAAGATGGAATTAAAGACTACTCAAACATTGCCCGCATCAATTTCAGAAATACGATAGGCATTATTCTACAAAAGCAGTCTGACGCAAATTCCGTTCAAGTTGCTAATCTTGTAAAGAAAGAGTTGAAACGAATTGAGGCTGTTTACAAAAGTAGCAATCTTAAATTTGAGGTTGCCCAGGATGGTTCACTCTTTACCATCGACGCGGCAAACGCTGTAAAAGAAGATTTGGCAATCGCAGTATTTCTTGTTGCAATTGTAATGTTAATGTTTTTGCATAGCGTTCGAAATTCCGTTATTGTTTTAGTTGCAATTCCTGCCTCTCTTATTTCAACTTTTATTGTTATTTGGGCTTTTGGCTTTACGCTTAATTTGATGACACTGCTGGGACTTTCGCTTGTGGTGGGAATTCTTGTTGATGACTCAATAGTGGTTCTCGAAAATATTTATCATCATCTCGAAAAAGGTGAAGAAAGCCGAACGGCTGCCTTACGCGGAAGAAACGAGATCGGATTTGCCGCCCTTGCTATTACAGCTGTTGACGTTGCCGTTTTCTTCCCGCTTACTTTGGTGGGTGGAATTGTCGGAAATATTTTAAGGGAATTTTCCGCAGTGGTTGTGGCTTCTACATTGATGTCACTCTTCGTCTCATTTACAGTTACACCAATGCTCGCATCACGGTTCGCAAAGTTAGAAAGATTAACTTCCAAAACATTGATAGGTAAGTTTGCAGTTTGGTTTGAAAAGAAGTTTAAAGAACTCACAGAGTTTTATATAAAATTATTAAAGTGGGCTTTTATTAATAGAGGTAAAGTTGCGTTGATGACTATCGCAGCATTTGTTGCCTCTTTTGCTTTAATTCCACTTGGGTTTATCGGTGCAGAATTTATGACCCAAACCGACCGAGGTGAATTTGCAGTAACGATAGAATTAGCCCCCGGCTCAACCATCGAAAAGACTAACAGAGTCTCACAACAAATTGAAAAAATAATCGGCGAGATGCCGGAAGTAAAAAGAATTTACGCGAATGTTGGCTCTTCAAATGAAGGATTGCTTGGGTTCCCTTCAAGCAACACTACCGAACTTGCCGTTACGCTCGTTGAGAGAAAACAAAGAAAATTATCCACCGATGATGTCGGCAATAATATTAAAATGGCTACCCAAAAATTCCCGGGTGTAAAAGTGCGTGTAAATCCTATCGGTATTTTCGGCGTGGCAAACCAAACTCCTATTCAGGTGTTGATAAACGGACCGGGTTATGACGAAGTAGTTAAGACTGCAAAACGAGTGCAGGATATTATCAAGAATATCCAAGGAACAGCAGATGTCCGCCTTTCCGCCGAAGACGGTAATCCCGAAACCCGCATCGAAATTGATAGAAGAAAATTATCAAGCTTCGGATTAACCGTTGCAGAAGTTGGGCAGGCGTTAAAAATCGCCCTCACCGGCGATAATGACTCAAGATTGCGCGAAGGAAATACAGACTATGATATCAGAATCGTGTTAGATCAATTTGACCGTTCAAAAACGGGCGAACTTGGCAACATCAGTTTTGTAAATAGAAAAGGGCAGCAAATCTATCTAAAGCAGTTTGCCAATATTTTCCGTGCAACCGGACCCACGAAATTATCCCGTCAGGCAAGAAGCGCCGCCGTTACCATTTTTGCTCAAGTGCAGACCGGCAAAACTTCCGGTTTAATTTCGCAAGAAATTGATAAACAATTAAGCAGTTTCAAATTTCCTTCCGGTGTGGTGTACCAATTTTTGGGTGATGTAAAAAATCAACGGCAGTCTTTTGGTGACTTAGGTTTCGCTTTGCTCGGTGCAGTGCTCTTCACTTATTTAGTGATGGTAGCGCTCTATGATTCATTTGTCTATCCTTTCGTTATTTTGTTTTCCGTACCGCTCGCCATGATCGGAGCTTTGCTGGCGTTAGGATTAACGATGAAGTCTTTAAGCATTTTTACTATTCTTGGAATAATTATGCTGATAGGATTAGTAGCAAAGAACGCTATTCTTATTGTTGATAGAACTAACTTTATGCGCGCTCAAGGTGAAAGTGTAATAGATTCTTTAATTGATGCGGGTAGAATGAGAATCCGTCCCATCTTTATGACCACATTAACTATGATCTTTGGTATGACTCCTATCGCACTTTCCAGCGCACCGGGCGCCGAATGGAAATCCGGTTTAGCATGGGCTTTAATTGGAGGACTAACAAGTTCCCTCTTTTTAACGCTGCTCGTTGTGCCGATCGTTTACACAAAAGTTGAAGAGTATAGAGTAAAAATTCCTGCTTTGTTTAAGCGTGCAAGTGAGTTGGTGGGATTAAGAAAAAGTTCTGTGGGTGATTTAGTGGTTGAGGAATAATGATATATGAATGAGTAGAGACTTGTCCCGACGCAGTTGGGACAAGTCTCTACATTTTTTTTGCTCACATTTAATCGAATCAAAAATCAGTACAAGTTTTATTGTACTTCTTGAATAACAGCTATTTTGAAAACCTTTGTTCCAACTCCCGGAATTTCTACATAAGCTATATACATTCCGCTTCCGACCGGTAAATAATCTTTGTTCAATAAATCCCAATCAAAATATTGAGAGTCACTAGATTTCTCATATCTTTTTATCAGTACACCGGAAAGCGAAACAATAGTAATGGTCGCTTGCTTGGGTAATCCGATAAAGCGGACAAATCTATGATACTTACTCTCTTGAAGTGCATGCCATCCCAAATAGGGATTTGGAAAAACGCTTATCTTGTTAATATTATTTTTAGCGTTAGCTAAATTATGTGTATTTGCTGCGGGAGCTGTCACAGTAAATTCATCCCCCTTCATGAGTGGTTTATATCCGGTTATCTTAATTACAGTACCGGGTTCGGGTAATTCTCCGTTAAAGGAAATTCCTCCAATTTTATGGTCGAGGATTTTTGAAGCGACAGCTTCTATCGCAGGAAGATTTGCATGATCAAGAGTAGCAGATTGAAAAGCAAAAACTTGTTCCCAATCGCCGTTCGCTAAATGCGTCCACTTTCGATCGGGAATTGATTTGGCAGAATCTAGGATCGTTCCATTTCTATCTAACACTTTTAGAAAAAGTCTTTTCGCATCGGCGGGATTATCATATCTACCTAAAGACCAAACAGTAAAAGGTAATTTCCCGGTTTTGCAAAGAGAATCTGTTTTTATCATAATACTCTTCTCACTTAAACCATTTTGTAAACCCGCCAGAAAATATGCGCTTGAATCATTGAAACGGATCTCATAATTTTCATAACCCATACTTTGTTCGCTTAGTAGAGATTGCCAATTCAAACGTGCGAAACTGCTGCGTGGATAAATTGTCCACTTTTTTGTTGAATTTAATTTGCCGTTGAAAACATCTGTAGGAGTTTCCAAAACTTTTCCTCCCGCACCTTTAATTTCCTCGACACTTTTAACCCTATATTTAGTACCCTTACCAGCATAGATGCTATTGAGTCCCGTATTTCTTACAACAACAGAAAATCCCTCAGTTACCAGCTTATTTGTAATGCTATCTCTTCCAAATTCAGTTCTCAGTTTTAACAAAGAATCAACTGGGGTTTTAGAAATATTGAGTAAATTATAAGCCACCCAGGTGGGATAAGTATGGTTCGTGTTGTACCAATCCTCAAGACTATCAATGGTAATTTTATATGTTCCGCCGGTTAAAGCTAAAGGATCAACTACAAATAAATTTACATCAGCGTCTGAAGTTCCTTTAGTTTGTTTTGCCGGAATAAAATCTCCATTCTTATAATCGAAGGTTATGTCTATTGGTTGAGCGGCAGGCCGCACTTCAATTATCTGCGGTTCACTTTCAAGATATTTTGGTTCACTTTCTTTGGAATATGCAAAAGCAGTTACTGCATAATAGTAAGGGCTTCCGTTGTCTAAATTAGTTTTTGTTATTTGATCCTTGCTTGTAGTAAAATACCTCTTCAATCCTGCGTTTGGAAGAGTAAAAACAGTTTGTTCAACTTTTACTCCGTTTATCTCATCAGGTTGAGTTACTTTAATTACATCATTCTTGAGATCAACCATTCCAAGTAAAGTCTTATTTGAACCCTCTCTATCTGAGAATTGCCATATTCTATACCCTTCAAAAGTATAGGTTGTATCGCTTTTCCCTTTCCCTATAATCAGCGGATCAATAACATCATAACTTTCTGAATTTGGTTCCCAGTACAAAGTGTTCTGACCGTCGTCGCTAAAGGAACTAATTTTTGGTGGTTCCGGAGTCTGAGTTAAATTGAAATCATTATCATAAGCAATCTGAACTGTTTTTGTTTTTCTCTTTAGCTCGGTGATGCTATTTAAATTACTTGTCCCCCGACCGATTACTATCCCAATAACAATTTCCTGTGTATCTCCCGGAGCCATTGTAAATGGACCGGAGCTCATCAAATGCCTTCGATCATCTGGAGAAGGAGGTCCTGGCCATCCAGTGGGACCTTCATACCAACCTGTTCCCGCGACCGGATCTCCTGATACCATAAATGAAGTTTCAATTCCGGTATTTGGATCGGCAATCGGAAGACCGCTCGCCGATTTCCCAAGCATATTATTATAAAAAGATACTGCCGTCGGAAATTCAGGATTAGAAGCAGAATTGATATAAAAGATAAATGCTGTCATAGACAAGTTTTTATACCCTTGCCGCCATTCACTAAAAATTTTTGCGCTATCTGCTATTGAACTTTTTATTACAGGACCTTGCAGAAACACATATCCAACGGCAGGCGGTGCTGTTCCATAATACCCTGCGTCATTATTATCACCGTTATAAGTATATCCTAATTTTAGTAAAGTATCACAACCGGAATAATCATCACTGGCATCACCCAAGTCAGTATCTGACCAATAACCTAAATACATTTCTTTAAGTGTTAATTCTCCTTTGTTTATGATCTTATATTTCTTGAATACCATATCTCCCCGGTCATCCAGGTTATCAAAGCCAAATACCGTCATCTGTTGTTCTAATCCTATCGGCAAAGTACCGTAAGTGTACATTGTCCGGGACTCATCAAGATCATTGCTTACACACCAAAGGACTTCATCACCAACAAATTGCGGAACTTTGTTTCCGTTTTTATCTAAAATGTAAGGAGCACCATCTTCAATTGGCCATTCTTTATAATCTTTTTCATAGGTATCTCGCTCTGGTCCAGGAGGAAGTGATTCCCAACCTTTACGGATTTTATAAACGCGGTATTTTTCTAAATTGGGATTATCGGCTGTGCCATCCTCGAGAATTTTTCCTGCTTGAAGTCCATGACGATAAACAGAACCGTTGACACGAATTTCTCTACCAACCTTTGCACCCCAAATTAATCCATCTGCATAAATGGCAGAAATCGTTGCATTTTCTCCACCGGGCCAATAAAAGCCTCCGTTTCCTGTTCGCGGATCGCTTGAACCCATACCATTGTTACCCACCCACATAAAAATTTGGTTAACGGCAATGTACTGGTTGTGGTCGTTTGTATTGGTTTTTTTTATTTCTTTTTTATTTTTATCTGGATTATCTCCTTTATCGTTAGCATAATTTATTCTCTCTTCATTGTGTGAATAAAGAGAAAAGGGCAGTAAAAAAAAGAAAAGTAACCGATATAAGCTCCTCATAATGAACTCCCATTAATTTTTATCCAGAGATGCCATCCCTTAAAGGGATGGTATCTTTAATATTTCTATTTTAAAACAATCATCTTCTTTGTTGATATAAAATTACCAGATCTCAACGAGTAAAAATAAATTCCCGAACTAAGTTTTGAGGCATCGAAGTTCACTGTATAACTTCCGCTGTTTTTATATTCGTTCACTAACTGCAATATTTCTTCTCCCAAAATATTGAAGATTTTTACCGTAACAAGTCCAGGGTTTGCGATACTATAACTTATCGTTGTGTTTGGATTGAAAGGATTTGGGAAATTTTGTACTAACAAAAATTCTTTAACAATACCTTCTTTTACATTGCGAGCATCTGTTAGTAATTGTTTATAACTGAGGGTTAATTTATACCCATTAAAATAAGATGAACCTTGAACAACCCCATCAACATTAAATGATCCATAACCGCTATATTCCCATGCATTATTTCTCCATACCTCATAGTGCCCTTCTGACAACATATTATTCTGATTGTACATAAAACTATAGCGGTTACTGTTCATCCACTGATCATTTATCCAATATTCTTCATAATCCATCAGTTGATTTTCGTTATCGTTGTAGCTAAAAGTATTTCGTTCGATATTTAGCCACATGTTATTAACCCAGTGTTCCCTTAGTTGCGTTAGCTTTTCCCCCTTTGTGTTGAACGTAGAAGTTACGTGAGCGCCGTTTGACCATTGATTATTTAACCAACCTTCAATTACCATCAATATCTGATTTCCATCAACGTCATATGAAAAAGAAGCGCGAGAGTTTATAATCCATTGATCATTTTTCCGCTCCTCGTAAAGTGATGATTCTTGTTTCCCTTGCACATCATACACATAAGTAGTGCGATGAAGGTCTATCCACTGATCATTTTTCCAAGACTTAAACAAATTCGTTAACTCATTTCCATTATCGTCGTAAGTTGATGTATAGTAATTAACGTTCTGCCATTGGTTATTCAGCCAGAGTTGGTATAATCCCGATAGTAGATTACCCTTTGCATCGTAGGTAAAAGTAGAGGAATCGAGAACCGTCCACTGATTAGTTAACCATAGTTTAGTTGCTGAGGTTAGGCGATTCCCCTTTGCATCGTAAGAATAAATATAGCGGTGTGTATTCTCCCATTGAGTGCTTTTCCATATTTCGTAAAGTTCTGACACACAGTTTCCATAAGCATCATAAATATAGGTGGTTCTAAAGTCGTCTTCCCACTGATTATTCCTCCATTCTTGATGAAAGTCTTCAGTAATCTTTCCCATTTGAGAATAACTATAAATAATCCTTACCACATAATCACGGCTTTGAATAACCGCTGTATCAACAACATACATCTCTGATTGAGAGTATGATTTTTTGCTTAACGATCTCTTTTGAAACTTTTTGTTATGCAAGAATGCAAACTGCAACTCACTATCAGCAAAGGCACCTACATTAAACGAATATTTCCCTAATGGTTGTGGTGTATATTCATCGCGATGTTCGAATCCTTGATTTTGGAAAACTTCTTGCCCATTAGTATAATTTATCCATTCCGGGTTTTGGGCATTAAGTGATAGCGACAAAAGAAAAACGAACAACAAACAATATGATCTTCCCATTTTTGAGCTCCTGTTTATTATTAGAATTATTTTTTAGTTTTTAGAGATACCATCCCTTAAAGGGATGGTATCTCTTATATTTCTATTTTAAAACAATCATCTTCTTTGTTGATATAAAATTACCAGATCTCAACGAGTAAAAATAAATTCCCGAACTAAGTTTTGAGGCATCGAAGTTCACTGTATAACTTCCGCTGTTTTTATATTCGTTGACTAACTGCAATATCTCTTCTCCCAAAATATTGAAGATTTTTACCGTAACAAGTCCAGGATTTGCAATGCTATAACTTATCGTTGTGTTTGGATTGAAAGGATTGGGATAGTTTTGATCCAGCGCATAAGTATTTGGAGAATTAACATCCTCCGATTTGTCGTTAACATCACTCAATATTGCTTTGGGAGCAGTAACAGTAAATTCGTCGCCGGGCACAAGCGGTTTGTATCCCGATATTTTTATAACTGTTCCCGGTTCCGGTAGTTCTCCGGTAAATGTTATTCCGCCAATTTTATGATCTGTAATTTTAGAAGCAACCGGCTCTTTAGCTGGTAGATTATTTGGATCAAGTGTTGCTGAGGTGAATGCAAAAACTTGTTCCCAATTTCCGTTTGCTAAGTGGGTCCACTTTCTATCCGGAATTGACACTGTGGAATCAAGTTTCCAAGAAGTTCTATCTAACACTTTAAGGATTAATCTTTTATCATCATTCGGATCGTTATCTTTTCCAATGTACCAAATTTCAAATGGTAACTTTCCGGTTTTACAAAGTGAATCGAGTTTCGTCATAACACTCCTATCGTTCAAACCACCCGTTAATCCGGAAAGATAATAGGAACTCGAATCAGTAAAACGAATTTCATAATCGGCATATCCCATGCCTTCCTCTAGTTTAGCTGTTTGCCAATTAAATCTACCAGTTTGGCTTTTAGCAGAGACTGTCCACTTTCCGGTTGAATTTAGTTTACCATCCCAAACATTTTGTGGAGAAGGAAGAACAACACCACCAGGACCTTTGATCTCTTCCACACTTTTAACTCTATATTTAGAAACAACCTTAGAAATACTATCCAAGCCAGTGTTTCTTACAACAAGAGAAAAACCATCGGTTATAAATTTGTTAGTACTGTTGTCAACTCCAAACTCCGTGCGTGATTTTAGCAGGGTATCAATCAGAGCTTTTGATACATTCAGCAGATTGTATGTAAAGACCACAGAGTCAGAAGTATTGGTAAAATTTCTATAATAGGTTGAATCAAAAGTAACTTTGTATGTGTCTCCCGTTAATGCCAGTGGATCAACTACAAATAATTGAACGTCTCCATCATCAGCACCGAAACTATGTTTTGCAGTTATGTAACTTCCATAGCGAAGTGTATAGGTGCTGTCATAAGAAATCTTTTCCGGCACTACTTTAATGATTTGAATTGGACTTTCGAGATACTTTGGATCACTTGCCTTTGAATAGCCAAATGCGGTAACTCCAAAATAATAGGGTGTACCATTTACCAACGGAGTATTAGTTATTTTATCAATGTTAGTCGAAAAGTAACGACCTATCCCCATGTTTGGTAATTGAAAAAGTGTCTGCTCAACTATTACTCCATCATAATCCACGGATTGAGTTACTTTGGTTACATCATTTTGAATATCATTGATCTTTAACAGTTTAGGATTTTTCCCGTACTCATCTTCAAACTGCCAAATGCGATATCCTTCAAAGTTATAAGTAGTATCTAATTTCCCTTTCCCTACAATCCACGGATCAATCTCGTTATAATTTTCTGCATTTGGTTCCCAATACAAAGCAATCTGTTTATCATCAACTGTTGAAGTTACAATCGGGTTCTTGGGCAATGGTGTAGTTTTGAAATCTCTATCGTATGCTAATTGAACAAGCTTAGTTTTTCTTTTCAGTTCTGTAATACTATTTAAATTACTTGTTCCGCGCCCCATCAGAATTCCTACAACTACTTCTTGGGTATCTCCCGGAGCTATATTGAACGTACCTGAACTCACCAAAAGCCTTCTATCACCAGGTAAAGGTCCTCCTGGCCAACCAACCGGACCTTCATACCAGCCTGTTCCTATAACCGGATCTCCGGATAGAATAGTTTTTGTAACTGCGCCTGTCGTAGGGTCAATAATTGGCTTACCGTAATAATCTTTTCCTGTCATATTATTATAAAATTGAATAGAACCGGAGGCTCTACCTAAATCCGGGTCTATAAAAGAAGTCGCCGACATACCAATGTAAAAGATAAAAGCTGTCATTGGTAGGTTTTTAAATCCGCTTCTCCAACTTCCTAAAAATTTTGCGCTATCATTCTCGGTTGCTAAAACTGTGGGACCTTGTAAAAGAACATACCCAACTGCCGGAGGATTCGAACCATAATATCCTTCATCATTATTATCACCGTTATAACAATATCCCAAATTCAACAAGGTATCACATCCGACATAATCATCACTGGCGTTACCCAAATCGGGATCGGACCAGTAAGCTAGGTTCATATCTTTTAAAGTTAAGCTCCCTTTGTTGATGAGAGTGTATTTTTTAATTACAACATCCCCTAAGTCTCCCTGCCTATTAAAACCATATACAGTCATCTGCACTTCTAATCCCATCGGGTCAGTTCCGTAAGTATAAGTAGAACGGCTTGAATCCAGATCATTCATTACACACCAGAGAACTTCGTCACCGGTAAACTCTGGTTCATCAATCCCAATTGTATAAATTCCGTCTCCGTTTTTATCAACCCAATGAGCACCGTCCGCAACAGGCCACTCTTTATAATCTTTTTCATAAGCATCTCTTGTTGGACCAAAAGGAAGATTTTCCCAACCTTTTCTAATCTTATAAACTCTATATTTTTCTTGATTAAAATTATCTGCTTCTCCATTCGGCAAAATTTTTCCTGCTTGAAGTCCATGTCGATAAGTTGAACCATTTACCCGAATTTGCGTATCAACTTTGGCTCCCCAAATTAATCCATCTTCGAAAACAGCTGATATTGTTGCGTTTTCGCCGCCGGGCCAATAAAAGCCTGACCCATCCGTACGGGGATCATTTGAGCCCATACCATTGTTGCTCACCCACATAAATATTTGGTTGATGGCGATGAAGTTGTTGAAATCATTTGTGTTCGGTTTGTTTATTTCTTTTTTACCCTTATTAGAATTATCTCCTTGATCATAAGAGTAATTTATCTTATCCCCTTTATTAGAGTAAAGAGAAAAAGACAACAGAAAAAAGAAAAACAAAAGATACGATGTCTTCATAATGAACTCCCATTAATTTTTATCCAGAGATACCATCCCTTAAAGGGATGGTATCTCTTATATTTCTATTTTAAAACAATCATCTTCTTTGTTGATATAAAATTACCAGATCTCAACGAGTAAAAATAAATTCCCGAACTAAGTTTTGAGGCATCGAAGTTCACTGTATAACTACCGCTGTTTTTATATTCGTTGACTAACTGCAATATCTCTTCTCCCAAAATATTGAAGATTTTTACCGTAACAAGTCCAGGGTTTGCAATGCTATAACTTATCGTTGTGTTTGGATTGAAAGGATTGGGATAGTTTTGATGTAGCGCATAAGTATTTGGAGAATTAACATCCTCCGAGTTGTCGTTAACATCACTCAAGATAGCCTTCGGTGCGGTAACTATAAATTCATCTCCCGGCACAAGTGGTTTGTATCCCGATATTTTAATTACTGTTCCCAGTTCGGGTAGTTCTCCGGTAAATGTTATCCCGCCAATTTTATGATCAAGAATTTTTGAAGCTACCAGTTCCTTTGCAGGAAGATTAGTTGGATCAAGCGTTGCTGATGTAAACGCAAAAACTTGTTCCCAATTTCCATTCGCTAAGTGTGTCCATTTATGATCAGGTATTGCTTTCGAAGAATCTAGTGGAGACCCAGCATTTTTATCTAATACTTTTAGGATAAGTCTCTTATCGTCAGTTGGGTCATTATCTTTTCCAATATACCAAACTTCAAATGGTAACTTTTCGTTTTTGCATAGTGAATCGAGTTTCGTCATAACACTTCTTTCACTTAACCCGCCCGCTAATCCTGAAAGGTAATAGGAACTCGAATCATCGAAACGGATTTCATAATCGGCATACCCCATTCCTTCTTCTACTGAAAGTTCTTGCCAGTTGAATCTACCTTTAAAGCTTTTCGCAGAGACAGTCCACTTATCGGTTGAATTTAATTTGCCATTCCAGACATCCTTTGGAGAAGATAGAGGTACACCACCCGGTCCTTTCGTCTCAAGTACACTTTTAACACCAAATTTTGTACGGGCTGCTAATAAATTATCCAACCCGGAATTTCTGACTACAATCGAAAAACCATCCTGAATGTATTTATTTGTACTGAAATCGGTTCCAAATTCCGATCTTGATCTAAGAAGCGTATCGATGGGATTTTTTGATATATTCATGAGATTATATGTCAAGGCAAGCGTGTCGGCAGTGTCATAATAATTTCTAATCAGTGTTGAATCAAATGTAACTTTATATGTATTTCCCGTCAGTTTAAGAGGATTAACAACAAATAACTGAATGATGCCGTCTTCGGTACCCGCAGTCTGTTTCGCATCAATATAGCTGCCGTATCGGTAAGTGAATGAGCTGTCAAATCCGATTTTTTCAGGAACGACTTTCATAATTTTGACTGGGTTTTCGAGATATTGCGGATCACTATCTTTTGAATAACTAAATGCTGTTACTCCAAAGTAATAGGGCGTTCCATTAACTAACGGAGTATAAGTTATCTTATCTAAATTTGTAGAGAAGAAACGAGCGATTCCCTGATTAGGCATTTCGAAAACTGTTTGTTCAACCTTCACTCCATTAAAATCAAGTATCTGGGTAACTTTAGTTACATCATTTTTAATATCAAAAATTTTCAGAAGTTTTGGATTTCTTCCGGATTCATCTTCAAATTGCCAGATACGATATCCTTCAAAAGTATAAGTAGAATCGGCTTTCCCTTTTCCCGTTATAAAAGGATCAACTACGTTATAATCTTCTGTGTTGGGCTCCCAGTGTAATGTAACTTGTTTATCATCCACAACTGAAGTAACGATCGGCTCCAAAGGAGGCACCATTGAACTGAAATCTTTATCATAAGCAGTCTGAGCAATTTTTGTTTTACTCTTTAACTGAGTAATACTGTTTAGATTATTAGAACCTCGCGCAATTACAATACCGATAACAACTTCTTGAGTATCACCGGGAGCCATCGTAAAAGGTCCGGAACTCATTAAATGTCGTCTGTCATTCGGTGGATAGCTCCCACCCGGCCAACCAACCGGACCTTCATACCAACCGATTCCCGTAACCGGATCGCCGGACAAAATAATACTTGTATTTGAATGTGTCCATGGATCAACAAATGGTTCGCCGTAATAATTTTTACCGGTCATATAATTATAAAACTGAATCGACCCAGCTGCAACACCTTGATCGGGGTCTAAAAATCTAGTCCCAGCCATATTTATATAAAATGAAAAACTAGTTATTGGTAAATTTTTATATCCATGTCTCCAAGCAGTTAAAAATTTCGCACTATCAGTACTAGCACCTTCAACTATTGGTCCCTGGAAGAAAACGTACCCTACAGCAGGTGGAGTAGTTCCATAAAATCCCACATCATTGTTATCACCATTGTAAGTATAACCTAACTTTAGTGTAGTATCACAACCTGTATAGTCGTCATTGGCATCTCCCAAATCAGTATCCGACCAATAAGCTAAGACCATGTCCTTAAGCGTTAGTGTTCCTTTATTTATAAGAGTATATTTTTTAAATACCATATCCCCGAGGTCACCGGTTCTATTAAAACCGAAGACTGTCATTTGCTGCTCTAATCCCATCGGTAAAGTGCCATAGGTATACGTTGAACGTGTTTGATCCAAATCGTTACTTACACACCAAAGAACTTCATCGCCGACAAAGTCCGGAACTTTATTACCATCTTTGTCTAACACATATGGAGCTCCATCTTCAATAGGCCATTCGTGATAATCTTTTTCATATAAATCACGTCTTGGTCCCGGAGGAAGGGATTCCCATCCTTTACGAATTTTATAAATACGGTATTTCTCCAAATTAAGATCATCCGCTTTTCCATTGGGTAAGATTTTGCCGGCTTGCAAACCATGCCGATATACCGAACCGTTTACCCGAATTTGTGTATCAACTTTGGCTCCCCAAATTAATCCATCTTCATAGATTGCTGATATAGTTGCGTTCTCACCACCGGGCCAATAAAATCCCGAACCATCTGTGCGGGGATCGTGTGAACCCATACCGTTGTTACTCACCCACATAAATATTTGGTTTATTGCAATGAAGTTGTTGAAATCGTTTGTGTTTGGTTTAGAGAGTTGTTTTTTGCCTTTTTCACCGCCGTCATAGATTGTTCCACCATCGGCAGAGGTTGTCCACTCAGGGTTATGTGCGTAAAGCGATAGAGATAAAAGAAAAATGAACGATATTAGATGTGATCTTCCCATGATGAGCTCCCATTATTAAATTTCACTTAAATAAAACCTAGAACTCCAAATTGTTGCAAACAAGCTAATAAATTTTTTAAACTCATGCAAAATATTTTTCAGTTTTCATTGGAATCCAACCTTTCCCATATCATAACTTTCTGTTAATTTTAGGTTACAAAATTTTGCAAAAGGATTCCGAATGAAACTCTTCATATTTTTTTTCGTGGTTATTTTCATTTCCACATTATCATTAGCGCAAACTACTTTTTACCACTCTAAAGATTTTACGGTAACTAACGAAAAAGTTATTCAAGACAACTTTGAAGCTAAAGCGGTTTCACCAACGGAGATCAACTCTTCTTATAAAAGTATTTACAAAAAAGCGGCGCAAAATAAATTGGAATTTAAATTCAGTTTAAATGGATTGGACAACGAGCGGGGTTTTGCGCAAAATCATCAGCTTACACTTAAACCCGTAAAGGGGAAAATGATCTCGCCAATTTTTGTATTTGGTCAAGCCGATACTTCAACTGTAAGTGAGCAAACCGAATATTTAAATGAAGATATTGAATTGACTCTCCGAGTTGATATGCGTAAGCCGTTAAAGGATTTTAAAGAGCATGGTTATTACGAATTGTTCAACAGTGAAAAATTTTATGCGAAGGATTTTGCAGGAGTTTTTATCGCCGGAAATATCTCTCCCCTTTCCTGGGATTTTCAAACGCTCGGCACAAAAAATCAATTTCAATTAAGTGATAAAAACAGCGACGGCATTTATGAGATAAAACTTCTCTTTAAAAAAGATATTTTTGCTTCCGATGAAGACAAATTAACTACGCAATGGAAATTGACAAAAGATATTTCAGCTTATCCACAGTTACAATCTTCATCGGTTTTACTTGACGCGCTTTACAACCAGGCGATTGAAGAAATGCTTTTGGACATCCGCGATGACGGCGCATTTATGGCGGGCGAAAAATGGCCCGGCATCTGGACGCGCGATATCAGCTATTCAATTCATCTCGCATTCGCAATCATCAATCCCGACGCGGCTAAAACGAGTCTGCTTGCAAAAGTTAAGAACGGAAAAATTATTCAAGATACAGGAACCGGCGGCGCGTGGCCAGTTTCTTCCGATAGAATGACGTGGGCTTTGGCTGCATGGGAAATTTATAAAGTTACCGGCGATAAGGATTGGCTGCAAAAAAGTTACTCCATCATTAAAAATTCCGCTCTTGCCGATTTGGAAACCATACGCGATAAACAAACAGGATTGTTCAACGGCGAATCTTCTTTCTTGGATTGGCGCGAACAAACTTATCCGCTTTGGATGGATCCGAAAGATATTTATGCTTCAAAAAATCTTGGAACGAACGCCGTCCATTTTCAAACCTATAAAATTTTAACAGCGATGGCTTCCGAATTGCCAGATGACGTTTCCGACTTAGACGAGGACTTTTCCGAATTGGAGGAGGGCGTTCCCGAATTGATTGAGGACGCTTCCAAATTGGATGAGGACGTTTCCAAATTCATTTCTGCCGCGAAAGGAATTCAAGACGGAATGAACAAACTAATGTGGATGCCGGGGAAAAAATATTTCGGCCAATATTTATACGGAAGGAATTATCAATCGCTTTCACCAAAGTCGGAAGCGCTTGGTGAAGCTTTGAGCGTGCTTTTTGAAATTCCGAATGCGAAACGGCAAAAAGAAATTATTGAAAATACTCCCGTTACAAAGTTTGGAATTCCGTGCGTTTATCCTCAGACACCAAATATTCCGCCTTATCACAATGATGCGGTTTGGGCTTTTGTTGAAGCCTATTGGACGATGGCATCGGCAAAAGTTAAGAACGAAACATCAGTTGAACATGGTCTCGCTTCTATTTACCGTGCGGCCGCTTTATTCTTAACCAACAAAGAAAATTTTGTTGCTTCATCTGGCGATTATGTGGGAACGCAAATTAATTCAAACCGGCAGTTGTGGAGCGTTGCCGGAAATTTAGCAATGACGTACAGAGTTTTTTTCGGGATGCAATTTGAATCCGATAAACTTATCTTCGCTCCGTTCATTCCAAAAAACTTTTCAGGTGAAAGAACGCTTTCCAACTTCAAATATAGAAATGCAGAGTTAACCATTTCCGTTAAAGGTTATGGCGATGGGATTAAATCTTTTAAACTCGACGGAAAAGTCTTGAAAGATAATTTTATTTCTGCTTCGCTTGAAGGAAAGCATTCAATTGAAATAGTTTTGAATGGGAAAACAGCGAAGTCAAAATTCAATCTTGTAAAAAATGAATACGCACCTGAAACGCCTAAAGTAAAATTAGTTGATGGGAAATTAGCGTGGGAAAAAATTCCGGGAGCTGACCACTATTTAATTTATAAAAATGGATCGAAATTAACTTCAACAAAAGAAACTGTTTTTAAGAGTACACCAAAAAAAGTATTGGAAGAATATCAAGTTAAAGCAGTTGATAAAAATAGTGCCGCATCTTTTTTAAGCGAACCAATCACTATAAACGGTAAAGAGAAAATTATTGAGATTGAAGATTGTGTTTCCACTTATGAGAACAAATATGCCAATTATTCCGGTAAAGGTTATGTAAAAATTGAAAAGCAAAATCATCAGGACATCAATTTTAGTTTTACGTCTAAAACAAACGGGCTTTACACAATTGATTTCCGCTACGCAAACGGTAATGGACCTTTAAACACCGAAAACAAATGCGCAATTCGTTCACTTATGGTCGATCAAAAATTTACTGGTGTAATTGTAATGCCGCACCGCGGTGAAAACACATGGAACGTTTTTAATTACAGCAATTCTGTTCAAATCTATCTTTCAAAAGGAGAACACACAGTTACTTTGACCTTCAGAAATTCTGATGAGAATATGAATGGAGAAGTAAACGGCGCTTTACTCGATCATGCAAGAATTCGTTTGTTAAAATAATTTTTAATTGAAGAAAGGTTTGAACCTGTAAATTGTAAACATTGTACCTGTTTTTATATTACGCGTGAAAGAAATTTCCCGTATGGGTGCAAGGCGTTTGGCATCTCTTTAGGTTCATAAATTGAAAAACTCTTGGCTTTAGCCAAAACTGATTCAGGTACTTTGCTTACAATAAATTTTAATTTTTTATCCCATCGAAATTCCTTTGATAACATCTTGGATCGCTTACCGATTACTTACTAATACCTACCGTTAGTTTATTAACACATACCTTATGCTTGTTAGCTATTGTACCACCACAATATTGTCTTTAGCTTTGAACAAAAATTTAAAATGACAATGTGAAAACTATAAAAATGCTGATGAGTTTATTTACAAATAAGCACACTAAGTCTACGCCTCTTTTAATTATAAGGAAAGAAACAGACTTGTCCCGCACGCGGGAAGATGCTGCTGTAAAAGAGTTCAAATCAATTGAAGAAGCAATTACCGAGCTGGAAAATGATCCGAATGTTCCGTCGGATAAAATAGAAAAACTTAAATCATCTCTGAAAAACCTTAAGAACAAAACTTCTATTAAGATCAGGAACGGTGAAATAGTATGATGCGGAATAAAATGTTACGAGTCCCTATTCTATCGGAGAAACCTCGCTTGAAGAGTGAACTAATAATCAATAATAGATGTTTATTAAACGAACGACGTCAATGTAAAAGAATTTAATTCCATTGAAGAAGCAATTACCGAGCTGGAAAATGATCCGTATGTTCCATCAGATAAAATAGAAAAACTTAAATCATCTCTGAAAAACCTTAAGAACAAAACTTCAATTAAGATCAGAAACGGTGAAATAAGATAAATTTGACAAACACTAACCGCCCTGCGGGAAAACCGATCGAGATTATTATGAAAAAAAATTATGTGGAGTTTGTAATTCTTTTCTACTCACTCTTCAAAACAAACATATTCGCACAAACAGCTTCGATAACATGGCCATTTGCCAATTTGAATAAAGGAATTAAAGCTATGACCAAGTTACAGTCACTTACGATCATGTTTTTATTAACTTTTCTGTTTGGCAGTACAGCACACGCCCAGTGGATGCCAACGGGTTTAACCAACGGGACAATTAATATAGTTTTTAGTAACGGGAGTAATCTCTTAGCCGGGATGACGAACGGCGCTTTAATTTCCACCGACAACGGCACAAACTGGAATTATACGAGTATAAATACTTCTTTTTCTGTTTGGTCTTTTGCTGTCTATGGGACCGATATTTTTGCAGGAACTACCGGCGGCTTTCTTCGCTCAACCGATAACGGCGCAACTTGGAATCCAGTTAATTCCGGAATGTCATTAGTTCAATCTTTTGCCACTATTGGAACGAATTTTTTTATAGGGACTGAGAGCGGCGGTGTTTACCTTTCCACTGATGGCGGGACGACCTGGGCTCAATTAAATTCCGGTTTAACAAATCTTACTGTTCGAGCAATTACCGCCAGCGGAACAAATTTATTTGCCGGAACTAACGGCAGCGGGATTTTCCTTTCTACTGACAATGGCACAAACTGGACTCCGATCAATACCGGATTAACAGCCCTTGATGTTCGAGGTTTTGCAGGAATAGGAAGTTATGTCTTTGCCGGAACAAGTGGTGGGGTTTTCCGTACCGGTGATAATGGTGCTAATTGGATTAACGTACGAAATGATGGGCTCATTCGAGGTCTTGCCGTTGCTTGTGGCACCGATCTTTTTGTCGGGCATTGGTATAACGGTGGTGGTGTAGCTCGTTCAGTTGATAATGGAACAACCTGGACAACTTACAATACCGGCTTAACTACTTCAACTGTTCCAACTCTTACTGTCAACGGATCAAATATTTTTGCAGGAACCTGGAACGGTGGAGTTTTCAGTTCGCCAACCAACTGTGCAACCATAGATAGCACGGGTTCAATTTGCGGAATTAAGTTCAACGACCTTAACGGAAACGGCATTCAAGATTCCGGCGAACTTGGACTTGCGAATTGGGTGATCAATCTTAAATTCCAAAATGCAGCAGGTTTTATAACAATAACGGATACAACAGACGCAAACGGAAATTATTGTTTTAACGATCTGCAGCCCGGTGGAACTTACACTGTTTTTGAAACTAACCAAAGTGGATGGACGCAAACATCTCCCCCATCTCCTGGAATTTACACAATTCTTCTTACTTCGGGTGAACACAGAGACTCGGTCAATTTTGGGAACAAATTGCTTCCTGTAGTCGGTTCTATTTGCGGAATTAAGTTCAATGACTTGAACGGAAATGGTATACAAGATCCGGGAGAACTTGGACTTGCGAATTGGATAATAAATTTGAAGTACCAAAATGCAGCTGGCTTTATAACAATAACGGATACAACAGACGCAAATGGAAATTATTGTTTCAACGATTTACAGCCCGGCGGAACTTATACCGTTTTTGAAACTAACCAAAGCGGATGGCAACAAACATCTCCCCCATCTCCTGGAACTTACACGATTCCTCTTACATCGGGAGAACACAAAGACTCCGTAGATTTCGGAAACAAATTGCTTCCTGTAGTCGGCTCTATTTGCGGAATTAAGTTCAATGACTTGAACGGAAATGGTGTACAAGATCCGGGAGAACTTGGACTTGCGAATTGGGTGATCAATCTTAAATTCCAAAATGCAGCAGGTTTCATAACATTAACAGATACAACGGATGCGAACGGAAATTATTGTTTCAACAATCTGCAGCCTGGCGGAACTTATACTGTTTTTGAAACTAACCAAAGCGGATGGACGCAAACATCTCCCCCATCTCCGGGAACATATACGATTCTTCTTACATCGGGAGAACACAGAGACTCGGTCAATTTTGGGAACAAACAGCTTCCTGTAGTCGGCTCTATTTGCGGAATTAAGTTCAATGACTTGAACGGAAATGGTGTACAAGATCCAGGAGAACTTGGACTTGCGAATTGGGTAATCAATTTGAAATTCCAAAATGCAGCAGGCTTTATAACAATAACGGATACAACAGACACCAACGGAAATTATTGTTTTAACGATTTGCAGCCCGGTGGAACTTACACTGTTTTTGAAACTAACCAAAGTGGATGGACGCAAACATCTCCCCCATCTCCCGGAACTTACACAATTCCTCTTACATCGGGAGAACACAGAGACTCGGTCAATTTTGGGAACAAATTGCTTCCTGTAGTCGGTTCTATTTGCGGAATTAAGTTCAATGACTTGAACGGAAATGGTGTACAAGATCCAGGAGAAATTGGACTTGCGAATTGGGTGATCAATCTTAAATTCCAAAATGCAGCTGGCTTTATAACAATAACTGACACAACAGACGCAAACGGAAATTATTGTTTTAACGATTTACAACCCGGCGGAACTTATACCGTTTTTGAAACGAACCAAAGCGGATGGACACAAACATCTCCAACTTCTCCAGGAACCTATACAATTCCTCTTACTTCGGGTGAATACAGAGATTCCGTAGATTTCGGAAACAAATTGCTTCCTGTAGTCGGTTCTATTTGCGGAATTAAGTTCAATGACTTGAACGGAAATGGTGTACAAGATCCGGGAGAACTTGGACTTGCGAATTGGATAATAAATTTGAAGTACCAAAATGCAGCTGGCTTTATAACAATAACTGACACAACAGACGCAAATGGAAATTATTGTTTCAACGATATACAACCCGGCGGAACTTATACTGTTTTTGAAACAAACCAAAGCGGATGGACGCAAACATCTCCCCCATCTCCAGGAACTTACACGATTCTTCTTTCTTCTGGCGAACACAGAGATTCAATTAACTTCGGAAATCAACTTTCAACGGTCGGTAGTATTTGCGATTCACTCCATGCGACTGTAACTAAAAGTGTTATAGGAGATTGCTGCTGGAGTATAAGTCTCAACCAGCCATCCAATACAAGTGGAATAACCGGGATACAGTTTTGGCCGTTATCTCCAAACACTTTTGCACTGGGAAGTTCACAACTTGGAAGCAGCTATTCAATTGGATGGTTGTTTGCAACCAATACTATCAATCAATTTACGGTTAAAAGGTTAACTGGGAATGTCCCGGCAGGTCCACTCCCTAATTTCTTCAATTTCTGTATGAACAATTTATCAAGTCCTCAATATGTTGTTGTAAACTGGTTGAACGCTAACAACAATGTGGTTTGTTCCGACACCGTAACTTTAGATTGTGAAATTCCATGCGTAACCTTCAGCAAGGACACCGTTATTTGTAACACGAATGATTACACATTGCAATATTCTTTTACAAATAATGCGACGTATGCTGTAAACAAAATTGAAGTTGTACAAACTGTTCCAGCCGGAATAATTATTACACCGTCAACATTGATAATTCCTTCGGTCAATCCGGGACAAAGTTCTGGAGTGCTGACATTCAGCATCAGCGGTGCGCTACCAAATACAACAGTTGCGATACATTTCAGGTTCACCAGTTCAGATAGTTGCTGCTTCTGCACAGACATTTTATTTGTAACTACACCTTCATGTATGTGTGAAGAAGTGGGGGCTACTCTCAACGAAGATAGCGGGAACTGCAGTGATACGTTAAATATCTCAAATGGTTTTTCAGGAAATTATTTTACACAGATAAATTTAACGGCTTTACCAAGCGGTACGGTTTTCAGCAATTGGAATACAAATACTTCATCCAACTGGTATTCACTAAATACATTCGCAGCAAACAGCATTCATCTTATTAATATTGGAAACGGATTTATTCCTTCCGGTAATTCTAACGGAATTCTTGATTTCATATTATCAGGATATACAACTTCAACACAAAAGATCGTTGTTGAATGGATAAGAAATGATTCTGTGAAATGTGTTGACACATTGACGACCCATTGCGTTCCTCCTCCACCAACGATGTATTGTACTCAATTGATAGATGATTCGCTGGTTTGTCTTCCAAACGGAACATTCCAGTATAAATTCAAAGTGAAAAATAATTCAACAGACTCAACTACCGGATTTCAGTTGAATGCAATATCCCCTTCAACGTTTACTTTCAGTCCGAGCAATTTCAGTAACGTTGCAATCGGACCGTCAATGGTATCGCCTGAACAGACAGTGATCATCAGTGGAATAAGTCCGAATACTCAATTCTGTTTTGATATTGCTCTTTATAAACACATTATGCAACATGATACTCTTTATAGTTGGTGCTGTCATAGTGACACTGTTTGCACTACAACACCAAACTGTGGTCCAAAAGATTCTGCCGAAGCTTGCATAACATGGAATTTATTGAGCACTCAGTTAGTAACTTCTACAAACGGAAATATTAACGGATCTTCTGAGACTATAAGTACAGGATCATCCTCACCGTTTATGGCAATACTCTCTCCCTATACTAGTAATGGTCAAAGACTGTTGGTATTGGGTGGTTGGCCTGTTGGGTCTTTAGACCTTAACCGTTTTATTGAGTTTCAAGCTGGTCCTAATTTAGGAAATAGCTTTACCGTTAAAAACGTTTCTTTTAATTTTGGTGATAACCCTCAAACAACTGACTATAATATTATAAATTCTCAAGTGTTTTACTCGACTAATAATTTTTCGAGTAGTTCCGCATTGGGAGGCACTCTAGCTTACTTAAACACAACTATGTCAACATTTACTGTCTCAAATTTAAATATATTTGTTGCCAACGGGCAGACTTTTTCATTAAGAATCTACCCCTATTCACCTACTGGAAGTATTACAGCAACTGTTTCTCTTGCTATACATAATAATGTAGTTATTTGCGGTACAACTAGCGCTATTACTTCAGTTGATGATGGTATGAAAGGTAGTGCTATACCAGAAAGCTACCAACTGGAACAGAATTATCCTAATCCGTTCAATCCTTCCTCGACGATCCGGTATGATATACCCAAAACGAGTTTTGTGAAAATTAGCGTTTATGACATGCTCGGGAGAGAAATTAAAGTACTAGTTAATGAAGAGAAAAATCCAGGTCGCTATGAAATTGTTTTTGATGCAAAAGAATTAGCAAGCGGAATATATTTCTATGCAATTAGGACGGGAGAATTCACTCAAAACAGAAAGATGATTTTGATGAAATAAAATTCCTTCCATCAAATAAGTATTTGTAGCACAGAATAATATTCTGTGCTACAAATGAAAAAACTTTTTACTCAGTATTGTTTGATATTGATATAATAAGTATTCTTATAAAGAGGGATTTAACTAACTAGATCATGGTCATCAACTAAACAAGTGTTTAGTTAGCCAAAACTATTTCTTATTGCGGAAAAAAAATAATATTAAAGAATACTACGACAACCCGCTTTTCCAGGTGTGTAACGGATTTATATACTTTGACCCACACATTATTTTTTTTATTTTAATACATAGATAAGTGATATTTGTTCAAACTTTTAAATACCAACTAAAGAATCATGTCTTCACAAAGTGACCTTACTAAACTAACAGTAATAATAGTAGATGACGAACTTTACGGAAGGGAAAACCTTAAAAAGATCATTGAAACATATTGCCTTGAGATTGAAATATTGGGATGCGCTGATTCCGTTGTGAATGCAAAGGAACTGGTAAGGATTCATAAGCCCGATGTAGTGTTCCTTGATATTAATATGCCGGTACTCGATGGGTTTGACTTCCTTGATGATTACGAAAATCGAAACTTTCTAGTTGTCTTCGTAACTGCTCATGAGGAATTCGGCATAAAAGCAGTGAAAGTGGGTGCTGCAGATTATCTTCTTAAACCGATAAATATTAAGGAGCTTAAACAAACAGTTAACAAACTTTTAATGATTAAACAAAAGACGGTAAAAGTCGAAACTATTCCTGAAGTGGATAAATTAGTTCTTCCCGCATCTCACGGTTTTGAGGTTTTGGTTATTGAGAACATCATCCGTCTTGAAGCCGAAGGATGTTATACAAAAGTGGTAGTTAAAGACGGAAAGAATAAAATCGTTTCCCGCACTTTAAAAGATTTTGAGGATATCCTCCCAAAAGATTTTTTCTTCCGCACACACAAATCGCACCTGATCAATCTGAAGTATATTAAAGACTATTCAAACATCAGCGGAAACTTTATTACGATGACTGACGGAAGCAGAATTGAGATCTCACGCCGCAAAACTCCTGAATTCATTCGGAAAATAAAATCATTTTTACATGTCGTTTAAACATGTCTAAGATACTTTTTATTCTCACCATTTTTTATCTCTTTTTTAATTCTCAACTCTACTCACAGACCCCTTCCTATTATCATTACACTTCATCCGACGGACTGGCTTCTTCAACTGTTTACGAAATTATTCAAGATAAGGACGGATTTATCTGGTTCGCCACCGCAAATGGAATGAGCAAGTTCGACGGAAAACACTTTACTACGTTCAGAACAAAGGACGGTCTTAATTCCAATTCGATTATTTCTCTTGTGGAAGGGAAAAATGGTGAGCTATATATAGGTAATTTTGAAAAAGGGGTTAACGTTTTTAGAAATGGCAAATTTGAAAACTATTGCAGTGAGATTAACGGGAAAAGTTTTGCTTTATCATATTTAATGCTTTGCCCTTCGGAAAAAAACGAACAAAAAATTTTCGCCTATAATCGTTGGGGAATTATAAATTTAATAAGTGAAAAAAAATCTACCGGACTGATTACCAAAGTAATTACTACTTTTCCCGTTTATATAAATAAATTAGAAACACTACTAAATGGCGATATGATAGCTTTAACCACAACCGGGTTATTCAATTTAAAAAATGACACGCTTTCAAAATTTCACATCAACGGTTTCCCGGATGTTGATGCCTATTGTCTTGCTAACGCTGAAGACGGTAGTTATTTTATCGGCACAAAAGGGATGATATACGGGATAAAAGACAATACTGTAATCGAAAAGTATAAGATAAATGTAGCCGGCACTAATGAGGTTATTGCCATCTTAAGGGACAGAAATAAAAATATCTGGTTTTCGATTATGAACAGGGGTTTTTATCTAATTCCGAACGGTTCTAATAGAATAATTGATATCGGCAGTAAAATGGATCTGCAGAAATCTCTTATAAATAATTACTTTGAAGATAATGAAGGAAATATTTGGGTAAGTACCTTCGGCAAAGGTGTTTATTGTATAAATAATCTTTATCTAAAAAGCTACATTGAGAAAGATGGATTGAGCAGTAATAGTGTTTATTCAATTGTGAAAGAAAAATCGGGTAAATTGTTGATCGGGACGTTTACCGGTGTTAATATTTTAGAAAACGGAAGATTCGATCAGATCAAAAACAATTCGGGTAAAACTTTACCTGAATATATCTACGCTATTACAAATACTAATAATGAGTTTTTTATCTGCAGTGCATTGGGGAGAAACGGAATGTTAAATATTTCTTATAAGGGAATAAAGCTACACATATTCGACGGGCTATCTTTCTGTAAATTAAAAAATGGACTATTTCTGTATGGGACAAGGTCAAATGCCATAAAAGTCCAAAGTGAGATTAATTATGAGAAGAATCGGTCTTATCTGTTCTCTGTTTTTGGAGATAGTTCTAATGTAAACCGCGTTAACGAAATTTTTGAAGATGCCAAAAAGAATGTTTGGATAGGAACAGGAAGGGGTTTATGCAAAGTATCCAATCTTTCCGATAAATCGGGGAAGACAGGGTGGAAGAAAACTTTTTTCTCCTCTGATCCGGTTCTGAACTCACGAATAAGTTCAATCATTCAGGATAATGAAAACAAAATCTGGTTTGCCGGCGAAAAAGGAATTGCGCGTTATAACCTTAAAAATGATTCGGTTAATAATTACACAAATATTATGGGGCATGATCTCTCATCTTCAACTTCGATTACTTCAGACGGTAAGAATAGGATCTGGATCGGAAATATGAAGGGACTTTATTTATTTGATGGCAGTTCAATCAAATTTCTTAATAGGCAAACCGGTCTTCCATCTGACGAAGTATTTTCACTTTTTTATGACGACAAGAAAAACTTTCTTTACATCGGAACAAGTAACGGGATCGCATTTCTGGACGTAAATTTATTTGACAACTACGTTCCTCCCTCACTCTATGTAAAAATAATCAGCATAAGAGCTGGTGATTCGGTTTATACGAGTTATAATAATTTAGTTTTTGAACCGGAACAGCATGATGTTTATATAGACTTTAAAGCATTAAGTTTTTCCTCGCCGGGTTCGGTAAAGTATAAATATAAATTTGATAATGATGAGTGGACAGAAACGGATTATGATTTCCTTAATTTTATTTCGCTTAAGAATGGGAAATATAAACTACAGATCATGGCTAAATCTCAGAATGCTGATTGGAGTAAACCGTATTTTCTTTCCTTCCGCATATTGCCCCGATTTGTAGAGACTATCTGGTTTGAACTTCTGATAATATCAATATTGGTTTCTCTATCTGTCTTCGTAATAATTGGGCGTTTGAAACTGAATAATAAAAAAATCCGGGAGGAATTAGCATTAACGGAAAGGATCAATGAGCTAGAACATCAAGCTTTATCTGCAATGATGAACCCACATTTTATTTTTAACTCACTCAATTCGGTGCAGTACCTCATCAACTGCCAGAGAAATGAGGAAGCAAATGACTATATCGCAATGATGGCTAAACTGATAAGAAAAAATCTTGACACAGCAGGGCACGGATTTATATTTTTATCAGAAGAAATTAGCCGGCTTAAACTATATCTCGATCTTGAAAAGTTAAGATTTCAGGAGAGCTTTTCTTATGAGATCATTACCGGAACCGATGTAAACGCGGATTCTATAATGATACCCAATATGATCATTCAACCGTTTGCGGAAAACACTCTATGGCACGGAATAATAAATTCTGGAATCAATGGCTTGATAACAATTTCATTTACATTTGAAGATGTGGATATTGACTCTGTTATCAACCGATCATTAATAATAAAAGTTACTGATAATGGAATCGGCATTAAAGAAGCAAAGAAGAATAAGAAAGAAGATCACATTTCAAAAGGGATACAAATTATTGAAGAACGCCTCAGATTACTGAGTACAAAAATGGAACTCCCTAAACCCATCACGTTTGAAGATCTAAGCAACCGTAACAGCAGCTCTCAGGGAACCGAAGTAATTATTTCTCTTCCACTGCCTCTCTACAAAATTATTAATCCGGAATCAAGTGCTCCTTTTTCACTTACCGATTAATTACAAATACCTACCGTTAGTTTACCAACACATACCTTACGCTTGTTAGCTATTGTAGCAGCATGCCATTGTAGATAGCTTTGAACCAAAATTAAAGACAACAAATTGAATATTCTAAAAAAGCTGATGAGTTTATTTACAAAAAAGCATGTTAAGTCTGCGCCTCTGTTAATCATAAGGAAGAATTCCGACCTTTTCCGCATGCGGGAAGATGCTAATATCAAAGAATTCACATCAATTGAAGAAGCGCTTGCCGATCTGGAAAACGATCCGAATGTTCCTTCGCACAAAATAGAGAAGTTAAGATCATCTCTTAAAAAACTGAAAAACAAAACTTCAATTAAAATAAGAAATGGAGAAATTTTATGAAGATGAAAACAAGTAATTATACAGAAGTAAAGTTGACAAGAAAGAAACTAACAATAATGTTGTTTATTTCTTTCATTTTGAATTTGTCATTTCTCCCGGCTCAGGATGGCGTTTTAGACGGTACTTTCAATTCTACCGGGAAAGTTACAACCTCATTCGGTTCAGGATACGATGGCGGGAAAAGCGTTGCAATCCAAGCTGATGGAAAGATTGTTGTGGTGGGTGTATATCCTCACGGAACGGATGATGATTTTGCCGTTGTTCGCTATTTGAGCGATGGAACATTGGACGCCACGTTTGGAACAGGTGGAAAAGTAACAACCTCAATAGGTTCTAACCGTGATGCAGCATATAGTATTGCAATCCAATCCGATGGAAAGATCGCCGTTGTCGGAGCTACTTCCAACGGTACAAATAATGACCTCGGTATGGTTCGTTATAATGACGATGGAACATTAGATAACGGATTTGGCACAAATGGAATTGTAACAACTGTTGTTGGCACAAGTGACAATCCAGCATACGGTGTTGCAATCCAGTCCAATGGAAATATTGTTGTTGTTGGATATGCCCATATTGGTCTCACCGATGATTTTATGGTGGTTCGTTATAATAGTAATGGAACATTGGACACTGGATTTGATACGGACGGAATAGTAACAACTGCAATTGGCGCGGCGGGCGATGTCGCAAATAGTGTCACTATTCAATCGGATGGAAAGATCGTTGTTGCGGGGTATGTAGGTGGTGGTGGCTTTATTAATGATTTTGCGGTAGCTCGTTATAACAGCGATGGATCACTTGACAACACATTTGATACTGACGGGATAGTAACGACCGCAATTGGTTCAGCCAGTGACGTTGGATATAGTGTCGCCATTCAATCCGATGGGAAAATTGTTGTTGCCGGATACGCGCACATGACTACTGATGATTTTGCTGTAGTTCGCTATACCAGTACTGGTGCATTAGACAACACCTTTAGTACTGACGGAAAAGTAACGACCGATTTCAGTTCAGGAAATGATTGGGGATATAGCGTTGCTCTCCAATTGGATGGAAAGATCGTTGTGGCGGGATATGCCTCCAGCAGCGGGAGTAAAATTGCCGTAGTGCGCTATAACGACGATGGATCGTTGGATACTGGATTTGGTACGAGTGGAAAAGTAACGACGGCGATCGGTGCAAACGGTGATTATGGAAATAGCGTTGCCCTCCAATCCGGTGGAAAGATTGTTGTTGCAGGAAATTCATACGTTAATGGGAGTGACGCTGACTTTGCTGTTGTTCGCTACTCCGGTTCTTCTGGTCCTCTACCTGTTGAACTTGTCTCTTTTACCGCTTCTATTATTACTAGAAGTATTGAATTGGAATGGGCAACTGCAACCGAAGTGAATAATTATGGGTTTGAAATAGAACGTGCCTCGACTTCGCTCGGCATTACGGATAAAAGATGGGAAAAAATTGGTTTTGTACAAGGTAATGGGAACAGCAACTCTACAAAAGAGTATAACTTTACCGATAATACCGCAACTTCCGGTTTATATGCTTACCGTCTTAAACAGCTTGATAACGACGGCAAATACGAATATAGCAAAGAAGTAGAAGCAGATTTGGGAATGCCAAATGAGTTTTCGTTAAAACAGAACTTTCCAAATCCATTTAATCCTGAGACAGCAATAAGCTATCAAATGCCGGTTAGCGGCAAAGCTTCTCTAAAAGTGTTTGATATGCTTGGGAGAGAAGTTGTAACATTGGTTGACGAAGTAAAAGAAGCCGGAACGTATAATGTTTCCTTTAACGGAAAAGCCTTTACAAGCGGCGCATACTTTTACAGATTCCAATCAGGGAATTACCTTAAAATTAATAAGATGATCTTAATGAAATAGGAGGGAAATAAAATCATGAACAACTTAACAAGTTTTGATTGGGATTTAAACAAAGGCGATTACATTAACTATGAAATAGATCATAAAGTCTGTCTGGTAAGACTTGGAAAAAGAGCAAAGCCGGTAAAAAAAACTTCTTGTATTAGTCTAACCGCATCATCATAATTGTAATGCTGAAAGTATTACAATTAGCGTTGAAGGTTTAATGAAATTGCATGATCAAATTTGGCTGTTTCGTAAGCTTATTTATGGAACAACTTTATTAATTTTGGCGGGTTATCAAACAAAAGAATTAATAGGGCGAAAAAGTTGGTGGCTCTAAAGTAATATTTGACTGGGGTATAGAATCTCTCTATTATTAACCCGTCAAGCAATTATTTATTTAAATGCAAAAAAGGATGTTTTCACATCCTTTTTTTTGAGCTGGTGATGGGACTCGAACCCGCAACCTGCTGATTACAAATCAGCTGCTCTGCCAATTGAGCTACACCAGCAGTTAATTTAGGACTTAAAATTAAGGGTATTTCGGCTGCCTTCCAAATATATTTGCTTACTTCTCTTCCTCCTCACCCTTAAGAATTGATATTTTGAACTGCACCATCTTCTGTTTTACTTTTTTTATCAATTCGAAAGTAACGTCTCGATGCTGGTAGATTTCTCCGATGTTCAAGATTTTTCCTGTTTGAAAAGCCACAAATCCCGCAATGGTGGTGTATTCATCCGAATAAGTCAAAGTTTGGTTGAAAATTTCGTTAAAATCTTCAACGGAAATTGCCCCTAAAACTAAGAAGTTTCCGTCCGGCAACTTGGAATATTCGTCGGAGATATTTTTCCCCTCACTCGAAATATCACCAACAATTTCACTGAGAATATCTTCAATTGTCAGCACCCCTTCGGTTCCTCCATATTCGTCTGTTACAATTGATATCCGTTCACTTCTTTTTTGCATTTCTTTCATTATTTCAGAAATCAGTTTGGTTTCAGGAACAAAATAAACGGGACGGATCAAACTTTTTATTACTATGTTTTTCTTTTCAACTAAAGACCGCATTAAATCTTTTATGTGGATAATCCCGATAATATTATCCAACGAATCCTGGTAAATGGGAACCAATGAATGTCCGGTCTGCATAATTTCTTTAACCATAGATTCATCGTCATCCGTCAATTCTATCGCAACCATTTCTGTTCTGGGGATCATCACTTCGTTTGCTTTTAGATCAGTAAACTCAAAAACATTTTCAATTATTTGATGTTCAGCTTCATCAATTGCGCCTGATTTTACTCCCTCGGAAATAATGACCCGAATTTCATCTTCAGAAGCATGTCCGTGAGAAAATCGTCCTTTTGTTTTGAGTGGAAGCAGAATTGCATCAGTGAGAAAGAGAAGGATTTTAATTGGAATTTTAAACAGTTTTAGGATTACAGTTAATATCGAAACAATATTCGGAGCTATCTTCTCGGCATATTTAGCGCCGACGGCTTTTGGAACGAGAATAACAAAAATCCAATGGCATAATGCCAACAGCAGCAGACTTACAAGGATTAAACTGATCTTTATTGATGTTACAAATGAAACAAATGAAGCATCAACTACGGCATCAATATAAAAAAACAGAAGAAAAGAGATCATAAGCAAACTAAACGAAGCTGCAACTTCAATTAAACCATAGACATGATCAATATTTTGCTGAAGCGCTTTAATTTTCTTGCTTGTTTTACTGCTTCCGTTTTCATCTTCGTTATAGCTAATAACGGCGGCTCCCGATGCTGTTAGTAAAGCCGCTAAAAAAAATATTATCAGAATTAAAAAACCAATCATAATAATTATTAACTCATCCTTTGCAAATTTTATTAGCAAAAATAAGAATCAAAACCTTCGCTTTAAAATCTTGGGGCAAATAATTGCCGAACTATTGTTATTTTCTCACATAAAAAAGATAAAATTATGAAACCGGCATCAATTAAAGTTGAAAAAGAGACTATTACTCTCCATTGGAACAATTCTGAAGAAAACAGAATTGCCCTACGGTATTTGCGTGAAGAATGTCCGTGCGCCGGATGCAAAGGAGAAACCATTCTTCTGCATAGCTATCGCCCTCCTAAATTACCCATTGCACATCCTGATATGTACACCGTAAAAAATTTGAAAATGGTTGGCGAATACGCAATTCAAATCTGGTGGAAAGACGGACACGATACCGGAATTTATACATGGGAATATTTGAAAACACTTGCCGCTGATCAATCCCATGAAGGCAAACAAAAGTATGAGCCGTTGCTGTGATCTCCCAATCGAAATTAAAATATTATAGTTCCCTTTTGCAAAAAAAATTCCGAAGGGAAGAAAAGAAATTTTTTGCCGAAGGGAAAAAACTTGTTGAAGAAGGCCTCGGGCAAATCCGTTATCGTTGTGAAATAATTTTTATTACAAATGAATTTAAAGAAAAAAATGAAGAGTTTGTTTTTTCTTCTCTAAGAAATTTTCAAGTTGAAGTAATCCGAACGGGTGATTTTAACCGTATCTGTGATACTCAACAGCCGCAAGGAATTGCAGCCGTCTTTCAATTCCCAATCAATGACGAACAACCGAAATTAGTTTCCCGGAAAATTATTTATTTAGAAAATATTACCGATCCTGGAAACCTTGGCACCATTATCCGCACGTGCGATTGGTTCGGTTACTCACAAATTTTATTAAGTAAAAATTGTGTGGAACTTTTTAACCCAAAAGTTATAAGAGCAAGTATGGGTTCGCTCTTTCACGTTTCCGTTTCGGAAAATGTTGAACTTCCATTTCTTATCAACTTAAAAAAACTTGGATTTGAAATTCTCTGCAGCGATTTAGATGGGAAAGATTTTTCCGAACTTGAAAAACTAGAAAAACTCGTTCTTTGCTTCAGTAATGAGGCAGATGGACCTTCTCAAGAATTGTTAAATGTTTCCGATTACAAAATTACGATCCCTAAAACCTGCCCGACGGGAAGGCAGGAAGGAAATGCCGAATCACTGAACGTTGCTTCGGCATCTGCAATATTACTTCACTATTTTTCCTGAAAATCTTAAAGATTATACCATCCCTATTGTTTTGGTATCGCGGTTTTGTAAAAATTCGATCCTTTATCGCTAATCTTAACAATAATTTTATTCACGTCAACGTTTGAAGAGTTTTTCCACATAAATTTATTTGACCCTGTGATACTTGAATAATTATCTTCAATCAGAATCCAACTTTTCCCGTTATCCAACGAATATTCCAATTTAACCCGTTTAAGTTGAGCCGAACCTTCCCAGGAGATTATTTTTTCGGAAGACGATTTTTCATTAGCTCGCGGATTATCAATCCGAACATTAGTGATTGGAATGTTAGTATTCAAAAAGAAATAAGAATCGCTCATGTCATTAATCGCTAAATCAGAAATATCGTAAACCATTATCCTCATTAATGAAGAAGTATCTGTTGTCGGAATCTTCCATCTGAATGAACCTGTTGAATTAGTGGAATCAACTAATTGCTTCCATGAATATCCATTGTCCAACGAGTACTTTATTCCAACTTTTGCGATATTTACAGAAGTCCACCTGATATTTGTATCAGGTTGTTCCGGAATTGAGACTATTTGTTCTCCGCCGTTCGGGAATACTAATCGTAATAGTTTGTTTTTATAAATTGAGAAATTGACATCAGAAGTATCAAATGGAACTCCATCTATAACATCGCTAATTCTTATTCTGCATTGTTCAGTATTTTCGTCTGCGGCAGTCCAGAAATACGAACCATCGCTCGGAGTATTTATGGCGATCGATAACCAAGTAGCTCCATTGTTAATTGAATAATCTATATTAACGTCGGCAACACTCACGGAACTCCAACGAATTTCATATTGATTTCCGCTTAGCCAATTTTCTCCACCATTAGGTGAAAGGACATTAATATAAGCTTCTGGAGTAATTGAAAAAACTTCGTCACTCATATCAGAAGAGAGATTTGCAACATCCGTAATTCTTATTTTACAATTTGATGAAGGGGTTTTGGGGATTGGATTCCAATTGTAAAAGCCTGTACTTTGTGTCGAAGCTATTAACGTTGTCCAATTTACTCCGTTATCAATTGTATATTCTATCTTAACTGTTTGAACCGCGTCACTGATCCACGTGATATTATGAGAAGAACCTGCTTCCCATTTCTCTCCGCCGTTTGGTGAAGTGATTGTAACACTCTGCTGCTGGCTTTGACTTATTTTGAAATTGTCATTCGATAGATCAGAAGGAGTATTATCTTTTGCATCACTTATTCTTATCTTGCACAACGAAGATAAAACCACCGGCACTGACCATTCATACAGACCATCAGACGGCGTTGATACCGCTACATCAACCCAACTTGCACCGTTATTGGTTGTGTATTCTATCTTTACTGAATCTATGTATGTAGATACCCAGGTTACGTTTGTTTTGTTACCGCTCACTAAATTTTCTCCACCATTCGGTGCTGTTACGGTAACTGTCGGCTGAGGGAGAACTGTAAAAGTACCGTCAGAAGCATCCATCGGGGTGCCGTCAGATTTATCTTTTATTCTAAGGCGATAGAGATTTGAGGGAATTGATAAACCTGTTTCATATTCTCCGTCACTCGGTGTGCTGCCAACTAACTCAAACCAATCTTCCTCATGCAACCCGTTATTAATTGTATATTCAATCCCCACATTTTCTATCCCCGTAGATTCCCATTTGATAATTAAAGATTCACCCGCGGTAAATACTTCTCCGTTGTTCGGATAGAGAACTTTTACAGATTGAATCGGTTTGATTGAAAAAACAGCATCGCTAACATCGCTTGTTGTTCCGTCTTTATCAGTAATTTTAATTTTGCATTGTGATGATGAGATATTCGGAACAGGTGACCATTGATATGAACCGTCCCCTTCGGTGCTGTCTATCATTACCGACCACTTTATTCCATTGTCCGTTGTGTATTCAATTTTTACTTTACTTATTCCGTTACTCGTCCAAACAATATCTTGTGTGGTGCCTGCTGAAAAGACTTCTCCGCCGTTCGGACTTAAAACGCTAACTTCTTTTTTAATTTGATTACTTATCACAAAATCTGCATCCGATAGATCAAACGGTACTCCGTCTGATGCATCACTGACTCTTATGCCGCAGAGATTTGAATTTACGTTCGGAACTGTCCAATCGTATGTTCCTGTGGATTCTAAGCTGTCGGTGATAACTACCCACTCGGCTCCATTGTTTATCGTGTAATCTATTTTAACTTTTCTGATGTTTGTCGAAGTCCACGTTATTTTTTGACTCGTTCCAAACGTTAGTGTCTCTCCTCCGTTTGGTGATAGAACATTGATATCGGCTTCTGGAGTAACTGAAAAAACTTCGTCACTCATATCAGAATAGAGATTTGCAACATCTGTAATTCTTATTTTACAATTTGATGATGGGTTTTTGGGGATTGGATTCCAATTGTAAAATCCCGTACTTGGTGTGGAGGCTATTAACGTAGTCCAATTTACTCCGTTATCTATTGTATATTCTATCTTAACGGTTTGGACTGCATCGCTCGTCCATGTGACATTTTGAGAAGAACCTGCTTCCCATTTTTCACCGCCGTTTGGTGAAGTGATAGTAACTCTCTGCTGGCTTTGACTTATTTTGAAATTGTCATTCGATAGATCGGAAGGTGCATTATCATTTGCATCACTTATTCTTATTTTACACAAGGCAGAAGATACTACCGGTACTGACCATTCATACAGACCATCAGACGGCGTTGATGCCGCTACATCAACCCAGCCTGCACCGTTATTGGTTGTGTATTCTATCTTTACTGAATCTATGTATGTTGAAACCCAGGTAATATTTGTTTTATTCCCGCTTACCAAATTCTCTCCGCCATTTGGCGCTGTTACGGTAACCGTCGGCTGTGGAAGAACGGTAAAAGTTCCATCACAAGCATCCATCGGTGTGCCGTCTGAAACATCTTTTATTCTTATTCGGTAGACGTTTGAAGGAATTGAAAATCCCGTTTGATATTCTCCATCACTTGGTGTGCTGCTTACCAATTCAAACCAATCTTCTTCCTTCAATCCGTTGTTAACCGTATAGTCTATTCCTACATTCTCAATTCCAACCGATTCCCAGGTGATGAATACCGGGTCTCCCGCAGTGAATACTTCTCCGTTATTCGGATAGGTAACTTTTACTGACTGAATCGGTTTGATTGAAAAGACTGCATCACTTACATCACTCGTGATGCCGTCTTTATCTGTAATTTTAATTTTACATTGTGATGATGAGATATTCGGTACCGGCGCCCATTGATATGAACCGTCTGCTTCGGTGCTGTCTACAATTACAGACCACTTAATTCCATTATCCGTAGTATATTCTATTTTTACTTTACTTATTCCGTTGCTCGTCCAGGTTATATCTTGACTCGTGCCTGCAGATAAAATATCTCCACCGTTTGGACTACTTACTCTTATTTCTTTTTTAACTTGATTACTTATCGTAAAATCCGCATCCGATATATCAAACGGTACTCCGTCCGTTGCATCGCTTATTCTTATCCGGCCAAGACTTGAGTTTGCATTCGGAACAGTCCAATCATATGCACCGGTTGATTCAATACTATCTGTGATAACTACCCAATCGGCTCCATTATTTATAGAGTAATCTATCTTCACTTTTCTGATGTTCGCCGAAGTCCAGGTTATCTTTTGACTTGATCCAAGCGTTAATGTTTCTCCTCCGTTCGGTGAAAGAACATTAATGTTGGTCTCCGGAATAATCGAAAAGACAACATCACTCATATCAGAATAGAGATTTCCGACGTCCGTTATTCTTATTTTACAATTTGTTGACGGGGTTTTAGGGATTGGATTCCAATTGTAAAATCCTGTACTTGGTGTTGTTGCTGTTAATGTTGTCCAATTTACTCCGTTATCTATCGTATATTCTATCTTGACTGAATCAACAGCATCGCTTGTCCAGGTGATGTTTTGTGATGAACCCGCCTCCCATTTCTCTCCGCCGTTTGGTGAAGTGATGGTAACTTTCTTCAACTGGCTTTGACTGATTTTAAAATTATTATCTGACAGATCAGACGGTGCATTATCTTTTGCATCACTTATTCTTATCTTGCACAACGCAGATGAAACTGCCGATACCGACCATTCATACAGTCCGTCAGATGGTGTTGATGCCGCTACATCAACCCAGCTTGCACCGTTATTGGTTGTGTATTCTATCTTTACTGAATCTATGTTAGTTGAAACCCAGGTAATATTTGTTTTATTCCCGCTTACCAAATTCTCCCCGCCATTCGGCGCTGTTACCGTAACCGTCGGCTGTGGAAGAACGGTAAAAGTACCATCACAAGCATCCATCGGAGTTCCATCCGAGACATCTTTTATTCTGATACGGTACTGATTAGAAGGAATTGAAAATCCCGTTTTATATTCTCCATCACTTGGTGTGCTGCTTACCAACTCAAACCAATCTTCTTCCTTTAATCCGTTGTTAACCGTATAGTCTATTCCTACATTCTCTATTCCAATTGATTCCCAGGTAATAACCACCGGGTCTCCGGCAGTAAAGACTTCTCCGTTATTTGGATAAATAACTTTTACTGATTGAATCGGTTTGATTGAAAAAGCTGTGTCACTGGCATCACTTGTAGATCCGTCTTTATCCGTAATCTTAATTTTGCATTGTGATGATGAGATGTTCGGTATGGGCGCCCATTGATATGATCCATCCGCTTCGGTACTGTCTACAATTACAGACCACTTTATTCCATTATCCGAAGTATATTCTATTTTCACTTTACTTATTCCGTTACTCAGCCAAGTAATGTTTTGACTCGTACCCGCAGATAAGATTTCTCCACCGTTTGGACTACTTACTTTTACCTCTTTTTTAATTTGATTACTTATTGTGAAATCCGCATCTGATATATCAAATGGTACTCCGTCTGCTGCATCACTTATTCTTATCCGGCTCAGATTTGAATTTGCACTTGGAACCACCCAATCGAATGAACCGGTTGATTCAATACTATCTGTGATTACTACCCAATCTGCTCCATTGTTAATCGTGTAATCAATTTTAACTTTTCTGATGTTGGCCGATGTCCACGTTATTTTTTGACTCGTTCCAAATGTTAGTGCCTCTCCTCCGTTTGGTGTAAGGACATTAATATAAGGTTCCGGAGATATCGTGAAAACCTCATCGCTTAAATCGAAAGCTGTTGTATCTACTGCATCGGTAATTTTTATTTTACAATTTGTTGAAGCCACCATCGGTATTGAATTCCAAACAAAAAATCCGTCGCTCGGAGTATTTTGGTCAATCGTATTCCAATTCACCCCATTATTAGTTGTATATTCGAGCTTAACGGAAGAGACTCCTGAACTATTCCAGGTTATATTTTGTGCAGTTCCGGCATTCCAAATTTCACCACCATTTGGAACAGTAACTCTAACAGTTTTTTCCACTTTGTTGAAAATGGTAAACGGATTGTTTGATACGTCAAACGGCGATCCATCCTCTGCATCACTAACTTTTACGAGACACAATGAAGAATTTATGTTCGGAATAGACTGCCAATAATATGAGCCATTATTCGCAGTGCTTGCTGTTATGCTGTTCCAGGTAGAGCCACCGTCGGAAGAATATTCTAGCTTTACATTAGCGATTGAAGAAAGAGATTTTGTTCCGTATGTTAAAAGTGATTTCCTTTTTTTTGCAACAGAAATGCCTGATGAAAATTTCTTATTTGCTTCACCAGTAATTTGGGCTTCAGCAGTTTTCATGTTTGCAGAACTAACAATAACAGAATTTGTTATCCAGGTAATTGTAGTGCCAGAACCGGAAAAGAATTTTTCACTCCCATTTGGACTTGTCAGTTTAAGCGTCTGTTCCGGGAAAATTGAAAATAAATTATCGCTGACATCATAAGCTAAATTATTTGCTACATCACTAATTCTGATATTACAATTATTTGAAGAGACACTTGGTACAGGCGACCATTCATAATAGCCATCGCTCGGAGTAATGCTAATAATCGTGTTCCAATTTATACCATTATCGGTTGTATATTCAATTTTTACATTCTCAACTGAAGAGCTAATCCAGTTAATGCCGGTGACACTTCCACCGAGCAGATTTTCTCCACCATTCGGCGATTTTATTGTGATATAAGTTGGAATTTTTATAGAAAAATTTTGGCTCGTAATTGCAAAAATTGAATCGGTAGAAACATCTGTTAATTTTAATTTACAAGTATTCGAAACGAAATTAGGAATTTTTGTCCATTTGAATTGTCCAGTGTCAGCAGGAGTTGTTGCGGAAATGGTATTCCAATTAAGTCCATTATTGGTTGACAATTCAATCCTGAGTGCTTGAATACCGGAACTTAACCATTCGATAGTATAACTTGAATCGACAAATAAAATTTCTCCATTGCTGGGAGAAAGCAAGGATATTTTTTTTATTGACGAATCTTTTTCAATGCTGAAAATATTTGACTCTTTAGAGATCGGCTGGCTATCTTTTGTAGTGATTTTTATTTTACAATTATTTGAAGTTTTATTTGGAATAGGTGACCAATAAAATGAACCGGTATTAGGATAACCGGAAGAAATCGTATCCCACTGAGTTCCACCGGTTGTATATTGAATCAATACATTTGAAGATGTATTGCTCTGCCATTCTATTTTAAAAACGTCTCCGGACTTTAGCACTTCCCCGCCTTGCGGCGTAACTATTGCCATAGTAACTTGAACATCAACTGGGCCCGGGTCTATTGTCGGTTCGTTTGGAGATTGGCAGCTTGCTATTGATAACATTGCTCCGAAAAGAAGCAGAATTATCCTAAAAAGATTTTTACGGATGGAACTTGTATCTTTGAATTTCATCGTATTATTCCAATTAAACTGTTAAAGTAACTTAATCTTCAAAGCGCTTATTGTCAAGTAATTATCAACTCTCATTTAATACTTAAAATTAAAAAAATTTGAGGATATTATTAAATTATTTGTTTTTTAAATTGAAAAAAATATCTTTGCATCCATAGTTTCTGTAGCTTCCATAGCCCAAATTTTTAATTATTAACGAATGAGAAAAAAACATGTTTGAAGGAGTTGGGACCGCGCTTGCGACCCCGTTTAATGAAGATTTATCAATTGATTTTGAGTCGTTCAAAAATTTGATTCGCAGGCAAATTGAAGGCGGAGTTGATTATGTTATCGTTCTTGGAACAACCGGTGAATCACCTGTTATTGATGAGTACGAAAGAGAAAAATTAATTGAAACCGCCCAGGAAACCGTTGAGGGGAAAGTAAAAATTGTTATCGGAACCGGATCGAACGATACTCAAAAAGTTGTTAAACTAAATTTTATTGCCGAAAAATATAAAACCGATGCCGTGCTTATCGTTAATCCTTATTACAATAAAGGAACACAAAGCAGTTTGGTGCAGCATTACAAATATATTTCAGAACGAACTTCACTTCCGATTATTTTGTACAACGTTCCATCGCGCACGGGAATGAATTTGCTGCCCGAGACTGCTATCACCATAAATGAATCGTGTAAAAATGTTGTGGCAATTAAAGAAGCCAGCGGAAACATTTCCCAGATCGCGCAACTGCTTGCAATGAAACAACAATCCTTTGAAGTTATTTCCGGCAACGATGATCAAACCATTCCGATTATGGCGCTTGGCGGCGTTGGAGTAATTTCTGTTTACTCGAATGCGTTTCCGAAAGAATTAAAAGAAATTACCACTGCGATGCAGAAAAATGATTTAGAGAAAGCTCAAAAGTTAAATCATAAATACTTAAAAATGATAAACCTGCTTTTTGAAGAAACAAGTCCTTCTCCCTTGAAATTTGTGTTAAGTAAGTTGGGTGTTTGTAAAAATATTTTGCGCCTGCCGTTGGCTCCGGTTTCTAAGCAAACAGAAAATCTTTTGTTGAAAGAGTTGGAGAATTATGGAAAATATTAACTACGGACTTCTCGGTTCAACCGGAAAACTTGGTAGAGAAGTACAAAATGTTTTTGTAGAAAATCAATTCCGGCTTGTGTATGAGCTTTCGTTAGAAGGCGAAATGCAGAAAGACATTCCGCAAATTTTAATCGATTGTTCTCTGCCGGAAAATTTTGAAAACACAATTGCGTTGGCAAAAAAATTTAATTGTCCCTTAATTATTGCAACAACCGGATTAACTTCCGCACAAATGGAAGCATTGAAAACATTGGCTGAAACCGTTCCGGTTGTGCAAAGTTATAACTACTCGCTCGGTATTCAGATTTTGTTGAAGCTTACCAAAGAAGTGCAAAAATATGTTGATGATTGGGATATCGAAATTTCTGAAACGCACCACCGGTTTAAAAAAGATAAACCATCCGGCACGGCAATAATGATACGCAACGCGGTTGAAAAAGAAGAAGTAAATATTTCTTCGCTGCGGTTGGGAAATGTTTTCGGTGAGCACACCATAAGTTTTGGGGGGCTCGGCGAAGTACTTTCAATTTCTCATTCCGCTTCTTCACGCAGAACTTTTGCAGAAGGAATTTTCCGATCAGCGATTTTCCTTTTGAAAAAGAAAAATGGAATTTATTCTTTTACAGATGTGATAAATGATAAATGAAAACCGTTCTCTCTCATGGATTAAGATTAAGAATACGATTAAGATTTTAAATAAAAGGAATGATTATGGATTCGTATGAAATTATAAATTATATCGCTTTTTCCAAAAAGAAAACTCCGGCAAAAATTTATCTACAGGGGAAACTCGACAAAATTAATTTCAAATCGCTTGAATTTTTCGGGGGAAATAAATCGGGAATTCTTTTTTGCGAATTAGAAGAGTTTGAAAAATTTTATAAAACGAACAAAGATTCAATTAAAAAATACCGCGTTGAAATTGATAGAAGAAACTCCGCAATTCCTTTAGCTGATCTAACAAAATATAATGCGCGAATCGAACCTGGAGCCGTCATCAGAGAGCATGTAGAGGTTGGCGATAATTGTGTAATTATGATGGGAGCCGTATTAAATATCGGCGCAGTGATCGGTGAAAAAACAATGATCGATATGAATGTTGTTGTCGGCGGAAGAGCGATCGTTGGGAAAAATTGTCACATCGGCGCAGGCGCTGTACTTGCAGGAGTAATTGAGCCGCCGAGCGCTGACCCGGTTGTTATTGAAGATGATGTTTTGATCGGTGCAAACGCCGTAGTGCTCGAAGGAATCCGCGTTGGTAAAGGCGCGGTAATAGCCGCAGGCTCTGTGGTTGTAAAAGATGTTGAGCCTTACAGCGTTATGGCAGGCGTTCCTGCAAAACTTATTAAGAAAGTCGATGAAAAAACGAGAGAAAAAACTAAATTGATTGAGGAGCTGAGAAATTTGTAATTCCGGTTTTAGTTAAAGAACTTAGAAATAGATATGTATTGCTATGTACCATATTTGAAAAACTACAGAATTTTAATAAAAATGATTAACTTTCGTCACTAATTATACAAAAACAAAATGCATCCATTTGAAAAAATATTATCAGTATCAACCGAGGAAATAGAACTCGAATTAAGAGGCGTAACAGAAATATCTTGGTCGGACTTTTGGCTTAATCCACGTAAATTAAGAGGCAGCGATTTTTTAATGCGTTGGTCGCAAGGAGTTTGGAGTGAAAAACGCCTGATAGACGCAATTAATAAAACAAAAGAATTTTATGCGATTGCATACGGACCAAGTGGAACAGCCCCAACCGATGATGTAAGAGCATTTGAACTTTATTTTGAAAGGCTTGAAGCAGCTGGACTTGGTAAAATCAAACGACCAGACCTTTTAGTCTTTAAAATAGTAGACAAACCATTTGTTGACAAATTTCTTACTGGAATTGGTGGAGAAGAAGAGTTGCCATTTATCAAAGAGACCGAACTGCAAGAACTCGTTCAAAAGGCTATCATTGCGGTTGAATGCGAAAACTCTTTGTGGGTAGCTGAAAAAATGCCTGCTTACAATTCCCCAATGAAACCCCAAAAAAGACTTGGTGGTAAATTGGGACTTGCAAAAACTGCGGTTTTACCTACTGTTATTATCAAAGAAGAAGATAGAATGCCATTAAGCAAATGGCAAGAAGAAAATAAAATCCCTATTCATGTTTGGCACGTATTTTTTGACCGTGCATATGGTCTTCCATTTGAAGAAGCAGAACGACTTGTTCGAGAAGGATTAATTGAACCTACAATACAAACTTTTCAAGCTCCGGGTGGAGCGACAACTAAAAAGGCAATTTATAAATACTACTATTATTATGCTTACCCGCTTGGTATTTCTAATGAACGACCTAATTTAATCCCTGCGTACATTGAGGATAAGAATGGTCATATTTTACCATATGTAAAGTTTGAAGGTGGTTCACTTAATATTTTACAAGATGCTATTAATGTTTTGAGATCTTATTAATATGTCTAAAGTTAAGGCACATCAATTTTTGCCCTCTAACTGGAAAGAAAGAGAAATTCTTCGAGACAAAGGACAATTTTGGACACCAAGCTGGGTTGCAGATGCAATGATTGCTTATGTTTCTGAAAACACAGATTTGGTTTTTGACCCTGCGACAGGAAGAGGTGCGTTTTTTGAAGCATTACTCAAAATCAACAATCCAAAAATTTCATTTTTCGGCGCTGACATTGACCGCGAAGTTTTAGCTGATGAAATTTACAATCAAAAAAACTGTTTCGTAGAAGAAAGGGATTTTATAAAAAATCCGCCCCGGAGAAAATTCAAATCAATAGTTGCAAATCCCCCTTACATCAGACATCATCGTATTGACGAAGAAACAAAACTGATCCTAAAAAAACTTTCAGGAACAATTACCGGTTTTACAATTGACGGAAGAGCTGGGTATCATATTTATTTTTTTATTCAAGCACTTAATCTTTTAGAGAAAGACGGGAAGCTCGCATTTATTATGCCTGCTGACACTTGTGAAGGAACATTTGCTGCCAAATTATGGAAATGGATTTCAGAAAAATATTGCATTGAAGCAGTTATAACATTTGACGAAAAGGCTACACCTTTTCCGAAGGTAGATACTAATGCAATTGTTTTCTTCATCAAAAATTCAAAACCTACTGAAAATATTTATTGGGTAAAATCATGCGAAGCTTATTCTAATGACCTTTTAGAATTTGTTTCTTCAAAATTTATAAAGCATAATTTTTACAGCCTTGAAATAATTAAGCGACAACTTAAAGAGGCAATAAATACTGGACTTACAAGACCACAACAAAATCATAATGGTTTTAAATTTCATCTGTATGACTTTGCTAGAGTTATGAGAGGAATTGCGACAGGTTCAAATGAATTTTTCTTTTTAACAGCCAAACAAGTTAAAGAACTTGGAATACCGAATGAATTTATCAAAAGAGCCGTCGGTAGAACAAAAGATGCAATTGGAAATATCATTACTAATAAAGACCTTTTAAAACTTGAAGATAAAGACAGACCAACTTTTCTTCTTTCAATAAATGGTTATGATACCCTTCCAAAATCAGTTTCCAATTATTTAAAAGTAGGTGTAGAAATGGGGCTTCCTATCCGTCCCTTGATTCAACAAAGAACACCTTGGTATAAAATGGAGAAAAGAGAAACTCCACCATTATTATTTTCTTATTTAGGGAGACGAAGCACAAGATTTATTTTAAATGAAGCGGGAGTGTTACCATTAACAGGTTTTCTATGTGTCTATCCGATACACACTGACAAAAAATATATCAGTAATCTTTGGCAAGCACTTAATCATCCAGACACCTTGGAAAATCTTAAACTTGTTGGGAAAAGTTATGGTTCAGGTGCATTGAAAGTTGAACCGGGAAACTTGAATAAATTACCAATACCTGAACATATAGTAGAGCAATTCGATTTAAAAAGACAATACATAGCAGCAAACGGACAACTTGACATATTCCGTGAACCGAAGGAAAAATACGGCACACAAAAGAACCTTGCTAAAAAAAGCCGGACGAAATTGGTTAAATAAGGTTCGTTTATTTAATAATCATTAGCGGTAGCTTGACAAGTGAGTGCACTGAAAGCCCAGCCTTCGGCAAACCGCAACCGCTCTATTAATAATAAATTTCATAAAAGAAAATATGAGAAAGTGTAAATGAATATCATTGTGCAAAAGTTCGGCGGCAGTTCGGTTGCCGATACTGATAAAATAAAACGGATAGCCGAGAAAATCCAAAAGCGGGTGCTGCAAGGGAACAAACTCATCGTTGTGGTTTCCGCTATGGGAAAAACAACCGACAACTTATTAAAACTTGCGAAAGAGATTTCCGCTAAACCGGAACCGAGAGAATTGGATATGCTCTTAACTACAGGCGAACAGATTTCCATTTCCCTTTTAGCAATTGCATTGAACGAAGTTAAAATAAAAAGCAAATCGCTTAACGCTTTTCAAGCGGAAATTATGACAACCGGGGATTTTAACGAAGCGAGAATTAAAAATATCAAATCGCAAAAGATTTTTGATCTGCTGGAAGAATTCGACGTTATCACCATCGCCGGATTTCAAGGAGTTAATGAAGAAGGCGATCTAACAACATTAGGACGCGGAGGCTCGGATACTTCCGCAGTTGCGCTCGCGGCGGCTTTGAAAGCTCCGTGCGAAATTTATAGCGATGTTGACGGTATTTATACTTGCGATCCGCGTCTTCATCCAACTGCAAAAAAACTTAAATATGTTACTTATGATGAAATGCTCGAAATGGCTTCACTCGGAGCTAAAGTGCTGCACAGCCGTTCGGTAGAAATAGCTAAAAAATTTGAAATTACGCTTTATTGCGCTGCAACTTTTTCAGAAGAAGAAGGGACTTACATTGTGAAAGAAAATATTGAACAACCGGTTGTTACCGGATTAAGTGTCATGGATAATCAAACACAGGTTACGCTTTCGCGTCTGCCGGAAGATTATACATTGATCCATAAAATTTTCCATAACGTTGCCGAAGAAGGCTTAAACGTTGACATGATCTCGGTAATTGATGACGATGATAGTCTAACGATTTCGTTTACCATTATTGATGAAAGCAAAGAAGATGTAGAAAGCGCCTTGCATCATTCTTTAAAAGATTTGGAAAAATGGCACATCACTTATCACCCCGGCTACAGCAAGTTATCAATCGTCGGCGTCGGTATGCGATCAAGCAGCGGAGTTGCATCAAAATTTTTCGGCGCGTTGCAGCAAATCCCGATTAAACTAGTTACTACTTCAGAAATAAAAATTTCCTGCTTGGTAGAAACTTCGTTTAAACTGCAAGCAATTGAATCACTTACAAAAGCTTTCGATTTATAGAAAGAAAATCTTTTGCAGATAAGTCCAATTGAACTTCGTCATTTACTGCATCAAAACCCGGAACTTGCGTATCAAGAATTTCAAACAACGAAATTAATTATTGATGCTGTTTCCGCTTTACCGAATTTCGATAAGCGATTTACTATTCACACACCGATGCAAACCGGAGTGTTAGTTGAATACAAAGTGAATGACGGAAATTATCTTTTATTCCGCGCCGATATTGATGCACTGCCAATAAGTGAAGAAACTGCTTACGAGTTCAAATCAAAAAATGAAAATATGCACGCATGCGGACATGATGTGCACACTTCAATTCTTTTCGGTTTAGTTGAATGTGCTGCGCGGGAAAACGTAAATCAAAATATCCTTTTCCTTTTCCAACCCGCAGAAGAAAGCGGCGGCGGCGCGATGAAGTTTTTTGCCACCGGGATATTCAATCAATTTAAAGTTGATAAAGCTTTTGCTCTCCACGTTACCGATGAATTTCCAAAAGGAACAATTGCAAGTACAAGCGGAGTACTTTTTGCTTCCGCTTTGGAAATTGATATAGATTTTCACGGCAAAAGTTCTCACGTTGCTTTTCCGCAAAACGGGAAAAACGCATTTAATGCCCTCAGACTTTTTCTTGATGCAGTTGATAAAATTCCTAAAGGAATAAAGGATGCAACCCTGCTTGGCTTCGGAAAAATCACTTCAGGTAATGTGAGGAATATTGTTCCCGGTAATGCTAAACTTAAAGGAACAATCCGCGCATTAACAATGAAAGAAACCGATAAGATCGCTTCGCGGCTGAAAACTATTTCTGAAGGTATCGAACAAATTACAGATGTAAAAATCAAATTAACAAAAGGAGCGCATTATCCTGAAGTTATCATTGATGATTTCCTTTTCCGCAGTCTTTCAAAAATCTTTTCCGGCAAATCCGAGAAATTCACTTTTCATGATTGCGGTTATAAAATGACCGGGGAGGACTTCGGTTATATTTCTCAGCAGTATCCTTCACTTATGTTTTGGCTTGGAACTTCCACCGGAGAACAGTTCGGTTTGCATAATCCGCAGTTTTTACCGGGTGATGATGTAATTGAAATCGGGACAAACGCATTTAAACAAATTCTGATATCTCAAATTCCCTGATTTTTTCTAAAAAAACTGTTGACACTCTTTTGGTTTTTTCGTTATATTGAACCAAGTAAACATTCATTACTCTCATCAAACAAGAGGTAATATGAAAACGGTTCAACAAATTCTTGCTAAAAAAGGAAACGGGGTATTCTCGATTTCTCCCGAAGCCACTCTGTACGACGCTTTAAAACTTATGGCGGATGCTGATGTAGGAGCGTTGTTAGTTCTTGCCGAAGGAAAAGTTGCCGGAATACTTTCTGAAAGGGATTACGCGCGAAAAGTTATTCTTAAAGGAAAACTGAGCAAGGAAACTTTAGTGAGCGAAATTATGACGGAGGATGTGGTAAAGGTTACTCCTTCAACGCTTGTTGAAGAGTGCATGGCAGTAATGACCGCCAAACATATCCGTCACCTCCCGGTTGAAGAAAATGGAAAACTTTTAGGGCTTGTCTCCATTGGCGATGTAGTGAGCGCCGTAATTGATGAAGAGGAATTTGTTATCGAACAATTAACAAGTTATATAAAAGGTTCGCGCTAAATTAGGCGAACCTCTTCCATTCCTTCTTATTTAAGTAGAACGAATTTCATTGTTTGCACAAACTGCCCGACACGGAGTTGATAAAAATATACTCCGCTTGAAAAACTACTTCCTTTAAACTTAACTTGATACTTCCCCGCTGGTTTTTCTTCGTTTACTAAAATTGCAACTTCATTTCCGAGGACATCATAAACTTTCAAACTCACTTTACTGGTTACCGGTAATTGATAACTAATGTTCGTTTCAGGATTAAAGGGATTTGGATAATTTTGCGATAAAGCAAACTCGTGTGGCAGAATATTCGTCGTATCTTTTCCACCATAATTCGATGTATCTACTTCATCAATTTTTATACTTTTACAAATCACTTTGTAATAATCTGTATCAGGTTTGTATGCATAATGAGGTATTACACCCTTATCTTTGGCTTGTATTCTATAATAAAATTCAAACCCTTTTTTTAATAATAACGTATCTAATGTATAAGTCGCACTGAAATTTATAGAATCACGGTTACTATTAACTTTCAAAGGTGCATTTATGATTATTGAATCCAAATGTTTATAATAACTTTCGATAGTTATTGATTCAATGAATTGAAATGATGAACATGGCGCTTTTATATAACTATAATAATGATCTACCTGAATCGACATATTAAAAATGTGGCTCATAATTGTATCAACTGGGGTGTAGACCATCTTGGGATAATAGTCGTAGCTAAAATTGATAATTGAATCATTTTCATTTTTTACAAATTGTATTAATTCTGTCCTTTCCTCTATGGGGCCAGTGCCTGGACCACTCCAAAATGAATATTCATAAATTTTCCCAATCCCATAGCCCCAGTTCGTACCATACGATTGTATTCCTTGCCATGGATCGTAATAATCGTTGTTGAATCCCTTCCATGGAATGATTTTTCCAAACACTTCCGTATTCCCAGAAGTTATTGTTTTATTCCCCAATTTTTGTCCAGCCTCAAGGCTAAAATCCATAACTACGCCTTCTTGGTTTGAAGAAGTGTTGTAATAAAATAATTTCCCAGGGAGTTCCATTCTTAGCCAAATATCTTTAACCCAAAAATACCTTTTCTGATCAATGACTGTATCCTGATCAATAGTGTATTGACTAGATGAGAAACAACTTGGTAAGCCATAAGTTCTTTTAAAATACTGATAAGTGTTTCCCAATTCAAGAGGGAAATAATTTTCAAGGCTATCTGGCTGGGAATTAAACCTTGAGATTTCTTTACTTTCAGCACAATACGAGAACATCAAGATCAAAAAAAATATTTTTCTCATTATAACTCCCAATTTTTCAAAAAAATATATCGATTCGGTTTTTCCGTTATTTGATCAGAACAAATTTCTTTGATTGTGAAAAGTCGCCAGCTGTAAGTTTGTAGAAATAAACTCCACTTGCAAGGTTACTTCCTTTAAACTTAACTAGATACTTCCCCGCTGGTTTTTCTTCATTAACTAAAATTGCAACTTCATTTCCGAGAATGTCATAAACTTTCAAACTCACTTTACTGGTTACTGCCAACTGATAACTGATGATTGTTTCCGGATTGAATGGATTTGGATAATTCTGAGCCAAAGAAAATTCTGTTGGCGCATCATTGTTTTCATTCTTTAATCCAACAACAAGAGAAGTGTCTCCCATTACTTTTCCGCTAATAACGCAGCCTTTGAGCCACCAATTAGTATAACCAAGGTCAAATCCAGCAGCTAATGAGTCCAGCCCGATTCCTTTCGTCATTGAATAGCTTGAGTAAGATAACGAATTCGGAAATCTATAAATTTTCCTGTTTAAAATTTGATTATCAAAATATTTGATGTCATTCCCTTCATAGATTACATCAGGATTATTTCCTTCGTGGTAACGATATAACTCTAAAGTATCACCCAATTCTGCAGTTAAGTCATCAATCAAAAAATCTTGCGGTGTGTTGTAAACAGAGTCATACCTGAATACTTTTCCGGTTGTACTATCAATTCTTTCAAGGAAATTATTAGAATTCCATGTCGGGCTAAAGAGTGATTCTTTCTGTTTAATGATGAAGTACCTTTTCCCGTTTGGCAATAGCGTATCTCCAATAATTTCGCGGGTCATTATTCCATTATCATCCTTATAGCCAATGGTCAGATACTCACGCCGGAAAATATTGAAATTCCATTTGTTTCCAACTGCGAGGGGATAATAGGATAAGGTTTCGGGTGAAATGGGAAGTGACTTTATAATTTTTGTCTCGTTTGAAGTTATTTCATAAAGATTGTACTTGGTTGCGGCGTAAAGAATATTTGAGCCTGGCTTTTTATAAATGCCGACAATACTTCTGTCGAACTTTCGGTAATGAGAGAAAGTTTTTCCGTAATCGTGAGAAAGAAAAATATTTTTCCCGTCTGCTAAATAGAGTGAAGGACCAACGAGTGACTGATCTATAGAAATAAATATCTTCCGATCTGATTCCCAAATCTTTTTCCACGAAAAAGCATCTCCGTTTTTATCAGAGGCGGAGATAAAAGAGTAACCATTATATCCGTTTGAGATGCCAAAGATATGAACATTATCCATATCATAATAAAATCTTGAAGATGAATTCCACCCCGCAGTATCAACCTCAACAAAAGTATTTCCGGTATCGAGAGATTTTACTAAATGATTACCTTTTAATCCCAACATTATTTTATCATCACTCGGAAAAGTGGAAACAAGAAAAAAGTTTTTCGAAGAAGAAAAGCCGCCAGGTAATTCATAAGCTGGCCAGGTAAGTCCTCCATCACTGCTTATAATTGTCCCATCTTCGGTTGAAGCAAAAACTCTCTGTGAATTTTGTTTTGATACTTCGATCCTGTTGATAAACAAAAACGATGACCCAAATCTAAAACCTGAATCGGATTTGAAAATATAGGCATATGGCTCAAGTGAACCTTTGTCACCGCAAAAAATATATTTATACGGGTTACCATCAAAAAAAGAAATATCATTTACACTTTGATTCCATTCAGTTCCCGGGTTATAATGCCAATAATCTGCTGCAATAATAGTATCTTTGTTTTTGGTTACATCATATCGGTAAATACCGTTTTCTTCTGAGTGATTTACTCCGGCATGATATAAATAGTACTTCCTGTAAAAAAGGTGTGTGTTACCATCTTTATCTTCCAATCCATCCAATGAATTAAAAGTATAAACCCTCTCTTGCGAGAACACCTGGAGAGAACACAAAAAAGAAACAAGAACAACTAATAACCGTTTCACAAAAACCTCCGTTTTTCGTTAATACAAACTAAATGAAATACCCTTTCAAAATCAATTAATTCTTTATTTGCGCTTTCTGCAATGCTTCAAAATATCTTTTGATAAGCTCTTCGTAATCTTTCGTGTAACCTTCACGGTAAAGGTTGTTCAGTTCGTCCTTCAAATTATCTTTTCCTTTTTGCTTTGCCAGATTCAACTGTCCCGGCGAAGTGCGCTGTTGTGCGGTTCCGCTTTTTGATTCACGTTCCTTTTCAAAATCTCTTTCGTTCATTGAGCGCTGCGCATCAAGAAGTCGCGAGAGAATACGTTCCTGCTTTTGAATTATTTCGTCCGATAATTTTTCCGATCTCATATCGGCAATAACTTCCTGCATTTGCTTTAGCGTTTCATCCAGATTAGAAGGAATCTTTTTCGATTGTCCGCTTTCTTTTGCTTCACGATTTAATTCATCCAACGATTTTCTGATTATTTCCTGTTGTTGTGCAAGTCTCTGCATTTGTCCTTGCTGATCGGGAGTAAGTTGTCCGCTCATCCCTTTTTGCAGCATTTGCGTCATATTATTTAGTCCCATTTGCTGCCCCGACATTTGTTGAAGCTGCTGCATCAGCGACATCATTCCGCTGCCGCCTTGCCCGCCGTTCTGCATCATTTGATCCATCATATTTTTCATCATCATCGCCGCTTGATTCAACGAAGACATCGCTTCCGATTGTCCCGCCATCGTTTGCGATTGATTCCTATTTTGTAATCCTTCCAACGCATTATCCATTTGCTTGTGTGCGTTACCGAGCGCTTTTCCCATTTCGGGTGTAATGGCAAAAGTTTTTTGCGAAAGCTGATTCATCTGCGATAATACTTTTTCAAGATTTCTTTTTATTTCGTCCTGCTTAACGGCTTGTTTGTTCATTTGAGATGATTGAGAATTCTCTTGTACGTTTCGCTTCGCTTCTTCCTGATCTTTTGAAAGAGAAATAATATTGTTCAGCGATTTCATCAGATCGGCAAAAACTTCCATTTGATTTTCCTGTTCCATATCCTGCTGGAGTTTCTGCATTTTCTGTTTCATCTTCTGCATATTTTGAGAAATCTGCATCTGTTTCTGCTTCGCTTTTTGCTTCTGCTTCTGTTGAATATTTTCCGAAGCTTCTTCGGAGAGTTGTTCGTTCTTTTGATCTTCCAATTCTTTTTGAAGTTTTTCAACCTCATCCTTCGGCATATCCTTCAATTCACTCATCAACTTTTCCAACTGCTTCAAATCATCTTTCATTTTTTGAATGTCGTCTGAAAGTTGTTCCTGCTGTTTAGCTGCATCATCCCGCTGATTTTTATTTTCAAGATCAGCTTGTTCCGTTTTTTGTTGAAGATCATTTTGTTTTTTGGAAGCCTCGTCAGCGCGTTTTACAAGCTGGTCTATTTTCTGTTCTATCTGCACACGCTTTAATAAGTTCAGCGTCCGTTCAATTCCTTTTCGGAAAGATTCTTCATCAAACTGCATATTCTCAAGCGCTTCCTGGATTTGCTTCCTGTCGAGCGATTGCAATTTCTGTTGAAGTTTTTCCATCGCTTTTTTCATCTCGTCGCTTGAAAATTCATCAAACATTTTTTGGAGTTCCATAAATTTGTCAAGCGTTTCTTTGCTTAGCAGATTATGTTTCTGTAATTCATCTTTGTTTTCCGAAAAATCTTTTTTGATCTCTTCCGCCTTGTTTTGAAGCTCTTCAAACTTATTCAGCGTCTGCTCTATCTTTTCTTTTTCTTCCCATGTAATTTCTTTTTTGTCCTGTTTCAATTCCTTGTTAATCTTATCTAAATCTTTTTTCAATTCTTCAGCTTCTTTTAATGTCTTCTTCAGATCGTGTTCAACTTGGTCTTGCTTTTTATCAGTCTTCGACAAAATTTCATCAAGCGAAGGAAGCCGCACGGTAAAACTATTTGTTTTAGTTGATTTCGGTCCGCTAATATTGTCATTATCAAAAACTTCGAGATAGTAAGTCAATACATCCTCGGTCGCAAGGGACATCGGTGAAAGATTCCAAATGTAGCGGACTTCCTGCTCAACATTTTCTTTCGTAATCGGAATTTCAATTGATTGATATTTCTCTTGCGGCGGTTCATACCTTGAAGCAGAAAGCCGATAGTTAAGAAGCAGTTTTGTGAATCCGAAATCATCGGTAATGGAAAGCAACAAAGGCAATCTCTGATCATCTCCCAGATCAATATTTTTATTCGGCGTAAGAATATTAATCGAAGGAGCAGCATCACTTTGGAGCTTTATTGAATAGTAAACCGGCGAGGTATTCTGGTTGCCGAATTCATCTTCGATGATGATTTGATAATTCTTTTCCTGTCGCGTTGAAAATGAAACAGAAGCATTTAAACCGGAAGTATTCATTTTAAGTTTTGTCGAATCATCAAAAAACAGAAATGCATTTTTTAAAAGTTTGGAAGCTTGTAAACGAAGCGAAACTGTACTCCCGAAAAGCGTTGTTATGTTTCCATTATCCTGCATCTGCATCACCGGAAGCTTGCTGTATGCAGGCGGAGTAACCGTTAGTGAGAATGCTTGTAGTACTGGTTTATCCACAACTTCAATCACATATTTATCGCTTTCGATTCCTTCGGCAGAACAATAGTATTCCGTTCTATTGCGAACGCCGGAAAGGAGAAAAGAAAATTTCCCGGTGGAATCGGCGGTGAGATTTTCCGAAGTGAATTTTGCTTCCGTTTCGTCTTTATAGAAAAGAGAAATGGCAGTTGGCGCATTCCATTTTAAAAGATTGTCTCCGGTAACTGAAACAGAAACCGTTACGTCTGCACCTTTGGTGATTTTTGTATTCCCCGGTGAAACTGCAAAATAAAATTTCTGCGGAGGAAGGAACTCAGTTCGATAGTCGAAAAACCTTTCCGCCGCCTGCTGAAAGCTTTGAAAAGAAATGAATGAAATAGCAATAATAAAAAGTGAGGCGAAGAAATATTTCATCTGCCGTTTTGGCTTTTCAAAAGTAAGTGCTGATGAGAAATTTACCGGTTCAACTTTTTTATAAATTGAGGTAAACGCCGCAATTGCTAACTCCTGTGAAAAGAGAAAATTTTCTTTATCTCTAAAAAGTTGAAGTGAGTTGAGCAACTCATCTTTTATTGAAGGAAAAAACCGACCAACACTATCTGCGGATTTGCTGTGTTCATTCTCTTTGTATGATAAATATTCTTTAACTGAAGGTTGAATAACTTTAACAATCAACAAAATCAACGTTACAAGTACAAAAGCAAAATAGAGCGGAGTGCGCACTGTTGCGGGAAATCGGAAAACAAGTTCTGCGCCAATCAACACAACTAAAAAAAGAATAATACCCGATGCTGCAATTTGAAATTGAGTTAATGCGGTTATGAGCAAGTTTTTTTGCGCAAACTGTTCTAACTTTTTTTCTATCGCGTCGTAATGTGTTGAATCGAATTTCATAATTATTGACTTAATGCCCAAACAATAATATTTGTTCCGAACTTCAAAGCTTCTTCTCTCGTTTTTTCATTATCGTGATGCACTTCGGGGTCAGCCCAGCCGTCGCTTGGATTTGATTCGTACGTGTAATAAACCGCGAGACGTTTCTCGATAAAAATTCCGAATCCCTGTGGCGGTTTGTTATCGTGTTCATGCGTTTTCGGCGGACCGTTCGGAAAATCAAATGGTGAATGATACAACCCGAATGAAAATGGAAGTTCAACCAAATCATTCTCCGGAAAAACTTTTTTTATTTCTCTGCGGAGCGCGGCATCCAATCCGTAATCATCATCAACATAAAGAAAACCACCGCTTTCAAGGTAAGTGCGCAAACGCTGTACTTCCTGTTCGGAGAAAACAATGTTGCCGTGTCCCGTTAAAAACAAAAACGGATAAGAAAAGATCTCATCGCTGTTTAGATCGGCAAAAAGATATTCCGGTTTCGTTTTGATTGAAGTATGCTCTGCAACAAAACGGAGTAAATTCACCTCGGCGGATTGATCGTTGTACCAATCACCGCCGCCGCTGTATTTAAGTCTGGCAATACGAAATGCGTCTGTTTGTCCGAACGAAAACCCGGTAAAAACTATATAAATTAGAAGAAAATATTTTTTCATAAATTTAATTTCGGTAAGCAAAATAGAGATAGTTTTATAGAAATGCTATAACCGGGAAAGAGGATAGCTGGATAAAAATTCCAAAAGACAAAACACAAATTACAAATGAGTAAATTACTTCAAATAAATCATTCCCTTTGTCTCTACAAAGTTTCCCGCTTGCAACCTGTAATAATACACTCCGCCGGACAATTCGTAATTCCTCATTCCTAATTCGTAATTATGTTTTCCGGCTTGTTGTTCTTCGTTTACTAACACTACTACTTCTTTTCCTAAAACATCATAAATTTTTAGTGAAACATGAATGCCTACTGCCAACTGATAACTGATTACGGTACTGGGATTAAACGGATTGGGATAATTCTGAAACAATTGAAAATTTATAATTTTAATATCCTCTTTGGTAACATTAACCGGATCAATCTTGTAACTGAGATATCCGTTTCCCGGATACGTTGATGGGCTGGGAATGATCCCTTTGTCTGTTAAATGGAATCGATACTTAATTTCATATCCATTATTGTAAAGTGAATTACTGAAATAAATTGAATCAGAAAATGAGTTCGAATTTTCAAATCTATTCAATTGCTTTCTTCCTCCGGCAATGGAGTCGGTGCCCTTTGTAAAGAAATATTCTACTTCAGCGGAATTAGTAAAAAAGAGACTTTTTTTCGGAGTGTCTGAAATCATATCGCGAGGATGAGAAACCATTACACTCAAACCTAGTAAAGTATCAGATATAAGATTAACCGTATTTGAGTTTACTGTTGGGATGTAATTTACTTTATACAAATAAGTTGAATCTTGTATTTTAACTGAGGCTTCAATCAAGTCGAGTCTTTCTATGTAGTTAGAACCCATGGGTCCATTTTCATTTGAATAATAGTAATAAACGCCTATTGAATCAGCGTATTTGCGGGTAAAGGGAACACCGTAATAATCTGAACTTAGCCCTTTATAATATCTTTCGTACCCGAATAAAGTTACCGGTCCTTCATACACTGTAGCCCAGGTTGCACCATAAAATTCGAATTTTTCATGTCCCAATAGATTAAAGTCCATCAGCAATGTATGACCATCCAATAAAAGTTTGTTGTCATCGCTATAGTAAAGATATTCAGACCTGCCATCATCATTTACTAAAAAATAGTGTTTCCCGCTTAGGATAGTATCGCTAAGTACCTCCGTTGTGCATAGATTATACCTTGTCAGATAGTTAGAACCAGATGTGCTTTTAATGTATTGCCATTTATTTCCAACCGCAAGCGGGAGAAAGTTATTTCCTTTATAGATGAAAAGTGGAGCGTGATCTTCTCTATAGAGTGAGCCGTTTTCATTAAGAAGGAAGGTTGTTGAGTCTTTTATTGTAATCCAGTCAGGGTCAAACCAACAAACTACCCGCCAGGTAAGCCCCATATCATTGCTTAAATATTTTCCGGCAAATAACTGATTTTCTAAAAGAGAGTATCCAATGCAATCCGCGCTAATGTTAGCTAAATAAGTCCAATCTATTCCACTGTTGGTTGATTTATAAATCCCTCCAGCAGAAACAAATGCCGTATTACTCCCTTCAACCGTTTCAACATCATAAATCCACGGCATACTTGAGTTAACTACTTTTTTATTCCATGTTGAACCAAAATCTTGAGAGATGTACAGCCCGTTGTTCATTGTTTTCGCCAAAATATTATTTCCGGAAAAAGCTATTTTCTCAAAATATTGGATGTCTGACAGTTTTGTTTGCCAGGTTAAACCAAAGTCGGTCGAGATAGAAATTCCGCTTGAACCTGTTCCGACGAAGATGTAATTAACACCACCAAAATCTTTGCTTTTTATACATCTAATTCCAGAAGTAAAGTAAGTGATATAATTAAAAGTTTCGCCGGCATTGGTAGAAATGTACAATGCTATGCCAGTGCTTACAAAAATTGTATCCCTTCCTTTTACTGAAATATAATTAGGATATGAAATTGAAGTTAGTGGAGACCAACTTGTCCCATCATCTGTTGATTTATAAACATTGTCATGAAATTTTGAGACTGCATACATATCACCTGAAGTGGAAACTTCGAGTTGGTCGAGATATTTAGCAGACAACTCTTTCCAGTTCATAAATTGAGGATGGATGTTACTGCAAAAGAAAAACACAAAAATAAAAATGACTTTATTTTTCAAACTGATCCTCCGGAATAAAATAAGTACTTAAATCGTTACCTCAAAAATATCATCTTTTTTGTGATGATGAAGTTGTTTTGTTTAAGTTGATAAAAATAAACTCCCGACGAAAGTTGATGGCTGCTTATTATTTGTTGCGGGTTGAAAGTAACTTGATGTGTTCCTGAGTGCTGTTCTTCGTTTACTAACATCGCAACTTCATTTCCAAGAACATCATAAATTTTTAATGTTACAAAACTGCCGACTGCCAATTGATAACTGATTACTGTACTTGGATTAAACGGATTTGGGTAATTGGTAAGAAGTTGAAATGTTTCGGGATTGGCTTCTTCTTTTTCGATCGATGTAGCAGTATGACACGCGCTTTGTTTTGACAGAACACTCTTTTGTAGCGCTGATGAACTCTGCAATGTAAATGTTAAGGAATCAATGAATATCGTTGTGTCGTGCGAGTAAAAATATTTCTTAAGTTCTTGCCGATATACGGCAACCGAATAGTTCCCGGCAGGTAAGCCGGTTAGAGAAGAATGCAGATCATAAATACAATGACAATCGGCGATGGGTCCGATAGTATCGCACTCCGCAACTACAATTGAATTCCCGGTAATTTCCGTTTGCAAAGAAAATCTCGATGCGCAATTTGCTAAAACATCGGTATTCCAAATCTGCACGGTGTCGGTTTGAACCTTTACAAAAACAGAATCCTCATTTGCAAAAGAACTATTCCCCACAAAAATTAAAAACACAAATAATAAAAACAACTTCATTTTAGCCTCCTAAAATCTCAGTTAAAGATCACTTCAAATAGATCATTCCTTTTGTCTGTACGAAATTTCCTGCTTTTAATGTGTAATAATAAACTCCGCCGGACAATTCGTAATTCCTCATTTCTAATTCGTAATTATGCGTTCCGGCTTGCTGTTCTTCGTTCACCAAAGTTGCAACTTTATTTCCAAGCACATCATAAATTTTTAATGTTACGAAACTGCCGATCGCCAGCTGGTAACTTATTACCGTGCTCGGATTAAACGGATTGGGGTAATTTTGCTCTAACGAAAATCCGACGGGAGAAAAATTTTCACTCTCTACTTTTACAATCGGGTACGTGTGATCACTTTGCAAATTTCTATAAACCATACTATCGCATAAGAACCAACCAACAGAATTATCCGTAAAAACTAAATCTCTTCCTTTGATATTTGATTCATTCGCGATAAACTGCTGCGTCCAAGTTTTTCCTGAATCGTTGCTAAAATAAAGCATGTTGTAATTCGAAAGCCAAACTTTCGAAGGATCATTTTTCAAAAATTCAATATCGTTTCCCCAGCCTTTGTCCGGTATAAGAATTGCGTCCCACGAATCACCGCCATTTGTTGTTCGATAAACTGTTCCTTTTCCAAATTGATAATTTACTCCGTATATAAGCCCAAGATTTTCATCATAAAAATTTAACACATGAACGGATGGAGGAGTTTGTACTTTCTTCCATGTTTTGCAACCATCGGTATTTTTGTAAATACTCGCTGTATTTAGACCCGAAGTATAAAAATACCCTACGTTTGATGAGACAAAATCTAATCTTCTCCATGTATCTCCGGAATATGCACCAAACACCGAATCGTTGACAGAGTTCCAATTTTTTCCACCGTCAGTGGTTTTTAGAAAGAGAGCCGCATCAGTAGCCGTCTTCCCATCTCCCATTGCAATTCCGTTTTGGGAATCAAACATTTTGATATAATTCATAAAATTGGTTTTTGAAGTGTCATCAAATTGGATTTCCCAATTTTTCCCGCCATCTGAAGTGCCGCAGATTTTACCTTCTGCTGAACCAAACCAGATATTTAGACTATCTGTCATAGAAACATCGATGATCCCATCTGTCGAAAAATCTGACGGAGCGATTGCTTCCCAAAACTTACCACCATTTAACGTTTTGTAAATCTGTTTTTCTGGTGAAAGAGAAATAACAGCACAGTTACTATCAACAGCATCAATAGCCCAGCCAAAGCCCCATTGTTTTGTGTCTAAATTACCGGCTGCGGGTATCCATTGCGAGAAAGATTTTGCGGAAAGCGCTAAGAAGAAAAAGAAGATCAACCAAGGAATTAACTTTTTCATATGAACCTCGTAACTAAATTTCTTGAGGCTTAATTCTAATTAGAAATTAGAAGATAGAGGAAGTTGGAGTTTTACCTCGCCGAAAAATTAAAAAAAAACTAGCTAATGTCAAGGATATTCTATTTTTATTTCAAATAGATCATTCCTTTTGTTTGTGTGGAATTGCCTGCTCGAAGTTTGTAATAATAAATTCCACTTGCAATTGAATTTGCAGCCGCATTAAAATTAACTTTGTGGAAACCAGCGGAAAGTTCTTGATCAACAAGGGTTGTAACAAGTTCTCCAATCGAATTGTAAACTTGCAGCAGAACTGCGCTTTGTTTTTCAATTATAAATTGAATTGTCGTTGAAGGATTAAACGGGTTTGGATAGTTCTGATAAAGTTGAAACTCGTTTGGTGAATAATTATCAGCAACATGAACCGGATTTCCTTTATAAATTATTCTGAACGCATCGGCTACAACTTGTCCGTTTGCAACATCACCAACAGAAATTTTAATCGCTCCTGAGTTGAAAAGATTCACGGTCGAAAGATAATTCCACTCGCCGCCGTCAACTTTTTGGCTCTTTTCTACACTCGTTTCTTTGCCGTTTCCCTCAATTACGAATTTCGTATCGTATGCGTTCGCCGCATCTGATTGCCACCAGGCGTAAACATCATATTTCCCCGGTTGGATAATATCTGTTTGAAATACTGCCGGACCCGATTGGCTTGATCCATTCGTCGTGAAATAATTATCACCAAAAAATTCTGTTCCTGTTGTTGATGCATTCCAAAAACTTGCAATGTTTTTGTTATCAAGAATAATCCATTTGGGATGTGATAGCTGAAAATATTCGGAGACCGAATACATAAACCGTTCACCTAAATAACTCAAGTTCTCGTTCGTTACTTCCTTCCCGGTGGAATAATAATCATACGGTGTTTCGTACGTTAGGGCTACAACTTTGTCGCCCCAATTATTCCATAGCCAACCTTCAGGGAAAGTAGATGATAAATTGGAATAACTATAATCAGCTTGTGTAAAATAGGGATTGCCTGACGTATTCAAATTTGAAAATAGATTTTCGGAATGATAATAATACTCCGAAGTTGAAGAAGCTGTGTGAACCCAAAACGTGCAAAACGGCGAAGCCTGTGAATGAAGATTCTGAAAGATCGAAAGAACTTTTTTGCTGTTTATTTCTGCCATTCTTTTTTTAAGAATTTTCACTTCCGCGGTCGTAGCGGCATCGCTCTTATTCCAATTAGATTCGACATCAACACCGTCATAGTTTGTCCGCGATCTTCCGTAATAGACGCCGTCGGGATTTGTAAACGGAATGCAATGGAAAACAATATGTTCGCGATAAAACTGTATTAACTCATTATCTCCCGAATGCTTTCGATAAATCCATCAAATTGCCATGAACTTGGAGTTTCACTTGGATGCGTTCTCGCGTGAACCCAAACATGATATTTTAGAGAATCGGGAATCGCCTGATCGGTTATTGTTAGCTCGTGGATCGGTAAACTGCGCAACGTGTATCCAAGTGTATCAACTTTAACGTAAGGAGAAACGCTCCACTGTTTTATTCTTTCACGCAAAAAACTCAACGTGTAGGGAATATAATAAGCAACGTAAACGGTGTCCTGTTCATAAGTCTTTTGAAATGTTTTTGTTGCCGGACTCTCGGAAGCGGAAAAGCGTGTGAAGCTTTTATTATCATACGAATAAACTGCCCGCTTTACATCCGAATTCGAAACCGTTACTTTTATAAATTTATTTTGAACTCCGTTAATTCTGAAATAAAACCATCTCCCTCCAATATCTTCGTTTGTTGTTACAAGATAATTTGTTGAATCCAAAATCGTAACTGATTTCAAATTTCCGCTCTCAAAATTTGCGTCAAAAGTAATTTGAGGATAAGACGAAGCGGTTATAAATAGAACGAGGACAAAAATAATTTTAACGTGGAAAGATAACAGTGGTTTTTCAATTTTCATTTCAGTTTTACATTCTTGTTTTAAATGACTTTTGGAAAAATAGTCAATTACACTGAAATGATATTGTTTTTTTTATTGAAGGAAAAGAAATAGGACGCAGATCAATTAAGATAGCTTATGATCAGCGCGGATCATAAACGATCATAACAAATCTGCGTCCTATTATATTAATATTTCAATCCAAAGCTGTACTTGAACAATGGATCGTAATTTTTATCGCCAACATTAATTGGAATTTGTTCGTTTGTTTTAGGCCAGCTATGCCCAAGTTTTCCGGTGAAATTGAAATCGCCAAACAGAACATCGGTTATGCCTGCACCTTCGCTGCCTGGAAGCCATGCGGCAAGAAATGCGTTCGCATCTTTTAACTGCTTTTCAATTATTAAAGGTCTGCCTGAAAAAAGAACAACCACAAACGGTTTACCCGATTTCCTTACATTCTCAATCACGTCAACATCTTCTTTTGCTAAGTTTAAATCAGGCTTGTCGCCAAACATTTCTGCATAAGGAGTTTCGCCAACAACAACAAGTACAACATCAGCATCTTTCACTTCGGAACCATCTTTTGAATAACTAACAACGGTATTTTTTGAAACTGCGTTTTTTACAGCTTGTAAAACCGTGGTTCCACCCGTGATGACGTTACCGGATTTTCCCTGCCAATCAATTGTCCAGCCGCCGCATTGATTTCCAATATCGTCTGCGCTCTTGCCGGCAAGAACAATGTTTTTAACATTTTTAGAGATTGGTAAAGTTTTGTTTTCATTTTTTAGAAGAACTAAAGATTGACGCACACATTCGCGAGCAACTTGTCTATGTTCTTTTGATCCGAATGTTGCCATCAACGATCTATCGGTAAGAGGATTTTCAAAAATGTTCATTTCAAATTTTACGCGAAGAATTCTTTTTACGGCATCGTCAATTCTGCTTATCGGAACTTTGTTTTCGTTTACCAATTCTTTTAACAGGGTGATGAAATCAATATAATTGTTTTCTTTGCCGGGAGGATTTGGAATCATGATCATGTCAAGTCCGGCGTTAATTGATTTTTCAATATCGCTTTTATAATCGCCTTCAAGTTGATCAATTGCTGCCCAATCGGAGACTAAAATTCCATTAAAATTTAATTCGCCTTTAAGAACATCGGTAAGCAAATATTTGTTGCCGTGCATTCTGATCCCGTTCCAAGAATTGTAGGAAACCATAATCGTTTTTGTTCCGGCTTTTATTGCGGTTTTATATCCCGGTAAATGAAGTTTTCTTAAAGTTGGTTCATCAACTTCCGTATTCCCTTGATCTTTTCCTGTTGTCGTTCCTCCGTCACCAAGAAAATGTTTTGCGCACGCAAGGATCGAAGTTTTATCGGAAAGTTTTTTCCCTTGAAAACCTTTTACTTGAGCGGCGCCTAATAATTTTGCTAATTCCGGGTCTTCGCCAAAACTTTCGTAAGTTCTTCCCCAGTGTTCATTTCTGGCAACTGCAATACAAGGTGCAAAAGCCCAATCCATGCCGGTTGCAGCAACTTCTTCTGCTGTAACGCGTGCGGCTTTTTCAATAAGTTTTGCATTGCGAGTTGCTCCCAAGCCAACGTTGTGAGGAAAGACGACAGCGTTAGTAACGTTGTTGTGTCCGTGTACGGCATCAACTCCATAGATCATCGGAATGTGCAATCTTGAATTTAAAGCGTGAGTTTGAAGCATATCATAAAAATCAGCCCAGCCTTTTGCAGAAATATCTTCTATTTCAGAATTTCCACCGCAAAGGATTGAACCCAAAGAATATTTTTCGATATCTTCATAATGTCCTTTTAACGCATCAATATCAGCTTGCGTCATCTGCCCGATTTTTTCATTAAGTGTCATTTGCGAGAGAAGTTCATCCACTTTTTTATCAAGCAAAGATTTTTGTTTTGATTCTTTTTTAGAGGGATCGGAAAATGCCGAGAAAAGAACTACCGAGATAAAAAGAATCATCGAAAGAAAAGCTAAATTTTTCATTATTACTCCATCACTAATATTTACACGACTGTATTAAATTAAATTCTCCCCCTAAAAAAAATCAGATAGAAAAAAACACTTATCGATTAACAGGACACCATACACAGTTAGTAAGGTAAAAAATTTCTTAATCTTAATCGTTTTTTATTGATTAGAACAGATTAAGATTAAGAGCAAGAATCATCCTTTAATTCTGTGTACTGTAACTTAACAGTGCCTACATAACATCCCAATTTTCAATGGGAACAAATTCATTTAATTGACCTTTGCCCTTTTCAAGTTCATTCCAAATTAATGCAGCAGCACCGAGCACGGCGGTATTTCCGTTGTGCAAAGCAGAAGGAATGAGTTTTACTTTATTTTTGAAAATATTGAGCATGTTCTCTTCCATTGCTTTTTGTGTCGGCTTAAAAAGAATATCGCCCGCAGAGGCAAGTCCGCCGAAAAGAATAATTGCTTCGGGACTGGTATAAGCGACGCTATTCGCCAAAGCTTTGCCTAAAATTTCTCCCGTAAAAGCGAATGCTGCAAGAGCTATTTTATCGCCGTTCACTGCAGCTTCATAGATCATTTTAGAAGTTACCTCTTCAAAGGGAACGCTTCGCAATTGGCTGGCATCATTTGAGTTACATTTAAGTTCAAAAACGGTTCTTCTTATTCCGGTAGCTGAAGCATAAGTTTCAAGACATCCTTTTCTTCCGCATCCGCATTGCCTTCCATTTTCAACAACAACAACATGACCTATTTCACCGGCAAATCCGTCGTGTCCGTAAATCAACTCTCCGTTAGCAACAATTCCGCTGCCAAGTCCGGTGCCAAGCGTAATAACGATAAAGTCTTTCATTCCTTTAGCGGCGCCGAATTTCATTTCACCAAGTGCGGCGGCGTTGGCATCGTTGGTAATCGCAGAGGGAATATCATAATATTTTTTCACGATTTCCCGAACATTAACAATTTCCCAATTTAAATTTGGGGGAAGTTCTACCATTCCCGTATAATAATTTGCGTTCGGAGCGCCGATCCCTATCCCAACCAGATAATAATTTTTTGCTATGGTTTGATATACTGCATCCACTTGTGGGAACAAGCGTTCGAACAATCTTTCGGCGGGTTCAGAAGCGTTTGTCGGGATAGAAGATTCAGCAACACATTTGCCTTCCTTATCAACAAAACCAAAAACCGTATTCGTTCCACCAATATCAATACCAAGAGAAACACTGAGCTTAGACATAATTAATTTATTTCCATTTCTAACAATTTTGAATTCCATTCTTAATCATTTGGGAGAAAAAAGAGTATGATTACCAGTAAGATTAAGATTAAGAAAATGAACGTTTTAGATTAAAATTTTTATTCCTTATTAATTTTATATTCAGTTTCCGGTTCGTGCAACCGATCTGAATTACTTTTTATCAATCCAATGAGCATCGAAACAATATCTTTAAGAATACTTTTCCCATAATCAATTTCTTCTTCAGATAATTTTTTCTTGATGAAAAGGACATCAAGACAACTGGCGGTTTCTAATGTTGAACCACGAGCAATATCGAAGTATTTACATCTATCATTTACCGTAAATTTTCCATTACCTACAGCAATATTTAGCGGAATTGAAGTTGACGATCTTTCAATTTGATTTCTAACAGATAAAGTTTTATCTATTTTCGGTAAAATAGTTTCAAGCCATGCAATAAATTTTAAAGACAATTGATAAACGTTTAATTTTTCGTGGTCAAAATAAATCATCTACCGGGTCTCCTTAAAATCTAAATCTTTCCCTATGTCCTTTTCTTAATCATAATCATAATCTTAATCACTTTTTAAGAAAAAGAAACTGTAATTACGCCTAAGAACAAAAACCATTTTTATTACTTCTATTCTCCTTCCCTACTTTGCGTAAGAAGGAATGTGCCCTTTAAATCCATAATAAGCGATAAACAAATAACAGACAACAGGAAGAATAAAAGCATGATGGATACCGATGCTGTCTGCAATTGCACCTTGAATAACAGGGATGATAGCTCCGCCGACAATAGCCATGCACAAAATACCGCTTCCTTGACCCGTGTGTTTTCCCAATCCGTCAATCGCAAGTGTAAAGATCGTTGGGAACATGATTGAGTTAAACAATCCGATTATTAATACAGACCACATTGCTATTGAACCGGTAGTGAGCATCGTAACGATGACCAAAGTTGCGGCAACAAAAGCATTTACTCCAAGAACTGTTCCCGGTTTAACAATCCGTTGGACATAAGAACCGAGGAATCTTCCTATCATTGCCCCGCCCCAATAGAATGAAACATACTTTCCGGCTTCAGCCTCTTTTAAACCTGCAATAAAAGGTTGTCCTAAATAATTCACTAGGAAACTTCCAATAGAAACTTCAGCGCCGACGTAAACAAAAATTCCGATTGCACCAAAAACCAAATGTTTATAACCCCAGGCGCTTTTATGTTTCTCATCATAACTTGCTCCGCTTCCGTCTGAAGAAGAAACGCTCGCAGCTTCAATTTTTGGCAGTTTAATGAAGGCGAAAATTGCAGCGATAACAAAAAGAACAGCGGCTAATCCGATATATGGATTTTGCACAGCGGCGGCTTCAGCGGCTTTGTAAGTCTCAACATCAGAAGGAAGCATCCCTTTCATTTCGTCGGCAGTTTTAACCACGACAGAAAGGATTAATAACGAACCAAAATAAGGTGCGATAGTTGTCCCAAGCGAGTTAAATGCCTGTGTTAAGTTCAGCCGTGAAGAAGCAGTTTTAGATTTTCCGAGAATTGCTACGTAAGGATTTGCAGCTACCTGGAGAATGGTGATTCCCGCAGCTAACACAAACAGAGCAGCTAAAAATAATGGATAGGAGCGCATGCCGGCGGCTGGATAAAACATTAATGTCCCTATTCCGGCTGTTGTTAAGCCAATAACTATACCTCTTTGATAGCCGATTTTTTCAATAAACTTGCCGGAAGGAATAGAAACTACAAAGTATGCAAAGAAGAAACAGAATTGGATCAACATTACCTGAGTATAATTGAGATCAAAAACTGATTTCAAATGAGGAATAAGAATATCATTTAAACAGGTTAGAAAACCCCACATAAAAAAGAGTGATGTTAATGTAGTTAATGCGAAAGTGTAATTCTGCCCGTTCCCGGAAGTCTTTACGTTTGTGTTTAACGGAGCTGATACTGCCATACTGTTCTCCTCAATGAGTGTTATAATTTATAAAATAAAATGCTAAAACGTGATTAGAAAATTATTCATCTAAGAAAGCAAATGGTAATTGGAACAAACAATATGCCTAAAAAAATGTTCGGTTTTTAGGCTGGTTTTAGCATGGTTTAACTGTATTTAAGGACGATCGCTTATTAAATTGATAAGCTTTTCTTATTAAATTAATAAGCAAAATTGAAGGATAAAGATATTGGTAACAAAAACTTACACAGCACTCTTTACAAAACCTGATAGAGACGGAACCCAAAGGGAATAAAGAATCTCGAACAAGCAATGTTGAATTTAGAAGGAAACTAACTTCATCATTCCTTGCTCATTATTCGAACTTCAAATTCAACAATAATATTCTATTCAAAATATCAGAATATAAAATAATATCAGCAATTAACTCGTTTGCGTTTTGAGAGAGTTATTTACCAGCTTCTCTTCTTTCTAAACAAGAAAAAGACTACAACAGCTAATACCAAACCGGCTAAAAAGAAGATCCAATAGGGAGTTTCTTTCAATTTATACGGTCTGAAGGAAACCGAAATTGTTTTCCCTTTTCCAATTTCTGCAAGGGAATATTTCCAGATAAGTTTTTTCTTTTCAACCTGTGTTGCGTTGTGCGTAACAATTTCGCCGGGGAATGTGTAAATATAGGTAACTTGAACCGTCGAATCATTTGAACCAAAACCTGTTGCAATAGGAAGAATAAATTGAGAATAGATTTTCTGTCCTGCCGCTCCGTCCTGCATTGAGAAATGGTATTCGGCAAAAGGTTTTACGTTGTTTAGAGAATCAATATGTGTAAAACTAAACTCTATGGTTGCGTGCGAGGTGCTGTCAACGGTATCGTTGGAGACCGTAATGTTTTCAATTTTAATGTTTGGTGAAGTAAAATCGGAACGAAGTGAATCCGCATTAAAAATTCCAAGCGGATCATAAAACGTATTTCCTCCTGAAGTATCGGCTTTGATCCAATAATGGATTTTCATATCCCCGGAACCATCGGGATTGAAACTTACTTCCTGTTCATAATTAATACAGCCCGCAAGCCAAAGTGCCATTACACCAAAGAATAAAAATTTACTGAAGATGAAACGGGAACGTGTCTGTTGTATCATTAAAGGATCCTAAAAGATTTTCGTACATCAAAATTAGATAAATTTTTGGTTTTTCGTTAGATTTAAATGCAGTTTTTTTCAATAAAGGTTTTATAAGATGCCGACTTACGATTACAAGTGCTTAGAATGCAATCACAATTTTGAAACATTTCAATCCATGAAAGACAAATATTTAACCGAATGTCCTAAGTGCGGCGGAAATATTAAACGCTTGATCGGCGCCGGTTCAGGTCCAATTTTCAAAGGGTCAGGCTTCTATCAAACCGACTATAAGAACCCTCCTCCGGCTAAAAAAGCCACCCCGGCACCGGCAAAAGTGGAAAAACCGACTATTGCAAAAACCGAATAGTAAGAAACCGGAATGTTCCGATTCAAAAAAACTCCTACTCATAAGCCGGTCAAGCCGGAGCCAAATAGTCGGCAGTCTGCAACTTAAATAGTGTAAGTTGCAAAAAATTCCTAATTCCTAATTCGTAATTCCTAATTCTTCAACTGTCATTGGTTTTGCAACTATTCTTTTTGCTGAGTCAAGAAGAAACATTGTCGGTGTTGCGTAGATGAAATATTCCTTAGCGGCATCACCATCCCAGCCTTTTAAGTCGGAGAGGTGAATAAAATTCAGATTATTTTGTTCGATGAAGTTCTTCCATTCTTCGCGGTTTGTATCCAGAGAAATTGCAACTACTTCAAAATTCCGTTTCGTTTTTTGTAGTTCACTTATCTGCGGTAACATGGTTTTGCAATGCGGACACCAGCTTGCATAAAAAACAAGCAGCACTTTTTCTTTGTTACTCTTGTAGAGTTCAGAAGGTTTACCTGAAATATCAGTAATAGCAAAATTTGGCGCGATCGCACCGACGGGAAGTTTTTTATTCTGGTCAATTCTTCGCTGAATTGTATTTCCTAACTTTTCATCCAAACATAAATCATCTTTGATAACATAGTTGTCCACGATGTAATCCAATACTTTATCAAAACCGAATTTCTTAAAACCGTCGAGCAAATATTCAACAATATGTTGATAGACTATCGTGTTTACTTTTGCACGGCTTACAACCGAGTCAATCCCTTTCATAAATTCCTTTTCAAGAAGTTCTTTCGGCAGTTGCGGATTGCGATAATAGGTTAAGTACTCAATCGTTTTGTTGGTAAATGCGTCGGAGAAAATCAACTCAGCGTCATTAAAATCAACATTATCAAGCGCGTGAGCTTTAAGAAATGTTAATTGCTGTTCAGGAGATAAATTGAAATTAACAGTTGGCAGACTTGCTGAGCGGATATATCTCGCAATAAATGAATTCGGTTCTTTCTGCGAAGCGACTGTTACAAACTCCAAATACTCTTCGTGCACTTGGTTAATTTTCTTTTGCGCTGATTGATAAAAACTATCATCTTTCGGATAGCGGAGAAGGAGCAGTTGTAATATATCAGTTTTGGTTTTGTATGCTTTGTTCAGTTTGACAAAAGAATAATAGAGCCGGTTGCTTTCGGATGAAATGATTTCCATACTATCTAAAATTGCAGTTGCATGTGTTCGCAGCTTCACATCATTTCCATCGAAAAGAAAATCTAATGAACGGTTGTTGGGAAATGCGAGGCGGTAAAATCCTTGATGATATTTTTTCTTATCAAAAGAAAAGCGGTAAGTATCTTTTTCTTTTGTGGAAATCGAATCTACCTCGGCAACTTTCTCTCCTTGCAGTGATTGAATCTTTGCAAACGAGAAACCAATGTCTTTAACCGTAACTTCAATTGATTGTGAATTAATGAAAGTAGTTGCAAATATGAAAACAAATCCTAAAAATAGTTTTTTCATTTTTTGTTCTTTTTGTTGAAATTTAAATTCCGCGTAACCATAAATGGTTTACGCTACACAAACAAATCCCGATAAATCGGAATGAATTTCCCTATCATCGTTTACGATGATTTTTTTGTTCAGCGATACCGTTTACGGCAACGCTGCTCCTTTTAATAAATTCAATAGCGGTTTTTTCGTCCTTTTCAATAGCTAATTCAACCGCTCGTTTTGCTGTTTCTAAAAGTTGCTCGGATTGTTTTTTTAGTTTGAAGCTTTCAGAAATTTTATCCTTAATTATTTCTTGAATTGATTTATCAATCAAAGGAACATGTATGTTTTGAAATTCAGTTTTATTAATCGCTGTTAGAATTGTTCCCGAACAATTTTGTTTGAGAATATTTTGCATTGGTTCTGATTTGAACAAAACTAAAAGTGTTTCTGAATTTATTTTCTTTGAATTAATTACATAAAATCCAGTTGAACAAAGCGCGTTATTATATTCTTCTGTTACTAATGCACAACTATCTAACGAGCCTTCAATTGAAGAAACTACTACATCATTTGTGTTTACCTTTCTCCTTGCCCTTGTTGGCAGTTCAGCACCTTGCGCAATTGTACAGCTTTTGATTTCTCCCGATTTTCCAATGTCAGCTAATTCAATGTATTTGTATTCTGTTTTGTCTTCCGGCGTAAAATTATTGTCTTTTTGATTACACAATATTTGTAAAGCTTCATATCCATTAGGATAACGACAAATCAATTTTATATAATCTTCATATTTCTTTTGGTAATACTCTGCATCCAATCTGCCTGTTGCCCAAAACGACTCTTTAAAGTTTTTTACATTTATAGGATCAGTGCTGGGTTCGAAGTTGTTTAAGCCAATAGTTTCTAATAATAGGGTTTCGGCGGCGGCGTAAGTTTGTTTGGAATTGTCTTTATACTTTCTTGAATTTTTTATTATACCATCAATAACATTTTGAAACTTATCTGAAAAAATTGGTAATGGAATTTCTCTGACTCTCCATAATGCTATACCTTGTTGCACCATACCAGTTTGGTTTCTTTCTAACCAATCTTGCCCAACCTTGCAATTCAAATAAGATAATGCAACAGTAGGTAAGATAACATTACTTTCAATTTTAATACGAGCAACATCTTGGTCAATGTTTGAAGGTAACACATCAGAATCAACAATAGCGCAAAGACCTACTGTTCCTCGTGTCGAAAGTATTAAATCATCTTTTTCTAAAGAAGAGCGTAGATTATTATCATCAACCCATTTTGCTATTCTATCTGCATCAACATCATTTGCAAACCAACCTTTTGCATTTTTTGCTGTCAAATGTCTAATCGGTGAATTTTCATCAACTTCATGATAGCCATGTTGTCCATCAGTAATAAAAGCAATCTGACCAAGGTATTTATTATTGAATCTTTTTCTGTTAGAATCTTCCTTTAGATATTCCTTTTTGAAATATTGGCTATCCAATCTAAAAATATCATTTTCAGAACTTATTCTTGATTTTGAAATCTCCACAGCTTCCAGCCCTTCTAACAAAGCCTTGTATTTGGCTTCGTTAAAAGGGCAACTTAAAAAAAACTTAGTTTTTCTTTTTTGGCAAATTCAGCAAATGCTTCCGCAATACCGTCTTTGGTTAAACCACCGTGGTTAAACAAATCGTGTTTTACAATTAAATGCCCGTGTACATCCAACAGGTATTCTTCCAAGTTTTGGGGCATTTCATCATAATGGTCAACCGGTTCAGCTACTTCATTTTCATTTGTTCTGTTTTTAGTTTTAGGGAAATCTTTTTTGCGGACAAATATTTTTTCACCGCTGTTGTCTTTGCTTGGTTCTTGCATAGTTGCAAAGAAAATTGGGTAATCATCTACTTTAGGACAAAGTTTATCATCCCATTTCTGCACAAACAAAACACTGGTTTTTGTACCTGTATGCGGTTTAAAAACATTTCCATGCAAACCAACCACAGCCAAAATACGGCAGCGTTCTGCAATGAACTCACGTATTTGTTTATCACTGCTATTATTAAAACGGCCTTGCGGAAGAACAATTGCCATACGTCCGCCGGGTTTGAGAAAATCGAGGTTACGTTCAATGAAAAGTATATCCCTGCCTACTTTGGTTTGGTATTTACCATTTGCATTTTTACCCAATTCATATTTTGAAAGTATTCTGCTTTCTTTTATATCACCCGCAAATGGAGGATTCGCCATAAGAATATCAAAACCAAAATCCTGATTACTATTTTTGTCAACACGCAACCTTTTTAGTTTTTTCCATCCATCGTTGTACACGTCGAGCCAATCTTCATCGTCTTTGGTTTTTTCGTCCCATCGTTCCCAATCAAGTGTATTAAGGTGTAAAACGTTTGTCTGTCCGTCTCCGGCAATTAAGTTTAAAGTACGACCAACGCGAACTGCTTTTTCGTCAAAGTCGATGGCAAATACTTTTTCTTGCACATAATCAATACAACGTGTCGGTTTTGTTTCGAGAGTAAAAAGATGGCTTTTGTCTAATCCTTCTTCTTTCAGTATTTGTTCCCACACATGAAAAATAGTATGCACCGGAAAACCACAACTACCAGCGGCGGGATCAATCATGGTTTCATGCTCTTGTGGGTTCAGCATTTTGACCGCCATATCAATAACGTAACGAGGAGTAAAGTATTGACCTTTTTCCCCTTTACTGCTTTTGTTTATAAGATATTCAAAAGCTTCGTCAACTACTTCGAGATTGGAGTTAAATAATTTTACTTTTTCAAGCGAAGCAACACAAACCGAAAGATGTGAAGGGGTAAGCATCAGTTTAGCATCATTAGTAAATACGCCTTCCCATTTCTTTTTAGCCTGGTCAAATAAATGTTGCAGTTTATTTTTTAGTTCGGTTTCCGTATCGCCGTAGTTTCGGAATTCGAGATACCGAGAGTGGTTGCGCCCGCTTTCCATCTCATCGTAAAGTTTTGTAAAAATAAGCTTAAAGAGTTCTTCAAAAACATCAACGCCTGCATTTGCCAAGACCTCGTCTTCCATTTCTTGAATCAAATCTTTAAGTGATTTACGTTCGGAAATTAATTTGTCGTTAGCAATCAGGTCATCAATAGTCCATCGTGCAGTAAGAATATCGGAAAGTTTTTGGTTAGAGCGGGGAATATTTGATAAATCCTCAAAATAGTTTGGGTCTTTACGGTGATAATACGATATGGAATCACCGTTGCTCCAAATGCCAATTGGCGCCCCTGAAGCGTTACAGTATGATCTAAGTTGTTCTTTACCGTCTTTAAGTTTTGGTTTTTTAAGTTCTACAATAATGTATGGAGTGGTTGTCTGGTCTTTGTCAAAGATGATAATATCGGCACGCTTTTTTTCTCTTCCGAATGAAACTCCGTATTCGAGTTCCATTTTTGAAATTGAATACCCAAAATCTTCCGTCAACACCATTAAATAAAGCTGCCTAATTACTTCTTCGGGTGTTAGTTTTATTTCCTTCTTCCGTACAAGGCAATTTATGTACGCTGCTTGTTTATCTTTATTTTTCTTTACTACTATGCTGCCTTCAATAGCTTTAATTTTATCATCGCTAAATTGAGTCAACTTGTAGTTGGAATCTTTTATAATTTCAGCTAAGGTCATACTGCATACCTATTATTTTATATTTTTAATAATTTTTGAGCCAAACCTACGATGGATTTCACTTTGTGGCTTCGTGTCGTTGTGGCTATGTCTTAAAAAGTTGCCACAAAGTCTCGAAGGCATAAAGGAATCACAAACGCATCAAATTAAAAATCTCCGCCGAGCGAGAAGTACCAAATTGGGGTTGTAAAATGCTGCGCGTTATAAGCCCATGCAACATCAACACGAAGCAGAAAATAGAGCAAATAAAATCTTACGCCGAACCCGGTTCCCATTAATAAATCCTTACTTATCGTTCTGCCGTTCACATCTCTTGTAAACAGTTGAAGCTGATGAGCATTATTCCACGTTGTGCCGGCGTCAAAAAATGCCGCGCCTAAAATATTTCTAAACATAATCGGAAGCGCACCTGTAACGAGATAGCGGATAAACGGGAAACGGAATTCCGTGTTGAACAACGCATACTTTGTCCCGATCCGTTGCGCATAATTATATCCGCGCATCGGTAAGGCGGCAGTAAGGAACGCAAAATCCGAAGGAGAATTTAAGGGAACTTCCCCGGTTGCAAATTGCCGGTTGATCCAATTTTCTATTCCTCCAAGGAAAAACCGCTGCGGACTTTTCCCGTTTGAAACTCCGCCCGCTAAACGAAAAGCTAAAGCATAGTCCGTCCAAAATTTTGTGTAATTTCTGTAATCGCCTAAAACTGAATAGAAGCCGTATTGTTTTGCGTGAAGGATCGGATTACCGTAAAGATCAAACCTGTAGCGGGTGCCGTCAATCGGCGCGGTGTAGCCGAACATTGTATTGTCGTGAACAAAACTTATTGTAGGAATAAGATAGGTCGCTTTTTGCGTGGTCTCATAGGGATTATCCAAATTTTCCGATGAAACATTCAAGAAACTTAATCCGCCGTCGAATCTATAATAACGATTGAACGGATAACTTAACGATAGCGAGCCGCCGTAATTTCTAAATCGGAAAAGATTGATATCATTCCCTCTTTGCAAATAAACAAAACGGGCGGTATGAAATCCTTCGATACCAACATCCAATTTATTTGGCAAATAAAAATACGCCAGACCGTAATCACTGTTCTTTAGATCTATCTGCAAACTCGTTTGTCCGATAAGCCGGTGATTTCCCAAAACATCGCTGAAAGAAATTACTGTTGTTCCGAGCAGACCATAAAGCGAACTAAAGCCGGCATTCGCATAAATAATATCGGGCGTAAAAGTAACTTTATAACGGTTCACTTTATAATTTCCTTCGGCATCAAGGTTTGCCTTAGGATTAAAGAGATCGTTCGGTTTCGCTTCGGTTGAATCGTAAGAAAGGTAATCGGATTTGCCAAAAATAAAATTGCTGTAATCTTTTTTAACTGAAGAGGAATCAATAAAAACTCCGGTTGAAAAATTTACATCTTTTTCAGATTGGTTTACCGTTGAATCAACTTTCGCTGCGCTTGTTGTATCTTTCTTAATCTCAGCTTTCGTTTTAAAAAGAATTGATTCCATATATTTTGTAAGCGGAAGCGAATCTTGATCCAAAGAGATTTCGTACGGATTGTTCATCAAGAAAATATTATAAGCAGATTGATACATTGATGCAAACGCAAGCTTTTTACCATCCTTTGAAATTGTCGGTTGATACAAACCGTTCAATGAATTCGTGATCGGTTTATCCTCTACATTTTCAATTGATTTTATCGAATCGCCTGGCGAAGCAGGATCACTTTCTTGCGGTATAATGCTTTTCCTGTAGATATTGTTTATGCCGTTTTTATCCGATACGAAGATCACTTCTTTACCGTCTGCCGAAACGATGGGCGAAGTTTCATCACAGTTTGGTGAATTAGTCAATCGGGTGATCTTTTTATTATCTACTTCAACAGAATATAGATCTGATTGCGAATAATTGTGTTCGTAGATTTTATAATCCACCGGAATTGAAGCGGTATCAACGTACTCACCTCTATCGGAAGCGAAGAAAATTGTTTTCCCGTCGGGAGAGAATGAAGGATCGCTGTCCGAGAAAATATCTTTGGTGATGTTTTCTAATCTGTCTGTAGCGATATCATAAATATAAATATCTGACTGTGAAGAAGTTTGTCCCGCAAAACAAATTTTATTGTTGTCGGGAGCCCAATTTACCGTTCCAATTGCGCCGAATCTGAGCGGTAGAATTGCAACATCATCTTCATCAATATTATAAACATAAATTACATCGGCGCCGTTTCTCTTTGCAGCCATAACAATTTTCTTACCGTCAGGCGACCAACTTAAACCGGGAGTAAGAATATTTAATTCTTCAAAATCAACCGAACGGTTTCCTTTAATGATGCGCTCAACTTTCTTTCCATCGTTGGCATCCATAATGTAAATATCAAAATAAAAATCGCGGTTGGAGATGAAAGCGATCTTATCGCCTTGTGGAGAAATTGCAGGACTCGTGTTGTAAAATCCGCCGTCTTTGCGGTGATCGGTTAATCTTTTAGAAAATTCATCCGGGTCTTTATAGAGCGCCATATCGGGCCAGAAAATTCTTTTAATATCTTTCTTCCAACGTTCGTTTAATTCCTCCATATCCAAACCGATCGCCGACTTCAAACCATTTTCAAAATTGGCTTTTCCTTTAATTTTGTTTACAAGCTCACCTATTTTTTCATCGCCATATTTTTGAGCGATGTAATGGAAAACCGACTGCCCGCCGCGGTAAGCAAAATAGCCGTCAAGTTCTTGAATGTCCGGCAGATACTCACTTGTTGCTGCATCACGGATGAACATGTCGGTATTTGTATCCCAGCCGAGAGAAAGATATTCAGCCAAGCCTTCGTTGAACCAAAGCGGTAAGCGGATGGAAATATTGTTTGAAATAATATTTTGGACGGAGCCGCCGTAAAACATATCATTTAAAACTGCATGCACTAATTCGTGATGAATAACGTGACGGAACATTTTATAATTTCCGGTGAACGGCAGAACAACACGGTTTTTGAAAAGCTCCGTAAAGCCGCCGATCCCTTCGCTTAAATATTCGTCGGTAACATTTGTTTCTTGAAAATCGTTTTGGGAATTATAGAGGATCAGCGTAATTCTATTCTTAATTCTGAAGTTGATTTGTTTTTCAATCGAACTTAACGCATCTTCTGCAGCGCGTGAAGCAAACTCTGCAACCTTGCTTCCTTCTTGATTGAAATAGATATCGAAATGAGTGCTTTGAATATAGTACCACGTCATTTCCTTAAACTGTACTTTGTTCTGCCCGAATTGCGCAAAAAGAAACTGAACAGAAAAGAGAGAAATGATAACCGGGAGAATAATTTGTTTCTTCATAGAGTATTTAGTTGATTCTTAAATTCGATGCAAAATTGCAAGAAAATTTTCAGATCGAAATAACTGACAGATTAAATGAATGTTTGATTGACTGAATGAAACAAACGTGCCGACTGTGCTATTTGGTTCTGGTTTTGCCTAATTATTGTTTTGGCATTTAGGTTTTTGTCTTTTTTTAACTTTTTACTTCCAACTTGTTGCGTTATCATTATTACTCAATAATGAGAAAATCTAATTCCATACGTTCTTGGTTGACCCGGATCAATTTAACTTGAATTTTACCTCCGAGCCGGAACATTTTTTTACTTGCTTTCCCAACTAACGCATAATTTTTTTCATCATAAAGATAATAATCTCCCTCCAAATCGCGCACGTGAACCAACCCTTCGGCAAGGATATCTTTTATTTTTACAAATATTCCGAAGTGTGTTACGCCGGAAATGATCGCGTGAAATTCTTCGCCGATATGGCTCCGCATCAGTTCAACTTGTTTTAGCTTAACCGAAAGACGTTCAGCATCAACGGCTTTTCTTTCGCAAGCGGAAATGTTCTCGCAAATGGCTGAAAGTTGTTCTTCGGAATAAATTAATTTTTTTTGCTTTTCGATATATTCAAAGAGCAACCGGTGGACAAGTAAATCGGAATATCTGCGGATAGGCGAAGTGAAGTGCGTATAGTAGGGAAATCCCAAACCGTAATGTCCGATATTTTCTGTTGAGTAAATTGCCTTTGCCATAGAACGGATCGCAATTTCGTTCACAAGTAATTCTTCTTCTTTCCCTTTTACTTCTTCCATCAATTGATTTAACGAAGAAGCTTTGGATAAATTATCCGCCGAATAATGATACCCGAAAGATTTTATAAATTTTGCGAACTCCTCAATTTTTTCTTTGTTGGGGCGGTCATGAATTCTGTACAAAAACGGTTTACGTCCAGATTCTTTTTTAACAAAACCGATATGATGCGCAACCACTTTATTGGCAAGCAGCATAAATTCTTCAACAAGGTTGTTACTCTGTTTCGTCTCGTAAAGATAAGCCCGGATAGGATTCCCCGTCTCGTCAAGTTGGAATTTTATTTCGGAAGTGGAAAAGTTAACGCTTCCTTCTTTTAATCTTTTTTTGCGGAGCGTTAATGCTAATTTATTTAGAAGTAGAACCTCGGTTGAAAAATCACCTTCGCCGGTCTCGATTATTCTTTGCGCTTCGTCGTAAGTAAATCTTCTTTTACTTTTGATAACGGTCTTTTTAATTTTATAATCAACAAGTTTGCCGCGCGCAGTTAATTCTGCAATAACCGAATAGGTAAGTCGCTCTTCATTTGGAACCAACGAGCAAATGTTGTTCGATAATCTTTCCGGCAGCATCGGAATAACTTTTCCAACAAGGTAAACGCTGTTACCGCGCTTCTCGGATTCTTTATCAAGCGACGTTTCTTTTGCAACATAATGGCTAACATCCGCAATGTGAATGCCTACTGCGAAATTTCCATTCTCCAAAACCTCAATTGAAAGGGCATCGTCAAAATCTTTTGCATCTTCGGGATCAATGGTCATCACAACTTTATTTCTGTAATCAACGCGGGTAGAAATTTCTGCATGGGGAATTTCCAGTTTAATTTCTTCAGCTTCTTGAAGAACTCTTTCGGGGAAGTTGACCGGCAAATTAAATTCCTTTGCAATTGAAAGGAGTTCAATATTACTTTTGCTTGTTTTAGCAAGCACTTCAATAATTTTCCCTTCGGGACTTTGTTTTGGCGATTCCCAAACAATTTCGCTTACAACAACTCTATCCCCGACCTTGGCTTCGTGAATATTTTTTTCGTCAATATAAATATCACGCCGCATTTCTTTCATTTCCGGTTCAACGTAAAAAAGAGAATCCGATTTCTTAAAGGTTCCTACAACTTCTGTGATCCTTCTTTTAATAATATTTGTAATCTCGCCTTCAAGATTTTTCGCTTTCTTTTTCTGCTCGGCGAAGAGCGCAACCTCAACAATATCGCCGTGAAAAGCTGTTCCGAGATTTCTACCTGAAATAAAAATATCCCGACTTCCCTCCTTTTTAGGAAGTACAAATCCGAATCCGCGCGGATGCATTTGCAGTTCACCGGAAATAACTTTTGCGTTCTCAATTTTTAGTTGGAAGCGTTTTCCCAACCTAACGATAATGTCTTCTTCCAGCAACTGATGGAGCAATGCTTTGAAGGATTGATACTCATGTTCTTCGGTAATTGCAAGCTGTTTAGCAAGTTCTCTGGCTTTTAAAGATTTGCCGGGATTTTTTTTAAAGAAGGAAACCAATTTTTTTTTCATTAAAACTCGAATTTATATTTAAGACCTAGTTCGTTAATCATTTCCGTTGTAAACGTGTTTTCAGTTTCGGATAATTTTCTTTCTACGCGGACAACAAAATTTTCTAATAAAGGATATTCGATAAGAATATTTGCAGTTGATAGATCCTGAAAAATATTTGTCGTTCCGCCAATGGTATATTTGAACTTATTTATTCTGCCGCTTAAATTAAGCTTGGTAGTATTTCCACTGGAACGAAATTCTAAAGATTTCACTACATCGCCAAGATACGTATTTAGCGCCCCCCCAACAAGCGAGCCTGCAAAGGAAGTTGCTGTTCCCGAAAACATATCAGATGCTTTTGTCTTATCCTGAGAAGTAACTTCGTTTTTAAACTTTCCGGAAATAATAAACCAGATGGCATCCGATTTATCCAATCCTGGAGTCGCCTGGTCATTGATAATTGCCGAAGAACCGCGGTAAACCGCCATGTTAGTTTCGGATTGTGCAAACGTTTTTGAAAGCTCTTTCAAAGGACCAACAAGTTTTATTTTTACGGCTACTTCTTCTTCTTTTCCGGTTCCGGAAGTTGAGTCGGATGAAACATAATAATTTTTATACATACCAACAATATCCAAATAAGGATTTGTTACTTCGCTTTCAAATTTAAGCGAACCGGTTGCCGTAAAGGTTTTGATAAATTCAAGGGTTGAACCCTCAAGCAGTTTAAGTTCGCCCTGTACATACTGCAAGCCGTTCTCGCGCTTATACCGGACACTCCCATTCAACACCGAAGTTAGTTTCTGATTTGCTTCTTTTGCTAAAATAAACGTGATGGTCGCTTCGCTTTGAATTTTTACAAGAATATCATAATCAAATTTGGAAAAAAGTCCATCGCCGTTTCCGTTATTCAGATCTTTAGTAATCTTTGCATTAATTAACCGCTGAATTTCCTCTTCACGCGAAGTTAGTTTAACAGTATCCTCAACATAGTTGTAAATAAATTTTTCGTCGTTTGAAGAAAACGTTCCTTGCGCCGGCGGCAAAATTAAATAGGCATCTTTGATTAGTAAAGGAGCACTTAATGAAGCATATTCATTTTTCATTGAAAAAACTATATTACCGTCTGTCCCTACAAATAAATTTCCATAGAGATATGGGCTTGCGGATTTAGAATCATTTGTCAATACGGTCAAATCACCATTAACGGTAATTTCATTTGAAATAATTTTCAAACCTTTGAATACCATTTTACCGGAACCGCGGAGTGTACCTTTGTTTTTTACAGTTCCACTGTTCACCACAACCATGTTGTCAAGTATCAAACTTTGATCTTCAAAATGAAGCTGAAACGAACTTGTATATTTTAGATTATTTGCTGCAACTCTAAAAGCGCCGTCCTGAATTTTTAAGAATCCAGTAGGATTTAGTTTTGCGTAGGTTCCTGCAATTAAAATATCAGCATTAAGTATCCCGCCAAGTTCATTAACAAAAGGAAGCGCATCGCCAAATGCAGCAAGGTCAAAATCCTTAGAATTAATAGCAAGCGATAATTCTTTATCATCGGGAAACCGGTTGGCAACCGCACCAAAAGCTAAATCTAGAGGGAGTGAACCGTTAACAGATAACTTAGCAAGCAGGCTGTCTTTCCCTCCTTCGCCAAATTTGATCTCCATCTGCAAGTTTTTTTCTTTATAGGCAAACAGCGCTTTTAACGATCCGAAAGTATTTCTATGATAAGAAACGCTATCAACATCAACTTTCAAATCTATGACGGGATTTTTAAAAGTGCCGGTGATCTTGGACGAAATAGTAATATTGTTATCGATAATGCTTTCCGGTTTTATGCCGAAAAGATTATAGCTGATATCATATCCCTTAAACTTTGATAATTGAATTGATAAATCTTGCTTTCCTTCGGTTGCCAAAGTTCCTTCGGCTTTTAGAGATGCCTCGCCCCGGTAAAGATTAAAATTCTTGAACGAAAGTATTTTATCTGCAAAACCGATTTGCATTTCCTCTCTATTCATCAACTCAAAATTATTGTATTTATAGACAAGCGTATCAACATTTACCTGTAAAGTTGGAGATCCCAATTTGGAAGAGAAAGCAATCGAGCCTTGCATATTACCGCCTATGTTGGCATTGGCTTCCGCTTTTAAAATGTTGTTTCGTAACGTGATTTTGGCGGCAACATATTTTATTTCAGAAGCCGCAATAATTCTTTCGGAGTTAAGAGAGATAGCAGATGAAAAATTCCGCAGATGGAAATCACGCAGCGGATGTTCCAAATTAATTTTGGCATTACCGTTAGACGCGATATATATATCTTCTCCGGCAACTATTTTAAGATACTCAAACGAGGTAGAAGCCTGAAGAGAAAAAGTTGAATTATCGGACTTTATTTTCCCGTTCAGCTTTCCATCAGTGTCAAGTTGAAATTGATCTGTCAATATGGAAAGAAGCGATAGATCACGGGCTACCACATTAAAGTTCAGGTCAAATGCCTCGTTCTGTTTTTCTTCCGGCTCCGTTTTTTTTCTTGGAGTATTACGGAACAATTTTGTCTTTGCAATAAGTGAATCTTTTTTAATTCCCAAAGGATAGTACGTGTCTATTTTTTCGATAAACGATTTTGAGATCCCGTCACTTTCATAAATTAGCTGCGGGATCAATTTTGTTAATTGAAAATTTCCGGTTAGGGAGGCATCGGCAAAAGTTGAGTGAAGCGTAATATTTTTCTCCTTGGCATCCTTGGTGTCCATCGAAAAAACTATCCATGCTTCATTGATAATTTTCTGCTTAAAATGAGAGTCATAAATTCTGCCGTTCAATTTCGCTAAAAGTTTATCGGGATTAAACCCTTCTCCTGAAACGTTGAAGGTGGTATTAAAGGAGGAGGTAAGGAGAGAATCACCTAACAGTTGTGCTAAATTTAATTCACGGGCATCTAAAGAGAATTCATATTGCGGAGCGTTGTCATTTTGAATATTCAGATTTCCGTCAAAAACAATTTTCTGTGAATCAACGGCAGCATTGCACGTTGCGACAAGGATACCGTTTTTCATTTTCCCGGTCAATAAAAATTCGCTCAAATAATTGTGAGTCACCTTTGAACGTGCGGCATCAATAGTGATCTCTGACGTTAATGTTTTTCCATCAGTCCCCGCGCCTGCTGCGGTAATTTTTGAAGTAAGGATCACAGGGAAATGAACAAACGGTTGCATATCTAAATTGAATGAATTAACATCAGCTTTATATTCCATTTCCGGTTTTCGAAAATCAAAAGTAACATCGCCGTTTACACTTCCTTCATTCAACCCGGCTGAAATACGAGAAGTAAAGTTTTTTATTCCGCCTTTGTACGTCAGCGTATCAACAGCAAGCGCTGAAAGATTCTGAAATTGCGGAAGTGTTAAGCCCGGCATTAACGCTAAAACATTTTCGTACGTTAACGTTGAGTTTGTAATTGCCGCATCAATTAAAAGATTGGAAGGTGTGTCTAAATTTTTCAAGCGTCCGGTGCATTTAAGATCAGTCTCCAAATATTTTAAGTTTATATCTTGCACGTGTAAATTATTTACTGTTCCTTCGGCGTTAATTATTCCATCAAGATTTCCCTCAAGCATATCAACTGCAGGAACAAGGGCGGTTAAATCATCAAAGTTGAAAGGTTGGGCGATCAGATTAACATTTGCACCGGCTTTCTTAAATGTTTTTTCATTAAAAGTATCAAAGAGATTGAATCCCTTTAACTGCGCAAGTAACGAAAGGTTCGAACGGTTAGTTTGAAGTTCAACTCCTAATGCGGAAAGTTCTTCTTCATTAACAAGAAAATCGCCCGCAATCTTTTTTATGTTGAAATTGAAAATGTTGGTTTGGCAGTAAAAATCATCAATGTGCGCTTTGAATTCGTTATCGTTAATGTTTACTTCGGCATTTAAAGTTAGTCCAAGATTGTTAATCCGGAGATCGCTGAGATTAAGATTTTCATAATAGTCTTTGCTGTTGCGCAGAGCTTCGTCCTGAAGTGAAAAATTAATTTGTGAGAGCGAGACTTCCGAAATTTTTATAAGAAATGGGAAATCTGTTTTTGAAGTATCCGGCGGCGTTGATGGGAAGGCTTTGGTTAAGTTCAGCACTCCTGCGCTATCACGCAGTAAAACAAAACTTGCATCTTCAATTAAAATTTTTCTTACAAATATCTTTTGTAAAAATATTTGCAGCGGACTGATTTTTACTTCAACTTTCCTAATGCTTGCAATCGTATCCTGTTGGTACAAAAGTTTTGCATCTCTAACGATAAGCGAAGTGAATATTGTTCCATCAATTTTACCGATCTCAATTTTACCGTTTATTTCGCCGTTTACAAGTGAGACAATTTGTTCGCGGAGGTAATTGCGGAATGTTGCAGTTTGGGTTATTCCGCCAATGAGCATAAAAAGAAGAAAAAGTCCGACGAAAAAAAACAAAAAAACGTTTACCGTTTTATGAAAACGGCTTCGTCTGGGAATCATATCTAATAAAGGATTTTTCACTTCCCGTATCGTTCAATAATGGTTTGGATAATATTTGTTGTTGATTGATCCGTAACGAACGAGATCGTTTTTACTTCGCCACCGTTCGTTTCAACAATATTGCGCCCGACAATTTTATCAATTGACCAGTCAGCGCCTTTAATTAAAATATCAGGAATGAGTTCGCTGATTATTTCTTGCGGAGTATCTTCATCAAACAAGGTAACGTAATCCACAGCTTTTAAATTTGAAAGAATGAAGGCGCGTTCTTCCTGGCATACGATTGGACGTTTTTCTCCTTTGATTCTTTTCATAGAAGCGTCGGAATTTAAGCCAAGGATCAAAACATCTCCTTCAGCTTTTGCTTTATTCAGATAGTCAACGTGACCCGCGTGAAGCACATCAAAACAGCCGTTGGTAAAAACAACTTTCTTTTTTTCAGCTTTTAATTTTTTTCGGACTTCTAAAATTTCCGCGCGCGTATAAATCGTTTTCATTATTTTTCTTCGCTAACCGTTGAGAATAATTTTTCTAATTCAATCGGAATAATCCCGACCTCTTCGCAAACCAATCCGCCCGCATAATTAGCAAGATAAGAAGCTTCCAAAATATCTGCGCCCGCCGCCAAAGCCATTGTAAGCGTAGAGATAACCGTATCGCCCGCGCCGGAAACATCGGCAACTTTTCTTGCTTTGGTCGGCATGCGTGATTCTTTTCCTTTTTCAAAAACCGCAATGCCTCCTTCGCCAAGTGTTAGCAGAACATATTTTGCGTTCAATTTTGAAAGAAGTTTTTTTCCTGCTGCGGAAACTTCCGCATCGGTTCTAATTTGCATTCCTAAAATATCTCCGGCTTCTTTTCTGTTTGGTTTGAAGACGGTTACATTTTTGTATGAGAAAAAATTATTGAACTTAGGATCAACCGTAATTAAAATATTGTTTTTGTTCGCAAGTGAAATAACTTTTTGAATAAGCTCCGGCGTTAATATTCCTTTGTTATAATCCTGTAAAATAATTCCGTCGAGTGAGGAGATGTGTTTTTCGAGAAATGTAAGAATTTTCTGCTGCGTTGCTTTTGAAATATATTCTTTGCTTTCTTTATCAATTCTTACCACATGCTGATTGTCCGCAATAACACGGGTTTTGGCTGTGGTCGGTCTTGTATCATCAACAAGAATTCCTGCGGCATCAATTCCAGATTCATCAAGCAGTGAAAGAAAAATCGAGCCGTAATTTTCTTTTCCGATTAGTCCAACCGGAATTGGTATTCCGCCGAGCCGGGCAATATTCAACGCGCAGTTTGCGGCGCCGCCGAAACGGTAAAATTCATTATCAACTTCTACAACGGGAACGGGAGCTTCGGGAGAAATTCGTTTCACTTCGCCCCAGAAGTAACAGTCGAGCATCATATCGCCGATGACCGCAATTTTCTTCCCCTTAAAATTCTTCTTGATCTTCTGTAAACGGGATTTTGAAAGAGTAACCATAGATTCTTTTACTTGTGATTTAATGATGCAAAGATAAGGAGAAAATCTCTGTAGGGAAAGTTACACAGGATTCTCTTTTCATCCGGTTTACTTCGTATCTCCCGTCTGAATTACCTTCTTAAACTTAATCTTAATCGTAATCCTCTTCTGGCCATGCAACCCAAAATGATTATGAGTAAGACTACGATTATGATTAAGATTCTTTTCAACCCTCCCGGCAAAAATTAGTTTGAATTTCTTTACATTTTTTTTAAGTTTAATCAAAGGTTTGAAACTTTTGATCAACCAAGAGGGATCTGTTATGAAAAAGTTAAGTTTTGTTTTTTTCTTTTTAACGGTTTTTACCGTTCTCTCAATTCCACTATCTTCACTTGCACAAGATGCAAACTCACAACATAACCAGAATTCCAAAACAATTCTTGTAACTTTTTCGGTTAATATGGAATTGGAAAGATTAACAGGGAACTTTCGTCCTGGAATAGACACCGTTTCCGTTGGCGGAAATTTTAATGCGTGGGAAAAAACCTCAATGAAGGTTTCTCAATCCATTCCCGATTATTACCATACAACCGTTTCTGTTCTTGCATCCGTTCAAGATACTATCCGTTTCAACTTCTGTTACGGAAATGATATTTGGGAAGAAGAAGAAGTAAGAGAGTTTGTGCTTACACAAGATGACTATAGTTGTGGTGTTGCCGCAACAGATACTATTGGATTCAACTCGTCATCGCTTGCTGACTTTCCGATTAAAATGCAATTTAAATGCGATATGAGGGAAGAAATGCAGCTGGGTAATTTTGAAAAAGGAGATAAACTTTTTATTTGGGGAGATTTTAATAATTGGAGCGGAATAGACTATGAACTCCATGATGTTTATGGTGATTCTGTTTATTCAAGAACATTTCAAAATTTCAAACTGCATCAAAACATTTCCTTCAATTTTGTAAAATATAGCAACGGTAATTATCAAACGGAGAATTTTGATTTTAGGAAGTACGAACTTTTGTTACTTGGTTTTAACTCCTACTTAGCTCCGTGGGAAGAAAAAGACTCCTACCATTTACCCAAATCAATTCAAGTACAATTTTCAGTAAATTTAGAATTAGAAAGGCTCACCGGGTTATTTAACCCGTTAACCGATTCTATTTTTATTGGCGGAGGTTTTAACGGCTGGCAAAAACAGTTGATGCAACAAAGTCAGACTAATCAAGATATTTACTTAGTAACGATTCCTATTCCTTTAGCGGTTGACGACACCATTAATTTTAATTTCTGTCTTTCTCCCGATAAATGGGAAATTGATGGAGTACGGCATTATATAATTTCACAATCTGAATACGCCAACAATTCCGCTGGTATAATATCCTTCGGACTTAATTACCCATCTGTGGATTCTACGGCTGCAGTTTTTTTTCGCTGCAATATGAGCGTGCAAATGAAACGAGGAACGTTCGCAGCAACAGATTCAGTTTGGGTGCGTGGCAACTTTAATGATTGGGCTGGAAAAGCCTTTTTGTTAACCGATCCTGATGGTGATTCTGTTTATTCAGGTTTATATTACAATTTTACAGTTGGTCAAAGTCTTGTTTTCAAATACACTAATAACCATGCTGGAAATGATGTTTGGGAAAGCACCGGGAATAGAACTTTAACCGTTGGAGTTGGTCCGAATTTCACTTCAGCTTGTTGGGAAGATGTTTGTGTTTATATTCCTTCTAAAATTATAAAAGTTGCTTTCTCGGTAAACATGGAACTTGAAAGATTGTCCAGACTTTTTAATCCTGCAACAAATTTGGTTTCGGTTCGTGGTTCGTTTAACGGTTGGGGAGAAACATTGATGACCGCATCAACAAACAATGCGGATTTGTACGAAGTTGTAGCGGATGTAATTGCAGCGGTTGATGAAAAAATTAGTTTCAAATTCTTTTATTCTCCAGGAACTTGGGAAGTGAATAATCTAACTGATATGACACAAAACGACAGATACTTCATTGTTAACCAGTCACAATGGAATGCTGGAAAAATTGATCTCGATAGTGTTTCTTTCAATAATGCGGATTTCGGAGAATATTGGTTTTTTCTTGATATATTATTCACATGCAATACCAAAAGTGCTTCAATAAAAAATGCACTTGAGGGAACCGAATTCAAAACAATCAGCCTCGCCGGAGGAGTTTCACCTCTATCGTGGCCGGGCTATGGTTGGCCGGATAAAGATATCTACAAGACATTCCAACTGTATGACGACGGGACGAATCACGATGCAGTCGCCGGTGATAAAATTTTCTCGACCCTTGTAACGTTCTATCATTATACACCCAAAATAGCATATAAATATTGTGCAAACTGGGGATTACTAACAAACGGTGGAAATAATGACAATGAGCTTATTCCGGGCGAGTACCACATGATCAATATTTCTGAGAATATAAATAGGCTCACCTCCTTTGTTGCACAAGATACTTTTGGTGTTAAAAATACTAACTTAATAACCGACTTGGAAAAACATAAAGAAGCAGTTCCAACTTCATTTTCTTTAAGTCAGAACTATCCAAATCCCTTTAACCCGGAAACAGTAATCAGTTGGCAGATTGCAGTTGGCAGCTTTGTAACTTTAGAAGTTTTTGATGTTCTTGGAAATGAAGTTGCAACTTTGGTGAATGAGGAACAACCGGCAGGAAGTTATCAAATAGAATTCAGTAGTAAGAATAGAGAATTAAGCAGCGGAGTATATTTCTATCAACTCCGCGCTGGAGACTTTGTGCAAACCAAGAAAATGATCTTGTTGAGGTGATAAATGAAACTAAAAAATAAACATGAGGGAGTCACTATGAAAAAGTTCTCGTTTCTTTTTTTCTTTTTATCAGTTTTTACTGTCCTTGCTATTCCTATATCCACTTCAACTTATCCGGGTGAATTAATTCCTCAGCAATCAGATTCCTATTCCTTTAGCGGTGAAACCGACACTTTATATTATCTGCCGGATAGTGCAAAATTTATTGACAAATATGCCATCGCCGGAGAAATCTATTTTAAACATACCCGTTTTTCGCCACCGGAAAGTTGGGAATATTATAAAGTAAAAGAGATACAATTTCTTTTTTCTTCGATGGTTCTTGGGGATACTTTGAAACAAATCAATTTTTACAAAGATACTTTGACCAACCTGGTTTATAGACAAAATATCAATGTTGTACTTGACTCGTCAATGGTTTATCCTCATTGGTATTCAGTTCCGTTATCAAATGAATTCCCGGTTGTTTCGGGAGTGATTGAAGTCCCGTTGCCGATGAACAACTTGTTCTCATTATGTGCCCCCACTAATGCCACAGCAAGTGGAAATACGATTGGAATTGAAGAAGCTTCTCAACGTTGGGTCAAGACCGGCGATATACCAATAAAATTAGTGATTGAAAAAATTACCGACACAATCCCTACGGTTGAATTTAATTGTAACATGAGTGTGCAGATGAAACACGGAACGTTTGCAGCAACAGATTCTGTTTGGGTGCGTGGCAACTTTAATGATTGGGCTGGCAAAGCCTTTTTGTTAACCGATCCTGATGGTGATTCTGTTTATTCCGGTTTATATAACAATTTTACAGTTGGTCAAAGTCTTGTTTTCAAATATGTTCACAGCCCGGATATTTGGGAAACAACCGGCAATAGAACTTTAACCGTTGGGGTTGGTCCGAATTTCACTTCAGCTTGTTGGGAAGATGTTTGTGTTTATATACCTTCTAAAATTATAAAAGTTGCTTTCTCGGTAAACATGGAACTTGAAAGATTATCGGGTTTATTTAATCCGGCAATAAATAAAGTTTCGGTTCGCGGTTCGTTTAATGGTTGGGGAGAAACATTGATGACTCCATCAATAGCAAACGCAGATTTGTACGAAGTTACAACGGATGTAATTGCTGCGGTTGATGAAAAAATCAATTTCAAATTCTTTTATTCTCCCGGAACTTGGGAAGTAAATAATTTAACGGATATGACTCAAAACGATAGATACTTTATTGTTACTCACGCAGTTTATGATTCCGGTTCTATGGTCTACGATTCAGTTTCTTTTAACAATGCTTCAATTCCTCCTCCACATAATCAGGAAGTGTCTATCACTTTCGTGTGTAATACAATTGGGACTTCAATAATTAGTGCTCCGGCAGAGACTGAATTTACAACAGTCCACATTGCCGGTGGAAATTCTCCTCTTCAATGGCCAAACAGTGGTTGGCCGGATCAGGATATTACAAAAGTTATTCAGCTCTATGATGACGGAACTCATAATGATGCCGTTGCCGGTGATAAAATTTTTACCCGTGAGATTACTTTCCCGATGTACACATCCTCAATTATAGTTTATAAATACAGCGCCAATTGGGGTTTGCAAACAAATGGAGGGAAGAATGATAATGAGGCACCTCTTGCTGGAGATAAAACATTAAAATTGCACAGATTAATTAACAAAGCAACCGTTATAGACACCTTTGGAATAGTACACACAACCGTGTTGCCGGATCCAACTAAGATTGAAAATGTTGATGAAACACCTGAGGCATTTGGATTAGCTCAAAACTATCCAAATCCATTCAACCCGGAAACAGTTATCAATTATCAGTTGCCAGCAGGCGCTTGGACAACTTTAAAAGTTTTTGATGTTCTTGGAAATGAAGTTGCTGTTTTGGTGAATGAAGAACAATCGGCAGGAACATATCAAGTTTCTTTCAACCCGCAACTAACAACTAACCACCAACAACTTACAAGCGGTGTATATTTCTATCAACTCCGCGCAGGTAATTTTGTGCAAACCAAGAAAATGATCTTGTTGAGGTGACAAATGAAACTAAAAAATAAACATGAGGGATACACAATGAAAAAGTTACTTTCCTTTTTTTCTCTTTTAACAACTTTTATCTTTCTTTCACTTCCGCTTTTAGCGCAAGAGACAACCACCAATGTATCCGAAACTTCCAAAACTATTCTTATTACTTTTTCGGTTGATATGGAATTGGAAAGATTGGCAGGATTCTTTCATCCCGCTTCCGACACCGTTTTTGTCGGAGGAAATTTCAACGCTTGGGAAAAATCGGTAATGACAGTCTCACAATCCAATCCCGATATTTACACCGCCACTATTTCTGTTACTGACTCCGTCCAAGATACAATTCGTTTCAATTTTGTTTACTCGCCGGATATTTGGGAAGTTGTGGGCGTAAGGGAATACGTGATAACTCAGGCTAATTATGACAGCGGCTTTGTTCGTTTAGGTTGGATTGGATTTAATTTCGAATCCTTTTCTCCTGCGGTTCCACGAGTGGAATTCCGATGCAACATGAGCGTGGAAATGAAACGAGGAACATTCGTTCGTGGCGAAAAAGTCTTCGTTCGTGGTGACTTTAACGGATGGAGCGGAATAGATTATGAGTTGAAAGATGTTGACGGTGATTCAATCTATTCCAGAATTTTTTACAATTTCAAAACAGATCAAAAACTTACATTCAAATTTACCAACAATAACAATGGAAATAATGTGTGGGAAGCTACAGGAAATAGAAAATTAACGGTCTCTCTTTTAGGAGCTAATATCTATACTGCATATTGGGAAAACCAATGTTGCTTGATATCCAAACTAATTCATGTTACTTTTTCAGTGAATATGGAACTTGAACGATTACAGGGCTTATTTAATCCATCAACCGACACGGTCTTTGTTCGTGGTTCTTTTAACAGCTGGGGAAAAACATCCATGCCTGCTGCACAAACTAGACCGGATTTTTTTGAAACCACTACCGACATTATACTTCAGGAGGAAGAGAGAGTTAATTTTAAATTTTTCTACAGTCCGAATTCCTGGGAAGAAAACAATTTAACTGACAGTACACAAAACGATAGATACTTTATCCTTTCAAAATCGAATTGGGATCAAGGTGAGGTGGCTTTAGATGCAATAGGTTTTAATAATGGCTCTTTAGAAACAGTCTTAAATCAAGATGCACATATTACATTTACTTGTAACACAAACGGGGCTCCAATTTTAAATGTGTCTCAAGGAACTGAATTTACAACCGTTCATGTTGCTGGAGAATACTCACCTCTGCGATGGCCAGATAGCGGCTGGCCTGACGCTGACAGTACAAAAATGATTCAACTTTATGATGACGGAACTCATGAAGATGCAATTGCAGGAGATAAGATATTTACAACTGGCGTTACCTTTCCAACTTATACACCGTTAAATATTCCTTATAAATACAGCGCTAACTGGGGTTTACCAACAAACGGTGGAGTTAATGATAACGAGGCTTATGTTGGAGAAGCTCACCATTTAAAGTTAGGTAGATTCACATACAACGAAACAGTAATTGATTCTTTTGGTGTTCTAGAAATTTTTGATTGGGTAGAAATTGAAAATAAAAGTGCAGCAATTCCTTCTTCTTACAAGTTAGAACAGAATTATCCAAATCCGTTTAATCCGGAAACAGTCATCAGTTGGCAGATTGCAGTCGGCGGTTTCGTAACACTAAAAGTTTTTGATGTCCTTGGTAATGAAGTAGCTACTTTGGTGAATGAAGAACAATCCGCAGGAACTTATCAAATAGAATTCAGTAGTAAGAATACAATAATAAGCAGCGGAGTATTTTTCTATCAACTCCGCGCGGGCAATTTTGTACAGACTAAGAAAATGATTTTGCTGAGGTGATAAATGAAATTAAAAAATAAACATGAGGGATTCGCAGTGAAAAAGTTACTTTCCTTTTTTTCTCTTTTAACAACTTTTATCTTTCTTTCACTTCCGCTTTTGGCGCAAGAAACAACCACCAATGCAGCCAAAACTTCCAAAACTATTCTTATTACTTTTTCAGTTGATATGGAATTGGAAAGATTGGCAGGATTCTTTCATCCTGGTTCCGATACTGTTTCCGTTGGTGGAAATTTTAACGCTTGGGAAAAAACCAACATGACGGTTTCACAATCCAACCCCGATATTTACACCGCCACTATTTCTGTTACTGACTCCGTACAAGATACAATCCGTTTCAACTTCTGCTATTCACCCGATATTTGGGAAGTTGTTGGCGTAAGGGAATATGTGATAACTCAGGCTAATTATGACAGCGGCTTTGTTCGTTTAGGTTGGATTGGATTTGATTCGGAACCTTTTTCTTCCCCGACCAGAGTCGAATTTAGATGCAACATGACCATAGAAATGAGAAATAGAGAATTTGTTCGAGGCGAAAAAGTTTTCGTTCGAGGCGATTTTAACGGCTGGAGTGGAAACGATTTTGAATTGAAAGATGTGGACGGTGATTCAATTTATTCCAGAATCTTTTACAACTTCAAAGCCGATCAAAAACTAACCTTCAAATTTACCAACAACCACAACGGAAATGATGTTTGGGAAGCAACTGGAAACAGAAGATTAACTGTTTCAAGCACCGGACCCAATATTTTTACCGGGATTTGGGAAGACGCTTGTTTTTGTACCCACTATAAAACTATACAAGTTACTTTTAGCGTAAACATGGAATTTGAACGATTGTTTGGATACTTCAATCCATTAACAGATACTCTTTCCGTTCGCGGTTCATTTAACGGTTGGGGCAAAACCGTTATGACTGAATTGCCTGATAGTGCTGACATTTACCGGGTAACAACACCGGCCGTTGTAAGTGTGGATGAAAAAATAAATTTTTTATTTTTCTATAGCCCCGGAACCTGGGAACGAGATAATTTGGATGGGAATTTCGAGCGGTTTTTCATAGTTACTCAGGAGGTTTTTAATTCAGGTTCCTTCGCTTATGACGCAATTGGTTTTAACATAGCTTCTCCTGACCCGCCATATTTTCTTCAAGATCCGCTAATTGTATTTAAGTGCAATACTAATGGTGGAAAGATAATAAATGCACCGGATGGGACAGAATTCAAAACTATTCATATAGCAGGTTCGAATTACCCTATGCGATGGCCAGGCGGCGGATGGCCGAATTCGGATATGAATAAAGTTATGCAACTTTTTGATGATGGAACCCATAATGATGCAATTGCAGGGGACAAGATATTTACAAACATCATCCAATTCCCAAAGTACTATACAAGTTCACACATTACCTATCGATATGGGGCTAACTGGGGTTTGGAGACAAACGGAGGAGGAAATAATAATGAATTCATTTCAGAGTCTTATCACACATTGAACCTGCTCTTTTCAAAATTTGATTATGATGTTGCAGATACTTTTGGAGTTGAAAGACATCATGATTTTACTGATGTTGAAAAAATCGAAAACGCAATTCCATCCACTTTCAAGTTGGAACAAAATTACCCAAATCCGTTTAATCCGAATACAGTGATTAGTTATCAGTTATCGGTTGATAGTAAAGTCAGTCTAAGGGTCTTTGATATTCTTGGAAATGAAGTTGCAATGTTGGTGAATGAAGAGCAACCTGCAGGAACATATCAAGTTTCTTTCAACCAACAACAACTCGCCAGCGGAATTTACTTTTATCAACTCCGCGCCGGTAATTTTGTGCAAACCAAGAAGATGGTTTTGTTGAGGTGAGAGATGAAATTAAAAATTAACCGGAGAGATTTTTTATGAAAAAGTTAAACTTTTTTCTCTGTATGATTTTTACTCTACTCTTATTTCCAATATCAACATTTGCGCAAACCCCAACCGTTGAATTCAAATGTAACATGAGTGTCCAGATTAAACGAGGGACCTTTAATGCAGCAACGGATTCTGTTTGGGTGCGCGGAAATTTTAATAGTTGGGAAGGGAGAGAATATCTACTGACTGATGCGGACGGCGACTCAATCTATTCAGCTGTCTTCACTAACTTTACCGAAAACCAAGAATTGGTCTTCAAGTTTGTTCATAGCCCGGATGTTTGGGAGGCAACAGCTAATTGGTCTTTAACGGTAACCGCCGGGGCAAATGTTTATGAATGTTATTGGGAAAATGTGAAAGTTTATGTTCCAAAGCATACTATTCAAGTTACTTTTTCTATTAACATGGAACTCGAAAGATTGAAAGGTTCTTTTGATCCAACTATAGATCACGTTGGTGTGCGAGGTTCGTTTAGTGGTTGGTGCGGCGCCATCGTGTCAACATCTTCAGCATCGGACGATGAGAATTTTGAACTTGCAAAAAGGTGTGAAACTATATTAACACAGTCGCAAACTAACGCTGATCTTTATGAGGGAGTCGTTCCCATGTTTGCAGAAGTTGGTGAAATAGTCACTTTCAAATTTTATTACAGTCCGGGAATCTGGGAAAAAAATAATTTAACAGACAATACTCAAAACGATAGATATTTTGTTGTATCACAGTGGAATTTAGACGATGGTTTTATGTCAATTGAAGCAAACTTTAATAACGAATCATTAGAGACCGTCCTAAATCAAGATGCAAATATCACATTTACATGTAACACAAACGGTGCATCAATCATAAATGCCCCGCCGGGAACAGAATTCAAAACAATTCATATCGCCGGTGGTCACCTTCCTCTTAAATGGCCTGACGGAGGATGGCCGGATATCGACAGCACAAAAATGATGCAACTTTATGATGACGGCACTCACGATGATGTAACTGCAGAAGATAAAATATTTACAACGACAATTACTTTTCATGCTTACTCCCAATTAACAGTTGCTTATAAATTTAGTGCTAATTGGGGTTTGCCAACCAACGGTGGCGGTAATGATAATGAAGGTGGAATTGGGGCTGACAAAACATTAAAGATGCACAAATTCACTACAAACGCTGTCATCAAAGATACATTCGGATTGAGACGAATTATTCCCAATGTTGAAAAACTTGAGAATTCAATCCCCACCGATTTTAAGTTAAACCAAAATTATCCAAATCCGTTTAATCCGGAAACGAGAATCAGTTGGCAGTTATCCCGAAAGCTTTCGGGAAGTTTTGTAACATTAAAGATTTATGATGTTCTTGGAAATGAAATTGCTACTTTGGTGAATGAAGAACAACCGGCGGGAACTTATCAAGTTACATTCAATCCTCAACAAACAACCAACCACCAACAACTCTCCAGTGGAGTGTTTTTCTACCAACTTCGCGCAGGCAATTTTGTGCAGACTAAAAAAATGATTTTAATGAGGTGATTCTAAGTGTTTCTCTGTGTCCTTAGTGTCTCAGTGGTAAATCTTTTTTCACCACTAAGGCACTGAGAACACTGAGTTTCACTAAGCAAAATAAACTTTCGATTATTTTGTTTTCACTTTTTTCTTTCCGCTCCAGAATGCCAGCGGATTTGCAACTTTCACTTTTGTTAATCCCGTTTCCGTTCCTATCCACATTGAGACTCCGTCAAAATAGAGCGAAAGTATGGTGTTGGAAGAAAGATTTATATCGTCAGGATTTACCCGAGAAATTTTTCCCGTTGCGGTATTGAATAACGCCAGCCCGCGTCCGTATTCTTTTTTATTTTTCTTATCGAACTGATAACAACTTACCCAAATTAACCCGCCGGTTTTTTCCAAAGCAAAAATTCCGTTTGCAGGGAGTCCATTCCTTTTATCAATTCTTTCCCACAAAGCTCTCCGGTTAAAACGGAACAGACCGCCGACGTTAAACTCAGGATTATCGCTGGTAATAAATTCATCCGTGCCGAACCAGATATAATTTTTCTCAAACAAAATATCGGAAATTGAAATGGCATCGCCAACACCGCGGAACGCGTTCCGTTGATTGTTGTAAAAGATCAATTGCGATTTATCTTCCAGCACCCGCGATTTATCATACCGAAATACACCTCCCTCTGTTCCAAACCAAATATACTCGTTCCCGTCTGCGCGAATAATTTTTATGTTATTGGTTCTTGAATCTTTGCCGTTGGTAATATCAAAATCATCATACTTTTGTTTATCAATATCAAAGCGGGTAAGATTGATGAATCTTCCGATCCACAAAATATTTTCTTTCTCATCATAATAAAGAGAGCGTATCCAGTTCCCATATTCTCCGCCTGCGCCAAATTTTCTTTTACGCCAGAGTTTCCGTTTTCTATCGAAGGTCATCAGTCCGTCGGTAGTGCCCGCCCAGACATAATCCTTGCTCGCGGCGATACAATAAAACAAATCTTCCGCTAGTGAATTATCTTTTGTTGAATAGGTGGTCCATTTATTTTCTTTTGGAAGATATTGGGAAATTCCCTGTCCATACGTTGAGAACCAAAGCGAACTTCCGTCCGTGGTAATGTCGTTTACCGTTGCTCCTTCAAGAAAAGATTCATATTCAACTTGCGCGGAAAGGTCAAGTTGAAAAAGAAAGAGTGCGAGGAAAAGGAGAAGGAATTTTTTATTCATAGTTAGTTTGGTCAGTGGTCATCAGTCAGTAGTCACTAAATTTTAAATTGATTCTTTTCGTTTTAATTTTGTACAGCAGCCGTTGTCATTACAACCCCAAAACCATTGACTAATGACCAATAACAAATTATCCGCATTAATCATTCGGGAAGGAGATCTTAAAATGATTTTCAAACCCGCTCTTTAAAGATTCGCCAAGGAAATCATAATCGGTCAGTTCATTAAGAATTGTTTCCAGTTCAATGGTCTTGGATTCCAATTCGTTTTTCACTTCAAATTTTTCCTGCTCGCTTCCGTTAAGGTATTCATACATTTTGCGGTGATATTTACCGCAAAGAATTGAGCCGTGCTGTAAAATAATATTTCCAAGTTTCCGCTGTGCGCTGCCGATCAATTTTTTCCCTTCAAATTTTATTTCACTTCTCGCGGAAGAAGCAAAGCAGGCAACTCCTTTACCATCCTTATAAATTGAAGAAAAATCGGGCTGCTGTGTTTCAAGTTCGGCATCGGATAATCGCTCATCATACAAAAATAATCCTTGAAGCAAGGCAAAATTAATTTCGCGGTAAATTTCTGAAGGAGAAAGAGATAAACTTAAAGGAAGCACAACGGAATAAGTAATTTCTTTTGCGTGAAGAATTGCTCTGCCGCCGGTCGGGCGTTGCACAACATCAACGGAATCTTTTTTTGTTTTTTCAAGATTGATCGCTTCGAACGGCTGATTGGCTCCGAGTGAAATACAATACGGTTTCCAGCGGTACAAACGGAAGTACGCCTCATCTTCTTTGCATTCAGTTGCAAGTTGAAGATCAAATTCCATATTGAACATTCCGGTCTGAAATCCGGAATTAATAAAATGCCATTTCACTTTCCGATGATTCCTCTTTTACTTTCGTTAAGAAAAGTCAGCACTTCGTTGGCAAGCGGATCTGCTCCAAATTGTTCCGTGATTTTTTCCTTCGCCTGTGTAACGTTCAATTGAGATCGGTAAATATATTGATAAATATCTTTCAACATTTGTATTTGTTGATTTGAAAATCCTCTGCGCCGCAACCCAACCACATTCAGTCCGCCGTATTGCAGCGGTTCTTGAGCCGCAAGAATAAAGGGGGGAACGTCTTGCGTAACGCGGAATCCGCCGCCGATCATGCAATGTTTTCCAACTTTACAGAATTGATGCACGGGGGTCATTCCGCCGATGATCGTCCAATCATCAACAAAAACGTGCCCGGCAATTTGCACACCGTTCGCAAGAATACACCGGTTGCCGATGTGACAGTCGTGAGCAATATGCGAGTACGCCATTAACAAAACATTACTTCCAACTTTGGTCAGCCGTGTTTCTTTTGTGCCGCGGTGAACGGTAACAAACTCGTGGATGACTGTTTCGTCGCCTATTTCCGCGGTTGATTCATCGTTATCGAATTTCAAATCCTGCGGAATGTGCGCAATGGAAGCCGATTGATAAATTTTTACTTTCTTGCCAATGCGGGCGCCGTCATAAATTACTGCGTGCGGACCGATGTATGTTTCATCATTTATAATAACGTTATCTTTAATTATTGCGTATGCATCAACGCGAACGTTTTCTCCTAATTGGGCTTTCGGACTAACAATTGCAGTTGGATGTATTTCTGTCATTTTATACTTTACGAAATTTGTGGTTTTTTATCTCTATCAATAATAGCCGCCATAAAATCTGCTTCGGCAACAAGCACTTCATGCACATACGCTTTCCCGCTCATCATTACCACTTTACTTTTCTTGTTTACTAATTCAACTACAAGCGTTAAAAGGTCACCGGGAACAACAGGCTTTCTGAATTTGGCGTTATTGATCTGCATGAACATTACAAGTTTTTCTTCGGGATTAGGAAATGAATTTAGGAGAAGAATCCCACCGGTCTGCGCCATCGCTTCAATAATCATCACACCCGGCATGATCGGCTGCCCGGGAAAATGCCCCTGGAAATATGGTTCATTAATCGTTACGGATTTTTCTCCGACAACTTTTTTATCTAAATCAAGCAGAGTTATTTTATCAACTAAAAGAAAAGGATAACGGTGCGGAAGAATTTTCATGATGGCGTTTATATCAAAGACAACTCCTTCCTTTTTAACATGCTGAAATTTTCGTACGAGTTTTTTCTGCTGATATAATTTGCGGATCATTTTTGCAAATTCAACGTTGGCTTTATGTCCGGGACGTGCCGCTAATATTTGGGCTTTGATCGGAACGCCGATCAATGCCAGATCGCCGATCATATCAAGCAATTTGTGCCTGACAGGTTCATTTTTAAAATGCAATGTTTTATTATTGAGGATTCCGTTTTCTCCGATTGTAACTTCGTTTTCAATTCCCAATTTATTTCTTAATTGATCGAGTTCTCCTTCAACAACTGTTTTATCAACAATAACCACTGCGTTATCAATATCGCCACCCTTGATCAAACCAAGATCGGAGAGCTGCTCAACTTCGCTTAAAAAACAAAATGTTCTTGCCGGAGCAAATTCGGAGACAAATTCTTTTTCCAGATCAAACAATCCGGTATGCTGGCTGCCGAGCGCGGGATTTTGATAATCAACCATTACGGTAAGTCTATAACTATCAAGTGGAAGTGCGACAATATCAATTTGATTTTCTTCGTTATGGTATGTTACCGTTTCTTCGATGATCAAATAATCTTTCGGCGCTTCCTGCTGAACGAATCCGGCTTCTAAAAGTTTATTAACATACGGCATTGCGCTTCCGTCTCCAATCGGCGGTTCGATTCCATCCAGTTCAATTATGATGTTATCGATCTGCAAACCAACAACGGAGGCAAGTACATGTTCAACCGTGTAAACTTTTGCTTCGCCAATCCCTAAGGTTGTTCCGCGGGAAACATCAACTACGTAATCTACAAGCGCGGGAATTTCCGGATTGCCGCCTAAGTCTGTGCGGACAAATCGAATGCCGTAATTTTCCGGAGCCGGTTTAAATGTCATGGTGCACGTAGTGCCCGTATGAAGCCCTATACCGGTTATGGCAACTTCATTTTTTATAGTTCTTTGCTGCTCTAACATACGCCTCGAATTTTTTTTGAAGTTTTCAAATTTTCTTCTTTCAAAATACTAAAAAGAAGTGGATTGGAGAAAAGTATAGTTAGTTGGTGGATTGTGGCTGATGGAATATTGGGAATGGTTGCGATAAAATATCAACTTGCACTTTAAGAGCAAAAAGCCTAAGTTTTGAACAAACTTATCGGAGGTTTTATGTTTAAGTACTTCTTTCTAACGGTTCTAAGTTTATCTGTATTCTACCTGACTGGCTGCAAAGAAAAAATAGTCACGGTGGAAGTAGAAAAAAATGCCAACAAAGGCGGTTTGCTTTTCAAAATTGATAAAGAAAACGCTCCCAAGAATGTTATTCTGGTTGAAGCCATCCTTTCAAGAATAGAGTTCGACACACTCAAAGCCTCTCTTAATTTAATAAACGATACCTCCGCAGATTTAGCTCTCAACAACATCCCAATCGGAACTTGGAAATTAAATGTTAATGCCTATGATAGTCTCCAAACCATTGTTTATGCCGGTGAAACGGCTGTAAATGTTCAAGATGGAATTACCACCCAAGTTAATCTAACGCTAATGCCAACAAGCACCGGATTAGGAAGTATTTATATTTTCGTTAATTGGGGAAAAACCCCAACGACAATGTGGAGTGATTATGAACTTAATCCGATTTTACCATCGCCAATTTTAAGTACGCCGCTACCTTGGTATAATCAACAAAAAGTTTTGTACGACGAGGGGAAATTTAAAATGTGGTTTGCAACTTTTAAATATGGATTTGCCCCTAATACCGGTTATGCTGAGTCTTATGACGGTTTTAGTTGGAAAGTTGTAAAAGAAAACCTTTTCAGTTTTCTAATAAATGATAGCACGTCTAATAACAGATGGGATGCCAGCTGTGTTGTCCCCGGAACAATCATTAAAGAAGAAGACATTTTTAAAATGTATTACGGCGGATTTAAAAATTCAACCGGTGAATGGCATATCGGATTGGCGGAATCAAAAGACGGTATTAATTGGGAGAGGTATGCAGAACCGGTATTGAAAGCAAATTCAACTGAATATCAAATTAGCGCCGGAGATATAATTAAAATTAAAGGAGTTTACTTTTTATATTATACCTTTCGTCCAAACCCTATGACGATGCCTCCGTATCAAATTAACGGCGGAATCTCTCTTGCCACCTCACTTGACGGAAAAACATGGAAACGATTAGAAACAAATCCTATTTTAACAAATACTGAAGCTTGGGAAGGTTCCCGCGTTTATTACCCGTCGGTAATAGTTGAAAATGACAGATATGATATGATTTACATGGATGCTAATTCAAGCGGTTTTGGCTTAGCCACTTCAAAAGATGGTTACACTTGGACTAAACCAAACACAAAACCATTTTTCACTTTAACAGATACAAAAGGAATAAAAACTTATCAAGTCGCTTACCCGGCTTGCAGAAAAATTAACAATAAATATTTTCTTTATTATTCCGGCGCCTCCAGCAGCGACCTAGTAACAAACACGATTAGGGTCGCCATCAAATAATAAAGATTCTTTAATTAGTTCAATGTTAAGGAGGAACTATGAAAAAGCGAAATACATTCGTTGTTTTTTCTTTGATAATATTCTTGTCTGGTTTGCTCATCCCGCAGTCAAACACCTTTACTATTGAGGCCTACAAACAGTTTCTCTCCACGCATCAAAATATGGATGCAGGGCAACTGTTGCAGATGCATAATGCCCGAACATTTCTGAAACAAGTTCCCTTGCAAACACAAGCGTTGTTTCTTGACAGCATCACGATCAAATACAAATTAACTTCCTATGAACAGTCGCTGATTGAAAAAAACGGGTTCATGGTTTCTGATCGGCTTAAAACGAATTCGGTGGGAGAAGCATTTATTGATGTTTTCCGGAAGGATCTACCTCTTTTCATTTCTACAGATGCGATCTTGCATTCACTTCATCTTTCATACGATAACATTTTAAAAGATGTTGAGTTGGGATACATCATTCCAAAACTAAAAACTATTTTGGATGCAGTTCACCAGCAGCTTCCGGTTCTTCAAACGCGTTACGCAGCAAATCCGGGAATGACAAAATCGCTTGAAGATATTGACCTCTATTTGTGTGTGGCAAAAACTTTATTGGGATCTTCCAACAGCGCTTACTATTCTGTGAATGCTTCTAAACGATTTGAAATAATGAAACTCATTGGTTCGTATTCGTTAAAATCATATGCTTTATTTTCTGAGAACTGTAGAGATATTGATTTTAGCCAGTTTAAAGTACGCGGGCATTACACGGATGAATACAGACCCGAACTCGGGAGATATTTTCAGTCAATGATGTGGCTTGGCAGAACGGAATTTTATTTAATAAGACCAAATGCCGATCCACTTTCTTGTCCGCGGCAAACTGATGCCGATATTCAGCGGCAAATAATTGATGCGCTCCTTCTGTCGGAAATGCTGAATCTTTCCGGTTCACAAACTATGTTTGATGAGATTGATGATGTGATAAAATTTTTCGTCGGTGAGTCTGACAATGTTACTTTTACTAATCTCACCTATCTTAAAAATGCCGTGCAAATAAACGATCCAAGCGATCTGCTTGATACGAACAGAGTTAAAGATTTTCAAAATGAATTAAAGAAAAACGATTTCGCATATCAGCGAATTTTATCGCAAGTACTTGTAAGCACTGAGGTTGATTCGATCGTTCCCGCATCTGCATTTCTCTTTCTCGGGCAGCGGTTCATTATTGATTCGTACGTTTTCTCTCAAGTTACTTACGATAGAATTAAATACAACAATACCTTTATCAGAAGAATGCTTCCCAATTCTCTCGATGTTCTTTTCGCGTTGGGAAACGATGCCGCCGGGCAGTTGCTTCAGCCGGAACTTGAGCAATATCATTATTCTACAAATCTTGCTTCGCTCCGCTATTTAGTTGATGCGTACTCCGATGATTTTTGGAAAAGTTCAATGTACAATGCATGGCTGCAGGGTATTCGTTCATTAAATCCTCCGGCAGAGAGAACAACGTTGCCATCATTCATGCAGACAGCAGCCTATTGGCAATCGAAGATGAATACGCAGCTTGCTTCATGGGCACAGTTGCGGCACGATAATTTGTTGTATGGAAAACAATCATACTCCGGCGGAACTACTTGCTCATTTCCATTTGTGTATGTTGAACCCTTTCCGCAACTTTATAAAAGTTTAAAACAATATGCAGCCATTGCAAAACAAAAATTTCAGATGCTTACATTCTCTCAAGATTATTATAAAGAACCGATGCTAAAATATTTTCAACGGTTATATGAGATCTCCGATACGCTTGGAACAATTGCAGAAAAAGAATTAATCAGTCAAAAACTAACCGCTGATGAAACAAAATTCCTTGAATGCACCATCACGCTAAATTCGTGGCCTGCATGTGGAGAACCAATGTATGACGGTTGGATTTTTTCTCTTTTTTATGGGAGCTCATTAGAAAATGAAACTGTTGTAGCTGATGTACATACAGCACCGACAGATGAATCAGGTAATGTTGTCGGCTGGGTTAAACATGTTGGTACGGGAATGATGAATCTTGGCGTGTGGGTCACTAATAACGGGGATGCCCAGCCAACAGCGTACGTTGGTCCCGCTTTAAGTTATTACGAATATACTTCAACAAACTTTTTACGCTTAACCGATGAAGAGTGGCAGGCTTCTTATTTAAATGCTGCACTACGTCCTTCGTTCGTTAATCTTTACTTAGCCGATTCTTCAGGCAATACAAAAGGCAATGGACCGATGTTGTTGACTTCAATTGAAAAAAATAATACCTCGGTTTCTGACATGAATTATTTGATTGCGCAAAATTATCCTAATCCGTTTAATCCATCAACCATAATCAGTTTTACAATTCCCGATGCGATGGCAAACCAGAAGGTATCGTTAAAAATTTTCAGCATTAACGGCGAATTGATAAAAACATTTTTCGAGAAAGAACTCCCCGCCGGGAATTATGTAACGCGCTGGGATGGAACGAATGAAATTGGTTCAGCAGTACCAAGCGGAATATATTTGTACAAACTCTCCGCCGGAAATACCTTTGTTACCGAAAAAATGAGTTTGGTAAAATAATTGTATCTTAAAACCTCCGAGGTTTTGAAATCCTCGGAGGTTTGGATGAGTGATTGCTTGGTCTAATGTTTTTAGTTCTAAAATAATTGAGGTGACAAAATGAAAAAATTTATATGGTTTTATGCGTTATCTATTTTGATTTTATTACCACGGATAACGTTTTCGCAATCCAACACGTTTACGGTTGAAGCCTATAAACAATTTCTTGCAACGCATCAAAATATGGATGGCGGAGAACTTTTGCGGATGCACGATGCCGGAACATTTCTAAATCAAATCCCGGTGCAAACACAAAATCCACTTTACCTTGACAGCATCGCAATTAAATATCAGTTAACCGAGTATGAAAAATCGCTGATAGAAAAAAATGGTTTTATGGTAACAGAACGCTTAAAAACCACAACGCTTGGTGATGCGTTAAGAGATATTTTTTACAAAGATTTACCGCTTTTTATTTCTACTGATGCAATTCTTCACTCGCTTCATGTTTCGTATGATAGAATATTGAAGGATACTGAACTTGGATACATCATCCCGAAGTTAACAGATATTCTTGACAAGCTTCAGAAACAGATACCCACGCTTAAAACACAGTATGCAAATAAACCGGGAATGACAAAATCGTTGGAAGATGTTGATTTGTACATTGGGTTAGCAAATCTCTTATTAACAGATAAGTCAGGTTTTGCTTTCAGTGTTAATGTTTCCAAAGCTGGTTCCTTATTTGAAAAGATAAAATCTTTGAAGCTGGAGTCTATTACTTTATTTTCTGAAGATTGCAGGCTCTATGATTTTAGCCAGTTTAAAGTGCGTGGACACTATACTGATGAATCGAAGCCTGCACTTGGAAAATATTTCCAGGCGATGATGTGGCTTGGGAGAACGGAATTTTATTTGATACCTCCACGTGCAGATACTTCCTCTTCTTGTTCTCAAACAAAATCTGACATACAAAGACAGATAATTGACGCTTTACTTATTTCAAAATTAATGAACCTCGCAGGCGTTCAATCTTCGTTTGACGAGATTGATGGCATCATTGAATTCTTTGTCGGAAAATCGGATAACGTAACTTTGAACAATCTCGCTTATCTTAAAGACAAAGTGCAAATAAGCGATCCAAGCGAACTGCTTGATACAAACAGGGTGAATGATTTCCAGACAGAATTAGGAAAAAATGAATTTGCTTACCAAAGAATTTTATCACAAGCGTTGGTTAATAACGGTGTTGATTCAATTGTTCCGGCTTCATCTTTTCTTTTACTTGGTCAGAGATTTATTGTTGATTCGTACGTCTTTTCTCAAGTGGTATATGACAGAATTAATTCCTTTCCCAGAAGAATGCTACCTCAATCGCTCGACGTTCTATTTGCTTTGGGAAACGACGCTTCTGCGCAGCTTCTTCAATCTGAACTTGAGAAGTATCATTATGCAACTAACCTTGCGTCATTGCGCTATTTAATTGACTCTTACTCGGATGAGTTCTGGAATAGTTCAATGTATAACAGTTGGCTAAATGCCATTAGAACAATTAATCCACCGGAGAATCGGGAACAGCTTCCGCCGTTTATGCAGACAGCCGCATACTGGCAGTCAAAAATGAATACTCAACTTGCTTCTTGGGCGCAGCTCCGCCATGATAATCTTCTTTATGCAAAACAATCTTATACCGGCATTCCAATGTGCTCGTATCCTTATGTTTATGTTGAACCGTTTCCGGCTTTTTACCATAACTTAAAAAGCTATGCAACAACGGCATTGGAAAAATTTCAAGCATCTTCATTTGAAAGCGATTATTATACACATCAGATTGTTGTTTATTTTAACAACTTGTTAGCCATATCGGACACACTTGAGATAATTGCTCAAAAAGAATTGAATAAAGAGATGATATCCGCTGCAGAAAAACATTTTCTTCAAACAACACTTTCACTAGCTACTGAATCTGAATACATTAAGAGAGAATTTGATGGATGGTTTTCAAAATTATTTTATGTAACGGCTCTTGGCGAATTCGATTTTGATGAGATAAATCATTTTGTGGTTGCAGATGTTCACACTTCACCGGCAAATGAAGCGGGTAAAATCGTTGGCTGGGTAAAACATGTCGGAACCGGTCCATTTAATCTCGGCGTTTGGATTGCCAATAACGATGAGAACAAGCCGGTTGCTTTTATTGGTCCTACTTTAAGTTATTACGAATATACTTCAACAAACTTTTTAAGATTAACCGATGAAGAATGGAAAGCCCAATATTTAAGCACTTCTCCGCGTCCTTCCTTTGTAAATAGTTATTTAGCAGATTCCTCCGGCAGCACAAAAGGAAACGGTGCAATGCTGTTCACTTCGATTGAAAAGAATGATAACCCGGTTTCCGGTATGAATTATTTGGTTGCGCAGAATTATCCAAATCCGTTTAATCCTTCAACGATAATTAGTTTTACTATTCCCGATGCAATGGCAAAACAAAATGTTTCGCTAAAAATCTACAGCATTAACGGAGAATTGATAAAAACATTTTTCGAGAAAGATCTTCCCGCCGGAAATTATGTTACCCGCTGGGATGGAACAAACGAAACCGAAACAGCCGTACCAAGCGGTGTTTATTTGTACAAACTAACCGCAGGAAATAATTTTGTTACCGGCAAAATGAGTTTGGTGAAATAAGATTTCAAATTATAGTTACATAGTTTTATTTTTAGCTTTTTAACTACAGGGAATAACATGAAAAAATTAGCGCTGGTTTTTACTTTATTCTTTTTATCGTGTCCAATCTTTTCTCAGTCCAACACATTTAGTGTGGAAGAATACAAACAATTTGTTGCAACGCATCAAAATATGGAAGGCGGAGAACTTATGCAGATGCACAGTGCCGGAACATTTCTGGATCAAATTCCGGCACAAACGCAAAACGCTCTTTACCTTGACAGCATCGCGATTAAATATGAACTAACTGATTATGAAAAATCGCTGATAGAAAAAAATGGTTTTATGGTAACAGAGCGGTTAAAAACCACAACACTTGGCGATGCGTTAAGAGATATTTTCTATAAAGATTTGCCACTTTTTATTTCAACTGATGCGATTCTACACTCACTCCATGTTTCGTATGATAGAATATTAAAAGATGTTGAAATCGGTTACATCATTCCAAAGTTAACAGATATTCTTGATAAACTTCAGAAACAGATTCCCACACTTAAAACACAGTATGCAAACAAACCGGGAATGACAAAATCGTTGGAAGATGTTGATTTGTACATTGGATTAGCAAATCTCTTATTAACAGATAAGTCGGGTTTTACCTTCAGCGGAAATCTTGCAAAAGCCGACACATTAATTGAAAAGATAAAATCTTTACAGATGGAATCTGTTTATTTATTTTCGGAAAATTGTAGAAAATATGATTTCAGCCAGCTAAAGGTGCGAGGACATTATACTGATATAATGAATCCTAAGCTCGCAAAATACTTCCAGGCGATGATGTGGCTTGGAAGAACCGAGATTTATTTAGCGCCGCCACGCGCAAACGCTTCTCCATGTGGACCTCAATCAGGCGGCGATATCCAACGGCAAATTATTGATGCCCTACTTTGCGCAAAATTAATGAACCTTGCCGGAGTGCAATCTTCCTTCGATGAGATTGACGGCATCATCGAATTCTTTGTCGGAAAATCCGATAACGTAACGCTAAACAATCTCGCCTATCTTCAAGATAAAGTGCAAATAACCGATCCAAGCGAACTGCTCGACTCAAACAGAGTAAATGATTTTCAAAATGAATTAAGCAAAAATGAATTTGCTTACCAAAGAATTTTATCTCAAGTGTTGGTTAATAACGGCGTTGATTCAATTGTTCCGGCATCCTCCTTTCTTTTACTCGGTCAGAGATTCATTATTGATTCATATGTTTTTTCTCAAGTCGTATACGATCGAATAATATATAATGGTACGTTTATTAAAAGAATGCTTCCCAATTCACTTGATGTCCTTTTTGCTTTAGGAAATGATGCATCGGCGCAGCTTCTTCAAACCGAACTTGAGCAATATCATTATTCAACCAATCTTGCTTCGCTTCGTTATTTGATTGATGCTTACTCTGATGATTTCTGGAATAGTTCGATGTACAACAGTTGGTTGAATGCTATCAGAACAATTAATCCGCCGAAAGAACGGGAACTATTGCCGGCATTTATGCAGACAGCCGCATACTGGCAATCGAAAATGAATACACAACTTGCTTCGTGGGCGCAACTCCGGCATGACAATCTTCTTTATGCAAAACAATCTTATACCGGTTATCCAGTGTGTTCGTATCCTTATGTTTATGTTGAACCATTTCCCGCTTTTTACAAGAACATAAAAAGTTATGCGACAATTGCATTACAGAAATTTCAATCGGTTTCTTTTGGTAGTGCATATTACAAGGAACCTATCATGTATTATTTTAACAACTTACTCGCCATTTCGGACACTCTTGGAATAATTGCTCAAAAAGAATTGAATAAAGAATTGTTAACCGATATTGAGAAACATTTTCTTCGGACAACCCTTTCTTTAGCTGAAGAAACCCAATATTTTCATAGAGAATTTGATGGATGGTTTCCTAGTCTGTTTTATTCAATAAGTGTAAAACAATTCGATTTTGATGAGATAAATCATTTTGTCGTTGCAGATATTCATACTAACCCCTCAGAAAAACAAGTAAAACATGTTGGAACCGGTCCCTTTAATCTCGGCGTTTGGGTTGCCAATAACGATGAAAACAAACCTGTGGCTTTTGTGGGTCCCGCTTTAAGTTATCACGAATATACTTCCACAAATTTTTTACGCCTAACCGATGAAGAATGGAAAGCGCAATATTTAAGCGCTTCTCCCCGTCCTTCGTTTGTGAATAGTTATTTAGCAGATTCCTCCGGCAGTACAAAAGGAAACGGCACAATGCTGTTCACTTCGATTGAAAAGAATGATAACCCGGTTTCCGGTATGAATTATTTGGTTGCGCAGAATTATCCAAATCCGTTTAATCCATCAACCATCATTAGTTTTACTATTCCCGATGCAATGGCAAGGCAGAATGTTTCGCTTAAGATTTACAGCATTAACGGAGAATTGATCAAAACATTTTTCGAGAAAGAACTTCCCGCAGGAAATTATGTTACCCGCTGGGAGGGAACGAATGAATCCGGCACAGCAGTTCCGAGTGGAGTTTATTTATATAAGCTATCCGCCGGAAATAATTTTGTTACCGGCAAGATGAGTTTGGTGAAATAATTTCATTGTTATAACACAATAGAAATGTCATGGAGGTAACTCGATAGAAATGTCAGTAAAAAGATAAACTTGGAGCATCAAAAAAAGGTGATCCAGATGGAGAAAATACTGACAATGAGTACAAAAGAAAGA